>Ga0182030_10000027_pt1 | contig 191007 bp, 134 predicted proteins | sample 812S3MmetaG_FD_121299 | JGI IMG/M metagenome (GOLD analysis project Ga0182030, IMG submission 121299) | Permafrost microbial communities from Stordalen Mire, Sweden - 812S3M metaG (Illumina Assembly) | ecosystem: Environmental > Terrestrial > Soil > Wetlands > Permafrost | place: Sweden...
ATGTTGGTATCTTAAGCCGTGGAATAAATGGCACTTATGCTGTGGAATAAACGGCACATAAGCCGTGGAAGAGTGGCACTTATCGGTGGAATCGGTGGCACTTATACCGTGGAATACTCAATCATTTTATAGTTTTAAATTGGCGCAAGCCAAGAATGAAATCCTTATTGAGCCAGTAATTCGATATGACGATCGGGAACTTTTTCAAGGTAGACTGGCAATTGAAGAGCCTTTTGAAACAAAGATTGGTGAGGGAAAAACACTATACGATATTGCTCATTTTGCAGACCCCTTCAATTTTTCAATTTCGGAGCGATTTCATCGCATCCTGAAAGACGCTGCCGCAACAGGATGGGAAAGCTATAAGATACTGATAAAGGGGATCGAAAAGGAATATTTTGGCTTCGTTGTTACAGGGAAATGCGGGCCGTTGAAAAGACCATCGACTGCAGGCTTTGTACAGGGGATTTAATTTGATATTGAAACTTGGGATGGTTCGGAGTTTTTCTGCGCTGAAGGAACATTTGCTGTCATGTGTACCGAAAGGATAAGGGATATCCTTGTAAAAAATAAAATTACGAATTTAAAACTTGAACGAAATGATACAATGCAATGGTATAGTACCTAGCTAAATTTCCGGCACCCAAAATTAATTATTATTTTAAAAATGAAACTTGTTTTAATAATTCTTGTATTTATTATGAATGACAATTGCTTTAAGGTGATCAATTATGATCAAGTCAAGTCTATTCTTGATGATAACTCCAGAATATTTACGAGGTTTGATCTTTGCTTAAGCACTAATCTATGCTTTGTTTATTATTTGAAATCTGGAGAAGTTGTCCTCATACCCAATAATTATTCCGATAAGAACTTAAAAGGTATTTTGTTTGCTAACAAAAAATGTCTTTTTGATTGTTTAGATGCTGATCATTTTCCGGTTCAAAATGAACGGATGACCGTTGAGGAGAAGTACGGGGATATCATAAAAAATTTACAAGATAGTATCCAACCCATCGTTACCGAATTGCTGTCGGAATATATGCCTGAAAAAAAAGACGCTGCAACCGACTCCGCCACACTTTCGCAATTATTGAGTATCGTACGAAATAAGAAATTGCCGGAGAAGAAATTATTTTACGCGGCCTTGACGTTAGGTGAATATGTAAGAGAGGTCAACGGAGGCAAATGGATTATTCTTAAGAAATATGGTACTTTTAATGCATATTATGTACCTGCTATCATTTATCCCGATAATAACATATTTACTCTTTGGGATTTTTTGACATCATTTTTTAAAGAGTCCAATTATACACCCGAAATCTATGCAGGTCTTCCTTGGGTTAAAAGCCCTGAATTAAAGATGGATGGTGCCTTCTTTAAAAATAATTATCACGGGTATAAGATATTTCAATAGAATCTGTTTGCATTAAAAAAAATTCCTTATACCGCCCTCCTTAAGGGCATAAGAACCGTATTAACAAGGTCGCGGCGCCCATTTCTTCAGCATAGCAATCAGCCTGTCCAGTTGCATGGGTTTGCTGAGAAAATCCTGCATTCCTGCAGCCAGGCATTCCCGGCGGTCTTCTTCCTGCGCATCAGCGGTCAGGGCGATGATCACCGGGTTTTTCACATTTGCACGCCGGATCGTCCGGGTCGCCTCCAATCCATCCATCACGGGCATTTGGACATCCATTAAAATGAGATCGAAGGTCTGGTCCGCCAGCCGGTCGACTGCCTCCTGTCCATTTTCCGCCATCTCCACCTGGTACCCCAATTTTTCAAGGATGTGCCTGATCAGCTGTTGATTGATAGGGTTGTCTTCGGCGATCAATATGCGCATGGGAAAGGACGTAGCGAATTCCGCAGAGAGCTTCACGGGCTGCGGCGTCTCCTGAGGGGAAGTGGATTGGTCCTTTTGCAATAGCCGGGTGATATGTCTTTGTAGTATATGATGTTTTACCGGTTTGTTCATAATGGCCCGGAATAGCTCGGGGTATTTTCCCCTGGTTTCGTCACCAACCGAGCTCAGAAGGATGACCGGTAATTTCGGATATGTTTTGTTGATTTGGGCAGCAAGGGTAATGCCATCCATTTCCGGCATATAAAGGTCTGTTATCAGCAGATCGACAGGGTATTGATCCAGTAAGGCCAGGGCCTCCCGGCCGGAGGCAGCCATCAGGGGTTTTAACATCCATTGCAGCAAAAGATTGTTCAGGATGGTCCGGTTGGTGGCATTATCGTCTACTACCAGCACCGTCTTTCCTGCTATACTGGTCACCGTCTCCGGAATGAGCATTTCCGGGGATGACCGGCCTGGTTCCACCCGGATATAAAAGTAAAAGTCTGTGCCGACGCCTTCGGTGCTTTCCACGCGAATTTCTCCGCCCATGAGACCGATCAGCTTTTTGCTGATGGCTAGCCCAAGCCCTGTGCCGCCATATTTGCGGGTCGTCGACGAGTCGGCTTGTGAAAAAGCCGTGAAAAGCCTGGCTAACTTCTCCGCCGGGATGCCGACACCGGTATCCCGGATTTTACATTCCAATTCCAGGGTTTTGCCCGTGATGGGCCTTAGTAAACGGGCTTCCAGGCAAACTTCTCCCGCCGCCGTAAACTTCATGGCATTGCCTAAAAGATTCATCAATACCTGACGCAAACGGCTGTCGTCGCCGTAGAGAAAGTCCGGCACGTCCGGACTGATCTCATACACCAGCTCGATGCCAGCCTTTGCCGCATTGCCGGAGAACACATCCAGTACGTCTTCTATTAAAAAGCGTATGCTGAAATCACGCGGATCCAGGTCCATACTGCCCGCCTCTATTTTGGAGAAATCGAGGATGTCATTGATGACGGACATCAGGCTTTCCCCACAAGAGCGTATCGTAGCCGCATAGGTCTCCTGTTCTTCCGTCATGGCTGTTTCGGAGAGCAGGGACGACATCCCGATGACGCCGTTCAGCGGCGTTCGAATCTCATGGCTCATCGTGGCGAGAAAGGCACTTTTGGCACGGTTGGCCGTATCGGCCTGCAATGTCCTTTCCTTCACCAACCGTTCGAGTTTCACTCGTTGGTCCTTGGACCGTTTCACCCAACACTTATAGGATAGATACAGTGTTCCGGCTAACAATAATAGGAAACATGTCCTGCACCACCAGGTCTGCCACCAGGGTGGGCTAATAATAAGCCGAAGCGAAAGGATATTGGCCGACCAGGCACCGGAGCCATTTTTCGCTTTGACTTTGAACATATAGGTACCGGGATCCAGGTTGGTGTAGGTGGCACTGTGGATATTGCCGGATTCGTTCCAGTCCTTATCGAACCCAATGAGCATGTAGGCGTATGTCTTTTCGGTGGATGATACATAGTTCAGGGACGCAAAATCCAACGATACGAAGGAACTATCATAAGGCAGCACTATTTCTTTTGCGAGATCTATATCCTGCTTTAACGGGGATGGGTCCCCGGCGTCTTTGGCGACTGGAACTTCTTTCGTAAACAACTGGAAGCCGGTCATGACCAATGGAGCTTCCATGCGACGCCTGCCGGTACTATCCGGGTTGACGACGTTGAATCCGTTGGTCCCGCCGAAATACAGCAGTCCGCTGCTGCTTCGAAGAGCGGAATGCATTTTAAAGGCGTCGTTCTGCAATCCATCAGCCATCGAAAAATTTTTGAAGGTATGGCAGTCTGGTGCAAAACAGGAAATGCCCTTTAATGTGCTGACCCAAATATTTCCTTTTTTGTCCTGCAGTATGCTCATGATCGTATTGTCAGGCAGGCCGTCTTCCTTAAAATAGTTGGTGAATTTCCGGGTACGATCGTCCCAACGGTCCAGGCCGGAACCTGTTCCAATCCAGATGCCGCCCCGGGTATCTTCGAGCATGCAGTTGATCGAGTTGTTACTTAAGCTTCCGGGCCATCCGCTGTGCACAAAATGGCTGAAAGTCATGGTCTTTTTATCGAACAGATCCAATCCTTTATCATAAGTTCCGATCCAGATCCTTTCCCTGGAATCAGGGAACGTACATTCTACGTTGTTGCTGCTGAGGTCGCCATGGTCATGCGTAAAATGGCTGAAGGTATTTTTTTTCGCATGATACCAGTTAATCCCGCACGAATAGGCTGCGACCCACATATCCCCATCTTTGTCCCTGGTAATCCCGTCTATGTTTTTGGAATTTATGCTTGCCGGGTCCGAAGGGTCATTCCGGAATATTTTTATCACACGATTCCGACTGTCGACAATGTTCACGCCGTCGCCGACTGTGCCGACCCATAAATTACCCCGGGCATCTTCGGTCAGGGATGTGATATAGTTGTCGCTGATGGTGGCAGGGTTCCCGCGTTCATGGACGAAATGGCTGAACCGGCCGGTTACCGGATCAAAAAGATCCATACCTCCTCCGTCCGTACCGATCCATATTTTGCCGGTCCTTTCCTCCGCAAAGGCAAGGACATCATTGTTGCTCAGGGAGGAGCCATTGATGGCATGGTGGTACTGGGCCAGCAGGGAAGCATCTCTGTTAAACAGGTTGATACCTCCGCTGTAGGTGCCCACCCACATATTGCCCTGACGGTCTCTATAAAGAGAGTAAATGGAATTGTTGCTGAGGGAGGTGTTATCTGCATCGTCCCGGGTAAAAGTGCGAAAGGTCGCTGTTTGCGGATTTAGGATGCTCAGGCCGCCATTCTCCGTACCGATCCATAGATTAGCCCGGTCGTCCTCTTTCAGGGAAAGGATGTTATCGAACGCCAGGCTATTGGGGTTCGCCGGGTCATTTTTGAAATGCCGGAAGGAATTGGTTCCCGGCTCCCAGAGGTCGAGCCCCGCGCCATAGGTGCCTGCCCAAATACGATGGCGACTGTCTTCCAGCAGGCAGTTTACACTATTGTTAGCTAAAGATTCCTTACGATGGCTATCGTGCTGGTACCGGGTGAAAGTCCCTGTGAGGGGATCCATGAGATTGATCCCTCCTGAGAAGGTGGCCACCCAGATCCGGTGCCGGCTGTCTTCCAGAATACTCGTCACATAGTTGTTGCTAAGGCTGCTGTTGTTGGCCGAATCATGTTCATAAGTGGAGAAATGCAGGGTTCGCAGGTCTAATTTATCCAAACCCTGATCTTCCGTTCCGATCCAGAGATTGCCATTTGTGTCCGCCAGCAAAGCCGATATAAAATCATCGGCCATCCGGGTTTTTCTGTTATCCGGCGTGTAATGGATGAACGCGGACTTTGCCGCGTCAAATTTGTTTAAGCCCCCACCCCAGGTGCCTATCCAAAGATTCCCATCGGAATCCAGTTCAAGGGCTTTGATATGATTGTTCGAGAGGCTGGTGGGGTCTTTGGGATCATTGCGAAAGATCGTAAAATGGTAACCGTCATACCTGTTAAGCCCATTTTGTGTGCCAAACCAGAGGAACCCCATTTTGTCCTGAATGATACAGGTTACATTACCATGGGAAAGGCCATTCATAGTGCTTATTCGGGCAAATGCCATATTGGCCGGCTGAGCGTATGTTAAAACGGGTAAAAAGCATATCCATAGAATGATCCACAGACGGTAGGCTCGCATTGGGACAAAGGATTATTGCATCAAACGGCCCCACACTGCTGGTAGTATCTCCCTGTTCGAAGTGTCGCTGCTTATCCTGAGAATTAAGTAGTATTATGTAGTCGATTCCATTATTTTCTGAATTTTGTCACTCCTTACCGGGTTCCAAACACGGTTTTTATCGCTTTTAAATAGGCTTCACCATATTTTTTTTCGGGCAGTAAATAACTTCCCTCTGTCCATTCATTCCATGAATTCAACACCAGTATTTTATGCGCAGGATTGTAGCTGTCTAAAAATGATTTGGCTGCCTGCAATTGCTGCTGAAAGGCCGCAGGCGTGTTGCCGACAAACACCGGCGTCCATGGATAATTATGTAACTCAAACTTATCGCTTTGCATACAACGGGGACTCGCATCCCATCCCATAGAGACATTGGGCGTATATAAAATATCCGGATAGGCTGCAGTGAAAGTTTTCCAGTATGCCGTCGCGGAGGCAAAAGCTTTTTCTACCGGCACGGTAGGGAAACCATCCTTATTCAGATTCGTGTAATGGTGTACGTAGCAGTAGGTGGATACGCTTTGGTCGCCAAGGGCTGTAAGCATTTCTTTTGCCGTAGCCGGCGCACCCGGTCCTCTGATGGCCTTCACGGCATCATCGTTGACCATCCAGCTCATGATACTGAGATGCACGCCGGGAAAACCTGCTTTTTTGGTTTTTTCATCCAGTAACTGAATGGCCTTTTTGGCGGCTTCCATTCCGCCCAATCCATTGATGAACGTTATAATCTCATAAATAGAAAAGTACGGCCGCCCATCGATGGTCCAATAATTGGGCTGCTTGAAATATTTCTCCACTATGTAAGTGGAGATGGTATCCCATAATGCGGGGGATACGCCGCCCTCAGTTAATCGAACCCGGCTATTGTCAAACGTGGCGGGCTGAATATTCAGCCAGTCGTGATTGGCCCACATCAAAGCAAACTTAAGCCTGTTACGATTTGGCGCTTGTAAAAACCCTTTTTCCAACCCCTCCTGCAGGTATTGCCCGGTATTTGAATACCAATACCAATCGTAAATGAAAATATCGATCCCATTATCGGCAGCCAGATCGATTTCTTTAGCCGCCCATAGCGGATCTGCCTCATTAAAGTAACCCCAGGAAGGGATCTTGGGTTGCTCATGACCAGGGAACCTCGGCTTTGCCGCCTTCACCACCTCCCATTCCGTCCAGCCCTTCCCATGCCATCTTGCATTGATACTATCGGGATGATAATTGGGGAAATAGTAAACGGCCACTTCGTAATCTTTGTGGCCGGTGGGGGTGGGACCTTGTGCCGTGGCCTGCAAAACTAAAAGCGTTATTGATAGGGCCCATACGACTGCTTTTTTACGCATAGCTTATATTTTAGGCTTCTCTTTTGCCTACCACCTAAGACGTGGCTACCGGCATCTCGCTATACACATTCCCGCCGAGCAGGCGTCCGGCCTTCTTCTTATTTCGTCCTCCCCACTGCTTGAAGAAAAATGCGACCTCGGCTTCCCGGCATTGTTGCAGAATATCCCACACCCAAAGCTCTTCAATCGGCCGAGCCTTCTTCCCGCTCTCGCCTCCTACGATAACCCAGTCGATGCCTGATAGATCCAGACCGTGCAGCGGCCCGATCAGGGGTTCACAGGAGAGAAATTTGACCTTCGCATCCGTCTCCCGGAGAAAATCGATCCGTTCTGTCACCTTACTGTTTTCAACCGATACTCCCATCCAGATATTCGGCGTCCACGTCAGTGCTCCGTTCATGGTAAAGAGCCGATCCGCCCGCTTTGTCAATACCTGGTAGTTGTGCTGCGGGGTATCATTCATGACGTCAAAAACCCGCTTGATGAAGTCAGCGGGGATCTCAGGGTGGAATAAATCACTCATTGAGTTGACAAAGATTAATTTTGACCCCTTCCAGGAATAAGGCGTCTGTAATGTATCGGCATGCGTCGCCAGGGCGAAGCCGTTTTTATACTTCTCCAATCCCATTGCCTGTAAGCGTTTCGCCATGACTTCGGCGTAGCAATACTTGCAGCCGGCGGAAATTTTGGTACAACCCGTCGTTGGGTTCCATGTCAATTCTGTCCATTCTATACTCGATTGCGCCATTAAATTTTGTATTTAGGTTTGATCACATCGTTCGCGATTTTTAATGCGCTGGCATTATTGGTGGCCATCATGAAATGATACATGATAGACTGAGTGGCATTTCGCATAATAAAAGAATCGGAGACAAACTGAAAAAGCTCGTTCAACCTGCTCCGGTACAGTTCACCGATCTTGATAATGGCGTTCTTCTCTTTTTCGACATAGGTTTCCTCCCCAAACAGGGTGGGAACCGTCTGCTTCTTGTAAGCGCTTCATTATTTCCTGCTGGCTCAACCCAAGAAAAGCTTCCAGCCTCTTCATCCAGGCGGCAGAGATCTCTCCATTCCGCTTCAGGAGCCGGTTTACCCCCAAGCCTGTGGGTACCAGAATCCATAGATCAACGCCCAATCCTTTCAACGATTCGATGGACTGCCAATTCACCGACATGCCATATGGATCTATAAAGGCCAGGGCCCTGTGCGCCGGATTCTTTCGCAGAAAATCCGCCATCGCTACCAACTTGACGTTGCAGTCTTCCTTGACGACATGGGCGTTCCTGCCGAAATAGTTCTTATTTATGTTGGCCTCCAGCGCCAGCTTGTATTGCTCGTCGAGCTCCACAAAATAATAAATGTCAAAGGGCTGTGGCTCAGTGATGTCCAGGATCCTTAGGGCCGTACCTTTTTTCAGGTCCGCTGTTTTATCTGATCTGATCAGCCCCGAACCGGCAAAGCCGTCAAAATATAGTGTCTTCGCCCAGCGCTGTTTGCTCATAATAACAAGATAAGCCCGGGCATAACTCACGACAATTTCCATTTTAGCTTCTGTCCAACTGCCGCCGAATTGATTCATAAGAAAGGTTTAGTCAAATGTACTAAAAATAATAGTAAAGCGCTGCCGAAAATCTCAATTGGTTAGCACCAATCAATCTATCCGGGGCCGCTGCATATTTTCCTCGTTCTTCTGGCACGTCCTGATTTGAAGCCTCGCAGCCAGAAAGGGGAGGATCAGCAAATTCTTCGGATCCGTGAAGCCTGTCGGCAACAGGGCGATCAGGTTGCCGGTGAAGCAACTGAGGCCGACAAGGCTTAATATGAAATGTTAATTTCCGTGCCCTTCAGGGTATGGTATTAGGTGGCGAGTATACGTTATACTGAACCTTTAGCTTCGCCCGGGTCATGAAGCGGGAGGCATCCCTCCGGGTGCGGATGGAGCTGAATTCTTTTTTCCACAACTTTTGTTCGGTAGGATCTTTCGCCTGGCTGAGGGCCCGCAGGAGGCCGATATAGGCAAAGCCGACCTGGGGGCTGGAGGCTTCCGGCTCCGTGGGAGCTGCCGGGGATTCGAGATGGGCCAGGTCGGAGGTGAGGGATGATTGCGTGTCCTCGGGCGCCGCGGTCAGCGCTTCGGCCGCTTCGGCCGGCGCTGTGCCGGTCGTCAAGACCGGCGGCGTATCGCCCCGCGGCGCGTCCAGTGTAAACAGGTGCAGAAAATCATTGGCAGCGGCGTCTCTTTGTGTCAGGGGGGACATGTTGAAAATCCGCTCCACAGTAGCAAGGGCAGAAGTATGATCGTAGACGGTATGGTCGATGATCCCTTTTTCGATGAGCGGAGATACAATGATCGCCGGGACCCTGACACCCAACTGCCCAAAGTCAAAAGGCTGCTGTCCCGGCGCAGCGTTGATGGGATCGTCGCCCGGCGGCGTGGCTGCAGGCGGCAGGACATGATCATAAAACCCTCCATGTTCATCGAAGGTGATGAGCAGCACTGAATTGGCCCATACGGCAGGCACGCTTCGGATGGTCTCATATACCTGCTTGACCAATTGTTCACCTTTCCTGACATCATCGAGGGGGTGCATGGAATTACCCCCGCTGAAATCTCCCGGTCCGGTCGCATCAAATTGATGGGTGCCATACTGTGGCTCAATGAAGATGAATCTTTCGCTAAAGGCGGGGTCAGCCAGCTTCGCCGAAAAATTGTTCATGCTCACAAATCTGCCCTTCGCCGCGTTGTTGTCCATCCCCCTCAGTGCGAAGCTGACCGGGAACAGATCGCCTTCGACGATGCACCACGGAATGTCATTTTTGTCCAGTGCACCAAAGATATTGCCGTCTGCAAAGCCATAGCCCTGCAGGGTCGTCGCCTTGATGATATCGCCGGTGGTAGGGCTCTTCGTGAGGCCGCCGGAACTGGCTGCCATCATAAAAAATCGGTTCGGCCACGTGGGGCCGGGCAAGGAGGAGAACCATCTGTCACAGACCGCAAACTCAGCCGCCAATTGATTCAGCACCGGCAACTGCGCGGGAGAAAAACAACTCATCACCCTGCCGGGATCGGTCGCGTGCTGGGCCTGGTAATTATTGACAAAGCCTAGATTGGGACCGGCAAGCTGCTGTTGGACGTCGGGGAATTCGTGACCCGGATCGGGATCAAGTCCTTTCAGCGAAAAATCAGCCGTCGATTGCACCGGGTAGGCCTTTCCTGTGGACGCATCGGTGTTGGTATTGCTGGAGGGATCCGGCCGGTCGGTCGTCGTCTGTTGATTGGTGGCGGCATCCCGGCCCGTGAAAGGGCTAAAGCCGAAGATATGGTCGAAGGACCTGTTCTCCAGCATCAGGACAAAGAAATGTTGTATAGGCATAGAGGGGGCCTGGGCTATTTCCCCCAAGTTAACGACTTTTATTTTTTGGTCTGCAGGGTCTCCGGATCGATGGAATAATTCACGGCGGTTCGGAAGTCGGCCTTTTCCAACATCGTATGATCGAAGGTCGCCCTGGCCAGATCGCAATGATCGAAGACGGGGGCACCCGGATCAACCCTTTTTAAGGGTCGCAGCAAGGGGTTTGACGGCGCCATTGGGTTTGATATCCGTGCTGGGCGTCAAAGAGGGACTGGGGCTTGATGCAGCCGACGCATCGATCACCTCCATCTTGCTGTAGTTCCACGAAATGACCTCCGACCCGCCATTTTGCCTGAAGTCCGACATTAAGGGGTTGGTCACCTTCAATGTTTCATGGCTAGCCGCTTTTGAATGGTAGGCGGAGGTTTGCGCCGGCACCTGTTCATTGAAATTGATGTCCGTTACCGTCATGAATCCATCCCCGACAGCTGAGGGAGCCGGAGACACCGGTTGAAAGGCGCCCTGTTTGGACGCTACTACCTTCATATACTCCTGGGCATAAGAAAAATTACCGACGGCCGATTGGGTGGGCGATCGGGGACGGGCGAGGGGGGCGGCTCGAGTTTGACCAAAATGCCTTAATTTAGCCCTCAGAAATCTTATTGTACCTATAACGAGATGCTTGTGAAGGCGTATAACATTATACCGGCTACCATCCTATGTTTTTCTGTCCTGACTGCCCGATCCCAGGGCCTGCTCTTCAAATCCGAGGACAGCCTGCTGACTCAACGTACCTCGCTGCACGTTTTTGACACCCATCCCCCCGTTTTTCACGACAATTTCTATATCGAGTTCGACCTTTCCCTCTGGGACAATGAGAACCTTGGGTATGTACTGGACGTGGCGGACAAGGATAACTCATACAGCCTCAGTTACCTATACAATAACGGGGCAGGCACGCTGAATTTCAATATCGACCGGAAGTCGAATAAGCTGGTGATCCCGCTGTCCTCTTCGCTGCTCAGAAAAAAAGCCTGGTTCAAGGTCCGGCTGGACTTCGATCTCAAGGATGATAACGTAGCGATCGACGTCGACAACACGGTATACCTGGCCCAGCACCTGGGGTTCCAACCCGACCTGACAGCCAATATCGTATTCGGGAAAAATCAGCTGTACACGGAAGTCCCGAATATGGCGATCAGGAATCTTACGGTTGGGGATGACTCCCGGCAATATTTCTTCCCCCTAAATGAGTGGAGCGGCACTATCGTCCATGACAGCACGGGCGCCCCACGCGGAACGGTCGAAAACCCGGTCTGGCTGATCAACGAATCTTATTTCTGGAAACCTGTCTACACACACGACTCGATGGCGGTTGCGGGAGGGGCGTGGAGCGCTGACACGGAGCATCCGCGGCAGAAGACATCCTTTCAGACCAGCAGTCCCTGGATCCCGCAGATAGATGTGCGGTCAGACATGGCTATTGTTTATGGGACAGGAGACCGGAAGGGGGTCACCTTTGAGCAACGTGTCCAGTCGTGGCGGGACCATGGCTACCAGGTCGCCTTTATGACGGGCATTGCTTGGGGGTCCTACTTCGACTATTTCCTCGGGAAATGGGACGGCCAGAACCACCTGGGGGTTGGCCAGGTGACGATGAAAGGTGATACGATCTGGCATGGGCATAACATGCCGTACGTCGTGCCGGTGGCCTCCTTCCTGGACTATATGAAGACGGCGGTGGTCAAGCGCGTCATCGATGCGGGAGTCAACCGGATCTTCCTGGAAGAGCCTGAGTTCTGGGCGCGCGCGGGGTACAGTAAACCGTTCAAGGCGGAGTGGCAAAAGTTCTATGGTTTTCCGTGGCGGCCGCAGGATGCATCACCGGAGAATACCTATCTCTCCAGCAAGCTGAAATACCAGCTGTACTATAATGCTATCCGGGAGGTGTCAAACTATGCGAAGGAATATGCTTTGCGCAAGGGCAGGAAGGTCAAGGTCTATATTGCGACGCATTCACTGGTCAATTATTCTTCCTGGCAGATTGTGAGCCCCGAGGCAAGCTTGGCTTCGCTGCCGGGTATCGATGGGTATATCGCTCAGGTTTGGACAGGCACCTCCCGCGAGCCGACGTATTTCGACGGCCGGAAGAAGGAGCGGGTGTTCGAGAATGCTTTTTTGGAGTATGGTTCGATGTTATCGATGACTGCCCCTACGGGACGGAAGCTATTCTTTTTGACCGATCCCATCGAGGACTGGCCGCGGGACTGGGCGGATTACAAGCGCAACTACCAGGCGACCTTTACCGCGGAGATCCTGTATCCGACCGTCGACAATTACGAGGTCATGCCCTGGCCGGAGCGGATCTATACCCGACCGTATAAACTGGCGGGGAGCGATTCTGCCGTGCTGATCCCTCATTATTACTCCACGCAGATGCAGGTCATGATCAATGTGCTGAACAAGATGCCTGCCTCCAGGAACCGGGTCAGCGGAGTGGGCTCTATTGGGGTGTTGATGAGCAATTCGCTGATGTTCCAACGCTTCCCCACACATGACGGTTATGATGATCCGCAGTTTTCGAATTTTTACGGTCAGACGCTGCCGCTGGTCAAACGGGGCGTGCCCGTGCAGACGGTGCATATGGAGAACCTGAGGTATCCGGCCACGCTGGCGTCTGTCAAGGTGTTAGTGATGAGCTATTCTAACATGAAGCCCGGTTCTCCGGCCGTGCATGAGCAGATTGCGCGGTGGGTGCGGCGGGGTGGAGTGCTAATCTATTGCGGTCGAGATGACGATCCTTATCAGTCGGTCATGGATTGGTGGGATACGAAGGGGCGGCATTACCGGGCGCCGTCGGAGCATTTGTTCGGCCTGCTGGGGCTGGACCCGCATGCCGGTACGGGCAGGTATCCGGTGGGGACGGGTGCAGTGTATGTCATCCGGCAGGACCCCAAGGAGTTCGTGCTGCAGCATGACGGCGATGGCGCTTACTTGGATGTGATCAAAAAGGCTTTTGAGACAGATGCCCGGGCCGGTGCGCTGATCCTGAAGAACAGTTTTTATTTAGAGCGGGGGCCTTACGATATTATCTCGGTGCTGGATGAGAATCCGGACGCCGCGCCCTATGTGGTGAAGGGGCCGGTGATCGATCTGTTCGATCCTTCGCTGCCGGTGCTGGACGCCAAGACCGTTGCGCCCGGTGAGCAGGCGTTGCTGTATGATCTGGCGCGGGTGGCGGATAAGACGCGGCCTTCCGTGCTGGCGTCGGCCGCGCGCATCTATTCGGAGATGACGGCTGGGCGGACTTTTTCGTTTGTTGCGAAGAGCCCGGCGAATACTGTTAATAGTATGCGGGTGCTGTTGCCTGCGGCGCCGTCCGCCGTGAGCGTGACGGACAGCCAGGGGGCGACGGTTTCCGATGTGCAGTCGTCATGGGATGAGGCGTCGCATACCGAGTTCCTGGGGTTTGCGAATAGCCCTGATGGGGTGAAGGTGCAGGTGACGCTGCCATGAGGGTTGGCGGTCCCGGGAGTGGTTATGCTCCTGCGATGGTTGGCGGTCCGGCGTGGCGTCACTCTCCCATGAAGTCGCCGAGTTCGCGCCGGTCCTTTTTTGTAGGGCGGCCGACTTTGCTCTGGCGTTTGCCGGTGTTGAAGCTGGCGGCCTGGTATTGGAGCCTTTCGACTTCCTCGGCGGGGGTGATGTCGATGTAGTATTCAATGGCCTGAGCGTATTGCAGGCGATGGTCTAAGAGTTTTGCGACTTTGATGCGCCAGCGTTTGGCCTCGGTCTTGACTTCGTATTCGTCGCCGACGCTGACGTTCTTCGAGGCTTTGGCGCCGATGCCGTTATATTTCACCTTGCCTCTGTCGCAAGCTTCGGCGGCTTCGGTCCGGGTCTTGAAGAGGCGGATGGACCAGAGGTATTTATCGAGGCGGATTTTTTCTTTTTCGGGCATATCCTTTACCGGCGGGTGGATCCTTTTGGATGGGCCGGGGGATAAAATTAAGGAGAATTTTGGGCGGCCGGCAAACATCTTTTCGGAACTTCCTGGGAGCTTGCATATGCAAGTTCCCAGGTCTATTTTAATGGGAATTTTTCAACGTATGCGTTGAAGGCATCCTGAACAGTCCGATAGCCGTATCCTACCAGCGTCACTGGATCAAGATTGACAGCGTAGAATTGATACTTTAAACTGTTATGGTCAGAGCCTATAGAAATGTATCCAACGATCTTCGTGCCTTTTTTGATATTCCACCAATAGCCGCGCACGCGCTCTCTGGTATATTTGGGGGATGTTCTCATGCACCTAAAGTAGATATAAGAGTAAACGCTTATGTGCTGTATCCCCGAATAGTTACCTATAAAGTCCCAAGAAGTTAACGGTTACAGGTGGTTATCAGAAAACCGCCTTAATAATATCTCACCGTGAGCGATGTAACAAAGCGGAATCCTGCCAGGTATCATAGACGATAATTGCCGCGCCGATTGCTGCGGTGCGTGCGGCCCTGGCGAACCCGGCGGAAGCGTTGAGGGCGGAGTGAAAGATTTCCAGGCGTTAAGACGTATACATCCATATGAAAAGATACTTTTTAGCTGCCTGCAGCATGCTGATGGCCTGGTCGTCTTTGCGTGCCCAGCCCTACACTAACCCGGCCCTACCTATCCCCCAACGCGTACGGGACCTATTGTCACAGATGACCACCGAGGAAAAAGTTGCCCAACTGCGGAGTACCTGGAGCGCTTTTCCCCGCATCAATGACGCGGTATTGACGGACCCCCACCGGATGGACAGCCTGTTCGGACAGGGGATCGGCATGATCAATCCCGATTTTGACAATACTTTGGAGCAATCGATCCATTACCGCAATACCATCCAGGACTATCTGCGGACCAGGACCCGGCTCGGCATCCCGGCGATCTTTCTCGACGAAGCCCACCACGGCCTGCTGGCGATGCAGTCGGATGTCATTTGTGCGGGCTGATGGGCAGCGCGGTCGTTCGCGGCTTCCAGGGCAGTAATGACGGGAGTATCGCCGCCGGGCATGTAGCGGCTACTTTGAAGCATTTTACCGGCCACGGCGAATCTGAAGGCGGCGTCAACCAGGGTCCTGCCGACTACCCTGAGCGAGTCCTGCGGACCTTCCATATGGAGCCCTTCCGGCTGGCGGTGGGGCGCGTTCATCCCGCGGGCATCATGCCGGCCTATATCGAGATCGACGGGGTGCCCTGTCATGCGAATGCGTGGCTGCTGAAGGACGTGCTGCGAAAAGAATGGGGCTATCAGGGCGTGGTGGTCTCCGACTGGTGGGCCATCGATCAGCTGTATCAAAAACATGCCGTGGCTGCCGACAGAAAGGCCTCCGCATTGATGGCCTTCGACGCCGGGGTCACCGTTGACCTTCCTATGGGAAACAATTACGCCGACCTGGTGGCGCTGACCAAAGAGGGTCATATCGACTCTTTGGCACTCGATCAAGCGGTTAGCTATGTGTTGACGCTGAAGTTCAAACTGGGGCTTTTCGACCGCGATCGCCGCGGCGAGATCTCACTGGCCAAGGCCCGGGAGGTGATCGGGTTGCCGGAGGCCCGTACGATGGCGTTACAGGCGGCAGAAGAGTCTATGGTGCTGTTGAAGAACGACCACCAGATATTGCCGCTTCGAGTTGGTCGATATAAAAAGATTGCGGTGATCGGTCCCTGCGCCGCGACGAATTACCTGGGCGACTATTCCGGCGTGCCCGTCCACAATGTCTCGCTGCTGGAAGGCATCCGGAACAAGGTGGGCCGCAGCGCCGAAGTGTTGTACGCCAAGGGTGTTGACCTCTCGCTGAACGGAGATACCATCAGCCTCAACAATTTCCAGTATATCGACTCGCTGGTGGGGTGAAGGCCCTCGTGGCCACCGGCAAGCCGGTGATCGTCTACCTGGCACATGGCAGACCTTTGTCGGTCAACTATATCGCGGAACATGCCGGTGCGATCCTGGACGGGTGGTTTACCGGTGAAGAGTCGGGGAATGCGGCAGCCGCCATTCTTTTCGGCGATGTCAATCCTTCGGGGAAACTGACGGTCAGCATTCCCCGTTCCGTGGGGCAGATCCCCATCTATTATAACCACAAGCCCAGTGCACAGTTTTTGCCGTATGTAACGGAGTCGAATAAGCCGTTGTATGCCTTTGGTTATGGGCAGAGCTATACGACGTATCATTATTCCGAGCCTCACCTGTCGAGTACATAGGGACTTGAGGCCTGTGGAATTTTAACAAATCATTTGTGGCACGGTAATGGATTTATACCCTTTAAACAAACACCATGAGTACTTCCAAAACAAAAACTACAGCCATAGTGGTTCTTGCTATAGCCTTCGTTGGTAGCCTGGGTTATGCTATCATCAGCAATAACAATAGCACCCAGACCATCGAACAGAACCATACGCAAATCGCTAAGGTCAGCGATGAAAAAAGCGATATCCAGAAGAATTTCGACGAATCGCTGGTACGTCTGGACTCCATGACGAGCGTATCGCATACGATGGCCGGCCAACTGGCCGGGATCAACAAGCAGATCGCCAAGAAGAAGGCGGAGATCCGCAGGATCCTCAATGATAAGAATGCCAGCGCCGCCGATCTGGCCAAGGCCAAGCAAATGGTTGCCGACCTGAACGACAAGATCAGCACGGAGGAACAGGATGTGGCCCGGCTGACGCAGGACAAGCAACAGCTGACACAGGATAAGATGGGCCTGGTACAGGACACGACTACGCTCGATTCCAGCCTGGCAGTCACTACCGTCGCCAAGCAGGGTCTTGAAAAACAGGTCGACATTGCCTCTACGCTGAATGCCACTAATATTGCGATCGTCCCGGTTGATGTCAAGAGCAACGGGAAAGAAAAGATCACGACTACGGCTAAGCGCGTTAACAAGTTGCTGATCAAATTCGATGTCAACAATCGTATCGCGCAGTCCGGTTCGACTGATGTCTATGTCGTAGTCACCGGCCCTGACGGGAAGAGCGTGATAGCCCCCGCCAACGGATCGGGCACTTTCACGACCCGTGATGAAGGCGACCAGTCTTTTACGGCCAAGGTCCCTGTTGATTTCGAAACGGCCAAGACTAAGAATGTACAATTTGCTTTTACCCCTGGCAGTGCTTTTCAGCAGGGTAGCTATACTATAAAGATTTATCAGAACGGATTCAAGATCGGTGAAGGAACCCGCGAGTTGAAGAAGGGCGGGTTGTTCAGCTAATGGGTCACTTTGATGAATGTTGGGATGGATTAAGAGTGGTCGGTGGTCGATGAATGACGTTCGGCGTGCGATCGGCCAGTTCAACAGTAAATCGGTGATCGAAGGATCGGGCGGGAGGTGCGATGAGACGCGGTATTTGGTCTTATCGGGCTTCCCGTTCGTTATTTATAGACTTCCATCGGAGCCGCCGCTGCAGTCCTACTTATAGACGACGCGTACATCTGATCTCCGCCTTGCTGTGATCGCCTTTCATAATGGTAAGATCGATTTTGCCGACTATTTTGGTTTGTATGGTTTAATTGGTTGTCGTATAGGTTGTGTTGAACTTCCCGTTCGTCATGCTCAGGCTGTCCGCGGAATTACTACTGTTGATCGTCTCGCCGCTGAAAGTACCGGCGATTGTGTGCTGCGTGGAATCCCAGGCGGTAATGGTCATTATACAGTGGCCGAAGGCGGCATCGAGCCCGGCAATATAATTATTCAGCCCCTGATTGGTGGAATAGATGACGGTTGTCGTGAGGGCCGTATCGGAACTAAAGGGGACGTTGAGCTGGAACGGCGATTGAAACCTCAACAGGAGACTGGAACTGTCGGCTGTTGTAGTCATATCGGCATTGATCGTGAAAGTGGTGCTGCCTTCCGAATAAGTATTGGAATAGGTGGTGGCCTGAAAGGCGGTCGTGCCAAAGGTGGCGGTGATAGCCTGTGGGGTGTTGTTGGCCTTTTGGCAAGCGGGGAGGGAGGCCCATAGAGTTAGGGTTATCAAAGTCAAAAGGGGCGCCGCGGAGGACCTGGTACATGTCATGGAGCAAATTTAGGTGTTTTCACTCTTGACAGCCACCCGGAAAATACCGACTTTTCGCCAAAAAAATGATAAAAAGAGTCGGATTGCAGAGGGTTGTCGCGCTGTTCTACTAAGATATACGAGGTGACGCTGGAGGAGGCGGTTAAAATGCGTCGGCGACCTTGTAAGATTGAGTATAGATAATTAAAAAGATTATATTTATTCCATGCGCACCAAAACACTGCCACTGATACTGCTCGCGCTATTAACTGCGGCTTTTTCGTGCAAAAAAAGCCAATGGGTCGAAGATGCTGTTTCTACTCCTGCTTCGGTATATGTTTCGGGTTATAGCGACTCTGCCGGGCAGCTCGGCACCGGCGCCTATTGGATAAATGGTACGGCTTCGATGGTACCCCATACAGGAGCCATTAACGCTGTGACGGTATCGGGCAGCGATGTGTATTTGCTGGGGGATTCGGTATACTGGAAAAATAGCGTCGCTGTGAGGGTGCCCGGCGCCGTGGGATTGAGCAGCATCTTTGTGTCCGGTAGCGACGTTTACCTGACAGGGTTTACTGCCTCGAGCACCAGCAGTGCAACCGCCGCGGCCGTTTATTGGAAAAATGGCGTGATGACCAATCTCACCCAGACTGTCACCAATGTCACCGCTGCTTCGGCTAACAGCATTTATATTTTGAATTCCAACGTGTATGTCGCGGGCTCCCTCGCCGTCAACAAGCAACCTGCGGCGGGTGTCTATTGGAAGAACGGGGTTGTCAACCCTATCACGGGCGCGGCCAATCTCACGGCCATCGTCGTCTCATCGGCACATATTATCGTGGCAGGCGAAACTGACACTGTCGGGGAAGCGTTTTGGGTCGATAATACCGTAGATGGGTGGTTCGGAACCAGCTATTTTACTTCGCTGTACCTTTCGCCCCAGTCGGATTTATATATCACAGGGTTTGCTCCTAATCAAAATTCGTCGATGGCGGTGTATTGGTCTAATGTTGGTTTGGCCAATTGGCTGGACATGAATATTGCCTATGTTCCGGGAGGGACCCTGGCCACTGGCATCGCCGTCAGCGGCAGCGACGTCTATGTGTCCGGCAACAACTTGTTCGGCCAGGCTGCGTACTGGAAGAATGGAGTGATCAATACCCTGGGCAACGGCGTCGCTACGGGGATTGCGGTGACTCAATAAACACTACACCTTCTCCGCGAAAAACTGATGAAAATACGGGATGGTCTCGATGCCCTTATAGAAATTCTTGAGGTCGAACTTTTCGTTGGGCGAATGGAGGTTGTCGCTGTCCAACCCAAACCCCATAAAAACGATCTTGATACCCAACTCCTTCTCGAACAACGCACAGATGGGGATGCTGCCGCCGCCGCGCACAGGAATAGGCTCCTTATGAAACGTGGCCTCGATGGCCCTGGCCGCGGACCGGTAGGCCTTGCTGTCGATGGGGGTCATATAAGGCTCGCCGCCGTGATGCTCCCATGCTTTGACAGTCACCCCGGGCGGCGCGATCTGCTTGAAATAGTTCAACAGCTTTTCGGTGATTTTCGTCGACGACTGATTGGGAACGAGCCGGGCCGATATCTTGGCGGTGGCCTTCGACGGCAGCACGGTCTTGGCGCCCTCACCGGTATAGCCGCCCCAGATTCCGTTGAGCTCGATGGTCGGCCTGATACCCGTCCGTTCATTGGTCGTATAGCCTTTCTCACCCCAGAGCGTGGGGACGCCGAGGTCTTTTTTGTAATCTGCCTCGTTGAATGGGGCAGCGGCCATCAGCTTGCGCTCCGCGGGTGTCGCCTCGACCACATCGTCATAGAAACCGGGGATGGTGATATGATTGTTGGCATCATGACAGGATGCGATCATCTTCGCCAGCATGGTAATGGGATTGGCCACGGCTCCGCCATAGACGCCGCTGTGCAGATCGCGGTTGGGACCGGTGACTTCCACCTCGATATAGGACAGCCCCCGCACCCCGATGTCGATGGATGGCGTGTCAAGGCTAAGCATAGCAGTATCGCTGATCAATATAACATCCGCTTTCAGCAGATCTTTATGGGTCGTGACGAACTTAGCCAGGTTGGGACTGCCGATCTCCTCTTCCCCTTCGATGATGAACTTGACATTGGTGGGAAGGGTATTGGTGCGCACCATTGTTTCGAAAGCCTTGACGTGCATATAAAACTGGCCTTTGTCGTCTGCCGACCCACGAGCATATAGCCGCCCTTCCTTAATGACAGGGTCAAAAGGACCGCTAAGCCATAGCTCCAAGGGATCTGGCGGCTGGACATCATAATGGCCATAGACCAGCACGGTGGGTTTTACCGGGTCCGTGATCTTCTCGCCGTATACGACGGGATGGCCCTCGGTAGGGTAGACTTCCGCCTTGTCGACACCGGCGTCCAGCAGGGCTTTTTTCACTGCGTCGGCGCATTTGAGCATGTCAGGCTTATGCTCGGTTCGGGCACTGACAGAAGGGATACGTAAAAGCTCGAGGAGCTCGCTGAGAAAACGATCTTTATTTTTTTCCTGATAATCTTTCCAAGTTGACATATCAAATGATTTTATGGGGGCCGCGCGGCGGGCGAGAGGCAAATATAGGAGGATTCACGTATAAACGCGTAATTTGCGGAATGCGTGTTTATACGCTGGCACTGGCCGCCGGCTGCGGTTACTTTTGCAACTTAAATCAACCCACCAATGAACCTAGAAACTCCATTACAAACACTGAAATTCCTCTGGGTGAAGTGGCCTATCGCCCAAGTGGAAGGCTGGCTGAACTATCCGACGCCAGGTCTGGACTATTTCCTGTTCGATTTCCATTTTCCGGCCACCACTGATCCATCCCTGCCCCTGGGGCTATGCGCCTTTGCGCACAACTCGACGCCGGGCTATTTCAACCCGTTAGACCCCGACGTGCTGGTACCCTACCAAAGCAATGCTGCGTTATTCAGCGGCCCGATCAAGCTAACGTCGAACATCCTTTCGGTGGCCGACGTCCAGGCGCTGTTGGGGAGCGATCCTTCTCAGACGGATTATCTGTTATTTACACCTCACCTGAACTCGGATCACCAGGTGTATTACAGCGTCACCGCGGTACCGTCCGCTGCCGGGTTGAAGGCCGGTGTGACTACCAAAACAGCGACGCCGCTGGGTAGTGGTGGTGGAGGCAACACCAACCCTTCACCGCCAGCGACCTAATTAAAAAGGATCCGGAGATGGGATCATTCTTAACCGACATATTAGATTGGTCCGAAGCATGGGCGCCTCTCATACCCTTAGCCATTTGGGTGTGTCACAGGGAACAACCGGGGTATCTCCGGCCGGTTGTTCTATATATTTGGGCAGCATTCATTATCGATCTGGCCATCGATCTCATCTGGAAGTGCCGCACGCATATCTCACCCCCCTGGAATTCGAACAACTACCTGTATAATGTACACTCGCTGGTGCGGTTCTATCTTTTCGCCCTCTTTTTTATCCGGCTGAACCAACCCTTCCTGGTCAGGGTCAAGCGGCTGGTGCCCTGGCTCTTCGGCCTCTTCGTTGTGCTGAACTTCAGCCTGTCCGAGCATTTCTTCGACTATTACAACCTCAGCAGCCGCCTACTGGCTATGGAAGCCGGCATCCTGCTGCTGTATTGCCTCCAATATTATTTTTACAAGGTGAAAGAAGACCTGGAGATCGGCATCAACCAGCCTGATTTTTGGGTTGTCACGGGCCTCGGCATCTATGTAGCGATCAATTTCTTTATCTTTCTGTTGTATAATGAACTGACGGCTTATGACATCCACTTTGCCGTGGATATCTGGGCTGTCCATAACCTGTCCTACATTGTGCTGCAACTTTTTATCGCAAAAGCGCTATATGAATCTACACGAAGGTAATATCAAACTGCTCGTACTGGTAGGCATCTCCGTGATGCTGCTGCTATTCGTCAGTTTTCTCCTGATCTTTATTTCGACTCAACGCCGGAAATTCCAGTACCAGAAATATATCCAGCAACTCCACCAGACACAGCAGAACCTGCTGATCGAAGCCGCGGTGCGCAGTGAGGAATCGGAGAGGCTGCGGATCGCCGAAGCCCTTCACGACGAAGTGGGCACGCTGTTATCCTCTTCGAAGCTGCATTTCCAGAATATCCGGCTGAATGAAAACGATCCACACAATGTGCCGCTGTACTCCAAGGGGGAGGAATTGCTGGACGATGCCATTGCCCAGATCCGCGGCATGTCGCATAACCTGCACAGCAGCATCCTGCAGGAATTCGGGCTCTTCGAGGCCATCCGCCATTTCATCCAGAAGATCATGGACGAACACCTGGCCGAAGCCAGCACGGCCCTGGATTGCCACTATGACGCGGATTTCAAGGAAAATGAGATCAGCATCTACCGGATGGTTCAGGAGCTGGTCAATAACCTGATCAAGCATGCGAAGCCCAAAAAGATCCACGTCAGCTGCGTCAATAGAGATAACTGGCTGGTGCTGACCATCTTCCATAACGGCAAGGGATTAACGCAGGAAAAGTTCGAAGAACTGAAATTCCAGCAAAACAGCATGGGCTTCAAGATCATCCAAAACCGGCTAATACTTCTTAAGGGCAAACTGATCTTTTCTTCCCGGCCCGACGGATACTTTATTGATATATATTTGCCCACAGAGGGGACGCCTGTTGACGGGGTATAGCTCTAAAGTTGACCGGGTATAGCCCTAAGTGTTACCACTTACCTTTTAACAGCTAAAACCATGAGCAAGATCAGAATTGCCATTGCTGACGATTCGTCTATCTTCCGGGATGGATTGAAAGTCGGTCTGGCAAGGGACGACAATTTCGAACTCGTGTTGGAAGCCGCCTCCGGTGAAGAGCTCGTGTCCGGCATCGAGCGCATTCCTACCGATGTCGTTCTCATGGATCTGAAAATGCCGGGCATGGATGGGATGGAGGCCACGAAGGTGATCCGCAGTCAATGGGACCACGTGAAAGTACTGGCGGTGACGATGTACGACGATGAGAAGTTCATCATTCACCTGATGGAAAATGGCGCCAACGGCTATCTTCTCAAGAATGCCGATTCTGCCGAGATCCGCAAGGCGATCTACTGCGTCTTCGAGAACGGCTATTACTTCAATGACCTGGTCAATAAGGCGCTGCTGAAAAAATTAGTGATCAAGGCCAATCTCACCCCCACTTTTCGCCCCGATATCGATCTGTCCGATCGCGAGCTACAGGTGCTGCACCTGATCTGCGAGGAAAAGACGAATGTGGAGATCGGGCAAACGATCTTTCTAAGCAGCCGGAGTGTGGAAGGGATCCGGCAACGGCTGATCGAGAAGGTGGGGGCGCGCAATACGGCAGGGCTGGTGCTTTTTGCGGTGAAGAATGGGATTATTTAGGAGATAATCGATTGTTTTTCATCTATCACGAGGCTGTGCGTCCACCGGTCATGCCAGGGATAGGGCGGGCTGCCGAATGCCGAAAAGGGTTCGAAGGGAACGGCTCGGCTGAGTCCGCGTAAGATAGCCGTCCGGGGTGTAAGGGGGCTGCCGTCCCGTTCGACCGCACGGGTGCGGGTCACCAGCTTGCCGAAGCTCTTGCCTTTCAGGATCGTTTCCAACGTGCCCATATATACGCCATACAGGAAGTTGCCCATTAGCCGGCCGGTGATCGATCCCATCGGAGATTCGCCGTACCCGAAGAGGTTGCGGAAAAAGCCGGGCATCATCAGCGCGAGGATATAGATACAGATATAAAATCCGATGGCATCGATGAAGAGATTGGCGATGCGCTGGCCGGAGGTGGCCTGTTGCAGATTGACATCGAATTCGGCGAGGAGATGCTCCTCGGTTGGCGGCAGATCTTCAGGGGTTCCCATTTGCAAGCGTGTTTGACGGTAAAGTAGGAAAAATCCGGTAATTTCCCCGCCGAAATCGTCGACTTCATGGCCAAGGAAAAGATCCCGCTATACCAGTTATCCCATCTGGCTGCCCCGGCGGCCGCCGGAGGCTTGCTGAAGGCGATGCCGGCGCCGGGCCCGGGAGAGTTCATGATTGAATCGTTCGGCCCTTACCTGGAGCGGCAGTCGCCGCATTTGCACCATGCTCACCGGCATATTTTTTATCATTTGGTTTGTTTTAGTCATGGGGCAGGGAGTCATTCGATCGACTTCCTGAGGTATCCGGTGGAGGCCGGTCAGATCTATTTTATGCCGCCGGGGCAGGTCCACAGCTGGAGTTTCGAGGGGCGGCAGGAGGGATGGGTGATCAATTTTTCCGTGGATTTTTTGCGGGCGTTTTTGTTGGATCAGGGGTATTTGGACCGGTTTGCGTTCTTTAGCGGGAGGGCGGAGGACAGTGTTGTCCGGCTGGTGCCGCCGGTGCGGGAGCAGGTTTATGAGCTGCTGGAGCAGATGTTGCGGCAGTTTGACGGGGGTGACCGTTCCGACGCGGATTTGCTGCGGGTGCGGTTACTGGAGCTTTTTCTGGTGGTGAGAGCGGGGATGCCTGCAGGGCACGCTGCGCATGCGATGGGTCAGAAGCAGCAGATGATGGTGCAGTTGCGGGGGCTCATCGATCAGCATTACAAGACGCTACGGCTGCCGGGGGAATATGCCCGGTTGCTGCACATCACCCCCAATCACCTGAATTCGCTGTGCCAGGAGCTGTTGGGCCGGCCGGCAGGGGCGGTGATCCGTGATCGCGTGCTACTGGAGGCCAAGCGGTTGCTGACGAACGCGGACATGACGGCTGCGGAGATCGCGTATGAGCTGAACTTCCAGGACAATTCGTACTTTTCGCGGTTTTTCAAGAAATATGAGGGGGTGACGCCGGAGGGGTTCCGGCGGGAGCATATATAGGGGGCGCAGCGCGGCTGGCTCGGATCGGCGCGGGTGGGGCTAATGCCCATTCTCCTTCAGGTACGCCGCCATATTACGGATCAACTGGCCTGTCGTCCAGGGCCTCCAGCCGTGGCCGCCGCGGTCGCCATACATGAATGAGCCGCTGTAATACGGGTCTTTGGTGGCGCTCAGAAAATCTTCCATATGATACACGGCGATATTGAGGTAAAAGTCGTCCATGCGGCCGGCGAAGACGTGTAGCTTGCCTGCCAGTTTGGGCCCTACCTCCGCCCAGTGATGCTGCAGGTAGTACAGCATATCGAAATGCTGCTGCCAGTAGAGCGCTACGGTGCTATCGATCGCCCCCGTGGACTTGTCGAACAGCGGTTTGAAGTAGCCATCGCCTCCCACCGGGCCAAACACTGCGCTCCAAATATCCAGCTGCCCGCCTGACCGTCCGTGCGTGCCGTTCACCAACTCCATCGTATTACGCTGTTCCGAGGTCAGCATCACCTCCCCCGTCGCGGGGACACGGGTATTTGGCGTCGGGGCCCGGTACCATTCATGCTGTTTGTAAAAGGCATTCTGGTCCTTGTAGATATTGATGCCTTCCACATTGTTGAAGTCCAGCGGGTCCGGCGAGAAAGCCCAGCAGCCGCCATAGAAGTCAGGATAAAGGACCTGCAGAGCAAAGGACTCCCAGCCGCCGGTCGATCCGCCGGTCAGCAGACGCGCATAGCCTTGGGGGATACAGCGGAACTGCTGTTCTATTTCCGGAATAAGCTCTTGCTGGATCGCATCGCCATAGGGTCCGTTATTGGCCGAATTGACGGCATACGAATCGTCGAAATATGGTGACGGATGCTGGATCGTCACGGCGATAAAGCGGGGAAAGCTGTCCGAGGTCCAGTCCTTGGAGAAGTCATTGCTGCCATCTTCTTTGAAGCCGAAGGGGGCGCCGATGGAAAAATGGCCTTCCTGGTAGATGGTCGGGTAGTGCTGGTCGGGGTGGGATTCATAGTCTTTCGGCAACAGGATGGTGGCTCCGATGAAGATCGGGTGTCCCCAGAAGGTGGTCAGCGTATTGCTCTTGATTTTGATATGCTTCACCCATTTGGTGTCTGCGGGTTCGGCTATCGGGGCCATCGCCTGGTCGACTGTCAACGGGATCCGCTGAGCCTTTGTGCCTCCCTTTGTGCCTCCGATGGTGATTTTCTGAACTTTGCTATGCAAGTTCTCGGGCGACCGGCGCCAATCCTGGCCTTCCCACTGGTCCATATGCATCCACAACGTATGCCCGTCGGATCGTTTGAATTCCGTGTACCTGTCCAACACGGCCTGCACGTAATAATCCCCGGGGGGAATAGCTGCCATTTCATTAATCGGATAGCCGAGGGTCGTGCCGTCGATGTGGACGGCATGGTCAGGTGGGAGATCGACGAAGTCGACGCCGAAGAACTGCGTGCCGTAGCGGCCTACCTGCAGCCGTGGCTCGATGCTGTCGGTATGGGCGAAGATCACGAACATCCGGCCGGTCAGCCGGCCGCCGCCGCTGGCGGAGGAATAGAAAATGTCGAAGGTTGGGGTGGGCTGGGCGTTGGCGGTTGACTGCGTCGTGGCCGCGAGGGAGGCCAGGAGGAGCAGGCGGAAGAGACGTTTTCTCATATGCGGTGGTTGATGGTATTCAGGAAAGTTTAGGGAATGATACTGTATAAAGATATTCAATTCATGGGGCTGATATGATTATATTCGGATTATGTACAAGTTAAATAAACATAGTCATATACCGAAAGGCGCCTGGATGGCCGGCATATTGTTATCGTCGTTATCGGTGTTATCGGTGTTATCATTTGACGGGTGTCGGACGGCTAAGAACGCCGGGCGAAAGGACGAGGACAGTTTCGTCCGGATATTCGACGGCAGGACCTTAAACAATTGGGTGGGGGATACGACCTACTGGCGTGTGGAAGACAGTTGCCTGGTGGGCGTGGTTACGCCAGCCACGTTGTTGAAAAGGAATACGTTCATTATTTGGCAGGGCGACATGCCGGAAAATTTTGAGATCAGGGTAGAATACAAAATTTCTGCCCAGGGCAACAGCGGAATCAATTACCGAAGCGAAAAAGTGGAAGGTTTTCCCTATGTGTTGAGAGGTTACCAGGCAGATCTGGATGGCGCCAATCACTATACCGGCAGTAATTATGAGGAGCGTAAGCGGACGACCCTTGCGTCCCAGGGCGAGAAGACGACCATTCCGTCGATAGCCGTGTCCCCTGACTCTTTGCAAGCCCATATCCGGAACAATCAATGGGTGCCCAAGATAGTCACCGGCTCTCTGGGAGATCCTGCGGTCCTCAAAGCAGCGATAAAAAGCGATGATTGGAATGATTACAGGGTTGTGGTGCAAGGCAACCATATGCAACATTATATCAATGGAGTGCTGATGAGTGATGTAACGGATAATGATACCGTCAACAGGAGGTTTACCGGTTTTCTCGGGGTTCAGGTGCATGTAGGGCCGCCTATGCGGATCGCTTATCGCAATTTTCGACTGAAGAAATTGAAGTGATTTTTTTTTGGGGGAAGATCTGTTGGCGGATGCGTGAGATTACTACACTTTCGTCACAGGGAATTCGGGATGTAACTGCTGCGCAGGCGTCCAGGGGCTGACGTGCCGCTGGTTGGGAACGAGGTTGTGGAAGGTCCATTCGACGCGCTGTTCGAAGGCGTGTTTGCGGACGGGGCAGTTCTCTTTCGAGCAGATCTGGCAGGAAAAATCGAGGCAGGCGTCGGAATGGACGAAGAACTCCATCGACTCGCCGAAGCGGCTGCGGATGAGGGCCGTGAGGGCATCGATCTCGGCATGGGCCTCCAAAACATTGAGGTACCAGGGCAGTGTCAAATGACAATCCACATGCAGCCCACCGCCATACTTAATGACCCGCAGGTTGTGCAGATCGATCCAATTATCCCGGCGGTGCTTATTCAGGTACGAGATCATATCATCCAGCAACTGCACGTCGGCCTCATCCATGATCCCGGCGACGGATGTCCGCAGAATATGATAGCCGGTATATAAAATAAAACCGGCAAAGAGCAGCGAGATGACGCCATCCAGCCACGCCAGCTTCGTATACCAGATCAGCACCAGCCCGACGATGATGCCGATCGTCGAATACGTATCTGTCTGGAGGTGCTTGCCGCCGGCCAGCAGCTGCGCCGATTTGTTGTTCTTCCCTTTGTGGATGCAGATGGCGCCGACGATATAGTTGACGACGGCGGTAAAGCCGATGATCCACATCCCTTCATCGAGCTTTTGCAGGGTATGGGGATGAATAAAATCGACGATCGCCTCATAAATGATGATCAGCGCGGCCATGACGACCAGCGCGCCTTCGACGGCGGCGCTCAGGAATTCGGCGTTGCCATGACCATAGGGGTGATCTTCATCCCGGGGCTTGGCGGCGATGTGGAGGCTGTACAGGCCGATGAGGCCGGCGATGACGTTGACGGTACTTTCCAACGCATCCGTTAAGACGGCCACGGAATTCGTCAAATAGTACGCGATAAGCTTCAACAGAAACAGGAGGACGGCGATAGCTGCCACCCAGCGTTGGATGCCAATATTTTGCTGACTTTTTTTCACTTGATGTGATTTGCCGGTTTTGGGTCCTGTTTGTTAGGAAACGGCTGTCGTCTCGCGGCGTTTGCGCAGACGCTGCACTAAAGATCTGACTTTTCGGGAAACGCGGAAATAATATTCTTTGTTGAACAGCTGCGAATCGTTCATGGCCTTGTAAGTAAGGAACAGACCGATCGGGGTGAGGACATAGGTCGCCATCCACATCCCGCCGACCGGCGTGAGGACGCCCCCATTCACGAATTTTTTACCGAAGTTGTTCAACAGGAAAAAGATGACGAAGAAGACCACGGCAAACACCAGCGGCAGCCCGATCCCGCCCTTGCGAATGATCGACCCCAGCGGCGCGCCGATCAAAAACATGACCATCACGGCGACGGCCAGGGTGATCTTTTCATGCCACGCAATCTCATGCTGGCGGAGGTTGTTGTTTTCATTCTTGTATAACAATACCGGCTGGTCCAGACCGACCTTGGCGGCGTTGAGGGCGGTCATCGAACGGTCCAGCACCGTCACCTGTAAGGAATCGGGGATCACGTCGGCAAAGGTCACCGCGGGCGGCTGCTTTGCGTCAGCCAGCCGGTTCATTGCCGTTCCGCCGGGAATATCGGGACGCGGCTCGGGAGTACTACCGGTGACCGGGGTCACCGTGGGTAATGGCTGCTGCGCGACGGTGGGAGTTGCCGGGCCTGTGGGGTGACCGGGGGTGCCACCCGACGGCGGGGTCTTTTTGGCGATCGCTGTCTGGGCCGCCGCCGCTTGAGCCGCCTGGGCCGCTTGCGCTTTCGCCCTCACCTGGTCGATGGAGTCGCGGGTCTTCTTCAGGGTTCCCCATGCCTTGTCCGCGGAATCGCGGCGATGGTGCGCCGTCGTCCAGGCCTTCCGGATGGAATCGGTGGCCCAGTTGAGGGACATCAGGTATTTCGACCGCGACGTATCTTTTTCCGCCGCCTCCCATCCTGTCGTATCGAGCATCGCGGCGAATTTCATGTTGACGTTGATATCCTTGCTGGCCCTGGCGACGTAACCGGCATCGATCTTTTCAATGGAGTCGATGCTGCGGGTGAGCTGGCTGAGGGTGAGCATCTGGTAGTTATGCTTGAATGTACTGTCGTCAGTCTTATTCATCCTGAATGAGCTCAGGTCCATGACTTTCTTGTACTGTTTGAAGCTCATGCGCGTCAGTTGCGAGCCGCCAGGGGTGCCATTGACCTGTTCCTGGTACCGGGTGCCGGACTTGAGGACAAACTCCAGCGCCTGCTTGTCGGGGGTAACGAGCATCTTGCCGCTGTCGGCGATGATGACGTTATCAGTCTGGCCGCCGGTCTGTTCGTAGATCACCACATTGCGGATCGTGGAGTCGTCCTGTTCCTTCTTGCCGATCTTGATAACAAACCCTTCGATGCGATCGTAGAAAACGCCTTCCTTGATATCGAAAGCGGGTTTTGTCACGATGATATCATACTTGATGGTATTCATCCTCAGGTTACAGATGGGCAGGATATTGTTGTTGAAGAAAAAGGCGATGATGGTCAGCGCGAGGCTAACGAAGAACAGGGGGCGCATGAAACGCAGGAGGGAGATGCCGGCTGCCTTGATAGCGATAAGCTCGAACGTTTCGCCGAGGTTGCCCAGGGTCATGATCGAAGACAGCAGCACTGCCAGGGGCAGCGCCAGGGGTACCAGTGTGGCGCTGAGGTAGAAGATCAGCCGGCCTACGGTCAGTCCATCGATGCCTTTCCCGACGACGTCGTCGATATACAGCCAGAAGAACTGTAACACCAACACGAAGAGGGTGATAAAGAACGTGGCGATAAAAGGCCCGATGAAGGCCTTTACGATCAGTAAATCCAGTTTTTTAAACATGCGGTTCACGGACTGTTATTCTCCTAATGATGGTATCTTTAATTTATGGATAAAAACTTCGCAAAGGTACGACTTTCGGCAGAGGAAATGCGACTGGTGACGGACCCGGCGTGGATTTTAACGAAGAATTCGGTGATGGGGAAGGTGGTGGCGATGTTTGCGGAGTTTAGTGAGCGGTGGAGAGAGGAGGCTGAGGCGCGGAGGCATGCGGATGCGGGGGGCGAGAGGGGGCGGCTGCCGGGGACCTTGCCGCCGACGGAACCAAAGATCTCGAAAGGAGAAAACTATAAGGGCCTGCCATGGGTGATGCTGGATTATCCGCGCGTTTTCGGACGGGAGGATGTCTGCGCCATCCGCACCATGTTCTGGTGGGGGCATGCCTTCAGCGTGACGCTGCATCTGAAGGGGGAATATATGCGGGTATTTCTGCCCGTTATCCGTGCACGGCGTGCTGAGCTATCGGCAGCAGGATTTCTGGTGGCCATTTCGGACGACGAATGGGCGCATGAGCACACGCAGGAGACCTATGGGCCGCTGCATGAGGGGGAGAGACCGTTCGAGGGAACGGTCGATCTTAGAAGCGGCAGCTCCGTGCGAGGGTTGGCCGGGCAAGGCGAGGCTACTGAGCGATCGTGGTTCAAGCTGTCGGCGCGGTGCGGGCTGAATCGTTGGGAGGAGGCACCGGAGCTATTGACGGGATGGCACGGCATGCTGATGCGGGTACTGGCGACCGGTAGTGACGATCACCGTTAGTTTCCCAACCGGTGAAAAAGGTCTTTCACCTGGTAGCTCCATAACTGGGTCTGGTCCTTCACCTCACCCTTACCCGCGAAATCGCTGATGACGAGGATGGTCTGGTTCGTGACTTCCGACTTCTCGATACGAAACTCGAAGAACTCTTCCTTCGGTGCATCCATCCAATGAAAACGGATGAATTTTTCGGCTTCGCTTTCCGTCACTTCGGCTTTATCGGTCGTGCCATTCCAGGAAAAACTGAAGACATTGTCGCGTTCATCAACTTTATCGGCAAACCACTCCTGCAAACCGGCAGGGGTGCTTAAAAATTCATATAAGATCGAGGGTGAACATCTGACCGGATACTCTACCACAAATATTTGTTTCTTAGTCATCTATTGCATTTGATTCGTTTGGGCTCAGCCTGCCATTAGCCGGCAGTCAACATGCTGTTTTACGCTGCCCGGACCGGCTGGATGCAATAATAGAAAAATAAATCAACCATCAAAATTTTTTTTCAAGTATGTTTTTGTATGTCCACCGGCCCATTTTTAAGCAAATTTTAATGTATACCTACTGAAAATCAATGAGTTACTAAAATAATTGGCTACGCTGGCGAAAATCGTTAGATTGCTAAATACATCTCCCAGGAATCATTCGGCGATCAAAGGATACAAGAAAAGCTTAGTTTATACGTTTTACCAAGACTAAAAACAATCCAGAAGCCGCGGGAGCGGCACGACCGAAGATCAAATTTTATATATTCAACCGATTTAAAGCGATTTACCTTTTTCGATTAAAAGCCTAAAAACCTAAAAACCCTTTAAAAGACCTCTGCCTATGAGCATGCGTCAGCTGAAAATCACGAAAAGTATTACTAATCGTGAATCTCAGAGCCTGGAGAAATACCTGCAGGAGATTGGAAAAGTGGAGTTGATCAGCCCTGAAGAAGAAGTCAAACTCGCCGTCCGTATCAAGCAGGGAGACCAAAAGGCTCTCGACAAACTAACGAAAGCGAACTTACGCTTTGTGGTATCCGTAGCCAAACAGTATCAGAACCAGGGACTGTCCCTGCCTGATCTGATCAATGAAGGCAACCTGGGCCTGATCAAGGCGGCTCAACGCTTTGACGAAACCCGTGGTTTCAAATTCATTTCCTACGCTGTCTGGTGGATCCGCCAGAGTATCTTACAGGCCCTCGCCGAACAGTCCCGCATCGTCCGTCTTCCTCTCAACAAGGTTGGTCTCACGAACCGTATTCAGAAAGCCTATTCCCATCTGGAACAGGAATTCGAGCGGGAGCCTTCCGCAGAGGAACTGGCCGAGCTGCTGGAACTGGATATCGAGGAAGTCTCTTCGACCCTGGGCATTGCCGCCCGTCACGTCAGCATGGACACGCCCCTGTCGGAAGGCGAGGACAACACCCTGATCGACGTTCTGATCAACCCGAATGCGGAGCTGGCCAATACGAATATCGAACACAAGGAATCGCTGAAACAGGAGATCGACCGCAGCCTGAGGACGCTGACGGAGCGCCAGAAAGAGGTGATCTGCTTTTTCTTCGGCATCGGGGTGGACCATCCGATGAGTCTGGAGGACATCGGCGAGAGGTTCAACCTGACCCGGGAAAGGGTGCGGCAGATCAAGGACAAGGCTATCACGAAGCTGCGGAGCAATTCGCGGTCGAAGATGCTGAGGAGTTATCTCGGCGTATAAACAAGAACAATTTGATTAGACAAATACACTGACAAGAACGCCCGGAGGGCGTTCGGCCGAAGGCCAGACATAATGAGGTTTGCATGAAGGAGCGAAATTTCAGATACGCGACTGAATGCAAACAATTTTACTTAATTTTACGGTTTTGAGTGAATGTAGCTTAGGTTACGTTCACTTTTTTATTTTGGGCAGATCTCAAAACAAACACTTTTATGTTTGAAAATTTATCGGAACGGCTGGAGTCGGCGTTTAAGCAGATCAAGGGGGAAGGGCGGATCACCGAGCTCAATATTGCAGCAACGGTAAAGGATATCCGGCGGGCGCTGATCGATGCGGACGTCAACTACAAGATCGCGAAGGAGTTTACGGATACGGTCAGGGAAAAGGCCATGGGGCACAAGGTGCTGACGGCCGTGAGCCCGGGCCAGCTGATGATCAAGATCGTCAAGGACGAACTGGCTGCACTTATGGGCGGCGCAGAAAGCGAACTGAATGCCAAGGGCAGTCCGGCGGTGATACTGATCGCGGGGCTCCAGGGTAGCGGTAAAACGACCTTTAGCGGCAAGCTGGCGAACTACCTCAAAGCGCGCAAGGGGCTTTCCCCCCTGCTGGTGGCGGCAGATATCTATCGTCCGGCGGCTATCGAGCAGCTAAAAGTACTCGGCGGCCAGATCGGCGTCGACGTATACAGCGAACCGGAGAACAAGAATGCTGTCGAGATCGCGCAGAACGCCATCAAGGACGCGCGCAGCAAGAACAAGAATGTTGTGATCATCGATACGGCGGGCCGTCTGGCCGTCGACGAGGTGATGATGAAGGAAGTCGCGGCGATCAAAGCAGCGGTGAATCCCGGAGAGATCCTGTTTGTCGTGGACAGCATGACCGGCCAGGATGCCGTCAATACCGCCAAAGCCTTTAACGACCGGCTGGATTTCAGCGGCGTCGTGCTGACGAAGATGGACGGCGATACACGCGGTGGAGCGGCATTGAGCATCAAGTATACCGTCGCCAAGCCGATCAAGTTCATCAGCAGCGGGGAAAAGCTTGATACGCTGGACGTCTTTTATCCTGAGCGGATGGCGCAACGAATCCTCGGGATGGGCGATATCACCACGCTGGTGGAGAAGGCGCAGGAGCAGTATGATGAGGTGGAGGCCAGGAAGCTGGAGAAGAAGATCCGCAAGAATCAGTTCGATTTCGAGGACTTCAAGCAACAGCTGGCGCAGATCAAGAAAATGGGCAATATCAAGGATTTGCTGGGGATGATACCCGGGGTGGGGAAGGCGGTCAAAGACATCGATATCAGCGATGATTCCTTCAAGGGGATCGAGGCGATCATTGGTTCGATGACGCCATTTGAGCGGGCGAATCCGGATGTGATTGACCAGAGCAGACGGAAAAGGCTGGCGCTGGGCAGTGGGAAGGATATCAATGAGATCAACGCCTTTTTGAAGCAATTCGACCAGATGAAGCAGATGATGAAGATGATGAATAAGATGCCCATGGGGATGGGGGGGAAGAGGATGCGGTAGCATCCGATATACCCGAGCAAAGCGAAGGGTACGAACGAGGCCGAACGAGGGACGAAGTTCGGGCGAAGTTCTAAGCGGCAGCGCTGTGGTCGGGCAGGACAGGAATGATGCGGTAGAGCGCGGGGAGCGATGAGCGCACAGGAGGTGGGAAATTGACATTTGTTGAGGTTACAATGACTATGGGCACGAGAATTGCAATTCAGCGTGTTATTGTGGACATTATTCCATGAATGTTAAAGGATTACGATGTTAACAAAATTTCTCCAGCAATATTCGCTCTTTAGTTCCTGATGTATTATTTTTGAAATGTAATTACAGAGTGCTAGATTTGCACTCCCTAAAAAGGAATTTTCCTTTTTAAAGAAGGTAACCTTATTGTTCACGCATTTAAATTTCTATTTAAGATGCCAGTTAAAATCAGACTGCAACGCCACGGGTCTAAGAAAAGGCCATTTTATTTCATCGTAGTAGCCGACGCCCGTGCACCAAGAGATGGCAAGTTCATCCAGAAGATCGGTACGTACAATCCACTGACAGTTCCTGCCTCCGTTCAACTCGATCGCCAAAAGGCGCTTGACTGGCTGCACAAAGGTGCGCAGCCGACGGATACTGTTCGCCGCATTCTCTCCTACAAAGGTGTTCTCTATCTGAAACATCTCTTGCGTGGAGTGAAACTGGGGTTATTTGATGACGCCGCCGCGATGGAGAAATTCCAGAAATGGCATGGTGAGCACGAAATAGCTCTCAAGAAGAGGGCAGAAGACAACCGCAGGGCACGTCCCGGCAGAAGAGGTCCTGGTGGTCCTCCCATGAGAAGGCCGATGGACCGGACCTTTAATGGACCTGAAAGGGAAGGATCTGAAAGGCCAGTGAGGGAAAGGCCGGTACAGATTGAGAAGAAGAGTGAAGGTGGAGCTCCTGCACAGGCCTAAGCCTGGGGAGGCTAATAATACCTGCGAGGGGCCCAATTAGCCGGCTAAATGTTCAAAAATTGTAATTTACCAGGAGGCTGCGAGGCCTCCTGTTTTTTTTTAACGGCGCGGAGGCGCACGACTATGAGCGACAATTACCGCAATATAGGCAAATTAGTGGCCGTCTTTGGCCTGCAGGGCGAGTTGGTGCTCCAGCACCGCCTCGGCAAAAAGACCAGCCTCAGGGGGCTGAAAACGCTGTTCCTCGAAGAAAAGCGCGATGAGATGCTGCCCTGGTTCATCGAGAGCACCCGAGGCAAGAGCGCCGACGAGGTATACATCAAGCTGGAGGGGCTCGACAGCAAGGAGGCCGCCCGGCGGGTGGTCCAAAAAGAGGTCTGGCTCACGGAGAAGGATTTTGAGCAGTTTGCGGGCAAATCGGCCCCCATCTCCATGGTCGGGTTCCGGCTGCTGGACGGCGGCACTGACCTCGGCGAGATCCTCGAGGTGATCGAGCAGCCGCACCAGGTGCTGTGCAAGATCGATTTGGCGGGTAAGGAAGCGCTGATCCCGATACATGAGGGGACGCTGCGGCGGGTCGACCAGGAGAAGCGGGAAGTGCATGTGGAGCTTCCCGACGGGTTGCTAGATGTGTACAGGTAGGGCGGGGGAGACGCGGCCCGGGCGCGCGGGCGGGGGCAGGGACGGATGTGCGCTGCCCTATGATTTTATCATGACAAATTTAATAGGCACCTTTTTATAGGATTTGACTGGGTGGCCACTGATTAATGCGGGCGCCCATTTCCCGCTGGCAGTGATGACGCGGATAGCTTCCTCCCGCAAACCGCCTTTTTCGGGGCCGGCGATGACCTGAATGTAAGAGACAGTGCTGTCTTTACCTACGAGAAACATCACGTAGACTGTTCCTGCAATTTCATTATTGATGGCATCGTCAGGGTAGTGTAGATTATGCTTGAGAAAGTCTCCCCAGGCGTCAGGGCCGCCGGGATATTCCGCTTCAATTCCGTTTTTTCCCACGTTCGTATACGTCACATTATCCCCTGTGGGGTCTATGGCGGTGATCTTCGTAGTGTCTTTAGATTGGGCCCTGGCTGAGGGAGCACACAGGACAATCAGGGTCGATGCGATAAGGGTGAAAGGGAATCTTTTCATGACTGTTATAATTAGGATCAATATACGAACTTTCGGCGATGCGCTCGCCGGCGAAGGACGGGCCGACAAAGTTTCCATTTTGCATACTTTTTTTCTTTCGGTCATCGGTCCTTTCCGGGTACTGCCGAGGCAGGTCTGCATTCACATACAAAATCCCGTCGTTCGCATACAATGGGGGCATATCGTCCCATCTGCAGGCTATTTTTACCCCAACATTAAGGCCCTGCTTTTAAAATCCTTTTATCCATGAGCCCCTACAAAATCCACTTATCCCTGGCTGTCGTGCTTGCCGTGACAGCCTGTTTGCCCCAGCGCGTACATGCGCAATACTGGACGAATGGCCAGGCTGCCAGTTTTGTCATTGGACAGACGGGATTTGGCGCCAATATCTCCAACCTGACCAGCACCGGAATGACTATGCCCTATACAGTTGTCGTAGATCCGGCCACCGGCAAGGTGTTCGTTAGCGACTACGGCAATAATCGGGTACTACGTTATCCATCCATCGCCGCGATGACCAACGGCGCGGCTGCTGAGGCCGTCTTAGGTCAGCCTAACTTCACTACGACTGCCCTTTCGTACGCTATACCCGCCACTGCCACTACTTTCAGCGAGCCTGAAGGTTTGGCTGTCGATGGGGCGGGCAACCTGTGGGTGGTGGATCAGTATAATGCCCGTGTACTACGGTTCGCTAATGCGGCGACCATTGCCAGCGGCGCAGCGGCCAGCGGTGTCCTGGGTTGGCCCAACTTGGTCAGCAATTCAATCACCTACAACGGTAACATAGAGCCGGCGACTGCGGCGTCGATGTATTTTCCCAACGCTGTTTTTTGCAAGGGTACGACGCTGTGGGTGTCGGATAACGGCAACAACAGAATATTACGCTTTGATAATGCGGCTTCGCTGGCCAACGGCGCCAATGCGGATGCGTTTTTCGGGACATCGACGCAAGGCGACGAAGCCTCCGGTTCCTACCAGCTATGGGGACCCAACCAGATCTATGTCGATGGATCCGACAATCTATGGGTGGCTGATGGTTCGAACAACCGGGTGATGATGTTCCCGAATGCGTCAACTGGCGGCAATAATTCATTGAATTTAAACATTGGCGCAGCTGGCGTGGAGGCGACACTTGTATTGGGTCAAACCAACTTCGGCAATAATTCGCCCGGTACAACAGCCAGCACTATGAGCAGCCCGTATGGTGTATATGGGGATCCGGCGGGCAATATCTATGTCGGCGATTTAGGCAACAATAGGATATTGGTCTTCGCGAATGCCGCCCACCTGTCGAATGGCGCTGCGGCCACCTGGGTGCTGGGGCAGACTGATTTTGTCTCCAATGGAACCGGGGATGGCGCGAGCCAATTAAATGGGCCTGCTTTGCTGTTTATCCCTACATCGGGTACCTATTTAATGGCTGCCGATGCCTTTAATAACCGGGTGCTGACCTATATCCCGTTAGTGCCGCTGCCTTTGACGCTCACTTCCTTTACCGGCCGGCTGCAATCCAACGGGCAGGTACTTTTGCAGTGGCAGGTCTCCGATCAGGGGGCTCCCGGGCCTGGCAACGCCGGTTCGGTAGAATTGGAGTATTCGACTACTGATAGCACTGGGTTTACGGATGTGCTGAACACCCAGTCGGTCCGTCCGGCGGTGTCAAATTATAGCTATGTGCAGGTCTCGCCGGCTCCCGGCGTCAATTATTACCGGCTGAAGCTGGTTGCGCCGGATGGGTCGTCTACTTACAGCCCGATCGTGAGCGCTATTGTGGGTATTAGCGGAGGGACAGGGTCGACGGGGTTGACCATTTATCCGAATCCTGCACGGAATAGTGTGGTGATCACCGTGCCGCAGGCAGGCGGGGCGACGGCGATGGGGTCGACGGCAGGCTGGGCGGCAAGCACAGCGGAGATCGGCATCTATAGCAGTACGGGTATGCTGATGCAGCGGCTGGTGACGGGCGCGACTGTCAACACTATCGATATCAGCCGGTTGGCGGCGGGTTTGTATACCGTGAGGGTGACGGAGGGCGGCATGGCAACGACCGGCAACTTTGTAAAAATCAATGAATGATGATACGTATTAACAAACCTGTTTTCATTAAGGATCTGTTATTCGCTTGCCGGTGACAAAGCCTCTCGCCAATAAAACCCCGCCGTGCAGGAATGCTTTCCTGATGAGTTACGACGAGTCGTTGGCCGCCGTGCGGTTGATCGAACGTTATCACTCAGCGTGATCACGCGAACAGACTCTTCGCGCAGCCCACCCTTTTTCGGGCCGCTGATGGCCTGCACGTCACTGATCGTGCTGTCGGTGTTGACGATGAATTGCACGACAACGGCGGTTAGGAGGAATGTGCTCCCCTTACCTCCACCCCCCGCCCAATGCCTTATACAGGTCCACCACCGCCTGAAGCTGCTGCAACTGATCGTCGACGCTGTTCAACTGGGCCGACAGCAACGATTGCTCCGAGGTCAGCACGTCCGTATAGTTCGTGGCCGAACTGTATTTGAGCAGTTCCTTGGTGAAATCGACCGCCTGTTCCAGCGACTTGATCTGGTCGGTACGGGTCCGTTGTTTATCGAGCGCTGTCTGGTACACCAGGAAACTATTTGATACCTCGGCCCCGGCCGTCAGCAGCGTCTTCTCATAGGTCCAGAACGCCTCCCGCTGCTGCGCCTGCGCGATGTGCAGGCGCGTCTTATTTTGCCGTTGATTGAAGATGGGCTCGGTCAACCCGCCGATGATGTTGTAAAAGATCGAATTGATGAAAAAGTCCTTGATCGTCAAATTAGAATAGCCTCCCTGCGCGGTGATGGTCAGCTGCGGATAGAAATACGTCCTGGCGACATTCACATTCTCGAATGCCGCACGAAAACCAAATTCCGCCTGCTGCACATCCGGCCTGTTTTGCAGCAACTGCGAGGGCACACCCGCCTGCAGGTCCGCAAAAGGTACTTGCTCCGCAAGCGAACTCCGTTTGATCTCTCCCGGCACCCTCCCCAGTAGAATGCTCAATGCATTCTCGTTCTCCTGGATGTTCAGTTTGATATCGGGCAGCAATACCTCGGCCGAAGCCCGGTTGGCATCGCTCTGGACCACCGCCGCGCCGGTCGCCAAACCATTCTCCATCAGGGCCTTCATAGTCGAGACATCGTCCAGGCGGTTCTTGACGGTTTGTTGCGTAACGGCTAGTTGTGCATCGTAGGCAAGGAGCTGGTAATAATAACCGGCGATATCGGCGATCAATTGGGTTTGAATAACCCGCCTCGCCGCGTCGCTCTCCAGGAAGGCGGCGAAGTAGCTCCGCCTGGAGCTCCTCAGCTGGCCCCAGATATCGGCTTCCCAGCTGGTGCTCAAACTGGCAATGTAGGTGGTGGTCGTCAATTGATAGGCTCCAATATACGCCGGAGGAATATCCAATGCCGCCGCCGATTGTTTGTCCGGATTGGCCGAGAGATTGGCGCTCAAGGAGGGCAGCAGCACCGCCTTGGCCTGCAGCAGGTTCTCCCTGGCTTCGGTCATCCGCTCCATAGCCACCCTGAGATCCGGGTTCTCGCCCAGCCCTTCGGCAATCAACCCCTGCAGGACGGTATCGGAAAACAGGGATCGATAGGGTAGGGTGGCCATCGTGGTCGTCTCGCCGGTCGCCGTCATGGTATCGCGTGCGGGGGCCCGGTAGAGCTGCCCCTTTACCACCATCCCCGGCTGCTGGTATTGCTGTGTCACGCAAGAAGGCAGGCAAAGCAGCGCAAGCCCCCCCATGACCAACAGCACAGCAACGCTCATATTGGTCTTGATCTTCTTCTTGCTAATGCGCTCCTGGATAGACTGAAAAATAATAAACAGGACCGGGATCACGAACAGGCCAAAGACCGTCCCGATAAACATCCCGCCTACCGCGCCCGTACCGATTGACCGGTTGCCTTCCGCCCCGGCGCCACTCGACACCATCAGGGGCATGATCCCAAAAATAAACGCAAAGGAGGTCATCAGGATGGGGCGAAGGCGAACCACGGCCCCGTCGACGGCCGCCTGCACGATAGACTCCCCGGCCCGCCGCCGCGCCAGCGCAAACTCCACGATGAGGATGGCGTTCTTGGACAACAACCCGATCAGCATGATCAGGGTGATCTGCAGGTAGATATTGTTCTGCACCCCGAAGAGATTGGCAAAGATAAAAGCACCCGCCAATCCAATGGATAAGGACAGGATGACTGCGAAGGGCAACAGATAGCTTTCGTATTGGGCGCTCAGCAGGAAATATACGAACACCAGACACAATACGAAGATCAGCATCGTCTGGTTACCACTGGACAGCTCCTCGCGGGTCAAACCCGAGAATTCATACCCATAGCCTGCGGGAAGGGTCCTGGCCGCGACCTCCTGTATGGCCTTTATCGCATCGCCGGAACTATACCCGGCATTTGGTGCACCCGAGACTGCGATGGAGGTGAAGAGATTAAAGCGGTTGATGAATTCAGGGCCATAGACCCGTTTGAGCGTCACGAATTCCGTGATCGGCGCCATGACGTTATTCGTATTCCGCACGAACACCTTGTCCAGGCTTTGGATATCGCTGCGATAAGCAGCATCCGCCTGGATCATGACCCGATACTGTTTACCGAATTCGTTGAAGTTGGACGCATAGATACTCCCATAATAGCCCTGCAGGGTGCTGAGCACGGTGGCGGGAGAAATATTGGATTCCTTACACTTGGCCACGTTGACTATGACCTCGAACTGCGGGAAATTGATATTAAAAAAACTCGTAGCATACTGGATCTCCGGTCTTTTATTCAAAGCCGCCAGAAATCGATTGTTCACCTCATTGAAATGAGCGATATCCCCACCGCTCCGATCCTGTACCTGGAATTCGAACCCGCTCGTATTGCCAAACCCTTCGAGTGTAGGCGGGGCGATGAAAAAGATCTTGGCCCCCTTGATCCCCGCCGTCGCGCCGAATAATTTATTGATCACCGCGGTCAGCGAATGTTCCTCGCCCTTGCGCAGGTCCCAGTCCTTCAGGTTCATGAAAAGGGAACCATAGGAACCACCCGCGCCTCCGCTCAATATGCCCGATCCCGCCACCCTGACAACGGAATTCATTTCCGGTTGCTGCCTGGCAATGGTCATGACCTGGTCGGCGATCTTTGTCGTGCGCTCCAGGGAGGAAGCGGGAGGCAAGCTCACATCGGCCATGATAAAGCTCTGGTCCTCGTTGGGCACAAACCCCGCCGGCGTGACCTTCAGCAGGAAGGCAAACAATCCAATAAACATCAACACCGCCAGCCCCGCGATCCATCGCCTGCGGGATAAGAATTGGATGGACCGTTTGTATTTCTTCGTCGTGGCCCCGAAGGCGGCGTTGAAAGCCGAGTAGAACCGTTGCAAAAAACCTTTATGCCGCAAGGCATTCTCGTGATGCGGCCTTAGCAGCAAGGCGCATAAAGCGGGGCTAAGCGTCAGGGCATTGACGGCGGAGATGAGAATGGCTACGGCCAGGGTAAGTCCGAATTGTTTATAGAAGACGCCCACGGAGCCCGTTATAAATGTCACCGGAACAAAGACCGCTGCCATCACCAGCGTGATCGAAATGACCGCCCCGCTGATCTCGTTCATGGCTTCCAACGTCGCCCCGGTGGCAGTCGGCGCATGATGGTCCAGCTTGGCGTGGACGGCCTCCACCACGACGATGGCGTCGTCCACCACAATGCCGATCGCGAGCACAAGGGCAAACAGGGTCAGCAGGTTGATCGTAAATCCGAACAGGTTCAGGAAAAAGAAAGTACCCACTATCGCCACCGGCACTGCAATGGCGGGGATCAGTGTCGACCGGAGGTCCTGCAGGAAGACGAACACCACGATCGACACCAGGATAAAGGCCTCGATCAGGGTCTCTACCACCTTATGGATGGAGATATCCAGGAACTGGTTGGCGGTAAAGATCATGTTCATTGAGACACCCGGCGGAAAACTCCTGGCAGCCGTTGCGATGACGCTATCGCATTCTTTGATCATCGCATGCGCATTGGTCCCGGCCGCCTGGAACACGCCCATGACGATCGAAGGCTTGTTGTCGGTGCTCATGGTCACCGAGTAATCAAGGGAGCCCAGTTCAACCCGCGCGACATCTTTCAGTCTCAACAGTTGTCCCGTGGAATCCGCCTTGATGATGATATTCTCATACTCCACCGGCAATTTCAGGCGACCCTTGTACTTCAGGACGAATTGAAAGGATTGATTGCTGTTCTCGCCGATCTTGCCGGGCGCGGCCTCGATATTCTGCTCGGCCAGCGCATTGGTGATGTCATCCGGAATCAACCCATAGCTAGCCATGGCATCGGGTCTTAGCCAGATCCGCATGCTATAGTCCTGGGTGCCAAAAGCCTGCACGTCACCCACCCCATTCACCCGCTTGAGCATCGGGATCACATTGATATTGGCATAGTTCTGCAGGAAGGTGCCGTCGAAGGACTTGTTGGAACTGTTAATGGAGAACACCATGACCATGCTGCTCTGCCGCTTGCTGGTGACCACGCCGGACCTGGTCACTTCCGCCGGCAATAGCGGTGTGGCGCGGGAGACACGGTTCTGTACATTGACAGCATCCAGGTCGGGGTTAGTCCCTTGTTTGAAGAATACCGTGATAGAGGCAGAACCGTCGTTGCCCGCCGTGGAGGTCATATAGGTCATGTTCTCCACGCCATTGATCTGCTCTTCCAGCGGAACGATGACACTGTTAAGCACGACATCCGCATTCGCGCCCGGATAGCTCGCCGAAACCTGCACCGTTGGCGGGGCAATTTCCGGATACTGCGTAATGGGCATGGCGATCAGCCCGAGGATTCCGAGTATCACCAGGATAACGGAAATAACCGTTGACAATACTGGACGCTCTATAAAAATTTTTAGTGTCATGTGATTATTAGCAGTTATTTCAGGTCCTTATAGATCTGCGCTTCCGGTTGCAGCTGCGGTTGGATGGGCGTGCCATCGGTAATGGGCGTAGCCGTCTCGAAAACGATCGTGTCTCCCGGCTTCAGGCCGCTGGTCACCACAAAATACTGCCCCGCCGTGCTGGTCATGGTGCCGATCTCGACGCTGGTCACTTTTGAGCTGTCCACCCGGTAGACGAAACGTTTTCCCTGGAGCTCGTATGTCGATTGCTGAGGAATGAGAAGGGCATTATTCACGGTCACGGGCATGGCCACTAAGGCGCTGCCACCGCTGCGGATCAGCCCAACGGGATTGGGAAATGTCGCCCGGAAAGTGGCCGCACCAGTCTCCGAATTGATCATGCCGCTGATCGTTTCGACCCTGCCCTTTTCCGGGTATTTCGTCCCGTCGGAGAGGATAAGATCGACCGGGGGAAGCTGTTTCAGCTTCTGATCCAGAGTGCTGCCCTTGTATTCGCGCGAAAAGTCCAGCAGTTGTTTTTCGTTCATGGAAAAATAGGCGTAGACCTTGGAGATGTTCGAGATCATGGTAAGCGGGGAGGTGTTGGTGCTGCTGACCAGGCTGCCCAGTTTATAAGGCAGCGTGCCTGCTACTCCGTCTACCGGACTGCTGATCGTTCCATAGGCCAGGTTGGTTTGGGCATTGGCGAGCGTAGTATTTGCCTGAAGGAGGACGGCTTGTTTTATTTTGAGTGCGTTCTCGGCCGACTTAAGTTCGTATTCGCTGATGATATGACGATCAACCAGCGGCTTTGTCTTCTCCACCTGCAATTCCGCCGTATTGACATCGGCTTCCGCGGTATTGATGGCGGCGAGGGCATTCTTGACGTCCTGCTCGTATTGCGGAGCGCTGATCTTGAACAGGAGCTGGCCTTTTTTGACGGTGGCGCCTTCATCGATATAAATGTGCTCGATATACCCGTCTATCTTCGGCCGGATCTCGATGTTCTGCTGCCCTTGCAGCATGGCGGGATATTCCGATTGCAGGACAGTAGTAAAGGTCTCCGCCTTGAAGACCGGGTAGGCCTCGGCGACAGGGGCGGTCACCTGGTTCGTCCCATGCTGACTGTTCCGGCAGCTCTGGACGAGAATAACCACTGTACAGAATAAAAGCGCACGAAGGGATAGATAGCTATTCACGTATGAAACTTTTTTGCAATGCCCGAAAATAGCCCGTTTTTCACAAAGCCCGCAAGCCGGGCGGCATTTCCGCTTCCGAACTTGATGAACGGGTATGCGAACGCGGCATTGACTGGTGCTAATGCCAACCAGCGGTTACCTGCCGGGAAAGGGCTAAATTCGAATAATATATATGTTTAAAGTAACGATACATATGGTTTCAAGTCTTGACGGAATGATTGCCAAAAAAGACAATAGCGTTGCCTGGTTATAAGAAAATAGTTATCCTGTCAACGCCGCGGCTGGGCCTGCGGAGATGGCGGGCGGCCGATATCCCACCGTTTGCCGGCATGAACCAGGACCCCGCGGTGCGGGAATTTTTCCCGAACCTCATGACATACGACGAGTCGGCGGCCAGTGTTCGGTTGATCGAACGCCATTTTGATGAATACGGCTATGGGCTCTATGCGGTCGACCTGCTGTCAACGGGGGAATTCATAGGCTTTACCGGTTTTTCGCATCCCGGCTTCGATGCCTGGTTCACGCCCTGCGTGGAGATTGGCTGGCGACTTCGCAAAGAGGCCTGGGGGCAGGGGTATGCGACGGAGGCGGCGCAGGCGTGTCTGTCCTATGGATGGGCGACGTTGGGGCTGACGAAGGTCTTGTCGTTCACGGCCGCAGTGAATACCCGGTCCGAAAGGGTGATGCAGAAGACCGGGATGACCAGGGTCGGCGGGTTCGAGCATCCGGGCGTGGCGATGGGACATGTGCTGCGACCACATGTGTTGTATGAGGCGGGGACGCCGGTGCGGGACGACAGCGGACTCATATAGTGACCGGTGACCTGGCAGCCGGCGCTCTGCCTGATCCTGGTCGGGTGCGGAAGGCGGCGCAAAAAAATATTTTCGTAACTCAAAAGTTACTTATATATTTGAGTAACCTAAAAGTTACTTATCATGTCAAAGATCATCAAACACCAGTTCTTCTTCCCACATCCGCCTCAGGCGGTCTGGGATTACCTCACAAAGCCCGAACTCATGGAGCAATGGCTCATGAAAAATGATTTTCAACCCATCGTGAAGAGCGGGCCCGGCGAGGGCAAGATTACGCTGGATTCCATCGTCGTCTGGAAACTGGAACCCAAGGATAAAGGCACCGAAGTTTTCCTTGAGCATAGCGGTTTTGCAAAAGAGGAGAACCTGAATTTATACAATGGGTTGAATCAGGGTTGGTTGGCAAATCTCAACAAAATCGCCAAACTTTTAAACGTTTTGCAACATGGCCACACCAGCGCTTGACGCATTCCAGGTGATCGCCGATCCCAGCAGGCGAAAGATGCTGACCCTGCTGTCCGCCGAAAGTCTGACCATCAATAGCCTGGCGGACCATTTCGATATGAGCCGCCCCGCCGTGTCCAAGCATATTAAGATCCTCCATCTTGCGGGGTTTATTTCCATCCGGGACATCGGCCGCGAACGGCATTGTATGCTGAAAAAGGACGGCTTCGATGAGTTGCAGGCATGGATCGATTACTTTGACGGGTTCTGGACATCGAAACTCAAAAAATTGGAAACTTTATTAAATAACAAATTACCGAACTAAAGGGCTCTACTCCGGGCAAGAGGGCGCGAGAGCGACCGATATTAGAAGGGCCAGCTTTTGAGCGCGGCTAGTCTGTCCTAAAGCTCTTCGCCGGGTTGGCGCGGGCGGCGGCGACCGCCTGGTAGCCGACCGTCAGCAGCGAGATCAGGATCGACAGTCCTCCGGCCAGCACGAATATCCAAACGCTGATATGGATGCGGTACTCGAAGCCTTGCAACCAGCTGTTCATGGCGAACCACGCGAGAGGCGAGGCGACGACGAACGAGATGAACACCAGCGTGACGAATTCCCGCGTCAGCAGGGAGGCGATGCTGAGGACCGACGCGCCCAGCACTTTACGCACTCCGATCTCCTTGATCCTCGCCTCAGCCATATAGGCAGCCAGCCCGAATAGCCCCAGACAAGAGATGAAGATGGTCAGCCCGGCAAACAGCCCGGCGAGGATGGCGACGGCCCGGGTATCGGCGAATTTCAGCGCATAGTCATCATCGACAAAATGATATTCGAAGGGAAAATCGGGGTTGAGCTGCTGGAAGATCTTACGCAGCGCCTCCAGGCTTTGGGCAGTGCCATGACCATCGGCCAGCCGGATGTTGACGACCTGGATGAAATGGCTGCGGAGGCCTTCGACGATCATCGGCTGCATGTTATCATAGGGCGACCCCATGAGAAAATCCCTGATCACCCCGACGACGCGGTAGTTGGCGTCGCCGTCGCGGACCGTCTGGCCGACTGGATTGTTGAATCCCATTGCTTTCACCGCGGATTCGTTCAACAGCATGGCCGTCGAGTCCGTTGGATATTGAGTGATGTTTATGTCACGGCCCTGCAGGATCTGCAGACCGGCTGTCCGGACCAGCCCTTCATCTTCGCTCATGCGGGCGAAATCGGTCCGGTCATCCGCCGCCTTGCCCTCCCATTGAATGCTCCAGGTGTCGCTGGTTTCCATGGTCATGGGCGAACCGGACCTGGTCACAGATGCCACGACGCCGGTGGCCAGCAACTGGCTGCGCAGGGTCAATGGGAACCAGCTCTGAGAAGATCAGTTTGTCGACAGTACCTGGGCAACCCAACTTCCGGGACAATTATATGAAGGTGATAATGCAACGATCATGCTGACGACAAGGGCAAGAAATATCGATCCATCGACCGGGTATATACCCGGACCCTTGCTGCAATATTCGTTTACCCGAGCAATGAACTCTATTTATTCGGGACGGCCGCGGCCAACGGCAGCAGTTTAATCAATATGTTTCTGAGAAAAGTACAGGAATATTAAGACCGCTGGTAATAGCTATGGTACGACCCAGGCGCTAAGGCGCGACCCGCAGCCATTTTTTGCCGATGAGCGATCCGCCCCGGCCGTCACAGGGATCTTCATCCATAGTAAAGGTAAGATAACCGCCGGCAAGATCGACATGATACGACCCCGGGAGATCGGGGCAGCCGCTCATACCCTGGGACTCCATGAACGTGATCAGGTTTTTCCCCGATTGTTTGAAGGCCGACCTCAGGACATGTGCACCGGTGGTCGTGGTGATGGTGGCGGTGTCAGCGGTGAAGCGGAGTGTAACAGTGTCGTTGATGGGCGGATAAAGGGTCCGCCAGCTGGTGTTGCTTAGGGATTGGGCGTGGGAGGAAGGGATGGCCGCGAAAAGGCAGGCCATGATGAGGATAATGCGGAGTTGGGGCATGATTTCTATGATTTTACTGGTTTGAACGATACAGAAGTACTAAGGCCATTCCCGTGCCACGAGTTGGGATTTTCGGGGTTTAAAGCGATTTAAATTTCTAGGCGTAAAGGCCGTAGGTCCATCCATCGCGCTGTTGGGCGGGCCAGGCGGTGGTTGCGGGGTAAACGCTGATTTCCACAACGCTGCAGGGAGAGCTCAAAAACTATATCCCACCCGGACCATTGCATTCCGGGGGGCGCCCGGCCACTTGTTCACCAGGTTATAAGCGCCCACCCAATACCTTTCATTGCCGATATTATTCCAGTTGACGGCAATGGTAAAATGATTTCTCGTATAATGAAGACCGGTATTGACGACAAAATAGCCACGCAGCGTGATGCCGGGGGCCAGGGTATTTCTTGCACTGGCTTGTAAATGACCGGCCAGCAAGCCAAAACCCTTTAAAAACCCCTTAGTGAAGGTATATTTTATCAAACTGCTGCTGGAATGTAAGGGAGCATTCTCCACTCTGGTGCCAATCTGTTCGGCTGTCAGGCTTTGAACCACCTGCGCATCGCAATAGGCATAAGAAAGGGAGATACTGAGACCGGGGAGGACATATCCGTTGGCTTCCGCTTCGATGCCCCTGGACCTGTCCTCTCCCTGCTGCACGAATAAATTCGGATTCGAGATCACATTGGCATTCACCGCCACGTTCTGTAAAGTCAGCTGATAAATAGAAAGCGTAGTGGATAATTTATTGGTTAACCAATTGGCCTTTGCCCCCACTTCCAGCAACTGGCTGGTGACGGGCTTAAAAGGTTCATCGAATATCTGCGTGCTGGCCGACGCCTCAAAGGGATCGAAGCCCTTGTTGTAGGTGCCATACAGGCTGGCATTCGGCGTCAGCGTATAGACAAGCCCGATGCGGGGGAGGAAAATATTCACCTGGTCTTCCTGGGAGCTGTCGCTTTCGGTGCCGGCATTATAATACTCTTCCCTCAGTCCGATCAACCACTTGAACTTGTTCCAGTTGATTTGTTCCTGCACGTAGACGCCCTGCGTCGTATACTGGGATGCATCCACGTCACTGGCATCGGCATCATAAGACGAAAGCTGGTATTGGCTGGTCGGCGGGACAGGATACTGAGGGTTGCTAAGGCTGAACGTTCCCACGATGCCGCTGCCGGCGCCAAATTGATTGGGCAGCTCATAATAGTTTTGATTGAGATTGACGTTGCTGTTCACGTAATCGTACCCCACGAGGAACTGGTGGTTTAACCGGCCAGTATTGAATTGGAAGGTCAGGTAATTGGTGAGGGTGTTGGTGACGGTATGGTAGGTCCAGTTGCTGTAATACAAATCGACAGAATCATTCGTAATATAACCCTGCACCCCATGATCAGCGACATCCTGCTGCGTGATATAACTGAGATATCCGCTATTGAAACTGATATGCGGATTTATTTTATACGAAAATAAGACACTGGTGGCCAGGTCCGTTTCATGCAGATAATCACCGGGCTGGGCCACCATCAGGGAGATGGGTGTTGACTTCAGCGTTGTGTCCGTTTCGAATCCCGGCTGTCCCCGGTCAAGAATGGTATTGATATGAGAAACGGAAAAGTCAACATTGACCTGGATTTTATCGTTGGGGATAAAAGAGAAAGAGGGGGCCAGCTCAAAAGATTTGGCAAATAACGGGTTGCGGAAGGAGCGGGTATTGTCATACCCTGCATTAAACCGGTAAAGCAATGTCTTGCTGTTGTTTAACGGACCCGTGATATCCCCCTCGGCCCGGAAGTGATCCCAGGTGCCGGCAAAAACATTGATCTCCGCCTCAGGGGTCGATAACGGTTTTTTGGTGACCAGGTTGATATTGCCGCCGGGGTCGCAATTGCCATACAAGGTGGCTGTTGGGCCTTTAACCACTTCTATCCGTTCGATATTCACAAGCAAAGGGCTGGTATAGGTAGTGTTATATCCCCTCAGGCCATTGATCAACCGGGCATTATCAGCCAAAAATCCCCGGATTGTATATTCATCATATCCTGAATAATCGTTTACGCCCGCTGCATCGTCAACGGCATCTTTAAGCGTAAAATCCATTTTATCCATTATTTTTTCTTTCGTAATGGTGGAAATCGCCTGTGACACATCCAGCAAGGGTGTTTGGGTTTTCGTGCTCAGATAAGAATAATCACTCTTGAAAGATCGGGAGGTACGGCCCAGCACTTCGACCCGTTGCAATTCTTCCATACTGAAAGTCAACGAAATTTTGCCAAGATCCACCGTCTCACCCCCGGTAAGGATGACTTCCATGGAAAGGACATTCGATTGAAGAGAATGGATGACCAGCGTATCGCTGACCGAGGGGAGGTTCCTGAAGGTGAAACGGCCGTCGTTATCCGTTGTCGTCAATTTTCTTAGCTTTTTCAATTCGACAGTAGCGAAAACGGAACTCCCATCGGGTGCGACAACCCTTCCTTTCAGGCTGCCGGTATTGTTTTGTGCAACTACCGCCGGGACTGAAAGAATGAATGAGATAAATAAAAAATATAATGCCCTTAAGGCGGTATCATGTATCGGCATCGCTGGCAGTTAAGAGTTAGTAAGACTTAAGGTCGCTAAAGTAAACGATCGGGGGACTCGTTGGAGGCCGTGGGACGGAATTCACTAAAAGTTAATGTATTGAAAACTGGACCAATTGGTCGGGCCGGACAGTGCGGAGATCTATGTTAAATATGAAGGGGCGAATGTTTGGGCGGCAATCAAGTGGGTCGTCGATTTTGATTTTTTATGAGAAGATGTGACGAGAAAGAAATAACGTGAACAGGAATGCCAGCAAACTGTAGACCGAACAGAAGACATAAATGATTTGCTTAGGCGTCCCGTCTAATCCCAGTATCCTCAGAACCAGCAGACCTGATAAGATGCTGAGGATCACCAGTGTTACTGGTGCTGCAAGAAGCGCGATCAGATGGATCTTTTTTACGGTAAGGGAGATAAGCACGAACAGGAGATAGGTCAAAGGTACCAAAAAATCAACGCAGACTTCGAAGTCCTCACCTTTTTCATGGATATGTTCCATGAAGTGATTGGCCCAGTAGCCGGTGAAGGCTGCGACAATCGCCAGGTAGGATAGCGTATAAATAATCAGCCGTTTCTTTTTCATGATCAGATCCGTAAATTAAGCTAAATTGAGAGATTCGTATCTTTGCAGTCGCTGATGCCGATCGGGCCGGATAGAAGATCGTTACGATCATTTTATTCCCTGCATGCAACGTTAGCCCCGATTTTTTTGTTATAGCAAAAACCTTTGTATGAAACTCCCCCTGATAACGCTGCCCTTTCTCGCCTTCCTGCTAAATTTCACGGCTTGCACAAAGACAACCGGGTCATCAAATGAATCTGGACCAGGCGGCATCACCGGCAAGTGGAATCTGGTAACCGATTCGACCTTTGAGGGTGTAGGATCGACAAATCACCCGGTAGATTATACTGGGGAGGCTGGGGACTATTTCGACTTCAGCGTCAATGGTTCTGTATACATTAAAGAAGGTGCTGTAGCGAATACTCTTACCTATAAGGTGGTGTCAGATAGCAGCATTATTATCAGCGACTTTGGCCTTATTATTAATGGGGTGCCCGATACGAGCACCATTACAGGCCTGACGGTCAATAATGGCTTGGGTCTTACGGACCAAATCATTGTCATCGAGTCTCCTTTTTTTCCTACGCCCGGCGGCGAGTTTTGGAGAAAAGTCACCCTCAGCCGTTAGCCATGTTGCGCACCGGTTGGTAATTGGCAATGTTGGGGTATCTTTGAAACGTGGCCGAACCGCAACGCTATATCGCCCATTTCGATCTGGACGCCTTTTTTGTAAGCGTCGAGTGTATCCTCGAGCCCTCGCTGAAAGGGTTGCCGCTGCTGGTCGGCGGTCACAGCGACCGGGGAGTCGTGGCGGCGTGCAGCTATGAGGCGCGGAAATATGGCATCCACTCGGCCATGCCGATGAGGACGGCCCTTCGGCTCTGCCCGCATGCGACGGTAGTGGGGAACGCCCGCGGCCAATACAGCAAGTATTCGCGGTGGGTAACGGAGATCATCGCGGCGAAAGCGCCGCTGTTCGAAAAGGCATCGATAGATGAGTTCTACCTCGATCTGACCGGCATGGATCGCTTCTTCGACCCTTATCAATGGACTATCAACCTCCGGGATGAGATCATGTCAGCCACCCAACTTCCTATTTCCTTTGCCCTCGCTTCCAATAAAATGATCTCGAAGATCGCTACGCAGGAGGCCAAGCCTAACGGCTATATTCAGGTGCCGAATGGAATGGAACGGGAATTTCTCGCACCGCTGAAAGTCAACAAGATCCCAGGCGTCGGCGAGCATACCTACCAGGCGATGCAGGAGATGAGCATCTATACCATCCGCGATTTGAGTGAACAGCCGGTCGACGTGTTAGAAAGACGCTTCGGTAAATATGGGGCAGAACTTTGGGACAAGGCCCGGGGCATTCATCACGGCGAGGTGACGCCTTATCATGAGGCTAAGTCGATTTCCACGGAAAATACCTTCGAAGAAAACAAGACGGATATGGAGTTCCTGATGGCGGAATTGGTGCGGATGACCGAAAGAGTCGCCTACGAACTGCGCCAGGACAACAAGACGGCCGGCTGCGTGGCGGTGAAGATACGCTACCCGGACTTTGAGACGACCTCACGGCAGATGACGATTCCGTATACTTTTTACGACGATGAACTTATTGTCAAGGCAAAGGAGTTATTCCATCAGCTCTATCGTAAGGGGCAGCCGATCCGTTTGCTGGGCGTCCGGCTGAGTGAACTGACGTCCGAGGCGATACAGACGAACCTTTTCGAGGATACGGGGAAGAAGACGCAGCTATACAAGGCGATCGACGATGTGAAGGGGCGATTTGGCAAGGACGCGGTGGTGAAGGCAGGTGGGCAGGCCGCGGAAAGGGATAAGGGTAAGGGCTAGATCATGAGCTGCTGTAACTTTTTGCGGGCGCAGCCGTATTAGGAATATGAAAAAATAAGACCCTGGCCTTTTGGGGACTCCTTTTTGCTCTCGGAATGCCATGCCTCCCCGATTTCCAGGTGGGAGAATGAGTTTGCCGGTGCGGGCCACCTTATCGAGTACGAGATCATCTGGTGATCGGCCATCGTAGCCGTCCTTTTATATGTCCGCTTCGCGGAGCGGCGGCCTCTTTCGTCAATAGGATTCCGCGTCGTCGGGATCCGGGATATCATTTGGGCGATCCTGTCCTGGATCTTTATCCTGGCCGCTCTGGCCGGGATCTATTTTGGAATTCTGCCCGCTTTGCACCTCAGCGAGGACCAGCAGGTCAATCAATTGATGGCTACGCCATTCTGGTGGCGATTGGCCTCGGTTATCCGGGCAGCCGTTGGCGAGGAAATCTTGTTTCGGGGATATGCCATTGAGCGGGGCCGGGAGCTCGCCGGCAGCCGGACTGCAGCGGCCTTTTTGTCCTGGCTGGTCTTTACCCTGGCACACATTGGCCCGTGGGGATGGGGGCATCTGTTCATTGCAGGGTTCGGCGGACTGACCTTTACTCTGTTGTACCTCTGGCGTAGGAGGCTATTGGTGAACGTTATAGCACACTTTATCGTCGACGGCGCCGGGGTCTTGCTGGGATAAAAATTGCTAATCAGCGAAGATTTTAATCCGCAAATTTTCTAAATGATTTCACCTAGGGGGTGAATATTTCTACTGTTCTTTTCGTCTGCATGGACGTGCTATTTTGAAGTCTCAACGTGTTGAAACGCAGGATAGCCGTGTTGATTTTCATGATTTTTGTGTTACCATCGTTCCATTGAAAGAACGATTATTCCTTTATTAAGTCAGGAGAACCCGACGCTCAATATTTGGAAGTATAAAAAACTTTTACGTACTTAGCGGTAATTAATCCTTCCCGACAGAAACGTTATTCCTACCCGTTAGTTTACCACTTTTACCAATCCTAAACACCGTTTATGACAAATTTATCTTTTCTTTCCTCCCTATTTTAGTTAGTCATTTTTCGATTCAGCAAACGATCACTGAAAAGTTAACGCCATGTTTGGCCAACGGGGTTAACCAGCTTTAGTCATTTGTTATAACTTATCTATAAACCACAATCTTATTCAGTGGAGGGGCAGTTTATTGCCTGTTCTCCTGGGAATTTTATTGACAGGCCTGTCTATCACTGTGCGGGCCCAGAGTACCGATTCAACGGCGGGAAAGCTGGCGAATATTCCTTCCCGTCTCCTCACCAGGATACAATCGAAGACGGCCAGCTTAAATCAGCAACTGACAAGCCAGACGCAGAAATACCTGCAACAGATGTCGCAGCAGGAGCAGCAGCTTCAAAAGAAAATGTCGGGTGTCGATAGCAATGGAGCCAAAAGTCTCTTTGCCAATTCTGCTCAGCATTATGCCATGCTATCCAACCGGCTGAAGAATGATACGGGAAGTCAATCGATGAAGCTCAGCGGACCTTACCATGCCTATACGGATTCATTACGCGGTGCGCTGGCCTTCCTTCGGCAAAACCCGCAACTGATCCAGGGTTCTACCCCGGCCACCACTCCAACTTTACCGGGCGTTTCAGCCCTGCCTGGCGCCACGACGTTACAAAGCGCAAGCTCTTCGCTGACAGGCTCAACCAATGGCATTTCCTCCGCTGTCCAGAATACCAGCTCTAAGCTTACTTCGGCGACCACCGCCGCCATCTCACCCAAAGCGCACGCCGTTCAGGCGCAGCTGCAAAAAGCTACCAGTCAGCTGCAGGCTTTGCAAGCCAAAATGCAGGACGCAGCGATCATTCAGCAGTACATTCAGCAAAGACAGGCGCGGATCCAGCAATACCTGAGCAAGTACAGCAACCTGCCATCAGGTGTCACCAATACCTTCAACGGCTATAATACAAAAGCCGCTTACTATACCCAGCAGGTGAATAGCTACAAGGACATGCTGGATGATCCGGATAAAATGTTCACGACGGCCCTGGCCGTACTGAATAAAGTGCCGGCCTTTTCCAACTTTATGAAAAGCCATTCCATGCTATCGAGCCTCTCGCCCGGAGGCGGCTCTGCGCCGACTTCCAACGCCGCGCAGGCAGGACAGGGATTGCCATCCAGGGACCAGGTGCTGTCCGGTATCCAGGGCCAGATGGGCAAAGGCGGACCGAGTGCATCGTCGCTGTCGCAGCAAAGTACCGGTTCGGCGATGGGAATGGTTAGTTCTATGGAAAGCAAGCTGAGCGGCCTGGGCAGCGGCGGTGGAAATATGACCATGCCGACCAATCCGCAAAAGACACAACCCTTTTTACACCGGCTGGAATTCGGGATCAACCTCCAGAGCACGCCCAGCTCGTACTTTTTCCCCGCCACCACGGATATCGGCGTCTCGCTAGGCTATAAGCTGAACGATCATAACAGGATAGGCATCGGGGCCAGTTACAAGATCGGCTGGGGCGGTGATATCAGTCATGTGCAGGTCAGCAGCCAGGGCGTCTCTTTGCGCAGTTTTATTGACATCCAGGTGAAAAACAGCTGGTTTGCCAGCGGCGGCATGGAATATAACTATCAGCCGGCAGTTTACTCACTTCACCTGTTTCGCGACCTGGCGAATTGGGAACCTTCCGGATTAATTGGCGTCAGTAAAATTATCTCCCTGAAGGCGAAAGTGGTCAGTAGTACCAAGCTGTCGTTCCTGTGGGATTTTCTGAGCTATTACCAGGTGCCCAAACCGCAACCTTTCATCTTCAGGGTAGGGTATACCTTCTAACAATTTATCGGCTAACAAGGAAATAAACGTATCCAGTATGTCAGTAAGAAAGTTCATTTCATTTTGTATCGTATTGTGTATTTTTCTCGGGAAAGCCACCCTTGCATTGGCGCAGGTCAATCTGCAGACCGGCAGCGCGGTCTTTTCCATACCCATGTTCAGCTGGCAGGACGATTATAGCCGCCTGAGCTCTACTGTAGCCCTGAGCTACAACTCGGGTGCCGGACTGAAGGTGGATGACGTGGCGTCTGACGTAGGTGAGGGATGGTCATTGGTTGCCGGCGGCGTCATCACCCGGCTCCAGGTCGGATTGCCCGACGACCAGCAGGCATTTATCGGAACCAATCCAAGTACGCAGGTAGTCAATGGCGTGTCGACCCAGGTCGAAAACGACCAGGATATCTCCAAATATCCCGCCGGATACCAGTACGAGACGGTCTCTCCTAACAATGGCTGCCCCAATGTGTTGACCAAATATCCTATCTATAAAGGGATGAACCAGCTGTATACCCAGCACAATGTCATCGCTGAAGACCGGCAAGAGGATTATTTTTCCTTCTCCTTTAACGGCAAATCGGGCGTGTTCGTCATCAATACCTACAACGGCACCATGACGCCCCAAACGCTCGATGATAGCAAGATGATCCTAAGTGTTCAGGCTAATCCGGCCGGGCAGCAGGCTAATAATATCCGTACTGCGATCACCTCATTCACGATCCAGGATGTGAATGGTCTGATCTATACCTTTAGCCAGCTGGGTATCACGCAGGTGCTGCACGACTGCAGGCGGTCAGCCTGTCCAGCTTCCAGGAAGTGATGCAGGTGCTCGCTCCTTATCTGGGGATTGTCAACATCATCACGGACATCATGGACGTCGCCACCGTGGTAGGGGGAGATACCGGGGTCCTGGCCATAGCCTCTGTCATTATAGACGCTATCGGATCGATCCTTACCGTGAGATTTTCCTGCGGATCGAGCAACAATGCGCAGGACAATACTTCCAACGTGTGGTATAATGCCAATTTGAACGGCGCCAGCCCTTTGCCAACTCAATATAACAGGGTGGAGATCGTGGAGGGCTCCGGAACGGCAGGAAAGACAGTCCAGCAGTTCACGGATTCCAGTGACTACCCGTTATGGGTAGGTGGAGGGACGAATACGGATTTCTCCAATAAGCAACGTTTTGCCCCCTGGGCTTATGGCCTGCCTAAATTGATTTCCACATACGATGTGAATGGAAACCTGATTAAACAAATCAAGAATGTATACAGTTTCCAGTACGCCCAGAACGAATTGATGTTAGGCCCCTTAAATAAAGAATACTGGCTGCAGGATTGGGATGTGAACTGTAAATGCGGGGTCATCAATACCTACTCGCAAAATAATACGGACTGGACCAATCCTACGCTGTATAATGCTACCTATAATACCGCTTCGGATGCCGATATGACGGTGGATATTTATGATATGTATTCCGGTCATACGGAGTTGGACTCGACCTATGAGACGGCTTATAGTACGGTGAATCCATCGCAATTTGTGCAGACCTATAAGGCTTACCAATATGATGAGAATAATTATCAGGTATGGTATGAATACAGCACCAGGAGCGACGGAAGCGTCGTCGATGAGGAAACGATGTATAGCTACCAGGTGTCACAGCTGGCCAGTAATAATATCCTGTGTGAACCTGTTGACGTAATCGGTCATGTGAATAGCCAGTTGGCGCATGAAATAGGGAAAAACTACATTACGCTGAGTAATGGAAACATTGTTCCAGGCACGATCTATGAGCAGCGGGAAGCTCAGCCGATAAATAGCTATGCGACGCTGTATCCCGGCGGCACGCCTACTTCCGCCTTCATTGCGGTACAAAAGAACACGTATGATGCCAACAGTAACCTGACAGGCGTAGCGGATGAAGCCGGAAGGGCGGCGACCAACATATACGATTACAATAGTAAATATATCGTCGCCACGGTCGCCAATGCGGATCCCGTCCTGGATCATGCCGCCTATACAAGTTTCGAGACCAGCACGCTGGGAGGATGGTCTCAGAGCGATGCTAATACCATGACCTATAGCACCATAGCCATCACCGGCGCTCAGAGCCTTATCCTGAACGGCCATACGCTGACCGCGACCCTCAATACTGCAAAGGCATATACGCTCTCGTTGTGGGCGACTTCGTCCATCACCGCTCCGGGATCACTCGTTTTATCCGGGCCCACGATCAATGGATTTACCTATTATCAGTATACCGTTCCTCAGGGAACGGCGAGTATATCTGTCTCGGGAAACGCCAATATCGACGAACTGCGTCTTTATCCCCAAACGTCCAGGATGAAAACAACGACCTATGATCCCCTTATCGGTAAGACGTCGGAATGTGACGACAATAACCGGGTGACGTATTATACCTACGACAACCTGGGGAGACTGCAGTTTGTAGAGGACGAATCTCACAACGTCATTAAAATGTACGAGTTTAATAATATTTCTGCCGCCAAGCAGAATGGTTGCCCGGGTACTTACAGCAATCCGCAGATCACAGAATACTTTCAATTTCCCTGTAGTGTGGGATACCAGGGCAATATGGTCGCTTATTCCATTCCGGCAGGCACCTACACCTCGACCATCGGTCAGCAGGATGCCGATATCCAGGCCGAGATGGCGCTGATCCTGAACGGCCTTCTCAATGTGGCATCCAACCCCAGCGGCACCTGCAGCCAGGTCTGGACTAATCAACCGGAATCCCAGTCGGATTCGACATTGAGCTGCGCTGAGGGATATCAGGGTGGTTGGGTAACCTATAGTGTCCCGGCGGGAAGGTATTCCTCGATCATCAGTCAACTTGATGCGAATAACCAGGCTCTTGCCGAGATAGCTGCCAATGCGCAGGCCTATGCCGACGCGCCTGCTACCCAGTCCTGCAGCCTGACTACCACTCCCGACTGGACCTGGGCCTATGGCGGCAGCTACTATTGTACGAATGTGAGTGGCGTACCTCATGAATTCCTGCTGGCCACCGATAACAATCCCAACAGCACGACATACAATCAAACCGAGTATATCGATGGTGGAGAACAAGCCTCTTGTCCGATAGGTAGTTATACTACGCCCGTCATTGCCTCGAATACTACGACAAAGACGGTTATCCTGACCTTCGAGAATATTTCCACAGGAGTGTCGTATACTTTCACGGTGACACCCGGAAGTAATAGCGTCACTGAAGGGACCGTACCCGATGGCTCCTACAATGTCCTGATGGTGCCGCAGAATTATTCTTCCACCTATCCTATCATCAGCACTTTCAATACGTCTACGCAGACCTATTATGCTACTGTGGAGTATGGGGTGCTCTGCTGACAGGAACTGCCTGTACGATAACGCTGGCGCCGCCCCCTCAGATAACATGCACCTTAAAAGATGGATATACAAATCCTATCGATGTTTCATTTACCAACACGGGTACCAATGTGACGTACTCATATACGGCCCCCGCCGGCGAAACTTTGAACTTTGGTGTCCCGGCGGGCACCTATAATGTGGTCATGAAACCTACGGCCGGCAGTGTAAGAACTACGCTGATATATCAAGTATACTCATCTGAGCAACAACTTATCTCGACGTCGACAGTGACATTCAGCAATGTGTCGGTAACGACAACCTGCGCGATAGTAGTTTCAGTAGATACTCTGTGACGGCAAATTTTTGTGATCTTAAATTGAATAGATTTATGTCTTTAGCCATACTTAGAGTTCTTGGTATCACAGTTATTGTCGAATTCCTGTTGATATCCGGCACTTTTGCCCAGACCTGGAATCCGGATTATACCATAGGAACCACCACCGGTAATTACGCCTTTTCCTATCAGCAGACGCCTGACCCAATAGTAGCGATCTATCCTGCTGCCCTGACCAACCCTTCGGCGGTGACATACCTCTGGTATTCCAGCGCATCTCCCATCCTGAACACGACAAACTTCACTTCGACAGGTGTGACCACGGCAAGCTATACTTTCAGTGGCCCGCTGACGCAAACGACCTACTTTGCCTGCCTGGCCAGCAGCAGTTCAGGCGGATCCGTCTGGTCCAATGTCGTTAAGATCAATCTGGTGTCTATCAATTGGGAAGACTATAACTATGTCCGGGAACATACTGTGGATACCATCGGCATGAATAACTGGGAAGTGATCGATCAGCTGCCCATCGGTGAGAAATTTGAGTCGACGCAATACCTGGACGGTCTTGGCCGGTCGGTGGAACAGGTCAGCCGGCAGACAGCTACGCCTGCTCAGGCCGGTGGGGCATGGGGGGATAATGTCACGTTTTCGGAATATGACGCCCTCGGAAGACAGCCCGTTGGATATCTGCCCTACACGACAACGACGCAAAGCGGTAAGTTCAAGACGACGCAGCTGACGGAGCAGCCTCAGTATTACGCTAATCCCAATACCTACAATGAGACCTCTGCTTACCAAACCATTACATTTGATAACAGCCCGCTAAACCGTGTGGTGAATGTAAAGGAATCAGGCGCCGCCTGGGCAAGCGCGCCCGGTAACGGCGCTTCATTCGATGTCAACCAGGCATCCGACAGCGTCCAGATCTGGACAGCCGATTATGTACAAGGCGATCCTCCCGTTAATGGCGGTATGTATCCTGCTGGTTCACTCGTCAAAACCACCATTAAGGATGAGAATGGCAATCAGGTGGTGTCATATATCGATTATTCAGGAAAAATAATACTTAAGAAGGTACAGGCCGTGCCGGCGCCGGCCACAGGTCATACGGGATGGATATGTACCTATTTCATATTTGACAGTTTTGAACAGCTGCGGTTTCAGATCCAGCCGATGGGCGTTGAATATTTAAATCAAAATGGCTGGTCGTTTTCCGGCAGTGCCGGCGCCACCGTATTAGCTGAACAATGCTATCAATATAGTTATGATAGTAAGCGCAGGACGATCTATAAGAAGTTGCCGGGAGTCGCTGCCATGAACATTCTATATGACGTGCGCGACCGGGTGGTATTTACGCAGGACGGCAATCAGTCTGCCTTATCTACGCCCCAATGGACCGCTTATTTATACGATTATCTGGATCGCAAGAGCGAGACGCTGCTGTACAATACGACCGAATCCGTCTCTTCCCTGCAGAACGATATCAGCAATGCCCAGACGACGACGACGTTAACCACGCCGACCAATCCGATTTCCGCAGCGAATCTCGCCAACAGCGCCGTAACGACGGTACTTAAGTACCTCTACTACGATAATTATTCCTTTTCGGGGGCTTATGGATTTTACGTCGGCTCCACCAATACATCCGCCTATAGCACTTCCAACCCGAACGTCTTGCCTATTTCGCTTGATAACCGCGTACTGGATCAGGTCACCGGTAGCAGTACGCTGATACTGGGAACGACTACTTACCTGAATGAGACCCATTATTATGATGAAAAGGGCAGGCTTTTTCAAACGTTGGGAAATAACATTAAGGGAGGCGAGGACATCAGCACTCATCAAATGCACTTTGATGGCCGGCTACTGAGCGCTTTTAATCTTCACAATGCCCCGGGAACAGGATACAGCAACTTTGCGACACTGACGATGTATGTCTACGATCAGGTCGGCAGAATCAGTTCAGTCCAGAAACAGATCGGCACGAATGCTTTTAAGACGATTTCTGCCTATACGTATGACGATATGAGCAGGATCAGTATCAAACACCTCGATCCAAACTATAACAATCCGAATTCCGGTGAACCAGACCTTGAGTCGCTGAATTATACCTATAATATTCATAACCAGATCACCGGTATCAATAAGGATTACGCATTAAAGACATCGGCGGATTACAGTCAATGGGGGCACTTTTTCGGATTGTACCTGGGATATGATAACAGGGACGGCACCTTTAACGCTGCACAGCTCAACGGGCAGGTGACGGGCCAGATGTGGAATACGCAAGGCGACGCCACACAGAGAAAGTACGACTATAGTTATGACAATGCCAACCGTCTGATCAATGCCGCCTATAACGAGCAACTGGATCCCGGTGACGGATGGAGCAACAGCCAGATGGACTTTTCCGTCAGTGGCAACGGCAGCCAGATCGCGTATGACCTGAACGGCAATCTGCTGGCCATGACCCAACGGGGCATCATTCCCGGCACGCCGACCCCTATTACGATCGACGATCTCCGGTATACGTATAATTCCAACAGTAATAAATTGCAGAGCGTGGCCGATATGATGACCGTCACTTCAGCCAATGGATTGAACGGTGATTTCACCAATGGAACGAACGGGTCCGGCGTCACGGACTATATATACGATAATAATGGCAACCTGCTGGTCGATCTCAACAAGAATATCCAGAGTTTGAATAATGGCGCCGCGGGAACAAACGGCGTGCATTTTAATTTCCTGGATAAGCCGGATCAGATCCGGCTGGCAGGGCAGCGGACGATGGAAATCGTTTATAATGCCGATGGCAGGATGCTGCAAAGGGCCTTTATCCCGGAGACGGGCGGGTTGTCGACCGTCACGACTTACATCGATCAGTTTGTCTATCAGTCCCGGGGCACATTGACGCTGTCATCCACCGCTCCCTTTTCAGTGGGGGCTGCGGATACACTGGACTATATGAGCTTCGAGGAAGGCCGGGTGCGGATGATGACACCCACTACTACCACCGGGTTAAATTCCCTGACGGAAAATGGGAATCTTACCCTGCCGGTCGCAGGGACTATGGGTGTTTGGGATTATTATATCGTCGATCACCAGAACAATGTCCGGATGATCCTCACGGAAGAGACACATAGTGCCGTCAATACCTGTACGATGGAAACCGACAGTGCAGCTGTGGAAGATCCGGTATTCGGCCAGTCGGGACCCGCGAATGAAGTCGAGACTACCCGTGCGAAGACCCCTGCCGGCTGGCAAAGCGTGAATACCAGCGCTTCCGTCAGTCAATTGGGTAATCTGGTGGGATATAATGTGGGGCCCAACAGCCTGCAAAAGGTCATGGCGGGTGATCAGGTCACCGCTTCGGTACAATACTATTATCAATCGGTCTCCGGCAATAGCAACCCGAATATAGTGGCCAACATTCTCAATATCCTGGCGGGCGCCATCGGCGGTCCTGCCAGTGCCGGCACCGTCGCGGAAGGACAGGCCAGCGCCATTACTACCGAATTAGGCAACAGCACTGCCTTCCTTAGCGCGGTAAATCCCGCCAATCCCCCGGCCAATACTCCCCAGGCCTATCTGACTATTTTATTTTTCGACGAACGGTTTAACCTGGTATCGGCCGAAGATGGCGGGGTCATGCAGCAGCAGGTGGCATCTTCGTGGTCAACAACTACGCCGCCGCTGGCCTTTGCCAATGTAAAGGCGCCTAAAAACGGCTATGTATTCATCTATGTCAGCAACCTGAGCGACCAGACCGTCTATTTCGATAACCTGGCGATCGGAATAACTGCAGGCAAAATCATCGAAGAAGATCATTATTATTCCTTTGGACTTAAGATTGCGGGCATCAGCAGCAAGAAGCTGGGCGACAGCGGTGAGGGAACGTTAAAGAATAATTTTCTTTATAATGGTAAGGAATACTTTGATGAGGGGGGATTAGACTGGTTGGATTATGGACTGAGGAACTATGATCCCCAGGTTGGACGATTCGTGGAAATGGATCCCCTGATGGATCATTATTCTTACCTGAGCCCATACCAATATGCGGGCAATGATCCGATTGCCAATATCGACAAGAACGGGATGGGTATATTCGATGTGGTGGATGATGCGGTAGAGGGAACCGGTGATGCAGTAGAGGGAGCAGGTGATGTCGTACAGAGTACTAAAGCTGTTAGTCAGGTAGCCGATATTGCGATGACGGTGAGGTCTACCGTAACCGTCGTCAGTACGGCCGAGCAAGTCCTGAACGTTACTACCATCGTTTTAAATGTTGCCGCTACTGCCACGCATTTCATTAATACTTCTATAACATCCCAGGCGGTAGGAGACGACCTTTCGAGGGAAAGCCTGTCGCGCAATCCCGATTTTGATGGCCTTACGCTCGGTAATCTGCGAAATATGATCCGCACAAATGGTGAAAATCTGGAAGAATGGATGGTGAATATTTCCGCGGGATTGCTATTGGAAGACATGTATGGGGCTTTCTCCGGACTTACTAAGAATTACAGTTCCTCCACTATTTTTTTCCCAAGTGGCGGACTCCTGCCTATTGCGAGGATAATAGTTCCTGATTTTATTCCCGGGGTGCAAAATGCAGAGAACCCGAACAGAGTTGCAGAAGAGGGAGGAATAGTAGAAGTAAAAGCTATTGGCGAGGCTATTACGAGCAGCACAAGCAATTGGCAGATCAAGGCAGAGGGTTTGAAGGTAGCCAGTGCTGAAGTAGTTACAAACGGTCTCGACGATCCGAGAGCGCTCAACCCGACGGCAGGAGAATTAAAAATAGCAAGTATAACGTTTGTCGTTCCATCCGACAAGTGGGTAGATCCTAGCCTGATTGCGGATATGACCGCGCTTGGCGTCAATGTGTTCGTTTCATATCCCTATCTGAATCTAAAGACAGGAAAAATTGTATTTAGTACACCGGAAAAACTTAATTTTATCAGCCCGACCCAGCCTTACAAAGTTCAAGGGAATATAAACGGAATAACGCCCGAGCCGAAAAAAGCTGCCGATCGATGGCGTGTTAATCAAAAAAATGATATTGATGGCCCGCAGTAAAAAAATTGGCTATATATATGAAATTATTGTGTTCTATCGGGTTACTGTTTTTGTATCCCGTTTTTCCAGGCAACCATTATCAGCACATGTATAAAATTAAGACACCGGACGGAGAGTATTTTATCATCAGTTTGATTCCCAAAGCGGAGGCAGATAGCCTGGAGAAAGAATTTTCCGGGAATAGACTGGATGATTCGTTGTTGCCATTGAATAAAAAGTCTGCGTACAGGATCAATGACGGGAAAATCCTTTACAGACAATTCTATCAAGGTACGGGATTTGTATTTCCAGACATCAATGATTATAGCAGGGCTGTCAGAGGAAAGACCTATTACAGTGTGAGTATTCAACCCAGCGATGACAAAAATGGCAGTATTCTGGCATTTGATCAGTATACAAGAATAGCCGTACTATTTTCTTTGTGGCCTGTCTCTGCGCATGCAATAAAACAGAACATAGCATCGGAGATAACCGGATATGCCAGCTATGATGGGAACCGGTTTTATTTGCTGAAAGATAGTTCGGTCGTTGAGCTGAGAGACCGGACTGCTACCTTAGCTAGCGGTGAATGGTTTTCTTCCATGCAGGATTTCGATTATTTCTACTATACATTGTCAGGGCAGGGCAGGCCGGTTATTTCAATTTAGTCGCGTATCATGGTAAGTTCAAGTAAGACTTTTTTAGTGGTGACAGGTCTATTGTGTGTCATCGTTACGTACTCTTGTAACCAACAGCCTGCCGGGAAACCCGTCGTAGCGGCAAATCCTATATATGTTGAAAGAGATTCGTTCGTGAGCCGGGATCATTTTACTCCCAATGAAAGAGAATATTTTCTTGTTAAGACGAATGGCAATGATAAAGCTGTTGTTCTGGCCGCTATCGATTCTTTTGTGCGGTACCATGCGCCTGCTCACTATTCAAAATTTTTTAATTATATCATTTCTTTTTATAGGGAGTCAAAAGATGTGAATGAAGAAGCGTTCAAAAAATTTCAGGTGGAGTACAAGTTTTTTTTATTTAATGAGGATGCGCAGATAGTTTACTATCAGTATGCTGATGGCCGCCTCATGGATCGAACTATAAAATAATTATGTACAAGCTAAGCTGTTTTCCGATTATCCTGTTTCTCTTTTCCTGCAAGATCCATCCGGATTCGAGCCGGCGGTATGACGACAACAATCCTAACAAGGTTTATAAGCTCAGGCTGAACCCGGCCGTAGGGTCTCAGTATGCCTATACGATTAGCAGGAGTACCGAATATCAGCTGGAGGTGGACGGGAAAAAGGTGGAAAACAAGAACAGGTCGACGGTGGGCATTACGTATACTATCGGCAGAGATAGCGCCGGTAACGTACTGATGAATATGGTCTATGACAAAATTCATCTTTATATCAAGAACGGCGATAGCGAAAAGGAGATGGACGCAGACAATGCCACGGAATCCGACGACCCTGTTGAACGGATGCTCGCCCTGCTGAAGGGCGTCCCTATCCAGGCTGTAGTCAGCCCCTCCGGCGAGCTGAAGTCGATGAATGGGTATGACGCTATCAAGGAAAAGGTGCTGGCGTCGTTTAATGCCGGCAACCCCAATCTCAAAGCCGTGGCATCCAAACAATGGGACGAACGGATCAAAGAAGGCCTGATCAAGAGCAATATGGAGGAATTCCTGCGGATATTTCCGGACTCTGCCGTGCATGTCGGTGACCGCTGGAAGCTCAGCAGCACGCAGAACGACCAGATCACCCTGTCCAGCACCGGCAGCTACCAGCTGAAAAAGATCGAGGACGGAACGGCCGTTATCCGGGTGGAAGGTAAAGTCAGCGCAGTGAATACCGCAAGCCAGATGAATGGCTATACGGTGAATGCCAACCTGGATGGTGACCAGGAGGGGGAATTCGATATGGAAGTCGCTACGGGTATGATGTTACGGGCCAATGTCGATTCGAAGGTGGAAGGCACGTTGGCCGTCTTTGGCCGCGATATCCCGGTGACGATCAACATCAGCATGAAAACGGAGGGGAGAGCGCTGAAGTAATGACAGGGTCGCCTGGGTGAGCCCATTCATTCATTCTTCAATCGCTGGTATGTTCAAAATTTTTTTCAAGACAGCCTACCGAAACCTTTTACAAAGTAAGGGGCATTCCCTGATCAATATCACCGGACTGTCGGTGGGGATGGCAGTGGCCATGCTGATTGGGTTGTGGATCTACGATGAGGTCTCTTTCGACAAGCAGTTTACCCATGAGCCGCGCATCGCCCTGGTGATCCAGAATTTGACTAACAATGGGGAGGTAGAGACCTGGGAGGATGTGCCCTATCCGCTGGCGGAGGAGTTACGGAAAAATTACGGTCATGATTTCAAGCAAGTCGTGGTGTCCGTCACCTATGACCAGATTGTCAGCTCACGGGACAATAAATTAAGAGTGAAAACAGGCTTCTTCGAAAAGGGCGCCGCGGAAATGTTCATTCTCAAGATGCTGCGAGGCGACCGGAACAGTCTGGATAATCCGTCTTCCATTTTGTTATCGGAATCCACGGCCAGGGCTTTTTTCGGTAATGAGGACCCGATCAATAAAACACTGACATTCGATGAGATGCCGCCTGTTAAGGTGGCCGGTGTCTACCAGGACCTGCCGCGCAATTCGACTTTCGCTGATTTGCAGTTGATGGCCTCGTGGGACTTCTTTGCCAATAACTCCACCTGGTTGAAGACATTAAAGGATCCCTGGCAGCCGAACTTTACCAGGATCTATGTACAGCTGGCCGATCACGCCGACCTGGCCCAGGTGTCCCGGGATATCAAAGATGCGAAGCTAAAAAGACTCAATGAGCATCTGGCTCAAAAGAAGCCTCAGCTATTCCTGCACCCCATGAGCAAATGGCATTTGTATTCCGAGTTCAGGGACGGCGTGAATACAGGGGGCGCGATTCAATATGTCTGGATGTTCGGGATCACCGGCATCTTTGTGCTGCTGCTGGCCTGTATCAACTTTATGAACCTCAGTACTGCCCGGAGTGAACGACGGGCGCGGGAAGTGGGAATCCGAAAGACACTAGGCTCGCTGCGGCGGCAGCTGATCCTTCAATTCTTCAATGAGTCGATGTTGACGGTGTTGCTGGCGTACGCTCTGGCGTTAATGTTTGTCATCCTGGCGCTACCCTTTTTCAACCAGGTGGCCGACAAGCAAATGGCGATCTTATGGAGCAACCCCTTTTTCTGGCTGCTGAGCATCACCTTTATATTGGGTACGGCGCTCATCGCGGGAAGTTATCCGGCCTTTTACCTTTCCAGCTTCAAGCCGGTAAAGGTCTTAAAGGGGACTTTTAAGGCAGGCCGGCTGGCGGCCATTCCCCGCAAAGTACTGGTGGTGCTTCAGTTCACGGTCTCCGTCACCCTGATCATCGGGACTTTCATCGTCTATCGCCAGATCCAATATGCCAAAAACCGGCCTGTAGGCTATACAAGGGCGGGGCTGGTGAGCATTCCGACCTGGAATGTCTCCATTCACAACCATTTTCAGGCCGTGAGGGACCAGCTACTGCGATCGGGCGCCATCAGCAGTATTACGGAGGCCTCCAGCGAGACGACGACTACCGCCGGCAGTACCAGCGGTCTGTCCTGGGAAGGCAAGGATCCCAACCTGTCGACTAATTTCATCAATGATGGCGTTTCTTACGACTATGGTCAAACGGTCGGTTGGGAGATCACGGAGGGGCGAAATTTCTCCCAGGCCTTTGCGACGGATTCATCGGCGATCATTTTGAATGAGGCGGCCGGACGATTTATGGGACTGAAAAAGACCGTGGGAGCTGTCGTCAGCTGGTGGGGAAAGCCCTTTAGGGTGATCGGCGTAGTGAGGAATATGGTCATGGACTCGCCTTACGATGATCCCCAGCCGGTCATTTTCAGCCTGTTGGGTCCGAATGACCCCGGTAATGTGGCGATCGTCAAAATCAACCCGGCGGTCAGCGCCAAAGATGCGATTACCCGGATTGCGCCCGTCTTTCAGCGGTTCAATCCCGACCAGCCTTTTGAATACCATTTCGCGGATGAAGACTATGCCCGGAAATTCAGCAATGAGGAGCGGGTTGGAAAGTTGGCGGGTTTCTTCGCGACGCTGGCAGTGGGCATCTCCTGTCTGGGGTTGTTCGGTTTAATGTCGTTCGTGGCGGAGCAGCGTAAAAAGGAGATCGGGATCAGGAAGGTGCTGGGCGCATCGGTATTCAGTATCTGGAACCTGATGTCGAAAGATTTTGTGCTGCTGGTGTTGCTGTCCTTTGTCATTTCGGTGCCGATGTCCTGGTATTTCATGTCCGGCTGGCTGCAAAATTATCATTACCGGACGGCGTTATCGTGGTGGATCTTTGTAGCGGCCGGTGGCGGGGCGATGGCGATCACGATGGCGGTCGTCAGCTGGCAGGCCATTAAGGCGGCGGTGAGCAATCCGATCAGGAGTTTGAGAAGCGAGGGGTGAGACCGTTCGAGGAGAGGACGCGCGAGGGAGCGGGGAGCGGCTTGGAAAAAAAGGGAAGCTCCGGTCTGGTATGAGCTTCCCTGCTGAATTGGTGAGCCTTAAGCACGAAAAATACAAAAGTCGTTTCAGGGTTGGATGCCGTATTTCGTGCAGACCTCCTTATAGGTCAGCTTATGCGGATCGACGATTGTGCCCAGTACGCCACCGGGGATCAGCACGATCCTGTACAGGTAGCTGGTGGTCGTTGTTGTTGGGGGTTTCGATTGATTGATCGTTGTCTGAGTATAGATCGTCCCCGGATCATTGTTGTCCAGGGCATCCGAGAGGTAAAAATTCAGGACTCCGGGGCTGAGCTCGGCTACGAGATTCTCTTTCTGCACCCCATTGATACCGTAAACATTATAAAAGATGGCCGGCACCTGGTCTATCAATTGCACCGTGGTATCCTTGCCCTGCAGCTCCACATATTCGAGGTAAGCCAGGACGACGCCCTGATCAAGGATCTGGCTGGTGATGGAGGGCATATTGATGGAATATTCCCGGCGGAAATAGGTCGGATCCAATACGCTCCAGTCTGTCGCGTTGAACCCCGTCCAATTGTAATAGATGACATTCGCTGTGCCCGGAGGGCCCTGGGTCCCGGTTTGGCCTGCGGGACCGGCAGGGCCGGTCGCGCCGGTTGTGCCGACTGCGCCGCGCAGGGAAACGGCCGTTCCCCATCCGGTGCTGGTCATAGGGCCGTAGAGGGAGTCCGTCAGATTGTCAAAATAATAGTCTCCCGCGCTGCCGGTGGTTGGGGTAGGGGGTGTAGATCCGCTGAGGATCTGGCTGCCGGCGGCACCAGCTGCGCCGGGTGCGCCCGGGGCGCCAGGAGTACCGGGGGCGCCGGGAGTACCAGGAGTACCGGCAGTTCCTTGCAGGGAAATAGGATTGCCCCAACCGGACAGGGTTTTAGGTCCGTACAGGGAGTCGGTCTGTTCGTTGATATAAAAGTCGCCGACGTTGCCAAGGGTAGGGGCCGGGATACTATCGCCCTCGAAAATCTGGCTGCCGGCTGGTCCTGGCGCGCCTTGTGCTCCCGCAGTTCCTTGCAGCCCCGCAGGCCCTTGCGGGCCTGCGGGACCGGTTGCTCCGTTGGAGCCTGCTTTGGTGCAGGTTGCCAGGAGTAGGGCTATCGCTATCACCAGGGTAGAGAGGATGAGAAGGATATAAGATTTTCGCATGATGCAAGATTGAGGTGGGGTCGGAAAAGATGCCGGTGCAAAATTAGGTGTCGGGACGAAGGCCGTAGGGGAGATGTATGCGAACGACGGGATTTTGTATGCGAGCGGGGGTAATCAACGGACATTGAAACGCTTCAGGAAATCTTCCTTGTAATTCCGGCCGATGGGCAATTCGCCTTTGCCGGTCAACACCGTTTGTTCGGTGAAGGACTGGACGGCATCGATATTGACCGCATAAGAGCGGTGGATACGGATCAACCGGTCGAAGAGCAGCCGGTCGAACAACTGGCTGAGGGAAAGCCGCAACACGAACTTCTTGTCACTGGTGTGGAGGTTGATATGGTTGCTGTCGGCCTGCACGAACAGGATATCGGCGAGGCGGATCTTGACAAACTGGTAGTTATATTTTACAAAGACGCAGTCGCCCATTTGCAGGATGGGTTCTTTGGTTGGGCCGGCTTCCCTGGTGATGGGAGGGTTGGCGGAAACCCTGAGGTGCACCGGGCAAGAGGCCGTGGAAGAGGCCGTGGGAACGGCCGATACTAGAAGCGGAAGCTCTGTGGGTGGGATGGAAGGAGTACCCGCCGAGCTTAGAAGCGGGAGCGTTGTGCGAGGGTTGGACGGGGTACCGGCCACGCTATTCAGGGCCAGTTCGATGGCGATCCGCACATTGCTGATCTGGTAGGGCTTGGCCAGAAAGGCGGCGGGATAGGTGTGTTTGACCCGTTCGACGGTGGCGTGGTCCGTGAAGGCCGTCAGGTAGATCACAGGCGTTTGCCGGATCTTCATCAGATCGGCGACCGTATCGATGCCGTCTTTCGGGCCGGCCAGGTGGATGTCCATCAAAACGATGTCCACGGCATGGCAGGTGAATAGCCGGATGGCTGCCTCCGCGTGGTCTGCGATCCCGATGACCTCGTAGCCATCCTGGTGGAGCGCCGTGGCGAGGTCCAGGGCTACGACGGATTCGTCTTCGACGATCAGTACATTTATTTTTTCTGTTGTCATTGCCACTCGTTAAGCGTGGTTTTGGTAGATGTTCCGCGCGTCAGGGTTTTTTTATATTTCCACGTCAGGCCGTTTGCGCCGGGCGGGGGAAAATAAAAGTGAAGCGGGTCCCATTGCCCACGGTCAGTTGTTGCGTAGCCTTCAATTGCCTGCATAAGGTCGTCACCAGTTGCTTGCCAAACGAGCCCTCTTTACCGAAGGGGCTGCTTTCCTGTCGCCAGCTAGCTTCGTCCCAGTCCTTCCCGTTGGTGATGATCGAGAGGGTGATATGCTCTCCCTGCCCGGCATAGTCGATATGCAGGAAAGGGGTGGCTATATCCTCATACGCATATTTGAAGGCGTTAGTGACGATTTCGTTGACGATCAGCCCGAGTACCAGCACCTTGTCTACGTCCAGCCATTCCTCCTGCGCACTGACACGTAGATCAAAGCTATCGCGGTCATAGCCATAGGAAGACAACAGGGATTCAGCCAGGTCGGTAAGGTATTCCTTTATATTGACGAATGCAGATACGTCAGTTTTGTAGAGCCGCTGATGGATCAGGCTCATAGCGTGTACCCGTTGCTGGCTCTGCCGGATGGCGGCGATGGCTTCGTCGTCATTCAGGCGATAGGCCTGGAGGTTCAGCAGGCTGGTGACGATCTGGAGGTTGTTCTTGATACGATGATGCAGCTCTTTCATCATCGTTTCCAGTTGGTTGGATTGGCGGCTAATGATCTTTTTCTGCGCGCTGACCCGTCTGTAGAGCCAGAACAGCAGGCCGGCGATGAGAAAGGCTGCCACCAGGCCGGCGGTCAGCAGGAGGATCTGTCTGTCCCTGGCGTTCCTGGTCCCGACGAGCTGCGCTTTTTCAATGTTCAGGCTTTGGATCTCCGATTCTTTCTTAACGCTCTCGTATTTGGTTTGCATGTCCGCAATCTGCCTGGTCTTATCGAGGTTGGCGAGGGAATCGCTGAGTGCGTTATACAGCGTACTGTAGTACAGCGCAGAGTCGTACCGGCCCAGGTACCTGTAACTCTCCGAGAGTTGGGAATAAGCGTTGACCAGCCGTTCCGGCGATTGGAGCTGTTGCGCAAGGGTCAGCGTTTTGCAGGCATAGACCAGTGAGCGCCGCCGGTCACCCATTTTGTCGTAGACTTCGGCGATCATACCGTAGTTGAAAGAGAGGCTCCTGTTATTGTGGTGCTGCAGATTGTAATCGATGGCCTTCTTCAGGTACTGCAAAGCCGCGGGGTAGTCCTTTTTGTACTCCGCGTAGATCTGGCTGATATTGTTATACAGGTGGCCCAGGTCCGCCAGTTTTTTTCCTGAAGGCCCGCTGAGCCGGATGGCGAGGACATAGTCGGAGAAGGCTGAATCATAATAATGGTAGTCGCCGCTGGTGATGGCCACGTCACGGTAAATAACCCCTTCTTCATTGAGGGCGCCGACCAGGCCGTCAGTATCTTTGATGTGAGTATACAGTTGACAGGCCCGCTTGCAATAATGCAGCCCCGTGTTCAGGTATTCCACCGTCATCTTGTCGCCGCCGATATCCTTATAGACCTGCGCAATATGGATACAGGAGTAACCGATCAGGCTGTCTATGCCTATGTCCTCGAATATTTTAAGGGCTTTGAGCCCCAGGGCGAGGGCGGCGGTGCTGTTGCCTTTGCGGTTCAGGCCAATGCACTGGCTGATGAGCGCCTGGGCTATTCCCGACTGATCGCCGAGGCGTTGCGCCATACTGAGGGCGGACTGCGCATACGAAAGGGCGGTGTCGGTCGGTAGTAAGGGTATACCCGACCTGACCCTATAGTTAAGCCTGTACATGCTGTCCCGTAAGTCGTTGTTTTTCTGCGCCTGGCCTTGATCAAAGCCGAGCAGGAGTGCAAGCAGTAAGAGAATAAGGTGGTGGCACCATCTTTTCATCGGCAGGTTATGAAGGGTTGGGTAAATATGCTGCAAAATAGAGATAATCGGGGCAAATTCAAAGGCGGCGGTGACCTCAGTACCTTTTTAGGCAATCAGAGAGCAATCAAGTCGTCTATTTCAACAATCAGCTGCACCTGGCTTACCTGAGCGTGCCCGTTATGGCGAAGTACAGGTTCACCGGCGGCTGTTCCGGACCATCTTCAATAACAAGAAGGTGAATCCGTGAGAGCGGGGGACAAGAAAGTGAATCTGTGAGAGCGGGGGACAAGAAGGTGAATCAGTTGATAACGTGCTGGTATTTGATTATCAAGTCATTATCTTCCGGTAATGAAAATTTAACGAATAAGTCTACTATGTTACTAGGGAATTGATATCTTTACGGTCCGTTTGGGCCGAATGAGGCGATGGGCGAACCCTTTAGGTGACCCACGGACTGTAGCGACCCGCGGAGTTTTTTTCACTTCAAACAAAAGTATATGAGTTTACGTCTCGGGGACAAAGCTCCCAACTTCCAAGCAAAGACATCGATTGGTGACATCGACTTTTACGAATACCTGGGCGACAGCTGGGGGATCCTCTTCTCCCATCCCGCCGACTATACACCTGTCTGTACCACCGAGCTGGGAAGGACGGCCGCACTCAAGGATGAATTCGCCAAGCGCGGCGTGAAAGTACTGGCGCTGAGCGTAGACCCGGTGGACAAACACCTCGGCTGGATCAAGGATATCAACGAAACGCAGAAGGTCAGCGTAGAGTTCCCGATCATTGCCGACGAAGACCGCAAGGTCAGCACTTTGTATGAATTCATTCATCCGAATGCTTCCGCAACGGCCACGGTCCGTAGCCTGGTCGTGATCGGACCCGACAAACTGGTCAAGCTGATCATCACCTATCCCGCTTCTACCGGCCGCAACTTCGTTGAAGTGCTGCGCGTAATCGACAGCCTGCAGCTGACTGCCAACCACAGTGTGGCTACGCCTGCCGACTGGAAAGAAGGTGAGGATGTGATCGTTGTACCATCGATCTCCACGGAAGATGCGCAGAAAAAATTCCCGAAGGGGGTGAAGGTGATCAAGCCTTATCTGCGGTATACGCCACAGCCGAATAAATAAATAACCTAGCGAACGCGAAGTTCTGAGCGAATGCGAAGGATCGCGCAGGCGACAAGATATACAGGGTGAGCCGCAATGGCTTGCCCTTTTTTTGTAACATTATATCCGGATAACAATCTTCCTATCTTCGGGTTGTTGGAAGATCTAATGAAATTTGACAAAATATGCCCGTTAAAGCTTTATCTGTCTTTTTACTGTTTATGATCACGTACCCTTCGTCTTACGCTCAGGAAAAAACTGCTCCTTTTTCGCTTAGAGTTGATCTATTACAACATCCTGAGCGGGTGTATAACCATGGCTTGCCAACCAGTCTTTCTCTGGAACAAGCGGTTCTATCCGGTGGCAAATGGCAATTCTGTCGTGTGAATAGCCGCTTTCCTGCGTTTTCATGGGTCATTTCCAATCAATACCAGTCTGCATATCAAATCCTGGTGGCAAGCCAGAAAAATTTGCTGATGAATGACTCGGCTGACATATGGAACTCCGGACGGAAGAATAGCGGTAGTAGTGTCGGCGTTTTATACAAAGGCACCCCATTGCGGCCATCCAGGATCTACTACTGGAAAGTGAGGACCTGGGGCAGGGGTGGAAAAACCAGCCCTTATTCCGCCATCCAGGCATTTTGCACGGGCGAGAAACCGGAGGATTTTGGCCTCCCTTCCTTTGTACTGGTCAAAACACTTCAACAACCAGTGAAGACCAGTCGACCTGATACCAGCGACGTACTCTATGACTTTGGCCGGGATGGTTTCAGCGAGGTAAGATTGTATGTCAATTCCCGGAATTTGAATGATACACTTATTATTCACCTGGGAGAGGCGCTGACAGCTGATGGACATATCAATAAAGCACCACCCGGTTCGATTCGGTATAGAATGATTAAAGTACCGCTGACACAGGGGCAGCGATGGTATGTACCGGCCATATCACCAGATAAGAGGAATACGGCAAAGAACGCTGTATTAATGCCTGCGGAAATTGGCGAGGTGCTGCCTTTCCGTTATGCGGAGATTGCTGATGCACCAGGAGGGTATCACAGCGACAGTGTTTCCCGGTACCTGGTCACCAGTGTTTTTGACGATGGCGCCACCACTTTTATGAGCTCGGACACTGGTTTAAACAAAGTTTGGGAATTCTGCAAGTATACGATAAAAGCTACCTCATTTTCGGGTTATTACGTCGATGGCGACCGCGAACGCATCCCTTATGAAGCAGACGCGCTCATTACCCAGCTGTCCCATTATGCCTGTGATGCGGAGTTTACGATGGCCGGGAGAACGCTGGATTATCTCATTTATCATCCTACATGGCCTACCGAATGGTCTTTGCAGAATATCCTCATTGCATGGAACGACTATCTTTATTCCGGCGACCAGAGACTGGCCAGAAAGTTATATCCCCAGCTGAAGGCTAAATTATTGACTGCTCTGGCGAGACAGGCTGGTGCCAAAGGAGAAAATGGCGACGGTTTTATCTTTTATCCATTCCCGCGGCATGGCTTGCAGTGTCTACGGAGCTCAGTTCCTGCTGGATGCCCTTTCCAGCGTTAATGATGCGGATTACGCCCTGCAACTATTGACCTCCGCAGAGAAAAGGAGCTGGTATAACATGCTTAGGGAAGGCGCGTCAATTACCATGGAAGCCTGGGGACAGGAATACAAGCCTAACCAGGACTGGTGTCATGCCTGGGGTACGGCTCCGGCAAACTATATTGTCAGACATCTTGCGGGCATCCAGCCGTTAACGCCGGGCTATGGCGAAGTACAGATCAAACCACAGCCGGGATCAGTTGAACATGCAGCGCTGACCTACCAAACGATTCGCGGAGATATCGAAGAGAGCTTTGACAACAAACCAGACAGTTTTAAACTGCAGATTACTTTGCCGGGTAATACAACAGGCCGCGTGTACCTTCCTTCCCGTTCGGAGGAAGCGGTGATAAAGATGGACGGACATGTGGTTAAGGTCAGTTATCTTGAAGGTTACTATCAGATACGCAACGTGAATCCCGGGAAACATTATTTCGAACGTATAGATCGTTTTTCACGTCAGTTTACGGCTCAAAAAAAAGCCCTCCGCAATGCAGAAGGCTCTGTTGGATCGTTTTAGCCGACCTCTATCTGGTCCCGACGGCCGCAGATGAAGTCTGTTGCGGGTTGAAATCGTGCATAGTAGGAGTAATAATAATTTTGATGGTCGTGCTTTGGGGAGCGCCATTCATGGGAGGCTGCTGCAAAGACAGATTGATCCTGGGAACCCCATTTTTCAGAAAATGATTGGCTACCGTGACCATCCGGCCTTGTTTCAGGGCCCAGGCATGATTGTGCAGATGTCCCGGGCCATTGTAAATTGCCATCGAACCTTCTGCTGAATAATGGTGATGCACTTTTTTGTGGGCGGGGGTGCCGCTGCTTTGCGTGCTGCTATTGGGAGTGCCGTTGGCGGTCGACGCGGAGTAGTGATGCACAATCTTATGATGCTTCCGGGCGGGTGTCATCGTCGCGTCGGCAGCCGTATTATTCGTCGCTACCCAACCTATGGCAGAATCGCCACTGGCCACTGCGACATTGATATTCGATCTGCCTGCAATGACCTGCGCCACACCATCCAATGCCTGCTTCCCAGCCGGGGTGATCATCATGCTGTTCTTCTTAAAGAGTTCATTTTCATCCAGTCGTACATAAATGGCATTGTTGGTCTGCTGCACATCGGCATTGGCCACACCCGCCTGTGTCAAAGCTCCTTTGACATCCTGGCTCACCTGGTTCAAGGTGTCCTGCTGCTGCCTGAAATAGCCTTGGTAATAGTCCAGGTTTTTCTGTTGAGCGGCATAGCTGCCGGAACTGCTGTCCAATGAATGCTGAAGGGCGCTGTTCTTGCCTTGTAGATCGTTTATATTGGCGCTCTGCGCTGAATCCTTTTGTGCCAATTGCGCACTGTCGTTTCTGGCTGTCGCCAATGCTGCCTGAGACGCCTTGTATTTCCTGCTCGATACGCATCCCGTGAGCAGGATCAAGGCAGTACCCGCAATAGCAAACGACATGTTTAGTCTTGCTTTCATGATCAAAGTAATTTTAAGTAATAGTTATATGATTCATAACATTTACTTAAAATATGATGCCAGGGGGATAGTGGGGAGAATTGGCCTGATTGGGGCGAAGTAAAGGCATGTTCCCATAAAGTGGGGCCGTGGGTAAATCCCCGTACAATATTTTTTAATTGCCTACAATTTATCAATCTCTTTTGCGACGCGGCGTGCACTGCGAAGACAGGATTCCATGCCGCGGCTCATATTGTCGGCATAAGTACCGGCAAAATAGATGCGGCCCTCCGGCTGGATGACCTGAGGCCAGAACTTATGCATTTCGCCGATAGGGAACTGCTCCATTTCACAGAACGGGGAATAGCTGTCTTTTGACCAATCCAGCGTGAGGGCCTGTTCGATGGTATCCTTTTTGCCAGGATACACTTCACGGAAAGCTGCCAGCACCTGCTGTGGCGGGAACCCGCTGGGACCAAAGGCTTTCAGGATGATGCGTTGAGTGTCGACATGATTACTTTCCAACCAGATGGAACTGATCAGTGGGTGTTCGAATTCCATATTGATGCTGGGAATACCGTCCTCGAGCCAGAATTTCGATGCGGCTTCAAATACGTAAAAAGGGTGCGAAGAATATTTGAGGTGTTCGACGACATATTGCCAGGCCGGGGAAAGGGCAGGCTTAATGGGAATACGCTGAAAAATCGGTAAGCTGATACAATTGACCAGCACATCGGCCGAAAGTTTCAGCTCCTGCCGCCCGCCAAAAGGACTGAAGCTGACTGTTACGTCATTGGCGCTATGCCGGATTGCCGTTATAGGATGATTGAGTTTGACCCGATTGCCGAGTCGTTTGGCAAAGGCCATGGGCAGCTGTTCGTTGCCGTCTTTCAGGTGAAAGGTCTCGCCTTCGGAAAGGGGAATGCAGCGCGAATACATAATCGAAAGCCGCCAAAGAAAATAAAGGGCATTGGTATATTTTCCCCCCAGGAACCGTAATGCTCCTGCTGAAGCGCCTTCTTTTTTATAGATATCGGCGATCGAAATTTTGTCATACTCATCGTAGCCTACGCCAAAGGGCTGCCAGGGATCGGCAAACTTATCGAGGTATTTTTTTACAAAAAAGGCGGGCAACTCATACATCGGATGCTGCGAGAGGAACTCCACTTCCCGTTCGTTGAACCCAAAGCCCTTCAGCACTGCGGGGTCCTTTAGTTTATCCGCCGTATAGAACTTCCCGTCGATGACCTTCAATTTGTTTTTGTCATACGTATGCTCAGAGCCTTCGGCGTTCGGATAGGGAATTGCCGTCAGCTTGAATTCATCGATATATTCAAAAAAGTACTCATAGCCGGGTTTGGTGATATGGTCGGCGCCAAAATCTGCGTATAGCCCATCGGACAGTCCATCCCGGCCAGTGAATACATGGCCTCCGTACCGGCCGGAAGCCTCGAGTACCGTGACGTCATGTCCGGCTTTCATCAGTTCGTAGGCACAGCACAATCCGCTGATGCCAGCACCTGCAACTATCACCTTCTTTGGTGCGGCCTTCTCCATATACGGGGATAGCATCAGGCCGGCGCCGGCAGTCAACGTATTTTGCAAAAAAATGCGTCGCTTCATCTTACAATGTAGGAATTTTATATGACCCGGAAATGGACCGTTAATGTCCGGCTATGTGACTCAGTGACTCTGAGGTGACGTTGTGGTAAGGGCCTGCCATGGGGCGCCGCCGACAGACAGTTCGCCGAGATGGAATTTGGCGTGATTCAGCAGATGCGTCTGGGTAAATGCCTTTTTGGTTTTGATAGCCAGGAAGTAGGCTTCATTGTTGCTGCCGGTGACGGATTTCTCCAGCATCATGCGGAAGTGGGGGTCCTGCTGTGGATGCATCTGCTTTTTCATCGACCCATCGGGGGCGATGGTTACACAGGCCAGCAGGTGTTTTTTATTTTTATAACCGTCGACCTCTTTAGGCTTGGCGGTAGACACGTCAGTATTTTTCTTATCGTCATAGAAGAATAAATGGATGTTGCCCCTGTCGTCGGCCACACAGGCGGTACCCACGGCCAGCGCGATATCGGGCTCGCTCTGGTTCTTGGACACGAGGTTTATCCATAGGGGAATGTTGTTCTGATCGAGCTTGACGATATAGTTATTGCCACGTTTTTGGTAGACGATGCTGTAGGAGGGTGTCATGCCTATATTATGGTTCGATGCGTTTGCTACATTGCCGAAGCTGCCCATTACCGGGCTATAAGGGACAGGGTTATTGAAGGCGGGATAATAGCTCTGGTAGACTTTGTCGCTATTATCCTCCAGGACGAGGGCCCGGGAGCCATCCGGCAGATTAAGGGTTTTGATCAGGCTGATGTCCGTAGGCAGACCTTTTTTGGTGAGGTCCTTGACAAAATCCGGCTGATTGGTCAGCAAGGGAGTGATTTCGGTCTGGCTCAGCGCGCCCAATTTCTTCGTGATCGGATCGAAGGAGCCGGACATGATGGCGGTAAAACCTGTCTTTTTCTTCGCGGAAAGGAAACCGGTAAACAAAATCCGGCTGTGCTTATCAAGGGACCAGGCGATATTGCGGAGGTCGCCTTCCGGCAGGCTGGACAGCGGAATGGCTGTGGGCCTTCCCCTGAGGTCGACCTGGACGATGGTGTATTTGAATGGGGTATAGTCGTCTTTGCCGGGCCGGACGGCGACATTATATACCAGGTCGATGATGCCGTCATTACTGAGGACGACATCGAGGTGCTTGAAGTCGTCACGATCTTCGGGCGTCGTATAGGAGAATGCCACGATCTTGTTGCCTCTGCGGTCTATCAGGGCTCCCTGCAGGATCTCACCTTTTTCTTTCCTGTGTTTTCCCTGTGCGATGATATAGTGAAGGTTGTTATCGGGAGAGCTGCCGGAAGTGAATTCGGCATCTTCTTCTTTGGCGTCCATGCTGAAGAGGCTGACGGGGGAGCCAGAGAGGACGCCGGTGTTTTCGGTGACGGCATAGCTGCTGACGCCGCCATCTTTGTTGCTGGTCAGGAGAAACAGGCCGCCTGTGCCATATATTGAGGCACGGTAGTGTTCATGTGAGAGGTCCTTGATCTCATTGCTATATTGCTGATTGAGCTTAGCATCGAAACGGGTCACCGTCACGGGGTCTTTATCGTCTGTAAAGGGGTAGGTGATGGTGATGAACCCGCCGTCGGTGCAATGAAGAATGTCATGCTTGGGCCCCTTGATGTCAATGTTGGATTCCAGGACGGAATATTGCTGGGCGCGGGACAAAAGGCAGCAAAGGATGGCCAAAAAGGTTAGGATAACGCGTTTGCGGCGTGGGTTCATATAGGAATTGGTGTTTTGAGGAAATAACGAACAATAGGGGTTTTCATTGTGGGAGAGGGGGGCGATCGGCGCCTATTCTGTTGCCGGTAACAGGATAGGGGCCGCCGGTCTTATCCGGACGAGTCAGCCCCCCGCGGAACGGACAGTGGCTGTATCGAAAACGGACATTCCGGCCGGGGGTATGGGGTTATAAATCGCTGTTTATCAAAGAGACCGGAAAGTGGGGCTTTTTTTGGGGTCTTTCGGTATGCTCGCGGAGCGAGGAGGCCCTTCGCGCCTCCGAATTTCCAACTTCAAATCAGCGGGTGACCGGCTGTAACGTCCATGGCGTCAGCCGGGCCTAATCATTCATTCACCTCAAATCCGCTGTGTATGTTTTTCAACTATCTCAAGACCGGGCTCAGGAACATCCTGAAGTACAAGGTATTTTCCTTTATCAATGTCGCGGGACTGGCTGCCGCCATGTCGGTGTGTATGCTGATCATCCTGATGCTGGCCGACCAGAAAAGCCACAATCAGTTCAACATCAAAAAAGACAGGATCTACCGTATCCTGTGTGACGGGCCGGGTTTCCGGAACCCCTATGCCACCAGCCCGTTCCCGCTGGCGCCGGCACTAAAGGCGGATTATCCCGGTATCGAGACGGCCACGCACCTCATGATGGGCGTAGGCGGGGATGCCCGGTACAATGGGAAGAGCTTTGAATTGCGGGGCTATTTTGCCGACACCGCCTTTTTCAATGTCTTCAGCTATGACCTGGAGCGGGGTGATAAACGAACCGCGCTGGTGGCGCCCAATGCGCTGGTCATCACGCATAAGATGGCCCGGCAGTTATTCGGCGATGAGGACCCGATAGGACGAACGGTGGAATGGGTAGACAGGGGATTGAATGCTTTTGGCGGGACCTACGCAGCCGCCTCCACGCCCTGGGGCAGCTTTACGATCACAGGTGTCATCGCCGACAAGGACTACAAGTCGCACCTGGTTTTCGACATGCTGATGTCTGCCGCCAGCATGCAGACGCTGGCCCTGCAGCAAAAGCTGACGGACCACATGGGGGACTGGAATGATTATTGGAACTGTTACACGTATGTGCTGCTGAAGCCCGGTGTACCTTTGCAGGATCTCGACGCCGCGCTGCACCAACTGGCGACGCGGAAGTATGCAGGGGTGAAGGACTTCAAAGGTTTTAATATGATGGGGCAGCCGTTGACCCGGATCTCGCCCGGCAGGCTGTTGGGCAATGAATCGACGATCATCCTGCCGGTGGCCGCCTATTATTTCCTGTCGGCGCTGGCGCTGGTGATCATGCTGACGGCCTGTCTGAACTATATCAATCTTTCCGTTGCCAGGGCGCTGCACCGGGCCAGGGAGATCGGGGTGCGCAAGGTGACGGGAGCGTTGCGGACCGACCTGGTGCTGCAGTTCCTCAGCGAGTCGGTATTGACGGCAATGTGTGCGATGGTGATGGCGGTGGTGATGCTGTTCGGGCTGAAGTACGCTTTTATGGGACTGTGGGTCAATCAATACCTGCATTTCGAGTTGCGGGAGAATATCGGGTTGTACGTGATCTTTACGGGGTTGGCTTTGGTGGTAGGGTTGATCGCCGGTCTCTATCCCGCGCTGCACCTGTCACGGTTGCAGCCCATCCTGGCCCTGAAGAGCACAGATGGCCGACGGCCAGGCAGGCTGGGAATGCGGAAGGTGTTGAGCGTGACGCAATTCGTCCTGTCGCTGTTTTTCATCGTTACGACCCTGCTGATCTACAACCAGTTCAGGTATTTTATGCATTTCAATTACGAATTCAATTCCACGAATATCGTCAACGTAGCCCTGCAGGGCAATGACTACCGGCTTGTGGCGGGGGAGTTCGGCCGGGCGCCGGGAGTGGTGGGGGTTTCTGCCAGCAAGTACATGCCGGCGACGGCCCGGTCGGAAGGGATGCAGTTACGCAAGGCGGATGCGGCGCAGCAGAACTATACCGATGTGATGGCGTTGCCGGTGGATGACCACTGGATCGGCAATATGGGGCTGAGGCTGGTGGCGGGCAGGGATCTGCCACAGGCGGATACCGCCGCGGGATCGCCTGGCAGCCGGTATATTGTGATGAATGAGGAGGCGGTCCGGTTATTCGGGTATCCGTCACCGGCTGCTGCCATCGGGCAGGCTTTCCGAACATCGTGGGGCGACAGCCTGCTAACCGTCTGCGGAGTGGTTCAAAATTTTCATATGCGGATGATCCTGGGCAATGATAAGATGGAGGCCGTGGTGTTGCAGAACAGGCCGAAGAGTTTTGAATATGTGAATGTGAAGATCACGTCGAACAATATCCGCGGGACGTTAGCGCGGCTGGAAGACCGGTGGAAGCGCATCGATCCGCTGCATCCGATGAAGTATCAATTTTACAATGACGAGTTGGCGGAGGGGGCGCAGGGGGTCTTCGACGTGGTGTCGATCTTAGGTTTCATTGCCCTTTTGGCAGTGTTGATCGCGTGCATGGGGATGTTGGGGATGGCGATGTATACGACGGAGCGGCGGCGGAAAGAAGTGGGGATCCGGAAGGTGCTGGGGGCTTCGAATGTCAGCAATGTGCTGTTGTTGTCGCGGGAGTTTGTAGGGGTGTTGGTGGTGGCAGTCGCGATCGCTGCGCCGCTGAGTTATTTTCTCAATACGATGTGGCTGCGGAATTTTCCCAACCGGGTGGAGTTCGGCTGGGGGACGGTGCTGACGGGCGTGGCGATCGTGATGGGGCTGGGGTTGGTGACGATCGGGTCGCAGACCATTACTGCGTCGCGGAGGAATCCGGTCGAGGGGCTTCGGGCGGACTGACCGGCTGACCGGCCGAAGGCCGGTCGCGGAGCAAGTCGGAGGCCGGTCGCCGAGCAAAGACTGCGAATTCGGGCGCAGCGGGAAGCAGCTTGCAGGAGTAAACTAATTTTTCTACATTTGGCCACACCCCTGCCTAACCGAATGAAACCTATTTGCCTGTTAGTAACCTTCGTCCTATTCTTTACTCATGCCCTTCGGGCACAAGCACCCTATCTTGCCTGGCAGAAATGCTTTGGTGGTCCATACTGCGATGACGGGGAGTCCATCACCCCCACTTCCGATGGCGGCTATATTATGACAGGATTTACCTATGGGCCTGGTGGCGACGTCAGCGGCTATCACGGCAATACCGAGGTTGGTGATTACTGGGTATTCAAGATAAACAGCACGGGCACGATACAGTGGCAGGTATGCCTGGGCGGAACTGACTTTGATGGCGGATCGGTTGTGCTGCAAACTTCGGACGGCGGTTATCTTGTCGGCGGCCAATCCAACACGCCGCCGGGAAATGGCAATGTCACCAGCGCCAACCATGGCGGGACGGACTTTTGGGTGGTGAAACTCAGCGGGACCGGCGCCATTCAGTGGCAAAACAGCTATGGGGGTGAACTGAACGAGTACCTGTACGCTATGCAGCCTACCCCGGACGGCGGCTATATTCTGGCCGGCAGTACGCAGTCGGTCGGCGGCCAGGTATCGGGCAACCATGGCGGCCAGGACTACTGGGTCGTGAAAATTAACGGCACCGGCACGCTGCAATGGCAAAAATGCCTGGGCGGCAGCAGTGACGACTTTGCATACGGCGTCGCGGTATGTGCCGATGGCACTATTATCGTCGACGGTTATACAACTTCCAGCGATGGTAATGTCACCGGGTATCATGGCGCGGAGGACATGTGGGTCGTCAAGTTGGATGCCAACGGTAACCTTTTATGGCAGCATTGTCTCGGCGGCAGCCAACAGGATGTTGGTTGGGCAGTGGTGGCCACCCCTGACGGCGGTTGTGTGGCGGCGGGTTACACCCAATCCGCAGATGGCGATGTGGTGGGTAATCACGGCGTCGGAGATATGTGGGCAGTCAGCCTCAGTAGTAGTACGGGCGCGATCCGGTGGCAGGGCTGTTACGGGGGTAGTTCTAACGAATTCGCCTATAATATGGCCGCTACAGCGGATGGCGGCTATCTGCTGGTTGGGTCGACTAATTCAAACGACGGGGAAGTCACCTGCTACAATCCCGAGAGTTACCAGATGGGCTGGGTGATCAAGATCAATGGTTCGGGCATCTTGCAATGGGAGGAAACACTCGGCGGCGATTACCATGATGAAGAGCATAGTGTGCAACCTACGGCAGACGGCGGCGCCATTGTGGGCGGGTATACCGGCTCCCCTGATCTGCCCTCTTACCACGCGGATGTGAGCAACGTTATCGGTGATTTCTACGTCGCCAAGCTGACACCGCTGCCCACGGCGACGATCAATTCGCCTGCGGGAACGCTATGTTCCGGATCAAGCTTCACTTTTACCGTGACCACTTCCCCGACGGCGCCGGCCAGCACTATCTATAAATGGATGGTCAACGGCAACCCTGTCGCCGGCGGCACCAGCTATACGGCTGCGGGATTGGTGAATGGAGATCTAGTCAGTTGTCAACTGATCCTGACCCTCGTTAACAACTGTAATGATGACGATTTTGCCAACAGTAATACCGTGACGGTGGCCGTCAGTGGGGTACAGACGCCCGCCATCAGCATCAGCGATGGCGGCGGACCTGTTTGCCAGGGCAGCACAGCGACCTTCACAGCCAGTGTCGCCAATGGCGGTGGTGTACCGGTCTATCAATGGCAGGTGAATGGAAGTCCTGCGGGCGGCAGCAGCGCTGTCTTTAGCAGCACCACCCTGAATAACGGTGATCTCGTCACCTGCGACTATTCGGATAATACGAACTGTGTGGTGCCGCCATCCAATACGGTGACCTTGCAGGTGCTGCCCGTCGTGATCCCTTCCATCAGCATCAGCACCCCTGCTACGGCGGTTTGCAGCGGCAGTGCCGTCAACTTTACGGCGACGGTCGCCGGCGGCGGGACGGCTCCCGGCTATCAATGGACGTTGGGCAGTCAGCCGGTTGGCGGGGACGGGCCGGAATTCGGAAGCAGTACGCTGACCGACGGCGCAATCATCAGTTGCGTACTGACCAGCAATGCATCCTGCGCCACGCCGGCAGCGGTGGTATCCAACCCCATACCCATCAGCGTGAGCCAGGTACTGACTTCTTCGGTCAGTATTGGTTACCTGCCTCTTACCGTCTGTTCGGGGCAGCCGGTGATCTTCACGGCGACGGCGGCGGATGCAGGGGTGAGTCCGGCGTACCAGTGGCAGGTCAACGGCAGTCCTGCCGGCAGCAATAGCCCGACCTTTACCAGCAGTATGCTTACTGCCGGCGATGTGGTCAGCTGTACGCTCAGTAATACTGTGGGTTGCGTCACTCCGTCCACGGCCAGCGTCAACCCGGTTGTCAACCCTGTACCTCTTGTCGGAACGGCCCCGGCCATCATTCTGAGCAAGGGGCAAAGTACAACGCTGGAGCTACCCGTCACCGGCGATGTGGCCAACTATACCTGGACGCCGGCCCTGGCGTTGTCGGATCCGGATGTGGCCGACCCTGTCGCTACGCCGGTGAGCACAACCACCTATACGCTGACCGTGTTATCTCCGGCCGGGTGTGCGGACAGCGGGCAGCTGCAGGTCAAGATATTCTCCTCGCTGGCGATTCCGGGCGCCTTCAGCCCGAACGGGGATGGTCATAACGATATTTTCTACGTGATCGGGGGGCCGATTGGCAGTAAGGTAAAGGAGTTTGCGGTGTTCGATCGATGGGGGCAGCGGGTTTTTCAGGCGCATGACACGGCTTCTGATGACCCTGCTTTTGGATGGAACGGCAATATCGGGGGACAGCCTGCGCCGATGGGGGCGTATGTATATGAGATTGTCATTGGGTTTGCTGACGGGACGCAGCAATTATATAAGGGCACTGTGATGCTGGTGCGGTAAGAGGGGGTGCACGCGGCGAGCGGAGGACCGAAATATCTTTTTTCGGGATTTTCTGAGCTTGCATATGCAAGTTGAAAAAAAGTTGTAAAATGTAACATGAAACGAATTCACCTGATGCTATTGGCGGGCGTTGCCTGCTTTTTCATGTCGACCATTTCGACGCGGGCCGGTGGTGCTACGGCCGCTTTCAACAGGCGAGTGATTTCGCCTGATCCGGGGGCGCGTGCCGCAGCCAACGATCCTGCCGCAGCCAACGATGTGGTAAAGGATGCCTGCCGGGAAGCGGCTGTTTCGCACAAGAAAGTATTGATTTTATTCCATGCCAGTTGGTGCCACTGGTGCCGCAAACTGGATACACTGTTGACGAGTCCCGACTGCAAGGACCTGTTCGGGCAGAGCTATGTGATCCGGCACCTGACGGTGATGGAATCTCAAGATAAAAAGAACCTGGAAAATCCGGGGGCGCAGGAGTTATACCTCAAATATGCGGGGAGTGTGAATCAGGGTATTCCGTTCTTCCTCATTATGAATGACGACGGCACGGTCGTGGCTGATTCCCGGATCAAGCCGGCAGGGGCCGCGCCGGGGTCGACGGGGGATAATATGGGTTATCCGTCGAGTAAGAACGAGGTAGAGTACTTTATGCGGGTGCTGCGAGACGGCTGTGATCCGCGGCATAGTGATCGAAGCTGACTTCGTCGGCGATCCGGAGGCCGATCAGCAAGGCGATGGCCATGCCGGTGCCAAGCCCAACGATATTAATGATGGAATAGATCTTATTCTTCGTCAGGTTGCGCCAGGAGATGAGGAGATAATTTTTGAGCATGGGTTCTATTTTATTTGCGGGTAGATTATTCGGATCTCAAACTTTTCGTCGGATTCATCATTGCTGCGCGGAGCGACTGATAGCTGACGGTAGCCATTGTGATCAGCAAGATGCCGGCGCCGGCCGCGGCGAAGATCCACCAGGGCATAGAGGAACGGTAGGTATAGTTTTGCAACCACTTGCTCATAGCCCAGCGGGACAGGGGGATGGAGATGAGCAGTGACAGGGCGACCAGACCTACAAATTCTTTTGACAGCAGTCCCCAGAGGCTGAGGAGACCGGCGCCGAGAACTTTGCGGACGCCGATCTCGCGGGTGCGTCGTTCGGCGACAAAGGACGCGAGTCCGAAGAGGCCGAGACAGGATATAAAGATGGCCAGTCCCGTAAAGACGGCGGCGAGATTGCCGATACGTTCTTCTGCTGCGAACTTGGCAGCGTACTCATCATCGACGAATCCGTACAGGAAGGGACTGGCGGGATTATACTTTTTAAAGATGGGCTCGATACCGGCGAGGGCTGTATGAGTTGACAGGCCGGGTTTGATATGCACGATGATCTGCCCGGTATAGCTGCCTCCAAGGAAGATGGCGGGTGCGACTGTATCGTAAGGTGAATTGTTGACCATATTCGCCGAAACGCCGATGATGGTATAATTTTTTCCAAAGAATTTCATGGTTTCGCCTACCGGGTCTTTGATACCGATGGCCTTTGCTGCCGCTGCGTTGAGAATCATCGCATCGGAGTCGGTGGCGAAATCCCGGGAGAAATCGCGGCCGCGGAGGATGGTCCAGCTGATCGTAGAGCCATAGTCCTGCGTCACGTTCACGTTACGGAACATGATGACGTCCTGGTCGGGGCGCTTGCCACGCCACTCCAACCCGTTACCATCGTCGAATCCGGTAAGGGTCATATTGGAGGCGGCGACGTTCGCGACGAGACCGCTGCCCAGGAGTTCGGTGCGGAGGGCTTCATAATGTTTCCATAGTTCCGGCGTATTCATGGCGACGGTGAATAGTCCTTCGCGGGAGTAACCGACGGGCCGGTCCTTGGTGTACAGGATCTGCCGGAAAACTATTACCGTCCCGATGATCAGGGTCAGGGACACGGTGAATTGCAGCACGACGAGCATCCGGCGGGGCAGGGCGGCATAGCGGCCTACTTTAAAACTGCCCTTGAGCACTTGCACGGGGCGGAACCGCGAGAGGTAAAAGGCGGGATAGCTGCCGGCCAGTATACCCGTGAAGAGGGCAAAGCCCATAATGATCAGCCAAAACAAGGCATTGTTCCAGGGTAGCTGCATTTTTTTGGCCGCCAATTGATTAAAGAAAGGCAGCGTCATCTCGACCAGGAGGACCGCCAGGATGAAGGCGATCAAGGCGACGAGCACCGATTCGCTGAGGAATTGAGCGATCAGCTGGCCCTTGAGCGAGCCGATGGTTTTGCGGATGCCCACTTCTTTCGCTCGCTTCTCGCTGCGGGCAGTGGAAAGGTTCATGAAATTGATGCAGGCCAACAGCAGGACGAAGCCACCGATGATGCCGAACAGCCAGACGAAGCGGATGCGGCCGCCGGAAGCCTGACCATTTGTGAATTCGTTATAGAGATGGGCCTTGTCAAGCGGGTAGACCAGGGCTTCTTCCCGCCATGATTTGAAATGCGGGGTAGGAAGGAGATGAACACGGTTGGTAGCCTGGGCGGCGGTGACGCCGGGCGCCAGTTCCACATACAGCTGACCATTGTGGTCGTCCCAGTCGGTGTTGCTGTTGTGATAGTTATTGGCCTTGTTATACCAGGGCATCAGGACTTCGATACCGTTCAAGGTAGTGTTGAGGGGCAGGTCTTCGTATACGCCGCCGACGCGGAATTCGATCTCGTTATCGGCCTTGATGGTTTTGCCAATAGGGTCGTCCTTGCCGAACATGGCGGTGGCCAGAGATTGCGAGATGAGTGTCGTGGAGGGGTCTTTTGCCGAGGCGACACTCCCTTGCAGCATGTGGAAGCCGAGCATCGCGGGCAGTTCCGGCTGGGCCCAGAGGGCAGGGGCGCTGAGTATTTTGTCGCCGTAGCTGAAGAGATGTTTGGAGCCGTCGCAGGTGAGCGCCGTGCGGGTGAAGATGTCGGAATATTGGCTGCGGAAGGCCTGGCCCATGGCCATGGAGACGGTACCGCCTGTATAGGAGATGCCCTGAGCGGAGGCGGTGGTCATACCGATGGCGACACGGCGGTGGTTGGGGAAATAGTGGTCGTAGCTCAATTCATCGGTAATCCAGAGGCCGATCAGCAGTGCGATGGCCATGCCCGCGGCGAGGCCGGCGATGTTGATAAAGGAATAGATCTTATTGTTGCGCAGGTTGCGCCAGGCGACGAGGAAATAGTTTTTGAGCATTGGTGTCGATTTTGGTGGCCGTCGGTCGATTTTTGGCGGTGGACCGGATGAACCGCAGCCAATGCAGTGCCAGAGGGGTAAGTGATTGGTTGTCTTTTGGTTAAGGGGAGCTTGGTGAAGGCGGGTGTGCGGAATCGATACATGGGATGTTCCATTATGGGCGGACGGGGCTTTTCGGAATCCGATTTAATTTCTTACTTTCTCGGGATGGAAGTAGCGTTCCGGACAATCCGAAAAACCCGGAAGATGTTAGAGGCTCCGGGGCAGTCGGATCAAGAGAGAATGATATTGAGTGCGGATGGAATAACAGTAAGAAGCGAGGATGAACCCGGCCGATAGTACAAAGTTTGGGTTGGGGCTGCGGTAAACTTTTAAAAATATCTGCTATGAAGAAAATATGCTTTTTGCTAATGGGCAGCCTTCCGGCGTTGCTTTTTGCCCAGCGAACCCTCCTCTATTGCGGCAAGCTGATCGACCCCAAAGCGGGGCAGGTGCTGACGGAGATGTCCGTCATCGTGACCGGTAATACCGTCACTGCTGTGGAGAAGGGGTATGTCCCCGCCGCCTCAGGTGATAAGGTGATCGACCTCAAGAATCTGACCGTGATGCCGGGGCTGATCGACTCACATGTCCATTTGGAAGACCAATTCAGCGCCAACTCACAGCTCAGGGGATTTACCATGAACGAGTCGGATATCGCCTTTCAGTCTACCGTCTATGCCAAAACGACGCTTATGGCCGGTTTCACCACCGTGCGGGACGTCGGCGGCACGGGCGTCAATATTGCATTGCGCAATGCCATTAACAAAGGCCTCGTGGCCGGGCCCCATGTGTATACGGCGGGTAAGATCATTTCTTCGACTGGTGGTCATGGTGATCCCACGCATGGCTTCCGGGAAGGTTTGTATACGGAGCCATCTGATATTGAGACCGTCGCTGACGGAAAAGATGCCTGTATCAAGGCCGTCCGGCAGATGTATAAGGAGGGGGCCGACCTGATCAAGATCACCGCCAGCGGGGGTGTGCTGAGCCTGGAGAAGGATGGATCGGGCGCCCAGTTCTCCGATGAGGAATTGACGGCGATCGTACAAACGGCGAAGGACTACGGGATGCGGGTAGCCGCCCACGCCCACGGGGCAGAAGCCATCAAGCGGGCGATCCGGGCGGGCGTCACCTCCATCGAGCACGGCACTTTTATGGATGACGAGGCGATCGCGCTGTTCAAAAAATATGGTACCTGGTATGTACCCACCATTATTGCCGGCAAGTCGGTAGCCGATTCGGCGAAGATCCCGGGTTTTTTCCCGGCGGTCATTGCGGGGAAGGCGCTGGCCGTCGGGCCCATCATCCAGGGGACATTTGCGAAGGCGTATAAGGCGGGGGTGAAGATTGCTTTTGGCACAGACGCAGGCGTGTATGCGCATGGGAAGAACTGGATGGAGTTCGTCTATATGAACGAGGCCGGGATGCCGCCGCTGGAGGCTATTAAATGCGCTACCGTCAATGCGGCAGAGCTTATTGGGATCAGTGACAAGGCGGGCACCCTCGAACCGGGGAAGTGGGCCGATATCGTGGCGGTGGAGGGCGATCCGGTGCAGGATATGCATGTCATGGGACAGGTGCGGTTCGTGATGAAGGAAGGGGTGGTGTATAAGCAATAAATGCTGGTCTGTTAGGCGTACATTTGGTAAACCATTTTTATAAAGGGGATAGATCATGAGATTATTTACAACAATCATAGGAATTTGGCTAGCCGCGGTACCGATGGGGGGGTGGGCGCAGACAGCGTCGGGGAGTGAGGGGACGGGGGGGACCCGCGGAGATGCTGCGAAGGTCAGCGTGGTGAACCGGCCGCTGGCAGGGTCGGGCAACCGCAATTATACCGGAAACCGGCTGCCCCTGCAACCATTGAGTCTGATCAAGCTGCCGATCGGCAGCATCCGGCCGGAGGGCTGGGTATTGAAATACCTTGAGCTGCAGCGGGACGGGCTGACGGGGCAACTGGGCAGCATCAGCGCGTGGCTGGACAAAAAGAACAATGCCTGGTACAGCGGCAACGGCAAGGGGGATCATGGTTGGGAAGAAGTGCCTTACTGGCTGAAGGGATATGGGGATCTGGGCTATATCCTGCGGGATACGACGATCATCAGCGAAACGAAACGATGGCTGGAGAAGGTGTTCGAAAGCCAGCAGCCGGACGGCTATTTCGGTCCCCGGGTCGTGGAGAACGAGCACCAGGACAATAATGGCCAAACGCCGGACCTCTGGCCGAATATGCTGATGCTCTGGTGTATGCAGTCCTGGTATGACTACAGTCATGATCCGCGGGTTATTCCCTTCATGACACGATATTTCAAGTGGCAGCTGACGGTACCCGATAACCAGCTGCTGAAATTGTATTGGGAAAACAGTCGTGGGGGCGATAACCTGTACAGTATTTACTGGCTGTATGATCTCACGGGAGAGAAATGGCTATTGACACTGGCGGCGAAGATCCACCGGAATACAGCCAATTGGGCGTTGAGCGATAGCCTGCCCAACTGGCATAACGTCAATATCGCGCAATGTTTTCGCGAACCGGCCACCTATTATATGCAGAGCCGGGACAGTGCGGAGCTGGCCGCGACCTATAACGATTTTTATCTCGTGCGGAACTTGTATGGACAAGTTCCGGGTGGGATGTTCGGCGCGGATGAGAATGCGCGGAAGGGGTATAACGATCCCCGGCAGGCGGTAGAGACCTGCGGGATCGTAGAGCAGATGGCATCCGACGAGATCCTCACCGGCATTACCGGCGATCCCCTATGGGCGGACAATTGTGAAGACGTGGCTTTCAACACGTATCCGGCAGCGGTGATGCCGGACTTCCGGGCGCTTCGCTACCTCACGGCGCCGAATATGGTGGTCAGCGACAGTGCGAATCATTCACCCGGCATCCAGAACGAGGGACCTTTTCTGATGATGAACCCTTTCAGCAGCCGGTGCTGTCAGCATAATCATTCGCAGGGCTGGCCCTATTATGCGGAGCATTTGTGGATGGCGACGGCGGATAATGGGGTGGCGGCGGTGTTATATAGCAGCAGTACGCTTCAGGTGCGGGTCGGAGCGTCCGGGGGGAGCATTTCCCGGGACGGGGCTGCCGGCGGGATGGTGAGTTTGAGGCAGACGACGGAGTATCCGTTTGATGGGAAAGTGAAGATTGAGGTGGAGGGCGTAGAAGCGGGCCGGTCGGGGCGTGCGGCGGGGGCCGTCAATTTTCCTTTATACCTGCGGATTCCGCGATGGGCTGCAGGGGCGACGGTGAGTGTGAATGGCGAGGCGCAGCCGGTTAATGCCGCGGGAGACGACTATATCCGGATAGAGCGGACCTGGCAGAAAGGGGATGTGGTCGAGCTGACGTTGCCGATGAAAGTGAGCGTGCAGACATGGGACAAGAATAAAAATAGTGTCAGTGTCAACTATGGGCCGCTGACATTTTCTTTGAAGATTGCCGAGTCGTATCACCGGGTGGACAGCCGGCAGGCGGCGATGTCGGATTCCAAGTGGCAGGCGGGGGCCGATCCATCGAAATGGCCAGCCTATGAGATCTTTCCGGGGAGCCTGTGGAATTACGGGCTGGTACTCGACAACCGGCCGGCCGCAGATCAGTTCGAGGTCGTCAGGCGGCCATGGCCGGCGAGCAATTATCCTTTTTCTGCCGATAGCGTTCCGTTACTGATCCGTGCCAAAGGGAAGGTGATACCGGAGTGGATGGTGGACAAATACGGGTTGTGCGGGGTGCTGCCGCAGAGCCCGGTGAAGGAGAGCACGGCGGTGCAGGATATCGAGCTGATCCCGATGGGGGCGGCGCGGCTGCGGATTTCGGCTTTTCCGGTGGTGGAGTAGGGGGATTAGTGACAGGTTAATAACAAAAACGGTTGGAAAAATGGGCTAAGGAGCAAGCCTTTCTATGGGAAGTATTTATAAATCTCTTTCCGGCCCAAAACCGAACCAGTTCGATAGTTTCGTTTTCGAAGATAAAACCTATTCTATATTCGCCCATTCTGACCCTGTAAGCATTTTTGAAACCCGTCAATTTTTTACAGGATGACAATTCCGATAGTTTCTTGGCGCGGGATAAATGATCAATCACCTTGGAGAGCTGGACTTGGGCTGGAGAAGGAAGTTTTAAAGCGTCCTTTTGAAAGGATTTTCGAATTTCGATGTTCACTTCGCCTGCTTTAACTGCCTCAGAAAGTCAGCCTTCTCGGCTTTATTGAGCAACGCAGTTTTTCTCCCTTTCCGCATGGCGTTTGCTAATGCGGCCTCTTCTTCTACTTCAGAATAAAAACCGATGTTAAGGCTGCTCAAGAATGCTCTGACTACCTTTTCCTGTTGTTTATTTTTGGGATTGATTATAAGCGACATAGCACAAATTTAAGGTTTTTAATTAAGTCAATTAGCAAGCATTTGATTCGATGTAGTCAGCGTATAGCATAATTCTAAGCGTTAAAACAGCAATTAATATATATTATGAAAATTGCTCAACTTGCTTTCTAATCCCATTGACATTCATACAAATTTACGATTTTTCATTGTTCCATTTTTTAAAAAATATCGAACACAAAATGTTGATTATCAAATATATGAAACACCTATTGTTATATTTTTACCAATATTCTTCGTCCTTTTGGCTTTTCAATTTGCCACAGATAGTAAGTCCTTCCTTTTATCGCAAGGCTATACCAAAATTAACGGAGTAAACCAGGCTCTATTTACATCATACAGTTCTAATCGTATCAATTTTCAACGCTGCAAAACGACGTGGGCATCGCTTATTTCTTTTGGGCAGCTTTAACAATAGTCTTTTGACCAGTGCGGGGATCTTCCTTAATAATATTACCATTTTCCTCATAGGCAATAAAACTGCCGAGGCGAATGGCCCTGGAGCGCACAAAGGTACATTTTTTTCCAGCCTTACTTCCCCGTAATGATACCGATCAGCTCAAGGTCGGGATGGAGGTTTTCGTTTTCGACCACGGAGAAACTGCCGTGGTAGTCCCAGCTGGCGAAGGCAATATTATACTGTTTGAAGATGGACATCATGTCGCGATAGTATTGTAGCCGGATGGTGCGGCCGGCAGTCGGCAGGCAGCCGAATTCGCCGCACTGGATGGGGAGACCGAGTTGCTTGGCGCGCTGGACGGCGATAGCCACGGTCTTTGCAATGGCATCACGATCCCAGTCCTTGAAACCGCCCATATTTCGGATGGAGGTTACTAACGCCGCGGGGTAGTGACCGGCGGCATAGCTGCTATCGACCGGTACGCCCGGATACTTAACGGGGCCGTCATAGGCTGCAGTGGGCACCCAGCTAGCTTTATAGTGGGTGATCAGCATGGGCAGATAGCAGTGAAAGCTGAGAATGATATTGGGATCGTGGGGCGGTACATCGAGGACGGGAAAGGTGGCGGCGCTCTGCCACATATTCGATCCGATGACGATGGTACGGCGGGGCTCGAGACCCCGGATCGTCTTATAGGCGTGGTTCATGACGACATTCCATTGGGCGGGGTCTTTAGCGACTGGTTCGTTCAGTATCTCGTATGCCACCTGGTCCTCGGCATAATGGCTGAGGCGAGCGGATAACTGCCGCCATAGATCATAGAACTTACGCTGGGCCGTCGTATCGTAGAACAGGATATTGCCTTTGCCTTCATGGGCAGCGTTGAAATAATGCGACCGGACGATATGGAGGTCGATAACAGCCTTGAGATGATGTTTGATACTGGCATCGATGCCCTTATAGAGGATGGCCCAGTTGGATTCAATGGGCGCCCCTGTGCTGTCCCAGAGCTCGACTTCGTCGATGGGCAGCCGGACGTTGTCAAAGCCCATCGTGAAGAGCCAGGTGGCGTCCTGGTCGTCATACTTAATGGGATGGCCATTGCTGACCTGGCTGAGCCAGTGGCTGACGTTGATGCCGCGCAGCACGGAGAAGCCGTTGGGGGTGGCAGCGCCGGTGAAATCGGCGGGAGCCGGGGATCCGGGCTGAGCGGCGGGGGTTTGTGCGAGGGTAGCGAAGCACAGACAGAGAGAGCATACAACGAGAGCGATAGACCTTTTCATCGGCAAACAGATTTTTTGACTCTCTAAGATACGTCAAATCGCTCAATAACGTACTAACGGCACAAGAGTACGACGCAAGGATGTTTAATAGAACGGTAAAGCCGGTTACCCCCCTTCCTATCTCCCCCCGGGCGGGCACCACATCTTCAGGAACTCCGCCATCATGGTCGTCTTATGCAGGACGGTACCTTCCCCTTCAGTCATACCGTGCGTACGGTTGGGGTAGGGCATGAAACTGAACTGCCGGTTGTATTTGACCAGCTCGTTCAACAGCATTTCCTCTCCCTGGTAATTGACGTTATGGTCGCCGGTGCCGTGCATGATCAGCAGGTGGCCCTGCAGGTTCTTCGCATAGCTGAGCGGGTTACATTTCAAATAGGCTTCCCGGTTTTCGGGCAGGACTCCCATGAATCGTTCCTCATAAATCGTGTTATAGATCAGCTGGTTCGGCACGCCTGCGCTGGCCAGCCCCACCTTATAGATCTCCGGATAGCGGAAGAGGAGATTTTGCGTCGTGGAGCCGCCGCCGCTGCTACCGAATACTGCCACGCGGGTGGGATCGATAAACGGCCATTTGAGGATCTCACGGGCCGCGGCCGCCTGGTCATTGACATTGATCCAGCCGACATTTTTATAGATACTCTTGCGCCAAGCCCGGCCTTTGGGAGTAGGGGCTCCCCGGCCTTCCACGGAGACGAAGATATAACCGCTGTCCACATTAAAGAAGGTAGCACCACGGCTGCCAATGCCAGCTACATCGGTCACGGTCGCTCCCGCAGGTTCGGAATAGGTATAAAAGATCAGCGGATATTTTTTCGTCGAATCGAAATTCACCGGTTCGGTGACCCAGGCGTCCATGGTGATGCCGTCGGCCGTTGTTAACTGGAAAAAAGTTGTTCTTGACCCGTTGGGCAGCGGCGTCAGCTTGCCGGCGAGGGCTTCAGCGGGCGTGATGGGTTTGTTGTCCGGCATCGAAAGCCATTCGGAAGCCGGTGCATACAGGTGACTGGAGAAATTGTGTTCTGCCCAGTGGCCGTTGGGCGAGAAAGTGTAGGTATGCGTGCCCGGCAGGCCGGCAGGGGTGACGCGGGTCGCCTCACCGGTCTTGTTGAGGGAGGCACGGTAAAGGTAACGTTGGGTGGCATTGTCGGGCGAGGCGCCGAAATACAGGATGCCTTTCTTTTCGTCCCAGCCGTCGATGCTGGTGACGTCGAAGTTGCCTTTGGTCAATAGGGTCTCTTTGCCGTCCAGCGTGATGCGGTACAGGTGACGCCAGCCATCTTTTTCACTGCCCCAGAGGAAGCTTTTTCCATTATCGAGCCAGCCCCAGCCCGTCGCGCCGCTGTGGGCCCAGAAGGGTTCGATGTCGATCCAGGCATCATCTTTCTCGTCATCAATCGTCTTGCTTTCGCCCGAGGAAGGGTCACAGAGGACCAGTTTGCTGTTGTTCTGCGCACGGTTGAGCTGCTGGACAATGATGTGGCCGCCGTCGGGGGTCCACTCCATGCGGTCGATGTAATGACTGGCGGGATCGCCGTCGATGTTCATCCAGCGAGTGTTCTTTGTATCGACGCTCAGCACGCCGATCTTCGCCTCGGCGATGGGGGTGCCGACTTTCGGGAAGGGGATGGGGATCATCCGGGGATAGATGCTGTCCGTGTTGTCGATCATATAGAAGATGCCGACCTTGGACAGATCCAGCTGCCAGTAAGCGATCTGCCTGCTGTCGGGGCTCCAGCGGAAGCCGTCGATGGTATAGAGTTCTTCGCTGTAGGCATAGTCGAACCAGCCGTTGAGGCGTTTGTCGTTGCCATCGGTGGTCAGCGGGGTGACCACCTGACTGGCGAGGTCTTCCATATAAAGATTGTTGTCATAAACGAAGGCGACTTTGGAGCCGTCGGGGGACAGCTTGGCGTTCAGCAGGTAGGCCGGCGGCAGGGGATAGGTGAGTACCGATGTAGCCGGCAGATTAGCAGCTATACGAGATAGTTGGCCCGTCTTCCGGTCGAATATCCAGCAGGCGTAGAAGGCATCGTGATAGATCTCTTTTGCGCCGGTGAACAGGAGGACTTTCTGCTGGTCGTCGCTGAGTTGGAAGAGGCTGGGCAGGCCCAGCGGAGCAAGTTCTTCAGCGCTGACGAGGGTGGTCTTCGTCATGGCGGGCAAGGTGACCTGAACGATGGAGTTATTATCGACGGTGGTATAAGAGTTGCCGTCTTTGCCCCAGGCTAATTGGGCAGTCGTTAGGGTGGGGAGGGCGAGAATGAGGGTGAGGACAAGAATGAGGGTGAGGGCGAAAGGGAACCGCTGGCGATACATAAGCGCGTTGTTTTTAGTTGATGATGCTATTAACAAAGCTCAAGGTATCGCCAGAGCGGCTATTGGTCTTTCATGGTTCTTGACGGATGGTTTGCGGATATTAACCGGTTCGCCGGGCTACCTCTCAATGGTTGAACCGGATCGTCCATAGCGCCAGCTGCGCTGTCCCTTCCGAAGGGGGTGTGGGCGTCCCGGATTCCTTTGTTTTACTGGTGATATACAGCGTATGTCTGCTGCCATCCTTCACGGCATCCAGCGGGATAGTCAATACCTGCCGGTAGGGCTGATGAGAGACTGTTTGGCCCTTGTGACTGACGCCTTTGAAGTCGATGATTCCGCCGGCGCCATTGAAGTCCAGCATTCCGATCTTTTTGCCGTCGGGTGCATCCAGGTGGACTTCGAGCGTACAGGCGGCGACAGGACCTTTCTCCCATTGAGCGGTCAGAGCCAGTTGTTTGATACCCGTAAGGTCGATGTCGGGGATACTGAACCAACCGCGGCCGGCGGGTATGCCCAGGTAGCCGTTGTTGCCGATGACAACTTTCGAAAAGCCCTCCATCTTTGTGAGGTGGTCCAGGTACATCATACTGTTCTTTAAGACGATGTTGCCACTGCCGGACAGCGGTTTTATATTATTTCCTCCTTTATCGGTGTAGGTAGCGGAAATGACCAGCACCCCTTCCTCCTTCACCGGATTGTGCAGCGTAGGATCTAATGAACCGGCGGCAGGCAAACCGGGATTGTTAGCGTCCGACAGCGACCTGATCCAGCCGATTATCATTCTCAGGTCTTCTTCGTTCAGCGCCGGATGCGCCGGCATGGACACTTCTCCCCAGACGCCATTGCCGCCCTTCCTTATCTTTTGGGAGAGATAGTTGACGGCATTGGGATCTTTCTCATAGCGTTTGGCGACCAGGTCAAAGGCGGGTCCGACAGATTTTTCGCTCTCCTTGTGACAGGTCTTGCAATCGTTCGACAACATGACATTCTTGCCCAGGATCACTTCGCTGACGAACTTATCTCCCAGTTGCGCATCATCGCTGCCTTCCTGGTAGTCCGCCGTCACCATCAGATCTTTCATGTCCTTCACTTTGGATGTATCGTCCTTGTCTTCGATGTCTACAAAATAGTCGACCGGGATTCCCGGGAAATAGAAGGTAGAATTTCCTTTGACCCGGACGCTGACATGCGGCGCCTCATTGCCGGCATAGATGTGCAGGGTATCGCTGCCGGTCCCGGCTTTTTCGTCGTCACTGACGGTGACTGCAATGCCATAATCTCCTATTTTCGTATAGGTATGTTGGATAGTGGAATCACCATCCGCCGTAGTCCCGTCGCCGAAATCCCAGTGATAGGTAAGAGGGCTGTTTTCCGGGTCTTTTGCTCTGACGGACGCCGCTACTTTCATCGGCAGGTCGCCGGATTTCCTGTCTACTGAAAAGCTGTCTATGACCGGAGGCCGGTTGCCGCCATTGTAATCGATGCGGGAAAGACCGGCGTCGGCATTCCTGGAAAACCACCCGTTGCCGTACTCCAATACATATAATTTTCCATCCGGGCCCATTTCCACATCGATCGGCGCATTCCATTTGGTATGTTCCATGAACGGTTCCATATTGTCGTAATCCCCGTTGGCCTGCATGGTGACCACCTTGAACCATCCCCTGGTCCAGTCATAAATGAACCATTTGCCATCGTAATAATCCGGCATGCGCGTCTCTGCCGGGTAAGCCGCCGAATGAAACACGGGACCGGCCATGGCGCATCGCCCGCCGCTGCCGAGCTGCGGGAATTCCCCGGATTCCGCATACGGATACCAGATGAAGGCCGGCTGCGCCGGCGGCAAATCCGTCAAACCGGTATTATTGCGGGAATTGTTGACGGGATGAGCCGGATCGAAAGCGGGTCCGTTATTGCCTGTGGCATAATCGTGCAGGTGATAGGCGTAGTTGTCGCCGACAAACAAAGGCCAGCCGAAATAGCCCGCCTTTCTCGCCTGGTTGAATTCATCATAGCCCCGGGGGCCGCGGGTCTCGAAACTATCTTCCTGGGCATCGGGCCCTACTTCTCCCCAGTAGAGGTATCCGGTCGTCTTATCCACCGATATCCGGTAAGGATTCCTATCACCCATCACATAGATCTCAGGTCTCGTCTTCGGTTCGCCTTTCGGAAAAAGATTGCTGTCGGGGATGTCATAGGTTCCGTCCGGTTTGATCCTGATCCGCAGGATCTTCCCACGGAGATCATTGGTATTTCCGGCGCTGCGGCGGGCATCGTATTGCTGATGGCCCGGCCGGTCATCCATTGGGCCATAGGCATTCGTAGGATAAGGGGTATGCGGTTCGTCGAAAGGCGTCGAGTTGTCCCCCGTCGACACGAACAGGAGGTCGTCATTCCCGAAAGCGATAGACCCTCCGGTGTGGCAGCAGATCTCCCGCTGCGAATACAACTGAAGGATAATCTTCTCGGATTTCGTGTTGATGCTGTCGCCTTCTACCGTGAAGCGGGAGAGGCGGTTGACCGATGTGTCGATCGGGCTGTAGTAGACGTAGATATAATGGTTGTTTTTGAAATCCGGATCGGCCTGGATGCCTAACAACCCCTCTTCTGCGTTGGCCGAGGTATGCGTGTGCCAGTAGACGTTGAGGAACCCTGCCTGCACGACCGTCTTTGAATCATGCTTGTATAACATGATCTCGCCCCGCCGCTGTGTGACCAGGATATCCAGGTTGGGAAGGATCGTCATTTCAGTAGGCTCGAAGAACGTGCCCTTGACCAGGGCCGTTTTGGTGAAGCGGTTTTCCTCGGGGGGCTTTTGGGCTGTCGCCTTGCTATAATCCAGCGCCCGGTTATCTCCTATCGCATACCGGATACCGCCCAGCAGATGTTTCAGGTACAGGGAATCCGAAAAGGATTCTACCGTATGCCCGAGTTCCGTATACCAGGCCCTTCCTCCGTCATACTCATGGTACCAGGCCATCGGATGGAAATCCCCGTTGGTGCCGCCCTGGTAGCTGTGCTCATCGATCGTCAGCAATACATGGAGATCTTTATCCAATTCCTTGTAGTTATACCATTCATCTTTTCTCTTCCAGGTCGCCGGCAGGAATTTCGTCGACGGATCTGTGCTGTCCGTCACGTGCAGGACAGCTTCCTGCTGCGAAGGATGCCCGTTGAAATAGCCACCCGCCAGGCGTCCATACCATTTCCAGTCATATTCCGCATCGGTGGCGGCGTGGATGCCTACATAACCTCCGCCAGCCTGGATATAGCGTTGGAAATCGGCTTTCTCGTCAGTTGTAAACAGGTTGCCGGTCGTGCTTAAGAAAATGACCGCCGCATATTTTTTGAGACTGTCTTCCCGGAACCACGAGGCATCGGAAGTCGTGTCGACCGTAAAACCGTTTTCGCTGCCCAGTTTGACAATGGCGGATACGCCGGCCGGGATGCTTTCATGGTGGAAACCCGCGGTCTTGGTAAAAACCAATACCCTGGGATTGCCGGAACGGGTATGGCAACTGAACAGGCAAAGGCAGACTGCCGACAGGCAAATTAAAGAACGGAAGATTTTCATGGGATGAATATAGTCGTTCTTCCGATGCTATGAAAATGCAAACGGTTGCACATGTGATTTTCACTCTGTTGGAGATATGGATCGTATATTGGCGTATGAAACGACCGGACAGATCTTTCCTTGTGGTTATCGCCGTGGTGGCCTGTGCAGGACTCTGTTGGAAGCCAGCCCAGGGACAACGCCCGGCGTCTGCCGGGATGACCGGGATGACCGGCGGTCACCCAGCCGCCTATGTGAACCCCTTCATCGGCGCCAGCACCAGCGCCGGCAAAGCCGGAATCTTTCACGGCCTGGGCAAGACCTTTCCGGGCGCCGCCACGCCTTACGGCATGGTGCAGCTAAGCCCCAATACGATCACCGGCGGAGACAACGGTTCCGGGTACAGTTACGAACATACCAGCATCGAAGGATTCGCTTTTACCCAGATGAGCGGGGTAGGCTGGTACGGCGACCTGGGTAATTTCCTGGTCACGCCCACGGAAGGACCTTTGAAAACCATCCCCGGCAGAATGGACCATCCCGGTGAAGGATACCGGTCGGATTATACCAAAAGCAGCGAAAAAGCTTCCGCGGGATATTATTCCGTAATGCTATCGGGATCGCATATCCGCGCTGAAATGACTGCCACCCCGCACAGCGGCATATTGCGGTTTACTTTTCCGGAGAGTAAGCGGTCCCGGATCCAGATCGATCTTGCCCGCAGGGTAGGAGGGACGGCCACCCGGGAATATATACAGGTCATGGACGATCACAGCATCAGGGGCTGGATGAGGTGTACGCCGGACGGCGGCGGCTGGGGGGACGGCGACGGCAAAGCCGATTATACCGTTTACTTCTATGCTCAGTGCAGTAAACCTTTGCGACAGGTCGGAGCCTGGAGCGCGGACATACCCGATGACTGGGGCCGGAAAAGAGAGGATATCGAAAGTGATCGGTACCGGGAACGAGTGGCGGCTGCACCCGTGCTGAGAGGCCGGGGAGGGGCAGGTCTTGAAGGCAAGCACCTCGGATTCTATACCGAGTTTGCAACGGGGGATGGGGAACAGGTCATCTTCAAAGCCGGGATCTCGTTCGTCAGCATGGAAGGGGCCCAACAGAACCTGCAGACGGAGATTGGCGGCTGGGATTTCGATCGGGTCCATGCACAGGCCGTCGCCTTATGGGCCCGGGCCCTGAGTAAGATTGCCGTGGAAGGCGGGACCGCGGAGGAAAAAAAGGTCTTCTATACCGCCTTATACCACACGATGATCGATCCGCGAACGATGGAAGATGTGGACGGCAGCTATCCCGGCGGGGACGGAAAGATTCACCGGTCGGCGACCTTTACCAAGCGAACCATCTTCAGCGGATGGGATGTCTTCAGGAGCCAGTTTCCTTTGCAGACCATCATCAACCCGCACGTTGTGAACGATATGATCAATTCCCTCGTCCATCTGGCCGATGAGAGTGGGCAGCACTATCTCGAACGCTGGGAATTTCTGAATGCCTATAGCGGCTGTATGATCGGCAATCCGGCGGTTTCCGTCATGGCGGACGCTTATGCCAAAGGGATCAGAGGCTTTGATATCGATAAAGGATATGCGTACGCCCGGAATAGCTGCGAGCGATTCGACAACGGCAAAGAGGGCTATAGTTATGGGGAAGACGGCATTTCCAAAACCCTCGAATATGCCTATTCCGACTGGTGCCTGTCCAAATTGGCCGGCGACCTGGGTAAGAAGGAAGACCAGGCGCTCTATGCAGGTAAGGCGGGTGCTTACAGGAATACGTTCGACGATTCGGTCGGCTGGTTCCGTCTCCGCAGGCAGGACGGGTCATGGGAGCCGTGGCCGAAGGAGGGCCGCCTGCAGCAGGATTACGGCACGGTGGAAAGCAACCCCTACCAGCAGGGCTGGTTCGTGCCCCAGGATGTCGACGGGATGGTCAAATTGATGGGGGGCAGGGAAATGGTCGCTGCCGACCTGGAAAGTTTTTTTGCGCACACTCCTGACAAGATGATGTGGAACGACTACTACAATCATGCCAACGAGCCTGTGCATCATGTCGCCTTTCTTTTCAACCGGATCGGCTATCCCTGGCTGACACAGAAATGGACCCGGGCCATTTGCCGGAGGGCGTATCATAATACGGTGGAAGGGCTTGTAGGCAATGAAGACGTCGGCCAGATGTCTGCGTGGTATGTATTGGCCGCTACCGGCATCCACCCCGTATGCCCGGGCGAAACACGTTATGAGATCACCAGTCCTGTCTTCAGCAGGATCGTGATCCGGCTGGACCCTGCTTATGCCCGGGGAAAAACGTTTACGATCATTGCTCATCACAACTCTCCGGAGAATATCTATATACAGGGCGCACTTTTAAACGGCAAGCCGTATTTGAAATGCGGGCTCGACCATGCGGATATCATGGCGGGCGGAGTATTGGAATTGACCATGGGAAAGAAAGCGGCGCATTGGGGGGTGGCGTCCACCGGAGCATCCGTCACCCCGTCCACCGGGGTCCGCATCCTCGCCGCCACCTGCGAGAACATGCCCGATCCCACCGGGGTGGACTTGCATAATATCCATTTCAGCTGGCAACTGGCTTCCAAAGACCGGAACCGCCGGCAGTCCGCCTGGCAGGTGGTCTGCGCTTCCTCCATGTCGGGTCTCAGCGCCGGGAATGATGACTGCTGGAATTCCGGTGTGGTACGAAGTGATCAAAGTATCCTGGTGCCCTATCACGGGAAGACCCTGAGCCCGGGAGAGGTCTACTACTGGCGCGTACGGGTTTGGGATGACCAGAACCATTCTTCGGAATGGAGCCCCGTCTATCATTTCACGACAGGCCTCTTCGCGAAAGCGGATTGGACCCATGCGAGGTGGATCGGCTACGAGGACTTGCCCGACTCCCTGCGAGTGGTACCGGGGTTTGATTATCCGCATGCGGACAACCTGGGAGACAAATGCAGGACAAGGCCTGTTATTCCCTTGTTCAGGAAAGCCTTCCACCTGTACAAAACAGTCAGCTCCGCCCTCGTTTTTGTCTGCGGACTGGGCCAATATGAAATGACCATCAACGGCGTCAAAGCCGGGAATGCCCTGTTAACACCAGGCTGGACCGACTACGATAAACATTGCCTCTATGATACCTATGATGTCACCGCCCTCCTCCAAAAAGGAGAGAATGTGGTGGGGGCCATCGTGGGCAACGGCTTTTACAATATCAACCGTCAACGTTACTTCAAGCTGGTGGATGCTTTCGGATGTCCTAAGTTGTTGTGTCGAGTCAAAATACGCTTTACCGACGGGACAGTAGAAGACATCGTTTCCGATCAGACCTGGAGAACCTCTCGTTCTCCCATCAGCTTTACGAGCATCTATGGCGGAGAAGATTACGATGCCCGCCTGGAAAACCGGGCCCACTGGAAGACGCCGTTGCTGGTCAAGCCCCCGCGGGGTCAGCTGGTCGCTGCGGAGGATTACCCCGTCAAGGTGCAGGACTCTTTTACCGTACAGCATGTCTCCCAACCGGCGCCCGGCAAGTACGTGTATGATTTCGGGCAAAATGCCGCCGGCATCGTGGAGTTGAAGGTACAGGGTAAGAGAGGACAGACGGTTAAGCTGACACCCGCGGAGATCCTGGACAGCAACCATATGGCCGATCAGGCAGCGCTCAGCGAAGGGATGGACAGCCTCTATTATCTTTCGTATACGATCAAAGGAGAAGGTGTGGAAACCTGGCGCCCCCGGTTCACGTACTACGGTTTCCGGTACATACAGATGGAAGGCGCCGACCCTGCACAGGTCTCGCTGAAGGCCCTGCACATTCGCAACTCAGCGCCTTCCAGCGGATCTTTCGACTGTTCCGACAGTTTATTCCGACGCATCTTTACCCTAATCGACTGGGCGATCAAAAGTAACCTGGAAAGTATCGTTACCGATTGCCCCCATCGCGAAAAGCTGGGCTGGCTGGAACAGGATTATCTCATGGGCGCCTCTATTCACTATAATTTCGATATCTATCACCTATATAGCAAGATAGTGAAGGATATGATGGACGCCCAGACGGAGGACGGCCTGGTGCCCGACATCGCCCCGGAATTCGTGACCTTCGGGGGTGGCTTCAGGGATTCCCCCGAATGGGGCAGCGCATCGGTGATCCTGCCCTGGTTGATCTATAGCTGGTACGGCGACAAGCAACTGATGCAAACGGCCTATCCCATGATGCAACGTTATGTCCGGTATCTGCAAAGCCAATCGTCACACGGTATCTTATCCTACGGCCTCGGCGATTGGTACGATTATGGTCCCGGCCCTCCCGGTGATGCACAGCTGACACCAAAAGCATTGACCGCTTCGGCCATTTTCTATTATGATGTGACGCTGATGGCTAAAATGGCCACGCTCCTGCAATACACAACGGATGCGGCCGGCTACCAGGCGCTCGCCACCCAGCTGAAAACTCAGTTCAATGAAACGTTCTTCCATCTGCCGGCGAAAGTGTATGCCACAGGCAGTCAGACAGCTATGGCTATGCCTTTATGCGTAGGACTGGTGGAAGACAGCGATAAGATTGGCGTCCTGGCCAATCTGGTCGACTCCATCAACATGGGCGGACGTGCGCTCACGGCAGGGGATATTGGTTTTCACTTCCTGGTCAAAGCGCTGGATGAAGGGGGCAACGATTCCCTGATCTATGAGATGAACGACAGGAGCGACGGGGCGGGTTATGGGCTGCAGCTGAAAAAAGGCGCTACCGCTTTGACCGAATCCTGGAATGCTCTTGAACATTCCTCCAATGATCACCTGATGCTGGGACATATTATGGAATGGTTTTATAGTGGCCTCGCCGGCATCAGCCAGGACGAACATTCGGTGGCCTACAAGCGTATCCTCATCCGTCCGCGGCCTGTAGGGGCCATCACTTCGGCCAAAGGCAGCTTCCTGTCACCTTATGGGATGATCACCACCGACTGGCAGGTGACCGACGCCGGATTTTCACTGGCCGTTCATCTCCCCGTGAATACGACGGCCACGATTAGCCTGCCGCTTACGGCCGCGCACTCCAAGGTATATCTGGACAATAAGCAGGTCGATAGCAAAGATTGCCGCGTTGCCGGCAACACAGCCTTCCTGGAGGTGGGCTCGGGAGACTACCGATTCGAGGTAAGACCGGTTGACAAAATGAACAGATGAAAAAGATAACAACCCTTTCAATAGCCGTTTTTTTATGGCTGGCCGGTGGAAAGGTCGGTGCGCAATCACCGCTGGTATGGGATTCCCCGGGCAAGGATTTTCACGATGCCATACCCCTGGGCAACGGAGATATCGGTATCAGCGCCTGGACAGAGCAGGATGGTGAGTTCCTGTTCTATATCTCCAAGACGGATGCCTATGATGATGATAACCGCCTGGTCAAGTTGGGAAAGGTCCGGCTGAGGATATCTCCCGATCCTTTTGTAGCAGGGCGTCCCTACCGCGAAGAGCTGAACCTGCGGAAGGGCGACCTGACGATCAGGTCAGGGACCGGGGCCGATCAGGTAGATATACGTATATGGGTAGACGCCAATAACCCCGTGGTGCGCCTGTCGGTTGCCGGCAAGAAGGCCTTCAGGCTGAGCGTCGCACTGGAAGATAACCGCAAAGAAGCGCATCTGCTGCAGGACACCTCCTTCAGCGATCCATTTTCCAATTCCATCGACGGAAGCCTCTCCACCATCCCGGCCATGTCCTACCCCGACAGCATATTGAACAACCGGCCCGGCCGCATCATCTGGTACCACCACAATACCCATTCCTGCTGGCCTGCCGTCCTGCGCCTGCAAGGACTGGACGATTGGGTCCGCACGCACGCCGATCCCTTGCAGGACCGCATTTTCGGCGGCTGCATATCCGGTAAAGGGCTAGTGCGCGCGGATGACACTACACTCGTAGCCGCTCCGGCATGGAGCAGGACCGTGACGGTGACGCTGCTGACCGCACACCCGGCCACATCGACAGTGTGGCTGCACCGGCTGGACTCGGCGTCTTCGCGGATAGAGAGGCAAGACCCGCAAATGGCCGTCAGGGCGCATCGTGACTGGTGGGAGCGTTTCTGGGACCGTAGCCGGATAGAGGTCAGGACAAAGGGCGACACAGGCGCCATCATCAGCCGGGGTTATGCGCTTCAGCGATGGCTGATCGCCTGCGGGGGGCGCGGTACCTACCCGACCAAGTTCAACGGGTCCATCTTTACGCTGCCCTGGGAAAACCCCGACCCGGACTACAGACGGTGGGGCAGCGCCAACTGGTTCCAGAATGTTCGCCTGCTCTATTGGCCGCTGATTGCTGCCGGGGATTTCGATCTGCTGGCGCCCTTCTTCGGCCAATACCTGGCAGCACTGCCCCTGGCAACTGCCCGTACCGCCGCTTACTACCATCATGGGGGCGCCTTTTTTTCGGAGACATCGTATGCCTGGGGCACGTATACGAGTGGCGATTACGGGTTCGACCGGACGGATAAACCACCGGGATTTGTAACGAGTACCTATATGCGCCATTATTGGTCCGGAGGATTGGAACTGTCCGCGATGATGTTCGACCAGTATGCCGTCACGCGGAGCCGGTCTTTCCTCGCCGATACTTTGCTGCCCATAGCCGGGGCAGTTGTTCGTTTCTATGACGAGCACTGGCATCGCGGTCCCGACGGCAAGATCCGGTTTGACACTGCCCAATCGCTGGAGACCTGGCAAACGGCCGTCAACCCGATGCCGGAAATAGCGGGGTTAAAATACGTTCTGGGTCGTTTGATGGAATTGCCGCACGGGCTGGTCACTGCCGAACAGCGGGCGGCCTGGACCCGGACCCTGGCCGATCTTCCCGCGGTACCTTCGCAAACCAGGAATGACAGCGTATACCTGATGCCCGCAGACAGTTTCGGCGCCAAGTCCAATTCGGAAGACCCCGAGCTGTACGCCGTATTTCCTTACCGGTTATACGATATCGGCCAGCCCTCCTTACAGACGGGCCTCAACACATTCGCGGTGCGTGAATTCAGGGATGAAGACCGCTGCTGGTGGCAGGATGAGATCCAGGCCGCCTGCCTGGGCCTCGCGCATGTAGCGGCTGATGGGCTGGCTAAGCGGTTCCGGGCCTGGAACAGCGATTTTCGCTTTCCGGCGATGTGGGGCCCCAACAACGATGAGATACCCGACCTCGACCATGGCGGAGCAGGGCAGATCGCGCTGCAGTATATGCTGATGCAATCCGACGGCGAGAAGATCTATCTTTTTCCGGCGTGGCCGTCAACGTGGGATGCCTCATTCAAACTCTATGCGCCGGGAGGAACGATCGTCCGGGGTGAGCTGCGCCAGGGCAGATTGCAAAGCCTGGAGGTGACACCTGAAACCAGGCGTAAGGACATCATCATGCCGGCAGCCGGAATATTTGCGCAGGATACGACGAAGACCGCCGAAACGACGAAGAATCCCGAGACGCCCGATCAAAAGAATGCCCGGATGGATTGGTGGCGGAAAGCCCGTTTCGGCATGTTCATTCACTGGGGCGTGTATGCGGTGCCGGCAGGTCGTTATCACGGAAAGGTAGTAAAGGGTTTTTATGAGGGTCATACTGTGCCCAGCGCAGGGGAATGGATCATGCACGATGCTAAAATTCCCCGGGCGGAATACCAGCAGTTTGCCAAAAAATTCAATCCTACCCGTTTTGATCCCGATGCCTGGGTAAGAATGGCCAAAGAAGCCGGCATGAAATATATCGTCATCACTTCCAAACATCACGAAGGCTTCGCCATGTTTGATTCGAAAGCCAGCGATTGGGGCATTACACAGCGGACACCATATAAGAAAGATGTTATTAAACAACTGGCGGAAGCCTGCCGCAGGCAGGGGATGAAGCTCGGTTTATATTATTCCCAGGCGAACGACTGGAATAATCCGGGCGGCGCAGCAGAGGGCGGCCATTGGGATAGTACACAGAATGGCAGCATGGATGACTATCTGAAAAATGTGGCGGTACCGCAGGTGCGGGAGATACTGGAAAATTACGGAGATATTGCCGAGCTCTGGTGGGATGTGCCTACGGGTATGACCCCGGAAAGAGCCGCGCTGTTCCTGCCCTTGTTGAAAGGACAGCCGGGGATCATTACGAATAACAGGTTGGGAGGTGGAGTGAAGGGGGATATAGAAACTCCCGAACAATATATCCCCGCCACGGGCATTCCCGGCAGTGACTGGGAAACCTGTATGACCATGAATGATACCTGGGGTTATAAGATCGACGATCATCACTGGAAAAGTGCAACGGAATTGATCCGGAACCTCGTAGACATCGCTTCAAAGGGTGGCAATTACCTGCTGAATGTCGGGCCCGAGGCAACCGGGGAGTTTCCTGAGCCCATCATCAAACGTCTCCATGCGATCGGCCGATGGATGGGGGTCAATAGTGAAAGTATTTATGGAACGACAGCCAGTCCTTTCCGGCGGCTTGACTGGGGACGTTGTACCAAAAAAATTAACGACGATGGCACCGTATTCCTTTATCTCCAGGTCTTTCACTGGCCTAAAGACGGTGTCTTACGCGTACCCGGACTGAGAAGTGACATTACGTCCGCCGGTTTGCTTGCTCAAGCCGGTCCCCTGAGAACAAAACGGACCGACGAAGGATGGGAGGTGTTCGTTCCTGCATATGCCGTGGATACCATCGTTACGGTTATCAAATTAATGCTAAAAGACTCGCTAAAGGTTGATCCCGTCGTTGAAAAAGCCTCTCCCGGCGGAAGCTTTTTCCTGGGGGCGGAGCAGGCGGAGATCCATAACCAGGATGGTACTGCAGAAGCGGTTTCCCTGGAGGAAGGAAATACAACGCCGCATATAGGTTTCTGGTCTGATCCCCAAAACTGGGTCAGCTGGAACATTCGGGTAAAACAGCCCGGTCTTTTTACGGTAAAGGCCATCATGGCCAGTCCTGCAGCGTCCGGCAAGATGACGATCCGGATCGGCGACCAAATACTGGTCGCCACACAAAAAGGTACGGGCGATTATTACCATTTCAGGGAAATCGTACTGGGGAAAATAGCGATCAGCCAACCCGGCGTCTACCAGGTGGCTATCCAACCTCAGCCGGATCAATGGCAACCGTTCAACCTGCAGCAGATTTCCTTAGTGCGGTAAACTTAGTAACTTACTGGCCAAAATATCGAAAACGCGTTATTTTATGCTATTAATCATTTTGAATTGCCTTTTTTGTGTGGCATTTTTATTATTCGCCTATGTGAACCTGAATGATCCGGATGCCTGGTTGTGGGTATCGATCTATATGGTGGCGTCGGTTTGCTGTGGGCTGGCTGTCTTTAAAAAATATTATCCGGGCGTATATCTGATAGCAATAGCCGCTTATTTGTTGTATGCGGTGCAGCTGTTCTTTTCCCGGGATGGCGTGCGGGACTGGATTGTGAAATACAAAAGGCCGAGCATCGTAGAGACCATGCAGGCCACCAAGCCTTATATTGAAAAGACGAGGGAGTTCTTCGGATTGCTGATCATCAGCGCGGCGCTGGCGATCGATTATTTTGCGACCACCTGAGGACGGGGCTTCAACCGGCCCGCGTCTGAAGACGGGCCTTAGCAGGCCCGGGGGTTGAACGGGCTAACAACGGACAGGTATGATGACTGAACATGATATGGAGAAACTGATAAGGGAACGGCTGCCGGCGGCGACCTGGGAATGGTTGCAGCAACAGGCGGCCCTGGTCAGGGGGGAGAAAGGCGCCGCGGCGCTGAACAGGAGTTTCGCGCTCATTCCGAGGAAGACGGGTGCGGGTGGAGGTGGCACGAGTGCGGGTAGAGGCACGACCACCGCGACGTTGGCCGGGTGGTCCACCGATCGGATCTGCCGGGTCTGGCTGCTGATGCAGGTGGATTCCGCCGATCAAAGCGTGTACCTGGAAAAAATAGACGACCTTTTTTCAGGCGCTTCGATGAACGAGGAAGTCGCCTTATATAGCGCCATGTCGGTGCTCTCTTATCCCGGAGAATGGCAGAAACGCTGCGCCGTGGGGATCCGCAGCAATATCGGCCCCGTGCTGGAGGCCATTATGTACGACAATCCCTATCCCGGCGAGCACCTGGCTGAACCTGCCTGGAACCAGATGGTATTAAAAGCATTCTTTACGGACAAGGATGTGCGGCGCATCGTTGGGCTGGATCAGCGGGCCAACCCGTCCCTGGCCGGCATGCTGTTCGATTATGCCCGCGAGCGAAAGGCTGCGGGGCGGGGAGTGGACCCCCAGTTGTGGAGATTGACGGAGCGGTTCCCGGAGGCTGATCGGGGTGTTGGCAGGGGCTGATCGCGATTCGAATTAAAAAAATTATATATTATGTGTTGTGGAGATTCCATGGAAGAAAAGAGCGGTGACGGAGCGATCGACTGGGCCCTGATAAAGGGCATGTCCTTTTTCGATCCGCATGTACATATGACGTCGCGCACCACCGACGATTACCAGGCGATGGCCGATGCGGGCATCGTGGGGCTTATCGAACCTGCATTCTGGTTGGGACAGCCGCGAACGGGCCCGGACAGCTTCCGCGATTACTATAGCAGCCTCGTAGGATGGGAACGTTTTCGCGCGTCCCAGTTCGGCATCCGGCACTATTGCACGATCGGTCTCAACTCGCGGGAAGCGAACAATGAAAAGCTCGCTGAACAGGTGATGGAGATCCTGCCCCTGTTCATCCTGAAAGAGGGGGTAGTGGGCATCGGCGAGATCGGCTTTGACGACCAGACAGCAGCCGAGGAAAAATATTACTGCTTGCAGCTGGAGCTGGCCAAAGAAGCGGGCCTGCCCGTGCAGATCCATACGCCGCACCGGGATAAGAAGAACGGCACCCGACGCAGCATGGACATCGCCCTGGAACATGGCCTCGATCCCTCCATGGTTATCGTGGACCACAACAATGAGGAGACCGTCAAAGAAGTGCTGGATCGGGGCTTCTGGGCCGCCTTCACGATTTATCCTTTCACCAAAATGGGGAATGAGCGGATGGTGGAGATCGTCAGGTCATACGGGCCAACCCGGATCATGGTCAATTCAGCCGCCGACTGGGGTATCAGCGATCCGCTGGCCGTCCCGAAAACGGCGGCCCTGATGAAGCTAAGGGGCATACCCGATGAAGCGATCCGCCTGGTCACCTACAGTCATGCCATACAGGCCTTCGGCCAGAGCGGTCAGCTGATGGAGGCGGATTGGGCCGGCGGCGCAGCGATCGATCAAAGTCAGAAGTTCGAAGGCAATACCATCCTCAGAGGAGGTCAGCAGCCAAGGATCGACAAGTCATCCATGATCATCCGTTAAAGCACCCAATGAAAAAGATAACTGGTTTCCTAAGGCTCATGCGACCCGCCAATATCGTGACATCCGTGGCCGATGTGCTGGCCGGGATGACCATCGCCGGTTTTTTTCTGCCACCTTCACCGGGTTTTCATCCCTGGATGAAAGGTATCGGATTATGCGTGGCCACGATCGGGCTCTATGGCGGAGGCGTCGTTTTCAATGACGTATTCGACGCACGGCTGGATGCGGTGGAAAGACCCGAACGGCCGATCCCTTCCGGCCTGATCCCCATCCGGCAGGCCGCTTTGCTCGGAACGATCCTGCTGCTGCTGGGTATAGGGGCAGCATCGACGGTCAATGCCGTGTCGGCGATACTCGCCACCGGGATAGCGGCGGCGGCCCTTATCTATGATAAATGGGGGAAACACCAGATCTTCCTGGGCCCCCTGAATATGGGGATCTGCCGCGGCCTGAACCTGTTGCTGGGAATGAGTGTGCTGGGGCCGGTGCATCCCGCGCAATGGTGGATAGCGGTTATCCCTGTCCTTTATATAGCCGCCATTACTGCGATCAGCAGGGGTGAAGTCCATGGAGGGAAAAAGAATGCCCTGTACCTAGCCTTCCTACTGTACCTGCTGGTGATCGGTTGTATCCTGTATGTTGCCGGGTCCCACGGGCGGATGCCGGTTACGCTGCCTTTCCTGCTGTTTTTTTCCTGGATGATCTTCAAGCCCTTGCTGACAGCCATGCGCGACCCCATCGGTCGTCATATCGGTCAGGCGGTAAAGGCGGGCGTCATCGCGCTGATCATCATGAATGCTTCGTGGGCGGCGGCCTTCGGAGAGATCTGGCCGGCGCTTGCGATACTTGTTTTATTGCCCTTATCCCTTGGACTGGCCAGATTGTTTGCCGTTACCTGATTTTATATACAATCATATGGATCCTTTAGTGCAGCGGTTTACCGTACAATTCGAATACAAGGTTTATTTCACCACTGGACTTTTCAGCGTTTCCAATCCGTTGTTCGCGACGTTCCTCGATGCGAAAAAAGTGCCGGAAACAGAGCAGAAGATACTTTTTGTCATCGATCGGGGGGTGGCGGACAGCCATCCGCGGCTGATCGAGGATATCGGGGCGTATTCTAGCGGGTATGCGGGTGCGGGCGATGCGGGTGCGGCGGGTGCGGGTGCGGGTCCTTTGGTTGGCGGCCCCGCGGAGGGAATAGTGATCGTCCCCGGGGGCGAGGAATCGAAGAACGATCCGGCGCAGCTGGAGTTGCTGTTGGAATCCATCGACCGGTTAGGTATCGACCGGCATTCCTATCTGGCCGCCATCGGGGGTGGCGCCGTGCTGGACCTCGCCGGTTATGCGGCGGCAATAGCTCACCGCGGGATCAGGCATATCCGCATACCTACTACTGTCCTTTCACAAAACGATTCCGGCATCGGCGTCAAGAACGGGATCAACTATTACGGCAAGAAGAATTTCCTCGGAACCTTTGCCCCGCCCGCGGCCGTATTCAATGACGAGCTTTTTTTGCAGTCCCTGGACGACCGGAACTGGCGCTCTGGTATAGCCGAAGCCATCAAGGTAGCCCTCATTAGGGATGGCGCGTTCTTTGAATGGATCGGGGCGCATGTCGACCTGCTGAGGGGCCGGGACAGCGACAGCATGAACTACCTCATCCGGCGTTGCGCCGCGCTGCATCTCGAGCATATTGCGGGCGGAGACCCGTTCGAGACCGGCTCCTCGCGGCCCCTGGACTTCGGGCATTGGAGCGCGCATAAGCTGGAGCAGCTCACCCATTTCAGCCTCCTGCACGGCGAAGCGGTAGCGATGGGGATCGCGCTGGATAGCGCTTACTCATCATTGGCAGGACTCCTGTCGCCTGAAAAGACGGAAAGGATCCTGCAGGTACTGGCCGGACTGGGTTTCGACCTGACACATCCGCTGATGCAGATCGAAGGTGACGATAGCCCGGTGCTGGTGGGCCTCCGGGAATTCCGCGAACATCTAGGCGGAAGGCTGACCATCATGCTGCTGACGGATATCGGGCAGGGAGTAGAAGTGCATTTCATGGATACCGACCTGCTCAAACAGGCAGGGATCAAACTAAAAAATTATCTATGCGCACCCATGCAGGACATCTGACCTATTGTACGAATATCCACGCAGGCGAGCGTTGGGCGGATCATTTTGCCTCTTTACAAGCTCATTTTCCGGCGATCAAGGCCCGGATTGCGCCGGACCGGCCGATGGGCATCGGTCTGCGTTTGTCCAACCAGGCCAGCCTCGACCTGGTGCAGGAAGACCAGTTGATGCTGTTCAAACGGTGGTTGACGGAGAACCAGGCCTATGTCTTTACCATGAATGGTTTCCCCTATGGCGGATTTCATCATACCCGTGTCAAGGACCAGGTGCATGCGCCCGACTGGACCACCGGGGACCGGGTTGCGTATACGCTGAGGCTGTTCCGGATCCTGGCAGAGCTGATGCCGGAGGGGGAGGGGGCTTTCCTGGCCGATGCTCGTGGTGGCGCGGGGGATGGTGGCCTTCCGGGAGACCGCATGCCGGAGAGGCCAGCGGGCGAGAGCTTTCCCCCGGATGCCGGCATTTCCACGTCTCCTCTTAGCTACCGCTATTGGTTTACATCGCCCGGTCAGTTACAGGAGGCTCGCGCAATAGCTACGCGTCATATCCTGTCCATAGCGGAGCAGCTTATCCGTATTCATCGATCGTCCGGCAAGCTGTTGCACCTGGATATCGAACCGGAACCCGACGGGCTGCTGGAGACAGGGGTGGAATTCATCGAATGGTTCGAGGAAGACTTGTTGCCGGCAGGCCGCGTCCTCCTGGCTTCGACCTTCTCCTGTACCGACGCAGAGGCCGAATCGCTGCTGAAGGAGCATATCCGGTTATGCTATGACGTTTGTCATTTTGCCATCGGGTATGAATCCCACCGGGAGGTGATGCGGGAGCTGGCGGGGAAGGGAATAAAGATCGGGAAGATACAGATCAGCGCGGCGCTCAAGGCCATGATCCCGGCTGCGGAACCGGGCGTCATGGAGGGTGATCCGGGTGCTGCCGTTGATGCCCGGCGCGCCGCCATCAGGCAGGGCTTTGCGGCCTGCAATGAACCGGTGTACCTGCACCAGGTAGTGGCGAAACAAGCCGATGGTTCGCTGTTACGATATCCCGATCTCCCGGAAGCGCTGGCGGATTTCGATCGCCCGACCGTGCGGGAATGGCGTGCGCATTTTCATGTACCGATCTTCGTCAGTGATTTCGGCAGTCTTCAATCTACCCGGCAGGATATCAGCGAAGTGCTGGCCCTTCAACAAGAGCGGCCCGTCACACAACACCTGGAAGTAGAGACCTATACCTGGGAAGTGCTGCCGGACGAGATGAGGCTGCCGCTGGAGGAATCCATCATCCGGGAGTTGCAATGGGTAAAAGACGAATTAACTACAACCAATGAATAAAACCGTTGTCATCGACATCGTGGGACTTTCTTCTGCCCTCATCGGACAGCATACTCCTTTTCTGCGGCAATATGTAGCGGGCAATTACCTTGCCGTCATCGAGCCGATGCTGCCGGCTGTCACCACTGCCGTCCAGTCGACCTATCTGACCGGTCAATGGCCTTCCGCGCATGGCATCGTAGGAAATGGATGGTATGACCGGGAAGAATGCGAAGTCAAATTCTGGCGGCAGTCCAATAAGTTGGTGAAGGCTGAAAAAATATGGGAAAAGGCGAAGAAGGCAGATCCCGGCTTCACCTGTGCGCAGATGTTTTGGTGGTATAATATGTATTCGAGCTGTGATTTTTCCGTGACGCCAAGACCCAATTACCTGGCGGACGGAAGGAAGATACCAGACTGCTATTCACAGCCCGCGGACCTGCGCGACTACCTGCAAAAGGAATTGGGACAATTCCCTCTCTTCCAATTCTGGGGACCCGGGGCGTCGCTGCCCTCCACCCGCTGGATTGCGGATGCCTCGATGCTGACGGATGACAGGTATGACCCGACGCTGACGCTGATCTACCTGCCGCACCTGGACTACTGCCTGCAGAAATTCGGCCCCGATGCCCCGGAGATATCGAATGAACTACGCTCGGTGGACCAGGTCGTGAAAGAGCTGGTGGAATTCTTTCAACGGAAAAAGGCTGAGGTCCTTCTTTTATCTGAATATGGTATTATGCCCGTGTCGAAGCCCATCCACCTGAACCGCCTGTTCAGGGAACACGGGTTATTGCAGATCAGGGTCGAACGTGGGCTGGAGCTGCTGGACGCCGGTGCGTCGAAGGCATTCGTCGTGGCGGACCACCAGGTGGCGCATGTTTACATTAATGATCCGACCGTCGCCGGTGAAGTCAGGCGTTTGCTGGAGCAGGTTCCCAACATCTCACTGATACTCGATAAGGAGGCGCAGGCAACTTATCATATGGATCATGAACGATCGGGTGATCTGGTCCTCCTGTCTGATACGGACAGCTGGTTCAGCTATTATTTCTGGCTGGAGGATGCGAAGGCGCCCGATTATGCACGCGTCGTGGATATTTTTAAAAAACCCGGTTATGATCCCGTGGAATTGTTCATGACCTCCAAGGCAAGGGCTGGTTACAAGCTGCTGCGCAAAAAGGCCGGGTTGCGGTATGTCATGGACGTGATCCCCCTGGACGCCCGGCTGGTGAAGGGTTCGCATGGAGCGATCGGCACCCCGCCCGATTATCATCCCGTGCTTATTTCCCGGCATGCAACGGGAAAAGCGTCGCTGCAGGCGACCGATGTATTCGATATTATCTGGGAATGCCTGGTGCGTTAGATGATGTCGGGCTTATTTTTCTGATTAAGATGCTGTTGGTGACACGGTATCGTAAGGTAAAGTTACCGAAATTAGAGAATCACCTCGATGAGGAGGAACACGCTAGCGGGAACCGTAAGAACGGCAAGACATCCAAATATCCCCTTCAAAACTTTTTCTTTACCAGGGTTTTCGTCAAAAAATCTGTTTGCAAATTGATTGTAAATGAAAAAGGCCGCATAATCAAGGCCTTCTTTATTTAGTTATACTGTCAATTGCTTTTTTTATTAAAGGCACTACAATGAAGCCTGTTGGAATTGAAAGCCACAACTCAACAAGAAAGTATTTAAAAAACCATATTTTTATAAAATCAGGTTGCCATCCTATTCTTGTTAATAACAAGCCAAAGCTCATAATTCCCGACATGGCAATGGAGACAAGTATCGTAAACACGATTATTGACTGCACTTTAGACAATTTTCTTCTGATTTGTAATTTCATTTCTTTGGTTTTTTAAAATAAATCTCTCATGAAAACCCAGTTTGGTGAAGTAGTTGTAAAGGCCTTGGACCCTGGAATAGATTCCCCAGTTTTTTGACAACATGGGCTTGTGTTCAAAAATACCTCTCCACACTTCAGCGGTAAGGAAAGACTGGGAGAGGCAATCCGACGTTTGGTTGACTTCCTTATAATCGCCGTTAAAATTTGTAACGTTAAAGAAGCCAATTTTTTCCGACTTTAAATTAAAGCAAAAGTACCCGATCCATGTTTCCTCGAAAAGGACAGGTCAGGCAACTATTGGGAAAATTCAATCATTTTCCGATATTCGGTTGGAGCAAAACCAGTATGTTTTTTAAAGAAACGACCGAAATAAGAAACATCTTCAAACCCTGTCTCAAATGCGATCTCGCTGACAGACATAGCTTTTTTCTGCATCAGAACTTTGGCTTCCATAACCAGCATTTCATCTATTAACGCTGATGCTGACCTGCCTAATGTAACCTTTACCGATTTATTCAAATGGTTGGGCGTAACATTCAGTTCTGCCGCATAAAACCTCACTGACTTATCTTTGGTGACATGGTAGTTAAGCAGCCTTTTAAATTCCATTGTAAGCCGTTCATGCGCCGGAAAATTAATTCGCAGCCGAAAGTCAGATGACTGTTCCATCTCGGCAAGAAAAGTAGCCAGGTACAATTTAATGATGTCTGCATTTGCTTCATTTTCGTTAAGCTTCTGCATACGTTTCAGTAACGTTGTTAAATGTTCTGATTCTGCATTTGCGAATTTGATGACCGGCCGGATCAACCACTTTGAAAGGTCAACTTTAGTATGAGATAAATAGTCGTCGGAGAAATGCAGGTAAAAGCCCTCAATGTCGTCTGACATAAATGATAGACTTGTGATTTGCCCGGCCGGTATGGCGATCGCCATGTTTTGTTCAACTGTATAATTGTCAAAACCTGAACTCGCAATAATAGAGCCTTTGGTTACAAGAATAATTGAATGATTTGTCTGTCGGTGAGACGGTAACGGCATTTTTAATTCATAAGTATCATCTGAAAGTCCGTGGATATAAAAATCATTAATGTTCTTCTTATTATATTCCTTAGAATCATAGTAAGACATGATGATCTTAAATCCATCGTCCTTCAAGGTCGGTATGGTTTTCAATTTTTTCAATCTCCGGCTACCACTTTATATTTATTTAGTTTAGTAAAGTAAACATACGATATTGCTAATAATAGTAATCTATGAAGGGGCTTGCAAAATACACTTTTTTGATTTTTGCAAAAGTATCCGCTCCAGATCTTGAAGGAAAGGACTAGTAAGGCAATTATCCGGACAATTCAATCACCATTTTATTTGCAAAATCAATTGAAAAAAGTTGGCGCTTACTTTCCGAACCCCGGACCGGCATTTAAATTGAATGGGCGGATCGCGCTTGCGTTTGAGGTGGATTTATTTTTTCCCAGCACATTCATTGCTTAAGTTATGGGTTAAGAATTGAGTGAAATGGCGATATAACCAAAATAAAAGGATGGATATCCCCAGACCTCCCAATGCGTTCACCCAGCCGGAAATGGGGCCTGATATCCAAGAATCCAGGCCGATATTCAAATAGGCGTTTTCCAAAGCATGAAAAACTATGCAGATGAACACGCTTCGGGTTGCCAGGTACACGATTGTTAATAAGAACGACAAAGAAATTATGCCCAACATAAATTCCGGGAAATTTGTGCCATACTGGGGAACACCCCGAATGAACCATAAAGGGATATGCCATATTCCCCAGACGAGCGATACAATCAGGGTGGCCTTTAAAGGGGATATCCTTTCAAGCAATTTTGAAAGTAACAGGCCTCTCCAGCCAATCTCTTCCGAACCTCCTCCGACAATCATGACAGGCAACATTCCTATGATCATATAAACGGGTTCCTTAAGAAATGGCCCGTTTTTTTCTTGCAGAAGCCCATTTATTTTCCATGAAAAACCACTTATAGCTAATGGGAGTAGTAATATGGCGATATACCAAAATATACCGGTTTTAAACCTGAGTATTTCCGCTTTCAGACGCCGATAAGTATCCTTGTCTTTTCTTACTACAACGAATGCGGCAATTGAGGGAAAGATGCCACCTAGCAGGTACAAGATCATAAAGACTGGCTCTCCATAAGCGGTCATTCCATGATTGACCAATACCATTAAACAGAACCATAGGGCCCAGGAAACCAGGTAGGTGATCAAGGAATATGAAAAAAGGGGTTTGTTTTTCATGAAAAAATTTGATTAAAAATAGCCTGTAACCAGGTACCGGTCGCTTTGCCTTACAGGATGAGCCATCCCCCTATAAAGTGGGCCGTTTGCCTGGAATTGGAGCCATTTTTTTCGTCATTTGCGGGGAAATGAGTCGTATTTTTGTAAAAACCCATTTTGCAATATTTACACGTTGCCAGCGGAACACTGATCCTATTTGCAATTGCGCTTGTGGCAGGTAAAAAGTATCGTCATCTTCCCGATTATATTTTGATTTCATGGTTGCTGCTCTTTTTGGTCGATGTGCTTTCTTTTATCATGATATCGAGGGGGATTTCTTCCGTAGGTACCTGGGGAAATGTGCTATTGGGGTTCAGTGAAGCCTCCCTTTTCCTGCATGGCCCTTTTTTTTGGCTCTATGCCGCTTCACTTACACGACCGATGTTCAAGATTGAACGAAGGCATATACTTCATCTCCTGCCTTTTTTTGTTTGTTTTATTTATCTTCTATACTTTGTCCATATCAACCGGGAACCGCCAGAAAGAGCCAGGAAGTTGTTAATCGCCCTTAAGCTGATCAGTTTGTTGATTTATGCGCTGGCCGTTATTCGGCAAATCGGCCGACATCAAAAAAATATTCCTACAATTTTCTCCAACGCGGAGGACAAACTCCTGGGCTGGCTGAGATTCCTGGGGTGGGGAATCTTTATTTTGTGGAGCGTTGCCGCGGTTAGCTTACTGCTTGAATGGTGCACGACTATCGCTATTCCTCAATATGGGGGTATTTTTGTCAACATTTCAGTCAGTTTGTTCATTTTTGTCATGTGTTATTTTGGGATCAGGCAATCCCGGATTTTTTTTTGGGTTCCGGATGGAATCATCAAGGAGGATTTAACCGGTGAAACACTTGCAATAGGGATTTTTCCGGAAGTCAAACCAACCGTTCTGGAAAAGAAAATTGGTAAATACCTAAAATCCGGACTGACTGCCGAAAGGTCAGAGGAACTTTATGACCAGGTTAAAGACCTGATGAGAATAAAGAAGCTTTACATGGATGAGGATCTGACACTTTTCAATCTTGCGATGATCATGCAAATACATCCTAATCATTTGTCTCAGGTAATAAACATGAATGAGCAGCGGAATTTTTTTGATTTCATTAATTATTACCGCGTCGAAGCAGTCAAGGAACATATTGTTTCAAAACGACATGAGAATAAGACTTTATTAGGCATTGCTCTTGAATGCGGATTTAGCTCTAAAGCGGCATTTAACCGGGCATTTAAAAAGTTCACCGGCCAGACCCCTTCTGAATTTAAGAGGCGTGCCGACGGTAGTACTGCACATTCCGAGAGGGAAAATTGATTATTATGACGGGACATTAGCGGGCTATGCACAACAAAAAAGCCCTCCCAACTTCGGTCACTCTACTTCCCGCTTTCTTTTTCCAAGCTTGTTCCGCAGTGATCAGCGGCATCTATCAGCAGTTCTTTTTGGTATGGAAACTGCGACAGTCTTTTTCGGGGGAGTAAGCTCGAAATGAATGACTTTCAAATTGCCATTATCGCAAAATAATTTCGCAAAATGCGAAATATATGCATATATTTGAACAAAATTTGTGAAAATGAAAATTTAGTAGTATTATGGTAATAATTACGAAAGGAGCTATTCATGAATTTAGTAAAAAACATCCTCGATCAACGCAGCCTTTAAACGATTGGTTCAATAAATCACAAGAGGCGGATTGGCGAAATTCTCAGGATGTAAAGTCAACCTTCAACTCGGTTGATTCCATTGGCAATGACAGGTTTGTTTTTAACATAGGAGGGAACAACTACAGGCTTATAGCAATGATACATTTTACTATCAGGACGGTATATATCAGGGCTATACTAACGCATAGGGAATATGACGGATTAAATACCGCCGGCAGCCTTAACAGCTTGTAAAAGTATAAAAATTAAATAAAATGGGTACGAGTAAAGCAATGAAGATAACAACGAACAGCCAATATCACGAGACATTGGCCAGGATCGAAACTTTTATTGAAAAGGGCTTTAGTAATCTTACAGAAAAGGAAACCGAAGAATTAAAACATATTTCTTTGGCCGTGGAAACATACGAAAGGAAAAAATATCCTATGCCGGTACAGACTACCATACCGGATATTTTAGAAGATTACATGCACGAAAACAGGATTAACAAAGCTCAGCTTTCAAAGATTCTGGAAGTACCTAATTCCACCATCAGTGAGATTATCAATGGAAAGAAGCACATCAATTTAAGCATTGCCAAGAAGCTCCATCAAAAATTAAATATTGATGGCAACTTTCTTTTGGAAACCGCTTAGGGTGGCTAACGATCCACATAAGATCGACAACCATTGCCTGCAAAGGAACTGATAGAGGCCGTTAAATTTGTAAAAGTACCATGAGGGCATTGTTGAAAAATGGACAAATTTTTTTGTCAAGAATAAAAAGGTCAAATGTGAAGTGATCGCCAACAAAAAATAAATTCAAACTGAGATGGGATCAGGCCTTTGGAATACCCAGAAGATTTCATTTAATATACTGGCAGTGCATAGCCTTCATATTTTCACACTTCGATCAAGCTATAAGGAATCGAACCCTGATAATATCGTATTTGAAAGAGTCAAAAGATAGGAATCGAACCTGCACTTTCTTGCGTAACCAGATTTTGAGGTTTGCTTGGCGGGCTAGAGGGAGGCCATAGCCGGCCAGAGGAATGTACAAGGAGATGGGGATGGGCTAGGCCTTCCACTTCCTCAACTGCTGCAGCAGGGCGCGCATGTCCTTGGGGAGGGGAGCTTCGATCGTATGGAAGTCGCCGTTACTGTCCTGGAAATGGAGCAAATGAGCGTGAAGGGCGAGACGGGAGAGGATGGGACGCTCGTGTTCTTCGATCTTAGACAGTTTGTAGTTGCGTTTGATGGAGGAAAGTAAGATGGGCTTACCGTCGCCGTAGAGATCATCACAGACGATGGGGTGGCCGAGGGCCTGCATGTGCACGCGGATCTGGTGGGTGCGGCCGGTATGCAGGTTAAACTGCAAGAGCGAATAGGGACCTGCGGTCTCGAGTACTTCGTAGTCCGTGAGAGATGCCTTGCCGTGACGGTGGACAGTCATGAGGCCGGGTTTGGCGGGATGTTCGGATATGGGCAGGTCGATGCTGCCCTTTTGTTCAGGAGGCGTGCCCAGGACGATACCCTGGTAGATTTTTTCGACGGCGCGTTCTTCGAATATCTTCGAGAAGTATTTATGGGTGGCTTCGTCTTTGGCGAAGAGGATGACGCCGCTGGTATCGCGGTCGAGGCGGTGGACGGTGAAGATGTTACCGTATTTTTCCCGGAGAAAGGATTTCAGTGATGCTTCCTTTCCTTCACGGTCAGGGATACTGAGGACGCCGGCGGGCTTGTTGAGGGCGATGAAGGCGTCGTTCTCGAATAGTATGTCGGGCTTGATCATGATGGCGCGGGGTTATGCTCCTTTTTTTCGTTGAAACGGACGGGGGGCGCCGCCTTTGTGCGGTAGGCGCGGGGTGCGGGCTTTCGCGGCGGGCCGCTCGGGGGCGGGCGTGCGGGCTTTCGCGGGTGCTTTTGGGGCGGATTTCACGGCGGACTTCTCAGGCGGCGGCGGGACGGCAGGGCCGGCAGTGAGGTCTTTGGCGCGGGCGGCAGAGCCTTTGATGGAAGAGTTCAGGTATTTTAGAACGCGGACTTCCTTCTCCGATAGCAGGCGCCAGTGGCCGCGCTGTACATTCTTCTTCGTCAAGCCGGCGTACATCACGCGGTCAAGCCCTCTGACGTCATATCCCAGGTGTTCGAAGATGCGGCGGACAATACGGTTGCGGCCGCTGTGGATCTCCAATCCGATCTGGGTCTTGTCTTTCGGGTCGGCATAGGCCATGACATCGACGTGCGCGGGGCCATCCTCAAGGACGATCTTATCACCGGCGATGGCGTCGAAGTCCGCTCTGGTCAATGGCTTGTCGAGGGTGACGTGATAGATCTTTTTGATCTGATGACTGGGGTGGGCGAGCTTTTGCGACAGGTCGCCGTCGTTCGTCAGCAGCAGCACGCCGGAGGTGTTACGATCGAGCCGGCCGACGGGGAAGACCCTTTCAGTCGTAGCCTGGCGGATCAGGTCCAGCACGGTCCTGCGACCCTGCGGGTCGTCGGTGGTGGTGATATAATCCTTGGGCTTGTTCAACAATATATAGACGAAGTTGCGGGAGATGGTCACTTTTTTTCCGCCGACTTTGACGAGGTCGGTGGGAGAAACTTTGGTGCCCGGCTCTGTCACGGGCTGCCCGTTAACGGTCACCTTTCCCTGCCGGATGAGCTCGGCCGCATCGCGGCGGCTGCAGATGCCACCGTGAGCAATGTATTTGTTCAATGGAAGTTCATCGGCGTTTTCGCCCGGGGCTTTGGCACCCGAGGGAGTGAGGGCTTTGGGGGAAACGGTAGCCGGATGGGGGGTACCTTTCGGGCGGCGTGCGTCGGGGGCGGCGGGGACCGAAGGTCCTCCGGGAATGAGGCCTTTGGCGGCCGGGCGGAACGGGCCTTTCGACGCTGCGGTGGAGTCCGGGCGGAACGGGCCTTTCGAGGGCGAGACGGCATCCGGGCGGAATGGGCCTTTGCCGGCAGCATGTGCGGGTTGATAGCCGCGGGCCTGGCGACGTTGTTCGAAATGCTGTTCGATGGCAGCTTTACGCTCTTTTTTAGCCGCTTTTTTCTCCTGGCGGAAAGCTTCTTTGATGGCGCTGTTGCGCTTTTTATTATAGAACTTACTGAAATTATCGGTTTTGCGCGGGCCGAGACCGCCTTTCGCGCGGGCGCCCGGGGCGCCTGAGGTGCCGGGAGCGTTGGAGGCGTTTGAGCTGCCGGGACGTTTTCCGGAGCCGGCCGAAGTGCCGGTGCCGCCTGTGCCTTTCGCGGACTTATTCGGGCCTGAGGCTGAGCCTTTTGCGTGGCGTTTGCCGTGGCCGGGTGCGCTGTTGGACGGTCGCGCGGACGTACGTTTTTTAGGTGTCATGTGGACAATTTGCTGTTTTACAACAGTAATGAGTTAATGTACGAAGGTAGACAAATTAGCCGGATTTTCTGTCCGGATTTGGCTGCGGGGGTTGTCTGTACACCAACACCAAATCTCATTTATATGGAAAAAATGATGACGATGCCGGAAAAAAGCCCGGTTGTCTCCCGGGAAGTCTGGATGGATGCGCGATTGCGGCTATTGGCGAAGGAACGGGAGTTGACCCGGATGACGGACAAGGTGAATGACGAGCGGCGCAGCCTGCCGCGGGTAAAGATGCAGAAGCCCTATGTTTTCGAAGGACAGCAAGGGAAGGTAGGCCTGGCGGGTCTTTTCGGATCACAACGGAAACTTATTCTGCAACATTTTATGTTTGGGCCCGATTGGGCAGAAGGGTGTCCCGGTTGTTCGTTCGGCGCCGACGCCACTTTGGGCATGCTGATGCACCTGGCGCACCACGGATATGCATTCGTCGCGGTGTCGCGGGCGCCGCTGGCGATGATCGAGGCTTTCAAACGGCGGATGGGGTGGGCTTTCAACTGGGTGTCGTCCCTGGGGAGCGATTTCAATTTTGATTTTAATGTTTCCTTCAGCAAGGAAGATCTTGGGAAGGGGCCCGTCATGTACAATTATCAGCCGTTGAAATTGACGATCGACGAGATGCCCGGGCTGAGCCTATTCGAAAAAGATGAGTATGGGGAAGTGTATCACACCTATTCCGGTTATGGCGCCGAATCTGAGCAACTGGTCGCGTCTTTATGCCACGATCTGAAGGAGCGGGGTGTGGATGGGCCGGTGTATGATCTGGGAGAGTGGGTGCGGCATCATGACAGATATGAGGATAGGATGGCGGCGTCCGAAGGGAGAGCGACCGGATTGGTCGGGGCGGAAGCAGCTGTGGCGTCCGGTACGGCCATGGTCGTGGCGGAAGCGAGCGAAGGCTGTTGCTGCGGGAACGGGAATTCCCTTAAAGGAGGTGCTTCGTCATGAAAGCCGGGACCAGGCCGGGGTCGCAGGAGGTTCAGGCGGCTACGGCAACGCTGCGCAGTAAATACTATCTTTATCAAGAGCAAAGTTCACATCATGGAAAAATTTTTATTACTGATCCGGGAGGATGCCGAGCAAAGAGGGAAACTGACCCAGGAGGAGTTCGACCAATGTATCCAGATCATGAGCGGTTGGGTGGAATCGCTGGCGCAGGCGGGGAATTTTATCAGTTGTGAGCCCCTGCAGCACCGCGGGAGAATGGTCGGCAAAGACAATATCGTTTCCGACGGACCTTTTATCGAAGCAAAGGAGGCGATCAGCGGATATTTTTTGATCCATGCGGAGAACCTTGAACAGGCGGCTTCCATCGCTCAGACCTGCCCGTTTGTGCTTGCCGGTCGCATGAGCATGGAGGTGAGGCCGGTCATTATTTTTGGCAATGAATAAAACGGACCATATGATAGAGGCGAGTGTCGGGTCCGGGACGAATCGCACGGTCGAACTGACTGTCGAGCGACTGTACCGCACCCATTACGGAAAGATGGTTGCCAACATCCTGAACCGATATCCGGATCTGGGGCTGGAAACAGCAGAGGACCTGGTGCAGGATGTCTTTGCGGTCTCGCTGACTGAATGGGCGCGGGGAGGCATCCCTAATAACCCGCCGGGATGGATCTATGTCGTCATCCGGAACCGGGCCATCAACCGGTTGAAGGCGGATAAGAAGATGTGGGTCGTGGCGGATGCCGGGCAGGCAGGTCCCGGGGGTGCGGCCGCAGGGTCCCCGATGGGAGAGGCCACGTCGTCGATGGAGGAAGTAACGTTGCAGGAGCAGGTGGTAGATGATGAGCAATTGAGATTGTTGTTTGCCTGCGCTCATCCCGATCTTTCGCCCAAAGTGCAGGTAGTGATCACGCTTAAATATGTGAACAATCTGAAGGTGGAGGCGATTGCCAGGGCATTGGGAATGACGGTGGATGGGATCGATAAGCTGTTGGTGCGCGCAAGAAAGAAGATCAGGGAAGAAAAGATATTTTTGGTGGAGCCTAATGCAGCCGGGCTCGTACATCGGCTGCCGATCGTACACAAGATCATTTACCTCATCTATAATGAAGGGTACAAGCCTGCTTTGGGAGAGGCGGTCCTGCATGAAGAACTCTGCGGTGAAGCGTTGCTGCTGAACAAAGCGCTGTTGGATAACGGGCTGGGCGACAGGGCCACGGCGGCCCTGCATGCGTTGATGCTGTTCAATGCTGCACGGTTCGGGGCCCGGTTCGGCCCTGCGGGCGAGTTGCTGGACCTTGAGGACCAGAACCGGGAATTATGGTCGAAGCCACTGATCATGATGGGTTGTGATTTCCTCCGCCGGGCGGGGGGAATGGATGTGGGGTGGCCTGTGGCAAGCCTCCGGCGGCCACAGGAAGGAATGACAGGGAGCGGAATAGTGGCCGGGAATGTGGGTTCTTTTAAAGGAGGGGGTGTCCGTGGTCTCGGACGCGGCGTCCCACGCGATGCCGCTGTTACCGATGACGTCACTACCTACCACTATGAGGCCGCGATCGCCTGGGTGCATTGTACGGCCAAAAGTTGGCCTATGATAGAATGGAGACTGATCAGCAAGCTGTATGAGCGGCTGTTGGAGTGGGGGCCTAACCCCTTCGTGCAGCTGAGTTATGCCATCGCCTTGTTCTATGCGGGCGAAAGAACGACTGCCTTCTCTATCCTTCACCGGCTGCTGCAGACGCCGGTCATGAATCAATATTATTTGCTGAATGCTACGCTGGGAAAGCTATATCTGCTGGAAGGCTATCCCGATCAGTCGAGAGAATTTTTCACCAGGGCATTGGGGCAGACTACGCTGGTATCAGAGCAGGAATTTATCCGGCGGAAAATGGAATCAATCGGAGATTAAAAGAGAGGCCGGTCCATTCGGGCCGGCCTCGCAAGCATAACACTGAAAGAATAATTATATTCCGTTCTCCTCAAAGCCGGGGCGATTATCGCCATAGCCTTGCCGATGTCTCTGCATGGGACCGCCGCCGCGATGATGCATTTTTTCGAATTGGGTATACTGATCAGGAGTCAGCACTGCTTTGTAGGTATCGTTGCGCTTAGCGAGGAGGGCCTTCATCTGGCCTCTTTTCTCCTGGGGCAGCAGGTTGTCATTCTCATGAATGGATTTAACCTGGCTGCGAAGATTTTCCTGACTGGCCTTGATTTTTGCTACCTGGTCGTCACTGAGGTTGAGGTGTAATTTCAGCCTTTCGAGATGGGCGACTTCCCTGACCTGGGCGTCTTCGGCCCTCTTTTTGCGCCGGGCGGCCAGTTCATTATTCTGCTGGGGTGTCAGCAGAGCCTGGAGTTTGACCTTTTTGTCCTTTTGCAAGGCGATCAGGCCTGCCTTATACTGTTTGAGGGTGATGTTATCCTGTTTGAAGAGGTCTTCGGACTTTTGTTTGTAGTCCTTGTTGATGGCCATGACCTGCTTACACTGTTCGGGGGTATAATGGATTGCCATTTCGCGACCGGGACGATAGTAGGCCCAGCCTTGCTGATCGCCGGGTCTGCCATGGAAGCCGCCGGGTCCACCGGGACCGCCGGGACCGCAGGGACCGCCGAAACCTCCGTGATGAAAGCCATCTCTTTTGGCCAGACTGTCGCCGCCCATGCCGTTGCCCCAGCGATGGTGCATCATATGATGATGAGTAGTATCGGAGCCGTTGTTGTTATTGCCGGTGGTTTGTGCACTGGCTGCCCGGCCTAACAGCAGGAGGACGGATAATAGAAGTAACTTCATATAAACATGTATTTGTGTAAGTAAGATACGGATGGGATTAAAATGTTTAATAGGGGGGTACCGGTATTTACCCGGAAAATCCGGGGATTGACCGAATCGGTAGCGGGTCGGGGTGGGTGACGGCAGGTCCAGCAAAAAAAATGCCCCGGAAGGGGCAGTCAATATGATGTGGATTGTCGCGGGTTCTACTCTTTGGCCTTCTTTACTTTCTCGACAAAGCTGACAGATACGTCGACTATATCGGCGATCTTTTTGACTGTAAATCCCTTTTCGGCCAGGAGCCGTCTAACCACTTCTGTTTTTGCCTCTGTAATGCCTTTTGCGCGGCCTTTTCTGAGGCCTTTTTTCAGGGCTTCACCAGCTCTGATCTCGGCGACTGCTTCTATGATACCCATGGTATTCTTTTTTCCTGAAATTTTTTCTAATTCTTTTTCTAAATCCTTTGCGGTACAACAATTTAGCTATCAATAATTTTTGCTTCAACAATTCTTCGTCCAGATCCTTGCCACGTAGGAGCGCCTTTTTTGCCGCCAACACCACCATCGCAAAAGGATTGTTGCTTTCCGTCAAGCCCTTGTCGTCATAATCCATTATACACAGCGTGTTATATTGATAGGTCAGCACCGATCCCTGGTAACTTCGTTCATACCGATCGAAGATCCGGCAATAATACTTGAACATTCTTTTGGCGAACAGCGGGTCATGTCGGCCCTGCACCTCGATGTGAACAAGGACCCATTCCTCCGTTCCATCTTGTTGATACACCTTTACCAACTTGTCCACAAACTTTGTGTCCGATTTCTTTTCCGGCTCAGGATATATCTTGGCCAATTCCTCTTCCAGTATGCTTTTCCAAAGTATATCGTCATTTCTCCGCTTCATAAGTCATAGGTTCACAGGTAAAATTTACCGGAGTCATCAACCTCAATAAATAGCGGGAGAAACGTGCAAAGGATTGCACAAAGTTATGCGGCCTATAATACCATCAAAAAAAACTTCAGCGGGAAACGGCAGCCTTTGTTGCTGAAACCCGCCCCTTATCCTTGTGGCCGCCGAAACTTAGCGACAGCGAGGTATAGAGCCCGCTGAAGCGGTAAGGAGCTTTGGTAATGGGCTTATTGTCATAGCTGGCTGTGATAGCCGGGTTATTGATGTTGACCGTGCCACCCAGCCCTTGGTATTCATCGTTGGACTGCTGCTGGAGAAAGATGCCTCCGCGGTCATACCAGGGAAAATTGTAGCCGATCATTAATTCCCAACGTAAATAACTCCGATAGGGATTGTTGGCAATACTGATCCTGGGCAACAGGGAAAATTCCCTTTGCGAATAAGATACTATGAGGGTAGTGGCCTCATAGGTTTTTGCCGGAGTACTCCGGGTAGCCTGTGTCGTGAAAGTAGGTCCGGCTGTATGACCTAACAAGTAGATGCTGTTGTTCGCATTGTCAATGCTGCCAAGTTCTTCGCTTGAACTGCCGCTGGCATCCGTGGCATAGGTGACCTGCAAGGCGGCCTTTATCGCGAATCGCTGGGGATGGGCTGACCCTCGAGATCTACGCCGGCTATACACATACCAGATAAAGCCATAGCCCGCGGTGAAGTCGACGCCATTCGTGAATTCCCCTTCCACGGTTGACCAGGACACACCCACGTCGAAAAAATGATGAAGTCGTCCTATCTCCACCATAATGGGGAACCAATATAATTTCGATCCGTTATAGATCTTTCTCTTTTGGGCAGAAAAAACATTATTTGTCGATATGCCGGAGGAGTCGGTGACGACATAGGGGAAACTCACACCTAGCAGCCCACTGCTATGACCGAAGAACTGCGCTGCCGCACCCATGGTAAGCGTAAAAGAGGAATAGTGAAAATATTTATTCAGCCGGCTGCTATCAACGGCGAGTTGTGCATGAGCGGGACAGGCTGAAAATAAGTTGACTGCGATGATAAACAAGCAGCAGAATGCCCGGTCACGGTGGTGCATTAGGTTAGACATCAGCATCAGGGGTTGGTGTTCGAAAGCAAATTGCAAAATATCCCTGACTGCCGCTGTTTATTGATGGTTAACCGTTGGTTTATTTCCGGTTAACCCTTCGTTGTTTGTTTGTTAATATTTTGACGCAATCGTTTGTCTGTCGCCCCGCCGCGGACATTGATTATATTCATAGCTATGTATGAGAAACGCCAACCGATAAAGAAGGGGACCATCACCCTTTTCATCCTAATGATCCTGATGGTCAGGAGCGCCGCGGCTCAGGAGATCAGCGTCAGCTATAAGCCGAGCCATGAAGACTTTCCTAATCCTGAACGGGGGTTTTATCTTCCGATAGGGACCAGCGCCAGCCGCCCTTTTCCATTAGATACGGCGCAGCTCCGGCACAGGTTCTGCGGCCCGCAACGGGCGGGCAAGGCACACTATGCCGTCAGGTCTACCCTGCTGATGCGGGAATACACGCTGGACACGTTCCGTCAACGGCCCCTGAGCCAGGACTTCCTGGACCTTGTCGATCACGACCTCGATGTCATCCGGGAGGCAGGATTGAAGGTGATCCTTCGCTTCGCCTATATCAATAAAACCCACACCGGCGACTGTCCGGATGTCTACAAGATCTGCCCTCCCTATGGAGATGCGCCCAAGTCTATCGTCCTGCAACATATCGCTCAGCTGGCGCCGTTGCTGAAGAAGCATGCGGATATCATCGCCGTGTTACAGGAAGGCTTTATCGGTATCTGGGGCGAAAATTTCTATACCGATTATTTTGGTGACCCCGGCAACAACGGCCCCGGCCGGATCATGGACAGCTGCTGGAAGGATCGTAACGAGGTGCTGCATGCGCTGCTGGATGCTTTACCGAAAGACAGGATGATACAGGTCCGCACCCCACAGATCAAACAGAAATACGTCTACGGCCCGGAGGCGAGTATCGACGTGGCGCCGTTGTCGCTGAGCGAGGGATTTATTATGAGCGATGCGGCAAGGATAGGCTTCCACAACGATTGTTTCCTTTCCGGTGTCGATGATTATGGCACCTATTACGATTACGGCAGCTCCACCCAACCGAAAAGGGCCGCCAATCTCCCGCTGCGCCACTATCTGCAGCAGGACAGCCGCTATGTCGCCTTCGGCGCGGAGACCTGTGACGATGCCTACAGCCCCGAAAACGATTGTGCCCCGGCAGGACATGTGGAAGAGGACATGGCGGCGGTCCACATCAGCTTTTTAAACGCTGCCTATAACAACGATGTCAATAATGATTGGGATTCCCTGGGCTGCATCAGCAGTATCCGCGAACGATTGGGGTACAGGCTTGTGCTAAAGTCAGGCCGCTTTCCTTCACGGGCAGTCGCGGGGCGGCCTTATTCTTTTACGTTGCTGCTCCGCAATGCAGGCTATGCCTCGCCTTACAACCCGCGTCCCGTCTTTCTGATCCTGCGCAATCATGCCACCGGGACCGAGCTGGCGTTACCCTGCCGGGCCGATCCGCGCCAGTGGTTCAGCGGGGACTTCGAATGGGACGGCACCGTTCAACTTCCTGCGGGTCTGGCAGCGGGCCAATATGACCTGCTGCTGAATTTCCCGGACAAATATCCATCGATCGCCCAACGCCCCGAATATAGTATCCGGATGGCGAATGACGATTGCTGGGAGGAGCGGACGGGGTATAACAAATTGAATGTTGCGGTGATGGTGAGATAGGCAAACGTTTGCGCGTCGGGCGTCACCGGCTTTTTGACTTTTTATGGATACTTTACATCAGCATCTTTAAGGTGCGAAAAAATGAAAAAGAGAATTGGCCTGGTAGTTTTGTCTTTTTTTGCCGTCATCTGCGTGGCCCGGATGAGAAGAGAGGAACTGACGTTGCGTCTGCAACGGATCGACATTCATACTAATTTACCAAAACTGATTATCGAAAAGGTTTCCTGCCGTAAAGCTGCCATCATCGTTATGGACATGTGGGATGCGCATTGGTGCAAGTCATGGACGGCGCGCGAGGCGGCGATGATTCCCCGAATGAATAAAGTCCTTGCCGCGGCCAGGAAAAGGGGAGTGCAGGTCATTTTTTCTCCCTCCAGCGTCGCGAATTTCTATCGTGACTCTCCGCAAAGGAAGGCAGTGCTGGCGACTCCTGCATGCACGGAGTACGAATACCCTTCCGTAGATAACCTGCTGGCGCTGGATGAGCGGCACCAACTGGATTACACCGCCTACAGCAAGAAGTATTTTCCGGGAACCCCTTATGCGGCCATCGGCGCTGCAGGCACCATCTATAAAGGCTTTCCGCCGCTGCCGCCCTTCGCGAATACCGGAGGTTGCGAGTGCCGCGACAGAAGCTGCCGGCAGGCGGATGTCTGGCACCGGCAGAATAAAGACCTGATCATCGGTCCGGACGACCTGATCGTGGAGGGCAACGACAAAGCCGAACTTTTCAATGTCTGCAAGGCCAGGGGGCTTACCCACCTGCTATACATGGGAGGGGCGGGAAATATGTGCCTGACCTCGTCAAGGGAGACTTCCGTCATAAATATGGCCAACAGGGGCCTGAAATGCGTATATCTCGAGGACCTGATAATCTCCATTTCGGGGAACGGGTATAATCCCGACACCGGTAAAGACGACCCGGACTTTGCTCCATTAAAGGGCGACAGCCTGGTGCTGGACCACCTAAAAAAATATATAGCGCCTTCAGTGAAATCGTATGAAGTTTTTCCAGAATCTTCCGCGCCTGATCTGCCTGCGCCGATCTTTACGCACGATGAAGTGATGAGCTATGTCCCAAAGGGCCCGGCCGATTGTTTCCGCCAGATCTCCTTCGACATCAATGAAAAGCAGGTCTATGCGGACAGCGTCCTGGGTACCTTTTTTTCGGAACAGGACCCTGTAAAATATGCGGCGTTCTGCAAAAAGATCCATCTCGACGCAGCTTTATTGCAAGCCCTGCCCCAGGCGGGTTATGCCACGTACCGGCAGACAACCGTCAATACCGTCTATCCCGGTATGAAGGGAGATTTTTTCGGAGAAACGCTGAGGGAACTGCACAAGCAGGGTATTTCTGGATTCGGCTATATCGGGATCGGCTGGATCATGAAGTATGCCAACGAGCATCCGGCCTATACCGAAGGGGACAAGGTGCATCCGTTGATCTGTCTCAATTCTCCCTACCGCGACAGGGTCATCGCCACCACCCGGGAAGTGCTGAACAATTACCCGGTTGACGGCCTCCGCTATGATATCCTCGACCAGCCATCGACCTGCCGGTGCGACAGCTGTAAAAAACTTTACCAGGAGATGTTTCACGACACGATGCCCGCCAAATGGGTTGACTGGCAGCATGAGGAAAAATTCCGCATAGAAAGCATCAGTCGGATCGTCAGGGACCTGTATGCGGTTTGTAAAGCCGTCAAGCCTTCCGTGCCGGTGTGGCAAAATTGGTTCCAGGGGGAAGACCGTGCCGACATCAGCGATGTCAACTACGTCGATATGTCTTACCTGGAGTTTACAGATCCATTCCGGGAATTATTCCTGAACGGCGTATTCGACAAGAGAGGCATCATTACGGGGAAAGTGATCGAGAACCCCAATATGGGCTGGAAGTGCCTGGCGCTGGGGGGCCATTGCTATTCCTATTTTGCATCGGTCGGGAAGACAGGCTTAGCCGACGGCGAGACTTCCTTTGACAGGATAGTTCCCGCGGATTGGTTCGGGAAGACCCTGGCCCCGTTCTATGCGCGGGTGGAGGAGGTGCAGCCGTACCTGGAGGATACGCATCCCGTCACCAATATCGCCATCGTTTACGATGAAAAGACGCGGTACCATTACGATCAATACAGCAGGGATGAGTACATGAAACTGCTTCGCGAGATCACGCTGCCATTGCTGGGGGCAGGCAACCCAGTCCGTTATATTTCCAACGTCCATCTGACTGCCACATCCCTGGATGCCTATAAAGCTCTGATCCTGCCTGAAACTTCCGGTTTGTCGGCGGATCAGTTGGAGGTCATTCGACAGTTTGCGGCCAGGGGAGGCGCAGTCGTGGTGATGGGCGACGCACTGTCCTATAGCGCCGGAGGTCAACCGTTGCCCGACTTTGCCCTGGCCGGCATGATGGGAGTTTCAAGGAAGGGGATGCCTGAGACGCTGAAGCCGGTGGGGACGGGGGTATCCGACAGCGCGGGTATGCTGCGTACGCGGATGCTGCTGCAAGGGGGGCAAAAGCCGGAGCCGCTTTATACCGTGGATTCGCCGTTTACGGCTGTGACTGTGAACGCGGGGCGGACTATCAGTTGGATCAGGAGGGCGGGAGGGTCCCAGCAGCCGGGCGGATCGCTGCAGCCGGGAGGGTCCCAGCAGCCGTTGGTGCACGTCAACCGGTACGGCAAAGGGTGCGTCTATTATATCGCCTCCTCCGCTATGCCGCAGCTCGTTGCGTCCGTCCTCAACGACGCAGGAGTGCAGTCACCGCTCAGCAACGACAATGTGAACGGATTGGCTGTGCTGACAAAGAAGAATCATGAAAACGAGTGGGTGCTGCATCTGACCGACAAGGGGAAGTATTCGCTGTTTATCGATAAAAAGTACTGCGGCGCATCGGCGATAGCCGCCACTTTTCCGGGGAACATGAAAAATATCCGGCTGAGGTTCACCCGGGATGCGCTGGTGATCGATGTCAATAATGAGAATGATTATAGCGCAATTGTGCTGCGATAAAAGGCGATCCTTTGCTCATCACCATTCCGCGATGGAACCATCCGGGTTATACCAGAGCGGGTTTTTCCAGTCATTCGCGGTCAGGCTCAGTTCCCTGACCAGGTCCTCATCGATATCTACGCCGAGGCCGGGGCGGGGCAGGAGGTCGATATAGCCGTCCTTTATTTCGAAATCCCCGGGATTCCGCAGGTAGTCTAGGAGGTCGATCTTCTCGTTGTAGTGAATGCCGATGCTGCTTTCCTGGATAAAGGCATTGATGGCATGGAAGTCGATTTGCAGCGCCGAGGCGAAGGCGATGGGGCCGAGCGGGCAATGAGGCGCCAGTGCTATGTCGAATGACTCCGCCATGGCGGCGATCCTGCGGACTTCGGAAATGCCGCCGGCGTGGCTAAGGTCAGGCTGGATGATATCGATGCAGTTGTCCATGAACAGTCTTTTGAAATCCCAACGGCTGAACATCCGTTCGCCGGTAGCGATTGGAGTAGAGGTTAATGTCTGGAGGAGAGGCAGTATTTCGTTGTTTTCCGGCAGGACCGGTTCTTCGATGAACATCAGCCGGAAAGGTTCCAGCTCGCGGACAAGGATCTTGGCCATGCCGCGGTGAACGCGGCCATGGAAATCCAGTGCGATGCCTATGTCCGGGCCTACCATTTCGCGGACAGCGGCAGTGCGGGCGATCGTCTCATCGACTTTTCGCGCCGAGTCGATCCATTCCATTTCGGCAGTAGCGTTCATTTTCACTGCCTTGAAACCCGCCAGCACCCGGGCTTCTGCCGCAGCGGCGATATTATCCGGTCTATCGCCGCCGATCCAGCCGTATATCTTCATTTTATTCCGCACGGAGCCCCCCAGCAGGTCATAGACCGGTCTGCCGAGTGCCTTGCCTTTGATATCCCAAAGCGCCTGATCGAAGCCGGATATGGCGCTCATCAGGACAGGGCCGCCACGGTAGAAGCCGCCGCGGTAGAGGGTCTGCCAGATATTTTCTATGGAGGAGACGGGCTGGCCGATGACATACTCTGCCAGCTCTTTGACGGCGGCGATGACCGTATCGCTTCTGCCTTCGATGACAGGCTCACCCCAGCCGAAAAGGCCAGGCTGGTTCGTATAAACCTTAAGGAATACCCAGCGGGGCGGTATCTTGAAGATCTCTATTTTTTCCACCCGGACGGAAAATCCATCACCTTCATCTGGTTGCGTGGCCAAAGTGCTCATGGTATCGGTGTGACTGGTTAAAAGGGCTGCTTATTTGAGTGAATTGATGTAATTCTTTGCGCCGCGTTTGAGATGTGCGCGCATAATATAGGCTGCTTCCAGCGGGTCTCTCCGCTTAATAGCCTGGTAGATGTCCTCATGATATTGGATCAGCAGGTTTTTTTCGGCCGGCCGGTCGTCGATCTTGTTTTTGGAGAAGATCGATCGTTTGACCTTGGGCAGGGAATTGAAAACCGGCTTCATGAACAGTGCGACGACGGTATTCTGGGTGGCCTGGCTGATCAGCATATGGAAGCGGCTGTCGATATCCGTCTCTCTTTCTATATCTTCCAGTGGGCAGTTCCTGAGTTCGTCGAGGTTGGCGGCGAGTAATTGCAGGTCTTCATCGGTCCTGTGCAAGGCTGCCGTGGCGGCTATTTCCGGTTCGAAGAGTTCTCTTGCGCGGATGATATCGAAGATCATGTTGCCGTCATCGGACAGTTCCAGGTAAAGGTTGATGGAGCCGATGGCCGATTCGGAACTGATCTCGTTGACGAAGGCACCGCTGCCTTGCCTGATGACGACAAGGCCGCGGGCGCTAAGGCGGCGAAAGGCTTCCCTGACGACGGTACGGCTGACGGAAAAAAGCTTGCAGAGCTCGCCTTCGGTGGGCAATTTCTGACCGGATAGGTATTGCTTATTACGTATGGCGGCTTCGATCGATTCTTCGATTTTCCCACTGAGGAGCTTTTCGGACCCTATTTTTTGAAAAGGTGTATCCGGATTCATAAGATTGTTTATACAATATGAGCCAAAGATATAAGTTATATGACAAATTGTATAAAAGAAAATTGCCTTGCCAGAAGGCGAAGATTTAATTTTAATGATAACTATATGAAAATTAAAATTTTACGTAATTTGTCCTTAAATTAAATCTATAAATATTTGTCTGCCAGCTTTATATTCTCTAAACTTGTATGATGTTATATGACTGTGTATTTTTGACTCCCTAAGCCAAAACTTACGTAATGTTTCACCGCCCGATTGCTTTGCTATTTTGTTGTCTGGCATTCCGTCAATGGGGGGTCACCCAGGATATGACCGGCGCGGGGAGCGTCTCCGCCCGGGTGGCGAAAGAGAGAGCTTGCCAGATCCGGTTGCCCACGACGGATAACCATTACCGGGCGACAAAAGATTACATAGAAGATCAGCCCGATTCCGATTATTTCCACGCTTCGGCAGCGGCCTACGAGTCCTTCCGGGATATGAAGTTCGGGGTCCGTATTCACTGGGGGATCTATTCCGTCTGGAAGATGCCTCATGAGTCCTGGGATTTCCTGAAGTTGTCCGATGAGCAGAAGGAGGAGTACCAGGAAACCTACAAGACGTGGAACCCCGCCGGTTTCAACGCGGAGGAGTGGATGGACCTTTTCCGGGAGGCGGGCATCAGATGCATGGCCTTTACCAGCAAACATCATGAAGGTTTTTCGATGTTCGATACCCGGACCAGGGTGCGGCAGCGGGTCAATTACCTGGCGCCCGGCGGGCCTGCCATCGAGGACTGCGACCTTGCCTATAGCATTATGGAGACTCCCTTCCACCGCGACGTCGTCAAAGAGCTTTGTGAATCGGCGAGACGTCATGGCATCAAGATCGATCTGTATTTTTCCCATCCCGACTGGTACGACGCGGATTTCCGGCCTTATAACTATCACCCGCTGCAGACTCCCGATGCGAAGGCCCACCCTACGGACTATGGCGATCAGAACAGCTTTACCGACAGCTATACCGATGGCAGGCTACCGGCCATGGCGCCGGACGTTACGCCGGAACAACGGGAAAGGATGATCGAAAGGCACCGCGAGCAATTGAAAGAGCTCCTGACTAATTATGGCAAGATCGATATGATCTGCCTGGACCAGTGGCTGGGGCGGACTGTATGGCCTGAATTGAAAAAGACTATCAAAATGGCCCGTGCCCTGCAGCCCGACGTGATGTTGCGATGCCGGGGGATCGGTAATTACGGCGACTACTATACGCCGGAGGGTTTTGTACCGGGCAGCAAGGAGAATACGAATATGCCCTGGATGGTGATCTATCCGTTGGCTAACGGCTTCTCCTATGACAGTGTTGCGAGTGACTATAAGGGCAGTCGATGGATCATCGACAACCTGGTCGACGCAGTGGCCAAGGGCGGTAATTTCATGGTCGGCATCGGGCCCGACAGCGACGGTCGCTTCCATCCTGCAGCCATACAGCAGCTGAAGGAGACGGGGAAGTGGCTCGTCGTCAATGGGGAAGGGATCTATGCCACCCGTGGGCGGAAGAACTGGAAGGAGGGCGCCGATATCAGGTACACGACCACCAAAAATAAAAAATACGTCTATGCTTTTGCGTTACATTGGCCCGGCAGGGAGCTCGTACTGAAGACGGTGAAGCCGAAACCGGGGACGTCCGTGCGGCTGCTGGGATATGCGGCGCCTTTGAAATGGGTATATGCCGATGGGCGGCTGACGATCCATATTCCGGCGGCTTTGCGGGAAGGGAGTGCACGTCCGTGCAGTTCCGCCTGGGCCTTTCGCATTGAAGAAGAAATAAAACCATCATGAATCGTAGCATTACAGCACATACTCTCATGGTCGATGAGGTCGACGGCGCCAGGATGATGCGGATGCGTTGGGTCATGATCGGCATGGCATTCCTGGCCACGGTGCTGAACTACGTGCATCGGCTCTCTTTTTCCTATCTGTCTGCCAGCGGCAGCCTGCGGCATATGGTCACGGATGAGGCTTTCGGTTATATTGCTACCGCGTTCTTCGTGGCCTATATGATATCCAATGCGTTGTCGGGATTTGTTATCGACCGGCTGGGGACCAGGATCGGCTATTCGCTGTATATGGCCTGCTGGACGACGGCAGCTCTGTTGCATGCGCTAGCGGTGAGTCCGTTTCAATTCGGCGTGTTCCGGTTCCTGCTGGGCATCGGCGAGGCGGGTAACTGGCCGGCTGCCATCAAGCTGACCAATGAATGGTTTTCGCCGGAAGAGCGGTCGACGGCTACCGGTATTTTCAACAGCGGAGGCGCCATCGGGGCCATCATTGCGCCCCCGTTGATCGCGTGGCTGGGCACTTCCTATGGCTGGCAGGCGACCTTTGTCTTTATCGGGCTGTTGGGTTACGCCTGGCTGGCCGTCTTCTGGTTCCTTTATTATACGCCGGGAAAGGCAGGTGAAAGGCTGACCGGCAGGGTCATCCAGACCGGGCGGATCATTCCTCCGGGCCGGTTGCTGAGGACCAGGTTCGTGGGCTGGCTATTTGTCTCGAAATTTTTCATGGACCCTATCTGGTACTTTATCACCTTCTGGATCGGGCGCTACCTGGTGGACGTGCATGGCTGGGGGTTGGTGAAGATAGGATCGTTTTCCCTGATACCTTTTATCGCGGCAGATCTCGGCAATATACTGGGCGGCCTTTTCACCCAGCATATGATCCGGTCCGGCAAGGCGATCTCCCGGGCGAGAAAGATTACGGCGACGATATCCGGTCTGATGCTGGCCCTTTCGCTATTATCGGGGCCTTTATTGATCCATAGCGGGGCGAGTGCCCTGGGCGTGCTGGCCGTAGCCGGGTTCGGCCATGCCGCGTACAATTCCAATACGATGGCTTTCCCGGCGGATGTGGTACCTCCTTATGCTACCGCTTCAGTTTGGGGCATCGTCAGCGTAGGAGCAGGGCTGGGCGGCGCGTTGTTTCAATCTTTGTCCGGCGTCGCCGTCCACCGGATCTCGCAGCACTCCGGATATGCATCGGCGTACAATACAGTGTTTGTGGGTTACGGGATCATTGCGCTGGTCGGGCTGGCGATCGTTTTATTCCTGATGGGCCCGCTGGTGCCGGATAAGGTGTTGCATGATTATACTGCCGGGCTAAAGCCGGTGGTTAACAGTTAAATTATTATATTTTGGAATACAGGCTATGCGGACATACAGAGCTCTATCTTTCTTCCATCGGAATGGGTTGCTGGGGCTTTGGTGGCGGAGAGTATTGGGGACCGGATAACCAGTCGGATACCAATGCCGTAGTGGCAGCGGCCGTCGGGGCGGGCATCAATTTCTTCGACACGGCGGAAGCCTATAACGAAGGGAGGAGTGAGACCGCTCTGGGCCAGGCGATACGCGATATTCCCCGGGACGGATTGATTGTCGCTTCCAAGATATCCCCCGCGCATTGCTATCCGGAGCAGGTGGAGCACTATTGCGAGGCGTCATTAAAAAGGCTTGGGACGGACTACCTCGACCTTTATATGATCCATTGGCCGATCCATCCGCATTCCATCCGGCATTTTACGAAAGAAGAATCGGTGATCAACCATCCTCCGCTGTTGCAAGATACACTGGGAAGCCTGGAAGAGCTGAAACGGAAAGGCAGGATACGAGAGATCGGGATCAGCAATTTCAGCAGGGCGCGGATGCTGGATATTCCCGGTACGACGACGATAGCCGCCAACGAGCTGCCTTATAACCTGCTCTGCCGTGCCGTAGAAATCGATGCACTGCCTGCCTGCGTGGAGAAAGGGGTCGGCGTCATAGGATATATGACCTTGTTGCAAGGGATACTGGCGGGCGCCTATCCTTCGCTGGACGATATTCCGCCATGGCAGCGGCGCACCCGTCATTTCAGCGCGGCCCGATCACCCCTGTCGCGTCACGGGGAAGAAGGGTTCGAGCGGGAGATGGACCAGGCCCTGGCCGATATCGGCCTCATTGCCCGGGAGGCGGGGCTCAGCATGGCGACTGTGGCTACCCGTTGGGCGCTGGCCCAACCGGGGCTGAGCAGCGCGCTGGTCGGCGCAAGGAATATAAAGAAGCTGGAAGAGAATATCCATGCGGCGCGGGGCGTCCTGGAAAGGGAGATACTGGAAAGATTGAATGGGGCGACGGAAGATCTGAAGGAGAAGATGGGACTGCATTTGGATTATTATGAGAGCAAAGAACGTGACAGGACCGTCTAAGCGGCTGTCATCTATTCTATACTGACTATTAAAAGCATTTATTATGGTTAACGTTCCTACGATTAAGCAAATTGCCAAGAAGCTGAATATCTCGGCCTCCACGGTGTCGAGAGCGCTGCATGATAACGATCGGATCAGCATGATGACCAAGATCCGCGTGCAGAAGCTGGCCCGCGAACTGGAATATGAGCCGAACCAAAAGGCCGTTTTCTTCCAGCAAAAGAAAACTTTTACGATCGGCGTCATCCTGCCCGATCTAAACGAAACTTTTTTCTCGACTGCCATCAGTGCGATCGAAGATACCTCCAACAAGCATAAATATTCGGTGTTGCTGGGTCAGTCGCACGACAGCGAGGAGCGGGAAAAACTCATTGTCGAGACCATCATGAACCACCGGGTGGATGGGTTGATCATTTCCATTGCCAAGAGCACGACGAATTTCGAGCATTTCGAGATGTTGAAAAAATACGGCATACCCATCGTGTTTTTCGACCGGGTGCCCAATCTCCCCAATATTCATTATGTACACTGTGACATGGAACTGGCTACGGTCCAGGCGATGAAATTCCTGCTGCGAAGCGGGCACAGGGCGATCGGCATGATCAATGGCCCGGAGAAGCTATTCGGGTGTCAGCAACGTGTGGAAGGGTATATCAAGGCGATGCGAAGCCATCCGTTGAAATACGATCCCAGCCTGGTGGTCTCTACCGACCTGACTAAAGAATGTACGGAAAAAGCGATGGAGGATCTGCTGGTCTCCAAGAGAAGGCCGACTGCGGTGCTGGCCTACAATGACGATGTGGCGCTGGATGCCATACAGTATGCCAGGAAAAAGAAATTGAAGATCAACAAGGACATTGCTTTTGTCACTTTTTCCAGCCAGCCCATGATCAATTACACTGCATTCCCGCCGGTGGCGTCCGTGGATCAGTTCCCTTACCAGCAAGGGCAGATAGCGACGGAAATCTTACTGGAGTTGCTCAACAAGAGAAAAGACGATCCTGAAATCACTGCTTTCAATAAAATTACCCTTGAATCCAAATTGGCGATCCACAAACAAATGTAGCATTCGCCGCCCGTGGGGCGGAGTTTTTATCGTGATGATCCTGGCGTCGCTGGCATGGAGGCCGGTGGGGGGGGCGGGAGTGGTGGTCATACGCAGTCCTTCCGGCAAGTTGACGGCCAGGGTCTATGTCGACGCTGCGCGGCGGCTTAGCTGGTCGCTGCAATTGAATGGCCGGGCGCTCGTTGAGCCGTCCGTCCTGGGGATCAGCGTCGACCATGCGGATCTCGGGCAGGATGTGGAGCTGGGGGAGCCAATTGTAACGGTTACCAATGATCGATACCCATGGAGGGGCGAGCATAGTGTGGCCGTCGATCATTACCGGCAAGTTATTATTCCCGTTAAGAATAAGAGGACAGGTGTGCGTTGGCGGCTGGAATGCAGGATCTTCGATGATGGGTTTGCGTACCGGTATGTCGTGCCTGGCGGGGATTCCACGCGGGTCACGGGAGAGTCCGGTTCGTGGGTCATACCGGCCGGCTCTACTGTCTGGTACCAGGAAAACGTATATTACTACGAGGGATTATATTACCCCAGCCCGGTGGAATCGCTCGGCGCGAGACAGTTGGGGCCGCCCGTCACTTACAAGACGCCGGGTGGCGCATACGCCAGTATTACCGAAGCCGCCCTGTACAATTACAGCGGCATGTCGCTGCGGTCCGACAGTAGCGGAGTGCTGCATGCGGCGTTTGTCAACGATTCTGATGGATGGACAATCGAGGGGACGGTGGTATCGCCGTGGCGGGTGGTGGTAGCCGGCAGGGATCTCAATGCACTGGTCAATTCGGATATCATACCTGACCTTAATCCCGCTCCCGGTCCTGTGGCCAGGAATGCCGCGTGGATAAAGCCGGGTCGTGCGGTGTGGTCTTATTTCATGCATGACAATGTGACGACGCTACAGCTGGAAAAGACCTATGTCGACAAGGCAGCGCTGCTGGGCTTTGAATATAGTGTAGTAGATGCGGGTTGGGATGCCAGCTGGCCGAACTGCATGGATTCGCTGCAATCGCTGGTCGACTATGCGCGTCAGCGGCGGGTAGGCATTTTTGTTTGGAAGTCATATGCTTCGTTGAGGGACGATAGCGTGCGGGTGGCTTTTTTCCGCACCATGAACCGGATCGGGGTGGCGGGTGTGAAGATCGATTACATCGATAAGGAGGGAATCGGCCAGGTGCGTTTTTATGAGCATGCTCTGCGGGATGCGCTGAAGTTCCGGTTAATGATCGATTTTCATGGGGCCGATAAGCCGACAGGGTATAACCGCCGGTTCCCCAACGAGATCACCCGTGAAGGCATCTACGGGCAGGAGTGGAGGACCTATACGCCGGAGGGTCCGGTGAACAATGCAATTATTCCTTTTACGCGATATCTCGCCGGTCCGGGTGATTATACCCCCGGTGTCTTTCACAGCAGTCTGGCGTATGGTACGTCGCGGGCGCAGCAGTTGGCTTTACCGATCATTTATAATTCCCCGTTGATGTGCTGGCCGGATGACCCGGATGTTTATCTAGGTAGCCCGGCCCTGCCGGTTATCCGCAGCATGCCTGTCGTCTGGGATGAGACGCGGGTGCTGGCGCCCAGCGGTGTCGGCAAGGTGGCGGCCTTTGCGCGGCGAAAGGGCGGGGATTGGTTTGTGGGCATCATCAATGCGGGGGATGGGATGCGGTTTAACCTGCCGTTGGTGTTTTTGGGCGGTGGGCATTACCGGGCGGAGATTTTAAGCGATGATCTGACGAACAGTGACCGGTTGCTGCATTCCGTTACGGGCTGCGTCGCCGGCGATTCTTTGCCCGTCGCGATGAAGGCGCAGGGCGGATATGTAGTGATGTTGAGGAAGGTGGCGGATCCGCCGCCTGCTTTGGTTATCATGCCGGCGGGTGGATATATTGAAGGGCCGGTAGCAGTGAGGGTATTTGTGAAGGGGGCGGGGAGTGCGGCGGATGTAGGGTCTGGGCGCGTGCATCGGGTGATACGTTTTACTTTGGATGGCAGTGAGCCGGATGAAGGGTCGGATGAATATCGAGGGCCATTGGCCGTGAGGGATCCGCAGTTGCTGCGGGCGCGGGTGTTTGATGGGGGGAAGGCGGAGGCAGCCGATGTGGTGGCACAGTTCCTCAATGTGCCGGCGCCGGTGTTGTCACCGGCGGGCGGGATCTTTACGGGGAGAGAGGCCGTGAAAGTGGCGGGTGCTCCACGGGGTGATGTCCGTTATACGATCGATGGGTCGGAGCCTACGGTTACTTCGCCCGTTTTTGGAGATTCGCTCGAACTGGACAGGACCGTGACGGTGAGGACGCGGGAGTTTTTCCGTACCGGAGGGAGAAGCGAGCTGAGCGAGCTCATGTTCCGGCGGGTGGAGCCCGACCCGGCGGTGGCTGGGGGCGGGGCAAAGAGTGCGGCGGCCCTCGACTATTCCTATTATGAAGGGAAGTGGGATTCTATGCCCGATTTTAGCCGGCTTGCGGCGGTAAAGCAGGGCCATGCGGCTACTCCGGAGCTTTCGGATATCCCGGGCCGGCCCGATAATTATTCCATACAATTCCGTGGATATGTAGACATACCGGAAACAGGGGTGTATACTTTTTATACGATATCGGATGACGGCTCGCAACTTTATATCGGCGGCGAGAACGTAGTGGATAATGACGGTTGTCACGGCGACCTGGAAAGATCGGGGGACCGGGCGCTGGCTGCGGGAAGGCATCCGATCACGATAAACTATTTCCAGCAAGGGTCTGGTCAGACGCTGCAGGTGTATGTGAAGGGGCCACATGTGGAGAAGCAGCTGGTCACTGCCGGTTTTTTTTCAGGGAGGCCCTCTGATTAGCGACCCTCTGATTAACTGGAAGATTTCCCAACATTAATTCATACATAAAAATGCGCTGCAGGTCGAAAATTCGTACGTATTAGTGCGAAATTAAGCATAAATTCGTACGTATTAATGTAAATCGCCTGAAAATGAAGCGAGACGAATTGAGTTATTTATCAAAATGGAAAGAATCAGATGGCCGTAAGCCTTTGTTAATCAGGGGTGCCCGCCAAACCGGCAAAACTTGGCTCATGAAGGAATTTGGCCGGATCGCTTACCAAAAGATTGCGTATGTAAACCTTGAAAGCAATCCCACTTTAAAGAACGTATTTGCAGAAAACTTCGATATTCACCGTATTCTATTGGCTATTCAGATTGAGACAGGTATAACTGTCGATGCAGCAAATACATTGCTCATCCTAGACGAAATTCAAGAAGCTCCCGGTGCATTAACTTCACTAAAATATTTCCAGGAAAATACGCCGGAATATCATGTAATTGCTGCCGGCTCTTTGTTAGGGGTCGCATTAAGCGGTCATACTTCCTTTCCTGTGGGTAAGGTAGAATTTCTTGATCTCTATCCATTATCTTTTACAGAATTCCTGGAGGCTTTAAATGAAAAACCACTAGTTGACCTCTTAAGAAGCCGTGATTGGCAACTGATCAGCAATTTCAAAAACCGGTACATTGAAAGGCTAAAACAATATTATTACGTCGGCGGCATGCCGGAAGCCGTTTCGGCCTTCGCGCAGCGTACTGACTTTGATGAAGTGAGGCAAATCCAAAAGCGGATATTAATTGCCTATGAGCAAGATTTTTCGAAACATGCTCCTTTGGAGATTGTTTCCCGTATCAGAATGTTGTGGAACTCCATTCCCTCACAACTTGCCAAGGAAAACCGAAAATTCATTTATGGACTCATTCGCCAGGGTGCAAGGGCAAAGGATTATGAATTGTCAATGTCATGGCTGATTGATTGTGGGTTGATCCATAAAATCAACAATGTAACAAAGCCTGCCATTCCTTTGAAGGCCTATGAAGACTTCGGCGCGTTCAAGCTATTTCTGGTAGATATAGGATTATTGGCCGCCATGGCTGAACTGGATGTAAAAACTCTGCTTGAAGGAAACGAATTGTTTGAAGAGTTTAAAGGAGCCTTGACGGAGCAATATGTGTTGCAGCAATTGATCGTTGCAAAAGATACCGGAGTTTATTACTGGTCTCCGGAAAACGCGAGGGCTGAAGTCGACTTTCTTTTACAAATTAAAGGGCAAATAATTCCCTTGGAAGTTAAGGCCGCTGAAAACCTGCACGCGAAAAGTCTTCGGGTCTATTATCAGAAATATCAACCGGAATCGGCCATTAGAACTTCTCTATCCGATTATCGAAAAGAGAAATGGATGACCAATCTGCCGCTATATGCGATCAGTGCCATATAGATAGCAGATGCATCATCAGCCCGTTGATCTCATCGCGGGTAAGCGCTTTCCTGAAGATCATGACATCGTCGATATATCCTTTGAATATCCTGCCGGGGTCGGTGGCATTGGCGCCGATCGTCCAGGGGCTGTCATAATAATTGCTCAGGCCGGTCTCGCCGTGGGGATCGCGGGGTTCCATCCGCTTGCTGGCTACCAGCCGGCCATCAATGTACAGATCTTCATACGGGTAGTGCGTGACGCCGGCGATGTGGTGCCAGTGGCGGTTCCATCCGGCGGGCGTGGGGGCGAATGCTTCATGTCCTTCCCATCCGTTGGTATAGAAATTAAGTACCGTATTGCTGCCCTTCAGTTGTAGCGCGTCCCAGTCTCCCCGGCAAATGATATCGGAAAAATTTTCCTCTTCCATAGGGTAGATCCAGGCCATCATTGTGAGTGAATCGCTGATCGTCAGCGTGTCCAATCCTACGCCGGGCGGGATCTCAATATAGCAGCCCCGGGCCGCGTTCAGCCGGATGGCTTTCCCGAACAGGCCATTGACCCAAACAGGCGTTCCGACTATTTTTCCATCGTTGCCGCTGCCGGAGAGGTCGGGGATTGTGCCGGCGGGGGCCTCATCAAAATCCATAACCAACGCGGCATTCAGGCGGCGGAGACTGGCGATGTCCGGGGCGGGCAATGGCGTGCCGTCGAGGATGCGGACGGGAAAGGGCGGGAGGTCCCCGATGCCGATGAGCGACAGTGGGGTGCAATCTGCGGCTGCCAGAAGAAAGCGGACCTCTTTCTGCTGACCGGGCTGAACAGGTATCCGGTGGATTTGGAAGGGGATGTGGTTGAGATAGAGGGTGACGGGGGCGACAGCGCTGCTGCTGCCGGTGTTTTTCACCCTCGCGCTGACGGTAAAGCTGTCTTTGCGAAGGAGTACCGGCGGCATCGGCGTAGAAAGACTGTCGTAGACGAAGGCGGGGGCTTTTTCACGGACGAAGAGTTTTTGCGGGGCGGCGAGGCGCTTTTCCGCGGAGGCTATTCCGGCATCGGCCCGATGGTGCCGGACCATGATCTCATGAGTCCCAGCGCGGTAAATGGTAACGGGGATAGATAACCGGGCGGTGTCATTGGCATTGACGAGGACGGCGGGGGAAAGGTAGGGATGGCCATCCACGAGGATGTCGAGGTGCAGACTGCCGGCGGCCGAGCCGTGATTGCTGATGCGGCAGGACCATTCCACCGTTTGTCCCGCGTCGGCGGCAGGGGAGGAGACAGAGGGGGAGCCGACGCTGAAATCGGGATGACCGGTGGTCAGCGAGGGGGGCGCGTCTTCGGGAGCGGTGCCCCAGCTCTTGTTGGGAATTGGCGCCATCTCCAGCGTCAGGGTACCGCCGGCCAGGATATCATTGTGGGATATCCATGGACGTTGGTAGGTCCGACCGTTCAGCGTGGCAGCGCGGATATATTTGTTGCGGGCCGAACTGCCCGGGGCGCGGATCGTGAAATCCCTGCCATTGGGCAGGTGGATGATGCATGCCGGGAATACCGGGCTGCCGATCTCATAGACTGGGCGGCCGGGTGTGACGGGATAGAAGCCCATGGCGCTGAGGACGTACCAACTGGAGAGGGCGCCCAGGTCATCATTACCAGGCAGGCCGCCGGGGACGTCGGAGTAGGATGTCTCCGTAATATGTCGCGCCCATTCCTGGGTTTTCCAGGGCTGCCCGGAGAAATCGAACAGGTAGGCATAATGCAGCGGCGGTTCGTTGTCGTGGACATAGTATCCTTTTTCAAAGCATTCCGACAGTTTGTCCGAGAAGGCAGTGGCGCCGCCCATGAGATTAATGAGGCCGCGGACGTCGTGCGGGACATACCAGGAGTAAGTCCATTCGGTGCCTTCGCAATAGCCGCCGTCGGTGAAGGCCGAGAAAGGGGGAAGCGCGGCGACGGACAGAGAGGATACAGCGGGAGGGGGGACGGCGCGGGCGCGCATGAAGCCGGTGGCGGGGTCGTATACGTTTTGATAATTATAAGAACGGTGCAGAAGGGAGTCGGCGGCGGTGGGATTGTGGTTCGGTAGGCGCGCGGAGGCGCCGGCGATTTGGAGGAAGGTGGCGGCGGCCCAGTCGTTGTAGGCGAATTCGAGGGTCTGGGAGACGCTGTTGACGCGGGACGCGGGCACATAGCCGAGGCTGTTATACGGGGCCATATCCCTGCGGGCATAGGGAGCGTCCAGCAGGCTCTTGCGGATAGCCTCGCAGGCTTTGGCGATATCGAAGTTGCGGACGCCTTTGACATAGCTGTCAAGGATAAGCTCAACATTATGGTTGCCCAGCATATTCCCCGTCGGCAGCCAGCCGGTGCGGTCATATTCCGAGAGGACCGAAGCGATCATCTCCCCTTCTGCGACAGGGTCGAGCAACGTGATCAGGGGATGCTCGCTGCGATAGGTATCCCAGGGGTAGAGCGGGGTATAGCGGCGGGGCGACTCGCCTGCATCCGACATGATGGCGGGCATGAAACAGCTGTGGTAAAGCGCAGTGTAGAATACCCGGCGATGGGCCTCATCTCCGCCTTTTATTTCTATGCGGGACAGGAGTGTGTTCCATGTCTGCCTTGACTGGCGGCTGTATTGGCCGAAATCGTCATCGGGCATTTCCTGCTGCAGGTTGTCCGCGGCGGCGGCGATGGAGGTGTTGGAAAAGCCGGTGCGGACTTCGATCATCTCGCCGGCAGTGGTGGTATAGTCGAGGCGGATGGCCGACGGCGGGGTCATGGGTTGAGGTGGGGCGGTGGACGGTTGGGGTTGGAGGCGGAATGGTTTGCTGAAGCGGGCGATGAACCAGGTGCCGTGACAGTTGCCGGTCAGAACCGTATCGGCGACGATCGTCACGTCCGACACGTCGGACAGGAGGATATGGGACTGCGCTGAGGCAGGGAATACGAACCGGGCCAAACCGCCGTGGACGGTGGCGGTAAAGGAGCAATGGATATGATAGCTGAGCAGGTCGACGTCATATTGCCAGGGATGGCTGGTTTCTCTGCGGTGCGAGAAAGAAGACGGGCTGTTTACCGGCGACGTATAAGGCATAATGAGAAAATTGCCGGAGGAACCCCAGCCGCTGCTATGGTTCAGATAGCTGAAGGCGGTGATATGGGTATCGGTATAGCGATAGGCGTCGGGGGTGATCTGGACCATGCCGAAAGGGGCGAGGACGGCGGGGAAGGTTGCGCCGTTGGATTCCCACACGGTCCGTTGCGTCGATTTGGCGGTGCCGATGAGGGGATCGACTTCGTCCGCCGGGGTGAGGTGCGGAGCAACGGACGCGCTTTTGGGGTGGGCCGGTGTGCGTTGCGGCGGGTCGGGTTTTTGGGCTTCTGCATCGATGCCTGCCGACAGGAAGATGACAGCCGAAAGGAAAAGGCTGAGATGAAATTCATTTTTCATGAGCATTCCGACAAGGTACTATTATTCAGGAACGGGGATGATGCAAACGTTTGTCCGTGAAATAGTTGTCGGGTTTTCGGACGGGTAAATGGCATCCGGAAGGCCGGGAGGGCAAAATCGGGCCGGGGGAAGCCCGAAAATACAAACGTTTGCACTGATTGGACCGGCCATCGGGCCGAAATTAATCAATCGTTTGCGTAAATTTTAAAAATACGAGATAAGTTATTGAAAATGAAATTATTATATGCATTTTCGGGGAAGATGATTTTATACATAATTCGTGTTAACATGAAGTTAAAATAGCATCCCGGAGAGTAAGTTCTATATTTAAAAATCCAAAAATTATTTGCTTATGCCAAGGATCGTTTACAAGAAAATAACGCTGCTCAGCATCTTATTCTTCTTCATTCTTCAGCAGTCTTTCGCGCAAACGAGAGCTATTACCGGTACAGTGACAGATGAGAAAGGAAGCCCGGTCGCGGGGGCATCCATCACGGCTAAAGGTTTCAAGAAAGGAACTTCGACCGATTCGAGCGGTCATTTCTCTTTTACGGCGCCTGCCGCCACCAAAACACTAGAGGTCTCCAGCATAGGGTACTCTAATGTTGTATTCCCCATCGGCAGCGGAAATGATCTGATGATCACCATTAAGTCTGAAGGCACGGCGCTGAATGACGTGGTGGTAGTCGGTTATGGCACGGCACGCCGGAAGGATGTGACGGGAGCCGTCTCCAGCATTTCGGCCAAAGATTTCAACGGAGGTGTCATCACCACGCCGATGGATCAGGTGAACGGCAAGGTGCCGGGTCTGGTCGTCACGAGCCCGGACGGTGATCCCAACAGCAACCCGCTCATCCGGTTGAGAGGGCAGACTTCGCTGTTAGGCACACAGGCGCCTCTCCTTGTGGTGGATGGCGTCATTTTGGACAACTATGAGCTGTTGTCTTCCATTCCCCCTGCGGACATCGTCACCTTCGATTTCCTGAAAGACGCCTCCGCTTCCGCCATTTATGGCTCCCGCGGTGCGAATGGGGTCATCCTTATCACCACCAGGCAAGGGCATAGCGGCACCTTCCAGGTCGATTATTCCGGATCGGTGGGCTTCCTGAAGGATGCGAAATACTATGACATCTTCAGGAATGCGCAAAGCTTTCTGAAAGCGGCGGCAACCATACCGGGTACGGATACAGCCGCGCTCGACCAGGGCGGCAATACCGACTGGCAGAAGGCGATCACCCAAACGGGTTATAGCCAGACGCATAACCTGGGTATTTCCGGCGGCACCGGGAACTTCACGTACCGGGGTTCGCTGTACTATCAGAATCAGCAGGGGATCGTGATCAATACGGGCAGGCAACAGCTGGGCGTCAGGCTGACTGCCGATCAGAAAGCCCTCAATGGCAAGCTGGACATCCAGATAAACGTTTTGAATACGGAGACGCCTCACCAGAATATCGATGCCAATATTTTCTATTGGGCCTATAATATCCCGCCTACCGTTCCGGAGTATACCAATGGGGTGCTCACGCCGATCAACAACTACAACTATCTGAACCCGGTCTGGATAGAGCAAAATGAGTTGCGGAAATCGGTTGACTATCTGAAGTCGAATCTCGTGACAGCCAACTATGAGATCATAAAGGGTCTTAAAGCCGGTGTTACGGGCGATATCAGCAGACTGAATACGCAGTACGATTACTATCTGCCGGTGATCCCCGGTGTGGGAGGAGAGAACCAGGCATTTAAATACGCTTCGAATACGAATTCGGATAAGGGGGATTTCCATATCAACTATGCGGGCAGTTTCGGCAAGAGCAATATCACAGCTACGGGTGTATACGAATACAATTATTATGAGGACGATTCATATTCCGCATCCGGACAGGGTTTTCAGGTCGACGCTTCGCAGGATAATTCCCTTCAGTCCGGCAATAACGCGTTGAATGTGATCAAGTCTTATAAGGAAGAATACAAGCTGATCTCTTACCTGGCCAGGGCGACCTACAACTATGACAGTAAATATTACCTGACGGCCAGTATCCGGCGGGACGGGTCATCCAAATTCGGTGCTGACCATGCGTGGGGAGAGTTTCCGTCCTTTTCGGCGGCTTGGCGCATCAGCCAGGAGCAATTCCTGAAGGACGTGACCTGGATCGACGAACTGAAGCTTAATGTCGGCTATGGCATCACGGGGAACTCGGACCCGATCGGCGCCTACAATACACAACTGCTGCTGCAGGGGAGCGCCTATGGTTATAATCCTACCAACAGCAGTAATTTATACCCGGTGGGGTATACTCCTTCCCAAAACCCCAACCCGGATCTGAGATGGGAAGAAAGGATCGGGCGGAATATCGGGGTGGACTTCAGCTTCTTAAAAAGCAGGGTGACGGGTAGTATATCCGCGTTCAGCGACAAGACCAATAACCTGCTGTATACGTATGGCGTGCAGGTCCCGCCCAATTTCATCAGCACCGTCCTGGCCAATGTAGGGAATATGACCAATAAAGGCGGGGAATTAGGCTTGAATGTCGCTATCGTTCGGAAGAAGGATGTAGAGTGGAGCGTGGGTGGCCAGATCAGCATGGTGCGTACCAAGGTAACCAGCCTGTCCGGAACCTGGGATGGGAATGCGGTGGCCTCCAACCATATACAGCTGACCGCCGCCGGTGGCGAGGGTCTGAGCTTCAATCCCCTGACCTATCTTCAGGTAGGGTATTATCCCGGGGTGTTCTACCTGCCTCATTTCGTAGGTATCGATCAGAACGGCAACCAGCTGTTGGATTCCGCGCATGTAGGGAAGGTGGGCATCAATGGTAATCCGACCTATTATTATACGGATCCTTCGCCGAAATTCACCTACGGCATCAATTCGTCGGTCCGGTATCAGCGTATTTCCCTGAGTGTCGCCTTTGTCGGCAACGATGGCCAGAAGGTATACGACAATTCCCGGCTGAATATGGCCAACTACGGACGGTTCCCGGGCTTGAACTCTTTGAAGGAGCTCTTTACCAACGGGCTCAAGGATAACCCCACGACCTCGGATTACTGGCTGGAGAAGGCCTCTTACCTCCGTTGTTCAAACGCAACCCTCAGCTATAATTTCCCCAAGATCAGTAACTCGATCCAGGCAATGCGGGTATACGTGACAGGCACCAACCTGTTCATTGTCACTCCCTATAAAGGGCTGGACCCGGAAATATCTCCCTATGGCAGCAACAATACCGGTTTCTCGACGGCGAACGGAAGCCGTGCGGGTATCTCAAGTCTTGCGACGGTCCTTGGCAGCAATTATGGCGGCCTTGGCGGTGCGGGTACTGGCCAGGGATACCTGGATAACAACTATGCCGGCAACGGGTTTTATCCGAGGGCGCGTTCTTTCACTTTTGGTGTAGCCATTACTGTTAAATAACATCACTTAATTTAAAAATATTAAAGATGAGGACATTATTATTCAATCTGAAAAAGTGGGCGCCGGCGGTCATTCTGCTTTGGATCACCGGGACGGCCTGCACCAAACTGAATGTGAAGACCTACAGCGTTGTGCCGGCCACTACTTTCTGGGACGACCCGGCCAATATCCCCTCAGGGAAGATCCCTGCGTATTCCGCGCTGGGTAATATCGCCGGCCATACAGGCGTGAGCAATATGATGGAGATCACTTCGGATGAGATGGTATTTCCTACGCGCGGTACGGACTGGTACGATGGCGGGCAGTGGGCGAGGATGTATTTCCACCAGAATGCGGCGACCGATGTAGATGGTAATGTCAATAACTGCTGGCAGAGTTGTCTTGCCGGGGCGGGTGATTGCAACTATGTCATCTATAGCCTGCAAGGCCTTCCTGCTGGTTCAGATCCCAGTTTGCAGGCGGATATCGCTGAGATGGTGGCCCTTCGCTCGCTTTTTTATTATCAGGCGATGGTCCTTTTCGGAAATATCCCTTATGTGACCGATTTTAAGATCAATCCGGCCACTGTCGTCCAAATCCCCATGGCTGCGACCTTCGACTCGCTGGAGACTGACCTCAAAGCGTCGCTGCCCTATCTGGCCAGCAATGTCGATAACTCTACCTATGGGAAAATAACCAAGTATGCGGTTTTTGCCCTTTTGGCGAGGATGTATCTCAACGCCAAGTTCTATACCGGGACAGACCGGTCGGCGGATTGTATTTCGATGTGTGACTCGATCATCAGCAGCCCTAACTATCACCTGGAATTCGACTATTTCGACGCCTTTGCAGGGGTCAACAATACCAGCCCGGAGAACATCCTGGTGGTCCCGGCAGCTAACAATAACCTGCTCTATAGCAACGGCCTGGTCCAGGGTTCGATCGAGTTCAATTCAGCGCTCACCTTTGGAATTCCCTGTTGCAACTTTGGAAATAACGGGGCCTCGTCCACTCGTGACTTTTACCAGTATTACGATACTACATCCACTTATTCCGTGGATACTGTACAGATCAATAGCCGGACAGTCATCAATCAGCTGCGGACCTTCAACGATCAGCGGACGGGGCAATACCTGACCGGGCAGCAGTTTCAGGGAGATGGTGTGACCAATTATCCGCCGTACAAAAATTGGGTCGTCAACAATACAGACTATTGCTGTACCTATAACGGTGATACATCGGTCAATAATACGACCAGGATCGGCGACTATTACAATAGCCAACATTCCCCCGTCATCTATTATGACACGATGAATGAATTTACTTTCGGTACTTCGCCGGCGTACTTCAGGCACGCGGGAGTCCGGAATATCAAATACTGGCCGCAACCGGGTCTGCCGGCCAATAACGATATGGCCAACGCCTATGTGCTGTTCCGCCTGGCGGATGTCTACCTGATGAGAGGTGAGGCCGAGTATTGGAAGGGGGATCTTGCCGATGCGCTGACGGATTTCAATGTGATCCGCGCCCGGGCTTATTCCGGCAGCCCGGCCCACAACTGGACATTGGCTGACCTGACGCCTGATAATATATTGCAGGAAAGAGCCCGGGAACTGGCCTGGGAAGACGTGCGGAGGATCGATCAGATCCGGATGCAGGTATATACAGGGGTCCCATATTTTACCCGGGCCCGGAATTATCCGCCGAAGCCTGCCGATGCTTCTGACAACCACACCTTCTTTCTACCGATACCACTTACCGAAATCAATACGAACCCTAATTTGAAACAGAACCCGGGGTATTGATCCCCATCGAGGATAGTTCAGTATATTTAGGTAAATGGCCATTGATGGATCTTTGTAAGAGGCTTATTCCTTTTGTTCTCGCCTGTGCGACCCTTTCGAATGCTTGTTCCCGACGGCCGGCCTCTCTTTTCACGGAGATGCCGGCCGCTCAAACGGGCATTGGCTTCACCAATAAGAATGTGGACAGGGATACCCTGAGCATTCTCGATTACCTGTATTTCTACAATGGCGCAGGAGTGGCGATCGGAGATATCAATAACGACGGATTACCCGATATCTTTTTTACCTCCAATACGGGGGGCAATAAATTATACCTCAACAAGGGAAATTTTCATTTCGAGGATATCACGGCCAGCGCCGGCGTTGCCGGCAGTGCCGACTGGACGACGGGGGTGACGATGGCAGATGTCAACGGGGACGGGCTGCTGGATATCTATGTGTGTGCCGTCGGCAACTATGATCCCCGGGACCAGAATGGCGACCAGCATGTTTATTTTCAGCATTCCCGCAACCAGCTGTTCATCAACAACGGCAACAACACTTTCACGGAGTGCGCGGCCAAATGGGGATTGGATATCGTAGGATACAATACACAGGCCGTCTTTTTCGACTATGACCATGATGGGGACCTCGACATGTTCCTCCTGCAGCATTCCACGCATCAGACGGATTCCTATGGACCCACTTCCCTGCGGGATAAATATAGCGCGGAGAGCGGCGGCAAATTATACCGCAATGACGGCGACCATTTCACGGACGTCACCAAAGGGTCCGGGATCTATAGCAGCGCGCTGGGCTATGGGCTGGGCGTTGCGGTGGCCGATCTGAACCAGGACGGTTATGACGATATTTATGTCAGCAATGACTTTCATGAGAACGACTATTATTATATCAACCAGGGTAACGGCACCTTCAAAGAAATGAACGCCCAGGCCTTCGGGCATGAGTCGAAATTTTCCATGGGCAATGACATTGCGGACATCAACCATGACGGCTGGCCGGATATCATGACCGTGGATATGCTGCCCGAGGATGAGAAGGTGTTAAAGTCCTCGCTGGGTGATGACCCGCTGGACCTTTATCTGTATCAGCGGACCTTCGGGTATAACTACCAGTATTCGCGTAATTGTCTGCAGCTGAATACCGGCAGGGGCCTGAAATTTTCGGATATCGCCCTGTACAGCGGGGTGGCTGCCACTGACTGGAGTTGGGGCCCGCTGATCGCTGATTATAACCTCGACGGGCAGGACGATATTTTCGTTTCCAACGGGATCAAGAACCGGCCCAACGACCTGGACTATGTCAAGTTCATATCCGGGTTGGAGCAACCACATGCCGGTTCCGGGAAGAGGGTGCACGACAAAGAGATACTGAAACACCTGCCTTCGGGCGCCTGGCATCCATACATTTTCGAGGGAGGTGCGGACCTGACCTTTACAGACCATTCGGCGGACTGGGGTTTCGACCAGACAGCCCTTTCGCAGGGAGCTGCCTATGGGGACCTCGACGGCGATGGGGCCCCCGACCTGGTCACCAATGTCATGAACGGCGAGGCGGGCATCTACCGCAACAATACCCGGACGCAGCATCCCGATAACCACTACCTGACGATAGCCTTCAAAGGGCGGTCGCCGAATACTTTTGGCATCGGGACCAAGGCCTTTGTCTATTGCGGGGGCAAGCTATACTACCAGGAACTTCAACCCGAAAGAGGTTTTATGAGCAGCAGCGAACCCTTGCTGCATTTCGGGCTGGGAGACGGGATCGTTGCCGACAGTATCCTGATCCTCTGGCCTGATAACCGTGTCTTACGGATGCGCCAGGTTGCCGCCAACCAGAGACTATTGGTCGCCTATGACCGGAAGACATCGGATACGGTAACCGACGTCCCGGCCTTTATCAATGCGGTGCTGCATACGCCGGCCTCCTCAGGGCTGAAAGATATTACGGCGGCGTCAGGTATCGACTGGGGCCATCAAGAGGATAATAATTTTATCGATTTCAACCGGCAATCGTTCATTCCCCATGAGGTGTCTACACAGGGCCCAAAGGTGGCGGTAGCCGATGTGAACGGCGACGGGCTGGAAGACTTTTATGTGTGCGGGGCCAAAGGACAAGGCGGCGTTCTTTATCTGCAGCAGCCCGACGCTAGTTTCCGGGTGTCACCCGATTCGGCCGTGTTCCTGGCCGACAGGGGCTGTGAGGGCGTCGATGCCATCTTCTTCGATGCCAATGGAGATCACTTCCCCGACCTGTATGTCGTCAGCGGCGGGAATGAATATACAGGAGATGTGCCGGAGCTGAAAGACCGGTTGTATCTCAATGACGGCAACGGCCATTTTACCCCTTCGACAGGCCTTCCTGCCTTTTATGGCAACAAGTCGGTCGTGCGGGCAGCGGATTTCGACCGTGACGGCGATGCCGATCTTTTTGTCGGGGGCAGGGCCGATGCCATGGTGTATGGGCGGCCACCCAACAGCTATCTACTGCAAAATGACGGCAAAGGGAATTTTATCGATGTCACCCAACAACGGGCGCCGGGGCTTGCTACCATCGGCCTCGTGACCGATGCCGTGTGGATCGATGTGGATCATGACGGATGGCCGGACCTGGTCGTGACGGGCGAATGGATGCCGCCCATCTTATTTAAAAATCACGGGGGAAACTTTGTACGGGAACAGCTGACGGATGACGATGTGGATCTGTCGGGCTGGTGGTGCAGCGCAAAGGTGGCGGATGTCAATGGGGATGGCTTTGACGATATCCTGCTGGGAAATTACGGACTGAACAGCAAGTTGACGGCGAGCGCCGATTACCCGCTGAAGATGTATGTAGGCGACTTCCAGGGCAATGGTCGTTATTCGCAGATCATGGCAGTGGCCAAAAAAGGGAAATACTATACTTTCCTCAATAAGGAAAATCTGGAGAAGCAGCTGCCCTATTTGAAGAAGCAGTACCTGACCTATGGGACCATGGCAGGAAAGACCGTAGAGGAGATCTTCGGGAGCAAGCTAGACAGTTCCGCCCTGTTCAAGGCCTATACCATGGCCAGCGTGGTGTTGATCAATGACGGGAAAGGACATTTTAAGGTATCGAAGCTGCCTTTCCCGATGCAGTGGAGCCCGGTATTTGCCTTTCAGCAGGACGATTTTAACGGCGATGGGAAACCGGACCTGCTGGCCGGCGGCAATTTTTACGGTGCTGCTCCTTATGAAGGGCGTTACGATGCGATGCCGCTGGAGGTTTACCACGGGGACGGACGGGGAGGGTTCAAGGCTGTTTTCCCCTTGTTGCCACCCCTGGATACGATGACCGGAGAGGTGAGGAGCCTTCAACCCATCAAGCTGGCCAATGGGAAAAAAGCGGTGATTGTCGGATTTAACAACGGTCCTCTGCGGCTGCTGCAATATTAATGTGACCGGAGGGGATAGGATAGTTCCATTTTAATGATCGAGCTGTCCGATGTTGGGAGAGGGCCCAGGTATTTTTCTAATGGAAGTCCGTTTCTGATCAACTGGTGGTCGAAAAGGAATTTCGCCATCGCAGCATAGAGGGCAGGCCTGTCCCGGAAGCGGCCTTCATATTGGGCCACGGCGAGGTATTGGTCCGAAGGCAGCTGACGAAAAACGCAGGTATCGTTGCTGGAGACCGTTTTATTAATATTGAGCCCTTCCATAAAGGTGATGGAATCATGGGGCAGCGGGATGAAGGAGAGGTTGGCGCCGGTGTAGGCGCAATTGTTTTTGGCGGCGTAGTTCTGCAGCAAATCCGTCGTGGCGGCGATAGTTTTGAAGAGGTCCCGGGTATGGATATCTTTTTTGTTGGTGATGAAAAGGGTGTCGGTGACCAGTTGGACGTCGATGGGATAGCCGTAAAAGCGGCGGACGTCTTCCAGGTAGGACCGGAGTGCTGCGACGGTGCTGTCGGCGAAGGAGGGCTTGGCCATGAAGGGGAACATTTTGTAGAACAGGTTGGCTGCCTGGGCATAGACGACATAGGAATTGTGATCGGACCGCTGCCGGCCATTGCCGACGAAGGGGATGATGCCGAAGCCAAAGGCGGAAGTATCGCCTTTTTGAATCTCTTCCACCTCGTAGACCGAGAGGGAGAGTTGGGTGACCCGAAACGTTTTGCCCGGGATGCCGATAGTGACGATATGATGGGTCGAATCATTGCTGAATTGACAGGAAGAGGAATCCCGCTGCCAGGCCCGGCTGACCGAAGGTTCCCAGTGCGTCCAATTCTCCGGGCCGAAGATAGAAGAGACGATATTGGGGAAGCTATTGGCGATAAAGCGTTTTTTTTCCAGCCGGACCGGAATGAAGAAGCTGACGATCAGAAAAACGAAAATGAGAACGACGAGCAGTCCAAAAACTTTTTTCATACATGAGTGATTTAGGAGACGGCAGTGTGTTGGATAGAATTTTTAAAATTAAATAAATTTTGAGAAAACAGGTCCTTTACTTTTTAATCATGGCATTTTTCCTTGCCCCGGGATGGAATTCCTGTGGTGAGCATCCGACCTCAAAAAGCGACAATGCTGAAACGGCGGGAGGATGGAAGAAATACGGGAAGAACCCGGTGCTCGGCGGGGACCTGGGAACTATTTTCGACATCAGTGTATTGCATGACCGGCCCGGCGACTTTGACATGTACTGTTCGTGGCGTCCCCGGCGGAGTATCGCCCTTTCTACCAGCAGCGACGGGTTGGAATGGACAAAACCGGTGATTTGTCTGCCGTACAACGACAGCAGTGGCTGGGAGCGCGATGTGAACAGGCCAGTCGTGATCCGCAACCCGGCTGATGGGAAATACTACATGTGGTATACCGGTGAGAATGATAGCGCGTCGGCCATCGGGTTGGCCATCAGCGCGGACGGCCGCCAGTTCCGGCGGGTCAGTGCGCAGCCTGTGCTGGTTGCGGATCGTCCCTGGGAGAAGAAGGCGGTGATGTGTCCGCATGTGATCTGGGATGATCAGACAAACCGCTTCCGGATGTGGTATTCCGGCGGTGAGCAATATGAACCTGATGCGATCGGGTATGCGACGAGTGCAGATGGTGTCCACTGGGATAAATATGAAGGGAATCCCGTTTTTTACCATGACAGCACCCGCGAGTGGGAGCAGGACAAGGTGACGGCGTGTCAGGTGATCCGACGTAAGGACGATTACCTCATGTTCTATATCGGGTTTAAAAATATCGACTATGCGCAGATCGGTATGGCCCGTTCAAAGGATGGGATTACGAAGTGGGAGCGATATGCGCAGAACCCCATCATAAAACCCGGCTCGGCCTGGGATTCCAGCGCCGTTTATAAACCTTATGCTATTGAAGACGGGGACCGCTGGCTATTGTATTACAACGGCCGGCGGAATAGTATGGAGCAGATAGGGATTGCGATCCATGAGGGGTGGGATCTGGGGTTTTAATATAATGTAATGAGAAAGTTCAGGGTCATATTGATGGTCACGGGAATTATCGGGTCTTTCGTCATTGGCGACGCGCAGGGTGGGGTGCGTGCGACGGGTGGAGTGCCTGCGCAGGGCAGTGTGCTGACGCCGGGAACCTATCGGCATTATATAGATTCCCTGAATGCAGGAGATCGGGAACTTTATCCTCAGTATATACGGAATGACGACAGCTGGGAATTCCTCTCGAAGAATATCCCTTTACTGGATTGCCCGGACAAACAGCTGGAGCAGACCTATTATTTCAGGTGGTGGACCTTCCGGAAACATATCCGGAAGACACCGGGGGGATTCGTCATTCTCGAGTTCCTGCCGGATGTAAGCTGGGCGGGCAAATACAATACCATCAATTGCGCGGCGGCCCTGCATGTCTATGAGGGCAGGTGGCTGCACGATCAGCAGTATATAGACGACTATGTAAAATTCTGGTACCGGGGTGGTGGTGACAGGAAGGCCTATAGTTCCTGGATGGCCGATGCGATCTGGAACCAGGCGCTGGTGACCGGCGACTATCGGTTGGCGACAGATCTCGAAGGGGACCTAATCAGCGACTACGGCGATTGGGAGAAGACCAACCTGGACAGCAATGGGCTGTATTGGCAGACGCCTGACAGAGACGGTATGGAATGCAGCATCTGCGGCGGCCCTGACGAAGGTCGTTCCGGATACCGGGCGACTATAAACGCTTATCAGTACGCCGATGCCATGGCCATCGCGCGGATCGCACATTTGGAGGGCCGTAAGGAGGTGTCGGAGCGGTTTGTCGAAAAGGCGGGGCTTCTCAAAAACAATATGGAGGAGAAGTTGTGGGATGATACGGCTGGGTTTTTTAAAGTTTTGGGGAAGGGCGGCGCGGCCGGCCTATGCAGTGCCCGGGAGTTGCACGGCTATACGCCCTGGTATTTCGATATGCCGTCACCGCAATTTTCCGTGGCCTGGAAATACCTGATGGACCCGCATTATTTTTACGCTCCTTTCGGCCCTACGACCGCCGAACAGGATCATCCGGGTTTCAGCATATCCTATGCAGGCCATGAATGTCAGTGGAATGGCCCCTCCTGGCCCCTGGCTACTTCCATCACGCTGACAGCCCTGGCCAATCTCCTCAACGACTACTCGCAGACTTATATTACCCGTGCAGACTATTTCAAACTGCTGCTGATTTATTCCCGGTCACAGCGGCTACAGCGGGCGGACGGCAAAACGGTTCCCTGGATCGACGAGGACCTCAATCCCTATACCGGGGACTGGATCTCGCGTACGCGTCTTTCTACCTGGGAGAACGGGCACTGGTCCGCCGATAAAGGAGGGGAGGAAAGAGGAAAGGACTATAACCATTCGACCTTTTGCGACCTGGTCATCACCGGGCTCATCGGGCTAAGACCCGCACAGGGGGATGGTTTGGTGATCAACCCGCTGGTCCCGGCCGGGGCATGGGATTATTTTTGCCTGGACAACCTGCTCTATCACGGCCGCATACTAACGATCCTGTATGACAGGACCGGCGGCCGCTATCACCGGGGCAAGGGCTTACAGGTATGGGCGGACGGGAAGAGGCTGGGTGGCGCCCCGACGCTACGGAAACTTGAGCTTGTTTTGACGGGCGCAGAACCTTCGGCGCGGCCCGGGGAAAACGGTTCGCGATTGCCGGAAAATGGCCCGCTGATCCTGGAGAGCGATTCGATGCGAGTCGAACTGGCTGCGGATCGCCCGCTGATCCGCTCGTATACCAATAAGCGCTCCGGAACGGTCTTCGAAGGAGATGCGGCCTCTACCGGTTGGATCGTCAACGGCCGTCTTTACCCGTGGAGCGAATGGACGATCAGCCGTCATCAGGATGGCGCCGTCAGCGGGGGCGGTCATTCCTGCATCTACCGGTTATCGTTGTCTGCGCTCGACTTGTCTTTCGATTATTCCATCGGGTTAACCGATCTGGGATTACATATCGGTATCAGTCATATCAGCGATCCCGGGCAACATCTGATCAGCCTGTCCTGGGGCGAAAGGGCATTATTCAATGCCGGTGGCGATTCCCTCCGCTGGTTTGCCCTGCAGTCGTCCATTATGCAGCCTTTTGAGAAAGAGAAGATAAAGAACAGGGGCCTGTGGAGCTATGATGAGAACCGCGGGAAGGTCACGGACGCGGTGCCATCCGAATCGACGCTCGATGCCTGTCTGTGGGCGCCAGGCAAAGTGGTGGCCGGCATTATGAGTAATGTCACGGTTTTTCCCGTGAGGTTGTCGAATGGTCCGGGCAAAAGCATCTCGCTGGGGTTGAACACCTGGATCCATCGTCTGGAGGGGCAGCCGATGCCCGATTTGTCCGCAGACCTGCTGTTCGGAGGGGATATCAACGGCGATGGGGAGATCACAGACCATGACTATTTCCGGTGGCGGAACCTTCACCTGGCCGACGTGCCTGACTGGATCAGGAGATCGATCTCCTACAAAGTGTTCATGGACGCCCCCACACTGAAAGAACCCAATACCACGCTGGAGGAGCTCGACAAGATCGTCGGCGCCATCTATCACGTGACCGACGGTCTGCCGCAGATCGTTTACCTCGTAGGATGGCAATTCAGGGGTCACGATACCGGCTATCCTTCTTTCGATGAGTGGAATGAGAGATTGGGACCTCATGAAGGCATCTACCGCCGGGGCGCCGACTACCCCGATCGTTTCAATGCCTGTCTGTCCTATCACATCAATATCGATGATGCGTACCGGGGGAACAAGGGGTTCGATCCGGCGATCCTGGCCACCGACTTCGATGGCCGTCCCATGTTCTGGGAGGGCTTTCATTCCGACAGCGCCTTTCATCTCTCTCATTTTAAAGACGTGAGAAGCGGCCTCATTTTCAGCCGGCTCGACGGTCTGCTGCAAACGATACCGGTCAAAGGGATCATCCATATCGATGCCATGCGCAGCATCAACTGCAACCCTGCCTGGGAAAAGGACAGCGTGGGTGTCGCCGCCGAGCTCGAGCTGGGGTTGAAGCCCATTACCCGTTGGTTGCGGGAAAGAGGGATCGAGTCGACTACGGAAGGCCAGAACGGTAATCCGCATGAGCTGGCAGGACTGGTGGCCGGGGTTTATCACCTGGACGATCCCACGGAGGCCGGCCTGATGGTTCACCACCGGAAGCTGGTGGGCGGAGGTTTCAATGACGGGCGCGGCCGCTTCGAAGACGGGATCGGCACGGACCTGCAGGAAGATGTGGCTTACAAGGACCTGGACAACAGTTTATGTTTTACGAAAGACTGGAATAAGTTGAAAGAAAGGATCTTCCTCGGAAGTCTTTTATATATCTACTACCAGCAGCGACAACTGGTCGACGTGAAGAAGTCTCCGGGGAGCTGGGTGCTCAGGTTCGATGATGGCACGATCACCCGGATCGATTCGACGCACGATCACTTATTGGTCACCTGTGGAGACATCGTGATCGCCAGGGATGACGATCGCTTCATACCCATGGACAGTTCCATATATGTCTTCAGCAAAGACGGCGGCCCGAAGCAATGGCTGCTGCCACCGGCCTTCAGGGGAAAGCCCCTGGAAGTTTTTTCATTGACCGAAAAGGGCAGCGCGGCGGCGCCTGGCTGGAAGATAACGGGAGATACGATAACGTTGCCGATGGCGGCGGATGTTCCTGAGAAAATATTAATAGAGAAACAATAAAAATAGAGAGTCCAAATGAAAAAGAATTTATTGTATTTGTCCTTCCTGTTATGGCCGGCAGCCGGCCTGAAGGCGCAGACGACAGAGCAGTGGGCGGTGGCCCAGCAAGCGATGCAACAGCCAACGCTCGATCAGCCCACGGTGGAGCACCTGACAGATCCGGTGGACTGGATCAACCCGCTGATGGGGACAGCCTCCAATTTCACCTTGTCAACAGGCAATACCTATCCCTCGATATCGCTGCCCTGGGGAATGAATTGCTGGATGCCTCAGACCGGCAAGATGGGTGACGGGTGGGCGTATACCTATGATGCGATCAAGATCCGTGGGTTCAAGCAGACCCACCAGCCTAGTCCCTGGATCAATGACTATGGGCAGTACGCTGTTATGCCCGTTACCGGCCGGCGGGTATTCAAGGAAGATGACAGGGCCAGTTGGTTCTCCCATAAGGCGGAAGTGGCGAAACCCTATTATTACAGCGTCTACCTGTCCGACCCGGATGTAACGGTGGAGATTACGCCTACAGAGCGGGCGGCAGGACTGCGCTTCACCTGGCCTAAAACAGACAGCGCCTATGTCGTGATCGATGCGATGGATAACGGGTCATATATCAAGATCATCCCTTCGGAGAACAAGATCATTGGATATACGACGAAGAACAGCGGCGGGGTGCCCGACAACTTCAGAAATTATTTTGTCATTGTCTTTGACAGGCCGTTTGACAATACTTCGGTCTTCAGCGGCGATCAGCTGGATAGCAGTCAACTGGAAATGAAGGCCAATCATGCCGGTGCAGTAGTAGGCTTCAGGATTGGGCGGCGGGGCGAGCAGGTTTATGCGCGGGCCGCTTCTTCCTTTATCAGCCCTGAACAGGCAGAGCTGAATCTCAAAGAGATCGGCAGTGACGGTTTTGATGTTGTGAAGGCGAAGGCCAAGGCCATCTGGAACAAGGAGCTCGAACGGGTGATAGTAGAGGGCGGCACTGTCGATCAGGAGAAGACCTTCTACTCCTGTATCTACCGCACGATGCTGTTTCCGCGAAAATTCTACGAACTGGATGCGGCAGGTAAGATCATGCACTACAGCCCGTATAATGGGCAGGTATTGCCCGGGTATATGTTCACCGATAATGGCTTCTGGGATACGTTCAGGGCCGTGTTCCCGCTTTTCAACCTGCTGCACCGGGAATTGAATGAGCATATCCAGGCGGGACTCGTGAACGCCTATAAGGAGAGCGGATTTCTGCCGGAATGGCAAAGCCCCGGCCACCGGGACTGTATGATCGGATCGAACTCCGCCTCTATCGTCGCCGATGCGTATCTCCAAGGGCTTCGGGGATACGATATCAATACCTTATACGAAGCTGTGCTGAAGAATACGGATCATGAGGGTCCCATTCAATCGGTAGGTCGTAAAGGGTTCAAATATTATAACGAGCTGGGCTATGTGCCCTATAATGTCGGCATCTACGAGAATGCCGCCCGTACACTGGAATATGCCTATGACGACCATTGCATTTACCTGCTGGCCAAGGCGCTGCACCGGCCGCAGGCGGAGATCGATCTTTTTGCGAAACGCAGTCAGAATTATCGCAACCTCTACGATCCGTCGCACAAGCTGATGCATGGCAAGAACCTGGACGGGACGTGGTCCGCGAATTTCAATCCCTTCAAGTGGGGTGATGCCTTTACCGAGGGGAACAGCTGGCATTATACCTGGGGTGTATTCCAGGATATACAGGGGTTGATGAACCTGATGGGCGGCAAAAAGGATTTTGTCTCGATGCTGGATTCCGTTTTCATCGTGCCGCCCGTATTCGATGCCTCCTATTACACCACCGTCATCCATGAGATCCGCGAGATGCAGATCATGAATATGGGCAACTATGCGCATGGCAACCAGCCCATCCAGCATGCGATCTATCTGTATGAATATGCCGGTCAGCCCTGGAAGACCCAGTACTGGGTGCGGGAGTCGATGAACCGGCTCTACAATGCCACGCCAGACGGGTATTGCGGGGATGAGGACAACGGGCAGACTTCTGCGTGGTATGTGTGGTCGGCCATGGGCATGTACCCCGTATGTCCGGGGACGGACCAGTATGTGCTGGGAGCGCCGTTGTTCAAAAAGATCACCCTGATACTGGAGAATGGCAAACGGGTCGTGATCAATGCACCGGCCAACAACGCGGACAACCGGTATGTCAACGGGATCACTTTCAACGGGCAGCCTTACGGTAAGAATTGGCTGAGCCATAAGGCGTTGATGGAAGGGGCCACGATCAGGTTCTCGATGACTTCGGTTCCGGACATGCAGCTTGGTGTGAGCCAGGATGCGTACCCTTATTCATTTTCGAAGCCTGCAATAAAATAAATCGATGGATGTCATGAGAAGAATGTTGGAATGTACAGTTGTATTATTGTTCACTGTGTCGATTGCCCGGGCGCAGGACTATCAGCCTACCTGGGAATCGCTGGACAAGCGGCCCGTGCCGCAGTGGTATAAGGATGCCAAATTCGGGATCTTCATCCACTGGGGCGTCTATTCGGTGCCGGGATTCCGGAAGAAGGGCGAATATGCGGAGTGGTATCAGAACGGACTGAACAGCGGCGATTCGTCGACGATCGCTTATCATAAGAAAAAGTTCGGCGATCTTACCTATTACCAGCTAGCCGATCAGTTCAAGGCCGAGCTCTTCAATCCCGATGAGTGGGCGCGGCTGATCGAGCAGTCCGGCGCCCGCTATGTAGTGCTGACGTCAAAGCACCATGACGGGTTTGCGCTGTGGCCGAGCAAGGAGGCATCGCGTGACTGGGGCCGTCCCTGGAATGCGATGGATGCGGGACCTCACCGCGACCTGCTGGGCGATCTGTTCGCGGCGCTGCGTAAGACCAGCGTACACCCGGGCCTGTACTATTCCCTCTATGAATGGTATAACCCGATCTGGCTGAAGGATCACCGGCAATATGTCGATCAGCATATGTGGCCGCAGATGAAGGATGTCATCAACACCTACCGGCCCGATATTTTCTGGACCGACGGGGAGTGGGAGGAGACCGCGGAGACCTGGAAATCGAAGGAGTTCCTGGCCTGGCTATACAACGAAAGCCCGGTGAAGGACAGGGTGGTCACTTATGACAGGTGGGGGGCAGGAATACGCTTTAAGCACGGTGGTGTTTATACTCCTGAATACCAGCCCGACGTGAGTTTTGAGGATCATTACTATGAGGAGAGCCGGGGGATGGGGATGTCATACGGGTACAACCGGAATGAAGATGCGTGGGACTACAATTCAGACAGCGCGCTGGTGCTGCAACTGGTCGATAAGGTCAGTGGCGGCGGGAATTTCCTGCTGGACATCGGTCCCGATGAGCATGGCAAGATCCCGCCCATCATGGAAGAAAGGCTGATACAGATGGGGGAGTGGATGAAATACAATCACGAAGCGATCTATAATACCGTGCGGTGGCGGGTGCCGAGCCAGGGGGCTGACGCAGGATCGGGCGCTGGTGCGACTGGCGGATCGGGCCAGGAGAATGCGGACCATGCAAAGGGGGGCCAGGAAGACGGGCCGCGTCCGGGGAAGGAATGTTACTTTACGTATAACCCAACAGAAAATAACCTGTATGTTATCTTGCCCCAATGGCACAGTGTGCAGTTCGTGGTGAAGGACCTGACCGTGGCCCCGGGTACTCACGCGGAGCTGCTGGAGACACATCAGCCGCTGGAAGTGCAGCAGCAGGGGAACGACCTGGTCGTGCTGCTGCCGGATTTCGATCCGGGAAGGATCAGGGGCCGGTATGCCTACGTCATCAAGCTGGCGCATACCGGGGCCTTTGCCGCCAATGCCAAAGTGCAGTTCAGCTATCCGGGACGATTGTTGAAACCACTGGTAGTGCTAACGGCAAAGGATAGCAGCCATATCCATTACACGCTGGACGGCTCGACGCCGGATGAGGGCTCACCACTCTATACTAAACCATTTTTTGCCGACCGTTCAGCCACACTGACCGTGCGGACCTTCAGGGACGGCATGTTGCCGGGGAATACGGTGATCACTCCGGTGACCGTGTTTACGCTGCTGCCGGCGGCCCATCCGGCGAAGCTGCAAAGCGAGCTGAAAGTAGCGGCCTATGAGCTGGAGACAACATCCGTCAGCGGTCTGGATCATGCCAACCCCGTCAGAGATACCGTATCTGCTTCGCCGTCCATAAAGGACCTGACACGTCCTGAACAGGCGGGGTTGCGCTATACGGGGTATATCAGGATCGGGGGGGATGGCATCTATACCTGGTACCTTGCCGCGGATGACGGTGCGGTGCTATGGATCGACGGGCGGCTGGTCGTCGATAATGACGGGCAGCATGCCAATACAGAGAAGGAGGGCAAGATCGCCCTGAAAAAGGGGTTGCATATTTTTAAGCTGGATTATATCCAGGGCAAGAGCGACAAGGCACTGAAGCTGGAGTATAGCGTGAACGGGCATGACCGGCTGGGAGTTTCCGCCGGCGATTGGGGGCACGAATAGAGCGGCGTGAAAGGGGGTGCGAATAAGACGGAATAAATGAATAACGACGATGAATGAATGGAGTCATATCTCAAGGATTGTAGCCGTGCTGCTGATCCTTACCCAGCGCATACAGGCGCAGCCCATCCCTCTGCAATGGCAGCGGGTGGCGGCAGGGGTGTGGAAGGTCAAGATCGGCGAGCCGCAACTAATCGACCTCCTGGAGGCAGGAGGGGGCCATCCGCGGATGGAGGCCCTGGAAAAATTGGGTGATCGGGAGTTTCCGTTGCCGGCAGGCTCCTGTTATGCGGAAAACCGGCATGGGAATATCTACTTACGTCTACCGCTGCGGCAGGAAGAGCAGCTGTTCGGATTGGGGCTTAATTTCAAGACTGTACAGCAACGGGGCAATGTACATGTCCTTCACGTGGACCATTACGGCGGGACGGACAATGGCCGCACCCATGCACCCGTGCCATTGTATGTATCGGACAGGGGATATGGAGTCCTGGTCAACAGCGCGCGCTATATCACCGTCTATGCGGGAACGGGAGTCCGGAAGGACAGCGATCATCCGCCGCCCGTATACGACCGGAACACGGATCCCCGCTGGGAGTCGCAGCCTGCTTCAGATGCGGTGGAGATCCTGGTGCCCGGCGACGGCACGGAAGTCTATGTGTTTGCCGGCAACAGCGCGATGGAGGCGGTTCAGCGCTACAATCTGTTCTGCGGTGGTGGCGTCCTGCCGCCTAAATGGGGATTGGGCTTTACCGAGCGGATGCCCACCTTATCCACAGGAGACGAGGTGCGCAGGGAGGCCGACACGTTTGCGCTGAAAGGTTTTCCCCTTGACTTTATCGGGCTAGAACCGGGCTGGCAAAGCAAATCCTATCCCTGTACCTTCGAATGGGACCACAATAGGTTTCCCGATCCGGCGGCTTTCACCAGGGAAATGCTCGACAGGGGCATCCGGTTAAACCTCTGGCTGAACCCTTATCTTTCGCCTGCCTCCCCGTTGTATGAAAAAATGAAGCCGTTGTCCGGCAGCCATACCGTGTGGAATGGGCTGGTGCCCGATATGACGCTGCCGGAAGCCGCGAAATTATACAGGGACCTTTTTGAAAGAGAGCATATCAATATCGGCATCTCGGGGTATAAGATAGACGAAATAGACGGTTATGATAACTGGCTATGGCCGGATGTCGCGACCTTTCCCTCGGGAATCAGCGGGGAGCAGATGCGGCAGGTCTTCGGACTGGAATGTCAGCGGCTGACCAATAGCTGGTTCAGGGAAAGGAATCAGCGGACGTATGGACTGGCGCGCGCCTCCAATGCCGGCGGCGTTTCTCTGCCGTACGTGCTCTATGACGATTATTACGATCACCGTGATTTTATAACGGCGTTGTGCAACAGCAGTTTTATCGGGGTTTTATGGACGCCCGAGGTGAGGGGTTCCGGGGCTGCCGAAGAATGGTTGCGCCGCATGCAGTCCGTTTGTTTTTCCCCGATGGCCATGCTCAACGCGTGGTCGGATGGCACGAAGCCGTGGAGCTATCCGGAGGTGGACAAACAGGTAAATGAGGTAGCCTTGTTACGGATGCAGTTGTTGCCTTACCTGTATACGACCTTTGCCCAGTACTATTTCGAGGGCAAGCCGCCCGTCAGGGCGATGAACCTGGTGGATGGTTTTCCGACAGGCATGAAGGAAGACGTGAAGGATCAATTCATGCTCGGCGATAATCTGCTGGTAGCGCCCATGTTCGCGGGGGATAAAAAAAGAAAGGTGGTCCTACCGCGCGGTAAATGGTATGATTTCTATTCCGGCAGGCTGGCCGGCGACGGAGGAGTGATTGAAATAGAGCCCGGGCTCGACCGGATACCCCTTTATGTCAGGGACGGCGGTATCATTCCGATGATCCCCCCGGTGCTGCACACGCCGCGGAAAGGCGAGCGGCTTCCACTGGAGGTCCGTTGTTATGGCGAAGCTCCGGCCAGCTATGCGCTGTATGACGATGACGGCGAAACTTTTGATTATGAGAAAGGGGATTTCAGCTGGTACCAGCTGAGCGCCGGAAAAGACAAGCAGGGGAAATGGACAGATAAGGTCAGTCTGCCCAAGGGTCAGCAGGACATGGGATCGTATGCGAAAGTCACCTGGAAATATATGAGCCTTTAAAACAACGCAATCAAACTAATCAAAAAATAAAAAAGTATGGAAGTAAAACTGACAGCACCGGGCAAGCCGGTCAGCCAGCGTTTGTTATCGCTAGATTTTATGAGAGGTCTTACCATGGTGCTGCTAACCCTGGAAAGCGTCCAGCTATACAGCGTTTTAGAGGCGCCCCTCACGGGTACGCCATTCATCCATGTCCTGCACGAGTTCTGGCACCATCCCTGGCATGGGCTGCACATGTGGGATTGCGTTCAGCCGGTGTTCATGTTCGTCGCGGGCACGGCTATGGCTTTTTCTTACAATAAGCAGCGGCAGCAGGGGATGAGCTGGAACCAGTCGTTGCGTAAAACCTTGAAGAGGTGCGGCTGGCTGTTCTTCTGGGGCGTGTTGGATTATGCCGTCACCAAGGACGGGTTGGAGCTGAGGTTGTGGGATGTGCTGACCCAGCTGTCGTTTACGACCCTGGTGGCCTTCCTGATCATACGCTGGTCGGCGAAATACCAGATCGTGGTCAGCCTACTCTGCCTGCTGATCCCCGAGTTCCTCTACCGTTTCACGCATGTCCCCAATTTTGACCAGCCTTTTACGGATCAGCATAATTTCGGGAACTATATGGATATGGTGCTGATGGGCCGGATCAATAACGGCGGATGGGTAGCCATCAACTGTATCTCAACGAGCGCGCATACGATCTGGGGAGTGCTGGCCGGTCAGCTGCTGCTAAGCGATAAGCCGGCACGGGATAAAATGCGGTATCTCATCGGTAGCGGGATTGTACTGCTGGTAATGGGCTTTGGGTTGGACTGGGCAGGCGTTACCCCGATCATCAAGAAGATTGCCACCAGTACCTTCGTACTGGCTTCCGGGGGATGGGCTTTATTATTCCTGGCGCTTTGCTATTGGTGGGTCGATATCAGCGGGCATAAGAAGCACCTGCAACTTTTCCTGATCTTTGGGATGAATTCCATTTTCATTTACCTGTTTTTCGAGATCGTGGGCGACCGTTGGTTCACCGGGTATGTGTTCGATATTACCAACCCGGTATTCGGTTGGATCCACTTGCCGGTAAACCTGGCGCTGATCCTGGGGGCGCTGGTGGTGTTTACGCTGGAAGCGGGGATGATGTATTTCCTGTACCGTAAAAAGATATTCTTCAAGTTATAAAAATGCTGTTATGAGGAGAATACGATTATTGATGCTATGCTTGTGGCTGCCGGTTGCGGCGGTTGCGCAGGACACAGTCAATCTCATTCCGAACGGTGATTTCTCGAAAGGGGTGGCGGGGGAGCTGCCGGAAGGCTGGCGGCCGGAGGCCAAACGTTCCAGCCTGGCGCCGGTCTTTAAAAGGATCGAGGAGGAAGGGCAGGGGCGGCTGCTGATCGAAGGGAATGGCCGGGCGGATGAGGATGGCTATATAAAAACGGAGACTACGTTGTTATTGGGCAAGACCTATCTGTTTGCCGTGCATTTCAGGGTGGGCCCTTCTGTCAATCCTCAGCGCAACCTGTTGTTCGAGTGTGCGGGGCCGGACAACCTGGACGGTATTTTCGATTATGCGAAAGCGGGAGATGGCTGGATCGACGGGAAGGCGAAGATCTTTTTTCATGGTTCCGGGCAGGGGAAGGTGGCGATCCGCATCCTCTTTCGATTCAGCGATACGGGGAGTGCCGTCATTGGAAATATCTCGCTGACGCCGACTACTCCGGTGAGGCCGCGTTGGGTTCGGGTGGCCTGTACGGATGGCATTCCTGCCCCGGGAGATGCTGCTGCGCTGGCGGCGAGGGCGGCTGCCAACAAGACAGATCTTTTATTGCTGCCCGAGTACATGAATGGGGAGGACCACTATGAGACCCTGAACGGTCCATCCTGTTCGCTGATGTCCGGGCTGGCGCGTCGTTATCACATGTATATAGCCGGTGGTATCCTGCGAAGGGTCGATTCGCTGGACAGGATCTTCAATACCGTCGTGTTGTATGACCGTGAGGGCCAATTTGCGGGGATGTATGACAAGATCCATCCCTACAGCCCCGAGGTCAATGAGGAGGGCATTACGCCCGGTAACAAGACAGTGGTGTTGAAGACCGATTTTGGGACCATCGGGTTCATGACCTGTTATGACAGCTGGTTCACCGATGTGGCCGAGCTGGTCGCGCTGAAGGGGGCCGAGCTGATCCTTTTTCCCAGTGCAGGCTATTACAGGAGCCTGATGCCGGCACGCGCCACCGATAATAATGTACGTATCCTGGCGAGCAGCCTGTATAACAAGGATGGGATCTGGGATACCGGAGGTCGTGATGTGCTGAACCCTAACGGGGATTCGTCGATCAACATCCAGGATGGGGAGACGTTCAAAGATGTGAAAACCATGCAGGTGGGGAAGATGAACCTGCTCGTAGCCAGCCTGGATCTCAATTTTTCCCCTTCTCCGCATTATAACGGAGGCACTTTATCCAACTCGCCCGGGGGGCGGCGTAACAGGAGGGATCAGTTGTATTACCCGGACGAAGACATCATCAAAGAAAAACAACGTTGGTGGAAGGAATGATCCAACGTTTATGGAAGGAATAATTAAAACGGAGATATAAATGAAAAAGATCGGTTATTTATTATTGGCGACGGCTTTGATGGCTGTCGATGGCGGATTGCGGGCCCAGGAAACGGTTCAGTCTCAGGGAACGGGTCAGTCCATGCACAGTTACCAGGCCAATTGGGAATCCCTGTCCGCCTATGAGACGCCGGAATGGTTCCGGGATGCCAAGTTCGGTATTTTTATCCACTGGGGTGTCTATTCCGTGCCGGCGTTCGGGAGTGAGTGGTATCCGCGCAACATGTATGATTCGACGACGCCCGAATACAAGCATCATATAGCGACCTATGGCCCACAAAAGGATTTTGGGTATAAGGATTTCATTCCTATGTTCAAGGCGGAGAAGTTCGACCCCGTGAAATGGGTGACTTTATTTAAGAAGGCCGGGGCGAAATATGTGGTGCCCGTGGCCGAGCATCATGATGGGTTTGCCATGTATAAGACGAGCCTGTCGAGGTGGAATGCCTACGAGATGGGTCCGAAGCGGGATGTGCTGGGCGAGCTGGCTGCCGAGATCCGGCGGCAGGGGTTGATTTTCGGACTGTCGTCGCATCGGATCGAGCACTGGTTCTTTTTCAACAACGGCAGGCATTTCATATCGGACGTGCTGGATCCCCGGTATGCGGATTTCTATGGTCCTGCACGGGAGGAGGGCGATGATCCTTCGCCGGAGTTCATGGCCGACTGGCTGCTGCGCAATGTTGAGCTAGTGAATAACTACAAGCCCCAGCTGTTCTGGTTCGACTGGTGGATAGAGCAGCCTGCTCTGGACCCCTACAGGAAGACCTTTGCCGCTTACTATTACAATAAGGGACTGGAATGGAAGAAGGGCGTGGTGATCAACTACAAATACGATAAGTCTTTTCCTACCGGCGTTGCCGTCCTAGACCTCGAGCGGGGTAAGCTGGATTCCGTGCGTCAGCTGCCCTGGCAGACCGATGATGCCGTCGGCGATTCATCCTGGGGCTATGCCGCGGGCAATACTTTTAAATCGGCGCGGTATGTCACCACCAACCTGATCGATATCGTGAGTAAGAATGGGAATCTCTTGCTCAACATCGGGCCGCGTTCCGATGGGACCATCACCGATGAGGAGACCGCTACGCTGCTGGGAACCGGCAAATGGCTGGACGTGAATGGCGAGGCCATCTACGGGACGAGGCCCTGGCATATTTATGGGGAGGGGCCGACGAAATCCGCCAGCGGTGCGTTTGCGGATCAGAAAGAGCCTTTCACGGCGAAGGACATTCGATTTACGACCAAGGGTCCGGTATTGTATGCGATAACCCTGGGGAAACCTGTAGAGAAGACTTTCATCAGGAGCCTGGGGCTGAAGGCCGGCGTGGGGTTGATCATCAGTAGCATCGAGATGGTCGGCAGCGGGGAGAAGGTGAAATGGAGCCAGAGGGCGGATGCGTTGGAGATCGATCCGTCGGCTGCTTATCCTTCGGAGGATGCGGTCGTCTATAAGATCGGGTTCAGAAAATCATAGGTATTCCGGTGGGCCTTACGGGAGGCCCGCCGGATTGGGTTTCAGGGTAGCCGCGGGCTTTTAGTGCCGCGGCTATTTTAATATTCATCCGATAGTCCGAAGTTAGCCGGGCGGTACATCCACTGGCCCGCCGTGAAGTCGGGGAAGGCGACCGTAGTGTTGCCCAGTTCAATCGATTGTTCGCTGAGGGGGATGATGGCGCTCCAGGTTGCGGCGTCGTATACGTCCAGTGGGGTAGGCGTCTGCCGTTTGATCGATTCGATGAAGCCGTGGACGACGAAGAAGTCCATGCCTCCGTGGCCTGCGCCTTCTGCATTACTGTGCCAGCGTTTCCAGAGAGGGTGGTCGTATTTATCCAACCAGATTTTGGCGGTGTCCCAATCGTCGTTTTTTGACTGTCCTTCCACATAGATGCCGTTTGCGACATCCATCCACAGTCCGCCCGTGCCCTGGACGCGGAAACCGAGGGAATAGGGGCGGGGAAGGTTAGTGTCGTGCTGGAGGAGGATGGTCTCGCCATTGGCACAGTTGATAGAGGTGGTGACTACATCGCCTAATTTGAAGCGGACTTTGGCGCTGGGGTGGTTTTCGCCGCAGTGTTTGACGACATAATCGTGCAGGCCCCGGGATTTCGACGAGAACGAGCAGAGCGAGGTAAAGGCGTTGCCCCGGTTGATATTGATATAATGCGCCAGGGGGCCGACGCCATGTGTCGGGTAGAGGTCGCCATTACGATGAACGGAATGTTCGGTGCGCCAGCGGGCTTCGGAGAAGGCTTTTTCCCCGAATTCGCAGCCGATGCCGCCATCGTGCTGGCCGTTATTGAACTTTATTCCCCGGAGGTTGTGCTGGTATCCGCCCTGGAGATGGATGATCTCACCGAAGAGTCCCTGTTGGACCATGTTGAGTACGGCCAGCACATCGCGCCGGTAGCAAACGTTCTCCAGCATCATGACATGGCCGTTGTGTTGTTCCGCGGCTTTGACTACGTCCCAGTGGTCCTGCAGGGTAATGCCCAGGACGACTTCAGTGGCGACGTATTTTACGCCCGCCTCCAGAGCGCCAATGACCATGGGTTTATGCCATTCCCAGGGTGTGGCGATCATGACGCCATCCAGCTGCTGTTGATGCAGCAGATCCTGCCAGGCATAGGGGCTGCCGGTATAGATCTCAGGCATCTTCTTTCCCGATGCGGCGATCTTGATCTTTGCCTGGGACAGCATATAGTCATCGATGTCGCAGATTGCGACCACATCGACGTCATCGTTCTGCAATAGCAGGCCGAGCGTGCCATTTCCGCGGAGGCCGGTGCCGATGAGGGCTATGCGGACTTTCTGTGCCGCGGAGCGATTGGACCTGGCGGCCGATGTATTGGTGGAGGCCCCGGCGACGAATGACCGGGCGGCTGCGGGGGTGGTGAGGCTGAGGGCTGCTATGCTGCCGTTACGGATGAACGATTTTCTGTCCATGCGGGATTGTTTTAATCAAACTTAATTGATTGGATGCGTTTTAAGTTGCGCAAACGGTTGTATCGTTGTTTTGGAAGAGAGAAAAAAAATTTTTCTGAAAAAGTTTTGTTCATTTAAAAAATTCTCCTAGGTTTGCTTAAACGTTTGAGTAACGGGCTTCCGGGCACGGGGATAGGTGATGCGGATCGATCGGGTGAGATTGCCCGCGGAGGCAGGTGCGCCGTGAGAAGCGGAAAGGTAAAAATTAACGCCAACCTAATTGCTTGCAGCATGAAAAAAAATGTGTCCTTAAAAGACATTGCGAACCAGGTCGGGGTATCCGTCTCCCTGGTGTCGTACGTGCTGAACGGGCACGAAAAGAAGATGCGTGTCGGCGAGGAAGTTGCCCGGCAAATCAAGGCCACGGCGGAAAGGCTGCATTATCAGCCGAACCAGATCGCTAAAAGCCTTAAATCCAAAAAAAGTCAGACTATCGGCCTCATTGTGGGGGAGATCCATTACCGGTTCACCACGGGGATCGTGCGCGCCATTGAGCTCGAGGCAAAGAAGAACGGTTATACCGTCGTTATCGGTAATTCACACGAGGACCTCGGTTCGCTGCGCGAGCTGATCCACGTCCTTATCAACCGGCAGGTAGACGGGCTGATCATCGTCGCGGCGGAGAACGCCGAATCAGAGATCGAGTACCTAAAGAAGAAAGAGGTGCCTTTCGTGCTGATCGACCGGAATTTTCCATCGGTAGAATCCAATTTCATCGGAATCGACAATTACCGGATTGCCTATCGCGCAGTCGAGTACCTGATCCGGCAAGGCTGCCGAAGGATCGCCTTTGTCAATTATGATACAACTTTTTTCCATCTAAAAGAGCGCAGCAGGGGATTCCTGGAGGCGCTGAAAGACCATGGGTTGGTGAGTCAGGCGGATCAAGGAGGTCAAGCGGAACAGGCGGGTACCGGGTGGCTACGGGAGATCCGTAAGCCATTCTACGAGCAGGATGTGGCGGCAGCTGTGCGGGAATTGACTTCGCCCGGCGTCGGTTGTGACGGGATCTTTTTTGCCACGGATACCCTGGCCATTACCGGCCTGAAAAACCTGATCAGTCTGCGGGTCAATATCCCGGAAGACGTTGCTTTTCTGTCCTTCGACGAGGCGGAAGCCTTTGCCCTGTTCCAGGTACCGGTGACGCATTACCGGCAGCCGCTGGAGGAGATCGGGGTGTCGGCGGTGGAGATGCTGCTCGAAGAGATACAGGAAGGCAAGGAGGATAACCGGGATGTCAAACCGAAAAAATGGCGACAACTCTACCTGGATTCTACCCTAGTGGCCGGAAAATCCTGCCGGGAATAGAATCTTTTTTTTACCCATGTGCTCAAACGATAAAGCACATGAACATATTAAATATTGCTATATGAAATACAAGACGATGCTTGCTGCGCGGCCGCCATGAGGCTGTTTCCGGTGGTTTTCTCAGCCATTACACCTTACTGCGATTTATCTTCTCTTTTCACCTTCAAACTAAGTTTATGAGGCTCTTTATATTGACGTCTCTGACTGCGGTTATCTTCCTATTTACCGGTGTCGTATATGCGCAGCAAAAAACGCTCAGCGGTACTGTAACGGATGCTATAACTCATACGCCTCTTCCCGGCGCGACAGTCATTGTTCAAGGCAAATCTGTGCTGACGGATGCCAACGGTAAGTTCACGATACCGTTCACTCCCGGCGCTTCCATTACTTTCTCCTATGTAGGCTATGATCCACAAACCTTTAAGCCGACTACAGCCACCGATGCATTCGTGGTCGGGCTGATGACAGGTCAGGCGGGCCTGGACCAGGTGGTCGTCACGGGATACCAGACGCAAAGGAAGGTAGACCTGACCGGATCGGTGGCGGTGGTCAACCTGAATGACATCAAGGATATCCCCAACCAAAATCCCATGATAGCCCTGCAGGGGCGCGTGCCGGGTTTGTACGTGACCGCAGACGGAGATCCGGGTGCTGCCAACACTACCATTGCGGTGCGGGGCTTTAATACACTGGGCTTTACAGCTCCGCTGTATGTTATCGACGGGGTACCGACGATATTGGCCTCGGTCTTTCAGAGTCTCGATCCGAGTTCCATCCAGACGATACAGGTGCTGAAGGATGCCAGCGCAGAGACCATTTATGGCTCGCGCGCATCCAACGGGGTCATCATCGTGACGACGAAGCAGGGGGCGAAGGGTAAGGTCAGGATGCAGTTCAACAATAACTTCACTGTCGAGCAATTTGCGACAAAGGAGCCTGTGCTCAGCACGCAGGGCTATGGGCGGGCGGTCTGGCAGGCGGCGATTAATGACGGAACGAGTCCGGCTGCCGCCACCGGCTTGTTCACCTATACGCAGTCCACAGGTCCTAACGGGCAGCCGGTGCTGAATACGATCACGCCGGTGAAATACCTGGGCGGCGACAGTACGGAGCCTTCAGCGAATACGGACTGGCAGAACCAGGTCTATAAGACGGGATTCATTAACAATAACGACCTGTTGATCACGGCGGGTTCTGAACACAGCACTTTGCTGCTGGACCTCAATTACCTGGATAACAGCTCGATCCTGCGTTACAACCCGTACAGACGTTATGGGGCGCGCGTGAATGCCGCTACGAGCCTGTTCGATGATAAGCTGAAGATCGGCAATAACCTGCAATTCTTTCAGCAAACGGAGACACCGGTCTCCAGCGACCTCGGCGGCGCCTCGGTGCTGTATGATTCGAAGTTCGTTTTGCCGCTGATCCCGGTATATACCACGACAGGGACATTTGCGGGTCCGGTGGGGTCTGGCTTTTCAGACCGGGACAATCCTATGTTAACGTTGTTTAATAACCGATGGAGTACGAACCGGGAGTATAATATTTTCGGCAACCTGTATGGGGAGCTGACGCCGGTCAAGAACCTCGAGATCCGCAGCAGTTTCGGCTATACCTACGATAATATTGCCGACCGCGTGATCCTGCCCGAGTATTCCTCCGGGTTTATTTCCCGGACAGTGAACAGCCTGACGATAACCGGGAATCATGAGCTGGACCTGACCTGGTCGAATACGGCCAACTACCATCTGCATTTCGGGAAGAGCCGGCTCGATATCCTGGGTGGCATGGAAGCCATTACACGCAGCTATGTGACACAGCAGGATTATAAACAGGGTTTCGCACTGCAAAACAACAACTACTTTCAGCTTAGCGCCGGAACGGGCATCACGACGACCAATGGCACCACGACGGGCGACAGGCTCTTGTCCTATTTCGGCAAGCTGAACTATTCCTGGTCTGACCGGTGGCTGGCTTCGGTCACCTTGCGGGATGACGGCAGTTCGCGGTTCGGCGCCAACAACCGGTATGGTCTTTTCCCTGCTGCCAGCATCGGGTGGAGGATCAACAACGAGAACTTCATGAAGGGGGTCGACTGGGTCTCCGACCTGAAGCTGCGGTCGGGTTATGGCGTGACGGGGAACCAGGAAATAGGGGATGAGGCCAGCCTTGCGCTGTATCAGACGAATTACGGAACGATCGGGCAGACTGGATCGAATCAGAATACGGCCGCCTATGGGAACAACGGGACGGCCTATGATATCAACGGTGCGGGTACGGGTAACCTGCCGTCGGGCTACGTGCAGGTACAGGCCGCCAATCCGAACCTGAAATGGGAGTCAACCTCGGAATTCAACGAGGGGGTAGATTTTGGTTTCCTCAACAATACGATCTTCGGGTCATTCGACTACTTCAGCCGCAAGACGACGAACATCCTGATCCAGCCGCCTTATGCAGCTATCCTTGGCGAGGGCGAGACGGAATGGGTCAACGGTGCGACCAAGACCAATAAAGGCTGGGAGTTTGTAGTGGGCTATCAGAACCATGCGGGCAAGCTAAGCTATTCTGTCACCGGCAATTTGTTCTCGTTCAAGGACAAGATCACTTACCTGCCGTCAACGGTGGTGGCTGCCTATCCGGGCGATGTTCAGCAAACGATCCTGGGCCACAGCGCCTTTTCGGAGTTCGGCTACCAGGTCCAGGGCATTTACCAGAGCCAGCAGGAAATAGCGGGTCACGCGTATCAGCCGGGAGCCGCTCCGGGCAGGCTGATGTATAAGGCTGTTACCGGCGATGATACGATCAGTGCGCTGGATCAGACCTGGTTGGGAACAGCACTGCCCAAGCTTAACTATGGTATGCAGATCAATCTGGGTTATGGCGACTGGAGCTTTAGTCTCTTCCTGCAGGGGATAGCCGGCGGGGTGGAGACGAATCAGAACAAGGAGAATACGGACTTTCTGGGATTGAATCCGGGGGTGAATATCGGCCAGCGGGCGTTGAGTGCCTGGACGGCGTCGAACACCAAATCGAATATCCCGGCCTTGTCCCTGGTGGATAATAATGACGAGGAGCGGTTTTCGTCCTATTATGTGGAGAGCTCTTCGTACTTCAAGATCCGGAATGCGCAGATCGGTTATACGATACCGAAGAAGACTGTCGAGGGGCTGAAGGCTTTCGACGGCATCAAGGTGTATATCATGGGCCAGAATTTAGCCACCTTCTACAAAAAAAGTGGAGCTAATGGGTTCAGCGACAAGGATCCGGAGAACCCGGGAGGCAATTTCCCCATTCCGCGCAAGCTCACGGCGGGTATTAATCTTTCTTTCTAATTCAATTTAAACGACTTTTTATATGAAAAAGAGAATATTTCAATACGGGACTGCCGGCTCGCGAATGATGAGAGGAGGATGGCGCGGCTGGATCGTTGTGGTTGTTGCGGCCCTGATGACTGCCATGGGGGCTGGATCCTGCAGCAAGAACTTTCTGAATTATACGCCGAACGGGACGGTGACGGCGAGCGATCTCACTTCGCCGGCTGCCGCGGATGCATTGGTGATTGCGGCCTATGCGGCGTTGGGTAATGATAACTGGGAAAATGCGATCAGCAGCATGTGGGTATGGGGCAGCATCCGGTCGGATGAAGCCTTTAAAGGCGGCGGCGCCATTACTGATAATGGCCAGTTCAACCAGTATGAACAATACAACCTGATCACGACGGACATGGGGGCCAACGATCTGGAGTGGGCGACCATCTTTGCGGGCGTTTCCCGAGCCAATAAGGCGCTGCGCGCCATAGACGCTCAGACGGTGGCGGCCTATCCGAACAAGGTAGAGCGGACGGCCGAATGCCGGTTCCTGCGGGGCCACTTCTATTTCCTGCTGAAGGAGATGTTCAAGGGCATTCCGTATGCTACCGAGGCGGTCTCCGATGACAGCCTTCCACTGGTATCCAACGTGATGAATAATGATTCGTCGTGGGAGAACATCGCGCAGGACTTTTTGTTCGCGGCGCAGAACCTGCCGGCGACGCAGTCGCAGATCGGGCGGGCCAACAAATATGCGGCATTTGCCTACCTCGCGAAAGTGCGGCTGTATCAGGCTTATGAGCAGGACGCCAACAACCAGGTTACGAGCATCAATACGCAGCATATGCAGGATGTGGTGTCCTATACCGATAGCGTGATCAATTCGGGGATGTATCAACTCTCGGCAGATTATGCGGACAACTTCACCTATTCGGGTGAGAACGGGGTGGAATCCATTTTTGCGATCCAGTTCTCCATTAATGATGGCACGCAGATCGGGCGGGTGGATATGGCGGATGCCGTCAGCTACAGCATTGCCAGTCAGTATGGCTGCTGCAGCTTTCATCTCCCCAGCCAGAACATGGTCAATGCTTTCAAGACCGATGGGAACGGTCTGCCTGAGTTCGGTTATTTCAATGACACGTCGCTGCTGGTGCAGCAGGATTTCCTGACCAATGGGATCGATCCGCGGCTGGATCATACCTGCGCGATCGTGGGCCATCCTTTCAAATACCAGCCTACGATCATCTTCGATTCCAACTGGGTGCGCGTGCCACAGATCTACGGCTATCATGATAACATGAAAGAGATCCAGCCGGCGACGTGCAGCTGTCTCGAGAAGGTGGGGCCTTTCTTTGGCAGCTCGAAGAATATCGATATCCTCCGATATGATGATGTGCTGCTGTGGCAGGCAGAGGCCTATATTCAGTTGGGGCAGGAGAATTCCGCGCTGCCGCTGATCAATATGCTGCGGACACGGGCTGCGAACAGCACGACGCAGACGCGGTTTTCGGATGGGACGGCGCCTTCCAACTACCGGATCAGCACGTATCAGCCGGGGGTGAATTGCACCTGGACGCAGGCATATGCCTTGCAGGCGCTGCAGTTCGAGCGGCGGATGGAATTCGGGATGGAAGGAACACGGTTTTTCGACCTGGTGCGCTGGGGGATTGCGGCGTCGACGCTCAATAATTTTATTTCCGTAGAAAAGACCAGATTTGATTTCCTGGCAAATGCTCAGTTCACCCAGGGCAGAGATGAATATCTTCCCATACCGCAGACCGAGATCAACCTGACGCATGGGTTGTATCAGCAGAATTCGGGCTGGTAGAAAAAACATATACATGAGTCACAGAGGAAGGATAGTATTGATTGCGCTGGTGGCCGCGATGGGCGGGTTGCTGTTCGGGTTCGATACGGGCGTTATTTCCGGGGCGCTGCCTTTCCTCCGTCAGAACTGGGGGCTGAGCGATCCGGCCATCGAATGGGTAACCACGTCGGTGCTGATCGGGGCCCTGCTGGGCGCCATCTTCAGCGGCAAGTTGTCGGATATCATTGGCCGCAAGCGGATGATCATCATCAACGCGCTGATTTTTGCCCTGGGGGCGGTCGGATGTGCGGCGGCCCAAAGCCTTGCGCTGTTGATCGTCATGAGGGTCATCATTGGGGTTGCGATCGGTATTACCAGTTATGTCGCACCGATGTATATTGCCGAGATCTCGCCGGCGAAGAAGAGAGGCGCGCTGGTGACGCTGAACCAGCTCATGATCACCATGGGGATACTGGTATCGTATATCACCGATTACTGCCTGTCCAACGATAAGAATGCCGCCTCGTGGCGATGGATGTTTTTGGTAGGGATCGTTCCCGCCCTGATCCTGCTGACGGGTATGTTCTTCCTGCCCGAGACGCCGCGGTGGCTCATTAGCCGGGGTCGATGGGCCGAGGGGGAGAAGGTGCTGGCGACCGTGGAAGACCCCGATATGATCCCTGCCACGCTGGCGAATATCCGCAGAGAGATGGCCGAGGCGTCACAAAGCAAGGGTCGGGCCATGGATGTATTCAAGCCCTGGCTTAGGATTCCGCTGATTATCACCGTCGGGATCTTTTTCTTCCAGCAGTTCTCGGGCGTGAACACCATCATCTATTATTCTCCGATCATTTTCAAAATGGCCGGGATGGTCAGCAATACGCAGTCCATTCTGCCGGCCATTATCATCGGGGTGGCGAATGTGCTGTTCTGTCTGTTGTCGGTGATCCTGCTGGACCGGGTCGGCAGGCGGAAGCTTTACCTGATCGGCATCTGCGGGATGATACCGTCGCTGGCGCTGCTGGCGTTGTGCTTTCAGCTGAAGGAAAAGCTGGGGGCGAGCCTGCCGGTCTTCGCGGTGCTGAGTATCGTGGCCTATATTGCTTTTATCGCGATTAGTCTGGCGCCGTTGGGCTGGCTGCTGATATCCGAGGTTTTTCCGACGGGTGTTCGCGGGGTAGGCATGAGCATCGGCAGTCTTTCGCATTGGGGCTTCAACGCCATCATCAGCTTTACCTTTTTGAAGTTGGTGAATTCCGTCGGTATTGCGCCGACGTTTGGGTTCTACAGCTTTGTGTGTCTGCTGGGACTTTGGTGGGGATATTATTTTATTCCCGAGACGAAGGGGAAGTCGCTGGAGCAGATCGAGCAGCACTGGCGGGACGGCGGAGGGGCGAGGGATCTGTGAGCGACCCGGAGGCGAGAGGAATTTATAAAATCAGAATTATGAAGAATATAATTGTTGTTTTACTATTGGTGGCTGCGGTTTTTCGGGTCGAGGCGCAGTTGGGCGTGCACTATGATCCGACGGTGCAGCCGACATCGGGTATTCAATATTTCAAGCCTGTGGGGAACCTCTTTGTGGGTGACAACATTCCTTTTTATCACGATGGCAAGTATTACCTATACTGGCTGCTGGATTCGGCGCATCATGCGGCGATGGGGGGACTGGGCGGCCATCAGTGGGCGCTGAGCACTTCCACCGATCTGAAGACCTGGACACATTATCCCGTCGTGCTGGGGATCGACGAAAGCTGGGAGAAATCCATTTGTACCGGGTCAGTGGTTTACCATTCGGGGAAGTTCTATGCTTTTTACGCGACGCGACTGATCGATGCCAATGGGAAGGTGAATGAGCAGCTGAGCTATGCCATCAGCGATGACGGCATTCATTTCGTCAAGCAAAAGCCTAACCCTTTCTACACGTCTGCCCCTGGATACAGCAAGCGTAATTTCCGCGACCCTAAGGCGGTTGTCGATGCGGATGGTGTCTTTCACTTATTCGTAGCATCGGCCTGGGACTCGGCGCCTACGGCAGACAAGGGTGCGCTGGTGCATCTGACATCGAAGGATCTTAAGATCTGGACGGTGTTGAGTCCGTTGATCTACGGGCAGGGGGAGGTGCCGGAGTGCCCGGATTATTTTCTGTGGCATGGGTGGTATTATATTATTTATGGGCGTGGCGGGAATACGTTCTATTTAAAATCCCGCCAGCAATATGGTCCCTGGGAGTACCCGCGATACCAGGCGTTGAATGAAAACTGGGTGTTTGTGGCCAAGACCGCGGAGTTCACGCATGGGCGGCGGATCGAGGCGGGATGGGTGCCGAGCAGAAATGGTGGCGTCGACAACGGCGGGAGGATCTTCGGCGGCAATATCGTTCTCCGTGAATTGAGCCAGGAGGCGGATGGAACGCTGAATACTTTCTGGCCGGCGGAGGTTATTCCTCATGCCGGTGCGCCGTTGCAGCCCACGGCTGTGTATGATAGTTTGATCACGCGGCGTGCGGCGGACAGTTATACCATACGTTCGGCCGGAGGGGAGGATGCGGTTTTTTTCCGGGATGTTCCTACCGATTGCAAGATCACGTTTGACGCGGACCCCAGGGCGCTGCCCGAGGAATATGGATGTTTTTTGCGGGCTGACTCCAATGCCGCTCACGGCTACCGGCTGAGCTTCTCGCCAGACAATAAGACCGTCGGTCTCGCCGAGACCAGCATTACGGCGGTGGACGGGTTGGATAAGAAGGTTCGCGTGCAGATCATCATGAAGGGGGACATTGTCGACGTATGTGTGGGGAACAAGCGCTGTATCGATGACCGGCTGTACGAGCAGAAGGGGGCGAACCTTGGATTTTATGCCAAGCATGGGACGGTAGATTTCAGTTCTATCCGGATCGAGCCGCTGGCATCGAACTGATGCGAAGCCTCTGGCATCCCATTGATGCGATGCCTGCGGGATTTCAATTGATCAACTTTAATCGAATAGTTATGCTATTAGGCATAGATATCGGGGGGACCAAATGCGCGGTCATCGTTGGACAAAGAAAAGACGATGCACATATCGGAATGTTGGAAAAGGAGGTCATTCCGACCAATCAACCTGTTTACGCGATGATCGATGCGCTGTTTGCGCTGGCCGAAGAGATGCTGCAACGGAATGGGGTGGACAATGCAGGGCTGGAGGGGATAGGGATCTCCTGTGGCGGACCATTGAGCAGCAAGCGGGGGATGATTCTGTCGCCGCCCAACCTGCCGGGGTGGGACAATATCCCGATCGTGGAGATAGCGGAGCGGCGGTTTGGGGTGAAGACGATCCTGCAGAATGATGCCAATGCCTGTGCGATGGCCGAATGGAAGTTCGGAGCGGGGAGGGGTTATAGTAATGTGATCTTTCTTACTTTCGGTACGGGAATGGGCGCAGGCCTCATCCTTGATGGCCGGTTGTATTCAGGGACGTCGGATCTGGCGGGAGAAGTCGGTCACCTCCGGCTGGCAGACATGGGTCCCGTCGGGTTTGGCAAGGCTGGGTCTTTCGAAGGCTACTGCAGCGGAGGGGGGATTGCGCAGCTGGCGCAGATCATGGTGAGGGAGAAGCTGCAGATGGGGGAGAAGGTACCGTTTTGTTCTTCGTTGGCGGATCTGCCTTTGCTGACAGCAAAGACAGTGGCGGAGGCGGCATACGCCGGGGATGAGCTGGCGGTCGCCATCTACAAGACCTGCGGTCAGTTTTTGGGGAAGGGTTTATCCTTGCTGATCGATATTCTGAACCCGGAGGTGATCATCATGGGCAGTATTTATGGCCGGGCGGGGTCGCTGCTGGAGGCGGACATGCAGGAGGTCATCCGGCGCGAGACGCTGGAGGATTCGCGTGCGGTATGCAGGATGGCGCGGGCGGAGTTGGGGGAGCATATCGGGGATATGGCGGCGCTAACGCTGGCGGATATGTGCAGGGGAGACGACTGACGACGCTCTGACGGCGGCTGAAGAGGGCTGACGAAACCTGACGGAAACGGGAATAAAGTCAAAAACGATAGTTATGCATAAAAGTATCCGGGCCCTGTTGGGGTGTTTGTTATTATGCGGCACGGTAGCGGCGCAGATGGGTGCAACGTCAATGGATCGTGAGTCCGTCGGGAAGGCGCCGGCGTATCCGCTGATCGTCCACAATCCTTATTTCAGTATCTGGTCTTTTACGGATCAGCTGAATGCGTCGGATACGAGGCATTGGACCGGAAGGGAGCAGCCGATATATGGGGTGCTGGAGGTGGATGGGAAGCAGTACCGCTTCATGGGGGCGGGTCCGAGCGATGACGCTGCCAAGCAACAGAGCGTAGCCGTCAAGGCGACGCAGACCATCTATCAATTTCAATGCGGGCCTGTCAGTCTGGAAGTAACGTTCACTTCCCCTTTGCTGATCAACGATCTGGCGGTATTGTCGCGACCTGTATCGTATGTGAGTTTTGCGGTGCGGTCGGCGGATCGGCAGCTTCATGCCGTGAATCTGTCGCTGGAGGTGTCGACCAACCTGGCGGTGAATGTAAATTCCCAGCGGGTGACGACGCAGCAGTATCAATCGGGCAAGCTGGAGCTGCTGAAAGCGGGATCGGTAGAGCAGCCGGTGCTGGGCAAGAAGGGTGATGATGTACGGATCGACTGGGGGTATCTTTATGTAGCTGCGCCGCTTGAAAAGGGGACGGAGCAGAAGGTGATTGACTTGTCGGCGGGTGCGGGGGCGACGAGCGCGACGGGGACGATGGGGGCCGATGTGAGCAGGTTAAGGACGCGCATGACGTTAGGCAAGGTAGGACCTGAGGGGGTGGAAAGGATGGTCATGATAGGATATGATGAGGGGGATGCGATCCAATATTTTCACACGAATTTAAAAGGCTGGTGGGCATTGGAGCCGGGGATGACCATGGACAAACTCCTGCAGCAGGCCTATGATGAATATCCGGCGATCCGCCGGAAATGTGAGGCGGAGAACGATACGATCTACCGGGATGCCATGCAGGCGGGTGGCGAGAGGTACGCCGCGCTATGTGTGCTGGCCTACCGGCAATGTCTGGCGGCGCATTCCCTGGTGAAGAGTCCGCAGGGAGATATTTTGTGGCTGTCGAAAGAGAATTTCAGCAACGGGTCGATCAATACGGTTGACGTGACTTATCCTTCCGCTCCGTTGATGTTGTGTTACAATCCGAAGCTGGTAGAGGGTATGCTGAATGGCATTTTTTACTACAGCGAGAGCGGGAAGTGGGCGAAGCCCTTTGCGGCGCATGATCTGGGTACCTATCCCCTGGCTAACGGGCAGACATATGGGGAGGATATGCCCGTCGAGGAGTGCGGCAACATGATCATCCTCACGGCGGCTATCGTGAAGGCGGAGAACAGTGTGGACTATGCGCGGAAGCACTGGGAAACGCTGAGTACCTGGGTGCGTTATCTGGCCGTGAATGGATTTGATCCGACCAACCAGCTATGCACGGATGATTTTGCCGGTCACCTGGCTAGGAATGCTAATCTTTCGGTGAAGGCCATTGTGGCTATAGGGTGTTATGCGCGGCTGGCGGAGCTGATGGGGGAAAAGGATACGGCTGCGACCTACCGGGCGATGGCCGTTTCGATGGCAGCGCGGTGGCCACAGCTGGATGACGCAGGTGATCACTATGCGCTGACCTTTGACAATAAGGATACTTGGAGCCAGAAATACAATCTCGTGTGGGATAAGATCATGGGGTTGGGATTGTTTCCGCCGGAAGTGTATCATAAGGAGCTGGCGTATTACCTGACGAAGCAGCAGACTTTCGGTTTGCCGCTGGACAGCCGCAAGACCTATACGAAATCCGACTGGGTGTTATGGACGTCGGCGCTGGCTGATGACCATGCTACCTTCGAGGCGCTGATCGATCCAATCTATAAATACGCCATGGAGACGCCTACGCGTGTTCCTTTGAGTGACTGGCATGAGACGACCGATGGAAAGCAGCGGGGATTCCAGGCGAGGAGCGTGGTGGGGGGGTATTTTATTGAAGTATTAAAAGAGAAATGGAAATAAAACTTACAACATGCGCTGTGGCGCTCAGCCTTTTGTTGACGCTTGATGGGTTCGGGCAGGCTCAGGTGCTGCCGGATTTTACTTTTTACCGCGCGGACGGGCATGCGTTCGGGCGGAAGGATGTGGTGGTAGGAAAGCCGGTATTGTTTGTGCTGTTCGATCCGACCTGTCCGCATTGTCAGCGGGCGGTGCGGCATATCGGGGAGCAATATGCGGCTTTTAGCAAGGCGGAGATCTGCCTGGTGTCCATGGAGAACTGGACTGCCATCAATGGGTTTGTGGCTACGTATGCTGGTGCGTTAAAGGGGCGGCCCAATGTGGTAGTATTGCGGGATGTCGCGGGCGAGTTCATCGGAAAGTTCAAGCCGATGAAATTTCCGGCGATGATGTTGTTTTCGCGGGATGGGAAGTTAGTGGATTATGAAGACAATGAGAATACCGTGTTCAGGTTGGTGAAGTTGATGCCGGCGGCGGGGGGATGAGGGGAATCAATTAATGATTCCCCTCCCTAAATAGAGTCTGTCCATAGAGTCTGTAACGAGCAAGACGCATTAGGTTATATTTTCATGCGTTTGTTTTTCACTGCTTCCCTTGAGCACATTTGGGGCTGCATTGATTTGTCCGTCGGCA
>Ga0182030_10000028_pt1 | contig 187427 bp, 184 predicted proteins | sample 812S3MmetaG_FD_121299 | JGI IMG/M metagenome (GOLD analysis project Ga0182030, IMG submission 121299) | Permafrost microbial communities from Stordalen Mire, Sweden - 812S3M metaG (Illumina Assembly) | ecosystem: Environmental > Terrestrial > Soil > Wetlands > Permafrost | place: Sweden...
AGCGCATCTTGCAGCGTCTTTTGTGCCTGGCTGCCTGCATTAGCCTCAACCACCAACTCGGCCGACCAAGCCGCGCACTGGTCGACTATGTCGCCTGAATCCGTGGAATCAATCATCTAGGCGACCGCGGCCTGGAAGACTGCACCCAGGCGCCGCATCCCCTCGGCGATCTCCGCCGGACTGACCCCGCTGTAGGCAAGGCGCAGTGTGCGCTCACCCCCGTCAAGCAAGCAGTCGCTGCCCTTGACGTAGGCAATGCCGGCGGCGGCGGCCGTATTGAACAAGGCATCCGCCGAGAGCCCCTCGGGGAGCTTCAGCCACATGAAAAACCCCCCTTGCGGGGGCGTGCACGCCGTTCCCGCCGGCATGTGCACCAGACCCTCGACCATCGCGTCGCGACGTTCCCGCATCAGATTCGTCACGTGGGCGATGTTGCCTGGCAGGTGACCGCCGGTCACCAGCTGCGCGATCGCCGCTTCGGCGAGCAGCGACGGTGAGATGTAGGTCCGCGAGGCTGCGGCGGCGAGCTTCGCCGACACGTCCTTGGGGGCGACGATGTACCCGACCCGCAGGCCAGGTGCCACGGTCTTGGAAAACGACGAGGTGAACATCACCTTGCCGCCGTCGTGGGCCGCAAACAACCCCGTGATCGGCTCACCCTCGAAGCGCAGCTTGCCGTAGGGGTCGTCTTCCAGCACCCAGAACCCGTAGCGATCGACGAGCTCCAACAGCGCTGCGCGCTTGTCGGCGGACAATGTGGCACCGGATGGGTTCTGGAAGTTCGGGATCGTGTAGAGCAGCCTCGGGACCCGGCCCGCCGCGCAGGCCGCAGCCAGCGCCTCGACGTCGAGGCCGTCACGCTGGACCTCGATCGGGAGAACGTCCATGCCGTGCAGCCGCAGCTGCAGCAGCGCACGATCGTAGGTCGGCGCCTCCACAGCAACCAGGTCGCCGGGAGACAGCAGGTTCTCGAGCAGAAACACATAGCCCTGCAACGAACCGTTGGTGACGAACACCTGGTCCGGACTGACCCCATGCTCGTGTGCAAGTACCTCGCGCAATGGCGGGTACCCCTGACCGGTCCCGTACGAGAGCACGCGGGTCGCATCACTAGCAAGCGCAGCCGCGGTGCACGTCGCGATAAGGTCGCCGGACAGGGCTTCGGGGCATGGGGCACCCCGGGCGAATGAAATAGCAGTCGACACGGCCGGGCAGTTTAGCGGGCCCGCTGGAGGATCGCCGGGCAGTGGCGGATAGTCGGAATCCGCACGCACCGATCCGCACCAGGGGCATCCCGCCCATCGGCAAGGCGCCTTCGACCGCTAGAATGCCCGATGGCACTGCCATCGGGCGGTGCGAACTGCTTGGTCACCACTTCACAGGGGCGTCGCTTGGACCTTTTTGAGTATCAGGGCAAGCAACTCTTCGCACGCCACGGGATCCCTGTCCCGAGCGGCGAAGTCGCCGACACGCCGGAAGCCGCTCGCGCGGCAGCCGAGCGCATCGGAGGGAAGGTTGTCGTCAAGGCGCAGGTGCAGATCGGCGGACGCGGAAAGGCTGGTGGCATTCAGCTGGCGGACACGCCGGAAGAAGCCGAAGCGCACGCGCGCAACATTCTGGGTATGGACATCCGCGGGCACATCGTGCACACGGTCTGGGTTGAGGCCGCGTCGGAGATTGTCAAGGAGTACTACGCCTCCGTGACGTTCGACCGCAGCGAGAAGAAGCCGTTGGTCATGCTGTCGGCTGCCGGCGGCATGGACATCGAAGAGGTCGCGCGGACCCAGCCTGAGGCACTGGCGACGGTCCACATCGACCCGCTGACCGGATTTCAGGCGCACCACGCACGTTGGCTGGTGTACCACGCAGGTATCGACGCCGAAGCCCAGGGGGGCGTCGTCAAGATCCTGCAGCAGCTCTATCAGGCATTTACCGACCTCGACACGATGCTCGTCGAGATCAACCCGCTCATCTGGACCGCTGCCGGTGATGTCGTCGCCCTCGACGCGAAGGTCACCATCGACAACAACGCCCTGTTCCGGCACCCCGACCTGCTCGAGTTGCAGCAGTCGGTCACCGAGGACCCCCAGGAACGTCTGGCCCAGGAAAAGGGGGTCACCTACGTCAAGCTCGACGGCGACGTCGGAATCCTCGGCAACGGCGCCGGCCTGGTGATGAGCACCCTCGACGTCGTGGCACTGGCCGGCGGACGGCCCGCCAACTTCCTCGACGCCGGTGGTGGATCGAAGGCCGACGAGGTTGTCGCCGCCCTTGAAGTGCTGCTGTCGGACCCCAAGGTCAAGGTCCTGCTGATCAACATCTTCGGGGGCATCACCCGCTGCGACGAGGTCGCCAAGGGTCTGCTGACGGCACTCGACAAGCTCGGCGCCACACTGCCGATCGTCGTGCGTCTGGACGGAACCAACGAGGACGAAGGCCGGCGGATCATCGCCGAGCAGGCACCCGCAAACGTTGTTGTCGAGCCGACCATGCTCTCTGCCGCCCAGCGCGCTGTCGAGCTGGCGAAGGGGGTCTAGGTATGAGCATCCTGGTCGACAAGAACACCAAACTGGTCGTGCAGGGCATCACCGGCCGCGAGGGCGCGTTCCACGCGACCCGCAACAAGGCCTACGGCACCAATGTCGTGGCCGGCGTGACCCCGGGCAAGGCCGGGCAGGACGTCGAAGGTATCCCGGTCTTCAACACCGTCCGAGATGCCGTCGAGGAAACGGGTGCAAACACCGCAATGGTGTTCGTGCCGCCGCGCTTTGCGACCGACGCCCTCTACGAGGCCATCGAGAGCGGCGTGGAACTGATTATCTGCATCACCGAGGGAATCCCGGCGCACGACATGATGCAGGTCTATACGCATCTGCGCCGTGGTAGCCAGACCCTGATCGGTCCGAACTGCCCGGGCATCATCAGCCCCGGCAGAGCGTCGGTCGGGATCATGCCGACCCAGGTCTTCAACCCCGGCCGCGTCGGCCTCGTCTCACGCTCCGGCACGCTGACCTACCAGATCTCCAAGGAGCTGGCAGTGCTGGGTATCGGTCAGAGCTCGGTTGTCGGCATCGGTGGCGACCCCGTCGTGGGATCGTCGTTCATCGACATCGTCACGCGCTTTGATGCGGACCCCGAGACCGACCTGATCGTCATGGTCGGGGAGATCGGCGGCAACGAGGAAGAAAAGGCCGCCGAATTCATCGCCGCGAATGTGTCCACCCCTGTGGTGAGTTACATCGCGGGCTTCCAGGCCCCTCCTGGCAAGCAGATGGGTCACGCCGGCGCCATCATCACCGGCTCGTCGGGTACCGCGCAGGGCAAGAAGGAGGCCCTCGAGGCCAAGGGCGTGCGGGTCGGGACCAACCCGACCGAGGTCGCACAGTTCGCCCAAGAGGCACTCGCGGCGCTCTAGTTCCCGGCAATGGCTGCGCAGGCACGATTGCGTCCGCGACCTCGCTCGGCAAACGGCCTCCGCACCATGCGGAGGCCGTTTGCGTGTGCGGTCCCCGCCTGCGCGTCGCGTCAGTACGTCTGTGCGTCGAAATACCACCGCGCGATGTCCAATTGGGGCAGCGCGCGTCTCCCCATCCAAATGCTCATGATCTTCGAGTCGCGCCAGTGTTTTTCGAGGTCGCCCTCGCGGGCGTAACCGGCGGCACCGATAAGGTCGATCGCCTTGTTGACGACGCTCGTGAGCTGGTCGGAGACATAGAGCTTGGTCACGCGCGTGCGCGCGAGCATCTCCGGGGTTTGACGAGGGCCATACAGGTCGGGACGGTCGAGCATTCTCGCCTTGAGGTACGTCTCCGCACGCTGGTCTCGATCGCGATGACGATGTCGGCCAGCACGGCCGCGGTGATCGAGTGTTCCTTGAGCGGCTTACCCGCCACGATCCGGGTATCGCACCAGTCGCGCACGAGCTCATAGACGTTGCGCATCACCCCGATGCACTGCGCGGCGGTGCCGACGTTGCCGCAGGCGATGAACGCCCGCGCCGCCTCGGCATCCGCGCCCAGCCCGTGCGCCCGGAACTCGACCGGGACGCGGACCTCCTCAAACCAGACGTCGCTATTCCAGTCACCGGACATTCCGGCCTTTCGGTAGGGCTTTCCCTGGGTCACGCCCGGGATGTCGGCAGGGACGTAGACGATCGCGAAGCCGTCCTCGCCCGCGCCGGGGTCGGTCGTGCAAAAGACGCTAAAGACATCCGCCAGCCCCCCGGAGTTGTTCGGCCACAGCTTGTGGCCGTTGACGACCCACTCGTCGCCGTCGCGCCGCGCCGTGGTTGCGATGTAGCGGCCGCCGGTCCCGTCCAGGTTCTCGACATCCGACCCTCCCCGGCCGTCGGTGATCGCCGCGGAGCCGACGTACCAGCGGTCGGTCTGCAAAAACTTGGGCGTAAAAAACTCCAGCAGCGCACGGTTCTGCCGGGGCGCAATGATCGGCGCCATGGTCCACACCGAGCAGCTCGCCGCCGTCGCGAGCCCGGCATCGGCCCGCGACATCTCCTCGAGGCACATCGCCGAGGTCACAGCATCCATGCCGCCGCCGCCGTACGCCGCGGGCCACGCCGCCCACTGGTAGCCCAGCTCGACGCACAGGAACTCGAGCAGCGGGTGGCACAGCGCGTGATGCTCCCAGTCTTCATCGATCTGACGGCGCACGGGGATGACTTTCTCGTCAGCCCACTGGCGGATCGCATCGAACAAGGGCCGGCTCTCGTCCGGCATCCATTCGAGCGGTAACGAGAACGGGTCAGCCGTGGTCATAAGGTCTCCTCTTGCGCGCTGCGTCGCTCGACGGACACGGGTCCGAGGATCTGCGTGTGGGGGCACGCAGTGGCCCCCGATCCAACCGGCGCGCACGCTGGCGATGGCATGGATTGTCACCGAATACCAGGGACTTCGCATGCCCTCAAGAGGGAATGCCCCGGTCGCCCTGCGTTAATTGACAATTCTTGATTGGATTTGCAGTCTTTTCGGCGCACCCGAAGCATCGGCGCCGCCGGGAACAGCCCAGCTCGCGTCGTTTGTGCGTGCCGGCGTCCGCCCGACCCCGGGGCATGCGGCGGCGGGCGATGGGGTCACCGGGAGCATCACCGGCGACGGCAGACGGCGCCGGTACACGCGAACCGCTCCCGGGTTGAACGCGTGCGACGCGTCCAAGGACTATCGGGCGATGAACTCGTGGATGGTGCGCCACACCTCGGCCGGCATTTCCTCGGGCGTGAAATGACCAGCATCGGCGATGACGGCGGTCGTGAGATTCCTCACTCCCGAGTTCCGGAGTCCGTCGGCGTAGGTATCGATGCCGCCGCCTTCCCCTGCTCCGCGCAGGTAGAGAACGGGTGTGTCGGTCGCCGCGCTCGTGCAGAACGCAATGTTGTCTTGAGCATCCTGGAGAAAAGCCCGGTAGAAATCGAACCCGGCGGAAAGCGCGCTCTCAGAGTGGTATGCGCCCACGTACTCGCGCCGTGCCTCCGGGGTGATCTTTGACGGATCGACAGAGAGCCCGTCAAAGAAGTAGCTGAAGTACTCCGCTTGGTTGCCCTGCACAAGCAGCTCAGGCAATGACGGTATGCCGTGAAAGGCGAAGTGCCAGAGGTGGGGATTCTTCAGCACGTCGTTCCATGGCTCGACACCCGGGATGACCGTGTCCATGATGACCACCCGGGCCACGTCGTGGTACTGGCGCAGATAGGAGTAGGCGACCATGCCGCCGATGTCGTGACCGACAAGCGTGAAGTCCTCGAGGCCAAGGAGTTCGATCAGGGTGTGGATCTGCCGTGCCAGCTGGCCCTTGACTCCACCATCGAGCAGCCGGAGCGATGCCCCCACCCCGGGCAGATCGATTGCGATCGCCCGGACACTCGGGGCCGCGAGCCTCATCACCGACCGCCAGGACCGCCACGACTGCGGCCAGCCGTGCAGGAACATGACGGCCGGACCGTCGGCGTGGCCCGCCTCGGCTACGTGAATCGACGACATGCCGATCGGCACTTGGGTGTGACGCACAGCGCCGACGGCAGACATAGTTCATGTCTATCACCGTCGATGTCAAAACGGGGTGGCACGACCAAGATGCGAACGCATTCCGCAGACATGTCCCGTTCGCGCCAATCGGTCGATCGCCGAGCTGGTCGAAGACGCGGTCGCCCGACCCCCAGGGCGTCAATCACACCGACGGTGGGTGGTGCGGGCTGCTGCGGGTGTGCCAAACCGGCGAACGCACGCGTGCCCGCACCGGCATGCCCAGACCCTGAGTCGCCGGCAGGTACACCTTCGCGGATTGGTGTTGTGATGCCCGAGGAAGCGTTGCTCGTGCGCAGCTTGATCGCGTTGGCCGACCCCCTGGTCGGCGGCGGTCGGTCGCGATCAGCGTCGGCTTGCGACCGGCCTGGCGGTGCGCGGTGAACTCCGGGTAGCGGGACAGGGTTCAGCCGCGGCGGCGGCCGGCCTGGTCGGCACAAAGGTTCCAGACCCCGATACAGGGTCTGCCGTGGTACTCCTCGATCATCGACACCGAGCCGGTCGCGCTCGCAAACAGGGAGCCGCTCTCGGCCGGGAGCCGGAGGGCGCGTGCGGCCAAGATGCGTGAGAAGTGGCCATGCGAGACGACAATCACCGGGCCGGTCGCGTTCTCGACGCGCTCACCCAGAAACGTGTCGGCGCGCGTCCCGACATCGTCGGTCGACTCTCCGCCGGGGCATCCATCCCGCCAGATGTCCCAACCCGGTGCACGCAGGGCGATCTGCCTGCCGGTCAAGCCCTCGTAGTCCCCGTAGTCGTACTCGGCCACCAGCGGCTCGAGCGCAAATTGACGATCGGGAAGTGCGAGGTCAGCCGTTTCGATTGCCCGTTTGCGAGGACTCGAGTACACGACCGGGCGCTCGCCCCCGAGCAGGTCATCGACAAGCGATCCGAGCGAGGCCGCTTGTCGGCGGCCGTTCTCGGTAAGGGCGAGGTCTGTGACGCCCGTGTGTTGCCCCGACCGTGTCCAGTCGGTTTCACCATGGCGAATAATGATCAGTCTCACGTCCCTGTTCTCGCTTTCTTGACGAGCGATCGTGTGTGTCCGCAACGACCCTCCGGAGGGCCTTGAAGGCTCAGGTGCCCCGAGATCGCTCGGCTGGCCACGCGCCAGCCCAGCGTGCTCCGGAGCATTGATCGCGCGAGGGCGGACCCGGCGCTCACTCGGCGAGAAGTGCCCGCCTGGCCGCGTCGAGCGTGGCGCGCTCCTCATCACCCACTTCGGGCAAATGCAGGTTAAGTTCCTCGATGCAGTGGGTCAGAATGCCTCCGACAAGCGCGCGGGCGGCGTGCTTGTGGTCGGCGGGAACCACGTACCAGGGGGCCCACGGTGTCGACGTCGCACTGATCGTCGCCTCATAGGCCTGTTGGTAGTCGTCGAAGTGCGCCCGTTCCGCCAGATCGGCGGCCGAGAACTTCCAGTATTTGCTCGGGTCATCGAGCCGACTGAGCAGTCGCTGCTTCTGCTCATCCCTCGAGATGTTGAGGTAGATCTTCACGATGTGAGTGCCGTTGCGCTGGAGGTGCTGCTCGAAGCCGTTGATGTCCTCGTAGCGCTGGGCCCACAGGTCGTCTCCGCGGGCGGTTCCCGGCGGGAGCTGCTCTCGGACGAGGACCTCGGGGTGGACCCGGGCCACGAGGACCTCTTCGTAGTAGGACCGGTTGAAGATCCCGATCCGCCCTCTCTCGGGGAGCGCATTCACGCAGCGCCACAAGAAGTCATGACCGAGCTCTCCGGCGGATGGGGTCTTAAAGGAGACGACGTCGCATCCTTGGGGGTTGACGCCCGACATGACGTGTTTGATCGTGCCGTCCTTGCCGGCTGCGTCGAGGGCCTGGAGGATCACCAGCAGGGCGTAGGTGTCGGATGCATAGAGCAACTCCTGCGCCGTCGTGAGCTCTTGCTTGAACGACTCGAGTTCGCTGTCTGCGAGGTCTCGTGGGCTCGAGCTCCCCGAACGCTCGCGCCATTTGACCCGCGTGTCCTTGGTGTGCCGACCCCCCAGACCGGCGGCCTCACCAGGTGTGACCATGAGTTCTTCGATGAGCTTCCTGTGCAGCTTCATGTCGCAACCTCCTCGTATTGGCCTCGCAGTGCGACGCGCACCAGAGGGTCTCGAGCCGTCGGGGGAAGCCGCCTCCGATCGAGCGGGTCCCGGTACTGCGGGCGAGGTCTCTCGGTTGGTGTTCGCGTCGCCCGGGCGGCGGGCTCATGGTGCCCGGGGCACCGTCGTCGCGCTCGTGTGCGACCCGTCGTCTGGATCAGTGGTCGCGTCGACGGGGCGCGCGATGGCCCCCGGTGCATCCGTGTGCGAGAGGGCGGCCTGCGCGCCATCCCGCGCGGCGGGCCCGCGTGCGCGAGCACCGCCGATATCGGTCACGGGCGCACCCGTCGCGGGGTCGAGAATTCGATAGCCGAGCAGCTTGACCCGATCGGTAACAAGGAACCAGGCGAGGGCGTAACCCCAGACGAACAGTCCCCAGCCCCAGCCGAGGGGTGTCATGAAGACCCCGTAGACGGCAACCAGCGTCGCCACCGTCTCCGCGCCCAGGACGGCGAGCAACAAGATCCGCGCCGGGCGTATGGACCAGAACGGGCCGCGCGTGCGTGTCAGGAAGATCGTCAGCGACCCGGCCACCGACAGCATCAGGTACATCAATGTCTGCAGGTGCGACCGGTCGAGGCCAAAGGCGCGATCGCCCAGGTACAACAGACCGAACGCGGCCACCGGTCCGACCAGGCCGAGGATCGTCGCCATGCCCAGCACGAGACGCATGTTCCAGACCTCGGGCTGGTTCTTGTAGTGCACGTTGTCGTACGCGATCGACAGGATTGCACCGTCGTTGAGCAACGCCAGCATCACGATCATGATCGCCGTGACGGGAAAGAAGTTGAAGATCAGGATCACGGCGGTCACAAACACCAGCACCCGCAGCGTCTCGGAGATCCGGTAGATCGCATAGCTGTTCATCCGCTGGACGATCTTCCGGCTTTCCTTGATCGCGTCGATGATCACCGAGAGGCCGGGGCTCATGAGCACGATCGACGCCGCCAGACGAGCCGCGTCAGTCGCCCCCGAGACGGCGATACCGCAGTCGGCCTTCTTCAGCGCGGGGGCATCGTTGACCCCGTCGCCGGTCATGCCGACGATATGCCCGCCCTGCTGCAGGACGTCCACGATGTGAAACTTGTGTTCCGGGAAGACCTGGGCGAAGCCGTCGGCCTGCTCAATGGACGCCGCCTGAGAAGCCGTCGCCTGCTGCTTGACGTCACCCAGCCCCGCGGCGTCCAGGATCCCGACGCCCATCCCCAGCGTCTTGGCGGTCTCTTGAGCGATCGCAATGGCGTCACCGGTGACCATTTTGACCCTGACGCCCATACGCTCCGCAGTCGCGATGGTCTGCTTGGCATCCTCGCGTGGCGGATCGAACAAAGGCAGCACGCCGAGGAATTTCCAGGCACCGTCACCCTCGGCCCGTGCCACACCCAGCGAACGAAAACCACGCGCAGCGAATTGCTTGACCGCTTCGTCGACGTCCGCCTTGACCTGGCGGGAATCGGCGGACAACGCCAGGATCACTTGAGGCGCGCCCTTGGTGACCTTGAACGACGCGTTGCCGACGCTCGTCACGGTCGCCTCGGTGCGCTTGTGTACGGGATCGAAGGGCTGGAAGTCGACCACCGTGTATCCGTCCAGTGCCGTGTCGGAGCTCAGGCCCGAGAGCACGGCGAGGTCGATGGTGTCGTTGTCGTCGGCGCGGGACGCAAGCGCGGCACTCACGATCACCTGCTGCACAGTCACCGTGCCCACAGCGAACGGGTCCCCAAGGGTCAGCTTGTTCTGGGTCAGCGTCCCCGTCTTGTCGGTGCACAGCACGTCGACGCCGGCGAGCTCCTCGATTGCCACCAGCCGGCTCACGATGGCCTTCTTCTTGGCCAACAGCCGTGCGCCGACCGCCATGGTCACCGACAGCACCGTCGGCATCGCCACGGGGATCGCGGCCACGGTCAGCACCAACACGAACTGCAACGTGGTGAAGATCGGCTCCCCGCGGAAGATCGACACGACGGTGATGACCGCCACCATCCCGAGCGCCAGCAGGATCAAGAACTTGCCGATCTTCAGCACCGCGCGCTGGAAGTGGCTCACGTTGCCGGCGTCCTGTACCAGCTCCGCGGTCTTGCCGAAGTAGGTGTCTGTCCCGGTGCCGTACACGAGGGCGCCGATCTCCCCTTGGCGGATGATCGAACCGGAGAACACCGCGTCGCCGGGTCCGCGTGTGGCGGGCAGTGACTCCCCGGTCAGCGCCGACTCGTCCACCTCGACCGGATCGCCGTCCAACAGGCGGGCGTCAGCCGGCACGATGTCTCCCAGCCGCATCCGAATGACGTCGCCCGGAACCAGTTCCCTCGCCGGCGGGGTGATCCACTTGCCGTCGCGCCGCACCCTGGCGTTGATGGCCAGCTGGGCCTTGAGGGCATCAATAGCCTTGCCCGCTGAGTGTTCCTCGACGAAGCCGACCGCGGCGTTGGCGACCAGCAACACCAGAATGATGGCGAAGTCCGGCCAGTGGCGCAGCACGCCCGACAGGATCACGGCGATTTCGATCATCCACGGGATCGGGCCCCAGAAGTAGGTAAGCAGCTTCAGGAGCGGACTCGTGGTCTTCTCTTGGATCTCGTTCGGCCCATACTGGGTGAGTCGCCGTTCGGCCTCCACCCCGGTAAGGCCTTCGGGCGAGGAGGCCAGCTGCTGCTGCACCTCGGCCAAGGGCAGGGATTTCAACTCCCCGCTCGGACGCGTTACCGCGCCTGGCTGCATCGCTTCCAGCTGATGCCCCACCGCGCCCTGTGCGTCCTGTCGGCGTCGGGAGTTCCCCGAGCCCCGCTTGAGCGTCATCGCCAGTCCATCGCGCCAGACCGGCAGCTGCAGGTCGGGTTCGCCTCGTCCATCGCCACCTGGCCCGTGTCGTCCGCGACCAAGAGCGTGCCGGTGCCGATGAGCCTCGGGGCGATCACGTCGAGTCGTCCCACTTCCAGCTCCGGATCTCGGGCATGTCCTGGCCGTGCTGATCGATATAGATGTTGTGCTCGATCAGCTTGTCCCGCAGCAGTTGCTTGAGGTAGCTGCCCTTGGTTCCCAAGTCCGGGACCCGGTCAACGACGTCTTGGACCAGATGCCAGCGGTCCAGGCCGTTCTGCACCCTCATGTCGAACGCGGTCGTAATCGTGCCTTCCTCGTTGTATCCACGGACGTGCATGTTGCGGTTGGCGCGCCGGTAGGTGAGCCGGTGGATGAGCCAGGGGTATCCGTGGAAGGCGAAGATGATGGGCTTGTCCTTCGTGAACAGCGAGTCGTAATCGGTGTCGGATAGCCCGTGGGGGTGCTCCGCGCTGGGTTGCAGCTTCATCAAGTCGACGACATTGATCACCCGTATCTTCAACTCGGGAAGATGCTCGCGGAGGATCGAAGTGGCAGCCAGGATCTCGAGGGTGGGCGTATCGCCGCAACAGACCATGACCACGTCCGGCTCAGCGCGCTGGTCGTTGCTGGCCCAGTCCCAGATGCCGATCCCTTCCGTGCAGTGCACGACCGCCTGGTCCATCGTCAGCCACTGCGGGAGTGCATGCTTTCCCGCGACGACGACGTTCACGTAGTTCCGGCTGCGAAGGCAGTGATCGACCACCGACAACAAACAGTTCGCGTCCGGCGGAAGGTAGATCCTCACGATGTCGGCCTTCTTGTTGACGACATGGTCGAGGAAGCCGGGGTCCTGGTGGGTGAAGCCGTTGTGGTCCTGCTGCCACACATGTGAGGACAAGAGATAGTTCAGCGAGGCGATCTCGCGCCGCCACGGCAGTTCGGCGGTGATTTTCAACCACTTGGCGTGCTGGTTGAACATCGAGTCGATGATGTGGATGAAGGCCTCGTAGCAGTTGAACAGCCCATGGCGTCCGGTCAGCAGATAGCCTTCCAACCAGCCCTCGCACTGGTGCTCGCTGAGCATCGAGTCCAGCACCCGACCGTCCGCCGCAAGGAACTCATCGGTGGGGACGACCGCGGCTTCCCACTGACGATCGGTTTCCTCGAAGACCGCTCCGAGGAGGTTCGAGAGCGTCTCGTCGGGACCGACCACCCGGAAATTGCGTTGATCCTGGTTGAGTTTGATCACGTCCCGCAAAAAATCGCCCAACACGAGTGTGTCCTGGCCGTCCACCGCCCCCGGGGAGGGGACGGCGACCGCATGGTCGTGGAAGTCCGGCATGCGCAGATTGCGCAGCAACATGCCGCCATTTGCGTGTGGATTGGCCCCCATCCGCCGGTCGCCCTCAGGGGCCAGTTCCGCCAGGGCCGCGATGAGTCGGCCGTCCTGGTCAAACAGTTCTTCGGGCTTGTAACTCCTCATCCAGGTCTCGAGTTGCGCGAGATGCTCGGGATGGTTGACGTCGACGATGAGCGGCACTTGGTGGGCGCGGAACGTGCCCTCAATCTGCAAGCCATCGACGACCCTCGGTCCCGTCCAGCCCTTCGGGGACCGCAGCACGATCATCGGCCAGCGCGGCCGGCCGCGTGCCCCGTGATCTCGGGCCTGTCTCTGGACCTCCCGGATGCGCTCGACGGCGTCCTCCACGGCGGCGGCCATGATCTGATGCATCTCCGCCGGCTCGTCACCCTCGACGAAATATGGGCTCCAGCCGCAGCCGCGAATGAACTGCTCCAATTCATCGCGTTCGATGCGCGCGAGAACGCTTGGGTTGCTGATCTTGTAGCCGTTCAGGTGCAGGATCGGCAGCACGGCCCCGTCGGTCGCGGGGTTGAGGAACTTGGTGGACTGCCAGGCCGTCGCCAGCGGGCCGGTTTCCGCTTCGCCGTCACCAACCACGCAGGCGACAATCAGATCGGGATTGTCGAATGCGGCCCCGAACGCGTGACTGAGCGAGTAACCCAACTCGCCGCCCTCGTGAATCGATCCCGGCGTCGTCGGCGCGACATGACTGGAAATGCCGCCAGGAAACGAGAACTGCTTGAACAGTCTCTGAAGACCGAGTTCGTCTTGGCTGACGTTCGGGTAAATCTCGCTGTAGGTGCCTTCCAGGTACGTGTTGGCCACCAGGGCGGGGCCGCCGTGGCCCGGACCAGCGATGTAGAACATGTCCAGATCGTATTTCTTGATGACCCGGTTCAAATGGACATAGATGAAGTTCTGGCCGGGGGTGGTCCCCCAGTGCCCGACGACCAGAGGCTTCACGTGCGCCAATTTCAGCGGCTCTCGCAGCAGCGGATTGGCGTAGAGATAGATCTGGCCGACGCCGAGGTAGTTGGCGGCCCGCCAATATGCATGCATCTTGTCGAGCAGCTCGGGCGAGAGCGGCCGCGTGGTCATCGTGCCCGGATCCACTGCTGCGACGGCGCACGGTCAGACCCGCGCGCCGCGCGCGCATCCGGGGCAGCCCGTAGGCCGCGGGTCTCCCACCCCCGGGGCCCTTTGCTCAAAGGCGCGGCCATCCCGGGCGCGCCCGCGGCAAATCTCCAGCGAACCGGGTGAACTGCACGTGCCGCCAGGACACGCGTCCGGAGCCATTCATCGACGCCCATACGATTCTCCATCCGCAGCTCACACTACGTCACCAAGTGCCTGGCGCGACGCCCTACACGGCGGCACCAGCACCGTTACCCGGCGGGAGAGGACTTTGATGAGCATATACCGGGGCGCAGGGACACTGACACGTCGTCGCAGGCCGGGTCACCGCGCCGCACGCTCCGACCGGCAGCGGTTCTCGACGACCCCGACGGCGTACGCAGCGCCGCCCCACGTCTGCGATGATCGGCACCAGCCTGGCAGGCCGGGGTCGCGAGGCGCGCTCCGATCCCGGTTCGGAGCGGCAGAGAGGTCCAGAACTCACGGACCCCATCGTCCGTCGACCGAAGGGAACACTGATGAGCACGACCAACCCGATAGAGACAGCAGACGCCCTCGTCGTCTTTGGCGTGACGGGCGACCTCGCCCACAAGCAGGTCCTCCCCGCGCTCTACGCGATGGTCAAGGAGGGATCCCTGACCGTCCCGGTAATCGGCGTCGCCTATTCGCACTGGGGCATCGAGCAGCTGCGCACGCACGTCCGGGACAGCGTCGAGCAGCCGTTGGGCGGGATCGATGATGAGGCATCCTTCGACCGCCTGATCGGCCTGCTGCGCTACGTCGACGGCGACTACAACGACCCCCATACATTCGGCGCGCTCAAAGATGCGCTCGCCGGCGCCCGGCGGCCCGCGTATTACCTCGCCATTCCACCCTCGCTGTTTGAGACGGTGATCACCGGGATTGGCAGCGCGGGCCTCGCGGCCGATGCGCGCGTGATCGTCGAGAAGCCATTTGGACGCGACCTCGCCTCGGCGCAAGAACTCAACCGGGTCGCCCGGTCGGTCTTCCCCGAGGACTCGATCTTCCGCATCGATCACTTCCTCGGCAAGGAAGCGATCATGAACCTCCTCTACTTCCGCTTTGCCAACTCGTTTCTCGAACCGATCTGGAACCGCAACTACGTCGCCAGCGTGCAGATCACGCTCGCCGAGGAATTCGGTGTCAATGGCCGCGGCGCCTTCTACGACAGCGCGGGCTGTCTGCGTGACGTGATCGAGAACCACCTATTCCAGATCGTCGCGCTGCTCGCGATGGAACCGCCGACCTATCGCGACTTCGGAGCGCTCCAGAGCGAAAAGCTGAACGTCTTCAAGGCCGTGCGGCCGCTCACTCCCAGCGACATCGTGCGCGGCCAGTTCGCCGGCTACCTGGATGAGCCCGGGGTCGCGACGGGCTCCGATGTGGAGACCTTCTGCGCGGTGCGGCTGTTTATCGACTCGTGGCGCTGGGCCGGGGTCCCGTGGTACCTGCGCTCGGGCAAGTGCCTCCCGACGACCGCCTCGGAGATCCTCGTCGAACTCAAGCCGCCGCCGCAGCAGCTGTTTGACGACTCGTTGCCGGACGCCGGCCTCGCCAACTACCTGCGCTTCCGGCTGTCTCCCGACACGTCGATTGCGATTGCGGCGCGCGTCAAACTCGCCGGCGAAGACTTCATCGGCGAGCAACGCGAACTGTTCTTGCTCGATGCGCAGCCCAATGAACGGGCGCCGTACGAGCGCCTTCTCGCCGATGCGATGGAGGGCGACGGGGCCCTGTTCACCCGCGAGGACGCGGTCGAGGCTGCCTGGGCCATCGTCGACCCGGTCCTCGCGGCCCAAGACCCCGCGCACGTCTACGCACCCGGGACCTGGGGACCCGAGGCCGCCGACCGGCTGCTCGCTCCCGGCGGCCAGTGGCACGACCCCGGTGCCCCAAACGGCGCGCCGGGCATCTGAGCAGATGGCACTGCGTCGGCAGCTGTGTTACCGCGCATCCACCCACGGATCAGGGATACTCCGGATGCCACAACGCGGCGCATCACCGATGTCGCCACCGGTCCCCCGCGGGACCCTTTTGTGGTGACCCCCGACGAAAGGATCTTCTATGGGACCGGGATATCGCCATGTCGCCTGCTGCGTTGAGGGTTCACTCGCGCACAACGCGGTCATCGAAGCGGGCATCCGCTTCCTGGATTCCGAGCACGGCACGTTGACCCTCGTCCACGCGGTGACACAGCCGATCGCGATGATGGCCACGCCCGCCCCGGACATCTCGGGTCTGTTCGAGAGCTCCGAGCACTGGCTCAACGCCCTGGTCCACGAAACGCAGCAAGAACTCCACACCGCCGGTTCCGGCGCGAAAGTCGATGGCGTGTTGCTGGAAGGACACCCCGGCATCTCCGTCGTCGGCTGGGCGAAGCGCTCGGACGTCGACCTCGTCGTCGCAGCATCCCATCGCGGCCACTTCGACCGCGCGCTATTGGGCTCCTTTGCGACCTACATCGCCTACCACTCACCGTGCGATGTCCACTTGGTGCGTCCCGATATGTCCACGGCGGAAAAGACCTCCGAGTAACTCGCGGAGCACCTCGGGATCGACACCCCCAGGCGCCCTCGAGGCCGTGCTCCGGTAATCACGCGCATTGAGGGTACGGGGTGTCCCCGATGTACGATCACGGTCGAAGTCTCAGAATTTCGCTGATGATCACCGCTCCTCTTTCTCCGGTTCTGGAGCCCGAGCGCAGCACAGGCGCGGCGCGCCGCAGCGCGCCTGTGCGCCGCAATTCCTCACGCACACGCCCCCCCGAACCCATGCGACCCGCACGTGCGCCGGCCACGGCGCCCGAGCCGCCCGCACCGCGGGACGAGGAGGTCAAGGAAGGCGACTGGGGCCTGGATTCCGACAGTCCGGGTATCGATGCGCTGCAGCTGTTCCTCGGCCAGATGCGCGAGATTCCCTTGCTCTCGGCGGGAGAGGAAATTGCACTTGCCAAGCGCATCGAGGCGGGTGATCCCGCCGCCAAAGAACGCATGATCCAGAGCAACCTGCGCCTGGTGGTGTCGATCGCCAAGCCGTACCAGGGCCAAGGCCTGAGCCTCTTGGATCTGATCCAGGAGGGTGTGATCGGGCTCATTCGGGCGGTCGAGCGTTTCGACTGGCGCCGCGGCCACAAGTTCTCGACCTATGCGACCTGGTGGATTCGCCAGGCGGTCCAGCGCGGCCTGGCCGATTCCGGGCGCACGATCCGGCTCCCGATCCATGCCGTCGAGCGCGAGCGCTCCGTGCTGCGCGTCGAGCGGGAGCTCGAGCAGCGGCTCGGCCGTCGTCCGTCCGATGACCAGATCGCCACGCACGCCAGTCTGCGACCCGCCTGGGTGGCGACGGTCCGCGACAGCGCACGCGTGGTCGCCAGCTTGGATCGCGCGATCGGCGACGATCGCGACACGACCCTCGGCGACGTCATCGAGATCCCCGATGGCACGCCGACCGCCTATGACAACCTGGAGGCCTCCCAGCGCGCCGAGGCGATCGCGCGCGCAATCGCCCGCCTTCCCGAGCGCGACCAGCGCGTGATGATGCTGCGATACGGCATGAACGGCGAGCAACCGCATTCCGGAGCCGACACCGCGCGTTGCCTGGAGATCTCCCCCGACGCCGTCCGCCGGACCGAGGCGCGCGCGTTGCGCAACCTTGCCAGCGATAGCGCTCTGACCACCTTCAGAGACGCCGCCTAAACGACGATCGCGATCACCTGGTCGGCATTGACGGACTGGCCCTCGGCGACCGAGAGCTCTTTGACGGTGCCTGCCCGATGGGCGGCGACTTCGTTTTCCATCTTCATCGCCTCGACGATGCACAGCACGTCGCCCTCGGCAACCCCTTGGCCCTCGGCGACAAGCACCCGCAGGACCGTCCCCTGCATCGGCGTCGTGACGGCCTCAATCGGCTGACCGGCTCTCCCGCTGCGCGTGCCGGCGCCGTGCTGCCGGCGGGTCTTTGCGCGCACCGCGGGCGCTGCGGCGGCTCCCACCTGGCTGGCCGGGATGCTCAGACGTATGCCAAAACGGCGCCCATCGACTTCCGCCGTCAGCTCGCGCACGACCTGCGGCTCCTCGGGCTCAGCCGACTCGGCGGGTCCACCGAGCGGCCCGCGCTCGTCATCCGGGAGCGCGGTCGGGGTCTCGGCAAGGCGCGCGAGCTCGTCGTGGCAGGCACCGCCACCGATGAACTCCTCCAGCCCGAACAGCCACTTGTGGAATGGGATCAACGTCGCCGGACCCCCGACCACGTATTCGTCGAGCGCGCGCAGCATGCGCCGCCGGGCGGACTCGCGATCGACGTCCCAGACGATCAGCTTGGCGACCATCGGGTCGTAGATCTCGGCGATCCGCGTCCCCGCGCGCACGCCGGAATCGACGCGGATGCCGGGGCCGGCGGGTTCACGATATTCGGTGATCAGGGCCGGCGAGGGCAAGAAGCGCTTGGTCGCGTCCTCGGCGTTGATCCGGCACTCGAATGCATGACCGCGTGGGCGAACCTCGTCCTGGGCCAGACTCAGTGGCTCGCCGGCGGCGATCCGAATCTGCTCGCGCACGAGGTCGATCCCCACCACCACCTCGGTAATGGTGTGCTCCACCTGGATGCGGGTGTTCATCTCCAAAAAGAAGAATTCCTCACCGGACACCAGATACTCGAGCGTTCCGGCCGAGACGTAGTCGACCGCGCTCGCCGCACGCACCGAGGCCGCGCCCATCCGCTCCCGCAGCGCATCGGAGACGACCGGGCTCGGCGTTTCCTCAACGAGCTTCTGGTGACGTCGCTGGACCGAGCAGTCGCGCTCGCCCAGCCAAATGCAGTTGCCCTGGGAGTCAGCCAGGATCTGGATCTCGACGTGACGCGGGTGGGGCAGGTAGCGCTCCAGGTACACCAGCGAGTCCGCGAAGAACTTCTCCGCCTCCCGGCGGGCGCCCTCAAAGGCGTCCTCGAGCTCGGCCGGGGTCAGCGCGACGCGGAATCCCTTGCCGCCACCGCCCGCCGCCGCCTTGACCGCGATCGGAAATCCGATGTCCTCGGCGATCGTGCGCGCCTCTTCGATCGTCTGCACGGCCTCAGTGACGCCGGGCACGATCGGCACGCCGGCGGCGTGCATCAAGGCACGTGCGCGGATCTTGGACCCCATCGCGTCGATCGCCTCCGGCGACGGGCCGATGAACACCAGCCCCGCCGCCGCGCAGGCACGGGCGAACCTCGCGTTCTCGGCCAGAAAGCCGTAGCCGGGGTGGATCGCCTCGGCTCCGGCGCGCAGCGCGGTCTCAATGATCACGTCGATCTTGAGATAGCTCTCGGCCGCCGGCCCCGGACCGATCAGGTAGGCCTCGTCGGCGTACCCCACAAACGGCGCCTCACGATCGACCTCGCTGTAGACACCCACCGAACCGATACCGAGCTCGCGGAGCGTGCGGCACACACGGATCGCGATTTCACCGCGATTGGCGACGAGGACTTTACGAAACACGCTGACGGAGTCTCCGGGTCGTGGGGTTTGAGACTACGGGGATTCGGTGGTGGTGCGCCATGCGCCGCCGGGCCGCGGGGGAGACATCTGACGCAGGTTGTCGCGGATACCTGCACTCCGCCAGGTCGAGACCGGCGGGACGCTCGGCGGCCCCTGCCGGCCGAGCACGGCCTCGATCGCGGCCACGATCGCCGCGGCGACCTCGGGCTCGGGTGCCCCCGTAATCCGGTACCTCACAGCGGGATGTTCCCGTGCTTGCGGGCCGGCCCCTGCTCGCGCTTGGTCAGGGATGCCTCGAGTGCGCGGATCAGCCAGGGGCGCGTCTCCTCGGGCTCGATGACGTCGTCGACGAAGCCCCGCTCGGCGGCCAGGTACGGGTTTGCGAAGCGCTCCTTGTACTCCTCGATCAGCTCGGCACGGCGTACCGCGGGGTCGGCGCCGGCCGCGATCGCCGCCTCGAGCTCGCGCCGGAAGACGATGTTCACGGCACCGTCCGGACCCATCACCGCGATCTCGCCGGTCGGCCAGGAGGCGTTGAAATCGGCCCCGATGTGCTTGGAGCTCATGACGTCGTACGCGCCGCCGTAGGCCTTGCGGGTGATCACGGTGAGTTTGGGGACCGTGGCCTCGGCGTAGGCGTAGAGCAGCTTCGCCCCGTGGAGGATAATGCCGCCGTATTCCTGGGCGGTGCCCGGAAGGAAGCCCGGGACGTCCACGAAGCTGACCAGCGGGATGTTGAACGCGTCGCAGAAGCGCACGAAGCGCGCGCCCTTGACCGACGCATCGATATCCAGGACGCCGGCGAGCGCCCGCGGCTGGTTGCCGACAACCCCGACCACGTGGCTGTTCAGGCGGGCAAAGCCAATCACCAAGTTCTGCGCGTACAGCGGCGCAACCTCGAAGAAGTCCTCGTCGTCGACGACCAACTCGATCACGTGCTTCATGTCATACGGCTTGGCGGGCTGGTCGGGAATGATCGTCGCCAGTTCCGGCGCCATCCGATCGGGTGGATCCGCCGTGGGCGCGTCGGGCGGCAGCTCGAGGTTGTTCAACGGCAGAAACGCCATCAGATCGCGTACCAGGCCGATGCATTCTTCTTCGGAGTCGGTCGCGAAGTGGCAGACCCCGGAGCGAGTCGCATGCGATTGGGCGCCGCCGAGTTCCTCCATCGTGACGTCTTCCCCGGTGACGGTCTTGATCACGTCGGGACCGGTGATGAACATGTGGCTGGTCTCGCGCACCATGAAGATGAAATCGGTGATCGCCGGGGAGTAGACCGCTCCTCCGGCACACGGCCCGAGCACCACCGAGATCTGCGGGATGACGCCGCTGGCGCGCACGTTGCGATGAAAGATGTCCGCGTACCCGGCCAGCGACACGACGCCCTCCTGGATCCGCGCACCGCCCGAGTCGTTGAGCCCGATCAGCGGGCAGCCCATCTTCACCGCGAGATCCATGACCTTGATGATCTTCTCGGCAAAGACCTCGCCCAGGCTCCCGCCGAAGACCGTGAAGTCCTGGCTGAAGACGTAGACCCGCCGGCCGTCGATCGTGCCATGGCCGGTGATCACCCCGTCGCCCCAGGGGCGGTTGTCCTCCAGCCCGAATCCATGGGCCCGGTGGCGCGTGAACATATCGAGTTCGGTAAACGAGCCCGGATCCAGCAACAGCGCGACCCGCTCCCGCGCCGTGAGCTTCCCGCGGGCGTGCTGGCGGGCGATCGCATCCTCGCGCCCCGCCCCGAGCGCTTCTTTGCGGAGTGCCCGCAGCTGCTGGCGCTTCTGCTCGACCGACATCGGACCTCCGGGCGCGTTCGGAGCGCACCAGTTCGTCAACCATGACCTGCCCTGTGTACCCCGCGACGATCTGGCTCCCGTCGGCTCGGTCCCCGACCGCTGATTGCGCGGCAGTCACAGCCCGAGACCCACCGCCACAGCGAACGTCGCAGCGGTCTGGGAGGCTACCAAACTGCACTTGCATGCCGATTGGGCCGTGAATCCCGCGCCGGGGGCGGCACACTTTGCCGATCGGACCGCTTCGTGGTTCGATGAACACGACAGCGCGCTCCATAACAACGCCGCACCAGGGACCTGACATGCCGGAGATTCCCGGATACCCGGGCACCAGCCCGAGCCCGATCACCATCCAAGAACCAATGATCTCGGAGCCCGACTTCGAGCTCGACGAGTCGCTGTGGACCGATGATTCGGGCGACGACTACACCGGCTGGTACTGCGTGCGCACCGACCCCTGGCCCTGCCCGGCGGCCGAATGCACCTTTGTCGCGACCCACCTCACCGCGGCGCACCTGATCATCGTGTGGCCGGAGAACGACGACCCGAGCCTCCTGCGCCACTGCGCCGCCGCCCGCGATATTGGACGTAACCCCAAGGTCGAGACCTACGAGGTCTCGATGGGCCCCGCTTGCTCCTACTACCAGTGGGACGCCGCCGGGAACCCCGTGCACGCGGTGCGCCGCGGCGACGGGGACGACGTCTACTCGCGCGGACGCTAGTCGAGCAGCGCTCTCCGCCTCAGGACTCGGCGAGCGCGGCCCTGTCCGCGGAGCGCATCTTGCGCGGGAAGACGTCGGTCGCCAGCGACGCGACCCGGTCGAGGATCAGCACCCCGTCGAGGTGGTCGATCTCGTGCAGGACCACGCGCGCCTCAAATCCCTCGATCTCCAGGCAGAACTTGTGCCCATCCAGATCGCGTCCGGCGACCTCGATGTGTGTGGCGCGGCGAACATTGGCGGTAATGTCGGGCAGCGACAGGCAGCCCTCGCGCCCGAGCTCGCTTCCCGCAGCGGCGGTGATGACCGGGTTGATCAGGATCCGCGGGCTCCGGGGCTCCCCCACCCGCTTATGGCCGGTGCAGTCGACGAAGATCATGCGCCACATCATCCCGAGCTGCGGGGCGGCCAGGCCGACGGTGTGCGGGTATGCGCGGGCGGTCAGCTGGAGATCGGCAGCCAGTCGCCGCGCGGCCGGGCCCACCTGGCCGATCGGCGCCGCCGGCGACTTGAGCCGGCGATCGGGATAGATCACCACCTCACGTGTCATAAACACCCCGGATTCGACGCACTGCGCCCTAGAGCACCTCGTCGGCGACCGGCACGACCGCCAACTCCACCTGGTGCGAAGCCGCGACCGGGCGCAGCCGCGACTCGAGCGCATGTGTGGTCATCTGCGCGGGCAGCTCCACCTCGATTCCCAGGACATAGATGGCGGGCGTCCCCGCGGCGCGCGAGGACAGGTCCAGGATGTTCGCGTCCGCGGCGGCAATCGCCTCGGTGATCGCATGAACGATCCCCGGCCGATCGACCCCGTAGACCGACACCATGCAGCGCTCGCGCGCGCCATGCGGATCAAGATCCGGCGGTGCCGGACCGGTCCACAGGCCCAAGCCGAGCTCGTCGGCCACCGGACGCAGCGTGGCGTCAACGTCGCCGGCGGTGACCTCGTCGGGCACCGTTACCAGCAGCGCGATGGCAAATGAGCCGCGCAGGAGCGCCGCCCGGCAGTCCTCCAGGTTCCCGCCCAGATCCAGCAGCGCCTGGGTCAGCGCGGCGACGATTCCGGGGCGGTCCGCCCCGACGGCGGTGACGGCGATCTCGTTCATATCCAGACGGTACACGCCAGCGCCGAGCCGGCGACGTAGCATTGCGCCTGTGAACGCTGCCCTCTGGGTCACCGCGGTGCGCATCTCTACCATCCCGGCGGTGATGGCGCTGCTGCTTGTCAACACCGACCAGACCCGCTGGTGGGCGGCCGGGCTCTACGCATTTGCGGCCGCGACCGATTCACTCGATGGCTGGCTGGCGCGCTCCCGCGGTCAGGTGACCGTCGCGGGTGCGTTCCTCGACCCGCTCGCCGACAAGCTGCTGGTCAGCGCCGCGCTGGTATGCCTACTACAGCTGGGCATGGTCTCGGCGTGGGCCGCGATGATCATCATCACCCGCGAGTTCGCGGTCACGGGCCTCCGGCTGGTCGCGGTCAACGAGCACCTGATCATTCCCGCCGGGCGGCTCGGCAAGGCCAAGACGCTGAGCCAGAACATCGCCCTGTTCGCATTTATCGCGCCGCACCGCTGGGAGTGGATCGACAGCCCCCTGCTCGATATCGCCCTGGTGCTGACGGTGCTCTCGGGGGCCTACTACTTCATCATGGCGCGGCGACGCCTGTTCGAGCGCCGCTCGCCGGATATCCACGCCGGAGTCGACCCGTGACCCAGATTCTCGTCGTCGTCGTGGCGTACCTGCTGGGGTCCATCCCGTTCGCATATCTGGCCGGCCGCCTGCGCGGCATCGACATCCGCACCGTCGGCAGCAAGAACGTCGGCGCCACGAACGTCTTTCGCACGCTCGGCAAAGGCATCGGTATCGCGGTCATGGCGCTCGACATCGCCAAGGGGCTCATCGCGGTCCTGATCGCGCATGCCGAGACGGGAAGCCCCTGGCCGCTGATCGCGGCCGCGGCCGCGATCCTCGGACATGTCTTCCCGGTCTGGCTGCGCTTTCGTGGCGGCAAGGGCGTGGCCGTCGCCGGCGGGGCGATGATCGGCCTGGTTCCGCTGCCCGCGGTGATCATCCTGGTGATCTGGCTCGTGGTCGTTGCGATCACCCGCTACGTCTCGCTCGGCAGCATCATCGCTGCGGTCGTGTTCCCGTTCCTGGTGCTCGGGTTCGGCGCGCCATGGCCAACGCTCGTATTCGCGTGTCTGGCCTCGGTGGTGCTGATCGTGCGCCACCGGCCCAACATCCGGCGCCTGCTCCGCGGCGAGGAGCTGCGCCTGGAGTTCGGCAAGAAGCGCTCCCCGGGCGATGCCGGCACACCGAAGGTCGGCTAGTACGCGCGTCCGGGCGCCGCGTGCAGTGGCTCGGATTGGGGCGGCGACAAAGCGGCCGCCGCCCCAACGCCACGGGGCTCAGCGGGCCGCACCCTCGCGGGTCGCATCCGGCACCTCGATCAAGCGCCCCGAGCGGACGTCATACACGTATCCGTAGACCGGAATCCGACCGGGAACCAGCGGGTGGTTGCGAATCCGGCGCACATCATCGACGACGGCCTGCTCGCGATGCGAGACCGCCAGCCAGTCGATGTAGTTCCCTTCGCTCGCACCCGGGCCCGTACCGACGTCGTAGAACCCATCCGCACCAAGCGCCGCGGTCTCGAGACTGTTCTCCAGCAGGCCGCGGATAACCGTGTCGGTAAAGAACTCCATCCCGCAGTCGCTGTGGTGGATGACAAACCACTCCTTGGTCCCGAGCAGCTTGTACGAGATCACCAGCGAGCGGATCGCGTCATCGCTGGCACGGCCGCCGGCGTTGCGGATCACGTGCGTGTCGCCCTCGGCGAGCCCGGCGTACTTGGCCGGATCCAGGCGCGCGTCCATGCAGGTCAGGATCGCGAAGCCGCGCGACGGGGGCAGGGCGAGCGAGCCCTTGTCGCCAAATCCGGCGACGTACTGCTCGTTCGCGGCGAGAACCTCATTGAGAATCGTCGACAACGTCAATCTCCTAAAATATCGGGGGGTTTGTTGGAATATATCCGACATCCCTCGTCCGATGAACCCCTCCCGGTACGCGCATGCGCATCCACCGGTGATCGACGACGCCTGCACAGCGCCCGCGCGGCAGCGGCCGTCGACGCCTGATGGTTCGCCCACCACCGGAACCCCGAGCCCGGAGTTCCGGTGGTGGTCCGATCAGGTTCCGAGCACCGACCCCTGAAGCCATTCGTGCACACCGGTGTGGCGGATCGAATGACTGCCCCCGGCCAGCTCCTGGCGGATCTCTCCCAGGGTGCCCGAGCGCTCGGCCTCCACATCGTGGGTGTGGATCGTCTCGAAATTGGCCTGATGCGCCCAGATAAAGGCGTCGTCGGGAAGGCCGGGGAAGCGCTCCACCACCCCACGCACCATCTCGCGCACGCTGTCCTCGACGAACCGCGGGCGACGGTGTGCGCGGTCCACGATGTACTGCTCGTCGGTCCGCTTGAGCAGCTCGTAGATCTCCGAGGACATGCCCTCTTCGACGATCTCGATCAGCACGTCGGCCGGAATCTGGGTGGTGAGATCGCTCGTGCCCAGATACAGCGTGCCGCGCGCGCGCTGGTTGTGGGTCGCAATCGGGACGTGGGTGACGATCCGGTCGATCTGCTCACGGGTGAATCCGTCGTTGGCCAGCGCAACTTCTGCCTGCGCCCGGATCAGCCCTTGCGCGCAGGGGCAGGCGTTCATCCCCTGGGCGGAAACGCCGACCAGGCGGCGCGCGGTCCCGGGGGTCGCCGACGCCACGCCGATCAGCTCGTAGGTCTCTTGGCTCTGGATCTCCGAGACCGGCGTCAGACGCACCTTCGGATAGCTTGCCCGGATGGTGACCTCGCTGCGCAGCGCCCCCTGGGCGCTGACGACGCGTTCGGCGATGTGCTGCGCGAGCACTTCGATGACGAGTGCCTCTCCCAGAACGACCTCGTCGATAGCCTCATTGATGCCCTCTTCAAAGCGCGACATGTGCACGCCTTTTTGCTGAGGGTTGAGATCGGCAAAGCAGGAGATCTCCGCCTGGAACAGCTGCTCGATGCCCTCACAGCTGATGCGGATTGCCTTGGCAGAGCGCGTGACGCCTGCCTTGCTGAGGCTGATCGGCGCCGGCGGCTGACTCTGCTGAAGATCCTCTGCCGGGAGAATCGCCCTGCTGGTCATCATTGGGCCTTTCGGTTGCTCCGAACGTGGGGGTTCAGCACACAACACACACCGCTGACCGTTCGTCGGCGCAAAGGATGGCAGTAATTTCCAGAATGCGCCGGTAGAACGGGCGGGCTTGTACGACCCACTACAATCCGACTCGTACGGCGCCCGGCCACCCCCGGAGGACAACGATATGCCCCGGCCTCCCCAAGGCGATCCCGCAGTCACCGCCATCATGCGAACCCTGCTCCGGGAAGGGCGCGACAAGGGTTCTCTGACCTACGACGATATCGTCGCGGCCTTCGAGGACCATGATCTGGCCCCCGACGAGCTGGAACGATTCCTGACCGATCTCGCCGAACGCGGGATCGAGGTCATCGAGTCCGAACGCGAACCGAACGAGCCCGAGCCGACCAGCGTCGATCTGACGATCGATCCGAGTCTCGATTCGCTGCGCATGTATCTCCGGGAGATCGGCCGCGTGCCGCTCCTGACAGCGGGCCAGGAGGTGTCGCTGGCCAAGCGCATCGAGCGCGGCGACATGACGGCCAAAAACGAGATGATCGAGGCCAACCTGCGCTTGGTCGTCAGCATTGCCAAGGGCTATCTCGGGCGGGGGCTGTCGTTTCTCGACCTGATCCAGGAAGGCAGCCTCGGATTGATCCGCGCCGTCGAGAAATTCGACTACCGGCGCGGATACAAGTTCTCGACCTATGCCACCTGGTGGATCCGCCAGGCCGTGACCCGTGCGATCGCCGACAAAGCGCGCACGATTCGGATCCCCGTACACATGGTCGAAAAGCTCAACCGCGTCGTGCAGATGGAACGCCAGATGACCCAGAACCTCGGCCGCGACCCGAAGCCCGAGGAGCTCGCCACGGAGCTCCGGATGGACATCACCGAGGTTCGTGAGCTGCTGCGGCTCGCCCAGCAACCGATCAGCCTCGAGCGGCCGGTGGGCGAGGACGAGGACTCGTCGCTCGGCGACTTCGTCGAGGACGAGACGGCCCCGTCGCCGTTCGACGAGGCGTCCCGGACCCTGCGCGAGACCGACATCCGGCGGGCGCTCGACACACTCCCCGAGCGTGAGCGGCAGGTCCTCGAGCTGCGCTTCGGCTTGACCGGAGACCAGCCGCGCACCCTCGAGGAGGTCGGACGCGAATTTGGCGTGACCCGCGAGCGGATCCGTCAGATCGAAAACAACACCCTGCGCAAGCTCAAGGCGCTGCCCGAAGCGCAGCGGCTGAGCGAGAGCGCCTGAGCCCGCGCCGCGCCGCTCAGCGCGCGAGCGACGGCTGGCCGGACGGCATCCGGAGTCCCGAGGGGGCGCCCTCGCCGAACACCGCGCTGCGCGCGCTGCCTTGCGGCATCTGCCGTGGCGTCGCCTCGAAGCGATAGCCGACCCCGTGCTGGGTCTGGATGTAGGTGTAGGTCCCGCCGATCTCATCGACCTTGCGGCGCAGGCGGCGCACCAGGACGTCCACCGAACGATCGCCATGTCCGCGATCCGCCCCCCAGACCCGCTGGTAGATCACGTCCCGCGACATGGCCCGGCCGCGGTGCTCGGTCAGCGCCCACAGCAGTTTGAACTCGAGCGGGGTCAGGTCGATCGGCTGCTCGGCGATCGTCACGACGAGCCGCTCCGGATCGACCACCAGATCACCTTCGGCGATCGGCTGCCGATCGCTCTCGGGCTGGGAGACAGTCGCGCGCCGCAGGGCCGCCGTGACCCGCGCGACCAGCTCGCGCATCGAGAAGGGCTTGGAGACGACGTCGTCGGCGCCCAGGCTCAGGACCTCGACCCGATCGTGCTCATTGGTCCGCGCGGTCATCACGATGATCGGCAGGTTTGGCGCCCACTCGCGGACCTCGCGGATCAGGTGCCAGCCGTCGATGTGCGGCAGCATCAGATCAAGCAGCAGCACCGCGGGCAGCCCGGTCTTGAGTGCCTGAAGCCCGGCCAGCCCATCGGTCTCCAGGCGCGGAGCGAGACCGGCGCGGCGCAGATGGAACGCCACCGCCTCACCGGTGCTCTCGTCATCTTCGACGATCAGGATGTAGGGGAGCTCTGCTTCGGTCATTCCGAAGATGAAGGTTAGGACTTTGCCCGGGGGTGCAGGGGCCCGCTTTGTGACAATCCCGTGAATAGCCTGTGAACGCGTGGGAGGGACCGCCCGTGCCGCGTCTCGCGTTCGGGAAAGTTCCCGCAAAATCACGTCTTCTTGCAGAGAGCGCTCTTGGCCGTTAGTGCACGCAGCCCCGCTCGGTCAAGTCCCGAGAGTGAGATGTATTGAAGATGTGACGGTGGACAACTTTGGCCGATCTTCCAACACAATTTGTTTACGTCTGCGTTTCACAAATGCCACCTTAACCAGATCTTCCTCTGTTCCACTTACCTCGTGTTGCGGGCTGATCGAACAGCCGCTGCATCGCACCCACCGCGCGACAGCCCGGCCCCGCCCGGGGCCTGTGCGACGCCCTCATCCGCGCGGACGACACAACGAGATAAGGAAGTTCAGCGTGAAGCGAACAATGCGCAATCGTGTGATCGCATGCGCTGCGGCCGGGGGCATTGTGCTCGTGGCTGCGGGCGCGGCGATGGCAGCCGGCAACTATCAGGTCGCCGGAAGCACCCTCGTCGAACCGGCATTCAATGCCTGGTGCACGCACATCGGCGGCAACTTTTGCAGTGACTCCGGTGGTGGTTCCGGGGCGGGCATCACCGACTTCGTGGCGAACACTGTCGACTGGGCCGACTCAGACGCGCCGCTGTCGCCCGCCAACACCGGCTCGCTCAACAGCAGCCAGCCCGGCGCCGGCGTGCGTTACTTCGTCACCCTGATCGGCGGCATCGCGGTCCCGACCCACTTCAACGGCGAGACCAAAGCGATCAAGCTCACGGGCCCGGTCATCGCCGACATCTTTGACGGCTCGGTGACCAAGTGGAACGCCTCGCAGATCACCAAGCTCAACAAGGGAGTGAAGTTCCCGAGCTCGACGATTGTCGAGTGCGTGCGCGGCGATTCCTCGGGCACGTCCTACAACTTCACCAACTACCTGGCCACGGCAAGCCCCTCCTTCAAGAAGAAGGTCGGCCCCGCCTCGAAGACCCCGAACTGGGGCGGCACACACACCACCTTCGGGACCGGTAATGGCGCCGAGGCATCCTGCATCCAGGGCACCTCCAACGCGATCGGTTACGTCGACTTCGCCAACACGGTCGGCGTCAACAACTATCTGAGCGCAATCGGCCACGTCGTGGGCAAGAAGACCTACTACACGACACCGAGCATCGCGACGATCGCCGCGGCCGCGGCTCAGGCCGCCCACACCAAGGTGAGCCTCACCAACCCGATCACGCTGCAGAACGCGCTGCTCGACACCAAGGCGAGCAACGCCTACCCGATCTCGTTGACGAGCTTCCTGCTCGCGTACAAGGACTACGCCAAGGTGCACGCCGCCCGCGAGTCCGCATCCGCACAGTGGACAGCAACCAAGAAGTTCATCAACTACGCGATCAGCCCCACCGGTCAGAAGCAACTCAAGGCCCTCCACTTCGCCACACTTCCGGCGGGCTGGATCAACCTCGACAAGGGGCTTGAGAAGACCGTCAAGCCGTAACGGACCCACCGGCACGCGTCGCGCGCGCCGGACGTCATCTGGCACGACCACATCGGCCGGCTCCCACGACGTGGAGGTCGGCTGATGTCGTGCCGGGATGGGCTCATCTTCACACGAGTTTCACCATTGGCGCAGGGTGGCCCTGTTAGCGTCGGGCGTGCGCTGTTTTCTTCGTCCCGACTGAGGTTCTCCGCACGTGCCACCCCCACCCGACGCCCACGCCGCCAGCCTGCCCACCGGCCCGCCGATCGCGCCGCGCCGCTCGCTCAAGCGCACCGTCAGCGCGACGATCGCGGAGCGGGGGTACTTTGGCCTGACGATCCTCGCGGGACTGATCGCGATCGTCGCGATCGCCTACTTCCTCTGGAAGCTGATCGCCCAGACCGGGCCCGTCTGGAACACCTTTGGGGTGTGGGGATTTATCAGCGGCACCCAGTGGATCGTGAGCCCGGCGGTGGGCAACCCGGTCTACGGCGCCCTGCCAATGATCTACGGGACGCTGGTCACCGGCGCGATCGCGATGCTGATCGCAATTCCGCTGTCGATTGGCGTCGCGCTGGCGACCACGATCTTCCTGCCGCGGCGCACGCGTGCGCCGCTTGCGGGCCTGATCGATCTGCTCGCCGCGGTTCCCTCGGTCGTCTACGGCTTGTGGGGCATCGTCGTGATGGTGCCGGCGATCAACCCCTTCCTGACCTCCGTGAGCTCGCACCAGATGGCAACGGTGTTCGTGGTCGCACTGCTCGTGGGCGCCGTCGCGCGCATCCTGCCCGGGAGTCTCAGGATCATCGGCTACGTGATCTCGGCGTTCTTGCTCATCAGCTGGTTCCTGGCGCTCACCGGAGTGATCGGGCGTTCGTTCCGGCTGCTCGACGGCCCGGTGCTCAGCGGCTCATATCTTGCGGCGGGGCTGGTCCTGGCGGTGATGGTGCTGCCGATTATCACGGCGATCACCCGCGAGGTGATCGTCACCGTCCCGCGCGAGCAGCAGGAGGCGGCCTACGCTCTCGGGGCGACCCGCTGGGAGATGGTCCGTGACTCGGTGCTGCCGTGGTCACGCTCGGGGATCGTCGGTGCCACCGCGCTCGGGTTCGGGCGTGCGATCGGCGAGACCATCGCGATCGCGATCCTCTTGGGCAACACCCCCAACATCCTGGGGTCCCTCCTCGGGCCGGGCGCGACGCTCGCAAGCAAGATCGCCCTTGAGCTCGGCGAGGCGACGGGGCTGCAGCTCAACTCGCTCTGCGCGCTGGGCGTAGTGCTGTTCGTGCTGGCGCTGCTGACCAACCTCCTCGCCCGCCTGGTGACACGGCGCCGCACCGGGAGCGGCGATGGATTCGTGCACCGGCTCCTCGCTCGCGCAACGCTGCGCCCGGTCATCGCCACCGCCGACATCGAGCTCGCCGACGCCGAGGAGCTCGCCGAGGCGCCACCGACCGTACCGCCCCGCCGCCGCGAGGCGGGCCTCCCGCAGCTCTCATCGACACGACGCCGCCAATCGATGCTGGCGACCGGCGCGATTTACCTCGCCGTCGCGCTTGCGCTGATCCCGCTCGGTCTGGTCATCGGGGAAATCGTGGTGCAAGGCGTCCAGGTGCTCTCCATCGATTTCTTCACCAAACTGCCGCCGATCAACCCCAATGACACCGCCGGAGCCGGGATCAGCAACGCGATCGTCGGCACCGCCATCATGGTGGGCGTCGCGACTCTGATCGCCGCCCCATTGGGCATTCTCACCTCCCTGCTGATGTACGAGTGTTCCCTGTCGGGACGCCTGGGCATACGCCTGGGCCGCGTGCTTGGCCTGTTTATCGACATCCTCCTCGGCGTGCCGTCGATCGTCGTCGGCCTGATCGTCTATCTCGCGATCGTGGTCGAGCAGCAGCAGTTCGACGCGCTCACCGGTGCGATCGCGCTGTCGATCATCATGTTCCCGATCGTCGTGCGCACCGCCGACGAGGTACTGCGGCTGGTGCCCAACGGCTTGAGCGAAGCCGCGCTCGCGCTCGGCGCACCCAAGTGGCGAACAGCGCTCACGATCGTCGTGCCCGCGGCCTTGCCCGGCATCCTGACCGGCATCGTCCTGGCGATCGCGCGTGCCGCCGGCGAGACCGCACCGCTGCTGTTTACCGCCGGGGCCAGCAACTTTATGTCGACAAGTCTGACGCAGCCGATTGCCGCAATCCCTGAAGTCATCTACAACTTCACAATCAACGAGCGCACCGCGCAGTCGACGCAATTCGCCTGGGGTGCAACATTGGTTTTGGTCGCGATGATTCTGGTGTTAAATCTCACTGCGCGTTTGCTCGGACGCCTTGCGCATGGAACGGAGCGATGATGAGCGACGGATCCCCTTTGGAGAAGGCAATGCCCGCTGAGTCTGACCACACACCGTCGCCCGAGACCGCGGCATCGACGCCCGCGAACGCGGCGGCGGTGGTGGTGGTGGCCGAGTCCCATCCGCTCGAGACCCGCGAGCTCAACTGCTTCTACGGCAAGCACCACGCCGTCGACAGCGTCTCGCTGCAGTTCCCCGAGAACTCGGTGACCGCGCTGATCGGGCCGTCGGGCTGCGGCAAGAGCACCTTCCTGCGCTCGCTCAACCGGATGCACGAACTGGTGCCGAACGCCTACAACACCGGTGGGGCCTTCTTGCGCGGCACGAACATCTTCGAACGGGGTGCGGATCCGGTCGCGATCCGCCGCGCCATCGGCATGGTGTTCCAGCGGCCCAACCCGTTCCCAACCAAATCGATCGCCGATAACGTCCTGGCCGGACCCAAGTTCAACCGCGTCAAGCTGTCGCGGTCGGACCGCACCGACCTGGTCGAGCGGACCCTGCGCGGCGCCGGCCTCTGGAACGAGGTCAAGAACCGCCTTCACACGCCTGCCGGAGGCCTGTCGGGCGGCCAGCAGCAGCGCCTGTGCATCGCGCGCGCACTGGCCGTGGAGCCCGATGTGCTGCTCATGGACGAGCCGTGCTCCGCGCTCGATCCGCAGTCGACCCTGCGCATCGAAGACCTGATCCAGGATCTCAAGGATCGCGTCACGATCGTGATCGTGACCCACAACATGCAGCAGGCCGCGCGCGTCTCGGACACGACCGCGTTCTTTACGATCACCAACGAGGGCGAGCCCGGGCGACTGATCGAGGTCGGACCGACGCAGGACATCTTCTCGAACCCGCGCGAGGCGCAAACCGAGGCGTACGTCTCGGGCCGCTTCGGCTGAGTCCGCGAGGCGTCCGCGCGGGTTCAGACGGCTAAGCGCCACTGCGCACGTCGGCGTTGACGCATGGCGACCGACTCGGCGGGGGCATTCTCGGCCTCAGCAGCCCCCAGCCGAGGCCGGATCTTTCGAAGCTGTCCTTGTTCGCCCGTGGCGGCTTCCTCTCACCAAGAGACCCCGATGTACACGACCTTCGTCCGTTTTCGAGGTCCTCAGGAGTCTCTCCTGGACGCCGGCAAGCGAGATCCGCACTTGTCCGCCGACCCCGAGCGGCGCACTCGTGAGATCCTTGACGAGCGTTTCACGGTCATCCCCGGAGAGCGGCGGCACGGTTACGCGTTGTCGGTCGCGAGGAAGCCGGAGCCGCAATGGGCCGGATCACAACGGCACCCGCACAGTGGCGTCCCCGCACGCGGATGAGCCCACATGTGTCCAGCGCGATCACACCGACATCGCGCGCGATCGGAGTCCCCGCCTGGGCGTCGGGTAGCAGGCCGTCGACACACGAGCGGACGACGCCCTGCGCACGGCGCCGGGGTGCCACCGGGAGTGATGACGACAGCAACGGCGTGGTCATGGACCCTGCCCCACTCACCCCGGAGCCACACCGCACGTTGGGCTGCCGCCACCAATCCGTCCGATCCAGCCTCAGTCGCACACCGAACTGACCGAGCACGCAGAACAGGCACTGGACCTGCTCGGTCTCGTCCCCGCTCTCGAGCTCCGACACGCACGACCGGTGACGGCCGGAGTGCGCGGCGAGCTCCGCTTGGGTCAGCCCCGCCTCGGTGCGGCCGTGGCAGATGGTCTCGCCACGCGAAACCGGCCTAGAGATCCGGTACGGTCGACCGGAATCCCCCGCATCATCTCGTGTCGACAGATCCACACAGATGGCGCGGCCGCGGGTTTGCCGGCGCGGGTGCCGCGCAGCCGTGCACCGCCCTACTGGGAGGTCTCCGCCAGGGGTTCGGTTTGGTGGGCGGCATCCGCTTCGGCCTCGCGCCGCAAATCCCCGAAGCTCACGCCTTCGAAGAGCAGGCAGATGAATCCGGTCGCCACTCCGACGATGATCTCGGTGAACTGCAGCACGACCGAGAAGGCGATCGCCTGTGAGGTCGCGATCCCATAGGTGGTGCTCAGGGGCAGCACCGCGGCGGCCTGGAACACCACCAGGTTGCCCGGCAACAGCGGAAATGCCTGAGCCAAGGTGATCGTCACCAGCAGCAGCCCGGCGCCACCCCATCCCACCTCTCCCAGGCCAAACGCGTTGAGCGTGCAGTAGATGCCCACCCACTGCGCAAACCACGTGCACAAGCTTGATCCGCCGACGATCCCGGCCTGGCGCGGACTGCGCAACGCCAGGTGGCTCTCGCGCACCGCGCCCCAGAGCCGCGTCGCCGCACGCATCGCCTTCGCAAACAACGACCCCGAACCCAGCCACGGCATGACCTGATGGCCGGTCGCGGTGATCATCGCGACACCGACGACGATCGCGGCGACGGCGCCGATCGCCAAGCTCGCGATCCATGCGTAGAGCGGCAGCGGCAAGAACAGCCCGATGCCGACGACCACCAGCACCCACATCAGGGTCGCGACCAGGTTCTCGGCCACAATCGTCCCGAGGAGTGCCGTCGCCGAGATATCTTCACCGCGACGCAGGAGGCGCCGGCGCACGAGTGCCACCTTGACGAGCTCACCAAGCCGTGCGGCCAGCACCGTGTTGAAGAGGAAGCCGACGAACACCGGGCTGATCAGATCGCGGTAGCGGGTCCGGTGCCGCAGGCCGGGCAGGCCGTCGACGATGCCCTTCCACGCCAGACCCTTGAAACCGACCGACGCGAAGTTCGCCAGCACCGCCACGAGCAGGAAGCCCCACGAGGAGGGGTGGACGAACAGACTGATACTCGACCAGTTGACGCGCCATGCCACGATCGCGGCGACAGCGGCCACGACCAGGACGCGGATCAGGTTCGGCAGCCACCGACGCCTCCCGAGCCGCTCGGCCGCACCCGTCGTCACACAGTCACCAGCTCATCCATCCGGACCAATGACAGGCCCCGGTCGCGGGCCGCCGCGCAGATGCCGGGGATCGAGGCCACGGTCTGAGGACGCGCCCTCGGCGGGTCCCATCCGTCGGCGTCATGCAAGAGGATCACCGCTCCGGGCGCAAGCGCCTTGCGGGTCCGCGACACGATCGTCTCGACCCCGGGCTCGGCCGTATCCCAGACGCCGGTCGTCCAGGTCGCCATCCGGTACCCGCAGTGCCGGGCCGCCACCCACGTCGCCGGACCGCGAAAACCGTGCGGCGCACGAAAATAGGGTGTCAGCGCGCCCGGGCCCGCCGCCTCCAGGACAGCGGCTTCCGTCGCATGCAGCTGTTCCGCGACGTACCCGACCCCCCGGAAGATCAAGATGCCGTGATCGAATCCGTGGCTGGCGATCTGGTGACCCTCGCGATGCATCCGCGCGATCACCTCGGGATACTCGCGGGCCTGGCGGCCGAGCACGAAGAAGGTCGCGTGGATACCCTCGGCGGCCAGCACGTCGAGCAGTTCCGGGGTTGAGGGTCCGGGGCCATCGTCGAAGGTCAGTGCGGCGCGAATGCCCGACGCGGGCCCGTGCCGGACCGTCGGCCCGAAGATCGGTGAACTCGGCACGAACGCCGACGCACCCAGAGCGCTGGCCCCGACAACGAGTCCCGCCGCGGCTCCGCGTCGTCCCGCGGCCAGCAAACCGACCGCCGCGGCCGCGGCTCCGACCCCCAAGAGCACCGCACGCACAACGGCTTGGTTTTTGCGCATCGGATCAGTCATCGGTTATCCCGCGGACACGTACGGACTCACCGGATCGTCGCGCAAAGGTGATCTGCACGTGCCGCGCAACAGCGCCATAGGGACCGTCATGATCTTGTGATCGTACCAACGCGTTCCCCGCTGACGAACCCGTCCAGATTTGGCACACTCTGTCTGGGAGTGCCAAGATCGTCGAGAGCGGGCACCGCGTGCCCGGACGATCCATGAACGCTGGATGAGGTGCTACGTGCCGACGTATGTGTATCGCTGTGACAACGGTCATGAGTTCGAGGTAGTGCAAAGCATGAGCGCGGACGCCTTGACGACCTGCCAGACATGCGACGCACACGCGCAACGCGTGCTGTTCGCGCCGTCGATCGTGTTCAAGGGGTCGGGCTTCCACAACACCGACTACGGCACCAAGCGCCGGCCTGTCGGGGGCGACGGCGACAGTTCCGCCACGAAGACCGCCGATACGGCGAGCTCCGGTGGCGATTCGGGATCAAGCGGTTCCTCGAGCGAGAGTTCCAGCTCCAGCAAGACGGTCGGGCTCGATACGGTCTAGGTGACCGACGACGCGGGACCGCGTCCTGCCCGCGAGACGATTGGTTCCACGGCGATCGCCGTGGCGAAGGAGTGTTGTCCGACCGTCGGTGTCGCACGCGCACAGCGACGCGGCGTTGTCGGCTGTTGCCCGAGGTACCCGCCCCACCCGAATACCTCACGCGTCAGTCCCGAGGTGCCACGACCATCTGAACCGCTGATGGGTGTCGCTGCCCGCCGGAGCCGCGCACGGGACCCTGTGCGTGTGCACGCGCGCCTCGCGGTGATGTGACCGACGCAAGGATGGGCCTCTCCAGCGCCATGGCGCGCGAACGCTCTGCAGACCCAATGCGCGTCTCCTGCGCTGCTTTTTGTGCCGGGATGGGATATGTCAGCCCCAACCGCCGCCTCGGCCGAGCGCGCCGTGCGCCCGTCGACGGTCTCGCCTGAGTGCGCGCAACCAGTCATCTAGTGCTTGCCCATGAAGTCCTTGAGTGTAATCGCGCTCGCGACGGGGTCGTTCTGGATGTAGTCGACACCGCTGTAGGTGACCGGGCTCCCCGGTAGGACCCAGCGATCTGCCTTGGACTGACCCAGGGTCATCTCGAGCCACCCGAACTCGGCCAGATCGGTCGTCGACATGTCGGTCGACAAGGCGCTCACCAGGTCCGCCCCGTTCCAGGGCGCCTTCCAGATCAAGGTCGGCGAGACAATCTTCGACTTCAGCGCCGAGAGGAACACCTGCTGACGCTCCTCGCGCTGGATATCGGTGTCGCAGTCGCGGACACGGACGTATTGCAGGGCCGTCGTGCCATCGAGGGTGATCTTGCCCTTCGGGAAACTCACCTTGATGCCGCCCGGGTACGAACAGTCCTTGAGCGCGGTGGGGTTGTTGAGCGTCAGGCCGCCGACGTCGTCGACGATCTTGGTCAGACCGTCGAACCCGACGACAATGACGTGGTTGATCGGCAGCCCCGTGAACTTCTCGACGGTCGAGATCGCGCCGGACTGGCCGTCGAAGTAGAACGCCGCGTTGATCTTCTGATTCTGGACGTAGGCCGCGCAGGTCGGGCAGCTCTGTGCGTCGATGAGTGTGTCGCGCGGGATCGACAGGTACTTGATCTTGCCGGCGTTCGGATCGACGCGCATCACCATCAACGTGTCCGAGCGGGATGGGCCCTGCCCGGGCCGGGCATCGGAACCGATGAACAGGATGTTGGTTGGGGTCGTCAGCATCGAGCCCTTCGACGGCGTCAGGGCCTTCTTGGCGCTCGCCGTGATGCGTGAGTTGGCCTGCGAGACCGCGTTACTGAGCGCGATGTAGCCGGCGAGGCTCCAGATCACCATCGCCACGACCAGCAGCACCGCGATCCGCCAGACCCATCCGAGCGGGCGGATGCCGCGCAGCGACCACCACCGCCGGCGCGGGCGCGGGCGCGACGGCCCGCCGTCGGACGCGGAGATCGGGGGACGGCCCCCGGGCGGCGGGGGCGGTACGGTGGACCCAACGCGTGCCTCGGGAGCGGGTGCTTGCGGCGCGCGGACCTGTGGGCCGCCGGCGCGAGCAACCTCGCCCTCGGTCATGCGCCGCAGTTCCTCGATCCCTCCCGACGCGGACCCTGCGTGCACGCGAAAGCGCCGGTATGGCTTCGTGGAGTTCGTACTCATGCGTGGAGAATGGTAGTGACCTACATGTGGAAGACGATGAGTTCCGGGCGGAGCACAACGTGAGCGCGCCAACGACACACGGATGCTTGTCGATCGTGGCAACGCCGATCGGGAACTTGAGCGACATTTCGCCGCGGGCCCGTGAGACCCTGCGTGGTGCCCAGCTCATCGCATGCGAAGACACGCGACGCACCGGACTTCTGCTGCACGCGCTGGGGTTCAAGGTAGCGCTTGTCAGCCTGCATGCCCACAACGAGTCCGCCCGCGTTCCCGAACTCTTAACACGGCTGATTGCGGGGGCCCGGATCGCCCTCGTGAGCGACGCGGGCATGCCGGGGGTCAGCGACCCGGGGGGGCACCTGGTCAGTGCCGCCCACGCCGAGGGCATCCGGGTCGAGGTCATTCCCGGGCCGAGCGCCGTGACCGCCGCGATCGCGGCCGCGGGCGCACCTGCCGACAGGTTCATATTTGCGGGCTTTCTGCCCCGCAAGTCCGGCGAGCGCACCGCCCTCTTCGACAGGCTCGATAGCGTCGGCTGGCCCGTGGTCGCCTTCGAGAGCCCGCACCGCCTGCCGGGACTCCTCGCCGAATTGGCCGCGCGGGATCCCGAACGGCGGATCGCGATCTGCCGCGAGATCAGCAAGCTCTACGAGCAGACCCAGGTCGGCTCGGTCGCCGACCTCGTCGCAGAGACGACCGAAACCCCGATCCGGGGAGAGATCACCCTGGTCCTCTGGCCGTGCGCCGGCCAACAGGACGCCGACGCCGCCGAGAAGCGGCTCGAGGAGACGATCGCCGCGCTGCTCAATGCGGGGCTCAGTCCCGGTAAGGCCGCGGATCTCGCCGCGCAGATCGGTGCTGGCGCACGCAACGCCGCCTACCGGACCGCCTTGGCCGCCGCCAAGCGGCGCGCCACGTAGTCGGGACGCGGGGCGGGTCCGCCGCCCGCGGCGAGCTTCTCCAGCCGCGCCCAGTCTGCGGCGACGATTGCGCGCGCCAGCGTCTCCTCAGATGGCGCGAGCACGATGCGATGACCGGCCACGCGCACCGTGCGCGCCCATGCGACGACCGTGGCGTCATCCGGCTCGAGGCGCCACTCGGGGCCGGCAACGGTGATGCCCGCGCAGAGATCGATCTCGACGCCCGCGAGCACCCGCGTCGCCCGCAGCGACGACCATCCGCCACCGCTCGCCGCAGTCATCTCGCACCCCAGCGCACTGCCGGCGCGCTCGGCGTCGGCGAGTGAGACCTCGATATCCAGATCGCGTGGACGGCGCGTCGCGCCCTCGAGCGCCCGGGCCGCGGATCCGGCGAGGACCCATGGGACGCACGCGGTTGCGAGACGCATCGCGACCGCACCGAGCACGGCCTCGAGTCGCGGAGGCAGGCGGCCCTCTAGACTGTTGAATTCGTGAGCCACGATCGCTTTTTTATCACCACGCCGATTTACTACGTCAATGCGGATCCGCACGTCGGACACGCGTATACGACGATCATGGCGGACATCTTCGCCCGCCATCACCGCCAGCGCGGCGAAGAGGTCTTCTTTCTGACCGGCACCGATGAGCACGGCGCGAAGATCGCGCGCGCCGCCGAAGCCGCCGGGCGCACGCCCAAAGCCCATGCCGACGAGCTCTCAGGCAGGTTTCGGGACCTTGGCCGTGTACTGGATGCCAGCAACGACTTCTTTATCCGCACGACGGATCCCGAGCACATCGCCGAGGTCCAGCGCCTGTTGTCGATCCTCCATGCCCAAGGCGACATCTACAAGAGCAGCTACGGCGGGTGGTACTGCACCCCGTGCGAGACGTTCTACAACGCGGGTGACCTCGCCGAGGGCAACACCTGCCCGATCCACGGGACGCCCGTCGAATGGCTCGAAGAGGACAACTGGTTCTTTCGCCTGTCGGCCTACCGCGAGCGCCTGTTGGCGCACTTCGATGCGCACCCGGGCTGGGTCGTGCCGGCCGCGCGCTTCAACGAGGCCCGGCGGATGATCGAACTCGGTCTCGATGACCTCTCGATCTCGCGCTCGCAGATCTCCTGGGGCGTGCCGGTGCCATGGGACCCCGAGCAGGTCATCTACGTCTGGGTCGACGCGCTCTTTAACTACTGGACGGCGCTCGGCTACGGCGCGGGCGACGACGGACAGCGGTTCTGGCCGCCCAACCTGCAGCTGATGGCCAAGGACATCCTCAAGTTCCACGCGGTGATCTGGCCGGCGCTGCTGATGGCGGCCGATATCGAGCTGCCCGAGCGCCTGGCGATTCACGGCTACGTGCTCAAGGGGGGCGAGAAGATGAGCAAGACGACCGGCAACCTCGTCGACCCGTTCCCCTTTATCGAGGACTACGGCATCGATGCGCTGCGCTACTACCTGGCCCGCGAGATCCGCTTCGGCGAAGACGGCACCTTCAGCGCCGAAGGCTTCGATGCGCGCTACACGGCCGAGCTCGCCAACGAGCTCGGCAACCTGCTCAACCGCACCGTGAGCATGATTACCCGCTACCGCGACGGGGTCATCCCCGCCGACCACGGCGCCGACACCGAGCTCGCCGACGAGTTCGCGTCGCGCCAGGCCGAGATCCTCGCCGCGTTCGATGCCGCCGACATCACGCGCGCCGTCGAAGCGGCCTGGGTGCTCGTGCGGGCGCTCAACCGCCTCGTCGAGCAGCGTGCACCCTGGGCGCTTGCCAAGAAACCGGATGCGGCCGCCGAACTCGATCAGGTGCTGTTCTCCCTGGCGGCAGGGCTCAAGTCGGTGCTGATCCTACTCTGGCCGGTCATCCCGACGAGCGTCGAGCGGGCCCTCGTCTCGCTCGGGCAGGACCCGGCCGCGGTCGGCCTCGCCGAGGCGGCCTGGGGCGCAGGGATCGCCGGCGTGCACGTCACAAGCGTGCCACCCCTGTTTCCCCGGTTGGAAGGGCGCCCCGAGTAGTCGACACGCACGCGCACCTGGATTCCCTGGAGGGCGGGATCGCCGCAGTCGTCGCCGAGGCGGCCGCCTGCGGGGTCGAGCGCATCGTCGGCATCGGGATGGGGCTCCAATCGAGCCTGCGTACGATCGATTTCGCCGAGCAGTACGACGGTGTCTGGGCGGCGATCGGGGTGCACCCCAACCATGCCCATACCTGGACCGACGAGGACGCCGGCTGGATCGCCGAGCTCGCCCGGCACCCCAAGGTCGTGGCGATCGGGGAATGCGGTATGGACTTCTACCGCGATGCCGCAACGCCGGACGAGCAGGAGCGGGCCTTCCGCGCCCAGATCACCCTCGCCCGCGAGGCTGGGCTGCCGCTGGTGATCCACACCCGCGACGCGACCGACGCCACCCTCGAGATCCTGCGCGAGGACGCCGCCGGCCTCGAGGTCATCCTGCACTGCTTCTCGCTCGTCGAGCAGGTCGATGCAGTCATCGCGGCCGGCTGGTACGCGAGTTTTGCCGGACCGCTGACCTACAAGCCCAATGATGCGCTTCGCGCCGCCGCGGCGCGCATGCCCGCCACGCGCATCCTCGTCGAGACCGACAGTCCCTATCTGGCGCCCGCGCCACGCCGGGGCAAACCCAACCAACCCGCCTATGTCGCACACACCCTCGCCACTCTGGCCGAGGTGCGCGGCATCGACACGCATGAGTGTGATGAACTCACCACCGCCAACGCCGCCCGCGTCTTCGCCTGGTAGCCCGCAGCCGAGCGAACGCGTCCGGGTCGTGCGCCTGCTCGAGGCGCACGGGCTGTCACCGAATACCGACCTCGGCCAGCACTTCCTCGCCGATGAGAACCTCGTCGACCTATCGCTGCGCGAGGTCGGAGTCGCATCGGACGACGTCGCGCTCGAGGTCGGCGCCGGGGTCGGCGTCCTGACCCGCGCCCTCGCGCACGCCGCGCGGTGGGTCCACGCGGTCGAGATCGACCGGCGCCTGGCACCGCTGCTTGCCGAGGTGATCGGTGGCAGCGCGAACGTCAGCGTCCACTGGACCGATGCGATGCGGATGGCGCTCGGAGAACTCGACCCCGCTCCGACGGTGCTCGTGAGCAACCTGCCCTATTCGATCGCGACACCGCTGGTCGTCGAGAGCACCTGGCAGCTGCCGAGCCTGCGCGGCTGGTCGGTGATGGTGCAGCGCGAGGTCGCCGACCGCTGGCTGGCCCGGCCCGGCGATCCCACCTACGGCGGTCCGTCGGTGCTGATCCAGATGGCCTGCGAGGTCACCTTCCGACGCAATGTCGGACGCGAGGTCTTTATCCCGCGCCCACGCGTCGACTCGGCGCTGGTCGTGCTGCGGCGCATTCACCCGGGTGCCGCACCCGATGTCCGCGCACTGGTGCGCGCCGCCTTCGGCCAGCGGCGCAAAACGCTCGCGAACAACCTCGCCGCCCACGGAATGCTGCGCGCCGACGTCGTCGCCGTCCTCGAGGAGCTCGAGCTGCCCGCCACAGCGCGCCCCGAGCATCTGTCGCCCGACCACTACCGCATCGTCGCGGAGCGCCTGTCATGGCCGATCGCCTCCTAATCCGGGCCCCCGCCAAGCTCAATCTGAGCTTGCGCGTCGGTGCACGCGCCGCGGACGGCTACCACCCGATCGCAAGCCTGATGGTCGCGCTCGCCGGCCTCGAAGACGAGGTCGCGATCGCCCGCGCGCCGCAGCGGCGGCTCATCTGCCCCGGAGGGCCCGGGGGGGCCGCGAATCTCGCGTGGCGCGCGCTCGACGCGCTCGAGGCACATGTGGACCGGGCCTTGCCGGCCGAGGTCGCGATCACCAAACACATTCCCATGCAGGCGGGGCTCGGCGGGGGTTCAAGCGATGCGGCGGCGGTGCTTGTCGGGATCGACGCGCTCTTCGGTCTGGGCTTGCCCAGACCGAAGCTCGAGGCGATCGGCGCGACGCTCGGATCCGACGTGCCGTTTTTTATCCGCGCCGGCACCCAGTGGGCGACCGGCCGCGGCGAGCATGTGACCCCGCAACCGATCCCCCGGGATCTCTGGGGCGTCGTCTGCGGGCCCGCGGCGCGGCTCTCCACCGCGGACGTCTACCGCAGCTTCGATGCGCTCACGTTCCCGGGAGACCTCGATCCCTCGCCCCCGCGCGGCGACTGGGCAGGGGCGGCGTGGGTCGTCAACGACCTTTGGCCCGCGGCGCGGGCGCTTGCACCCGGACTCGATGCCATCGCCGACGAGCTCCGGCGCCACGGCGCGGTGATCGTGCTGCTCTGCGGCTCCGGCGGGGCGATCGCCGGCCTCTGGAAGGATCGCGACGCGGCGGCGGCCGCGGCCGGACAGATCGACTCCGCGCTGGCGGTCGTGCGCCCGAGCCCGCCCCGTGAGGGTGCGGTTTGACCGCTTACGCGGCGTTTTCGCCCGCCGGCGGTACACTGAGGCCCTGATGGCCAACCAGCAGCCGATCATCATCGAGCACCATGCCCGCGGGGGCGCCAACGGCCCCGGCAGCGGGCGGGAGAATATTCTGCGCAGTCGCAGATGGTCGATCGCGGCCGTCTTGGCGTTGATCGAGATCCTCTACGTGGTCTTCGGCCACCCGTCGTGGATCCTCGCCACCGTGGTGGCGATCATCGTGCTCATCCTCGCGGTGGCCGGGATCCGGCGCCTGCGTCCGGGCATCATCCGCGACGCGCTCTGGATCATTGCAATCTCCCAGGCCCTGGTGGTGGTGATCCCGATCGCGGTCGCCGCGTCGGTCGGCCTCGGTCTGCTCCTGGCGGTGGTCGTGCTGGTCGGCGTCGTGGTCGCCGCGTTTCGCCTGCGTGCGTGACACCCGCGGGCGGCTCGGCGTGAGCCCGAGCGCCGGTGTCAGACGCCCGTTGCAGCCGTCCACTTTCACCCATCGCCCGCACACGTCAGACTACGCGGGATGCTGAACGACGCCGACGCTGCGAGCGCACCGATCGACCTCCGCGATCCCACGCTCTACACCAACCGCGAACTGAGCTGGCTCGACTTCTACGGCCGGGTTCTGGCGCTCGCCGAAAATGAGACGGCGCCGTTGCTGGAGCGCTGCAAGTTCTTGGCGATCTGCGCCAACATTCTCGACGAGTTCTTCATGGTGCGGGTCGCGGCGATGACGGAGGCGGCGGCGGCCAATCGCCGGCCCTCGACACCGGATGCCATGCCGCGCGACGACGTCGTCGGGGCCGTCGCACAGCGCATCCGCGACCTCACCGTCGCGCAGTCACGTATCTGGGCCGAGCACGTACAGCCGCGCCTTGCCGCCGACGGCATCCTCGTCAGCGACATCACCGACCTCGACTTCGGCCAGCGACACCGCGCCGGGGAGATCTACGATCGCCAGATCGCACCGACGCTGACGCCGCTGGCCGTCGGGCCGGGACTGCCCTTTCCCTACATCTCCGGACTCTCGCTCAACCTCGGGCTGATCGTGCGCGACCCGGCCACCCTCGAGCAGCGCTTTGCCCGCGTCAAGGTGCCGCCGGGCCTGCCGCGCCTGTTTGCGATCGACGGTCACCTCGTGCCCCTCGAGCAGCTCATGGCGGCCCACATCGATCGCCTGTTTCCGGGAATGGATGTCGTCGAGTGCGTCCAGTTCCGCGTCACACGCGACGCCGACTTCGACATCTCCGAGGACGCCGACGACCTTCTCGGGGCCGTCGAGGATCAGCTGCGCCAGCGGCGCTTCGGGCAGGTCGTGCGGCTCGAGATCCAGGCCGGCGCGCCTCTCGCCGTGCTCGAAGAGCTGACACGGGCACTGGAAGTCGAACCGGATGAGACCTACCCGGTGCCGGGTCTGCTCGACATGACGTGCCTGTTCAAGATCGCCAACATCGATCGCCCGGAGCTCCGCGACGAGCCGTGGACGCCCGTCGTCCCGCCGCGCCTGCGCCCCGCCGACGACGACGAGCCGGTCGACATCTTCCGCGAGATCCGCAAGGGCGACATCATCGTCCACCACCCCTACGACTCGTTCGACGCCACCGTCGCGCAGTTCGTGGTGAATGCCGTCGAGGATCCGCGTGTCCTGGCCATCAAGCAGACCGTCTATCGCACCAGCGGCGGCTCCCCGATCGTGCCGGCGCTGATCCGCGCCGCGGAACAGGGCATCCAGACTGTCTGCCTGGTGGAGGTCAAGGCCCGCTTCGACGAGGAGCGCAATATCCGTTGGGCGCGCGCCATGGAGCGCGCGGGCGTGCATGTGGTCTACGGGATGCCGGGACTCAAAACCCACGGCAAGCTGTGTCTGGTCGTGCGCCAGGAGGGCACCGTCGTTCGCCGCTACGTCCACATCGGCACCGGCAACTACAACCCATCGACGGCGCGCCAGTACACCGACGTGGGCCTGTTTACCTGCGACGAGGACATCACCAGTGACGTCGCCAACCTGTTTAATTACCTCACCGGGTTCGGTCAGCCGCCGGCATACAAGAAGATCCTCGTCGCACCACGCCACCTGCGCGACGGCCTGATCGCCGAGATCGACCGGGTGCGCGACGCGCACCGGGCCGGCGCCCCCGGACGCATCGTGCTGAAACTCAACGCCTGCATCGACGGACCGGTGATCGAGGCGCTCTACCGGGCCTCCCAGGCGGGCGTCCAAATCGATCTGATCGTGCGCAGTATTTGCGGCCTGCGTCCCGGCGTCCCGGGCGTCAGTGAGAACGTCCGCGTGATCTCGATCGTCGGGCGCCTGCTCGAGCACGCCCGCATCTTCGCCTTCCACTCCGGCGAGGAGACGCGCGTCCTGATCGGCTCGGCCGACATGATGGTGCGCAACCTCGACCACCGTGTCGAGGTGGTGACACCCGTCGAGGACCCCGCCTGCCAGAAGGAACTGCTCTCCTGGGTTGACGTGATGCTCGCCGACACCGCTCTCGCATGGGAGCTGCATTCCGATGGGACCTGGGTGCACCGCCGCCCCGCTCCGGGCGCAGCGCCGTTGAACAGCCAGGCGGCGCTCATGGCGCGCGCCGAGGGGAGCGTCTCAGCCGGCTGACACGCTACGCTCGTCGGAGGCAAGCGCAGCGACCAGCCGCCGGGCAACCGGGGTCGGCGCCAGACGCGACCAGATCAACAGACCATTCAAGATTACGCGTGGCCGGCTGAGCGGGCGCCAGACCACATTCGGGTCGGCCATCGACCGCGCCACGAATTCCGAGATCAGCGAGACCCCGGCCCCATCGGCGAGCATCGAGCCGAGCAGGCCCGGGATGTCCGGCACATCGATCAGGCGGGGTTCGAACCCGGCCCGGCGGCAGGCCGCCACCAACCCGTCGTGGGTACCCGGGAGTGCATCGCGCTCCCACCAGAGGATCGGGTAGGGCTCGAGCGCCGCGATCGAGAGCTCTGCTTGCTCGGTGAGCACATGATCGGCGGGCAGCACGACCGCGGGAGCATCCGAGAACATCGGGATCGCGTCCATGTCGATGTCGTCGAGCGGAGCGTAGACGAACGCCAGATCCACCCGTCCCGCGCGGACGAGCGCGATCGCCTCGGCGGTGAGCGCGGGGGTAAAGGTCACCTCGCAGGCACCGAGCGTGCGTCGCGCGACCTCGACAACCGCGAGCACCGCCGGGTGCCGGGCAAAGGCCCCGTTGGGCACGGCGATTTGCACGACGTCGCCGGGCGCAGTCTGCCGGGCCGCGCACACCGCAGCGACGAGCGCGGCGAATGCGGGGCGCGCCTCGCGATCGAGCACCTTGCCCTGTTCGGTGAGCTCGACGCCCTTGGGGTGGCGACGAAACAACTCGACACCAATCTCGTGCTCCAGCCGCTGGATCTGCTGGCTCAGACTGGGCTGGGAGATCCCCAATCGCGTGGCGGCCCGCCCCACGTGGCCCTCGTCGACAACCATCAGAAAGTAGCGCAGGCGAGTGGCGTCGACAGCGTTCATAGGCACAGCCTATCGACTTGTCGCCGTACCTATTGGACTGCGCGAGCCCGGATGTGCACGCTGTCGGCACACCGACGCCGTGCCGGTGGCCCATCCTCATCGTGGAGCGTGCAGATGTCCGTCGCAGCGCAGTTTGATCTCACGGGTAAGACCGCCCTCGTGACCGGCGCCTCGTCGGGGCTCGGCATCGATTTCGCCAAAACCCTCGCCGAGGCCGGAGCCAACGTCGTCCTCGCGGCCCGCCGGCTCGAGCGTCTTGAGTCGTTGGCGGAGGAGATCACCGCCGCCGGTGGCTCTGCGCAGGCCGTTGCGTGCGATGTGACCGATGAGGATCAGATCGCAAACGCGGTTGCCCTCGCCGTCGAGCGTTTCGGGGGGCTCGACATCGCGGTTGCAAACGCCGGTTCGGTGCCCGAGGGCGCCGCGATGCCCGAGCGGATGACCGCGGACATGTTCCGGGGCTCGATCGACATCAACCTCACCGGAACCTTCCTGACCGCCACGGGCGCCGCGCGCCACATGCTCGCCAACGGCGGCGGCTCGATCATCCTGCTCGCATCGGTTGCCGGCGTCGGTGGGCACTTCAACATCCCCGTCGGCTACGCCACCGCCAAGGCCGCGACGATCCACCTTGCCAAGTATCTGGGGGCACACTGGGCCGACCGGAGCGTCCGCGTCAACGCGATCGGCCCGGGCTGGTTTCCGTCGGAGATGACCGACCAGGTCTTGGCCGTGCCGGCGTTCCGTGGCCGCATCGAAGACCAAACCCCGATGGCGCGCATCGGCGAGCCCAAAGAGCTTCTCGGCACGCTCCTGCTGCTGGCCTCCGACGCCGGGAGTTACATCACCGGCCAGACGATCTTCGTCGATGGCGGCATGACCGCCTCGGTCGGCGCGAGCCCCTACGCCGAGGAGCTCTTCGGCCTGCACAGCCAGATCATGCCCCACGGCCTCGGCGACCGGATTCTCCCCAACAGCTGACGAGATCGCCCGCGGCGGGCAGATCTCTGCCCGCCGGGCCTCCTACGGGGTGGCCTCCGCCAGCCACGCCGCCGCATCGCGGGCTTGCTCCGAGGTAACCGTGTGCCCGACCCCGGGGTACACCCGCGCGGACACCTGGGCGCCTGCGGCGCGATAGCTCGCGACGCCTGCCCGCATGACATCTGGCGGATGAAACGGATCCTCATCGCCGCCGCAGATGAGGATGCGCCGACCACCAAGACCTCCGAGGGCCGTGATCCGCTCCGGAAGCGCATACCCCGAGGCCATCAGGATCGCCGAGTCCACGAGGTCGGGGCGTGCAGCAACAAGTGCCCCCGCCATCATGCCGCCGTTGCTGAAGCCCAGCGCGGTAATCGGGCTCACGATGCCATACTCGGCGACGATCACCTCCAGCCAGGCATCGACCTCTGACAGACGTGCGTCGAACGATTCGGCGATCGGCACGCCGATCGCACGGTGCAGGAACCACGCGAATCCCGGAGGCTGCAGCTCCGGTCCGCGAGGCGCGAGCACACCCGCGCCGGGGGCCAGCACGTGCGCCACGGCCACCAGATCGTGCTCGTTGCCGCCACGCCCGTGGAGTGCAAGCAGGGTCCGCGTCCCCACCGTCGGCGGCTCCCAGATGTGCACGAACCGAACGACCGCGGAGCTCATCCGGCCTGGCGGGCATCGAGAACGGGCCGGGGCGTACGCGTGGCGTCCCAGGCGGCAGAGAGCCTGGCACACCCCACCGCCGGGATCACCGCCTCGTGAATCTCGGTTCGGGTGACACCGACGCGCAGTGCACCACATGAGTCCCATGCACGCCGCGGGACCGCGCCGATGGCGGCCGTCATGCCCACTGCGAGCAGCGCGCGGTCGCGGACGCCAATCCTCGGGCGGCTCCAGATTGCACTGAAGCCTGCGGGCTCGGGGAGGTCGTCGCCGATCCCAGGCCAGTCGTCCGGGGCATCGTCGCCGAAGGACGGCTGAGCCAGCGCACGACAACGCTGCCAGCGCTCGGACCCCGTCATGTCAGTACGCCGTGGGTTGACGGCAAAAGCGGAGGCAAGACCTCTTCGATGCGCGCCCGGTGCTGCGCGAGCCAGGCAGGCAGGTGCAGCGCGCTCCCGAGTTCCTCGGCGGGCTCATCGCGGGTAAACCCGGGCCCATCGGTGGCAAGCTCCAACAGAACTCCACCGGGCTCACGGAAGTAGATCGAGGTAAAGTAGTCGCGATCTTGGACGCTGGTCGGGTTCGCACCGGTTCGGCGCAAGTGGTCACCCCACTGGCGTTGCTCCTCGGCGCCAGATGTGCGAAACGCGATGTGGTGGACACTCCCGGCACCGAGGCGCACCCGCGGTTCGTCGCTGGCGTCGCGGACGCTCACCTGTCCGCCAAGCCGCTCCGTGGCGCGGAAGACCCCGCTGGCCTCTTGCTCGAGACCGAGCCACGTCTGTAGCGCCTGGTGCGTCGCCTCGGAATTGCGACTTGCGAGGCGCACGCCGGCGACGCCCTGAATCGCGTGCTCCGACGCGACGCCCCCGGACCACGGCGACGGCGAGACGATCCGTTCGCTCTCGATGAGCTCAATCCCCATGCCATCAGGATCGGAGAATGCCAGCACCCGGCGGTCATCATCGGATCCCGCTAGCGCGGACGCGACCTGCACCTCGGACAAGCGCTCCTGCCATGCCCCCAGCGATCCCACCGGAACCGCCAGCACGACCGCGTCGGTCGTCCCGGCTCCAGGTTGGCCCGCAGACAACCCCGGGATCGGGAAGAACGTCAGGATCGTACCCGGGTTCCCGAGCGCGTCGCCGTAGTAGAGGTGATACGTGCCTGGGTCGTCGAAGTTGACGGTTTGCTTGACCAGCCTCAGCCCGAGGACGCCCTCGTAGAAGTCCCGGTTTGCCTGGGCATCGCTGGCCATTGCGGTGACGTGGTGGATACCTGCGGTACGCATGGTGGTGTCACTCCCGAGCGAAAGCACAAAATACTTGATGACTCAACTATATCACCAAGCGCGGGCACGCTTTTGGAAAAACCACAGCACGTGCCGAATATCTGTCCCGACCGACCGTGGAGCGCGGGGCCGGCCTCGGCGCGGCGCGGCCGGTTTGGGGAGCCGGTCCGGCCGGGTCCGCTACTCGGGATGACCGAGGGGCCGCAGCGCCCACGGAGCGCTCGATACACCGGTCGGCGATTTCATGACCGTCGGCCGGCGTGCGACCTCAGGCTGCCCGCATCACCTCAGTCGTCAGTGTCCCGTTCGCTCGAGCGCTCGTGATCGGCATCGCCGTAGACAGCGGGGTCCGGCTCCGGCTCCGGCGCGCCGGCATCGCGCAGGATGAGCATGGTGCCATCGACACCGCCCTCGCTGGCGTGCTCGACCAGGAGAGCCTCGGACTGCTCGAATCCCTCGGACACGCCGCCCCCGGCCTCAATCACCGGTGCCATCGCCGGGTCAGCGGACTCATCGGAGTACGCACCATCCACGGTCGGAAAATCATCGGGTTCGAAATCGTCCTCGTACAGCGCATCCCGCTCGTCATCAGGTGGATCGGGTTGCATGCTCATGTCCCCTCCTTGTGGGTACATCGATAATAGACCCCACAGCCGGTAAGACCCTTGCGTGCTCAGGAGTCGTCCGTACGGTCCGCTGATCCGTGGCGTCCTCCGTGCGCAACTCGAGCACCAGACCAGCAATGACCGGTTCTCAGCGGCGCTGAACAACGGGGCGAACCCTGCGAGAAGCCTTCGAACATACCGATCTGGGCGGCATGTGGCTCAGGGAATGATCGGAGTCGAACCGACGGATGGCGGTTGTGCACACCGTCGCGTCTCCACGTCGCCGCATCGCCCCGCGTGATGTTCGGGCTCGCCGACGTGCCACTCCAATGTGGGCGAGAGAGCGCCGGCTCGCAATCTTGACGCACATCGACGCCGAGCCATCGATGTGCGCTACGCCGCCGGTCGGCATCACGCGCTCGGTGAGATGTAACGCGTCACCTGGCGCACACAAAGGTGCACGCGACAGCCCCGCGATATAGCCTTCACGGCGAAAAGCAGCGACCGCGCCGGGGCGTGCGCGGATGATCCCAGGAGAGGGTCCGACGCCGAACGGAAAAGAAGAGGCCATCGAAGTCGAGGGCGAGGTCACCGAAGCCCTCCCCAACACCATGTTCCGTGTGGCCTTAGATAACGATCACGAGGTGCTGGCCCACATGGCCGGACGCATGCGCCGCTTCCGGATTCGCATCAATCCGGGCGACCGCGTCCGCGTGGAGCTCTCGCCGTACGACTTAACCCGCGGGCGGATCGTCTACCGCGACAAGTAGCGGCCGGCGTGGCCAAGGGGTCCCCGACCACGCCGCGCGCCACCGATTGCCTTAGTAGAGCGCTTGGGCCAGGCGCTTGCGAAAGCGCGCCGTCAGCGGATGATGTTCGCCGAGCTCGGCAAATATCCCCACGATCGCCGCCCGGAGCGTGTCGCGCAGTTCGGTGTCGGTCGCGCCCCGCACAGCGTCGAGCAGATGGGTCAGCGCCTGTTCGCTGAGCCCGGCCTCCCACGCCCCGAGGCCGGCCGCGATATCCGGCTGGTCGACGTCCGCGAGCGCAATCCGCGCGAGCAGGCCCGAGGCTTGGCTGTCGAATGACACCGGCGAGAGCAGCGGCTCGATCTCGGACGTTTCGCCATCGGCGATCAAGAGGCGCGCCAGCGCCAGTCGCGCGCCGGTGTTGGCCGGATCTATCTCGAGGGCCTCACGCAGCGAGAATTCGTCGCCGATCTCGACGAGTCGATCCGCTTTGGTCGGCACAAGGCGGTTGATGAATGCGTCGACGGTATGTGCCGATTGGAGTCCCGCGAATTCGTCGACGACCTTGCCCTCGCGGAACACCTTGACGAGCGGAATACTCATCACGCGATAGCGCTGGGCGAGCATCGGATTCTCGTCGATGTTGACCTTCGCGAGGACGATCTCGTCCTCGTGGCGGCCCACGGCGTCTTCGAGCAAGGGAGCGAGCTGGCGGCACGGGGCACACCACGGTGCCCAGAAGTCCACCACGACCGCAACCCCTTCGCGGGACCGCTCGATGACGTCGTACTCAAACGTGGCGTCGGTGGTGTCCACCCCTGCTCCTTTCACACCCGTGTTTGGCACTCAGGATAGCGGAGTGCCAAACAGACGCTCAGGACTTCGGCGGGTTGCACAACGGGCACGGTTCCCAATGGTGCGCCAGATAGCGCCAGGGTCCATGCATGACCGCGCGAACGCCCTCGGAGCCACGCTGCGGCGCGTAGGCGCAATCCAGCCGGTGATAATGGCCCCACACGTTGTCGCTCATCCGAGCAACAGCTCCCTCAAGCGCGATATCGCGCGAGCGCGATTCAAAACTTACCGTGGTCACGTCACCCCTCCTTCGGGGCTCGCAGGCATCTCGGTCTGTGCCCGCGTGCTGCTCATGTTGCGTTTTTCTTTGTCTTTCGACCGTAGCGCACGCAACTTGCGCTGTTGACTAGTCTGGTGGTTAGTTACGCTCCCGTGTCATGAGCGAACCCCAGTACGTCTTCACGATGCATCGGCTCGACAAGGTGCACCCTCCCGACAAGGTAGTTCTGAAGGACATCTCCCTGTCCTTCTTATATGGCGCCAAGATCGGCGTCCTCGGCGCCAACGGCGCCGGCAAGAGCACCCTGTTGCGGATCATGGCCGGCGTCGAGCAGTCGTCGTCCGGGGTCGCCCAGCTCGCCCCCGGAGCGACGGTGGGCCTGCTCGAGCAGGAGCCGTACCTGGATCCTGAACTCGACGTGCGCAGCAATGTCGAACAGGGCCTCGCCGACCAGCTCGCCCTCACCGCGCGATATGCCGAGATCAGCGCCAAGCTCGGCGAGCCGATGGAGCCCGAGGCGATGGAAACGCTCCTGGGTGAGTTCCAGAAGGTCCAGGACGAGATTGACCGCGTCAACGCATGGGACATCGAGCGCAAGGTCGAGGTCGCTATGGACGCGCTGCGTGTTCCGCCGGGCGACGCGGATGTCACCAAACTCTCCGGTGGCGAGCGCCGCCGCGTGGCGCTCGCGCGCCTCTTGCTCTCGGCACCCGACCTCTTGCTGCTCGATGAGCCCACAAACCACCTGGACGCGGATTCGGTCGCGTGGCTGGAGCGGCACCTGGCCGAATACACGGGCACCATTGTCGCCGTGACACATGATCGTTACTTCCTGGACAACGCCGCCGAGTGGATCCTCGAGCTCGACCGCGGGCGGGGCCTGCCCTACAAGGGCAACTACACCGAATGGCTCGACCAGAAGCGCCTCCGGCTCGAACACGAGGAAAAAAAGGAAAGTGCCCGCCAGCGCACCCTCGCCCGCGAGCTCGAATGGATCCGGTCGTCGCCGCGGGCCCGCCAGGCGAAAAGCAAGGCCCGTTTGGCCAACTATCAGCGCCTCGTCGAAGAAGCCGGGTCCGAGGCGGTCCGCACCGCCGAGATCCGCATCCCCGCCGCTCCGCGACTGTCGGACCAGGTCATCGTCGCCACCGACCTGCGCAAGGGCTACGGCGATCGCCTGTTGATCGACGACCTGTCGTTCTCCCTGCCCCAGGGCGGCATCGTCGGGGTCATCGGCGCCAATGGCGCCGGCAAGACGACCCTCTTTCGCATGATCGCCGGGCTCGAGGAGCCCGACGGCGGCGAGCTGCGGATCGGCGAGACCGTGCAGATCGCCTACGTCGATCAGTCGCGCGACGCACTTGCCGCCGAGAACACCGTCTGGACCGAGGCCTCGGGCGGCCTCGATCTGATCCAGCTCGGCGATCGCGAGGAGATCAACTCGCGGGCGTATCTGGCGCAGTTCAACTTCCGCGGCACCGACCAGCAAAAACTGGTCGGGCAGCTCTCGGGCGGTGAGCGCAACCGCCTGCACCTAGCCAAACTTCTGGCGGGCGGTGGCAACCTGCTGCTGCTCGATGAACCGACCAACGACCTCGATGTGGACACACTGCGTGCCCTCGAGGACGCCCTCGCAACCTTCTCGGGATGCGTGATGGTCACGAGCCACGATCGCTGGTTTATCAACCGTCTGGCGACCCACATCCTGGCGTTCGAGGGTGACAGCCAGGTCCGCTGGTTCGAGGGCAACTATCAGGAGTACGAAGACTTCCGCAAGCGCGAACTCGGCCCCGAAGCCGCCCAGCCGCACCGGATCACGTACCGCCGCCTGACGCACTAGCTGGCAAGCCGCCCGGCGGTGCCGATATCTCGCGCCGGACGAATTGAGCCGGAATTTCCCAAGATGCACCCAGACGATGTGCCTGTCGCCGCGCAAATCGCGCGGTTTGGGCACCGGCTCCGATACCCTGCAGATTGCGCACAGAACCGACCCACTCACGCTTGAGGAGAGACGCCGTTGACCGCGATTCCCGACCCGTTTGCTGCCCGCGACACGCTGACCGTAGGTGACGCGAATTATGTCGTGTACCGCCTCGACGCCCTTGGCGCCGATCTTTCGCGGCTTCCCGTCACGGTCAAGGTGCTCCTTGAGAATGTGCTGCGGAACCTAGGCCGCGGCTTTGTGACCGAAGCCGACGTGAACGCGCTGATCCACTGGAAGCCGAATTCCGGCGAGGCGATCGAGGTGCCGTTCATGCCGGGTCGTGTGGTCCTGCAGGATTTCACGGGCGTGCCGTGCGTCGTCGACCTCGCCGCGATGCGCGACGCCGTCACCGAGATGGGTGGCGACCCCTCGCGGATCAACCCGCTGGTCCCGGCCGACATGGTCATCGACCACTCGGTCCAGGTCGACTTCTTCGGGGACCACCAGGCCTTTGCCGAGAACGTCGCGATCGAGTACGAGCGCAACGGCGAGCGCTATGCGCTCCTGCGCTGGGCACAGCAGGCATTCGATAACTTTCGCGTCGTCCCGCCGGGGATGGGCATCGTCCACCAGGTCAACCTCGAGCACCTGGCCCCCGTCGTCGACGCCCGCGCATTCGACGGCGAGCTCACCGCCTTCCCGGACACCCTTGTGGGCACCGACTCGCACACCACCATGATCAACGGCATCGGCGTGCTCGGGTTCGGCGTTGGCGGAATCGAGGCCGAGGCCGTCATGCTCGGCCAGCCGCTCTCGCTGCCGACCCCGATCATCGTCGGCCTCAAACTCACCGGAGCGCTGCCGGCCGGCGCCACCGCGACCGACCTGGTTCTCACCGTTACCGAACTGCTGCGCAAACAGGGTGTCGTCGGCAAGTTCGTCGAGGCCTACGGCGCGGGGTTGTCGTCGCTGTCGCTCGCCGACCGCGCCACAATCGCCAACATGTCGCCCGAGTTCGGTGCCACGGGCACCCTCTTCCCGGTCGACGCCGAGACCTTGCGCTACATGACGATCACCGGGCGGTCGCCCGAGGTCATCGCCCGTACCGAGGCGTATTCGAAGCTGCAGGGCCTGTTCCGTACCGACGCCACCCCGGACCCCCAGTACGACGAAAACGTCGAGCTGGATCTGTCCACGATCGTCCCGAGCCTCGCGGGCCCGCGCCGTCCGCAGGACCGGGTCGTGCTCGGCCACGTCGGCGAAGCCTTCCGTGAGGCCTTCCCCGACGGCCTCGTGCCCGCCAACGGCCAGCCCCCCCACTACTTGGGCGTTCCGGTCGAGAGCAACGGCGAGACGTTTGAGTTCGCCAGCGGCTCGGTCGCCATCGCCGCGATCACCAGCTGCACCAACACCTCCAACCCGTCGGTGATGCTGGGTGCGGGACTGCTGGCCAAGAAGGCCGTCGAGCGCGGGCTCTCCACGCCGCCCTGGGTCAAGACCTCACTCGCTCCCGGCTCACGTGCCGTGACCGGATACCTCGAGAAAGCCGGTCTTCAGGAGTACCTCGACGCGCTGCGCTTCGATCTCGTCGGCTACGGCTGCACGACGTGCATCGGCAACTCGGGCCCCCTCGCCGAGCCGATCAACAAGGCCATCGAGGAAAACGGCCTCGTGGCCGCGGCGGTGCTGTCGGGCAACCGCAACTTCGAAGGCCGCATCCACCCGCTGGTGCGCGCGAGCTACCTCGCCTCGCCGCCATTGGTCGTGGCGTATGCTCTGGCCGGCCGGGTCGACATCGACCTCGAGACCGAGCCGCTTGGCATCGGCTCCGATGGCAAGCCCGTCTTCCTGCACGAGATCTGGCCGAGCGCGGAGGAGGTCAAGGACGCAATCGCGGCCTCGATTTCCCCGGAGCTCTTTGCTACCAGCTACTCGACCGTCTTCGACGGCGACGAGCGCTGGCAGTCGCTGCCGGTGCCCGCAGGCGACACCTACGTCTGGGACGCCGAGTCCACCTACGTGCAACGCCCGCCGTTCTTTACGAACCTCTCATCAGACGCGGGCGAGCTCACCGACATTGAAGGCGCCCGCGCCCTAGCGGTGCTCGGTGACTCGGTCACCACCGACCACATCTCGCCTGCCGGTGTGATCCCCGCAGCCTCGCCTGCCGGCAAATACCTGCAGGAGCACGGGGTGCACCCCAAGGACTTCAACAGCTTCGGCTCCCGTCGCGGCAACCACGAAGTCATGATGCGCGGCACCTTCGGCAACATCCGCCTGCGCAACACTTTGGCCGACGGCAAAGAAGGCAACTGGACCACATACTTTCCGACCGGCGAGATCACGAGCATCTACGACGCCTCGATCCAGTACCAGGAAGCGGGCACGCCGCTGGTGGTACTGGCCGGAGCCGAGTACGGCACGGGATCCTCGCGCGACTGGGCGGCCAAGGGGACGCTGCTTTTGGGGGTCAAGGCGGTGATTGCCAAGTCCTTCGAGCGCATCCACCGCGGCAACCTGGTGGGCATGGGCGTCCTGCCGTTGCAGTTCCTCCCCGGCCAGGGGATCACCGAGCTGGGCCTGTCCGGACGCGAGACCTTCTCCATTCCGGGTCTGATCGCACTCGAGCCGCGTCAGAAGCTCAGCGTGAACTACACCCGCGAGGACGGTTCGACCGGGTCGTTCCAGGTTCAGTCCCGTATCGACGGGCCGACCGAGCTGTCATACCTGAAAAACGGCGGCATCCTGCCGGCCGTTCTTCGCCGCCTGCACAAGGAATCATTGCAGGCATAGTTCACATCTCCCGCGACGCGGGCACCTCGTGCCCACGTCGCGGTAGCCTGTGCAGCGAGCAAAATCGCACGTCGCCCTGCCCCCGAGCGACGCTGCTCTACCAGTTTCGATCTGAGGAGATCACACGTGATCGAGGTCGACGTCGCGGTACTCGGCGGTGGACCCGGCGGATATCCCGCCGCAATTCGCGCAGCCCAGCTGGGTTTGAGCGTGGCCGTCATCGAGCAGGGGCGCCTGGGCGGCACCTGCTTGAACGTGGGGTGCATCCCCACCAAGGCGTGGGTGCAGAGCGCCCACGCCATGAAGGACGCCCATGAGACCTTCGCCAAACTCGGGGTCAACGTGCCGACTGTGGAGCTCGACTTCACGCAGGTGCAAAACAACAAGCAAGAAATCATCGACCGCTCAGTGAGCGGTGTGGGCGGCCTGCTCAAGGCCAACGGGGTGACCGTCGTCGAGGGGCGCGGCCAATTCACCGACCCGAACACGATCACGACCGACTCCGGCGAGACCGTCACGTTCAAGAACGCCGTCATCGCGACCGGCTCGAGCCCGACCCGGCCTCCGGTCGAGGGCATCGACGGACCGCGCTGCGTCGACTCGACGGGCCTGCTGGCCATCGACGCGATCCCGCCGCGGCTGATCGTGCTCGGCGGCGGCGTCATCGGCGTCGAGTTCGCATCGGTGTTCTCGCACTTCGGCAGCCAGGTCACGATCGTCGAGATGCTCGACCACCTGATCGCCGCCGAAGACGCCGAGGCACGCACCGAGCTCGAGCGCGCCTTCAAGAAGCGCAAGATCGCCCAGCACCTCGGGGCACGCGCGACACGCGTCGATGAGACCAAAGACGGCGTGATCCTGCACTTCGCCGACGCCAAAGGCGGCGAGCAGCAGGTCGAGGGCGACCTTCTGCTGGTGGCCACCGGCCGCCGCGCCAACGTCGAGGGCCTCGGCCTTGACGCCGCAGGGGTGACCTACGAGCCGAACCGCATCCTCACCAACGAATACCGCCGCACCAACGTCGCGCACATCTACGCCGTCGGCGGCGTGGCGGGCTACTGGCAGCTGGCGCACACCGCCTTCCGCGAGGGCGAGCTGGCGGCCGACAACATCGCCGGCCACAACATCCCCGTCACCGGGGCCGTGCCGCGCTGCATCTACACCGACCCCGAGATCGCCTCGGTCGGACTCACCGAGGAGCAGGCCCGCGCCGAATACGGTGATGACCGCATCCGCGTCGGCAAGTTCCCGTTCTCGGCACTCGCCCGCGCGGCCATGTTCGCCGACCGCACCGGCTTCGTGAAGACGATTCACGAGACGACCCTCGACGAGTTGCTCGGCGTCGTCGTCGTGGGCATGTCGGCCACGGAGATCATCAATGCCGGGGTCGTCGGGATCGACGCCGAAGCCCGCGTCGACACGATCGGTGACTCGATCACCGCACACCCGACGCTTGCCGAAGCACTCAAAGAGGCTGCCTTGATGGGCCTCGAGCGCCCCCTGCACTGGCCGCCGGCCAAAAAGGCCGCCGCCAAGGCGTAAGCCGCACCCGCACCGCCCGGACAGGTCCGCCGGGCGGTGCGGGGTCTGGTCAGCTCACGAGGTCATCGGTCTCCCCGAAGAGGTCGGCGATCTTGTCCAGCAGGTCCGGATGTGCCGCGACGATACCGGCGGGACGCAGCGGGGTTTCCTCGAGGATCCGGACCTGTCCGCCGGCTTCGGTGACAAGCAGGCGCCCTGCCATCCAGTCCCACTGTTGGACCCCGCGTTCGACAAACGCATCCAGACGCCCGGTGGCCACCCAGGCCATGTCGAGCGCGGCCGCCCCGAATCTGCGCACGTCGCGCACGGCCGGCAGCACCCGCACGAGCACATTCGCCTGGCGTTCGCGTTCTGCGGCCGAATAGTTGAAGCCCGTCCCGACAAGGGCGTGCGCCAACACCGGTGGCGCGGAGATCTCAAGGCGCTGGTTGCCGAGCCAGGCGCCGGCGCCACGCAGGGCGATAAAGGTCTCGCGACGCGACGGGTCCATCACGACCGCGGCAACGGGTCCGTCGGTATCGCACACCGCGATGCTCACGGCCCAGTGAGGAATGCCCCAGAGATAGTTGGTCGTGCCATCCAGGGGATCGATGACCCACCAGAGCCCCGAAGTCCCGGAGCGGTCGCCACCCTCCTCGGCGACACGGCCATCCTCGGGGCGCTCGGCGTCGAGCACCTCGAGAATGGCGAGCTCGGCGGCCCGGTCCGCGTCGCTGACCAGATCCGTGTCGGTGCTCTTCGTGAGCACCCCGGAGAACGGCTGATCGGCGCGCATCAGCAGTTCGCGCGCGGCGGCGTCCGCGGCGCGCAATGCGGTCTCGATGAGTTCCTTGGGCGTTGTCATGCCGTGCATCCTGACGGATTGACGAGCGGTCGCTGCCGCCTGGGGCCCGCGATACGGCGGGACCGGAGCTCGGCGTTCACACGAATGCCGGGCTCGTGCGTCAACGCTTCCTTTTCTTGCGCTTTTTGTGTTCCGGCCGGAACGCCGCGATGCCGCTCCGCCAGGCCGCGTCGATGTCCGCGCCGGGCGGAAAGCGATCGGCGAGCTCAAGCATGACCATGCCGTGGGCAAACGCGAAGACCGCGCGCGCGGCATCCGGATCCCCCCCGCAGGCGTCGACGACCACCCGTGCGGGCCCCTCTTCGACTCCCGGGGCCAGGCGATCGCGCGGGAGCGGGCGGTCGGTGGAGAGGCGATACAGATGCGGGTGCGCCCGGCCCCAGCCGCGGTACGCATCCGCGAGCGCCGCCAGCGGATCGCTGGCGCCTGCGAGCGCGGTCGCAAAGACCTCATCGAGCTCGATGAACCCGGACGCGATAATCGCCGCCTCCAGGGCTGCCTTGTCGGGGAGGTGATTGTAGAGCGATGGCGCCTGAATCCCGAGCTCCCCGGCGACGGCGCGCATCGACAGTGCCTCCGGGCCGCCCCGCTCGAGCAGCGCGCGTGCGACCACGACGATTTCCTGCGCCCGTCGGGTCAGCACCTCAGCGTTGCCAGCCATCAGCGCTCCTCAACCCATAACCGAGCGCGCGATCGGACGCGATGTGCAGCCCCCACACGAGCGCACCGACGGTGAGCCCCCACGGCACGATTCCCACCAGGGCCAGCACCGCGAGCCCCACCGGCAGGGCCGGCCGGTGCAAGAGGTTGTAGAGCGGCACCGCACGAGGACTCATGCGCCCGCGCTCGAGCCCCGGCGTGCGGCTCAGCACAAAAGCGATGTCCGGCCCGAGCCCGAATCCCACCAGCAGCCACCATCCCGGCGACGCAACGCAATACGCAGCGATCACCGCCACGAGCAACCCCGCCGCCACGACCGCGGCGGCGATCCGACGCCCCGCACGGACCCGCCAGAGGACGGGAGCACCCTGAGTTGCTAACAGCGTTATCCACATTTCCCCAGGGTATGCTAACGCTGTTAGCTTTTCAAGGCACCGCGCGCGCCGACGCACCCCGACGCGCCTGCGCCGGGGGCTGCGCGGTGCATGGCGGCGACTACACGTCCTGCGTGGTCGGACGTATCAGGATCTCGTTGACGTCGATGCGGGCGGGCTGCCCGAGGGCGAACATGATCGCACCCGCGACATCGTCTGCCTGCAGGGAACCCTCCAGCGGCGTGCCGTTGTCAAAAAACGGCGTGTCGACAAAGCCCGGCTCGATCAGGGTCACCCGGGCACCGGTACCGTTGAGCTCCTGGCGCAGCGACTCACCCATCGAGCTGACGGCCCATTTGGTCGCCGAGTAGAGCGATCCCGGCAACGCCTTGCGCCCGGCGACCGAGCCGGTCAGGACGACGTGCCCCTGGCTTGCGATGATCGCCGCAAGCGTGGCGCGGATCGTAATCGCCACCCCATAGACGTTGGTCAGGATCATCGACCGCCACAGCTCCGGCGATGCGGTGGTGAATCCGCGCTCCAGCCCGAAGCCAGCGTTGGCGAAGACGGCATCGATCCGCCCGAAGCGCGCGAGCGCCGCCGCGGCCAGTCCCGCGACATCGGGCCATTCGCACACATCGCACGGGTGGATCAGCACGCGCTCAGGAGTGCCGAGCTCGTCGGCGATCGTCCGAAGCCCCTTCTCGTGGCGCGCCGCCACGACCAGCGTGTACCCGGCCGCATGCGCGCGCCTGGCCGTTGCGGCACCGATCCCGCTCGAGGCACCGGTGATCAGGAAGACTTTCTGGTCGCTCATGTGGACTCCAAAACGGGAGAGATGGGCACACGCGGACCGCGTGATGCGGGCGTGCGATGATCGATCACCGGCCGCCGCGCGGCGCCCCGGGAACGCGGCCTGCCGCGACGGCTAGGTGACCTGGATCACCCGGAGCACGTCGGTGGTGCGCGCGTGCCCATCGATCCCTGCCAACACCACCACGATGTCGCCGGTGCGCACATGGCCGCCGTCCCGGGCCGACTGGACCGCCTCGCGCACCATTTCCTCGTTGTCAGAAAAGCCCGAGAGCGGCAGCGGGGTCGCGCCCCAACTGAGGGTCAGCTGCTGGCGCACGCGCTCATCGGGCGTGAACCCGAAGATGGGAATGCGCGGCCGGTAGCGCGCGATGACCCGCACGGTAAATCCGGTTCGTGTCAGGCACAGGATCGCGTTGGCGCCGAGCTCCTGGGCCACCCGCCAGGCGGCGTCGGTCATCGTGTCCGTCACGCGCCGGTCGCGACCCTCGCCGCCGTCGGGGTCGTTGACCCGCAGACGGCTGACCAGGCGCGTCCAGCCCTCGGTGTCGAAGTTCTCGTCGGCCCGCGCGCACAGGCGCGCCATCGTGGCGATGACGTTGACCGGGTCGCTGCCGACCGCCGTCTCGCCGGAGAGCATGACGGCCGAAGAACCATCGAAGACGGCGTTGGCCACGTCCGACGCCTCCGCACGCGTCGGCGTTGCGGCGCTCACCATCGACTCCAGCATCTGCGTCGCGGTAATCACGGGCCGACCGTGGGCGATGCACTCGCGGATGATGTGCTTTTGCAGATGCGGCAACTCTTCGATCGAGCACTCGATCCCGAGATCGCCGCGAGCGATCATGATCGCGCCCGCCTCCTCGAGGATGCCGGGCAGGTTGTCGATCGCGCCGCGGGTTTCGATTTTCGCGACCACCAAGGGCCCACGCGGATGCGGCTCCGTGCCAAGGCGGCGGATGTCGTGGGCCGAGCGCACGAACGAGAGCGCGACCATGTCGACACCGGCATCGATGAACGCATCCAGGATCCGCAGGTCCTGCGGCGTGGGCGTGGTCACGCGCAGTCGCTCGGAGGGAATGTGCACCCCGGGCCGACCGGTGAGCCGGCCACCATGGCTGACCGTGGCCTCGAGCCATTCGGCCGATGTCTCGGTGACCTCAAGATCGATGCCGCCGTCCCCGAAGCTGATCAAGTCGCCAATCTCGATCCCCTCGAGCAGGCTCTCGTAATCGACCTCGATGACCTCGCGCGTCGAGTGGTGCGTCCCTGGGACGAGGCGAATCCGGTGACCGTCAGGGAGGTCCACGCCGTCGCGCCCGAAGCTCGCCGCACGCATCTTCGGACCCGGCAGATCCACGAGGGTCCCGATCGGGCGGCCCGCCTGGGCGGCCAGCACGCGCACGCGCCGATGCACCTCGAGCGCCTCGTCGATCGTCCCGTGGGAGAGATTCAGGCGCACGGCGTCCATGCCTGCGGCGATCATTCCGCGCAGCGTCACGTCATTGTCCGACGCGGGGCCGATCGTGGCGAGGATCTTGGTGCGTCTCTGGTCGTGTGCCATGCCATCACGGATCATAGGCGCCCCGTGGCAGCCGGGACCGATCCCCACGGCGGCGTTACGGACCCGGCTGCGCGCGTCGCCGCCAACAAGGAGTAGCGTCCCGTGTATGAATGACACCGAAATTCGCGCCGTGGTCGAGCGGCTCTCGCGGCCGCACTCCTCCGGCGGGCAGGTCATCGAGTGCGCCGCGCTCCTCGCCTCCGGCGGCGACTACGAGGCCATCATGGCCTGGATTGTCGCGCACGGCGGCGCTGCCGAGGCGCCAAGCCCCAAGTCCACCAAAGGTGGACTGCATGGGTCGCGCCTGCAGTTCGCCGGAAATGGCGACGCGCCTGCGCCGACCCGCTTCGTACTGCCGGCTGCCGCATTCGCCTGAGGCGTCGCGGTGGGCGGCACACGGCCGGCTCATCGGCTGACGCGTTCGGACCTCGAGACAATCCGGTTCGCATCGAGGACCCCGGGTCCCGGCCGGCAACCGCGCAGGGTCTGCCGCCGCGTGCTCACACGGCCGGCCGGCGGCGCACGGGAGCCCGTCCGCGCGGCTGAGTGGGGGCCGGGTGGACTGGCGGCGGCGGAATCTCCCGGGTCTCTGCGCGCTCGGCCGAGATGGTGAGTTTCTCGCCGTGATGGCTGATCTGGAGCGGCGCCCCCTCCAGCAGTGAGTAGCGCGCCGTACCGGCCTCCACCTCCACCTTGAGCCGGCGGCTGCGAAAGCACAGCCCGAACGCCAGACGGCTGAGCGCCTCAGGCAGCCGCGGCGCGAAGGTCAGCTCGCCTTGGTGGTCACGCATACCACCGAAACCCGCGACCGCAACCATCCATGTGGCCGCAAGGGAGGCGATGTGCACGCCGTCGCGGGTGTTGTTTTCCAGGTTGTCGAGATCGATCAGGGCCGCTTCGCCGAAGTAATCGTAGGCCAGTTCGAGATGCCCGACCTCCGCCGCGATGACCGCCTGAGTGCAGGCGGAAAGCGATGAATCGCGGACGGTCAGCGCCTCGTAGTACTCGAAGTTGCGGGCTTTTTCATCGTCGGTGAACGCGTCCCCGCGCAAGTGGAGAGCGAGCACGAGATCGGCCTGCTTGACCACCTGCTTGCGATAGAGCTGGAAGTACGGAAAGTGCAGCAGCAGCGGGTAGTCCTCGGGACCGGTATGAGCGAAGTCCCAGACCTGATGCGAGGTGAACGACTCCGCCTGGGCGTGCACGCCCAGATCCGCGTCGAAGGGCACGCAGATCGAATCCGCGGCGACCCGCCAGACCACCGGTTCCTGGACGTCGACACCGAGCTGGGTGGCGCGGTCCGGATAGCGCCCGACCGCGTCGGCCGCCGCCCGCAGGTTATGTTCGGCCATCAGGTTGGTGTAGACGTTGTTGTCCGCAATCGCGCTGTACTCGTCCGGGCCGGTGACGCCGTCGATGCGAAACCGTCCGGCGCTGTCGTAGTGGCCGAGCGCCGCCCACAGGCGCGCCGTCTCGACCAGCAGTTCGAGCCCGACTTCGCGCAGAAACGCATCGTCCTCGACGGCCGCGTGGTATCGCGTAACCGCAAAGGCGATGTCCGCACCGACGTGGAAGGCCGCCGTGCCCGCCGGCCAATAGCCCGAGCACTCCTGCCCGGCGATCGTGCGCCAGGGGAAGGCCGCTCCCTCCAGGCCGAGTACCTTGGCGCGTTCGCGCGCGAGGTCAAGGGTCGAGTGCCGCCAGCGCAGCGCCGCGGCGGCGGCCTCCGGAACGGTGTAGATCAGCGCGGGCAGCACGAACATCTCGGTGTCCCAGAAAGTGTGCCCATCGTAGCCGGGGCCCGTCAGACCCTTGGCCGCGATCGCGCGCTGCTCACCGCGTGCCCCCGCCTGCAGGGTGTGAAAGAGCGCAAACCGCACCGCCTGCTGAAGCTCGGGATCACCGTCCAGCTCGACGTCGGAACGCTCCCAGAAGTCATCGAGGTACTCACGCTGGGCGGCGAGCAGACCGTCCCAACCGGTATGGCGCGCCTCGACGAGCGCCGCCTCCACCTGATCGCGCAATGCGTCGGCCGAGCGCTGACTCGACCAGCCGTAGGCGAGGAACTTGACCACGCGCAGGCGCTGGCCCGGCATAAGGTCGGCGGCGATCGTTACCCGGCCGAGATCTGCCGCGCTCTCGGCGGGTCCAACGTAGGTGCCCTCCGGGCCCTCGACGACGTGGTCCATGCCCGCGGCCATCCGCAGCAGGCTGACCCTGGTGGAGTGCACAAGCACCACCGCCGAGTCGCGGCCCGAGAACTGCTCGGAGCGCAGCGGTGTGGTGACAGTCGCTCCCGTGCGGGGATCGTCGATCGCCATCGGCACGGGTTCGTTGGCCACCAGTTCCGACTGGACCACCAAACGGGTCGCCGTCTCCAGCGGCTCGACCTCATAAAGCACGGCGGCCACCGCCCGCTGCACGAACGACACCAGGCGCGTGGAGGTGACGCGCACCTGCTGGCCCGTCGGAGAGACCCACTCGGCCCGCCGCCGCAACACGCCCGCCCGGAAATCGAGGATGCGCTCATGGCTTCGTAGCTCGCCGAAACGCACGTCGAAGGGTTCATCCCCGACCAGCAGGCGCATGGTCTTGCCGTTGGTGACGTTGACCACTTCCTGGCCGGCTTCCGGATAGCCAAAGCCGGCCTCGGCATAGGGCAACGGCCGCGCCTCGTAAAAGCCGTTCAGATAGGTCCCAGGAAGATCGCTCGGCTCGCCCTCGTCGAGGCTCGCCCGCAGGCCGATGTGCCCGTTGCCCACGGCCAGAAGCGACCCCGACTGTGCAAGCACGTCGAGGCTCAGTTCGGTCTCACGGAGCGCCCAGGGATCCACCGCGAAGGCCGGGTGCTGGATCACGACCCCAGAAGCTCCGAGAGGTCGGATACGACGATGTCCGCGCCGTGTGCGCGCAGGGCATCGGCCTGACCGACGCGGTCGACACCGATCACATAGGCAAAGCCCCCGGCTCGGCCCGCCGCAACCCCGGCCAGAGCGTCCTCAAAGACCGCGGCCTGCCCGGGCTCGAACCCGAGCGCGCGGGCCCCGGCGATGAAGCTGTCGGGGGCCGGCTTGCCCCTGAGATGTTCGCGAGTCACGACCAGACCGTCGATGCGCTGTTCGAACAGATCCTCGATGCCCGCGGCGATCAGTACCTGGCGGCAGTTGTTGCTGGCCGAGACGACCGCCCGGTGCAGGCCCGCCTCGCGGACCGCGTGCACGTACTGCACCGATCCCGCATACGGCTCGACGCCATCCTGGCGGATCATGCGCAGCACAATCTCATTCTTGCGGTTGCCGACGCCGAACACCGTCGGCGCGCTCACCGGATCATCCGCAGAGCCTTCGGACAGGACGATCCCGCGGGCGGCCAGGAATTCCCGCACTCCGTCCGCGCGCGGCCGGCCGTCGACGTACTCGTCGTAGTCCGCGATCGGATCAAACGGCACCGGCGTCGCGCCATCTTTGGCCGCTCGCTCACCCAGAAAGGCGTCGAAGGCTTCCTTCCAGGCCGCGGCATGCACCTTGGCGGTTTGTGTGAGCACCCCGTCGAGGTCGAACAAACACGCACGCACACCGTCAGGTAATCCGAGCATCACGGAGACTTGTACCACGCTCGGGTCACGCTGACTACGACTGCCAGCCGGGGAGCGCCGACCACACCGCCCTCGGCGGCCCGCCGATCAGCCGTGTCAACGACCTACCGGGTTACTGCAGCTAGATCACCGGGTCATCGGGCACGGACGGGAGGCGGCCAACCCCGGCGGCGAGCATCGCCGAGTTGGGGATTCGCAGCTCTCCGTCGTCGGTCCGCACGGTCACATATGTCAGACCGGTGGCGACGACCCAGACGTCGAAGACCCCGCCGAGTGCACCGGAGCGGATCCGGATCCGGTCCCCGACCACGAATGGGCGCGCCAGCAGCAGTACGAGGGCGGCAAAGATGTTGCCGAGGCTCTGCTGCGCGGCGATGCCGATGATGATCCCGATCAGTCCCGCCCCGATCAGCAGGCGTTGGATCGAGACCCCGAGCACCCCGAACATCGCGAACACGAGCATCACGTAGCCGATGCTGCTGGAGACCAGTCGCACCGCCGCACCCGCGGCGGGGTTCGATCTCCAGAGGGCAAGGTTCCCGAGACCCGCGGCGATCCGCCGGATCGCGATCACGCCGAAGATGACCAGGATCGCCGCGGCGATCCAGGCGACCAGCCTGGGATGCAGCGAGGATCCGTGGAATGACCCGAACTCGGAGCCGCCCACGAGCGCCGCCATGGCGATCACCCCGGCAGCGCCCCCGGTCAGCCAGTCGTGCTCACGCGCACGTTTCATCGTCGGACTTCGGGACGCCATCAGCATTTACCGTAGCGAGACGCGCGGCTGACTGCCGACAACCGGACACCGCGGCGACAATCCCGGGGTCAGAAGCGGCGACGGTCCGCTAACGTCTGGATTAATGCCCGAATCCGCCACCACACAGATCGATCTCGTCGCCCCGCGCGGATATTGCGCCGGGGTCGACCGCGCCATCGAGACCGTCGAGCGGGCGCTCGAAGAACTGAGCCCGCCCGTCTATGTACGGGGCGAGATCGTGCACAACCGCCACGTCGTCGAGACCCTCACCGCCCGTGGCGCGATCTTCGTCGCCAGCGAGGCCGAGGTACCGGTCGGCGCGACGATCATCCTCTCCGCGCACGGCGTCGCGCCCGAGGTGCACGCCAACTGCGCCGCGCGCGGCCTGCGGGTCATCGACGCGACGTGCCCGCTGGTGAGCAAGGTGCACGCTGAAGTCCGCCGCTACGCGGCGCGCGGCGCCACGGTGCTCTTGGTCGGGCACACCGATCACGACGAAGTCATCGGTACCTCGGGCGAGGCGCCCGAGCGGGTGATCGTGGTCGAGAACGTCGCCCAGGCACGCACGGTCGAGGTGCCCGATCCCGGCAACGTCGCCGTGACCACCCAGACGACCCTGTCGCTCGATGACACCGCCGAAATCGTCCGGGTGCTGCACGCGCGCTTTCCCGCGCTACAGATGTCGCCCAACGGCGACATCTGTTACGCCACCCAGAACCGGCAGGACGCCGTCAAATCCGCCGTCGTGGCTGGGGCCGACCTGGTCCTGGTGGTCGGGTCCCAGAACTCCTCGAACTCCAACCGCATGGTGGAGGTCGGGCGCGCCGCCGGGGCCGAGGCACACCTGATCGAGAATGCAGGCTCGGTTGACCCCGCGTGGCTGGATCACGCGCACCGCATCGCCCTGACCGCCGGCGCGTCGGCGCCGGAGGTGCTCGTCCTGGAGGTCGCCGCGCTGCTCGAGACCCTCGGCTACGACCGCACCGGGTCGGACGCACCCAGCGCCGAAGGGGTGTTCTTCGCACTCCCGCGGGACGTGCGCAACAGCAGATGACCCCGGCGGGCGTCTCGCAAGGGGCCCAGATGTCCGCGGGCAGAACGCCGCTCGGCCCAAGCCGTTCCACCCGCCGCACGGGTCATCGTGGCCGGCGTCCCGCTGCCGACCCCGATGACCCAGCCCAGACATGAGGTCTTCGATGCGGCTCAGTACACATCGTGCGGTGCTCGCGGGGACCGCACACACCGCCCACACGCGCGCGCATATCTCCGGGCACGTCGACGGGACACCCACCATCGTCAGCCCGTAACACGCCGACCCGGTGGTGGGCCGGCGCGGAGCCTAGTCCGGAAGCACCGTCGGGACCGTGATCGGCGCATGACCCGCAAACCGCGCGCGCACTTGGTCGGCGTCGAGTGCGGCGCGTGGATCGATCTCCAGATCCACCGGCTCACCGTCCGCGCCTCGGGCGACCTCGACCCCCGCCGCCTCGAGCCAGCGCGCATAGAGGCGATTTGTGTCTGTGCGACAGGTCTGCGGGGAGTCCGGCCCGTCCGCGTTCTTGATCGGGCTGAACTGCTCCTCGCGGGCAATCTCGACAGTGATCGACGCCCGTGCCATGGGCAGCGCGTCGAAGATGAATGTCTCGAACTTGAGCGCGTTGGGTTCCTCGGGGCTCACGATCCGGCCATCCGAGTCCAGGTATGCCTGCCGCTTGATGGCCCGGTGGTAGGGCAGCCGCAGGCCCCCCTCGGTCAAGGTCCTGGCGAATTCGAGCTCGATGCAGTGCGTCGCGACATTCCCGGCCCACAGCACGAGGTCTCCCTGCGCATCGCGCGCCGACGAGGTCGCATCATCGAGATCCGAGTACTCGACCACGACCGTCTGACCATCGCGTCGTGCGATCAGCCCGACCCGTTCGGAGGGCTCCCGCTTGCGCACCGCCAGATTGGACATGTCCGCACCGGCGCTGAGGTGATGCCCGACAAACAGCGGATCCGCGATGCTCGTCAAGGGGTTGTCGACCTGAAAGGTGAAGATCGTCCGCACTCCGCGCTCGGCCAGACGATCAAGGGCCCCCGAGCGCCGCAGAGCGCTCAGTAAGCCACCGTGCCCGTCGGGCGAGAGCGCCAGCCGCCCAGGTGCCTCGAGGAGGATCTCGCCCGTCGTGCGATCGACGGCCGGCAAGCTTCCCTGCACCACGAACTCCACCGAGCCAGGATCGAGGCCGAACCACCCCGCGTCCGCAAACGCCCGACGGGTGTCGGCGTCGTTGGTCGGCGAGGTCAGGATGCACCAGGGCAACCCGGCGCCATAGCGCGTGCGGAGCGCCGCGATCTTGGCGGCATGATGGGCAAAGAGCGTCGTGTGGGTCAGAGGCCCGACCGGGAAGTTGCCCTTGGGTCCGTCGAATCCCAGGCGCGTCCCCTGTCCGCCGGCAAGCAGCACAAGGCCGACCCGGCCGGAGCGCAGGGCGTCCTGGCCCGCCGCGCGGGCCGCGAAATCGCGTTCCCGGTCCTGCGGGGTGCGCGCAAGTGAGATGGCGTCGGGCGGTGTAAGCGCGCCACCGACCGCCGCGACGTGGTCATCACCGATAAACGTCTCGACCAGGCGCGCGATCAGCGCAAGGTCGAGCCCGTCGATCTGCGCCGCGAGTGACGCGGCGTCCTCAGGTGCGGCCCCGGCCACGGCGTCCACCAGGTGCCCCTGGCCCGCCGCGCGCAGCCGTTCGCTGATCTCGACACCGAGCGCCACAGCTCAGGCGATCTTCACGGCGACCTTGAGGACGCCCTCGCGGCGCTCGGACATCATCTGGTAGCCCTCGGGAGCCTCCTCGAGTGCCAGCACGTTGGTCAGCAGTGGGCTGGGGTCGATCGCGCCGGCAGCCAGCAGCTCCAGCAGGCGGGGGATGTAGAGGCCGGTCGGCACGAGGCCGCCGCTAATCGTGATGTTGCGGACGAACTGGTCGTACCAGTTCACATTCGGCGTTTTGCCCATGAAGTGGTCCATGCCGAGGCACGAGATCGTGCCGCCGGAACGCACCGAACCGTGGGCAGCCTGCATCGAGTCGGTATTCGAGACGGAATCGATCACGACCCGGGCGCCCTCGCCGCGGGTGCAGTTGCGCGCCAGCTCGCCGATCTCGGCCGCGTCGCGCACGTCGCTGGTTACCGTCGCCCCGAGACCCCGGGCGATCGCGAGGCGATCCTCATGATGGCCGAAGCAGATGATGTTGTCCGCGCCCATGGCCCGCGCACAGTGGACCGCGGAGAGCGCGACGGCACCGTCGCCGATAACGACGACATCGTCACCCGGATGCAGCCGGCCGGTCACCAGGCCGTGCATCGCGGTCGACATCACGTCCACGATCGGCAGCAGCTTGGGCTCGTGTTCGGCCGCCGAGACGGCATCGGGGATCTTGCTCATCGTCGTCTGGGCGAGCGGCACGCGGGCGTATTCGGACTGGCCGCCCTCGACGACGCCGCCGTGCCGCCACATCCGCGGTGCCCATCCGAAGATCGACATCTGCTCGCAGCTGGCGCGGATGCCCTCCTGGCACCAGATGCAATGGCCGCAGCTGACCCCGACCGCGACCAGCACACGGTCGCCGGGGGCAAACCCCACGACCTCGGAGCCGACCGCCTCCAGGGTCCCGAGAAACTCATGGCCCAGCCGCGTGCCCGGCACGAAACCGAATGCCTCGCCGGCGTTGAGGATATGCAGATCCGATCCGCAGATCCCCGCCATCGTGACTTTCACGATGGCGTCGGTGGGGGCGAGAATCGTCGGGTCGGCGACCTCGTCGACCTCTACGTTGCCGTTGCCCTGAAAGGTCAGACCGCGCATCGCCGCCCCCCGAATTCTCGTTGCGTGATTAGTTCAGACCGCTTCGCGACAGCACCTCGTCCAGGTCCAGCACCAAGCCGATCCAGAACGGGCCGAACTCGCCGTAGACGGCGCTCACCTCGTCGAAGCGCATGTCGTAGACGATCTCCTTGATGACCCTGGGGTCGTTGGCGAGCAGGGTCACGCCCCACTCCCAGTCGTCGAGCCCGGTCGCACCGGTGATCAGCTGAAGTACGCGCCCGGCGTACTGGCGCCCGACCCGTCCGTGACCGAGCATCAGGCGCTTGCGCTCGGCAAAATCGAGCGTGTACCAGTTCGCCCCGACCGCACGCGTCTTGGCCATCGGGTAGAACGCAATGATCCGCCGATCGGGCAGCCGCGGATAGAGACGGTCCTGGTGGTACTTGGCCATCCGCTCGCGCCACTGCGCCAGCGCCGCCTCGAGATCCTCGCTGCCGTCGGCGACGAGCCGGGCACGCTCGTCGTCCTCGGTGGTCGTGTACTCGGAGAGTTCGGTGACCGAGAAAAACGACGCCACACAGCGCACCGGCGCCGAGAGGATCCGCTTGGTCGCGCGGTCGAGCGCGTCCAGATCGGGACCGAGCAACATGACCCCGAACTCGGCACGTCCGCCGAGCACGGAAAACGCCACCGCCTGATTCGGCTCGGTCGCGGTGAACTGCGCAAGCGCCTCACGAATGGCGTCCGCGCTTCCACCCCGCCGCACCCGCAGCATCAGGTGCACCACGCCCCAGCCGTCACCCATCACCAGATCCGTCTGCTCTGTGTCCATGCCCGTCAGGCTAGCTGACACACCCGGGTGGCCGGGGTTCGGCAGGCGCGCACGCGCTCAGCGCCGCCCCAGGCGGCGCGGCGCTCAGCCTTCGAGGATGTGCTCAAGCGCGGGCTGCACGGCCCGGCTGACCGTCACGGGCAGCAGACGGACGAATGCATTGAGCTCCGCGGCGCTGGCGCCACCTACGATTCCATTGGCCAGCCGCTCGATAACCGCCTGCTCGCGATCACCAAGTTCCGGGGCCACAGGCTCGAGCGCATCGAGAATTCTGGCCTTCAAATCCGGATCGAGGACTTGCAGCGAATCGATGAGCTTTTGGGGAATCTCGGCCATTGCCGGGATTATCGCACAACGCGACACATCCTGCGTTTTTTCTCACTTCACATCGGTGCCCCGCCGGCCGTGGCGCGGTGCCCAAATGCGGCGAGCTGCTCGGTCCCCGCTCGCGACAAACGCGTCCGTGACGGACCCGCGGGCGGCGGCGTTACTGGTCGGCGTCCGTCGGCGAGCTGGGCGCGGATCCGCGGCTGACGGGCACCACCAGCCGCCCGATCCGGGCCAGCACCGGCTGGTATTCCAAGGCGCGGAGCACCCACCCGCGTGCGCGGGTCTGGGCGAGTGCATCGGTCAAGAGCGTCACGGCTTCGTCGACGGGGATCTGGCGCAGCGGTAGACCCAGCTCGGTGATCGGCCGCAGCAGCTCGCGCCGGAAGCGCGGCTCGGCGAGATCATTCAGGAAAAAAGCATCGCGTGCCGCGCCCTCGAGCTCGCTGTAATCGATCACCACGATCAGCGGCGCCCAACGCCCCTCTTCCTTGGCCACCGCGATGATCAGGTGCTGCTGCCCCGCGTCGGTCCCCGGTGAGGTGACCCAGGCGTCCACGGGCGCCGCCGTCACAAGGCCCTGCACCCAGGGGCGCGTGGCGTCGTGCGCGGCGCCGGCCGCACGCCGTGCGGCCTGCGCTACCGGACCGTCCAGCACCGCGGCGCATGCCAGGCACGCGTCTCGGCCCGCATCACCGAGCTGCCCGAGTTCCGCGACGATCACCTGGGCGCGTTCCTCATCGAGATCGCGAAACGCCTGTTCCACCAGCGACCCGACCAAATACGAGCGGTGCGGTGCCAGCAGCTGGCTCGCAAGGCGCTCCGCAACGCCCACGCGGCCCGAGATCTCCGGAAGCCATTCCTGCGCGTCCCGATAGGCGGCCTGCGCATCGAGATCGCCGGCGAGGTCGTCCAGGCAGGCCGCGACCTCGGCAGTGCCGGGTCCGTCGGCCCGCGCCAGCCCCTCCTCGGCCCAGCGCCGCGCGCCGACCGCGTCGCCGAGGCGGATCGCCAGCAGGCACGCCTCGTAGCGATCCTCGGGATCGTCGAAGCCGAACGCCCCGGTGAGCACCGCCAGGCCGTCCTGGGTACGCCCCGCCCGCGCGAGCACCCGGGCAAGGCGCCGACGAGCCGCGGGCACGCGCTCGGGCAGATGACGCCGCAGCAGGGACACCAGCCGGTCCTGGAGCTCGGCCGCCTCGACGGGCCGGTCGGCGGCGAGATGGTCGGCGACCCCGCTCTCGAGCGCCTCGATCTCGAGCTCGGTCAGCGCACCCCAGCGGGTGCCGACGGGCGCCGCCCAGCCAAGATGAATCTCGAGCCCCACCTCGCGCAGCGCGTCCGAGATCGGGCGATTGATCGACCGGAAGGCGGAGCCGTCGATCGCGGCCACCTCGCACAGCACCGCGGCCAGCCGGACCCGGCCGGCGTCCGATGCGGCCGGCCCACTGCCCTCGAGCAGTTCCTGGACACGCGCCACAAAGACGCGCTCCGCGTCGGTAGCGATCAACCGGCTGGGCGCCCGTTCGACGCTGACCCCCCCCGGCGCCGCATCGCTGACGCGCACCAGGATCTGGTCACCGGGGCGAATCTCGGTCGGCAGCACCACGCGCGCGAGGCCGAGGACTGCCAGCGGTGCGAGATCGGACTCCAGATCCAGGACGCCCCGGGCGTGCTCGGCCACCGAGACGTGGGCGGTCAGGCAGACCCCGGCGAGCGCTTGCGCGCCGCTGGCGACCCGTCCGTCGGGCAGCGCGACGACCCGATCATCCCCACGAAGCGCCTGACGGACCGCCGCGATTGGGTTCTTGGCGTGCGTGATGCCCGCGTCGGCGAGCTCGCCAGCCAGGTCGGCGATGGCCGCAGGGCCTTCGTTCAAACGTGCCAATGCGGCATCCGCGATGCGGCCCATGGGGCCACACTACCAGCGCCTGGTCCGGAGTCGAGCCTCACCGGAATCTGCGAGAGGCCGCCCGCGCGAGATCGCGCCCGCATCGACCGACCGAGCGCGTGGAATGGGATTCCCGGGCGGGCCGAAATGTGGTCTGATGCTCGGTATGGACCCACACACCGGCCACGAGCGATCGGTCATCCCGGAAGGGCTTGAGCCCGCGCTGGACCGGGTCGCGCACGCGCCCGTCGCCCTCTTGGGCCTGGGAATCCCCCGTTGCCCGGCGACACTCCTGCTGCCCGCCAGCCTGTCGGCGCTCACGGCTGTCCGCCCGGATCTGCCGATCGCACTCGCAATCCTGTCGCGCCCGGAGGACTGGGCCGCCCGCGAGACGCTGCTGTGGCCGCGCGGGATCCGCATCGGCCGCTCGATCGTGCCGGTGCTTGTCCTGCTGCGCAACGGGCACGCGGCGGCAATCCGCCGCGGCGGTGCTCCCGCCTATGTGATCGACGCGTGGCTGACCGAAGATCTCGGGCCAGGGGCGTCCCGGCTGGACGATGACCTCACGGCGACCGAGGAACGTGACCTCGTCCGGCTCGCCGCGAGACGCGCGCAACACGCCGCGCTCAGCGGCTGGGGCGCCGCGCTGTAGCCCGCCGAGCGGGCGCTGGCGGCAACATCTGCGCGGGAACTCGCGCGAACCGTCGCGCAGTCGCTATAGTGCCATGCTTGCCGGAACGGGCCGGGCGTTGCATGGCCCAGTTTGTGTGACTTGAACGGAGACGGAAATTAGCCCCTACGAAATCATGATCATCCTCGACCCGGACGTTGACGAGGAGCGCCAGCAAGAACTGCTCGAGCGCGTCCAGCAGATCATCCGGGATGCCGGCGGGGTCGTGGACCACGTCAATGACTGGGGTCGTCGCAAGCTCAGCTACGCAATGGAGAAGAAGGCCGACGGCCGGTACGTAATCGTGACCTGCTCGGCGACTGTCGACGGGCTTCAGGAAGCCGAACGCGTGATGACCATCAACAAAGAGGTCGTCATCCGCCACATCGTGATCCTCCTGAACCATGTCCAGGCTGAGCGCGCCAAAGCCAGTGGGGCTCCGGTCCCGGTGGATGACCGTCCCGACGGCGAAACCCGTCCTGCTCGCGCAGGTCGCGGCGGCCCGCGGCGCGAACGCCGCTAACGCATGCCTGCGGATCTCAATCGCGTCACGCTCGTCGGACGTCTCACGCGCGACCCGGAATTGCGGCACACCGCAGGCGGCCAGGCCGTGTGCACGATTCGACTTGCGGTCTCCAGCCGCGGACGCGACGACAGCGGCAACTGGTCGGATCGCGCCAACTACTTCGACGTGACGCTGTTCGGCCGCACCGCGGAGACCGCGGCAAACTATCTCTCCAAGGGCCGCCGCATCGGCGTCGATGGGCGCCTGTCTTGGCGGGAATGGGAAGCCCAAGACGGTGGCAAGCGGCAGTCGGTTGAGGTCGTTGCCAACGACATCTTCTTCCTCGACTCCCGAGGAGACGGTGGCGAGGGTGGCGGTGGTTTGAGTGGCGGTGGCGCCGAGCGCGGCAGCTGGGGTACCCCGGCTCCGGCCAGCGACCTGCCTGTTGACACGTCGGATCTTCGGCCCGCAGCACCGGCCGACGACGACGACATTCCTTTCTAAGCACGAACACCGCAAGCGGAGGCGCGAGCGCGCATGGACGCCATCCTTCTTCAGGACATCAATGGGCTGGGCGACACCGGGACTGTGGTCTCGGTCGCGCGCGGCTACATGCGGAACTACCTTCAGCCGCGCGGGCTTGCCGAAGTGGCAACCCCCGCACGCATCGCTGAGGTCCAACGCACCGAGGACAAACGGCGGGCCGCCGAGGAACGCCAGCGCGCCCAGGCCGTCGAGCAGGCGGACCTGCTCAGTCGTACGATTCTGACGCTGAAGGCCAAGGCCGGCGACGATGGTCGCCTGTTCGGCTCGATCACCTCCGGCGACGTCGCCGACGCGATCAAGGAAGCTCGCGGCATCGCGATCGACCGTCGTCGGATCACGGTGGAGCCCCCCATCCGGGCCGTCGGCACGTACAACGTGCCCGTCGAGCTCGCACATGACCTCATCGCCGAGGTCAAAACGATCGTCAGCCCACTGCTGGACTAAGCGGCGCACGCTCGGCGCACCGGCGTCGAGCGCACGCACGCCCTGCGGCCAACTCACGTGCCCGAGAGCGTCCCACCGCCCCAGAATGTCGAAGCCGAGGAGCTGCTCCTGGCCTCGCTGATGGAAAATCCCGGCAACGTCGCGGAAACGCTCGCGATGGTCGGGCCCGATGACTTCTACAAGGAAGGCCATCGGCGCCTGTTCATGGCGATCAACGACCTGTTCATGGTCGGCGAGCCGATCGAGCCGCTGTTGGTCGTCGAACAGCTCACCAAGCAGGGCGACCTCGAGGTCGCCGGCGGGCGCACCGCCGTGCTCGACATCATGGCGACCCCGTTCATCGCGGCCAGCTTTCGCAGCTACGCCGAGATCGTGCGCGAGACCGCGACCCAGCGGCGCCTGCTGCAGGTCGCCCAGCGCATCGAGAAGATGGTCGCCGAGCGCGAGGGTGAGACGGGCGACATGGTCCAGTCCGCAGAGGACCTGATCTTCGAGCTCTCGCAAAAGCGCGTACGCGGCGACTTCACCTCGTCCCGGGACCTGGTGACCCAGAGCTTCGAGCGGCTCACCGCGGCGAGCGCCCTCGGCTCCGAGGTTACCGGGTTGGCCACCGGTTTCACCGACCTCGACCGCCTGACCGGCGGCTTGCGTCCCGCCAACCTGGTCGTCGTGGCCGCCCGTCCGAGTATGGGCAAAACCGCGCTGGCGCTGTGCATGGCCGAACACGTGGCCCTGCACAAGAACGGCACGGTGGCGGTGTTCTCGCTCGAGATGAGCGGCGAGGAACTGGTGCAGCGCATGCTCGGCTCGGCGGCGATGGTCGACATGACCCGTCTGCGCAGCGGCCGGCTCGCCCCCGAGGATTGGCCGCGCGTGACGCGCGCCGCTGATCAGATCGCCAAGGCGCGGCTGTTTATCGATGACTCCGAAGGCATCACGGTTGGTGAGATGCGTACCAAAGCCCGCCGGCTGAAAAGCCGCGAGGGGCTCGATCTGGTGATCGTCGACTACATCCAGCTCATGGAGTCGCGCACGGGCCGCCGCGACGAAAACCGCGTGCAAGAATTGTCATCGATCTCCCGCGGCCTCAAAATGCTTGCCCGCGACCTTGACGTGCCGCTGATCTGCATCTCGCAGCTGAACCGTTCACCGGAAAGCCGTCCCGATAAGCGGCCGATGCTGTCGGATCTCCGCGAGTCCGGGGCGATCGAGCAGGACGCCGACCTGGTCATGCTCATCTACCGCGATGACTATTACAACGCCGATTCCGAAGAGAAGGGTATCGCCGAGGTGAACCTCGCAAAGCACCGTAGTGGTCCGACCGACCGCGTGAAACTCACGTTTATGGGCACATACGCAAAGTTCGGCAACCTCAAGCGGGACAACTAATCCATGCCGGCAACCGTCGTCGTAGGCGCACAGTGGGGTGATGAGGGCAAGGGCAAGGTCGTCGACCTGCTTGCCGAAAAGAGCGACCTTGTCGCGCGTTACCAGGGCGGCAACAACGCGGGCCATACCATCGTGGCCGGATCCGAGACCTACAAGCTGCACCTGGTGCCCTCGGGGATCCTGTACCCCGGCACACTGTGCGTGATCGGCACCGGCACCGTCGTCGATCCGAGCGCCCTGGTCACCGAACTCGACTCCCTGGAATCGCGCGACATCGTCCTCGACGGCTTGCGCCTGTCGGGGAGCGCGCACCTGATCATGCCGTACCACATCGCCCTCGACGGGGCGTCGGAGATGCGCCTGGGGCGCTTCTCGATCGGGACCACCCGCCGGGGCATCGGCCCCTGCTACCAGGACAAGGCGGCCCGCATCGGGATCCGCGCCCAGGATCTTCTCGACCCCAAGATCCTCGTGCGCAAGCTCGATATCGCGCTCGAGCTGAAAAACGAGATCATGGAACGGATCTACGGGCTGCCGCGCATGGACGCCCAGGAGATCGCCGACAACCTCGCGCCGCTCGCGGCGCGCCTGGCGCCGTTTATCGCCGACACATCACTGCTCGTCGAAAACGCGCTGCGCGCGGGACAGAGTGTGCTGCTCGAAGGCGCCCAGGGCACGATGCTCGACGTCGACCACGGCACCTATCCCTTCGTGACCTCATCGAACCCGATCGCCGGCGCGGCGAGCACCGGCATCGGCATCGGTCCGACGCGCATCTCACGGGTTATCGGTGTCAGCAAGGCCTACACGACCCGCGTCGGGGAGGGGCCGTTCCCGACCGAGCTCGACGATGCCGATGGCAGGCGCATGCTCGAACGCGGCAACGAGTTCGGCACGACGACCGGGCGGCAGCGCCGCTGCGGCTGGATCGACCTCGTGGCGCTGCGCTACGCCGCGCGCCTGTCGGGCTTCACCGAGCTCGCGCTGACCAAGCTCGACGTGCTCTCGGGTTTCGCGCGGGTGCGCATCTGCGACGCCTATCAAACCCGCGAGGGAGAGCTGCTTCGGGACTTCCCGTACCACCAGACCGTCTTCCACGGCTGCACTCCGGTCTACAGCGATCTGGACGGATGGGATGAGGACATCTCCGCATGCCGTGAGCTGAAGAACCTGCCCGCCGCCGCGCGCGCCTACGTCGATACCATCGCCGCGGCAGTCGAAGTGCCGATCACGCTGATCGGCACCGGTCAGGGCCGCCACCAGGTCATCGACACGGTGGAGATCTACTAGAACACCGGCGGTGCGCGCGCCCGCGGCGCGCACCGCACAGGGACCCTCAGCCGGCGAGGGTGGTCTGGCCGAGCGATGCCGTCCACGCATGGCGCGTCGCGCCTCCCGTCCCGGCCTCGGGCGACACGCGAGGGCCGTGCATTCCACACCGAGGATGGGCGCGCCAGCCGCACGAACACGTCGGCTCGGGCTGACCCCGCTCGCCGCGAGAAAAAACTCCCGGAGACCCGCCCTGCACGCGACCGTATATGCGAGCATGCGCGGGTGCAGCAGACGGTGCTGGTGGTGGGCGGCGGCGGCCGCGAGCACGCCCTTGTTCGGGCGCTCGCGCGCGCTGAGGGCAACCCGAATATCTTCTGTGCTCCGGGGAATGCGGGGATCGCCCAAGATGCGCAGATCCGACCGCTCGATGTCGGCTCCCCGGCTGCGGTCGCAGAGCTTGCACGCACAGTCTCGGCCGACTTCGTGGTGCTCGGGCCCGAGGTGCCGCTGGTGACCGGCGCCGGCGATGCCCTGCGGGCGATCGGCATCCCCGTGCTCGGCCCGTCGGCCGCGGCCGCGCGCCTGGAAGGCAGCAAGGGCTTCGCCAAAGAAATCATGGAGGCCGCCGGCGTGCCGACCGCCCGTGCCGCCACCGTGACCCACGTCGCCGCCGGGCTCGCGGTCATCGACGCCTTCGGCCTGCCCGTGGCGATCAAGGCCGATGGCCTTGCCGCCGGAAAGGGCGTCGTCGTCGCCCAGACCCGCGCCGAAGCGGCCGATGCCCTCACCGATGCGCTCGAGCGCCGCGTCTTCGGCGACGCCGGCGATGTGGTGCTGATCGAGCAGGGGCTCGTCGGCCCCGAGGTATCCCTGCTGGCGATCTGCGCCGGCGAGAGCGTCGCGCGCTTTCCCGCCGCCCGCGACTACAAACCAATCGGCGACGGCAACACCGGGCCGAACACGGGCGGGATGGGATCGGTCTCACCGATTCCCGACATCTCCGACGCCGAGGCCGATCGCCTGGTCGACGTCGTGCACCGCCCGGTGATCGCCGAGATGGCGCGCCGCGGGACCCCATTTCACGGCGTGCTCTACGCCGGGCTGATGATGACCGCCGACGGCCCACGAGTCCTGGAATTCAATGTGCGCTTCGGCGACCCGGAGACCCAGGCGCTTCTGCCGCGACTGGCTGGGGACGCGGTCGAACTCCTCGGGGGCGCCGCACGCGGACAGCTTGCCGATCGGCCCGTGGCGGTCCACCCTGATCCGTGCGTCGCGGTCGTGCTGGCGGCCGCCGGCTATCCCGGCACACCGCGCCAAGGTGATGTGATCAGTGGGCTCGAGGCGGCGGCGGCCACGGGAGCAGAGATCTACCACGCCGGCGTGCGCACCAACGCCGATGGTCAGTTCATCACCGCAGGCGGCCGCGTACTGGCGGTCGCCCAGCGGGGCATCACGGTTGCCGAGGCCCGCACCAAGGCCTATGCGGCGGCCGATCTCATCGCCTGGGAGGGCCGGCAAATGCGTCGCGACATCGCGGTCAACCTGTGATCCCCCGCTATTCACGACCCGCCATGTCGGCGATCTGGGTCGAGGAGGCCAAGTTCGGGCGCTGGCTCGAGGTGGAGCTGGCGGTCTGCCGCGCCTGGGCCCGGCGCGGGGTGATCCCGGCCGCAGACCTCGCGGAAATCGAGGCCAAGGCCGACTTCACGGTCGAGCGCTCCCAAGAACTCGAGAAAACGACCAACCACGATGTCGTCGCCTTTTTGACCGACGTCGCCGAGCATGTGGGGCCGGCCTCGCGCTGGATCCACTACGGCATGACCTCGTCGGATGTCCTGGACACCGGGCTCGGATTGGCGATCGCCCGTGCCGGGGCGCTGCTCGTCGACGAACAGGTCGCCCTCACACGGACCCTGCGCGATCTGGCGCTGACCCATCGCGACACCGTCTCGGTGGGGCGCACCCACGGCGTGCACGCCGAGCCGACCAGCTTCGGCCTCAAGATCGCCGGATACGCCTTCGAGAGCCGCCGCAACGAGGAGCGCCTGCGCCGTGCGGTCGCCCAGTGCGCAGTGGGCAAGCTGTCGGGCGCGGTCGGCACCTACGCGACCCTGCCCCCAGATCTCGAACTCGAGGTGCTCGCGGAAATCGGGCTGGGCGCCGAGCCGGTCTCGACGCAGGTCGTGGCGCGCGACCGCCATGCGGAGCTCGTGACCGCGATCGCCGTCGCCGGGAGCTCGCTGGATCGCCTGGCCACCGAACTGCGCCACCTGCAGCGCACCGAGGTCCGCGAGGTCGAAGAGGCCTTTACGATCGGCCAAAAGGGCAGTTCGGCGATGCCGCACAAGCGCAACCCCATTACCGCAGAGCGGATCTCGGGGCTGGCGCGCATCCTGCGCGGCGCGGCCGTGGCCGCACTCGAGGATGTCGCTCTCTGGCACGAGCGCGACATCTCGCACTCCTCGGTCGAGCGCATCATCCTGCCCGACGCGTTCCTCGGGCTCGACTACATGCTCGCCAAGGCCCGCCAGCTCGTCGAAGGGCTGGTCGTCTACACCGAGCGGATGCGCGAGATCCTCGAGAGCTCGGGCGGGCTGGTGTTTTCCCAGCGCGTGCTCCTGGCGCTCGTCTCCAGCGGGCTGACCCGCGAAGACGCGTACGCGATCGTGCAGCGCAACGCGATGGAGTGCTGGAACACCAAGGTGCCGCTGCGGGAACTGCTCGCCCGCGATCGCGAGGTCAGCGCTCGGCTCGACGCCGCGGCCTTGGAGGAGCTGTTCGACCCCGCGTGGTACCTGCGTCACATCGACGAGGTCATGGAACGAGTCGCCGCGCTGTGATCCCCGAACCGATCGCATGCGGCAAGGTCCGCGACATCTACGCGCACGGTGACGATCAGCTGATTCTGGTGGCGAGCGACCGGATCTCGGCGTACGACGTGATCATGCCGACCGCGATCCCCGACAAGGGCCGAGTGCTGACGGCGATGTCGGTGTTCTGGTTTGCCGAGAACGCGGACATCGTCTCGAACCACCTGGTCAGTGTCGACCCGGACGACCTGCCCGAAGGCTTCCGCACGACCGAGTTCGCGGGCCGCACGATGCTCGTCCAGCGGCTGGAGATGGTCGATCTGGAATGCGTCGCGCGGGGCTATCTGGCCGGATCCGGCTGGCGCGAGTACCAAGCCACCGGCACCGTCGTCGGCCATGATCTGCCCCCGGGACTCCAGCTCGGCGATCGGCTGCCCGAGCCGATCTTCACGCCCGCCACCAAAGCCACCAGCGGACACGACGAAAACATCACCCGCGAGGACGCCGGCGCCCGCTTCGGAGTCGACCTCGTGGCCGCACTTGAGGCGCTGACGCTGGCGATCTACCGGCGCGCCCACGCGCGCTGCGCGCAAGCCGGGATCATCCTCGCCGACACGAAATTCGAGTTCGGCCGCGACCGCACCGGACAGCTCGTGCTTGCCGACGAAGTCCTGACTCCCGACAGTTCGCGCCTGTGGCCCGCCGACGAATGGGAGCCCGGCGTCAGCCCGGATTCGTTCGACAAACAGTACGTCCGCGACTGGCTGGACGCCTCTGGCTGGGACCACACCCCGCCCGGGCCCGAACTGCCCGCCGAGGTCGTCTCGGGGACGCGCGATCGCTATATCGAGGCATACGAGCGCATTACCGGCAAACAGTTTCGTGACTACCTCCAGGAGGCAGACGTGAGGGCCCACCAATGACCCGTGTCGTCGTGACGGTAATGCCACGCGAAGGCGTCCTCGACCCCCAGGGTCAGGCCGTCCAGGGCGCGCTCGGCCGCCTGGGATTCTCCGGCATCCACGACGTCCGGCTGGGTCGGCGCATCGAGCTCGAGCTCGAGGGCCCCGATCCGCTCGGCACCGCGCGGGAGATGTGCGAGCGCCTGCTGGCCAACGCGCTCATCGAAGACTTCACGGTCGCGGTCGAGGACTGAGCGCCATGGTGACCGTGGTGCGATTCCCAGGTTCTCTCGATCACGAGAGCGCCGTGCGCGCGGTGCGGGCCGCGGGCGGCGACGCCGTCTATGCCTGGCACGCCGACCACGAGCTGCCGGCCGGCACCCGTGCCGTGATCATCCCCGGTGGCTTCAGTTACGGCGATCACCTGCGACCCGGCGCGATCGCCTCGCGGTCGCCGATCATGGACGCGGTCCGCAGGCATGCCGAGGCCGGCGGGCTGCTCCTCGGGATTTGCAACGGTTTCCAGGTGCTGTGTGAGGCCGGCCTTTTGCCGGGCGTCCTGCGCACCAACGCCACGACCTCGTTTGTGTGCCGTCAGGTCGAGCTCGAGGTCGTCGATCACGACACGCCCTTTACGCGCGAGTTGGGTACCACGCTCTCGATCCCGGTCAAGAACCACGATGGCGCCTGGTTCGGCGACCCGGACACGACGCGGATCGTGCTGTCCTACGGACCGGAGAACCCCCTCGGATCGGTCGCGTCGGCCGCCGGCATCGCCAATGCCCGCGGCAACATCTTGGGCCTGATGCCGCACCCAGAAGAGGCGGTCGACCGGCTGCTCGGGTCCACCGACGGACTGGGCCTGATTACGCCCCTGGTGCACGCATGACGGCGACTCCCCTGCACCGCCAGCTCGGGCTCACCGACGACGAGTTCGGACACATCCCCACACTGATCGGCCGCGCACCGACAGATCCGGAACTCGTGATGTTCAGCCTGATGTGGAGTGAGCACTGCTCGTACAAGCACTCCCGGCGCCTGTTGCGGCGGTTCCCCACCGAGGGTCCGCACGTGCTGCAGGGACCGGGCGAGAACGCCGGCGCCGTGGACGTCGGCGACGGCTGGGCCATCGCCTTGAAGATCGAAAGCCACAACCACCCCTCGGCGGTCGAACCCTTCGAGGGCGCCGCGACCGGGGTCGGGGGGATCGTGCGCGACATCCTCGCACTCGGCGCACGCCCGATCGCGCTCCTGGACTCACTGCGGTTCGGATCGCTCGAGAGCGCCCACAGCCGCCATCTGTTTACCCGTGCGGTGGCCGGGATCGGCCACTACGGCAATTGCATCGGCGTGCCGACGGTCGGCGGCGAGGTCAGCTTCGACGACCGCTACGAGGATTCGTGCCTGGTCAACGCGATGTGCATCGGGCTCGTGCGCGCCGACGGCATATTGCGCGCGGCCGCCTTCGGCGAGGGCAACCTGCTGGTCCTGATCGGCAACCGCACCGGACGCGACGGCATCGGAGGCGCAAGCGTGCTGGCGTCGGCCGAGCTCAGCGCCGACGATGACGACAAGCGCCCCTCGGTGCAGGTCAGCGACCCCTTCACCGAGCGGAAACTGATGGACTGCTGCCTGGAACTCGCCGCCCAGGACGCGTTCCTGGCACTCCAGGACCTGGGTGCCGCAGGTCTGACGAGCGCCGCCAGCGAGATGGCCGCCAAGGGCGGCGTGGGCCTGGAGATCGACCTCGATCAGATCCCTCTGCGCGAGGGCGGCATGGCCCCGGCCGAGATCCTGGTCTCCGAGAGCCAGGAACGCATGCTGGGCCTGGTCGCACCCGAGAAGCTCGAGCATGTCCTTGCCAGCTGCGCACGCTGGGAACTGGATGCCAACGTGATCGGAACCGTGACCACGACGGGCAACTTCACCGCGCGCCACCACGGCGAGATCGTCGTCGACATTCCCGCCTCGGCGCTGACCGACGACGCCCCCGCGTACGACGTGCCGCGGACCCCGGCACCGGCGCCGACACCGCTCGCGCTCGATCAGGTGCCGACCCCAGCCGACTTGGGCGCCGCGTGGCGCACGCTGCTCGCCCGCCCGAACATCGCCTCAAAGCGCTGGATCTACCAGCAATACGATCACCTGGTCGGCGCCAACACGATCCGTCGGCCCGGCGGCGATGCGGCCGTGGTGCGGATCCCCGGCATGAACCGCGCCCTGGCGATCACGACCGACTGCGCCGAACGCCACTGCGAGCTCGACCCGCGCGGTGGTGGCCGTGCCAGTGTCTTCGAGGCGGCGCGCAACATCGCCTGCACCGGCGCGCTGCCGCTCGCCGCCAGTGACTGTCTGAACTTCGCCAACCCCGAGAAGGCGAGCACCGGCTGGCGCCTGGCGGAGGCGATCGAGGGGATGAGCGAAGCCCTGGAGGCGATCGGCGTCCCGGTCGTCTCGGGCAACGTCTCGCTCTACAACGAGAGCCCCGAGCGCGCCATCTACCCGACGCCCGTCGTGGGAATGATCGGCCTGCTCGAGGACGCCGGCACGAGCGTCGGCCACGCGTTTGGCGCCGAAGGCGATCGTGTCGTCCTGCTCGGCGCCGGGATTGCGCGCCTGGACGCCAGCGAGTGGGTGGGCGAAGCCCTCGGCGCGCCCGCGCTGCCAGACCTCGAGCGCGAGGCCGCGCTGATCGCGCTGTTGGTGGCCGCGGCCAGCGATGGGCTGCTGGGTTCAGCCCATGACGTCTCGGGTGGCGGGATCGCCGTCACGCTCGCCGAATCGGCGCTCGCGGGCGACGTCGGCTGCGTGGTCCGCCTGCCCGACGACCGCCGTGCCGATGAGGTCCTGTTCGGCGAATCGGGTGAGCGGGTCGTCGTCACCTGCCGCCCCGAGCTGCTCGACCGACTGACCACATTGGCAGGAGATGTCCCGGTGGCAGCCATCGGACGCGTCGGTGGCGATACTGTGGACGTTCACGTCGGCAACGCGTTGATCCGCCTGGACCTGGAGATCGCCCGCGTCGCTTACGAAGCCACATTGCCGGAGGCTCTCGCATGAGCGTGTTGTGGGACGATGATTCCCCCCACGACGAGTGCGGGGTCGTCGGGATCGTCGCACCCGGCCGCGACGTCTCGCGGCTGGTGTTTTTCGCACTCCACGCGCTCCAGCACCGCGGCCAGGAGAGCGCCGGCATCGCGGTCACCGACGATGGGCACGTGGTGGTGCAGCGCGACCTCGGACTGGTCGGGGCGGTCTTCGATGAGCCGTCGCTGCGCAGCCTGTCCGGGCACTCGGCGATCGGCCACGTGCGCTATTCCACGACGGGCTCGAACAAGTGGGAAAACGCCCAGCCGGTCACCCGCAACCGCGGCGACGGGTTGGTGGCCCTTGGCCACAACGGCAACCTGACCAACACCGATGCGCTGCGCGAACAGATCGCCAACGATCCGCAGCCTCTACGCGCCACGACGGACTCGGAGCTGATCGCCGCCCTTCTGGCGCGCGAGCCGGGGACGCTGCTCGATGCCGTGGTTGCGGTCATCGGCCGCCTGGTCGGCGCCTTCTCGGCGGTCGCGCTCTCGGAAGACGAACTGGTCGCCTTCCGCGACGCCCACGGCGTGCGGCCGCTGGTGATCGGCAAGCTCGAGGGTGGCTACTGCGTTGCCTCCGAGACCTGCGCGCTCGATCAGATCGGCGCGACCCTCGTGCGCGAGGTCCGTCCCGGCGAGGCGATCCGCCTGACCGCGCACGGCATCCAGAGCCGCCAGGCGCTTGCCCCCGCGGTCTCGCGAATGTGCGTGTTCGAGCACATTTACTTCGCGCGGCCCGACAGCGTGCTCGACGGACGCAATGTCTGGGAGCAGCGGCACGCCATGGGCATCGAGCTCGCCCGGGAGGCGCCGGTCGAGGCCGACATGGTCGTCGGACTCCCGGACTCCGGGACCCCCGCCGCGATCGGCTACGCGTATGCATCGGGGATCAAGTACTCCGAGGCCGTGGTGCGCAACCGCTATGTCGGGCGCAGCTTCATCCAGCCCGATCAGGAACTGCGCAAGAACGGCGTCAAACTCAAGTTCAACCCCCTACACGAGATCATCGCGGGCAAGCGGCTGATCGTTGTCGACGACTCGATCGTGCGCGGCACCACCACCCAGCAGGTCGTGGCGATGCTGCGCGAGGCGGGTGCGCGCGAGGTGCACATGCGGATCTCCAGCCCGCCGATCACCTGGCCGTGTTTCTATGGCATCGATATGCCCTCACGCGGCGAGCTCGTGGCGGCCAACCACTCCGTGGAGGAAGTCGCTGAGCTGACGGGCGCCACGACGCTGGCGCATCTGTCGCTGGAGGGCCTGCAACGCGCCATCGGCAGTCCCGCCGAGCGCTTCTGCCGGGCCTGCTTTACCGGTGAGTACACCATCCCCGTGCCGGACTCATCGATCAAACTGCGCTTCGAGGACCCCACCGCGGAACCGGCTGGAGTGCCCCGGCAGTGACCGGCAACGACATCTCGTATCGCGACGCGGGCGTCGATCTCGAGGCTGCACGGGTACATACCGCGAACATAGCGGGGTTCGTCCATGGCGGGGTCACGGGCTTTGCCGGGGGCCTTGAGCTGCCGCCGATGAGACACGGCGTGCTTGTGGCCTGCACCGACGGGGTCGGGACCAAGCTGCTGTTGGCCCGCGAGGCGGGACTGCTCGAGGGGCTCGGCCAGGATCTCGTGGCGATGTGCGTCAACGATCTGATCTGCGCAGGGGCCCGTCCCCTGGGCTTCTTGGACTATTTGGCGGTGAGCAAGCTCGATCCGGACGAGGCCCGCATACTGGTCGGGTCGATCGCACGCGCCTGCGACGCGGTCGACTGTGCGCTGCTCGGCGGCGAGACCGCTGAACTGCCGGGCCTCTATCAACCGGGCCATTTTGATCTGGCGGGTTTTGCGGTCGGCATCGTCGAGCGCGATCAGATGCTCGGCCCAGACCGCGTCGTCGCAGGCGACCTGATCATCGGGATCCCGTCGTCGGGCGTGCACTCCAATGGATTCTCGCTGGTCCGGGCGCTGCTCGCCGACGATGCCCTGGACTGCCCGGCCGATGTGCTGCTCGCCCCGACGCGCCTCTATGTGCGGGAGGTCCTCGGGCTACTCGAGGCCGGGGTCCGGATCCACGCGGTCGCCCACATCACCGGCGGCGGCCTCCCGGAAAACCTGCCGCGCGCCCTGCCCAAGACGCTCGAGGCCGTCATCCAGACCGGCAGCTGGCCGATGCCCGCCGCGCTGCAAGCGATCCTCGACAGCGGCCGGGTGGGCGAGGACGACGCCTGGGACACCTTCAACATGGGCATCGGATTGTGCATCATCGCCCCCGAGTCCGCGCGCGAGATGATCGTCGCCCGCATCCCCGATGCGGTCGTGATCGGCCACACCGCACCCGGCACGCACAGCATCCGGCGTGTCTAGCCCGTACCGCGTCGTGGTACTGATCTCCGGCTCAGGGACCAACCTGCAGCGGCTGATCGAGACCGTCCATGCGCCGGCAGGCGCATCGGAGATCGTCCTGGTGGTCAGCTCCCGCGCAGATGCGCCCGGCGTCGAACGCGCCAAACGCGCCGGTATCCCCACCACCGTCGTGGCCCGCGGCGCGTCCGAGGACCGCACCGCCCGCGACCGGGCGCTTGCCGATGCCGTCGCCCAGGCCCAACCGGATCTCGTCGTGCTCGCCGGGTGGATGAGCATCCTGACCGGAGCGTTCCTGGATCGCTTCCCAGACCGCGTGATCAACCTGCACCCCTCGCTGCTGCCCGCATTTCCCGGCATGCATGCCATCGAGGAGGCGCTCGCCTGGGGCGTGCGCTGGACCGGGGTCACCATCCACTATGTCGAGCACGAGGTCGACGGCGGTCCGCCGATCCTCCAAGAGCCGGTCCCCGTTGTGTACGGTGACACGCCGGATTCCCTGCGCGAGCGAATCCGCGAGGCCGAGCATCGGCTGCTGCCGGTGGCCGTAGGACTGTTCGCCGCGGGGCGTGTGCTCCGTGATCCAACCTCACCGCGACAGGTGCAGATCCTCGAGGAGGGACCATCGTGAAGATCCGCCGAGCCTTGATCTCCGTTTCCGACAAGACGGGCTTGGAAGCCCTCGTCCGCGGACTGACCGATCTGGGCGTCGAGATTCTGTCGACCGGTGGCACCGCGACGGCGATCGAGGCCTTCGGCGTGCCCGTCACGCGGGTCGAAGCGGTCACCGGTCAGCCCGAGATCCTCGGCGGCCGCGTCAAGACGCTGCACCCCAAGGTCCATGGCGGCATTCTCGCGCGCGAACACCTGGCCGAGGACCAGGCCGACATGGCGGCCTCCGGCATCGAGGGCATCGACCTGGTCTGTGTGAACCTCTACCCGTTCGAATCGTATGTCGGCAGACGCGGTATCACGGATGACGAACTCGTCGAGCAGATCGACATCGGCGGACCGGCGATGGTGCGTGCCTCGGCGAAAAACCACAGCCGCGTCACGATCGTCACCTCGCCCGAGCAGTACCCGACCGTGCTCGACGAGCTGCAGAAGTCGCAGGGCGAGGTGTCCTTTGAGACCCGTCGCCGGCTCGCCGGACGCGCCTTCGAGCTGACCGCCGCCTACGACGCGGCGATCGCCAACTGGCTCAGCGAATTCGACGACGGCGAGTTTCCCGAGCGCATCCTTTTAAGCTTCGACCGCTCCTTCATGGTCAGCTACGGCGAAAACCCGCACCAGCGCGGCGCCTACTACACCGAACGCGGCGCCCGGACGCACCTGCTGGCGCGCGTCGACAAGCTCCACGGCAAGGATCTGTCGTTCAACAATCTGCTCGACCTCGACGGCGGCCGCAACCTGATGGCCGAGTTCGAGCTCCCGGCCTGCGTGATCATCAAGCACAACAACCCCTGCGGCGTCGCCATCAGCTCCGATCTCACCAGCGCGTACGTCAAGGCCCGCGATTGCGATCCTGTGTCCGCCTATGGCGGAGTGATCGTCCTCAACCGCCCCGTGGACGCCGAGCTGGGCGAGCTGCTCGCATCGACGTTCATCGAGGTCCTGCTGGCACCCGGTTATGACCCCGCCGCGCTGCAGGCCCTGACCCGCAAGCCCAACACCCGCATTATGAGGAACGACGAGCGCCGTCACCGCAACGTCGGGGAGCGCGACCTGCGACGCGTGGTGGGTGGGATTCTCGTCCAGGACCGCGACACGGAATCCGAAGACCGCGAGAGCATGCAGATCGTCACGACCCGGCACCCGACCGACGCCGAGTGGGGCGACCTGCTGTTCGCCTGGCGGGTGGCGAAGCACGTCAAGTCCAACGCCATCGTGCTGGCGCGCGATCTGGTGACCGTGGGGATCGGCGCGGGCCAGATGAGCCGCGTCGACTCGGTGCGCCTGTCGATCGAGAAGGCCACCGTGCCGATTCAGGGAGCCGCGCTCGCCAGCGATGCGTTCTTCCCGTTCGCCGACGGACCCGAGGCCGCCGTCAACGCCGGCGTACGCGCGATCATCCAGCCCGGTGGGTCGATCCGGGATCACGAGGTCATCGCGGCCGCCGACGCCGCGGGACTCGCGATGGTCTTCACGGGCCGCCGCCACTTCCGCCACTAGGACCCCACAGATCAGATCCAGCGGGCCGCGCGACCCAGACGGCGTGCCGCACGCGCCAACGGGCCCCTCGAACCGGGCCCGGTCGGGTAGAGATCGCCGATTGGGCTACCCTGGTGAGGTGTTGGGACGTCGGCCCAGATCCTGGATCGCGCTTGCGCTCGTTCTTGCGTGGCCCGCCCAAGCGTTCGCGGCGATTCCGAGTGGACAGACCACCGTCCCGCAGCAGCAGGGCGCGCTGCTCGCCCTGGGATCGATCTACCGGGTCGAGACCACCGTCTCCCTGAGTGGTCTGCGCATTACGGGCGGCCGCTTCTATCCGCTCGGCAAGATCCATGAGGTCACCGAGCTCGGGACAGCATTCGCCGTCGCACCCACCGGGGTGCTCGTCACCGAGGCCCATGTCGCATCGCCCTTCGGTACGGCGCTCGCCGACACAGCCGCACCACTCGCGCTCGCGCAGACGGGCAAATTCGGCAGCGATCAGGCAGCCTACGACAACTGGGTCGAGCAGAACAACGCGCTGCCGGTCGGTGTGCGCATCATCAAGACCCAGGTGTGGCGTGCCACGGCCAGCGGCGTCGCGCACCCCCGCGCGCTTGCGGCGCAGATCATCCGGGAGAGCGTCAACACCACGCAGGACCTGGCGCTCATCCAGCTCGCCGATCACCGCATCCCCGCGCTAGAGCTGGATGAGTCCGAGACCACCGGCACACCGGTCGCAGTGCTCGGCTACGGCGTGAGCGCGACGACGATCGGATTGCCGACCACGACCGTGCCGGGGATCAACTACGGAAGCCTCGCCGATACCGCGGTTGTCCGGGGTGAGACCGGAGCGCTCAAGGCGGTGAATGGCCAGACGCTCGTGCAGGTTGACGCCGCGATCACCCGCGGGGACTCCGGCGGTCCAGCGGTCGATTCCGGCGGCAGCGTCCACGGAATCGTACGGTTCCTCGACAATGGAACCAGCGGGCTCATGGACTCATCCTCGGAGATCGTCCAGCTACTGAAATCTGTCGGGATCAGCAACCCGCCGCAGGGTTCGATCTGGACCTCGTTTCAAACGGGGATGCAGGATCTGTGGAGCAACAACCTCACCGCAGCGCAGACCAACCTCGCCGACACCGTGAAGGCCGACCCGACCCATCCCCTCGCCGTCCGCGAGCTCAAACTCGTCACCAAAGACCTCGCCGCCCCGGCGCGGCCAGCGGCCACACACCGGCTGCGGCTGCTGTTTTTTCTGCTCGCCTCCATCGCACTCTTCGCCGCGGTGCTGTGCGTGGTGCGCCTGCGGCGGATCAGGCGCACGAATGGGGGCAGCACGGGCTCGACCCCGCAACTTCCGACGGCACACTGATTACTCGCCGCTCTAGACTAGGCCGCCTGGGCGTCAAACACAGGAAGGTGCGCCGTGCGCATCGGCGTTCCCACAGAGATCAAATCGGATGAACACCGCGTCGCCCTCACTCCCGGCGGGGCACTGGAGCTCGTCGCACGCGGACACGAGGTGTGGATCGAGTACGGTGCCGGCGTCGGTGCCGGCCACGATGACGACGCCTACGCGCGCGTCGGCACCAACATGGGCGAGGCCGCCGACTGCTGGGGGAGCGATCTCATTCTCAAGGTCAAGGAGCCCCAAGCCGCCGAGTTCGGCTTTCTGACCGACGAGCAGACACTGTTTACCTACCTGCATCTGGCGGCGAACCCGGGCGTTGCCGACGCCCTCTGCCGTGCGGGCGGAACCGCCTTGGGCTATGAGACCGTCGAGGACCACCAGGGCCGCCTGCCGCTACTGGCACCGATGAGCGAAGTCGCAGGCCGGCTGGCGGTGCAAGCAGGGGCCCGCTTTCTCGAACAGCCCCGGGGCGGTCGCGGGGTGCTTTTGGGTGGGGTTGCCGGGGTTGCCGCCGGCAACGTGGCCATCATCGGAGCGGGCATCGTCGGGACCAACGCCGCCGTGGTGGCGACGGGCATGCAGGCCCACGTGACGGTGCTCGACTCGGACATCACGCGCCTGCGCGAGCTCGAGCTGGTGTTGCGTGGCCGCGTCGCCCTGATCTATGCCACCCAGCTCGCCATCGCCGAACAGGTTGCCCGCGCGGATCTCGTGATCGGGGCGGTGCTGCTGCCCGGTGCGCGCGCCCCGCGATTGGTCACCCACGAGATGATCCGCACAATGACACCGGGGTCGGTCGTCGTCGACGTCTCCGTCGATCAGGGTGGCTGCATCGAGACGACGCGCCCGACCACGCATGCGGATCCCGTCTACACCGTCGACGGGATCGTGCACTACTGCGTGGCCAACATGCCGGCCGCGGTGCCCGTGACCGCGACCGCGGCGTTGTGCAATGCGACCCTGCCCTACGTTGTGCAGCTCGCCGAGCACGGACTCGCGGCGGCGCTCCGCGAGGACCCCGGCCTGCGGCCTGGCGTCAATATCCGCGCGGGCAAACTGGTCAACGCGGCCGTCGTCGAAGCGCTCGAGGCGGCGTAGCAAAACTCCGGGCTTGCCCGCTGGACCGGCCCGCCACGACGGCTACCCTTGCTCTGGGAGATCAATCCGGCCCGGGGGAGCTCGTTGCACACGGCCCACCTCCAGCATTTCCGCACCTCACCACCACGGGGTATCCGCGCGCGGTCCCGCCGGCGCCGCTGCCTGGCGGCGATCCGCGTCCACGCTGGCGCGCGCCCGCGGGGCCCACGCCGATGAGCCCCAAACTGCGCGTCATGGTCGTCGACGATCACGCGATCCTGCGACGGGGGCTTGCGCTGATGATCGCGCGCGAGCCCGACCTGGTGCTCATCGCCGAAGCCGCCACCATCGAGGACGCCCTGCGCGAGGCCGAGCGCCACACCCCGGATGTCGTGCTGCTGGACGCACATCTCCCCGATGCAAACGGAATCGCGGCCATCCGGCGCCTGCGCGGGATCTCGCCGGGCATCCACATCGTGATCCTCTCGATGTACGACGATTCCGAGCACGCACGGCGCGCGTTCGCGGCCGGCGCCGAGGGGTATGTCGTCAAGTCATCGACGCACGATGAGCTGATCGAGGCCCTGCGTTCGGTCGCCGGCGGCACGCCCTATCGGGATCCGAGCCTGCCGTCGACAGATGGGCCGCATGCCGTTCAGAGCGCGATAGACGTGCTCTCACCACGCGAACGCGAAGTGCTGCGGCTCCTCGCCCTCGGCAACACCAATCACGAAATCGCCGCCGACCTCGTGGTCAGCGTGAAAACGGTCGAAACCCACCGCGCGCACATCATGAACAAGCTCAAGGCCGAATCCCGGGCCGATCTGGTCCGGCACGCGCTCGGCGCTGGCCTGCTCGACGCCGACTAACGCGCCGGGCGGCCTCGCGCGCTCCGGGGTCCGGTCAGCCGGCGCCCGCGTCACGATTGAGCAGCATCATGCGCACAATGCTCAAGATGAACACGATCGTCACGATGACCGCGCTCGAGACGCAGTACTCGCAGATGGCGTGGATCTGAAACAGCTCGAGGTAGCTCAGCCACGCCGACAGCAGGACGCCCAGCAGGCTGACAAAAAACGACGCCAGGGCCGCCAACTGGCCCGGCACGAGCGCGCATCCCAGCAGCGCGATGTAGGCGAGCAGACCGAGCAAGGCGACGGGGACCCCGTCGACGGCCGACCAATAGCTGCGCTGGACCGTCTCGCAGCCACCGCCAAGGGCACAGACCGGCGCATTGCCGTGATAGCGCTCCCACAGGATGTAGGCCGTGATCCCGATCCCGACTAATGCGAGGACCGCAGCGCCAATCCGGACCCGGAAGTCACTCGCGCTGCGGTCCCAGCCCACGCTAGGCCGTGCCCCCCGAGACCGTTGCGATGGCCTTGGTGAAGGTGGAGAGCGGAACGATGCCCTGGAAGACGATGGGACCGCCCTTGGGTCCATTCACGACGAAGGTCGGTGTCGCCTCGCTCAAGCCGGCGTCGCTGGTATCGGTCGAGAACTGGTTCACATCGGCGAAGTACTCGGCCTCGACGGCCTTGCCGTTGAAGACCGGGGTCCACTGGGCGATGTTGACACCCGCGGTCTTGGCCGCGGCCGTCAGCACCGCAGAGGTCAGCCACGACGTTGTCTCGTCGCCCTGGTTGCGCAGGATCAGCTCGGTGAACTCCCACATGCGGCCCTGCGGCGCGGTTGCCAGCCCCGCAAAGGCGGCGTTGACCGATTGGACGGGATCGATGACTTCCACCGGCCGGAGCGCGATCGTCGCGATGCCCGTGCGTACGTAGGTGCTGATCACCGACGGAACAAGCACCTTGCTCGCGTCACCGCAGATCGGACACTTGTAGTCCATGTACTCAATGATGCTGACCTTGGCCTTGGGATTGCCAAGGACGCGCCCATTCTGCGGGATGCCGTTCAGGATCTGGTCGACGTTCGGCAGGTCGGCGGTAAAGGCCTTCGCATACGTCGAGGTGCTGGTGCTGCTCTTGGTGGCCTGCTGGATCCCGATGAGGACTCCCACAACCACGAGCGCGGCGACGATGACCGCGATGATCGTCTTTCTCGACAACAAACCCTCCCAGGAGTCTCACCGTGCCAAACCGGGGTGTATGCGCCCGCACCCTGTGTGGCCAACACAATGACAGCCGATGCGCAGGAAATGTCCGATTCAGGCGTCACACAACATCGCCGCCACGGACCGGCCGGACCGCACTGGCACCCGAGAAGATTCGGCGGCGGCGCCATGCTCCTTTGTAGATGCTGCCCCAGACGCGCCGCCAGCCGGACGGTGCCCGGCGCTCGGCGCCCTATTGCTGCACGGCCCGCCCGCCCAGATACACCGAGAAAAATCGCTCGATGGCCGCGTACGCCTCGAGGCGATTCTCGGGCTTCACGAAGCCGTGGCCCTCGTCGTCCTTGCAGATGTATTCGACCGGAACCCCGCGCTCCCGCAGGGCGGCGACGATCTGATCGCTCTCACGCTGGGTGACGCGAGGGTCGTTGGCGCCCTGGATCACCAGCAGGGGCGTCTGGATCTGATCGACCCGGCCCAGCGGCGAGCGGCGCTCCATATCCGCCAGGTCCTCCGGATTCTCCGGATCGCCGACGTAGCGGAACCAGGTACTCGCCAGCAGCGGACGCCAGTAGGCGGGAAACGAGCGGGTGAGGGTCACCAGACTCGACGGACCGACGTAGCTCACCGCAGCCGCGAACACGTCCGGGGTAAAGGTCACCCCAACCAGCGCCGCGTATCCCCCGTATGACCCACCATAGATGCCGACCCTCGCGGGATCGGCGATGCCCTCGGCGACCGCCCAGTTGACCCCGTCAATCAGGTCGTCGTGCATCTTGCCGGCGAACTCGCGCTCGGCGGCGTGCATGAAGTGCTTGCCGAAACCCGTCGAGCCGCGATAGTTGACCTGCAGCACCGCATAGCCGCGGTTGGCCAGAAACTGCACCGTCGGGTCATATCCCCAGGCGTCCCGCGCCCAGGGGCCGCCGTGCACGAACAGCACCAGCGGCAGGCCCTTCCCGCTCGAGCCCACCGGCAAGGTCAGGTAGCTGCGCAGCACCAGACCATCACGCGACGGGATCACCACGGGTGTCATCGCCGCCAAGGTCTCGGGGTCGAGCCACGGCCGCGACCGATACAGCAGCTCGGCCTCGTGGGTGGTGCGATCGAACAGGTAGGTCGCGCCCGGATCCCGATCGTCATCGAAGCCGACGATCCAGGCGGTCTCCGCGGCATCCTGGCCGCCGACCCCGGGGTCGCCATGGTGCAGGCGCCCCAGCGCCTCCCAATCGGCGCGGAAGCGCTCATCGAACGCGTGGACCACCAGGCGGTCGCGCAGATAGACACTCGCCAGAAGCTCCCCGGTGCGATCCGAGACGATCGGGCCGGATAGATCGGCCTGCTCGTCGGAGTCGATGACCCGCTCGGTCCCCGTCTCCAGATCGAGTTCGACCAGGCGCATCAGGTCCGCATCACGGGCACTGCCGACCCAAAGCGCGCGGCGGTCGGGAGTAAACCCGAACACGTAGCCGTTGTCCTCGTTGCGATACTCGGCGAGCACCCGAAACGGGCCCGTCGCGGTGTCGCGCACGAGAATCTCGAAGTCGCCGCCGGGGGTCTGCGCCTGCGCTGCGCGCACCAGGCCATCGCGGTCGGCGTGCCAGCTGACGATGTTGCCGGGGTTCTCGGCGACGAGCACGAGGCGCCCGGACGCGAGCGTCAGCGCGTAGACGTCGAAGACGCTCGGGTCGCGACGATTGAGCGTGACTAGGATCTGACGCGGGGTCGCCCGCGGGGCGGCGATGATGCCGGCGCGCACGCCGGCAAACGGAGTGAGGTCCCGGATCCGGTCCGGGGCGTCCGGATCGACCGCGTAGACGTGGTAGTTCTCATCGCCGCCCGCGTCCTGCACGAAAAGGATGTAGCGCCCGTCGCGCGACCAGAAGTAGCTCTGAATGCCGCGATCGCGATCATCGGTGATCGGGCGTTCGGATCCGTCGGCGCGCGGGCGCACCCAGACGTTGAGGACACCGTCGCGCGGAGCCAGGAAGGAAATCGTCTGCCCGTCGGGCGACAGGCGGGCCCCGGCGCGCTCAGGGTTGTCGAAGAAGTGCTCGAGGGGGAGAAGCGGTGCGGTCGTCATAGGCGACCCATCGTAGAGGTCGGCGCACGCAGGAGCCGCCCCAACCGGCCCGGCGTGCCCGCATGCGGCTGCGACATCGGGTTTCGGGAGCCGACATCGCGCCGTGCTTCCTGATACAACCTAGTTGTAGCCCCGGGATTTGACCGCAGCATGTCCCGATCCCTAGATTACGGGATCGCCATTTTGGGGGCTCTCGTCGAGTCCGGGCGCGAACAGTGGGAGCCGTTGTGGGATCAGAGACCTCCTCGAGCGGCAAGATCGCGCTGATGTTCCCGGGTCAGGGTTCGCAGCAGGTCGGCATGGGTGCCGGGCTACATCGCGAGTACGCGATCGCGCGCGCGACCTTTGAGGAAGCCAACGACGTCCTCGGCTACGACGTGGCCCGGCTGTGTTTCGAAGGCCCCCACGAGCAGCTCATGCGGACCGACTTCTGCCAGCCGGCCGTGCTGACGACCTCGGTCGCCGCGTGGCGCGTCGCCCAGGAGCACGGGCTGATCGCCGACCTGGCGATGGGGCACTCCCTCGGCGAATATGCGGCGCTGGTGGCTTCGGAGAGCATTGGGTTCGAAGCGGCGCTGCGCCTGGTCGTCGAACGCGGACTGGCCACCGAAGAGGTTGCCTCGCGGGTCCCGGGGCAGATGGCGGCCCTCTTGGGCGCCACGGACGAAGAGGCCGAAGAGATCTGCCGCGAAGCCGGCGATGTCTGGCCGGCCAACTACAACTGCCCGGGCCAGATCGTCGCCTCGGGGGGACGCCGCGGCATCGACCGCCTCGTGGAGATCGCCCGGGCGCGCGGCTTCAAGACGCGCGTGCTCGACATCGAAGGTGCATTCCACTCCTCGGTGATGTCCCCTGCCGCCGACCGCCTGCGCGAAGCGCTTGCCGGCGTGCGTTTTACGACACCTTCGATGCCCTTTTTGTCCGCCACCACGACGGCCCTCGAGGCGGGTGCCGAACGCGTGCGCACCCTGCTGGCCCAGCAACTGACGGCACCGGTGCGGTTCACCCAGTCGGTGCGGACGGCGATGGATCTCGGTGTCGACCAATTCGTGGAGTGCGGACCGCGCCGCGTGCTGGTCGGCCTCGTGCGCCGCATCCGCAGCGACGTCGAGGTCTTCCACGTCGGATCGCCCGATGACGTGCCCGCAATTGTAGCCCTCGCCCGAGCGCGTGCCGATGCCCGTGGCCTTGGTGACCGGCGCTAGCCGGGGGATCGGCGCCGCCTGCGCACAGCGGCTTGCCGCAGCAGGATGGGATCTGGGCCTGACCTACGCGCATGACCGCGCGGCTTGCGAGGCCACCGCCGAAGCGGTCCGTGCGCAGGGGCGCGCCGCCATCAGCATGCGCGTTGAGGCACGGGAGCCCGCCTCGATCGAGGCGGCCGTCGAGCGCGTCGAGTCGGAACTCGGCCCGCTGACCGCGGTGGTTGTCAACGCCGGCACGACCCGCGATGGACTGGCGGTTCGCATGAGCGCCGAGGACTGGCGCGAGCCGATCGAGGTCAACCTCGGCGGCACCGCCGCCACAATCCACGCCGCCGCCGCGCGCATGCTTCCCCGGGGCGAGGGCAGCATTGTCGCCGTCACATCGATCGTGGGCGAGCACGGCAACGCCGGGCAAGCTAACTACGCCGCCTCCAAGGCCGGCATCATGGGCCTTGTCGCCACGCTGGCCAAGGAGTTCGGACCCGACGGCATCCGCATCAACGCCGTCGCGCCGGGTTTCATCCGCACCCGTCTGACCGAGGTGCTCCCCGACGAGCATGTCCGTGCCCTGCGGGCGCAAACGGCCCTCGGGCGTCTCGGCGAACCGGAGGACATCGCCGGACCCGTGGCCTTCCTGGTGTCTCCCGCGGCGCGCTTTATCACGGGATCGCTCGTCAGCGTCGACGGTGGCCTGTCTCTGTGAGCGGACGCGGACTGCAAGAGCGCGTGGTCATCACCGGCATCGGGCTGGTGTCACCGCTTGGGATCGGCCGCGCCGATGCCTGGGCGGCAGCGCTCGCCGGGTCCTCCGGCGCCGGGCCCGTCACGCACTTCGACGCCTCGGCCCACGGTTCCCAGATCGCATTCGAGGTCAAGGGGTTCGACCCGCTGAGCTATATCGACCGGCGCGCGGCGCGCCGGATGGACCGCTCCTCGCAGCTGGCGGTCGCCGCCGCGGGCCTTGCCATCGAGGATGCGGGGCTGGTGATCCCCGCAGATGCGGAGCGCTTCGGCGCGGTCATCTCGACCGGCAACGGCGGCAACGCGACCTACGAAGAGGCCCATCGGACGCTCCTGGAACGCGGGCCCGACCGCGTTTCGCCGGTCGCCCTGCCGATGATCATCGCCAACATGGCCGCGGGCCACGTCTCGATGACCTACGGCCTCCAGGGCCCGCTGGCCTGCGTGCTGACCGCCTGTGCAAGCAGCCTGCACGCGATCGGCGAGGCCACCGACATTATCCGGCGCGGAGCGGCCGACGTGATGCTCGCAGGCGGCGCGGAGGCCGCGGTGACCCCCTACGCCATGGCCGCCCTCGATGCCTCGCGTGCCATGTCCCACCGCAACGACGATCCGATCGGCGCAAGCCGCCCATTCGACGCCGCGCGCGACGGCTTTGTCCTCGGTGAAGCGGGCGCCATCCTGGTGCTGGAACGCATGGACCTCGCCCTCGCGCGCGGCGCGACGATCATCGCCGAGCTCGCCGGCTACGGCGCGACCTCCGATGCGCACCACATCACCGAGCCGCAGCCGGCGGGCACCGAACAGGCGCGCGCGATCACCCGCGCCCTTGCCAGTGGCGACATCGATCCGGCAACGGTCGACCATGTCAACGCCCACGCGACCTCAACGGTCGCTGGCGATGCCTCAGAGATACACGGGATCATCACCGCGCTGGGTGCCGAACACGCGGCCACGATTGCCGTCAGCGCGACCAAGTCGGTGCACGGGCACTGCCTGGGTGCCACGGGGGCCCTGGAGACGTCACTGACCGCGCTCGCCGTCAGTGACCAGATGGTGCCGCCCACGATCAATCTCGACAACCTCGATCCGGCGTGTGTCGGCGTCGACCACATCCGCAGGGCCCGTGCGCAGCGGGTGCGCACCGCCCTGTGCTCGGGCTTCGGGTTCGGCGGGCACAACGCCGTGCTGGCGATCTGCGCGGTGGACGCATGAGCGGCCGACGTCGCGTCGTGGTCACCGGAATCGGCGTGATCTCGTCGCTCGGGGTCGGGCGCGAGGATGTTTGGCGCAACGCGTTGGCCGGAACGCCCGGCGGCGCGCACATCACTGGTGTCGACATCGGCATCTCGCCGGTGACGATCGCCTGCGAGGCGCGGGCTTTCGTCGCCGAGGACTTCGTCGACCGGCGGCTTGCCCGACGCGCCGACCGGGTCACGCATTTTGCGCTTGCGGCCGCGCTGCTGGCGCTCGACGACGCCCAACTGACGATCTCCGCCGACGGACACGACACGGGCTGCATCCTCGGGACCGGCACGGGCGGAAACCATGTCCGGGACGAGAATCATCGGATTATGCTCGAGCGCGGCGTTGATCGGATCTCGCCGTTCGCGATCCCGTACAGCATGTGCAACCACCCGCCGGCGGAGGTCTCCATGCGGCTCGGGCTGCGGGGGCCCACCATGGCGATGGTGACCGCGTGCGCCGCCGGCACCGACGCCATCGGCACGTCGACCGCCATCATCCGCCGCGGCGACGCCGATGTGATGCTCGCGGGGGGCGCCGACGCCATGATCACCCCCCTGTGGCTTGCCGGCTTCAACGCCATGCGCGTGCTCTCCCATCACGAGGAGAATCCCGCGGCGGCCCAACGGCCCTTTGACACCTCGCGCGACGGTTTCCTGATCGGAGAGGGGTCGGCGGTCTTGGTGCTGGAATCTCTGGAGCACGCCCAGGGGCGCGGCGCGGCGATTATCTGCGAGATCGCCGGTTACGGTGCCAGCGCCGATGCCCACCACATCACCGATCCGGACCCGACGGGGATCAGCCAGTCCCGCGCGATGCGCGCGGCGGTCGCCGACGCGGGCATCCCGGCCCAGATGATCGGCTACGTCAACGCCCACGGCGGCGCCAGCCGTCCGGGCGACCCGTCGGAGGTCGCGGCGATCCGGCGCGCCTTCGGCGACGAGCTCGCGGCGCGCACCGCGGTGTCCGCGACCAAGTCCATGCACGGGCACTGCATGGGTGCCACGGGAGCGATCGAGGGCGCCCTCACTGCGCTCGCCGTCGCCGGGGGGCAGATTCCCCCGACGATTAACCTGACCGACCTCGATCCCGAGTGCGCGGGCGTCGACCACGTGATCGGCACGGCCCGCACGCAGCGGCTCGACGCGGCAATGTCGAGCAACAACGGGCTCGGGGGCCACAACGCCGCGATCGTCCTCATCCCCTGGGACGACGCGTGAGCGGGTCGCGACGCAAGCTGACCCCACGCGCCGAGAAATCGATCCGCCTGACCGCCGGCGGAGCGATGTGCGCCGTGCCGGGGCTGTGGGGCATCGCCACCGGCACCGTGTGGCTCGGCTACCTTGCGCTGGCGATCCTGCTCGCGACGATCCTGATCGGCCCCATCGCGGAGCGCCACTTCACCCGCTAATCGCCGGCGGGGGCAACCTGCGGCACCGCGACCGGCCGCTCGTCGGCGCCGATCGCGACGAACACGAAGCGCCCGGTCCCGCACAGACGCCGCTCCCCGCTCAGGAGCACTTCGGCCACCATCGTCACATCGATCGTCATCGACGTCCGGCCGGTGGCGGTGACCTCGGCGAGCACCTCCACGATTTCACCGATGTGCACCGGCGCGACGTAGTCGACGTGGTCGACGCCGACCGTGACGACGGTCTGGCGCGAATGCCGTGTCGCGGCCACGAACGCCGCGCGATCCATCATGCTCAGGGCCACACCGCCGAACAACGTGCCGCGATGGTTGAGGTGCTCCGACATCACGATGTCGGTCATCCGCGTCAGGTTCGGCCTCGCAAGGACCTCGTCGTAGTTGCGCGCGGGCGAAGCGGTCATTCGGGGTCCTTTGTTGGGGAGGGCAGACGCTCGGCGGCCCGCCACGGCGGCCCGAGCGCGACGATGCGCGAGTAGACCGGACAGGTGGCCGCGTGCGCCCCCGGCAGATAGCCGAGCGACATCAGAAACTCATTGGTGACCTCGGGCCCGGTAAACCGGAAGGTCCCACCGAAGAGGCGCACCCATTCGGGGCGCTCGCGCGGATGGTGGGCGTCGAGCCACTCCGCGACGCTGCCGTACTGGTCGATCAGGCCGCACATCACCCCGGCGTTGGTGATGATGGCGTCGATCTTGCGTCGATTGCGGATCAGGCGCACGTCCGCCACCAGGCGCGCGCGGTCTTCGTCTCCCAGACCGGCCACATGGACGGGCGCAAAGCCCCCGAAGGCGGCCCGGATCCCCTCGCGGCGGCGCAGCACCAATTCCCACGACAGACCCGCCTGGAAGATCTCTAGCGCCAGGCGCTCGCAGATCACCGCGTCGTCCCGGCTGGGCACGCCGTACTCGTGCTCGTGGTACGCATCGTGCACCGGGTGGCCAGGGGCGACCTCGCAATAGGTGCTCACCGATGCACGCCGCGATGTCCGACCATCACCACTCGGCCCTCGCGCAGGTTGGGCAGGATACGCTTGGACACTATGGCGCAACGTCCTGATGCCCGCACCGTCCTCGACCAGGCGCTCAGCGAGCGCGTGGTCGTGCTCGACGGCGCGATGGGCACGATGATCCAGCGATACTCACTCGAGGAAGCCGACTTCCGCGGCACGCGCTTTGGCGCGCACGCGCAGGCCCTCAAGGGCAACAACGACCTCCTCGTGCTGACCCGTCCGGAGATCATCGGCGAGATCCACGGCCAGTTCCTGGAGGCCGGCGCCGACATCATCGAGACCAATACCTTCAGCTCGACCGCGATCGCCCAAGCCGATTACGCGATGCAACCGATCGTGGCGGAAATGAACCGCGTCGCTGCGGTCATCGCGCGCAAGACGGCCGACGCCTGGACCGCCCGCACTCCCGAGCGCCCGCGTTTTGTGGCCGGCGCGATCGGACCGACCAACCGGACCCTGTCGATGTCGCCCGACGTCGACGACCCCGGCTATCGCGCCGTCAGCTTCGACGAAATGTGCGCCGCCTACGCCGAGCAGGTCCGCGCGCTGATCGAGGGCGGCGTCGACCTGCTGCTGGTCGAGACGATCTTCGACACGCTCAACGCCAAGGCCGCCCTCGCCGCCATCCAGGACGTCGCCGACCAGACCGGGGTGCGCCTGCCGGTGATGATCTCGGTCACCATCACCGACGCCTCGGGCCGGACCCTCTCCGGCCAGACGGTCGAGGCCTTCTGGACGAGCATCGCCTACGCCCAGCCGTGGTCGGTGGGGGTCAACTGCGCGCTGGGTGCCGAGGCAATGCGCCCGCACGTCGAGGCGCTCGCGCGGATCGGCAACTGCTGGATCAGCTGCTACCCGAATGCCGGCCTGCCGAATGCGTTTGGCGAATACGACGAGCTGCCCGAGGACACCGCGCGCGTCCTCGAGGACATGGTCACCGACGGTCTGCTCAATATCGTCGGCGGCTGCTGCGGGACGACCCCCGCCCACATCGGCGCCATCGCGCGGTCGGTCGCCGAAATCACGCCGCGGCCGCGCGAGATCGCCGATCGTCACGGCCTGACACAGCTCGCCGGACTCGAGGAGTTCGTCTTCGGTCCCGAGAGCACGTTCACGGTGATCGGCGAGCGCACCAATGTCACCGGCTCGCGGCGTTTCGCACGGCTAGTCACCAGCGGTGACTACACCACGGCCCTAGAGGTCGCCGTCGATCAGGTCCGCAACGGTGCCAACCTGATCGACATCAACATGGACGAAGGCATGCTCGACTCGTCTGCGGCCATGACCACGTTCTTGAACCTGATTGCAACCGAGCCGGAGATCGCCCGCGTCCCGATCATGATCGACTCCTCGCGCTGGGAGGTCATCGAGGCGGGCCTCAAGTGCTGCCAGGGCAAGTGCGTCGTGAACTCGATCAGCCTCAAGGAGGGCGAGGCAGAATTCCTGCGCATCGCGCATCGCGCCCGCCGCTACGGCGCGGCGCTGGTGGTGATGGCGTTCGACGAAGACGGCCAGGCCGACACCGTCCAACGCAAGGTTGCGATCTGCCAGCGCGCCTTCGCGTTGTTGACGACCGTCGCCGACGTCCCCGCCGAGGACATCATCTTCGACCCCAATATCTTCGCGATCGGCACCGGGATCGAGGAACACGCCCGCTATGCGATCGACTTCATCGAGGCGATCCGCCAGATCAAAGCTACCTGCCCGGGCGTGAAGATCTCCGGCGGCGTCTCCAACCTGAGCTTCAGCTTCCGCGGCAACGATCTCGTGCGCGAGGCAATGCACACGGCCTTCCTCTACCACGCGATCGCCTCCGGAATGGACATGGGAATCATCAACGCCGGACAGCTCGGTGTCTACGAGCAGCTCAACCCCCGACTGCGAGAACTGGCCGAGGATGTGATCTTCGATCGGCGCCCTGATGCCACCGACCGACTGCTCGAGTTCGCCGACTCGGTCTCCGGCGAGACCGCGTCGCGCGGCCCGGATCTCAGCTGGCGCGAGCAGCCGGTCGAGGCACGGCTCGCCCACGCGCTGATCAACGGCGTCGTCGACTTCATCGAGGCCGATACCGAGGAGGCGCGCCTCGCCTACGGGCGCCCCATCGCGGTGATCGAAGGCCCGCTGATGGCGGGCATGAGTACGGTGGGCGACCTGTTCGGCGCCGGCAAGATGTTCCTCCCGCAAGTCGTCAAGAGTGCCCGCGTGATGAAGCGCGCCGTCGCCCACCTGGAGCCGTTCATGGACGCCGAGCGGGCGGCGGGCGAGAGCGTGCGACACAACGGGCGCATCGTGCTCGCGACGGTCAAAGGCGATGTCCATGACATCGGCAAGAACATTGTGGGGGTCGTGCTCGGGTGCAACAACTACGAGGTCATCGACCTCGGCGTGATGGTACCCGCACAGGCGATCATCGACACGGCCATCGCGCGCGAAGCCGACATGATCGGGCTCTCCGGGCTCATCACGCCCTCCCTCGAGGAGATGGCGGGGATCGCGGCCGAGCTCGCACGGCGCGAGCTGTCGCTGCCGCTGCTGATCGGCGGCGCGACGACTTCCCGGCAGCACACCGCGGTCAAGATCGCCCCGCGCTACGACGGCCCGGTTGTGCACGTGCTCGATGCCTCACGCGCGGTCGGCGTCGTGAGCGCGCTCCTCGACGACGCCGAGCGGGACCGCTACGTCACGACGGTCCGCGCCGATCAGCAACGACTGCGGACGGTGCACGCCGGCCGTGCCGCGCGCACCCTGCTCCCGATCGCCCAAGCGCGGCGCCGGCGACCCGTCATCGACTGGAACCGCACTGTCCCGCCAACCCCGGCGTTTACCGGCCTTCGCCACATCGAGGCCGGTATCGACGAACTGGTGCCGTTCATCGACTGGACCTTCTTCTTTCACGCCTGGGAGCTGCGCGGCAAGTATCCGGGCGTCCTCGATCACCCCGAGTACGGCAGCGCCGCACGCGAACTGTTTGGTCATGCCACCGCGATGCTCGACCGACTTCGCGCCGAGGGGCGCCTGCGTGCCCGCGGCGCCTACGGGTTCTGGCCAGCCGCATCGGATGGCGACGACATCGTCGTCTTCGCGGATGATCAGCGCGACAGCGAGCTACTGCGCTTTGCGATGCTGCGCCAGCAGCGCGAGAAGCCCGATGACAAGCCGCTGTACTGCCTGGCCGATTTCGTCGCTCCCGCAGTCTCGGGCGTCCCCGACTGGATCGGTGCGTTCGCGGTGACCGCCGGGCTCGGCGCCGAGCAGATCGCAAACGCGTTCGCGGCGGCGCACGACGACTACTCGTCGATCATGGTCAAGGCCATCGCCGACCGCCTCGCGGAAGCCTTCGCGGAGATGCTGCACGCGCGGGTCCGCCGCGAGTGGGGCTACGAGTCCGAGGGCGAGGTCTCGCACGACGATTTGGTCGCGGAGCGCTACCGTGGCATCCGTCCGGCGTTCGGCTATCCCGCGTGTCCCGATCACACCCCCAAGCGCGACCTGTTTCGGCTCCTGGACGCATCCGCGGTCGGGATGTCGCTCTCGGAAACGCTGGCGATGCTGCCCGCGGCATCGGTCAGCGGGATCTACCTTGCGCACCCCGAGGCGCGCTACTTCGCCGTCGGGCCGATCGGAGCCGATCAGGTCGCCGATTACGCAGCCCGGCAGGGGCGCTCGATCGCCGATGTCGAGCGGTGGCTCGCTCCGAATCTCGCCTACGACCCCGAGCGCATCACGACCGCGTAACCCACCCCGGGGCCGGGGGATCGACCCTGCGCGACGGCGCGCGGTGCTGCTAGGCCTTGCCCCGCACCGCCGACGGTGCAATCCGGATCTCGCTCACGGTATCGCCGTTGCCCGTGACGCCGCTGTTGGTCACCCACACGTGGGTGCCGTCGGAGGCGACACCCTCAGGGCTCGACCCCACCACCACGAACTGGATCAGCCGACCGGTCGCGGCATCGATCCGGAAGACGAAGTCGAAGACCGGGCTGACGACCCAGACGTTGCCGCGATCCGACGAGATATCGAGGAGGCCGGGGCCGACGAGGATCGAGCGGACCAGGTGGCCCGTCGACGCGTTGAGCTCGTTGACGTACCCGATCGAGCTCGCGACCCAGACGTGGGTGGCGTCTGCCGAAATGGCGTCGGGGAGCAGCGAGACACCGATTGTCCGAACCACGCGGCCAGTCGCGGCGTTGATCTCAGTGACCGTCTTGCCCGGATGGGACTCCGAACCCAGCTGCGTCACCCAGACATGTGTGCCGTCCGAGGAGATGCCACCGGGGTTCCACCCCACATCAATCGTCCGGAGGACGCGACCGGTAAACGCATCGATCTCCGTAACCGTATGCGCCGCGCTTGCCCCGGAGAGGCCGAACGTACTGTGGGTTACCCAGACGCGGCGTCCGTCTGACGCGACGTCAAACGCACCGAAGCCCACGAAGATCGAGCGGACCACCCGACCGGTCGACGCGTTGAGCTCGAGGATGAAGCCCGCCAGGCTCGACACCCAGACATGGACCCCGTCTGATGCGATCGCGACCGAGGCCAGGCCGACGGAGATGGTCCGCACGACTCTGCCGGTCGCGGCGTTGATCTCGGTCACGCCATGGCCAAGGCCGTTGGCGGCCACGTCGGTCACCCAAACATGCGTGCCGTCCGCTGCGACCTGCGTGGGCGTCGGCCCGACGCGGATCGTGCGAATGACCACTGCCGTCGATGTCGCGCCGCCGAGCGCCGGTGCCAGCATCATCACGCACAGCGCGCCAGCAAGCACAGCGCTCAGGATCGCATTGCCGCGCAGTCGTGCTGTAAGTCGCGTGCGATCCATGCACTGCTCCTTGGAGCCAAGTCAGCGACGACGCCTGCAGCGCCTGAACGCACCATCTCATATCGCCGTCGTCTGATGATCGGCCGCGAGCAGAGATTGCTGAACCTCTGGGCGACGCGAGATGCGCCCGGGAGGACCGGCGCGCAGGTCAGGTGCCCACGGGTGCGACCGGTGGCGGCGTCAGCGGGCGCTGCACCGCAACTGACCGCAGACCGTGCACGTTGCGCACCGCCCGAGACGCCGTCGGGCGTGGAGCCGGCAGTGGCCCGCTCGTCGCGACGAGGATGCCGGTGGGAGTGGTCGCGAGGCGCGTCATCGTCCAGCCGCGCGGAGATGCCCACGCCACCCCCCAACGCTGGCACTCAGCCCCGAGACAATTCGCACGGCCGCGAAGCGGTTTTGCGTACGCCCGCGCTCCGGGCCGTCCAAGAGCAACTTGCGCCGCATCCGCGGTCGGACGCTCTCATCCGATCGAGATCAGCGCCCTCCGTCCCCGGATCGTGGGCCGCGGCTCTGCGAGTCAGAGTAGATGACGCCGCCGGGGACCGGCCGGTTCCCGACCAGCAGCCGACCCGTGGCGAGGTCCGCCCGCGCGGCGGCGGCAGTCGGCGATCGCCCCGCAGATCCGTCGTAATCACTGCACGCAGAGCCCTACTCCGGCTCGAACTGCTGCTTGGCAAACACCAGCCGCGCCCGGTAGGCGCATTCGCACAGGGCCCGCAGCTTCTGCTCGGCGAGCTCGACCGGCAGCGTCTCCAGGCCCGGGCTCGAGACCACCCACAGCGCCGATGGCACCACGTCGTCGGTCGCATCGACAATCACCCGCGCCGCCACGTTCGGATCCTCGACCTCGGGATTCCGCCCGTCGATGACAACGACCATGGCCTCGTCGGGGCTCAGGCGATAGATGCCCGCGGGCAGCACGCGCGTCGTCTCGATGATGCGTGCACCTGCAGCCACAAGCGCGGCCGGATCCTCGGGAGAGGTCGCCTTGACCGCGCGATGGGGCGCCGCCGCCACGGCAGCCGCAAAGGTCTCGGGCGTGTCGCTGAGCGCGCCCGAACTGATCACATCGACCCCGATCGAGACCAGTTTGGCGGCCCAATCGGGAGCACCCGGGAGCCCCCCCAGCGCGACCGTCGCCAATACCGGCAGCTGGATTCCGAGTTGCTCGAGTTCGTCGCGACGCATCTGCAGGTATGCTGACAGACGCGGGCGGACGACCACGCCGAGCCGGCTCCAACTGCACCCGGCGTCGGGGCCATGAGCCCGGTCCCCGGGCCCGGCCGGATGGAGAGACGGGCCCTGTCCGTCTAAAAACGTCCCTCTCTCCACCAATTTGGGGGCATGCAGCGCTTGCGCGTTCTTTCCGCAATGGTGCAAACTGTCCCGTTCAGATGTTTATCACGGAGGACACATGGCAACTGTGGTGGATGAACGCGCAGCCGCGCTGCGGGAGGCCAACGGCCTGGCCCCGACGGGAACGGTGTATTGGGACCTGTCAACCGAGGCCCTGTACGAACATGCGCTCAAGGACGGATCCGCTCGCTTGGCGCATGGCGGGGCGCTCGCCGTCACCACCGGTGTGCACACCGGTCGTGCGCCGAAGGACAAGTTCATCGTCAGAGAGCCCGGCAGCGAAGGCCGTGTTGGCTGGGGCGCCGTCAATCAGCCGATTGAGCTTGATGTCGCAAACAAGCTCGGCGCCGACCTGCGCGCGCACCTCAACGCGCAGCCCCAGCTGTATGTCCTCAACGCGCGCGTCGGTGCCGACCCGACCCACGGCATTATCCTGCGACTCATCAGCGAGAGCGCCTGGCACGCACTGTTCACCAAGAGCCTGTTCATCGAGCTCACCGACGAAGAGCGGGCCAACCTCTCGACCACCCAGGGCGTGATCTTCCACGCGCCGAGCTTCAAGGCGAATCCCGAGGTCCACAAGACCCGTGCCGAGAACTTCGTGGTCATGAACCTCTCCAAGGGCGAGATCCTGATCGGCGGCACCCAATACGCCGGTGAGATCAAGAAGTCCGGGTTCACCCTGATGAACGACCGTCTGCCGCTGGACGGTGTGCTGCCGATGCACTGCTCGGCCAACGTCGGCGCCGACGGCGACGTCGCCGTCTTTTTCGGTCTGTCGGGCACCGGCAAGACCACGCTGTCGACCGACTCCACCCGTCCGCTAATCGGCGACGATGAGCACGGCTGGTCGGACAAGGGCGTCTTCAACTTCGAGGGCGGCTGCTACGCCAAGGTGATCGGCCTCTCCGCCGAGGCGGAACCGGAGATCTACGCGACGACACAGATGTTCGGGACCGTCCTCGAGAACGTGGTCCTGGATGAGCAGACCCGCATCATCGACCTCGACGACGACTCTCTGACCGAAAATACCCGCGGCGCCTACCCGCTCTCTTCGATTCCGAATGCGGTTCCGGAGAAGCGTGCCGGCCAGCCGACCAACATCGTGATGCTGACCTGTGACGCGTTCGGCGTACTCGCACCGATCGCCAAGCTCTCTCCCGAACAGGCCATGCAGATGTTCCTGGCGGGTTACACGGCCAAGGTTGCCGGCACCGAGGTCGGGGTCACCGAGCCGCAGGCCACCTTCAGCTCGTGCTTCGGCGCACCGTTCCTGCCGCAGCCGCCGAAGGTCTACGGCGAACTGCTCAAGGACCGGATCGAGCGCTACGGCGTCAACGTCTGGCTGATCAACACCGGCTGGACCGGTGGCGGTGCGGGCGTCGGCAAGCGTATGCCGATTGCCGCGACCCGCACGATCGTGCGCGCGGCGCTGTCCGGCGAGCTCGCGGGCGCAACGACGCGCACCGACCCGATCTTCGGCTTCGAAGTTCCGGTCGCGATCGCTGGCGTCGAACCGGCGCTGCTCGACCCCAAGAGCACCTGGCCAGACGCGGCCGCGTACGACGAGACGGCCAAGAACCTGGCCACCGACATCGTCGCGCACGCCACCAAAGCCGGTCAGTAACACACACGTCGATCAACCGAGTGCGCGGCTCGCGCACTCGGTTGATCACGAATTCATCCCGGCACCTCGGTCGATGAACCCTCGCCGGACGGGCTCGCCGGCGGCGCCCAACTCGCCGCGCGGCGCTCGCGAAACGCGGCGAGTCCTTCGGTGAATTCCGGTGACCCGTACGCCGCCGCACGGATGCCCTCGATGGCGCGCGCGACCTCGTCCGAGGGCCCACCCTCCAGCATCGCGATAGCCGCCCGGGTGCCCGCTGCGGCGCCTGGCGCCGCACGCGTGATGTCGGCAAGTGTCTCGGCGATGGCGGTACCAAGATCCGCCGCCGGGACGACCTGATCGACCAAGCCGATCTCCATCGCGCGCTGCGCGGTCACCGGGCGTCCGGTCAAAAACAGCTGGCGCGCCCGGGCGGGGCCCAGCACCGCGAGAAACTGTGCCAGCCCCTCCGGTGCGTACACGACACCCAGACGCGCGGCGGGCATCCCCATGTGTGCGCCGTCACTGGCGATGCGCCAATCACAAGCCACCGCCAATTCCAAGCCACCTCCGAAGGCCGCGCCGTTGACCGCGGCGACCACTGGACATGGGCACGCCGCGATGGCGGCGGTCGCCTCACGCAGCAGCTGCTCTCCGCGGCGCAGGCGATCAGCGAGCGCCGCGCCCTCGACACCACCAAGATCGAGCCCGGCACAGAAGTGCCGGTCACCCGAACCGGTCAGCACGATGGCCCGCACCTCGGGGCGGGGACGCTTGAGATTGCGCACAATGGCGGCGAGCATGTCGTCGTCGAGGGCGTTGGCGCGCTCGGGGTTGTGGATCCGCAACACGATCGAGCGCGCATCCTCGTCAACGAGCAACCTCGGCGGGGAAGGGACCTGCTGTGGCATCAGCCCTCGCGGTGGGCGCGGGCGCCGCTGTGCCGTACTCCGACGCGCTCTGGACGGGTGATGGCCGTCGTCAGGTCACACTGGTGACCCGCGGGGTCACCTGCAGGCGCTCCCGCGGCGCCGTGACCGTTCGTGAGGCCGCCGCATCCGCATGGACCGCACGGCCGACCGCGGTCGACGCGCCACCGGGACCCGCACCGGACCTGATCATCGTCACCACCGAATCGCATCACACCTGACATACGACCGAACCGCTCCAACCGTTGATGGCGCCGCAGATCGTCGTGACTTCCCGGTAAAACGGCGTCGAGAACGTGGCGTATCTTTGGTCGGTGCTTTCCCGCGCGACGGTCCTGTTTATCGCCCTCCAGAGCCGCGCGCCTGGAGTCGTCGAGCAGTACCACGAAGGCCGCGTGAGGCTCGGTGATCCGAACGGTGCCGCAGTCGATGTGTGCGCTCGCGCGGCCGAGCTCGGCGCACGGCTCCCTCAACCGCCCAGCGCGGCTTCACCGAGCACGCGCTCGACGACCTCGTCGAATGACAGACCGGCGGCCTGGGCGGCCTTCGGGAGCAGGCTCGTGTCGGTCATCCCGGGAATCGGGTTGATCTCGAGGACCCAAATCCGGTCGTTGGCATCGATGATCATATCGACGCGGCCAAACCCCCTGCAGCCGACCGCCTCGTAACAGGCGAGCGCCGTGCGCGCGACCTCGTCGGCGAGCTCCAGACCGAGATGCGCCGGCGCGATCAACTCGGTCGCACCCGGCGTATAGCGGGCCTCGAAATCATAAAAGTCGCCGCTGAACACGGCTTCAACCGCGGGCAATACCTCCGGATGCTCGGTACCGAGGATCGACACGGCGATCTCACGGCCGACGACAAACCGCTCCAGCAGCACGTGGTCATCAAAGCTCAACGCCGTCATCAGGGCGCGGGGAACGTCGCTCGGTTCGCGGGCCACCGTAATGCCCAGCGCCGAGCCCTGCTTGGCCGGCTTGACGACAAGCGGCAGGCCCAGGCGCTCCTCGATCTCCGAGAGCGCATCCGCGGCCCCGAGTTCACGGAACGCGTCCTCGCCGAACGCAAACGCGGGCGGGGTCGGAACCCCGACGTTGGTGAAGATCGCCTTGGCGATCACCTTGTCCATCGAGCGCGCGCAGGCGTACACCCCCGACCCGGTATACGGGATGTCGAGGATCTCGAGCAGCTCCTGGACGGTCCCGTCCTCGCCGCCCTTGCCGTGCATCGCGACAAATACGACATCGGGACGCACGCTGCGCAGGGTGCGCACCAGCTTGGGATCGGCGTCCACCGGAATGACCTCATGGCCGAGCCGGCGCAGTGCGGCCTCGACATTCGCCCCGGACCGCATGCTGACCTCGCGCTCGAGCGAGCGGCCGCCCTTGAGAACCGCGACGCGCAGCGCAACAGTCACCGGCCACCCCCGAGTGCCCGCTGAAGGTCGATCATCTGGTCGATCGCCGCGCCGATACGGCCCACCCCCTCGGTGATGACCTCCTCGCGCGCTCCGGAGTAGTTCAGTCGCATGCTGTTCTGTCCCTGACCATCAAGAAATGCTGCCTCTCCGGGCACGAATGCCACCTGATGCCGTTCAATCGCTCTGGCGAGCAGCTCGCCGGTGTGGATGTAATCGGGCAGCGTCGCCCACACGAACAAGCCCCCGTCGGGCCGCGTCCAGGTCGCCTCGCGCGGAAAATATTCCTCCAGCGCCGCCAGCATCGCATCACGTCGGCGGCGATAGATCGTGTTGAGCCGGGCCACGTGCTCGCGCCAGTCGCAGCGATTCAGGTACTCGATGATGAAGCGCTGGCTCATGGTCGAGCTGCACAGGTCGATCGCCTGCTTGCCAAGGTTCATCTTGCGCAGAATCGGCGCGGGCGCGGCAACCCAGCCGATCCGCATCCCTGGAGCCAGGATCTTGGAGAAGGTCGACAGATAGATGACGCCGCCGGCGCCGCCGTCGAGCTCCCAGAGGGTCGGCAGCGGCTCGCCCTCAAAACGCACCGGACCGTATGGATTGTCCTCGACGATCAGGATGTCCCGCTCGGCCGCGAGCGCCACCAACCGCTCGCGCCGCATCCGCGACATCGTCACGCCGCCGGGGTTGTGGAAATTGGGGATTGTGTAGATAAGTTTCGGGCGCTGCCCCTGCGCGGCCAGACGATCCAGCTGCTCTTCGAGCAGATCGATCGACATCCCGTGAGGATCCAGGGGGATGTGGAGAACCCGGGCCTGATAGGTCGTGAGCGTCGGGACCGCGCCGGGGTAGGTCGGGCCCTCGGCGATCACGATGTCGCCAGGATCGATGAAGGTGCGAATTGCCAGGGCGATCGCCTGCTGTCCGCCGGCGGTGACGAGCACCCCGTCCGGCTGCGCCTGGGCGCCATCCTCGGCCATCATCCGGCAGATCGCCTCACGCAGCTCCAGCAGGCCCTCGGTTGGGCCGTACTGCAGCGAGGACGCCTTGTGGTGATCGGCGACCGCGCGCCAGACCTCGTCAAAGACCTCTTGGGGGAAGGAATCGGTGTCCGGGAACCCGCCGGCCAGTGAGATGATCTCGGGGCGCTCTGACAGCGACATCAGGTCACGCATCGCCGACGACTTGATGCCGGTCGCACGCGCGGCAAATCGGTCCTCGAAGCGCGAAGGATCCCGCGGGACGGTGCGGTCGGCCGTAGATACTCCCTTTGCGTCGTTCACAAAGACCCCATTACTGCATGGAACCGTACGTGGTCCGCGCAGGTGTGCACAGGCCACGCACTGAACTGCCTGCTCGTCGTCCCTGATAACTTTGCACGATCATGGTCAGCGGCCAAGCCCCGGAGACTCTGGCGGAACCGACGAGCCCGCGCCCGGTCGCGCCGATCTTCACCCGTATACGCAACGCAGATCGCTCCGCGTGGATGCAACTTGTCAAGTTCTGCATCGTGGGCGCCTCGGGATACGTGGTGAACCTGGTCGCGTACTTCGTGATCATGCACTGGCTCGGCGCCAGCTACATCGTCGCCGCGGTCGGCGCATTCTTTGTCGCGTGGTTGAATAATTTCGTCCTCAACCGTCAATGGACCTTCCCCCAGCATGGAAAGTCCATGGTGGTCCCGGCGATCAAGTATTTCATCGTCAGCCTGATCGGCCTCGCCGTTAACCTGGTGATCCTGTGGGGAATCGTGCGCCTGGGCGGTAACTCGCTGGCGGCTCAGGCGATCGCGATCGTCATGGTGACGCCGATCACGTTTGTCCTGACCCGGAGTTGGGCGTTCCGCTAGCCATACCGGCGCGCATCTGGGCAGCGGCGATCGCCGTGCTGCTGCTGGTTGGGATGACCCTGGGGGACGCGACCGCCGTTGGCGCCATCCGCGCGAGCCAGTCGCCCTCGACAAGCTCGACACCGAGCACTGCGACCCTGCTGCCGGGGATCTCCCATGCACCCTTGGCCTCGCACGCGAGCGACCTGCCGACGCTCTCGACCCGCACGGTGCTCGAACTCGCCAACCATTCGTCGGCCGTCCGCAGCTGGATCCATGACCATCGGGTCACGCGGATCACGCCGCAATACGACCCCACCACCCACCAGTGGACGGTCTGGTACATCTCGACCAACGCCAAGGGTGTGCAAACGACTCAGGCGCAGGTGTTTATCGACGACAACACCGCCGAGGTCCAGGAAACGCGCACCGGGCCGCAGGTCGCCTGGATGATGGCCCGCGGCTACTGGGGAGCGTTCGGACGCCACATCAACGACCGGTGGATCTGGTCGGGGCTCTGTGCGCTGTTTCTGATCGCGATGGTCGATATCCGGCGGCTGATCCGCTGGCGGACCCTCGACCTGCTGGTTCTGCTGAGCTTCTCTATCTCGTTGATCTGGTTCAACGACGGCCAGATCTTCACGTCGGTACCGCTGACATATCCGCCGTTGATCTACCTCGCCGCACGAATGGTGGCCATCGGCACCCGGCGTACGCGTACCCTGCACGCCAAGCGCGCGGATCCGGCGCCAGCCGAGCCCGAGACCCCGCATCGGGCCGTGTTTGGCGGGTCCGCGCCCACGTGGCTCCTGATTGCCATCCTGCTGCTCTCATTGGGCCTGCGCTACGGGCTCAACGCCGTTGATTCCAACGTCATCGACGTCGGGTACGCGGGCGTCATCGGCGCACACCAGATCGTTGCCGGCATCACGCCCTATGGCACGTTTCCGGCCAGTTGCGGCCACTGCGACACCTATGGGCCGCTGACCTACATCGCGGTCGTCCCGTTCGAGATCGCGGCGCCCTGGCACGGAACCTGGGACTCCCTGCCGGCCGCACACGCCGCGGCCTCGGCATTCGACGTGCTCTGCGTCGTCGGGCTGCTGGTGCTCGGATGGCGCCTCGGGGGGACGCGCCTCGGCATCGCGCTGGCGACGGCGTGGGCCGCGTTCCCGTTCACGGCCTACGCGCTCGAGAGCAACACCAACGACGCGCTCGTCGCGGCGATGCTGATCTGGGGATTGGTCTTCGCTGCGCGACCGCTCGGGCGCGGGCTGATGCTCGGACTGGCGATCGCCGCCAAGTTCTCACCAGCGGTCTTGGTGCTGCTCTGGTGGCGCCATCCGTTTCCCCGAGGACAGCGGCGCAACGGCGGCTTGTGGTTCGGGGCCGGCCTGGTGCTAGCGGTGCTCCTGACCGGGTGGGTCATCCTGCTCGGCGGCCTTCACGGGATCCACACCTTCTGGACGCGCACAATCGGCTATCAACTGGGTCGCCAGACACCGTTTTCGATCTGGGGCCAGCATCCCGGGCTCCGGCCGATCCAACTGGCGCTGATGGCGGTCGTCGCGATCGCGGCGGTCGTCGTCGTACGCTGGCCGCGGGAACGCGATCTGCTGAGCGTCGCGGCGCTCTCCGGCGCGCTGGTCATTGGGCTCCAGCTGACGCTGACCTACTGGTTCTACCTGTATATCCCGTGGTTTTTGCCCTTCGTACTGGTCGCGACGATCCCCGACTGGCCGCGTGTGCGCACGGCGCGCCCTGCCGAGCCCTTGGAGCCTCCGGACCCCGGCGACACCCAGCGTCCGTACGCCGCATCTCCATAGCGCGCCAGGGACCGTTGCGCGCTCCGGTGAGACCGGCACGTGGGGTCCGGCGGGCGCGAACGCAGGACCCGTCCAACTGGACGTGGCGCATCAGGTTGGGCAGAGTCCGCCACGAGGGACGCCCCGCCGGGGCGATCGCCGTGCCGGCACGCTGTTTACGATGCCGAGATGCGCGGTCGCAAAAACGGTGAACGCATCGCAGAATATGACCCCTCACTGGTGGTGATGCCGCTGTCTGCCGACTGCTCCACGCGCACGACAATTGCGACCTGGTCTTGGCGGTCGCGGTGATCCGGGCATGCGTTTGCTCGCCCCTCGAGACGCCGGCACCGCCCGACCCGTCCGCCTCGGCCTGCCGACTGCCGTCGTGACGACCAACCGTTACGTCCTGCCTGTCGGCGTCGTCCTCATGGCGATCCTCGTCTGGACCGTGCCGCTCCAGCATGTCGGCATCTGGACGGATCATCAGATCAATTCCGACGTCTTCCGCTATCTGGACTACGCACGCATGATGGTGCACGGCGCGATTCCGTACCGCGACGTCCACATCGAATACCCCCCGGGGGCGACCTTCATCTTCTGGCTGACATGGTGGATTCCCGGCAATTACGTCAATGCGTTCTCCGCCCTGATGCTGGTGTGCTCGTGCGTCTGCATTCTGGGAGTCATCGCGACCGCGCGGGCGCTTGGGCTGTCACCGCTTCGCCAAGCCATCGCCGGCGGGGTCATTGCATTCGCACCGCTTCTGTTGGGCAGCCTGATCTCGAACCGTTTTGATATGGCGGTCGCGGCCATCATCGCGTGGATGCTCTATGCCGCGGTCACCGAGCGCTGGAAGACGATGTGGGTCCTGCTGGCCGTGGGAATCCTGATCAAGCTCATCCCCGTGGCCCTTCTGCCGCTCTTGGTGGTCTGGCAGGCCCACCGGGTCAACTGGCGCGCGGCCCTGCGTGGCGCGGTGGCATCGCTGGTGATCGTCGCCGCGGGGATCTTGCCGTTCGCCGTCATCTCGCCGTCGGGGACCTGGTACTTCATCGCCTACAACCTGCGGCGACCGCCACAAATCGAATCGATGGCGTCGAGCGTCTTCCTCGCGCTCCATGTACTGGTCAACACCCCGGTCCATGACCTCGAGACCTACGGGAGCATCAACCTGATGGGTGCGAGGCCGGCCGAATTGTCGATGCTCGTGAGCGGCGTCCTCGTGATTCTCGTGCTGGGGTGTGCGGCGTGGAGTGCGCGCCTGCTGGCTCGCGCGCACCCGAGCCGCGACGCCCAGATCCTGATGGCGGGCGCGGCCGCCACGATCGTCGCGCTCACCGTGACGGGCAAGGTGCTCTCACCGCAGTACATGATCTGGCTCTTACCGGTCACGGTGCTCGTCGAGGGGCGCGCCGGGCGCGCGGCCACCGCGACGGTCGTCGTCGCGATGCTGCTCACACAGGCCTTCTTCCCGCTGAACTACCTGGAGCTGATCACGTTCCACAGCAGCGAGATCGCATTGCTGGTCGCCCGAAACCTCACCCTGATCGGATTGCTGGTGCTGTGTTGGCCGCGCGCATCGCTGGGCACCCTGCCGATCGCCGGACGGGTCCTTGGGCGAAATCCCAACGCCGCAACGGTCAATGGCCCTCCAACCGCGGTTTCCGCACGCCACCTCGTGGATTAATTCCCACACTTCGGGTCGTGCCGTGCCAGATCCACCCGCCCCCTGGGCTAATGTTTCAGGGGAAGATCGCCAATCGCACGACTCTGGAGGCACGTGGATGGGGACACAGGACGCCGCAGGAATCGACGCAATCGTCGAGGTGCTGGGTGCTGACGCGCCGCGACTGCTCGATCATCGCTGTACGACGATTCCGGCCGACCGCCTGACGCCCCCGGGCCCTGACTTCGTCGAGCGTGTCCTGATCGATTCCGATCGTCCCACCCCGGTGCTCCGATCCGTCCAGACGTTGTTCGGCACCGGGCGCCTGGCCAACACGGGCTACGTCTCGATTCTCCCCGTCGACCAGGGCATTGAGCATTCCGCCGGAGCATCGTTCGCGAAGAACCCCGAGTACTTCGACCCGCTCAACATCATCGAGCTGGCGATTGAAGGCGGCTGCAACGCCGTTGCGACCACGCTCGGCGCTCTCGGGCTCGGCGCCCGCAAATACGCCCACCGCATCCCCTTCGTGCTCAAGTTCAACCACAACGAGTTCTTGTCGTACCCCAATAGCTATGACCAGATCATTTTCGCCTCGGTCAAGCAGGCCCGCGAGATGGGCTGCGTCGCCATCGGCGCGACGATCTACTTCGGATCTCCCGAGAGCAAGCGCCAGATCCAGGAGGTCGCGACGACCTTCGCCGCCGCTCACGAACATGGCCTGGCGACGGTGTTGTGGTGCTACCTGCGCAACCCCGCCTTCAACACCACCAAGTCCGGGGGTCCCGACTATCACGTCGCGACCGACCTGACCGGTCAGGCGAACCACATCGGCGTGACCCTCGAGGCGGACATCATCAAGCAGAAGCTGCCGGAAACGGCAGCCCCGGGCTTTGTGGACCTCAACTTCGGCAAGTCGGACCCGCGCATGTACAGCGAGCTGATGAGCGACCACCCGATCGACATGACGCGCTACCAAATCGCCAACTGTTACATGGGCCGCATCCCGCTGATCAACTCGGGCGGGGCCTCAGGGGACCACGACCTCCATGACGCGGTCGCGACCGCGGTCATTAATAAGCGCGCAGGTGGCACGGGTCTGATCTCCGGCCGCAAGGCCTTCCAGAAGCCCATGAACGAAGGCGTCGCCCTGCTCAACGCGATCCAAGACGTCTACCTGTGCCCGGAGATCGGCCTGGCATAGGCGCCGCCAACGCTGGCAGATCAGAACGCGAAACTTTGCACGTCACGACCCGACCTGCTGAGATCACCCCAGCGCCGACATTGTTCGCGGGAACACCCGCAGAATCGAATACGCTCCGCGTGCGCCGATGCTGCGGGTGATGCACCGGATGTCGGACCCGCGGCGCACACGCATCTCCCCTCAATCGCCCCTTTGCCCCGGAAACCGTATGCCGCCTACGTCCATGCGTTGCATCACCACCCGATGCGTTCGGCTGCGTGCGACAGAACCACAGGGACGACGCAGGCTGCGCTACCTCGCGCTCCCGATGGGCGTCATCGGCTCGCTCGCCATCGCTGCTGCGGCAACGAGTCTCGCCACTGCTTCCCCGGCTTCCGTCACGATCACGTCCCAGGGCAGCATTGCCCGACGCGGTGCGTTGGTACCCGTTACGGCGACCGATCCGGCGGGGTGGTTCTGCCAGCTGGACGCCACGGGCGGTGGGCGCACGACGCGGATCTCACGGGTCGTCGCGACACCTGCCGGGACGTTCAGATCGAGCTGGCTGGCTCCGAGGACGACGACCATTCGGACGTGGACCCTCACGGTGGTCTGCGGACCCACCGCCACGGATGTGCGACTCGGACACAGCGACCTCACCGCCCATCAGGTGCGCGAAGTGCTGCCGCCGGTCCGGGCGTTCACGGTCACGCCGGACCTCGTCGATGTGAATTCGAACATCGGGTACCAGTCGGGCAGCATCGCCGCGGGCACCGGAGTGGTCTTCGGAGCGTCGGGTCTGGTGATCACCAACAATCATGTCATCGACGGCGGGACGTCGATCAGCGCATTTGACCTCGGCAACGGGCACACGTACCGCGTTAAGGTGCTCGGCGTCGACGTCTCGCACGATCTCGCCGTGCTGCAACTCGTTGGTGCACACGGCCTTCGGCGCGCGCCCTTCGGAAATCCCTCGTTGATCGTGCGCGGGTCCGTCGTGAGCACGGTCGGAAACGTCGGAGGCGTGGGCGGCACGCCGACCATCACCTCGGGCATCATCACGGCGCTCGATCAGAGCATCGTCGCCTATGACAGCGTGGCGGGCGTCGACGAGCACCTCTCGGGGCTCTTTGAGACCAACGCGCTCCTGCAGCCCGGGGATTCGGGCGGCCCGCTGGTCGACGCCGGCGGTGGTGTGATCGGCATCGATACCGCGGCGGTCGTCGACGCGGATCCGTCCGCGACCACCAATGAAGGCTTTGCGATCCCGATCAACCAGGTGCTGGCGACGGCCCACGCGATCCTTGCCCACCAGGTCTCCAAGCAACTCTCCATCGGCGCCGCCGCGTACACGCCGTACCTGGGCGTCCAGGTCATCCAGGCGACCTCCGGCAAGACCGACATCGGGGTTCAGGTCGCTCAGGTCGAGGCAGGCTCCCCTGCACAAAAAGCGGGTCTGAAACCCAACGACATCATCACGGCGCTCAATCCGCACCCCACTGCCAAGCCGCCGGGCGCCGCGCGGAAGATCACCACGACCGCACAGCTGCGCAGCATGGTGGCCGACCTCCAGCCGGGTGCGGCGATCGCGCTCACCTGGAGATTGGGCAAGTCCGGCCCGGTGAGGACCAGGTCGCTCACGCTGGCCAAGGGCGCCGCCCGCTAGCGAACACCCTCCGGGCCGCCGAGTCCCGGAAGACGTCAACCCGTGGCCGGCGCATTACGCAGCAGCCGCACGCGATCGCTGCGGTGCATCTCGCACCGACACCACGACTCGCGGCCGGGTCCGGTTACCGGACCCGGCCCGGCGCCTCACACTCGCGCGGTATCACGCTGATAGACGCGTGTGCTCACCCACACAAGGACCGCGGTCCAGACAATCATCACGATCCACGCTTTGAGCGGCCATCCGCCGCCGCCGAGTGCCGTGGCGCCCGCCTGAACGAGCCAGTACGACGGCAGCAGCTGGACAAACGTGTGGAGGGCCCCACTCGTCGCGAACGGACCCCAGGCACCCCCGAAGAGTGCCAACAGGGCCGTAATACCGCCCATCGCGGGACCCATGGAATCGACCGTCAGCACATGACCGAGCAAGATGCCGAGCACCGCAAACGGGATCAGGCCGATCAGGATCAGCGCGGTCATCGTCAACCACTCCTCGCCGGACAACCGCACGCCGAGCGAGATGCCCGCAATGTAGAGGCACGCAATGCTCAGAAGGGCCAAGAGATACCCGCAGAGCACCTTGGTCGCGAAGTAAACGCCCGATGACAGCGGCGTCGTGCGCATCTGTCGCGTCCACCCGACCGAGCGCTCCGCCCCGATACGCGAACCCCCTGCGATCACGGCCGACATCGTGCCCCACGCCGCCATGCCGGTCATGTAATAGAGCGGAAGGCTGATTCCCCCCAGCTGCGCGTTCCGGTTGGACGCCGCAACCGTGATGAACAGGACCAGCGGGAACGCGAGCGAGAAGATCATGAACCGCCAGTTGCGGAGGGTCCGCAGGATCTCGAACCGGATGTAGGTGGGGCGTCGGATCACGTCACCCTCCCGTCGGCGTCGCGGTCATCGCCATCGTCGGCGGTCAGCTCCAGGAAGGCCTCATCAAGACCGGCAGCGCGCACCTCGATGTCGTGCGCAGCGGGATAGCGCCCAAGCAGCGCGCGCAATGCCGTGTCGGAGTCGAGGCACGAGAGCACGACCGCGTCTCCGCGTCGATCGGCGGCCGTGACACCCGGGACCTCGGAGAGTTCTCCCGGATCAACGCCCGGGAGCGTGGCACGGATCGTTCGGCCACCGACCTTCGCCTTGATCTGCGTCCCGGAGCCGTCGGCGACGACCCGGCCCCGGGCCATCAAGATGATCCGGTCGGCGTAGACGTCGGCCTCCTCGAGGTAGTGCGTCGCAAAGAGGATCGTCTTGCCCTGGGCCGCAACGGCCCGCATAACCGTCCAGAACTCGTGGCGCCCCTCCACGTCCAGCGCGACGGTCGGCTCGTCGAGCACGAGCAGGTCGGGATTGGCGACGAGCGCAATCGCAAACCGCACGCGCTGGGTCTGGCCCCCGGACAATTTGGTCGTACGGCGCTCGGCAAACTCGGCGGTGCCCGTCGTCCGCAGCACGTCATCCACCTCGAGTGGCGTCGGATATAGGGAGGCAACCATTGCCACGAGCTCTCGGACACTGAGATACCCGATCAGCGAACCGGTCTGGAGCATCGCGCCCACCGCGCCGGCGTTCACCGCGTCGCGCGGGGCCCGCCCGAACACCGAGATCGTCCCGGAATCCGGTCGGGTCAGGCCCAGCAGCATGTCGATCGTCGTCGTCTTGCCGGCGCCGTTCGGACCGAGCAGGGCGACCGTCTGGCCCGCCGGGATCGCGATATCGATCCCGCGTACCGCCCGAACGCCGCCAAACGACTTGGTCACGCCGGAGAGTGCGATCTCGCGGTGGTCTCCGCGTTCGGTCACGGCAGCTCAGACCGCGCCAGCGCCAACGTCGCCGAGCTTGCGCGAACGCCCACCAGTCACCTCGTGTCGGGTCTCAGCATCGTTCACACGACCGGGGTCGCCGCATCTGACACGCCGCGTATCGCCCGACGCACGAACCTATCGTCGCACGGAGCGCCCCGAAGGCTCAGAGGGCGTCGCCCGTGAGCCGCAACAGACAACGGCGTCCGCCGCAACGCACGCACACGAGACCCGTATCGGCGAACGCGGCCACCACGTGATCGTGCGGCCGCCGCCCTAGGAGCTGGGATTACCGTAGTCCGGGATCTCCAGCGTGACGCTCGTGGTCTTCCCCGTCGGGCTGGTGTACGTGGCCGTCGCGGGAATCAGGGGTATCACGGTCGGGCTGGTGTTCTCCGGCATCACGGTCTGCACGTCCTGGCAGATAGGGTTAACGTTGGAGGTGCTCTCCTCGACCCAATTGGCGGTGCACACCAGTTTTTTATTGAAGTACAGCGAGACATGCGAGCCCGGCGGGATGTCCAAGATGTCGGCGTACACGCTGGTGGGCTCCGAGCCGAGTGATTGCTGTCCGTCCCCGTTGGCGCAGACCGTTCCCGAAGCCGTGTTCTTCCCGGGGCAGTAGAGGGCACCGGTCTTGATCGTCACGGTCGCTTGGTCACCGTCGTCGGTCACGGTTATCCCCGTCGGAGGCGCAATCCAGAACACGGCCACGGCGCCCGATTTCGCAAGCGTCGCTCCGTGCGCGGAGACCACCACGAGTCGATAGGTCACCGTACTCGCGGTCGCCGCGGTCACGTCCACGACCGCGTGCCCGTTGTGGAACGTGATCGCACCCTTGGCGAGCCGGTAGGGGGCCAAGCTGTAGGCGCGCGTGCTCAGCCGCACCTTTGCGCCGGCGGGCAGCTTGCCCTTCAACGTCGCGTCGATGGCGACCTTCGTGTGCGTCTCGGCGGCGTGGGGCCGCAAATTCCGCGCGAGCACCAGCACCGGTGCGCGGACGGACGTAATCGACACTCTCGGTGCGCTCGCCAAGGCGATGGACGCCACGACGACGCCGACGGTGGCGATGGCACCGATCGCGGCAGATGCGGAACGCAGTTTCATGGGCGCTAACCTACCCGCCGCAGCCGAATCGCGCAACATTATGCGACTCGGAGTGTGAGAAACTACCTGCAAAAATGCGGTTTCTCGCAATCGGCGCGCCCCGGCCGGGCTATGCTTTTTTTTCATATTCGCAACAATGCGCGGCCCCGACCCGGCCGTGCATCCCACGCAGGCGGGCCGGCGCGGTCCTGCTAGCCTCGGATACGGAGGCATGTGACCCGGCAGCGCTTCAGCGCGACGCCGACCCCGATCACGGAGCGACGATGCAGGCAGTGCGTTTCAACAACTACGGCGACATCGACGTCCTCGAGGTGATCGACGTCCCCCGCCCAGTGCCCGGACCGGGTCAGGTGCTGGTGCGCGTGCGCGCGGCGGGGATCAACCCCGGCGAAGGCAAGATCCGCGAGGGCGCCATGCACGAGCGATTTCCGGCCACCTTCCCGTCAGGGGAGGGCACCGACCTCGCCGGGGTTGTCGAGGAGACGGGCGACGGGGTGCACGAGTTCTCGGTGGGCGACGAGGTCGTCGGCTTCACCAACAGCCGGGCCAGCCATGCCGAGTCCGTCCTCGTCGAAGCGTCCGACCTCGTGCCAAAACCGGCAGGGGTTCCATGGGAGGTCGCGGGCTCGCTGTTCGTCGTGGGCACGACAGCCGTCGCGGCCGTCCGCACCGTGGGCGCGGGACCCGGGGATGTTGTGGCGGTCGCCGGTGCCGGAGGTGGCGTCGGATCTCTGGCTGCGCAACTGGCGCACCTCAAGGGCGCCCGCGTGCTCGGCATCGCCGGGGCCGCCGACGGTCCGTGGCTGGTCGCGCACGGCGTCGAACCCGTGAACTACGCGGGGGACGTCTCCGCCGCAATTCGTGCGACGACCGACCGGGTGGATGCGTTCATCGATGCCGCAGGTCACGGCAACGTCGCCCTGGCACTGGATCTCGGCGTTGCACCCGAACGGATCAACACAATTATCGACTTCGCTGCCGCCGCCCAGTTCGGCGTCAACGCCGAGGGCTCAAGCGCCGCCGCGAACCGGGATGTGCTTGCCGAACTTCTGGCGCTGCTCGCCGACGGGCGGCTTGAGTTGCCCATCGGCCGAACCTTCCCGCTCTCGCAAGTACGCGAGGCGTACCGCCATCTGGACGCCAAGCACGGCCACGGGAAGATCGTGCTGATCCCCTAATCTTCCTCCAACCGGGCCGGCCAGCATGTGCTGGGACTGCCGAGCGCAGCCTGTCTCGGCCCCCTTCGAGGGTTGCGAGATGGGCGCTGCCAGGAGTGATTTCGGATCTCCGGACCTGCGCCCCTGAGAGCGCAACCCGTCGGACGCGCATCGCCACCGAGCTGGCCCCGAGCGGCAACGTCGGGGTCCGCGAGTGTGCCGCGGCTCGTCGGTGTCGCATATCGGGAATCAGCGCGTTCGCAGCGTCTGCGCAGTTGCCGCAGTCCAGCGCACCGCCACGACCCCTTCTTGCGGGCGCACAAGAGCGTCTCTGAACGTCAAAGCGCGCGCAACCGCGCGGTGTCCGCAGTACGTTCAGGACGTGCCTCGAAACCCGGGCCGCCGACGGTGTCGGGATCGCACCGGCAACCCGGGGACGGGGAGTCGCACCCGCCCATGCGAGCTCGTCGCGCCTCTGCACCCTCCCCCTCGGAGAAAAGGGTGCTCGCCCCGAGCCGGGTCTGCGCACTGTCCGGGCCGGAATGTTCCCACCCACGTGGTTTGACGTTCGGCAATGGCTCATCTATCGTTAATTGGCGATGAACGATGACCGACCCTGCTCTCTGGAACCCACCGTGCCGGATGTGCCCGTGGATTTGATCAGCGCCGCCGACGAGGTGGCGCGGGTCGCAAAGGCGCTCGCCCATCCGATCCGGGTACGGATCGTGCAATTGCTTTTGGCGCGCGAGACCTGCTTGTGCGGTCAGATCGTTGATGAGTTGCCGATATCTCAGGCAACCGTCTCACAGCACCTCAAGGTACTCAAAGACGCGGGGCTGGTTCGCGGAGAGATCGATGGCCCGAGGGTGTGCTACTGCGCAGATCGCGCGGCGCTGGGCCGGCACGCGCAGTTATTGGGGGCGCTCGTAGGCGCCCGCCCGAACCAAAAGCTGGAGGTAGTGCGGTGACGAGTATGAAGGTATTCGATCCGGCGATGTGCTGTTCGACCGGCGCGTGCGGGCCAAGCGTCGACCCGGGTCTGGCCCGTTTCGCTGCAGACCTGCACTGGCTCGCGGGCGAGGGCGTTGCGGTTGAGCGCTTCAACCTCGCCCAGCAGCCCGACGCCTTCATCGCCCATGCAGTGGTCACCAAATCGCTTCAGGAACGCGGCGAGGCGGCGCTGCCGCTGATTCTCGTCGGTGAGCGCAAGGTGAGTGAGGGCGCCTATCCGAGCCGCGAGGAGCTCGCCCACTGGGTGGGTGTGGGCCTGAGCGCAGGTGCTCAGAACACACAGACCGGCGACGCGGTCGATGCGCTGGCAGGTGCGGACAGCTGCGAGTGCGGCGAGGGCGGCTGCTGCTGATGGGGAACCGTGCGCTGCTTGACCCCGCAACCCGGATCATGTTCTTCACGGGCAAGGGCGGCATGGGCAAGACCACCCTCGCCTGCGCGACGGCCGTCGGCCTGGCGACGCGCGGGCGGCGCGTGCTGTTGGTCTCGACAGACCCGGCCTCCAACCTCGACGAGGTCCTCGAGACCCCCTTGGGGGAGGAACCCCGGCCGGTCTCGGGCGTCGCGGGCCTCGACGCGGCCAATGTCGATCCGGAGGAGGCCGCCCGTAGCTACCGGGAGCGGCTCGTGGGGCCCTATCGTGGCGTGCTGCCGGACGCAGCCGTTCGCAGCATGGACGAGAGCCTGTCCGGTGCCTGCACCGTGGAGATCGCCGCCTTCGATGCGTTTGCACGCCTACTGGCGGATGCCGAGGCGACCGCTGCCTATGACCATGTGATCTTCGACACCGCACCCACCGGGCACACGCTGCGGCTGCTATCGCTGCCGGCGGCCTGGACCGATTTCATCGATCAGAACACCACCGGTACGTCGTGCCTCGGTCCACTCGCCGGCCTCGAGCGCCAGCGGGCCATGTACGCCGCAAGCGTCGCGATGCTCACCGACCCGGACCGCACGAGCCTCATCCTGGTTGCGCGCCCAGAGCCGAGCGCCCTCACGGAGGCGGCCCGGACCGCCACCGAACTTGCAGGCGCGGGCATGCGCCGTCAGGTGCTGGTGCTCAACGGAGTCTTCACGCCGGCAGATAGCGGCGACCCAACTGCGGGTGCACTCGCGCGCCAGCAGGCCGATGCCTTGGCGGGACTGCCCGAGCCGCTTGCCGTGCTGGAGCGGGTCGACGTGCCACTGGTCGGATTCGCACCACTCGGGGTGGCCGCACTCGCCGCGCTGCTCGACCCCGAGCGCGCACCGGCTGATGCCTATCAGGATGGAGCGTCGACCGTAGCCGAGGCCCCGCTTGCTGACCTCATTGATGAGCTGGAGGCTGGCGGCCCGGGAATGATCATGACGATGGGCAAGGGCGGGGTCGGCAAGACGACAATCGCTGCCGCGATCGCCGTTGAGCTGGCGCGTCGGGGCCACCCGGTCCATCTGTCGACCACCGATCCTGCTGCCCACATCGAGGCCACCGTCGCCGAGAGCCTGGATGGCTTAAGTATCTCGCGCATCGATCCTGAGGCCGAGACCCGTGCCTACACCGCACAGGTACTCCGGGAGACGGGCGAGGGCCTGGACGCCGCGGGCCGCGCACTGCTGGAGGAGGACCTGCGTTCCCCATGCACGGAGGAGATCGCGGTGTTTCGTGCGTTTGCCCGCACCGTTGCCCGCGGGAATGATGGTTTCGTTGTCCTGGACACCGCCCCGACCGGCCACACTCTGCTGCTGCTCGACGCCGCGCAGGCGTACCACCGCGAGGTGGGGCGCTCGCATGCCGAGATCCCGCGCGATGTCTCCGAGCTCCTGCCGCGGCTGCGTGACCCCGGGTACACGCGCGTCCTCATCGTGACCTTGCCCGAGTCGACCCCCGTCCACGAAGCCGAACGCCTTACCCGTGATCTCAAACGCGCAGCGATCATCCCCTTCGCGTGGGTCGTCAACCAGAGCCTCGCGCTCGCTGGTGTGACGGACCCAACACTGCGCTCGCGTGCAGGGCGCGAACAGGGGCTCATCGACGAAGTCCGGACTCGGGCTGAGCGGATCGCGATCGTGCCGTGGCACGCGGGGAACCTGGCCGGCGCCCGCGCCCTGCACGTTCTGACCGCGGTCTGACACGGGACGGGGGCCAGACCAGGCACCGTAGAGCGCGTGGTGCGTCGGTCGCGCCCACCACCTGGGCGATATGGCCTGAGATCGTGCCATTTTCGACGCGCTCAGTGCTTGGCGAGCAGCGTCGGGAAGTCGGACCTCCGCGAGGCGATCTGCCCTGCGTCGGGTCCGCGATTCGGACTCGGGTTGACCCTGATGAGGCTCACGCGGCTGCATGGGATCATCTGTGTCTGACCAGCTGATCCGGAGGGCCAGCATGTCCGAACCGCACACCGAGGATTCTCGTTCCGCACGCCTGCGCGAGCTCGCGCGTCTGGAGACATCGCTTGAGCAGGTGCGGCGAGTGGCCGAGCACGCGTCCACACTCACCGCGTCTCAGCTCGAGGCTGAACTCCGTGAGGCAACCGCTGTGATCCGGGACGGATTCGTGCCGCGGGAGGGCGTCGAAGAGCGCCTTGCCAGCGCCATCGGCGGTCCGCGACTCGCCGAACTGGCCGGCGTTGGCCATGGCGAACTCGATCGTCGCCTGACCGCGCTCGACGGTGCGGTCAGAAGGCTTCACTCGGCTCCCGATGTCGAGGATCCAGCGGACGGGCGACGTCTCGCCGCCGACTTGAGCGCCCTCGAGGCACTTGCCACGAACCAGCTCGCGACCGAGCGCTGGCTCCTGGCCAACCGCCCGGGGAGCGGAACTCGGGCCGGTTTTCGTCCCGCTGCGAGCGAGTCTGGGACCCATTGCGAGTGGTGCGGAGCGGAGTACCCCGAACCGGAACCTCGGCAACAGGAGGACTGACACGTCCGTGCGGGCGGCTCCGAGCGGCTGGTACCGCACGGCCGTCACGTCACGGTAGGGCGACCCGGGACGGTTCGGGGGCACGGAGGGCCAGCCAGCTGCGAGGCCCCAGTTGGGCGCATCGCGGGGGGGCGCCTGTTGACGCGAAACGGCCCAGCACCTGTTACCGCACGATGGCCTGGACGTCGAGCTCCGTCATCAGAGTGCGCACTCGCCGCGCGATCTCGTCCCGAATCGGCCGGATGTGCTCAATATCCTTTCCGGCAGGGTCATCGAGCTCCCAGTCGACATATCGCTTGCCGGGGAACAGGGGACATGCGTCGCCGCAGCCCATCGTCACCACAACGTCGGCGGCGCGAACAATCTCGTCCGCCCAGGGCTGCGGCAGCTCGAAGGCGATGTCGATGCCGACCTCCGCCATTGCCGCCACGGCACCTTGATTGAGAGCCTCGGCGGGCTCCGAGCCCCCCGAGAACACATCGACCTGCTGGCCAGCCAGGTGCCTCAGCCAGCCCGCCGCCATCTGGGAGCGCCCAGCGTTGTGCACGCACAGAAACAGTACTGCCGGGGTGGTCACGGAGGCGCCAGCCTCGAGCCGCACGAGCGCCCGGAGGCGCTCCTTGGCAAACCGCTCGGCAAGGAGCGGAAGCCAATTCGGCAACCGCGCCGTTTGAGCGAGCTGATCAAGCGAATCGGTCATGCAGCGCTCAATGGTTTCGGCGTTCAGTACGCCGGCAAAGTACTGCGTGAGGCGCTCCGCCCCTTGGCGAATCTGCAGCCGTTGCTCGATGGTGAGGCTGGTTGCCGGCCTCTCGGCGTCGGACATCGGTTCCTCCTTGGGGCAGCTCAGACAACGGGAAGCGCTGCGGCGAGCCGGTCCACTCGCTGCGAGAGGTCGGTGAGGGTCTCGATAAAGGCGCCGAGCCGCCCGTCGGTGACCGGATCAGGGAGCGACCAGTGCAGCGTTGGAGCGTCGAAGGGAATCCCGGCTTCCCGCGCGCGATCGCACACGGAGACGATGAGGGCTGGTTGCTCGGCGACCGCCGCATAACCCTTGGGCACCTCGTCCAAGAGCGTCATGCCCATGCGGCGCGCGGCGTTCGCCGCGGCCGGATGGACCCGCGGCGCAGGATCTACCCCTGCGCTATCAGCCACACGCCCCGGAAGGCGCCGCCAGAGTGCCGCGGCGAGCTGTGAACGCGCGGAGTTGCGGGTACACACAAACAGCACACATCCCGCAGGAACGGTGAGGTTCGGGACGATCGGCGAAAGCCGCTGCTGCTGCAGGACGACATACCGGCGCCGTCTGTCGCCGCTTGAGGCACGTCGGTGGACGAGGCCCGCCTGCTCGAGGACCTGAAGGTGATGCGCAAGCAGGTTGGTCGGGATCTCGGCCAGCTCGCACAGTTCCTGCGGGCTGCGATCTCCGAGCATCAGCGCGTCGACAATCACAAGCCGATGGCGGTCGGCGAGTGCGTGATGCACGCGAGCACGCGAGTCCAAGTCCATGCATCCAGTAGACACCTCAAGATGTATTGAGTCAATATCAGTTGATGTAACACAGATGGCCGGGCCCGCCAGCGAGATGCGCGGTGCCGATTGCCCTCCGCCACGAGGCGGACGTCGACCAGAGGGTGTCGGGGGACTGTTCCACGACCGGGAGCCGCACGGATCGCGGCAGCCCCCGGTCAAGAGCAGCAGCGAAGGGTCTCACAGACCTGCTGACCGATCCGTACCGCCGACCTGTCGACCCAGCGAATCCGGCGTCGGCCGCGCGCGGCCGCTCGCCACGGCACTCCGGCCATGCCGTGAGCAGCCGGCATGTGGTCCCACGTCGTTTGTGTGGGGAGCATGTCCGGCTGCCGGGGGGCGCGCGGCGGGGCGTTCGGTTGGCCTGCGGATCAAGGATGCATTCAGCCGCACGAATCCGGGACGCTCCGGGCACGTCGCACGCGATCGGGGCGTCGATCAGCAGGCTCATCGCGTTGTACATCGCCAGCGACCAGCACGTCTCCTGATCGACGTGCGAGCGGCCGATCCTGGTGTCACGCCGACGATCTACACTCGACGGGGTGACAAGCATCTCCGCGAGTGGGCTCATTGCACTGCTGACGTCGGCGCTCGAACGCGCTGAAGCCGACAGACACGTCGATCTGGCGGAGACCGACGCGCTCCTTGAGGAGCTCCGGACATACTTCCGAACGTGCACACCGGAGATGCGCACCGCGCTTGCCGTCCAAGCGAAGCCCCTCAGGACCCGACGCGACGTGCTGGCCGAGCACTGGGGACCGAGGATCGGCAATCCACCTGCCGCGCATGAGCGTCAGTCGGGGTTGCATGCGTCTCCCGCGCGCCCCATCGGCGAGGTGTTGGCCCAGCTCGGTATCGCCGACTTGCGGCTCGGCCAACGTGAAGCGATCCACGCCGTCATGAGTGGGCGCGACGCCATGGTGGTAATGGCGACCGGGTCGGGGAAATCCCTGTGCTATCAGGTGCCAGCGCTGGCGCTCGGTGGCCTCACGGTCGTGGTAAGCCCGCTCATCGCGCTGATCCGCGATCAGTACGAGCGAATGATGGCTGCCGGTACACCCGTGTGCATGCTCAGCTCCAACCAGACGGCCGAGGCATCCGGGCGAGCCCTCGCAGCGGTCGCCCGTGGAGACATGCGTGTTGTGTTCTGCGCTCCCGAGCGGTTCATGCAGCGCTCTTTCTTGCAGGCAATGGCCGGTAACCGCATCGACCTGTTCGTCGTGGATGAGGCGCACTGCCTCGTTGAATGGGGTGACAACTTCCGACCCGAATATGCACGCCTAGCCGAGTGGCGCGACGCGCTCGGTGCACGTACAACGCTGGCACTCACGGCGACAGCGACCCCGAAGGTCGGCGCCGAGATCGTTCGTAGATTGCGCCTTCGCGATCCCGTCATGCTCAGCACGGGCTTCGATCGCCCCAACATCAGTTTCGACGTGATTGCGCTCGGCGGCCGTGGTGCCGTCGCCAGAAAGTGGGACCAGCTGATGCAGGTTCTGCGCGGCGCCGACGCCGTGCCCGCGATCATCTATTGCGGCACACGCAAGGAAACGCGGGAGCTCGCGGATGGTCTTCTCACACGCGGTCTGCGTGCCGCGCCCTACCACGCCAAGCTCACTCCCGACGAGCGCACCGCAACTCAGGACGCGTTCATGACCGGCGCGCTCGATGTCATCTGCGCGACCAACGCATTTGGCATGGGCGTCGACAAAGCGGATGTGCGAACGGTCGTGCATTGGTCGCTACCACGCTCGCTCGAGGGGTATTACCAAGAAGCTGGCCGGGCAGGCCGTGATGGGAAGCCCGCGCGGGCGGTGCTCTTGGCGATGAACGCCGACCGGGGGCGGCTCATCTACTTCAACAAACAGAGTCTCGACGTTGCCGAGGTTGATCACCTCGTGCGGCGACTCCGGTCGCAGGCGGATGCACAGGGCCACTTGGAGATTAGCCTGGACGATCTCGGCAGCTCCGACACCAGCCGTCTGGCACTCGCGGCCGCACAACGCGTCGGGGCAATAGAGCTTCCGCCATGGGTCGGCGGGGTCAGCGAGATCACGATACGTGCATCGCACTTGTCACCCAGCCAGCGCGATGAGGTCATGATGATTCTTCGGACCTCCCGCGATCGCAACTGGGACCAATACCGGGATATCGTCGGATTCATCGATGAGACCGGCTGCCGGCGAGCGGCAATCATGCGCCACTTTGGGGACCACGGGGAGCTCCATGATCCGCTGGGGCGCTGTTGCGACCGGTGTGACCCACTGCCGGAACCCGCGACGAGCACCACCGCGCCGGCCCACACCTCAGCCCGAACGACGATCACCTCGCCCCCCGCGACAGCGCCCGACGAGCTCGATGCGGCCCAGTCACGGATTTTCGCGGCACTGCGCGACTGGCGTCGAGGACGTTCCGGCGAAAAGCCGGCCTACACCATTTGCCGCGATGCCAGCCTCATCGAAATTGTGCGGCACAGGCCGCGCGAGCGTGCCGAGCTACTGGCGATACCGGGTATTGGCCAGGGATTCGTGACCAATCACGCCGATGATCTGTTCCAGACCCTGGCTTCCCTCGACACCGGATCGTCGACCTCACAGGCAGACTAGGTGTGAATTCTTCGAGCGTTCGTCATGCGAGGCTCCCCGGGTCCTCGAGCAGCGCGATGACGCGATCCAGGAAGGCGGCGGCGGGATCGCCGTCGATCACCCGGTGGTCGATCGTGAGGCTGAGCACCATGAGGGTGCGCGGGACGACCTGGCCGTCGATGACCGCGGGGCGGGGGCGGGCTCGGCCCACCCCGAGGATCGCGGCCTGGGGGAGGTCGAGCAGGGGCGTGAACGCATCGATGCGATGGGCACCCAGGCTGGTGACGCTGAATATCGCCCCCCGGGTCTCGGGCGTGGTGATCTGCCCGGACCGGGCCCGCTCCGCCAACCCGGCGACCTCGCGGCCAAGGTCCTCGAGGCCCTTGGTGTCGGCGTTCCGGATCACCGGCACGATGAGGCCGCCCTCCACCGCCACCGCCACCCCGATGTCGATCGACTCGGGCGGCACGAGCCCCTCCTCGCTCCACCGGCTTCCTACCCCGGGATGGTCGCCAAGCGCGAGCGCGCACGCGCGGACGATCGTCTCGATGTAGGCGACCCGGCGGCCCCACCGCTCGCTGAGCCGGGTCATCTCGGCCGCGAGGGCCGTCGCGTCGACCTCTGCGGTCAGCGTGAGCTGAGCGGCCTCACGTAGGGCCACGGTGAGTCGGGTCGCAACCGTGCGGCGCATCGGCGAGAGCGGCTCGACTTTGGCGGCGGGGCCGGGGACCCGCGCCCCCGGTGCGCTTGGCTCCGCCGCGGCTCGCACATCCGCCTCCACGATGCGGCCGCCGGGGCCGCTACCGACCATCTGCGACAGGTCGACCTCGAGCTCCCGGGCGAGCCGGCGCGCAGACGGGGAGACCGGCGAAGGGGAGGTGCGGGGCGGGGCGCTCGCGTCCGACGCCGGAACGCCAACGGCGGCTCCGACCTCTAAAACGGCGATCGGCGCCCCCTGGCGCACGACTTCGCCGGGCTGGATGAGGATCTCCACCAGGCGACCGTCCGCCGGCGCGTGCACCTCGGCGCTGACCTTCTCCACCTGGACCTCGGCGATCAGCTGGTCGGCCCGCACCGGGGCGCCCGGGACGACGAACCAGGTGACCAGAACTCCTTCCTCGGCCTCGTCCGAGAGTGTTGGCATCAGGACTTCCTGGCGCATCGTCCCCTCCTGTCGTGATTAGCTTTTGATCAGGGTCCGCGCTGCGGCCGCGATCGTATCCGCGTTCGGCAGGCAGAACTGCTCGAGCGGTCGGCTGTAGGGGATCGGCACGTCGGGATATGCGAGTCGGGCGGGGGGAGCGTCGAGGTAGTCGAAGGCCTCCTCGATCGCCGTCGTGATGACCTCGCCGCTCATGCCGAAGCTCCTGTAGTCCTCGTCCACGACGAGCAGGCGCCGGGTCTTGCGCACCGACTCGGCGATCGCCTCACGGTCGAGGGGTACGAGGCTGCGAAGGTCGAGCACCTCTGCCTCGATTCCCTCGGCCGCCAACACCTCGGCCGCGTCGAGCGCCCGGTGGACCATGAGCGACACCGTCACGATCGTGAGGTCCCGACCTGCGCGCTTCACGTCGGCCTTGCCGATCGGCACCGTGTACGGCTCTTCGGGCACGGGCCCCGTGGCGCGCGGGTTCGGCGTCATCCAGCCGAGACCCATCACGCCCTTGTGGAAGAAATAGAGGACGGGGTTGTCGTCGCGGATCGCGGCGATCATGAGCCCCTTGGCATCGTACGGCGTCGAGGGGATCACGATCTTCATGCCGGGCAGGTGGGCAAACGTCCCGTAGAGCGTCTGCGAGTGCTGCGCACCGTCGGAGTAGCCACCGCCCATCGCGGTCGTGATCACCATCGGAACGGACACGTTGCCGCCCGACTCGTAATGGATCTTTGCCATGTGGTTGTAGATCTGGTCCATACAGACCCCGAAGAAGTCCACGAACATGAGCTCCGCGATTGGGCGCATGCCCGAGATGGCGGCGCCCACCGCGGCGCCGATGAAACCGGTCTCGGAGATCGGTGTGTCCATGATTTTCTCGGGGCCGTACTTGGCCAGGAGGCCTTCGGTGGCTCCGAAGATTCCGCCGTAGACGCCGATGTCCTCACCCATCACGAAGACGCGCTCGTCGCGCTCGATCTCCTGGGCGATCGCCTCGGAGATGGCCTTCGAGGTCGTCAGCAGGCGGCTGGTCGTCTCTGTCGTCATTTTCTTCAGTCCTTTCGTGTCAGGCGAAGACGCCGTCGAGGGCCGACGCTGGGGCAGGGGTTGGCGAGCTGCGTGCGAACGCGATCGCCTCGGCCACTTCTGTCCGGCAGGCGTCCCAGACCTCGGCGGCCTGCTGCTCGCTCAGCACCCCGGACGTGGCGAGTTGGCCCTCGAAGCGGACGAGCGCATCGCGCTCCTTGAGAGCGTCGATCTGCTCCTTGGTGCGGTACAGCTGCGCGTCACCCTCGAAGTGGCCCAGCAGGCGGTCGGTCTTGATCTCGATCAGCGACGGTCCCGCGCCGCGCCGCGCCCGCGCGACGGCCTCGCCGGCGGCCTCGTAGATCGCGACAGGGTCGTTGTCGGGGATGAGCACCCCCGGGATCCCGTACGCGGCGGCGCGGTCGCTGTTGTTGGCGATCGCGGTCGACAGCTCCTTGGGCACGCTGATTGCCCACTCGTTGTCCTCGCACACGAACACAACGCCCAGGTCCCAGAGCGCCGCGAGGTTCAGCGACTCGTGGAATGCACCCGCGTTCGCGGCGCCCTCCCCGAAGAACGACACCGCGATGTCATCGCGCCCCATCTTCTTGAATGCCAGCGCGTGGCCGACCGCGGTCGGGATTCCCTCGGCGACAATGCCGCTGCAGCCGAACGCCGGCTCCTTCGAGAACAAGTGCATGTGGCCGCCCTTGCCGTGGCCGAGCCCGGTCTCCTTGCCGAAGATCTCCGCAGCCATCATCTTCATGTCGACCCCGTGGGCCAGCGCCTCGTGGTGTGGCCGGTGGGTCGCGGTGATCGCGTCGGTGGGTCTCAGGTGGGCGCACACCCCGGCCGCGACGGGCTCCTGTCCGGCGCACAAGTGCATCTCGCCGGGGACCGGTCCCATGGCGATGTCGAAGGCGGGCGTCTTGCCCTCCATGTAGACCTGAACGAGGGTCTCCTCGAAGATGCGGATCCGGACCATCTGGCGGTGCATCTCGCGCAGGGTGTCGTTGTCGGGCATTACGGACCTCCTTGGGTCGTTTGATGGCTTCCGATGGCCAGGGTCGCCTCGCGGCCGGCGTGTGCGCGCAGGAGCCCCACGACGTCGAGCACGCGCGCGCCGCGCGCGAGGCGGATACGTGCGGCCTGCCTGTCGCGCAGGACGACCTCGCGTTCACCGTCGAAGGCGAGCGTGCCCGGGCCGCGCATTTCGATCATCTCGTCGGGCCCGAGCAGGCGACAGTCGCGGATGCACATCGGCACGAGCTGACCCGGGCCGAGGGGTGCGAGGATTTCATGCCCCGGGCTCCCGAAGCGCAGGTGGACCGCGGTGGGGTGGTCCCTGTCGCCTGGCGCAAGCATCCCCGCGACTCCGGCGAGGCCGGGAACCGACGGGTCGCCATTGACGACGACGGCCTCGACGAGATGAGACGGGTCCCAGATCGCGCGCGCCCCGAGCCACTGGTCGGACACGAGCGCGACGTCGATCATCGCGGTCTCGACCGCATCCGGCCCGATGGCGATCGACAAGCCCGTTGTCGGTCGGACATGTGCAGCGAACCGGTCCGGCGCAGTTGCATACAAGCCGGCGGCGATCCCGGCCGCCGTCGGGTCGACGCAGCGGGAAAACGCGTTGTTCGTCCCACCGGGCAGCGCAACGATCACGGCGTCGGGCCATCCATAGGCCACCGCGCGGTTCGTTCCGTCACCTCCGTGCGTGACCACGCACGCGGCACCGACGTCGGCGAGGGCGGCCGAGGCCGCTCGTGTATCGGCGGCATGGCGGGCGCCGCGAGGCCCGACCGGCCGGGCCTCGAGCGAACTGCCCTGAGCCTGGCCCGCGAGCATCGCAAGCGCCCGCTCGACGATGCGGGTCGGCTCGTCGAGGTAACAGACAGACACGTCTGGCGTCGCGGCCAGGCCGGCGAGGATCCGGGCCGCGACATTCACGCGTTCGTGGACGTCGATCTTTCGGGCGAGTGAGGTCAGCCGGCGCACGTCCTGCGCAGCGCCCGAGTGCGAGATCAGCCCGACGATCGCCATCAGGCCTCAGCCGCTACGCGTGCAGTGCGGGCATCCGGCGTGCTCGCAGCGTCCGCGTTCGCCTGCCGTCCGGACCGGAGTCGATTGCGGGCGGAGACCGCACGACAACTCACCGAACCTCCAGGGTCGCGACGCGCTCGACGTCCGAGTCCCCGGCACCGGCGCGTGACGAGGGCCCTCTCATCTACAGCCCGTTCTCTGATCGCCAGCATAGGCGGCGCGCGCCGCCTATGCAATCAGTGATCTCACCCAGCGAGCCTCGGTGATCGGCGCGGGCGTGCCGAGATCAGCCGGCGGGGTCACGGTCTCAATCCGCGGGGAGCGGCGGGGTCTCGTGCCCGGCCAGACCGCACTAAGCCCCACAGGCGACCCCGGACGGACCCGTGGGAGTCGCAACCCACCGCTGCCCGGCGAGGGCCACCGGAAGCACGCAATCCCATTGATCGAGCGGGGTCCGGGCCCAAACCCGCCCCCGCTCTTCCGGGTTGCGCAGACGGGACTTGAACGCGCTTGCACCGTGCTATAGTAACTTCTGATTCGTAAGTCACAAGGGAGTTGAAAGTCATGAGCTCGCTGCGTCTGATCCCACTCGATGACGCCGTCGTCTTCCCAGGCATGAACATCACGCTCACCGCTACGGTGGGCGATGACGAGCGCGTCGTGCTCGTTCCGCGCCACGACGGCGAGTTCGCCGATGTCGGCGTAATCGCGTCGGTTTCCGAGCGCGTGCGCCTTCCGGGAGGCGGCCACGCCGTGGCCGTCGCGGCCGAGCACCGCGCGCTGATCGGTGCAGCGCACACCGGAGCTGACAGAGACTTGTTCGTCATGGTCGACGAGCGCCCCGACGAGGTGCCCGTCGACGCCCGCACGCGGGCGCTTACGCGCGAGTACCGGGCGGTGGTCGAGGAGATCCTCGAGCTGCGCGGCGCTGACGCGCGTACTGCCGGGTGGCTGCGCGCGATCAGCGAGCCGGGCATGCTTGCCGACTCGGCCGGCTACAGCCCCGACCTCACCTACGAGCAGCGCCTGGAGTTGCTGCGTACGACCGACGTCACCGACCGCCTCGAGTTGGCGCTCAAGCTCCAGCGCGAGCGCTTCGCGGAGCTACAGATCCGCAAGCGGATCCGTGACGACGTGCAGCAGGGTGCCGACAAACAGCAGCGCGACTACTTCCTGCGCAAGCAGATGGACTCGATCCGCAAGGAACTGGGCGAGGACGACGCGTCCGTCCTTGACGAGTACCGCACCAAGATCGAGGCCGCGGAGATGCCCGAGAAGGCGCACGAGCAGGCCGTCAAGGAGCTCGGGCGGCTCGAGCAGATGGGCGAGCAGTCGGGCGAGGCGAGCATGATCCGCACCTACCTGGACTGGCTGATCGCGATTCCGTGGAACAAGCGCTCCGAGGAGCGTCTTGACCCGGTCGGCGCGCGCGAGGTGCTTGACGCCGACCATGCCGGCCTCGAGGACGTCAAGGACCGCATCACCGAGTATCTGGCCGTGCGCAAGCTGCGCCAGGACCGTGGCATCGAAGCCGACCCGCGCTCGGGCGCGATCCTCACGCTGATCGGCCCGCCCGGAACCGGTAAGACCTCGATCGGCGAATCGATCGCCCGCGCGACCGGGCGCGAGTTCGTGCGCATGTCGCTTGGCGGCGTGCGCGACGAGGCCGAGATCCGCGGCCACCGGCGCACCTACATCGGTGCACTGCCCGGTCGCCTCGTGCGCGCCCTGCGCGACGCCGGCACGATCAATCCGGTGATTCTCCTCGACGAGGTCGACAAGATCGGCGCGGACTGGCGCGGCGACCCCAGCTCGGCACTGCTCGAGGTCCTGGACCCCGCGCAGAATCACAGCTTCCGCGACCACTACCTCGACGTCGAGCTCGACCTCAGCCAGGTGCTGTTCATCGCGACCGCCAACCAGGCCGACACGATTCCCGGCCCCCTGCTCGACCGCATGGAGGTGATCTCATTCGACGGCTACACCAGCGAGGAGAAGCTCGCCATCGCCAAGGGCTACCTGTGGCCCCGCCAGCGGGACCGCAACGGCCTGCGTGAGAGCGAGGTCAGTATCTCCGACGAGTTGCTGCGCACGGTGATCGCCGAGTACACCCGCGAGGCGGGTGTACGCAGCCTGGAGCGCGAGCTGGGCAAGCTCCTGCGCAAGACCGCGACACTGATCGTGTCCGGCAAGGCCACGGCGCCGTTCACCCTCGACATCGATGCTCTGCGCGACGCGCTTGGACGCCAGCGGTTCTTCCAGGAGTCCGCGGCGCGGACTGCGGTGCCCGGCGTGGCGACGGGCCTCGCGGTCACGGGAGCCGGTGGCGACGTCCTGTTCGTCGAGGCCACGACAATGAAGTCGCACGGCTCCTCGGCTGGGCTGGTCCTGACCGGTCAGTTGGGCGACGTGATGAAGGAGTCGGCGCGGATCGCGCTCTCATATGTCCGCGGCCACGCCCACGAGCTGGGAATTCCCGATGACGCCTTCGAGGAGCACGAGTTCCACATCCACGTGCCGGCCGGCGCGATCCCCAAGGACGGCCCGAGCGCCGGCATCACGATGGTCACCGCGCTCGCCTCGCTGCTCACCCGCCGCGCGGTCAAACACACCGTCGGAATGACCGGTGAGGTCACCCTGCAGGGCCGTGTGCTGCCGATCGGCGGGCTCAAGCAGAAGGCACTGGCGGCCCATGCCGCGGGACTGACGGACGTGGTGATCCCGGAGCGCAACCGGGGCGATTTGGATGAGATTCCCATCGAGGTGCGCGACGCCGTGCGCTTCCATCCGGTGATGACCGTGCAGGAGGCCCTTGATCTCGCGCTCGAGCCGGTGGCCCGTGATGTCGCGCTGTCGTAGCTGCGAGCCCATCGCTCGGGAGGTCCGCCTGGCGGCGGACCTGCTCGAGCGACGCTGGCTGCTCCAGATGGTCGTCGCCGCGCACTCCGGTGCGGTGCGGTTCAACGAATTCGGGTCCTCGGTCGTCGGGATCTCTCCACGGATGCTCTCCTGTCGGCTGCGCGACCTCGAGGGAGCAGGCATCGTTCGGCGCACCGTGATCCCTGGCAGTCCGCCCGGCGTCGAATACCGTCTGACCGAGCGTGGGCAAGCACTCGGTCCGCTGGTGGACGCCCTGCGCCGCTACGCGGCGACATAGGGGCACCCGCGGCGCAACACCCGTGTCCGTCGACCCCTGTTGAGACCGTCGGGCGAGGCCCCTGGTCAGCCCCCAGCAGGCCCCCAACTCGACGCCGCATGAGCTGGTACGAGCCGGGAGTAGCCGGTCCCAAGCGAGGCGAACCGGAAGCACGCAATCCCAGTGTTCAAGCGGGGTCCGGGCCTCAACCCGGCCCCATTGTGGAGGGAGCGCCTATGGGATTCGGAGACCGTTGCACATCGCTGGGTTTCACCCGCCGAGTGGGCGCGGTTCGTGCGCGTCCGGTCACGTCCGGTCCGTTTTATGGCCTACTCGCCGACCGGCGTGGCGGTCGCTCAGGGTATGTGGACGTCGTGGTGTGCCGCGGCAATGTGTCGGTCCTCGTCGGTCAGTTCCGAGTCCCTCGCGCGGGTGACGCGGGTCCAGCGTTCGCACACCGGGCAGCGCTGCACTCGGGCGTTGCCGAGGCGGATTGCCGTGAACGAGACAAGGGCGATCCAAGTTGTCGTGAAGAGGTGCCCGTTGCTGCAGCGCACGACAACGTCGCGCCCAGTCTTGCCGCCACGCCGTGCAGCGAGGGCGTTGAGCACCAAGATGGGCACGAAGATAGCGAGGATGACGATGAGCCACGACACGTTGACGGCGTACGCCCGTCACGGAGTTCGGAGCACTCGGCGTGCCCGGGCGGTCACGTTCGGTCGAGAAGCGCCCGGTAATTCAGTTCCGTTTCGTCGGCCATGACGTGCGAATAGCTGCGTGCCGCAGTGACGAGATCGTGGCCGACAGCCTCGCGGATCCGCGCCCATGGCACCCCGCTCAGGTGCAAGAGCGACACCCGGCGGTGCGGGAGGTCGTGCGGGCCGAAGACCGGGATGATGGACAGGTGCTCGACTTCGACCAGGAATATGGCAAGGCTGCAGTTGCGACACGATTTCTGCATTCACACTGCAACCGGTCACGAGGAGCGGGTAGACCATGAGCGAATCTGAGTCGTTCTATTCTCCAACGTCAGACATGTTCGGCAACGAGGACGCGCGGCAGATGTTCACCAACTATGCGGCCGCGCTTGTCGACGCCGGGCTCGAGCGATCCTTCCCCTCCGATGCCGTTGTGCGGAACATCGCGATCGAACTGCTCGCGGAGCGGTACGCCGTCAGCGAGGTGGCCGACGATCCGCGACGGATCGCGGACTCCATCGTCGAGGCGGTGGAGATCCGCCACGCGCGGCGCTTGTCGTGAGTCCCGCCGAGTGAGCCCGGCTTGGGTCACGTGCGCGAAGGGCCGCCGAATCCTCGAACGCGGGGCGGTGTGTCCGACGTGCGATCCGACGCGGGCTCAGGCGCCGGGTGCCTTCAGCTCACAGCACAGGCGGGCCCGGGCGGCGCTGCTGGCCGATCTGGCGGCGAATCCGGGTCAGTTGTGCGGGTACGGCTCGCAACCGATGTACCCGCATCAGGATCTCGACGCGGACCACGGGCGCGGGCACCTGGTCCATGTCTCGCGGCTTCTCCACGCCCGCTGCAATCGGCAACGAGGGGCGGGCTGAGCGCAGCGGTCGCCCGATCCCGTGGGGGCACCGGATGAGCACGCCTCGCGCATTCCTGGCACGTCTGGCACGTCCGACATGCCCGCGAGCAGGGGAATCGCATAGCCATGCGGATGTGAATGGGCCGTGTAGGGATCGAACCTACGACCTTGGGATTAAGAGGTCTGCGCGCCGAGTGCCGCTGAGTACATCCCTATCCGCGAACCCCTGCAATAGACGGGGTTCCGCGACGGGACGCCACGCTTGGATTACCGCCGAGTACCGTCGCGGTCTGTTGACCTTTTGTTTGGCCCTTTGGCGACAAGTCGGCAAGCAGGACGCCCAGTCGCGTCAACACCTCGTCCGCGAGAAACACCAATACCGGTGCAGGGCTAGTCGACGAGCGAACCACGCGACTGCCCGAGAAACCCGTGCCCGGATCCTCAGGCGCGAAGGGCGCGAGGTCGTAGCGGCGTTCCGCGCGTTTGCGGCCACGGCACGGGAACCACCGGAGGGGCGTTGGCCTGAGCCGCTGCCGCGCTGATGCCGGGCCGGCTTGTCAAGAATGACTGTCGGACCCTAATGCGCAGCTTTCTCAGCCTGCTCCCCTTTGGGCGAGCAAACAGACCCCCTGGCCGGAGCGAAGACGTATCGCCTGACCAGTGGCGGCGACAGCGGCCGCTGGCCAGGCGATTGGCTCGACGCGCCCAGCGCCGCTCCGTCTAGGGGACGAGAATGCCTCGACCTTGCAGTCGGCCAGCCTCGAGGTCGTCCATGGCCTCGTTGACCGCGTCGAGCGGGTAGGTGCGCGTGCGCAGCGCGACGCGGTCGGTCTGGGCAAGCACCATCAGCTCGGCGAGATCGTTATAACTGCCGACAAGGTTGCCCACGATATTGCGCTCGGTGGAGATCACGTCGATGGCTGAAACTTGCAGGGTGCCGCCGTAGCCGATGATGAAGTGGCTGCCGGCTCGTCTCGTCAGCTGCCAGCTGTCGCGTTCGGCCCCGTTCTCGGCCACGAAGTCGAGCACCACCTCGGCGCCGAGCCCGTGGGTGAGGTCAAGGACCCGCTGAACGTGGCCCCCATCGGCGAGTACGACCTCGTCGGCGCCCCAGTCCGTCGCCAGCTGTAGCGCGGCCGGATTGGCGTCAATCGTAATGATCCGCGTGGCGGACAGGGTGCGAAGGCACTGGATGCCGATGTGGCCCAGCCCACCGGCGCCGACCACCACGCAGGTGGTGCCCGGGTGCAGTAGCGGCAGTGCCTTCTTCACGGCGTGGTAGGCGGTGAGCCCGGCATCGGCGAGCGCCGCCACATCGCCCGGCTGCGTACCCGGGTTCAGCTTGACGACTGACCGAGCCGTGGTGCGCACCATCTCGGCCATGCCGCCATCAGCATCAATGCCGGGGAACCTGCTGGCCTCACAATGCACGTCGTTGCCCGCTCGGCAGTAGCGGCAGAAGCCGCAGGTCATGAGCGGGTGCAGGATCACCGCGTCCCCATGTTGCAGGTGCTCCACCCCGGAGCCGACCTCCCGGACCCAGCCGGCGGTCTCGTGCCCGAGCGTGTAGGGCAGGCTCACACGGGAGATGTCCGCCCACTTACCCTCGACGATGTGCAGGTCAGTTCGGCACAGCCCTGCTCCGCCGACTTCAACCAGCACATCAAGCGGGCCACGCAGGACCGGCTCGGGCACCTCCTCGACCACCGGCCGCTCTCCGTAACGGTGTAGCCGGACTGCTCTCATCGCGCACCTCCAAGGGACGTGGGTGCCGGAGCGAGGCTCGCCCGTGCGAGGCCGCCCGACACAGACATTGGACCGACAGGCTCACGCCCGCTGGACCGGGTCAGCCCGGCTGCACTGTGTAGCTGACGGTTTGCACCCGGATTTGGCCAGCACTGAACACAAACGTGTCGACGCCGTCGTCGACGTGTCCGCCCTTTCCCTGCGCTTTCCAGTCCAGGTAGAGGATGTCCTCTGCAAACGCCGTGTCCAGGTCCCATTGGGCCTGCGGCACTTCGGACAGCAGCTGAGTAAAGACCTGTCGGGCGCCGTCGCGGCCGCGGTAGACCTTGCCCTGCACGATCAGGATCGCGTCGTCGCTGTAGTCGGAGATGATTTCCTCGAGGTCCTCAGCGCCCAAGGACTGGCCGTGGTGCGCGAACACCTCTTGCGGGCTACGACTGGCTGTCGTCATCGTCTCGCCTCATGGTCGGCAGGGTGTCGGAGCGCGCTCTCGCCGGGTTTCACAGGTCGCTCCGAGCGGACATGAAACCCTGCGTCGAATATAAGGCCTGAACTGCACCGTGGCTAGTGCCGAATGTCTCAAAGCTAGTGCCGAACTTCTCCCAAGGACCCGGCCCCGGACAGCCGGTGCCAGTGGCCGCTCGCAGGTCGAGGCCGATCACGCCGTCTCCCCCTTCATTCCTAATCCATAGGGGTGGGCGATGAGCGCCTCGCCGATCAACATCGACGGACAGGCGTTCATCGCAATGTTGGCCCGGACTTTCCGGCGGCGAACTAGAACCGCTGACAAGTCGCCTTGCGCGCCTGATAGAGCGGTGCGCGGACCCCCGTGGAGCGGTTTGTAACGGTCGCGGAGGCCGCGGCGCTGATCCGCGCCCCAGAGCATCCTTCATCTACAACTGCCGCTCAGACAGACGGTTGACCCCCACAAGCGTGCGCGTCGCGCCCTTGTCGATCGGGCCGAGTTGGAGGGTCTAATCCGCTCATGGCAGGACAGCATAAGTGACACTGTGAGTGACACCCTGCCCCGGAGGGGTGTAATGGACGCTCCTATGGGCCGGGCAATAACTGCTGATAAGCAGGTACTTCACTTCATGGGCGGTGTAGGGCTCGAACCTGCGGCGTTGGGATTAAGAGTCGCAGTGGGATGCCCTCGGCGGTGCGCGCATTCGCTCCAGATCGCCAATTTTGCGGGTTGTCTGTCTGGGCGGTCCCCACGGTGGACGGCAGGCGATCCGACGGGCCGGTTCCCACTTTGTTCCCACCCTGAGCCCGCGCCGAAGCATTGCCCGCACGTTGGAGGTCGCCGAGGATTCGCCTTCTGGCCCATCTCAAAGGCTCTGCGACCGAACAACCATTAGCCGAAGTGATGTGGCCCAACGGCAACGCCTAGGCGCGTGTCGATGCGCCATCCTCCCGGCCCAGGTGGGCCGCATCGGTTACGCCTCGGGGATATCTCGAGCGAAGGCCTCCTGGGTGACGGATTCCGGCTCGGGTCCGCCGCGCACTCCCGTGTCCAGTCGATCGATCACGGTCAACTGCTCCGCAGTGAGTTCGAAACAGAACACGTCGAAGTTCGCGGCGATGCGTGTCGGGTTCACAGACTTCGGGATCGCCGAACGTCCTTCTTGGAGGTGCCAGCGCAGCATGACCTGTGCCGGCGTCTTGCCATACTCGGCGGCGATCTGGGCGATGACCGGGTCGTCGAAGGTGCTGGGCCCGCTCCCCATATAGCTCGTGATACCGCCCATCGGCGACCACGCCTGAGTCAAGATGCCGTGCTCGGCGTTCGCTGCCTGGACGTCCGGTTGCGTGAAGTACGGGTGCACCTCGACCTGGTTGACGGTCGGAACGACCCTCGACCGTTCCAAGAGCGCCGCCAGGTGCCTCGGCATGAAGTTGCTCACGCCGATAGCGCGGACGCGCCCATCGGCGAGTAGCGTTTCAAGGGCACGATAGGCGTCGACGGTCTTGTCGAATTGGGTCGGGACGGGCTGGTGCAAAAGCAGGAGATCGATCTGGTCGACACCGAGCTTGCCCGCGCTTTTTTCGAAGGCATGCAGCGTCTCGTCGTATCCGTAGTCGCTGATCCACACTTTGGTCTCGATGAAGACGTCGGACCTGTCTAGCCCGGAGCGCAGGAGGCCGTCACCGACCTCGCGTTCGTTGAAGTACGCCGCGCAGTATCGATGAGGCGGTAACCGACCCTGAGTGCTTCCTCGACGCAGCCAGCGGTCACATCGGGAGGCGTTTGGAAGACGCCATAGCCCAGCGCAGGCATCTGGACGCCATTGTTCAAGTCCACGTTCATGTCGATTCTCCCGGCAGATGTTCCACGTCGAGCGGGCGTCGATCGCACGCTACTCGGTGACCGCGATGAGCGCGATCCCCACAGCTGTGGATGCTCCGGGCTGGTCCTCTCCGGGCACGAACAGGACCATGCCGACCGGCGGTTACTGATCGTCACAAGATCCCCCCCAACCAGAACTCCGCCCGTTCGCCGGCTGGGTCGGGACGGAGTTGAGGATGCCCGACACGCCGACGGGGGGCGCGCCCTGACGACGAATCGCTCCCACGGGTCGCTTGAGGGAGTAGAGAAAGTTCTCACGACCGGAGCGAGTCACGGCCCAAGGAGACCGTGGGACCGAATGTGGCGCCGGCCGAGCGCCGGCCACGGTCGCCGCGCCAAGCAAGCGACCGTGGCCGGCGGGCCTACTGTTCCCACTCTAGGCCCCGAGCGAAATCGGCTCGCGCTTCGGTGGAATGAGATCGCCGTTGAATAATGCGATCTGCGAAAATGGGCCGTGTAGGGATCGAACCTACGACCTTGGGATTAAGAGTCCCCTGCTCTACCAGCTGAGCTAACGGCCCGAGGACGGACATCCTACCCAACGCGCACCGACGGTTCACGCCGGTCGCTCTCAGCCGGTGCCCAACTTAGCGAGGCTGGCTTTCACCGATTTGGAATCGGGTCCGTTCGGGGCAAGCTTCAGGTATGTCGTAAAGGCCTGACGAGCGATCGTCTTCTGGCCTGATGCCTGCGCATACGTGCCGAGGTAGTAGTACCCCATGGCGTTCTTCGGGTTGCTCTTCGTGAACTGCTGCGCCAACGCCAAGGCGAGTGATGCCTGACTCGTGTCGGTGTAAATCGTGGCCAGCCGATTCATGTAGGCGGCGTTGGTCGGAGCCAATGTCGTTGCCTGGATCCCCGCGGTGATCGCACCCGTCGCGTTCTGCTCGGTCTCGTAGGCTCCCGCAAGGGCATCCCACGCCGCGGCGTCTTTGGGGTGAGCCGCCGTTGACGCTTGGGCAGTGCGGATCCGGAGCAATATCGGAAGATGGGTCCGCACCGCCGTCGCGGTGGCCCCAGGGGGAGCGAGCTTCAGATATTTCTCGTACGAATTGTACGCCAGAGTCGCATTCCCGGCTTCGTCGGCGATCTCTCCGAGCTGGAGAAACCCGTCGGGATCCGTGGGGTTCTTGCCCGTGTAGGTCTTCAAGACCGCCAGCGCATCCGAGGTCTGCCCAGTGCCCGAATAGAGGGTCACCAGGGTGAAGGCCGAGGTCTGATCGCCAGGATCGAGCTTCGCCGCTGTCTTGGCCGCTGCGATCGCCTCGGGCACCTTGCTCGCGGCCTGATACGCCGTCGCGAGGTCATCCCAGGCCTGCACGCTCTTCGGGCTGGCTTTCACTTCGGCCTGCGCAGAGCTGATCAGCTGGCTGCTCGATGATGAGCTGCCCCCGAACAGGGCGAACCCAGCGATGACGATCCCTCCACCAAGAAAGGCGAATGCGGTCAGGATTGCCATAATCCGAGCGAGGCGCTTCGTGCGCTTTTCGTCAAGAAGCACTGGGGCTCACGCTAACACACCAACCGCCGGGCCTCGTGGGCGCGTGCGGCGATCCCCGCAACATCGGCCTCGCGGACGCGAGTGTCCTCGACACGCAGCTGCCCGTGCACCCACACATGGGTCACAGACGTCGCGGGATCAAGCAAGGCGAAGTGCGGATCACTGCCCGCAACGTGTCCCGCGGGGGTCAGGGCGATCAAATCGGCACACTTGCCGACGCTGATGCTGCCGATTTCATCGTCGCACCCGAGTGCCTCCGCGCCGCCAAGGGTCGCAAGGCGCACCAGCTCACGCGGAGTGAGCGATGCGCCCTGAGCGCCCTGGACCAGCTCGCAGGCCCGCGCCTCGGCGCGTACGTCGTAACATCCGGCGCTCCCCGGGCTGTCGGTACCGAGCCCCACGCGTACACCGGCGCCGACCAAGTCGGCAAGCGGTGCGGTGCCAGGCCCCAGCCGAGCGTTGGAGATCGGGCAGTGAGCCACCGCGACCCCATGGGCCGCGAGCAACGCCGGCTCATCGGCGTCAATCTGCACGCAATGCGCCGCCACCATGCCGCGCCGCAGCGCCCCGGCCGCGTCGAGCCGGGTGATCACACCCGCGCCGGGGACTCCGGGCCACATGGCGGGCCGTACGCTGCGCCGCTCAAGGGCCGAGGCGATCGTCCCATCTCCCGTCGTGATCGCTTGACGCTCCGCGACGGATTCCGCCAGATGTGTGCTCCATGGCCGCACCCCCAGATCGGGATCGTCCCGCAGGGCCTCCCAGAGCGCGGGCCCGACCGAATAGGGCGCGTGGGGGGACACCCCGACCTGCACGCGCGGACCGGCCGCGGACTCTGCGCGCGCAATGCCGGCGCGCAGTCGTTCGAGTGGCGGCCCAAGCGAGCTCGCATCGCCGGAGCCGAAGGCCTCGACGCAGGACCACCCCCGCAACCCCACCGTCGTGAGCGCGGCGGCGCCCACGCCGGTCGGACCGGAGTCACAAAGCGTTGTCGTCCCCGCCCGCAGGGCTGCCAGGGCACCGGCATCGGCCGACGCCGCGAGGAATTCGGGGCCGGCAGCGCCAACGGCATCGAGAAACGCGCCGAGCCAGCGCCCAAACTCCCCGCTGGGTGCGAGGCCTGCAGTCAGAGCCCATTCCAGGTGGCAGTGGGCATCCACAAAGCCGGGCGCCAGGATCGCGGCACCGAGATCGCGCACCGCCGCCCCGGGATACGCGGCCCGAACCGCATCCGGAGCACCGACAGCGGCAATCCTGCCATCGCGCACCGCAACCGCGCCAGGACTCACTACCGGGTCGTCGCCTGGAACTACCCAGGCGGCGATCAGAACAACGTCAGTGGTGCTCGACGTCGTGGGTGTCCACGGGCTGCGACGGTACCTCGGGTGGCGGGGCGGTTGTCTGCGCGGACTCGTCGCCCGAGATGCCCTTCTTGAACTCGCGCGCGCTACTGCCCAAGCTCCGGCCGAGTTCGGGAAGCCGCTTCGCCCCGAACAAGAGCAGCACGATAATCAGCACGATCAACAAATGGATCGGGGTGATGTCCAACGACGCCTCACCTTTGAGTGTGTGGGTCCGCGTATCGGACGGCAGACAGACGCAGGGTAGCATGGCCGCTGTGACCGTCTTGAACCGCAGCTCCCCTCCACCGCGCCTCGACACGATCGCTGCGACGTGGGGTGGGCTGATCGCCGGAATCGGTCTGATCGTCGCGGGGCCGCGCGAGTTGGGACTGCGCATCGCCATCGTCGTCGTCGTCGGTGTGGTCGCGGGATTTCTCACCGGGATGCGTGCGATCCGCCATCGCTTCCTGAATGCCGCCGCTGCGTGGCTGGTGGCCAACGTCTTCTACGTGGCGTTCGTCGCTGCCGCGGCGATCGTCCACCTGCTGACGGGACCGCATGCACCGCCGCTGGATCCCGGCGGCATACGGCGCTGGGCCGCCGTGACGGCCATCAGCCTGCTGGCCACCCTCGTCGGGGGAGGCATCGCCAACACCATGCTCCGGCCCGCCGCCCGGCGCTCGAACTATTCCTGACCGGGGAAGTTCTTGTAGTACTCCGACGCGGTCGGACCAACCTGCCCCTGATACTTGCCGCGATACGGCCTGTCGACCGGCGTGGTGAGCGTCAGAAACGAGATCTGGCCGATCGGCATGCCCGGGTAGATCGTGATCGGCAGACGCGCGACGTTGGACAGCTCCAGGGTGATCTGCCCGTCCCAGCCGGGATCGATGTAGCCGGCCGTGGAATGAATCAAGAGCCCGAGTCGCCCGAGGCTCGACTTGCCCTCCAGGCGCGCCACCAGATCGTCGGGAATCGCGACCCGCTCGAGCGTGGACCCGAGCACGAATTCACCGGGATGGAGGATGAACGGCTCGTCGTTGGACATCTGCACGACATCGGTCAGGTCCTGTGAGGGACGACGCACGTCGATGAACGGCTGCCGATTATTCTGGAAGACCCGGAACTCGGGGGAGACGCGGACATCGACCGACGACGGCTGGACCAGGGCGGGGTCGTACGGATCGATCACGAGTCGCCCGGATTCGAGGTATTCGCGGATCGTGCGATCAGAGAGAACCATGACCGCTGGAGCGTACCCACCCACGCCTGCCATCCGCTACCCTCATAGCCGTGGACTTTGATCGTGGATTCCGCATCGACGGCCCCGCCGACGCCCTCATTGAGAAGTCGATCCGCGACGCGCAAGCCGCCGGGCGGCTGCCTGATGTGCTGCTCGGGGAACACCTGATCGGCGACGGGCCGAGCGACCGGCTCGAGCTTGTCGATGTCAGCCCACGCGAGCTCGACCAACTGTTGCGGACCGAACGGCTGCCCCGCTGGGTGATCGCGAAGAATCCGATCTCAGGTGGCTTTGTCCAGACCAAGGCGCTCGTGCGGCGCAAAGCGCTCGTGACCGTCTGCGAAGAAGCCGCGTGCCCCAACATCGGCCGCTGCTGGTCACGCCTGACCGCCACCTTTATGATCGCGGGCAGCACCTGCACGCGCGGCTGCAACTTTTGCAATATCGCCACCGGGCGGCCGAGCGGACCGCCCGATCTCGACGAGCCGGCGCGCGTCGCCGAGGCGGCCGCGCAGATGAACCTGCGCTATGTCGTCGTCACGGCGGTGGCCCGCGACGACCTTCCCGATGGCGGAGCCGAGCACTTCGCCAGCACGATCCGGGCACTGCGCGAGCGCAGCCCCGGCATCAAGGTTGAAGTGCTGATCCCGGATCTGCGTGGGTCACGCGATGCCCTGGACATCGTGATCGATGCGGCGCCAGACGTCTTGAACCACAACACCGAGACGGTGCCGCGCCTGTACCGCGCGGTGCGACCCGGCGCGCGCTATGAGCGCACGCTGGAGCTCCTGGCTCGCTCTGCAGCCTCCGGGCTGCGCACCAAAACCGGCATCATGGTCGGCCTCGGCGAGCACCTCCCGGAGATCACCACCGTGTTCTCCGACCTCGTCGGCGTGGGCTGCGAACTGGTCACGGTCGGCCAGTACCTGCGCCCCACGCCCGCACATCTGCCGGTGTCCCGCTTCTATGCGCCCAGCGAATACCCGGCGATCGCGGAGCGTGGCCGTCGGCTTGGCCTGGCCCACGTGGAGGCCGGACCGCTGGTGCGATCCTCCTTCGAGGCCGACCGCGTCGCAGAGTACGGAGCGGTCGCGGTCTGACCGCGGTGGGCCGCCCGCCCGGCGGCGGGCGTTGCCACGCGCGAACCAACGCCCCACCGGCAGCTTGCCCAGTGCCGAGATGATCGTTCCTGCTCCCGGGACGTCGTTGCGTACGGCTTAAGTCCGGCGTCCGGCCGCCGATATCCAGAATGTCGACCCCCGACGCGGCGACCGGCAATGACAGCTGCTTGACCACGCAAGGACGCGATCAATGAACGAGTACCGCACGACGAAGATCTCGCTCCCGAGCGGTCAGATGATCGAGATCATCTACCTCATTGACCCCGACGCCACCGCACCGCCGGCTGGCGACGAGCAGGCGGCCACCTCGCTCGAGACCGAACTGCTGCTGCACGACTGCCCGGAGTGCTCCAGCGATCTGGTCTATCCGCTGTCCTGGCAGGAATGCGAGGGCGGCACCTGGACGATCGAGCGGCGTTGCCCAAACTGCGAGTGGCACGACATCGGATCGTTTGAGCACGCGGACGTCGAACCCTTCGACGACGTCGTCGAGGCCGGCGCCGAAGAGCTGCTGATGGAGCTGCGCACGTGGACTCATGCGAACATGCACGACGACATCGAACGGCTGATCGACGCCATCAACCAAGATCTGATCCAGCCGATCGACTTCTAACGCCTCGGACCCGGCGGGAGATCATCGGGGCCCGGGGCGACGCACGCACCGCCGCAGTCCCCGTCTCGTCCACGCGGCTGCACTACAATGCGGGCCGATGTGGGAATTGACCCCAACCGAGGCCCATGATGCCTGGCAGGCCGGCGAGGTCACCATCGTCGACGTCCGCGAACAGGCCGAGCACGATCAGACCCGCGTCCCCGGCGTCGCGCTGATTCCCATGAGCACGCTGCCCGAACACATCGGCGACCTGCCGGACGGGCCACTGGTGATCATGTGCCGCTCGGGCGGGCGCAGCGCCCAGGTCGCGGCCTACCTCACCGCCCTGGGCGCCTATGGCGAGGTGGCGAACCTCGACGGCGGCATCATCGGCTGGGCCGACGAGGGACTACCCTACGAGGGCGAACAGCCCCGCTCGACCGCGTAGCGTTTGATCACGCGGTATGCGGTGTCGCGCTGCACTGCCACGCGCCCGGTTGCCTCGATCGCCGACACCATCCGATCGGTGTCGAGCCGGAAGGCGGTGCCGGCGGCACGCACGACGTTCTCCTCGATCATGATCGAGCCCATGTCGTCGCACCCGAACTCGAGCGCCAGCTGGCCGATACGCAGACCCTGGGTGACCCACGACGACTGGAAGTGTGTGAAGTTGTCCAGGTACAGGCGACTGACCGCCAGCATCATCAGGTAGTCGGCAGCGGTGGTGTGCTTGTGGTCCTCACCGCGCCGCGAGCCGCCGCCCGACTGGTAGCTCCAGCACACGAACGCACGGAAACCGGGCTGCTCGTCTTGGAGTTCACGCAGCCGCCGCAGGTGTTCGACCCGCTCTTCTAGAGTGTCGACCGTCCCGTACATCATGGTCGCCGACGTCGAGAGCCCCTGACGGTGGGCCTCACGCATCACGCCAAGCCATTCGGCCGTCGTCGTCTTGCGGGGTGCGATGATCTCTCGCACGCGGTCAACCAGGATCTCCGCGCCGCCGCCGGGAATCGAATCCAGTCCCGCGTCACGCAGCCGGGCGATCGTCTCTGGAAGTGAGAGCTTCGAGTACTTGCCGATGTGCAAGACCTCGGATGGCGAGAGCGCGTGCAGGTGGATCGGGTATCGCGCCTTGATCGACCGAAACAGATCCTCGTAGTAATCGATCCTCAGCCCGGGGTGATGGCCGCCCTGGAGCAGCAGCGCGGTGCCACCCAACGCCAGCGTCTCCTCGATCTTGCGGAAGATCACTGATTTCGGCAAGACGTACCCTTCCGGGTCGCGCGGCAGCCGGTAGAAGGCGCAGAAATCGCAGTCCGTCACGCAAAAGTTCGTGTAGTTGACGTTCCGATCGATGATGAACGTGACCTCGGCGGGGTTGGTCACGCGATCCCGAACGGCACGCGCTGCGGCGCCGACGCGTACCAAATCGTTGCTGCGCAGCAACGCCAGCGCATCGTCGTCGGTCAGGCGCTCCCCCGCCAGAGCACGCTCGATGGCGATCGAGACGTCGGTATCGGGTGCAACGGTGCTCATGGTGAGATCGTCGTCCTTACTCTGGTCGGTCGGCGCGCCTCGGCGGCGAGCAGCTCGGGAACCTGCGCCAGCTGTCCAGCATCGCGCGCGAGACGCAAGAACTCCTTGAGGCCCTGACGCTCGGTTGCTCCGAAACCGTACCCCAGTCGCCGGAAATACGCAGCGATGAAGTCCTCCGGAAACGGAAACCGCCGCGCCGCGGCCCGCACGACCGCCTCGGGGTCGCAGGCGTACTGCTCCTGGGCGTCGGTCAGCAGCTGGCGCAGATCCGCGAGGATCTCGCCCTGCGCCGGCGCAAGGTCTGCGCGCGCCGCCCAGACGGCAAACACCATCGGCAGGCCCGTGCGTGCACGCCAGCGCTCACCGAGGTCGGTGGCATACGGCGCAAATGGGGCACGCCCGCCCTCGAGCGCCTCATCGCCGATCAGCAGCACCGCATCGCTCTCGGTGAGCGCGTGCGGCGGCGGGCCCGCGAGGGGGACAAACTCCGGCTCGGGGCCGAGCAGCACGCGCAACAAAGCGACCGACGTGGCGCTGTGCGGTGTGACGGCCACAGATGCGATCTCCGCAAACGGCACCCGCGAGAACACGAGAATCGAATCGACCGCGCCGGATGCCGAGATGCAGGCCACCGGGACCAGTTCGAGCTCGGCCGAGTGGCGGGCAAACTCGATCGACGACATCGCCGAGACATCGAGCTGCCCGCTGATCAGGGCGCGATTGAGCGTCGTCGGGACACCATCGGTAAACGCGAACTCCGGACCGCCGGCGAGCTCCAGGTGGTGGTAGAGCGGATACATGTTGAGGGCCGCGATACGACCGACGCGCAGCACCGGCGCAGGACCGGACACGGTCATCGTGCCACCGCCCGGCGGCCAACGGCCTGTGCGAGCCAGGAGGCGTCGGTGGTGTCCCCGGCCGGGATCTGCCAATCGTTGGCACCGAACGCGACGGCGACCTGCGCGGCCGCCGACCCGAGGTGCACCCAGTCGGGGCGCACCAGGGTCGAGGACGGCAGCACGTAACGCGCGAGGGCGATCACCACCAGGTCCTCAACGCCCCATGACCCCGGTCGGCTCTGGTTACCCTCGCCCGGCACCGGCGAGACCGCGCGCAGCAGCCCGGTGTCGCTGGCAAGCTCGCCCAGCGCGATCAGGCGATCCACCGTGTGCGCCACCGGCACACCCGCGCCATAACGCACCGCGGCCTCGCTCGGCGTACCAGCAGCGTGCGCGGCCCGATGGACCTCGAGCGGCTGCTCGGTCTCGCCGTCCACGACCCAATCGCTCGGTGCCGGGGTCCGCGAATAGGTAATCACTCCACCGAGGCCCACGCCCGCCAGCTCCGCGGCGCGCAGAGGATCGGGAGTCTGGAGCAGCCCAATCAGTTCGTCACGATTCATGAGTACCGGTCCACGACGCCGTCTGCCACCAGTAGCAGTGCCGCGCGATCCGCCCCATCCAGCGGGCCATCGAGTACCCGGCGCGCATCGGCGACATACTCCAGGGCGCGTTCGCGCGCGCGGGTCACCCCGCTGTGCCCCACGAGGCGATCGCAGAGCCGCTCGATGTCCACATCGTCGACGACATCGCCGATCACCCCGGCGAGCTCCGGCTCATCCTGAATTGCGTAGATCATCGGCAGCGTCACGGTGCCATCCCGCAGGTCGGCCCCCCGGCGCTTGCCCGTCGACGCTGCCGATCCGGTCACGTCCAGAATGTCATCGAAGATCTGAAACGCCATCCCGACGGCATCGCCAAATGCACCGAGGCGATCCTGGGCTTCGGGCGCGGCGCCCCCAAGCATCGCACCGAGCCGGCACGCCGTCGCAAACAGCGACGCAGTCTTGCACTGCACGCGATCCAGATAGGCGGCTTCGGTAAGGGTCACATCGAACGCGGCGCGCCCCTGTGCAAGCTCCCCATGCGAGAGCGCCAAGGCGGTCGCCGCCAAGGCCTCGATGGCGGCAGGCTCTCCCGCCCCCGCCAGCTCGGCGAACGCGCGGGCAAACAGATAATCGCCAACCTGGATGGCCGCCGCCGCACCGTGCGACGAGGCGACCGTCTCGCGGCCGCGACGCATCGTGGCGCCGTCGAGCAGGTCGTCATGGACAAGGGTCGCCATGTGCACGAGCTCCACCGAGGCGGCCGCACGTACGACGGCATCGTTCGGGTCGTGCCCCGACGCGGCGCAGCAGAAGACCAGCAGCGGCCGCAGCCGCTTGCCGCCTGCCGCAAGGGTCGCGGCACCCGGCACCGCCACCTCGGCCAGCCCGTCGGCGACGGCTGCACCCAACCGCAGCTCACAGCGCCGCAGGGCGCCCTTGAGCCCCGACGTCACCAGTTGCGCCGTCGATTGGGTGGCTGCGCTCACCCCCGTACTCTCCCATAGTGCAGGGCCACGATGCCCCCGGCGAACAACTGCCAGCGCACATCCTCGAGCCCTGCCTCAACCATTGCCGCGGCAAGTACCGGCGGATGGGGAAAACGTTTGACCGAGGCCGGCAGATAGCCGTAGGCCGCACCGTCGCGCCCGAGCAGTTTGCCCAGCAGCGGCACGACGTGATCGAACCACAGCTCATAGAAGCGTCGCAGCCGCCGCGGGGTGGTGATCTCGAGGATCACGACGCGACCGCCCGGGCGTACGACACGGGCCATCTCCGCAATCCCTCGGCCGAGATCGGCGACATTGCGGATCCCAAACGCGACGGTGGCTCCGTCAAAGACGTCGTCGGCAAACGGCAACGCCAATGCGTCGCCTTGGACGAACTCGACCAGTTCCAGACGCTCGACGGCCTTCGCCCGTGCGCGCTCGAGCATATTGTCGGCGAAGTCGAGGCCCACGACGCGACCGCGGGGCCCCACTCGCCGTGCGAGCGCAAACGCGAGATCACCCGTGCCGGTGCAGACATCGAGCGCCGTCTCGCCGACGGCGACGTCGGCGGCGGCCGCGGCGGCCTCGCGCCAGCGGCGATCGAGTCCCGCGGTCATCAGGCGGTTCAGCAGATCGTATCGCGGAGCGATCCGCTCGAACATCTCCTGGACCTCCCCGGCGGGCAAGCGCCCCGGGGTTCCGTCGGTCTGCTCAGATTCGCTCACGCAGCTCCCTCCGAAGGCTCGTTGGCCGTCGTCATCATGCCGTCCTCGCCCCACCTCCCCAACAGCTGGTGTGGCACACCCAAGTGGTCCAGCGCCTTACCCACCATGAACTCGACAAGCTGGCTGACGTCGGTGGGGATGTTGTAATAACCGGGAGAAGCGGGCATCACGATTGCACCCGCACGCGTGACTGCCGCCATGTTCTCGATATGGATCAGCGAGAGCGGTGTCTCCCGGGTCATCAGCACCAGCGTGCGTCGCTCTTTGAGCATCACATCCCCGCACCGCTGGATCAAGTTTCGCGCGGTACCGTGCGCGATCGCCGCAAGCGTCGACCCGGAGCACGGACAGATCAGCGCCGCCGGCGCCAGCGAGGAACCGGACGCAAAGGGAGCGGTCAGCTCATCGAGCCCGAGAATCGTCACCCGTCCCGGCGTGGCAGTCGAGCGTGCGACAAATTCCCGCACGACGCCGTCGGGATCCTTGGGCGCCTCACGTCCCGCCAACAGCAGCTCATGGCTGATGACATGCGCGCCGGCGCGGCTGACACATACGCCGACCTCGCATCCGGCTGCCGTCAAAGCGCGCAGCGCCCCGGCAGCGTATGCCGCGCCGCTCGCACCTGTCACCCCGAGGAATATCCGCTTCACCGCTGCCAATCGTAGTCCTCGCTGCGCCCAAACGATCGGCGTTCCTCATCGGCCGCGGCGCGACCCCACCAAACCGGTACCGCTGGCCGCACACACATGAGGCCCGGAGATTCCCGGGCCTCATGGAGATACCGACGCCTCGCGAACGACCCGCTACTTGTAGGTAACGCCGAGACCGTTCAGGAACGTCGCCAGCTCGACGTACTGCTGCGCCGTAAAGTTGGCGAACGGCGGCATCGCAGATCCCGGGTCGACCGTCGGAACCTGGGTGTGCAGCACGAACCAGTCCACGCCCTTGTAGGTCGGACCCGTGACCCCGGGTACGGGCACCGGAAGCTTTCCGGTATAGGTGGCTTGCTTTCCGAGGGTGCCGACGGCGGTCAAGTTCGGACCCACCGTTCCACCGACGCCCTTGACCATGTGGCAACTGGTACAGCCGGAGCTTTCGAAGATCGCCTCACCCGCGGCTGCGGGCGATCCCGGGGTAATCCCGGTGAACGTGGCGCCGGTGCTCGCGATGGGAGCCGAGCCAGCGAAGCCCTGGAAGGTGAGCCACGCCATCCCGATGAACACCAGGATTCCCACCGAGAGCGCAAAGGGACGCTTGGAGATCCGGCGCTCGGGGCTGCGGTCGATAAACGGCGTCGCGATCAGCAGCACCATCAGGAGGTTCGGAACGATGAACGTCGCCATGAGGACCGGCTCCAGCGCGTTCTGGTTCTTGAAGATCTTGAGCATCTGGAACAGAAAGAAGAAGTACCACTCCGGCCGCGGCTCGAACGTGGAGGTTGCCGTGTAGACCGGCGGACCCACCGTCACCCGCTGCCAGATCGCCATCGCGATAATGCCCGCGAACACGAGGACCGCGACGACGTGGTCCTTGTAGATCGCGTACGGGTAAAACGGCTTGCCTTCCTTCTTGGCCTGCGCGTAATCGCGCTTATACGCCTCTTGCTGTGCGCGCTTCACTGACCGGCCTCCACCGTCAACGTGTGCGGCGCTGGCTCCACCAGCACTTCGCGACGCCCCTGGGGCTCACGAGCCGCCGCCCGAGCGGCGGCCTCCTCGGCACGGCGTGCACGGCTGGCACGCTTCGACCACGGCGGCTCAGAGATGCCGAGCTTGCTCACCAGGAAGAGATGCAGGCCGATGAAGGTGGCTATGCCCCCGGGTATCACGAGCATATGGATGGCATAGAAGCGCGCGAGCGAATCCGGGTTGAACTGCGATCCGGCGCGCAGCACATCCGCGATGTACGGACCGATGATCGGTGCGCTCGCGGTGATGTTCATTGCCACGACCGTCGCCCAGTAGGCCCGCTGGTCCCAGACCAGCAGGTAGCCGGTGAGGCCCATGAACATGACCATGATCAGCAGGATTGCGCCCGTCACCCACGTCAGTTCACGCGGGTACTTGTACGACCCGAAGATGAACACGCGCGCCATGTGCAAGAAGACCAGGATGATCATCGCGCTGGCACCCCACTTGTGCATGCCGCGCACCAGCCAGCCCCAGGTCACATCGTTGGTGATGTGCTGAATGCTGGAGTACGCGGTCGTGGGGTCCGGCTTGTAATACATCGCCAGGACGATGCCGGTGACCGCCTGCAGGCCGAATACGGCCATCGCGGCGAAGCCGAGCGTCTGGAACCAGCTTGTCTCGCTGGGGATGTTGCGCTTCAGGAACCAGGTGAGGCCCGTCTTGGCGCCGGTGCGATTCTCGACGTACTCGACCGCGGCCTCCTGCGCCTGGCCGGCCGGTCCCTTCGGCCCGATATCAGTGCTGCTCACCGCGCCTCCTAGAAGGGATAAAGGTTGGACAGGACGCCGGTCACCGGTTCACCCGGATCGTGCAGCCGCACCGCGGTCTGGCTCGGCGTGATCGAGAACGCACTGCCGATCAACACGCGATTTGTGGGGCTGATCACGTTGGTCGACCACGATCCGTGCACCAGGCCGACACCGCCGACGCTTTTGCCGGTGCTGTCGACGACCTTGATGTTAAAGCGGTCCAGCGGCCGCGGCGCCGGGCCGGCCGTCACGAGGCCCAGCGAGTTGAAGGCGCTGCCGTGACATGGGCACACGAAGTTGTCGCCGCCCGCGAAGTACTCCACCGGGCATCCGAGGTGGGAGCAGCGGTTCCAAATCGCGATGAGCTGGGCGTCCTTGTTGCGCAGGAACACCCGGGCGTCGGACCATTCGGACTGACCCGAGACGGCCAGGGATGTTGTCTGGCCCTCGGGGAAGTTGCTCACCGACCCGACGTCCACCCACTGGTTCGGAGGGTTCTTGACCGAGTCGGTCACCGCAAAACCAACGATCGGCACCAGGATTGCGGCCGAAAGCACAGCTCCACCGGCAATCGCCACACCGCTCAGGAAGCGGGTGCGAGTGATGAAGTCGGGATCGTCGTCGTGGGAGTGCTCTTGAACGGGGTCGATCGCCCGCGGGCCGACGTACTGCCCTCCGGACGTCCCATTCTGAGCGTCGTTCCCCTCGCTCTCTGCCACCTGGTTCAACCTCCTCGAGCAATGACGCATAACGCCTGGGCGCCGGAATGATGATTCAACCAGACCGCCAGCCCCAGACATGGTCTGCAGACGGGCCAACTGTCCCGTCAGACGGGGCACTTGGACTCAGATCCGAACATCGCCGGATGTTTCCCGCCTGCCGATGGTTCGCGGTGGACCCACCGACATCCTGCAGGGGCACCCGACGGCCCTCAGAACAACGCGATCATAACGACCAGAACCACCTGTGTTGGAGGACCGCCGCGCCAACCCCGGGTTTCGGGCGCCCCATGCAGCTGCCGGCGGATCGGATTGGGGCGCAGGAGGTACGGGCCTGCAGCGCGCGAAGCGCGCTGAGCAGGGGAATCAGCCCTCCGGCAGCGAGATTCCGAACTCCGCCCAGCGCGCGTCAACACGGTGTTGGATGTCATCCGACATGCGGATCGCATCCGGCCAGGGGCGCACCTGTCCCTCGCCGGGCCATTTGCGGGTCGCGTCAAACCCGATCTTCGACCCCAGCGCGAAGTACGGCGCTGCGTGATCGAGCGCATCGACCGGACCGTCGACCATCAGGTGGTCGCGCGCGGGATCGACATTGCTGAATGCGACAAAGGCCACCTGAGAGACATTGTGCACGTCCACGTCGTGATCGACCACGATCACACAGCGGGTCAGTGACAGCAGCCCGAGCCCCCACACGGCGTTCATGAGCTTCTTGGCATGGCCGGGATAGCGTTTGTTGACCGATACGATGGCGCAGTTATGGAAGACGCCCTCCAGGGGCAGGTTCATCTCGTACATATCCGGCACGGTGAGCCGGATCAGCGGCAAGAACATCCGCTCGGTGGCCTTGCCCAGGAAGTAGTCCTCCATCGGCGGCGGCCCCACGATGGTCGTCGCATAGACCGGATTGCGCCGATGCGAGATCGCGGTGATGTGCAGCGTGGGGTAGTCATCGACGGGCGTGTAGTACCCCGTGTGGTCACCGAAGGGGCCTTCGGGACGAATGTCGTTGGCATCGACATACCCCTCGATGACGAACTCCGCGTTGGCCGGCACTTCGACATCGACGGTGCGGCAGGCCACCATCTCGACGTTGTCGCCCCGCAGAAAGCCCGCGAACAGCATCTCGTCGATGTTCGGCGGCAGCGGCGCCGTGGCACTGTAGGTCACGGCGGGATCGGTCCCGATCGCAACGGCGACCTCGACACGTCCCGACGAGTCGCGCAGGTGCGCGGCACCGTCTTTGTGGATCTGCCAGTGCATCATGGCGGTGCGCTCATCGACGACCTGCACACGGTACATCCCGCAGTTGCGTACCCCGGTGTGGGGGTCCTTGCTGAAGACCAGCGGCAGCGTGATGTAGGGCCCACCGTCGTCGGGCCAACAGGTCAGGATCGGCAGCTTGGTCAGATCCGGTGCATCCATCCAGATCTCTTGACACGGGGCGCTCTTGACCATGCGCGGCGAAAATGACGCCAGCTCGCGCAGCTTTCCCAGCGCCTTGACCTTCGCGACCAGGCCCTGGGGGGGCTGCAGATCCATGAGTTCCTCGATGCGCTGGCCGGGGACCTCGAGCGAGTCCACCTCCAGCGACATACACATGCGCCGCTCGCTGCCGAACTGATTGATCAGCACCGGAAAGTCGCTGCCCACCACGTTGTGAAACAGCAGCGCCGGCCCGAACCGCTTGGACACGCGGTCGGTGATCTCGGTGATCTCCAGATACGGATCCACAGGAACGGTGACGTCCACCAGTTCGCCGGCGTCTCTGAGGCGATCAATCCAGTCGCGCAGGTCGCGAATCATGCGAACACACCCTCAAGGTCGGGGAGATCGGGAACCTCGCGGGCCAGGTGGCCGAAGCCCGACGGGTCACCATCGTGGGTCGCGCGTCGCACGGCCTCGGCGAACGCGGCGCGGGTCGCCGGCTGCGCCGACCCCGCGACCGCCGCCGCGGTCCCCCGCCAGAGCATCGGCAGCTCGGCCCGGCGACCGCTCGCCACGACGCCCACCGACAACCCAACGAGGCTCGCCAGGGCATCGATCACGAAGACGTCGTTGGCGCGCGCGACCCGTACCAGCCCCGCCGCAAAGCAGTAGTCACCGGCGAGCACGAGCGCGGGGATATCGGGCAGCACGAGTTCCCGCGGGCGGCCGTGGTGCGCGAGGAAGCCCTCGAGGATCAGGTCGAAGCCCAAGGCGTGCTCGAACTCCAGCGGCGGCGACACCGCCCAGGCCAGCAGCGGCTCGGCAGGGACGGCATGCAGCCCCTGTGCGAGTGCGGGTTCGACGAGCAGGTCGGTCCTCACGCGGCACTTGCCTCGCCGGCCACCGCGAGCGCGGCAGTCGTCCGCGCGAGGTCGTCCGCGCGATGGCTCATCCCCATGAACCAGGCCTCGTACTGCGACGGTGGCGGGTAGATGCCCTGGGCAAGCAGCGATCGCGCAAACGCGCCATAGCGCGTCGTGTCCGAGGCCGTCGCGGTGGCGTAGTCGGTCACCGCGGCATCGGCAAAGAATGGGGTCAGCATCGAGCCGACGCGATTGATGCGCACCGGCACCCCGGCCTCACCAAACGCCCGTTCCAGCGCGGCGCCCTGCGCCTCCAGTGCGGCGTAGGTGCCCGGAGCGGCCAAGGCCGCCAGCACCGCCAGACCCGCCGCCGTCGCGAGCGGGTTCCCCGACAGCGTCCCGGCTTGGTAGCAGGGGCCCTCGGGCGCAAGCACCGACATCACCTCGGCGCGACCGCCGAAGGCACCGACGGGCAGCCCGCCGCCGATGATCTTCCCGTAACACACGAGATCCGCGGTCACGCCGAATCGCTCTTGCGCGCCGCCGCGGGCGATGCGGAATCCAGTGATCACCTCATCGAAGATCAGGAGCGCGCCGGTGCGATCGCACGCGGCGCGCAGCCCCGCCAGATACCCCTCCGCGGGCGGCACGACACCCATATTCCCCGCCACCGGCTCGACAATGATCGCCGCAGCCCCGACCAGCGCCGCCTCCGCGGCGGCGAGATCGTTGTACGGGACCAGGCGCGTCGCGGCGGTCGCCCCCACCGGAACCCCGGGGCTGGTCGGCACACCCAGCGTCGTGGCCCCGCTGCCCGCCTCCACCAAGAGCGCGTCAATCGCGCCGTGATAGCCGCCGATGGTCTTGACGATCGGTTCGCGTCCGGTGGCCGCACGTGCGACCCGGAGCGCCCCCATGACGGCTTCGCTGCCCGACGAGGTCATCCGCAGGCGCTCGATCGAGGGGACCGCCTCACGCACCGCCTCGGCGAAAACCACCTCGCGCTCGGTCGGCGCACCATATGAGGTACCGCGCGGCAGCGCCGCGGTGAGCGCGTCGACCACGACCGGCGGGCTGTGCCCCAGGATCGCTGGGCCCCAGCTGGACAGATAGTCGACGTACTGGTTGCCGTCGACGTCCCAGACATATGCGCCGCTGGCGCGGTCGATAAAGATGGGGTCGCGGCCGATCCCACGCATTGCCCGCACGGGTGAGTTGACGCCACCCACCAGGACCTCACGGGCACGCGTAAACAGCGCCGCGCTGCGCACGTCGCGCGTGCTCATGCGATCGCAGGCTCCCACGTGGGAAATGGACCGCCGGCAAGCGCGATGTCTTCCCACCACCCGTATTCCGGGGTGTAGTAGACCAGCCGGACCTTCTTGAACTCGAAGGTTGAGTAGAGGACCGCTCGATCCTCGGGCGCGGTGAAGCCGGTCTCCTGGGCGATCGCCTCGATGGTCTCCTCGCAGAGCTCCTTCGATCGCGCGTGCACCATCGTGAAGATCGAATACGGCCAGTCGGGGTAGGTCGGCCGCTTGTAGCAGTGCGACACCGAACGGAATGAGGCCATCAGCGGACCAACCCGCTCGAGATCCTGCTCGGGAACCCTCCAGACCGCCATGCCGTTCGCCCCGAATCCGGCACGACGATGGTTGAGCACCGCGGCGAAGCGGCGCATGTACGAGCGGTCCACGAAGGTCTGCGCGGCAGCCAGCAACTCCTCCACCCCGACGCCGGCCTCAGCGGCCCAGCGGTCAAAGGGCGCCGACTCGGCGGGCAGGTCGCGCTGCAGGATGCAGATGAAGCGCTTGTCCGCGTCGGTCGGAAGGACGCCGTCACCACGCACCGGGGGCGCGGCGGGAGCGCTCTTGGCGGCCACGTCCTGGGTGCCGGTCATATCCAGCTGAACGTTGATCTTGTAGAGCTTCAGGGTCGGCAGCGGCCGCATCGATTCCGCACCGGTCGCCTCGGCCAGGATGTCGAGGGTCTCCGGGAGCCCCAGACGGGCGCCCGGCTCGACGGCAAGCGTGAACCACAAGTTAAATGCGTGGCTACGCCGATAGTTGTGGCTGACCCCGGGGTGCCCGCCCACGATCGCCGCGGCCTCGAAGAGCCGGTCCTCCGGGTACTTCGCCGCCACCAGGCTGCTCTCGTACCCGAGCGCCCGCGTGTCGAAGATCGCCGACAGCTGGCGAATAATGCCCGCCTCGCGCAGCACGCCGATGCGGGCGAGCACCTCGTCCTCGGCCATGCCGATTCCCGCTCCGACCTCGCGAAACGGCTCACGGACCAACGGCAGACCGGCCTGCAACGCATTCAGCAGGGCCCGATCGGCATCATCCGGCTTGTGATGGATACGCGGGGGTGCGGTTGTGGTCACAACGTCTCCTTCAGCCAGGCAGCTGCGTCCTCGGCGTAGTAGGTGATCACCAGATCCGCTCCGGCACGCGCAATCGCCGTCAGCACCTCGAGCGCCGCGGTCCGTTCATCTAACCAGCCGCGCTCGGCCGCGGCCTTGATCATCGAGTACTCGCCACTGACGTGGTACGCCGCGACCGGCACAGTCGTGCTCTGACGGACGGCGGCAATCACATCGAGATATGCGAGCGCCGGTTTGACCATCACCATGTCCGCGCCCTCCCCGATGTCAAGCGCCACCTCGCGCAGCGCCTCGCGGCGGTTGGCAGGGTCCATCTGGTAGCCGCGGCGATCGCCGAAGCTCGGCGCCGAGCCGGCAGCCTCGCGAAACGGCCCGTAGAACGCGGACGCGTACTTTGCCGCGTAGCTCAGAATAACGACATCTTGGTATCCGCGTGCATCCAGTGCGGTGCGGATCGCCCCGACGCGCCCGTCCATCATGTCGCTCGGCGCCACGATATCGGCGCCCGCATCGGCATGGCTCACCGCCGCCCGGGCGAGCACCTCCAGCGACGAATCGTTGTCGACCTCGCCGTCGCGCAAGATGCCGCAATGGCCGTGCGAGGTGTACTCGCACAGGCACACGTCGGTGACCACGATCATCTCGGGCACGAGCCGCTTGATCGCGCCAATCGCCTCCTGCACCTCGCCGTTGGGATCGAAGCTCATGGTCCCCAGCTCGTCCTTGTGTTCGGTCACACCGAACAGGAGCACCGCGGGAATACCTGCCGCGTAGGCGCGCGCCGCTCGCTCGGCCAGCAGATCCGCCGACAACCGCGAGTGTCCGGGCATCGCTCGGATGGGCACCTCCACGCCACGCCCGGCGATCGCAAACAGGGGCAGCACCAACTGGTCGACCGAGAGACGGTGCTCGCGCACCATGCGGCGGAGCGTCGCGGTATGCCGCAGACGCCGTGGCCGCACGACCGGAAAACCCGCCTGGGTATCAGAGACCGTCGCGCTCATCGTCATATCCGAGTGTAACCCCATCGGCGATCCGGCGTCCTTGCCCCTACCTCAATGTCAAGATCGTCACGATGCCGGCAACAGGTTCATCCCTCCCCACGCGGTCACCGCACTGAGCCACGCCTCCCACAACACGCCCCCCGGGCCGTCCCCTGACGAATTGCTCAGCGCATACGCGTACGGCGCATTCCCGATGGACGCCGACGAGGACGCGAACGGGCCGCTCCCGTTTTATGAATCCGATCCGCGCGCGGTGATCCCGATCGACCGGTTCCGCACACCGCGATCGGTCGCCCGCGGCCTCGCGCGGACCGCGTTCCAGATCAGGGTCGACGCCGCGTTTGCCGAGGTCTGCACGCACTGCGCGATACGCCCCGATGACACCTGGCTCAGCCCACGGCTGATCGCCTCCTACCGCCGGCTCCATGAGCTGGGCTTTGCCCACAGCGTCGAGGCATGGGTCGACGGCGCATTGGTCGGGGGGCTGTTCGGGGTCGCCCTCGGCGGTCTGTTCACCTCAGAGAGCATGTTCCACACGGCTTCTGACGCGGGGAACGCCGTCCTCGTGGCCACAGCCCGGCACCTCGCCCTGCGCCGCTTCGTGCTCTGGGACATCCAAATGGCGACCGAACACACCCGGCGCTTCGGTACCGAGCTGATCACCGCCAACGAGTACCGGCGGCGACTGCGGCAGGCGGTCCGCCTGAGGCGCAGCTTTGCGCCCTGAACGCGGCGATATCGCTAGGGCTCGGTTGTCGGTGTCCGCGGTTCGATCATGCCGGTCGGGGTCTCGATGGCGTCCGATCCCACCGCCGCGCCGGCGGTTGCCTGACGGCGGGTGACCGCGTAGTCGGCGAGCACCGTCGCCGCTTCCTTGACGATCACCACCATCGGGATGGCGAGCACGACGCCGACGACCCCCGCCAGCTGCGCCCCGATCAGCAACCCGAAAATGACCACCAGCGGCTGAACGCCGGCAGCATCGCCCATTGCCTTGGGGACCAGGCGGCGCACCGTTTCGTGAATCACGACAAACGCGATCACGACCCAGATCGCCGCCGACAAGGATGTCACCAACGCGAGCGCGACCGGCGGTATCGCACCGAGCACCGGTCCGGCATAGGGCACGAAATCCATAATGAAGACCCATGTCACGAAGGTCACCGCAAACGTGGCACCGAGCGGAAAGATGCCGGTCTCGCCCAGCAGCCAGAGCACGATGCCGGCCGAACCGCTGATCAACAGCGACACCAGTACCTGTGCGCGCAGGTAATTGAGCAGGTTGGCCTCGGCGCGCCGCAGGAACGACGCCGCGGGCTCACCGCCGATTCGGCGGGCGAAACGCAGGATGCGCGGCGCGTCGAGGACCATGTAGATCGCCGCCACGATCGCGACCACCATCGTCACGATCACGCTCAGCACGTCGAGGCTGTAGGAGAGCACGTTGCCCGTTCCCTGGAAGGCGCGAGCCTCGACGTCGTTCGCGAACGACGACAGGCGCGTCTTGACGTTGATGTGCCAGCCCTGATGGTTGAAAAACGTCTGGAGCGACTTGATCTGGGTGTTCGCCTCGCCGCGGTAATACGGCAGGTTCCCGTTGATGGTCTGGATCTGTGAGCGCACCGGTGAGACGACCAGCGCGATCACCCCGAGCACCACTGCGAGCAGCCCCAGGAACACCAGCGCCACCGCCAGCCCGCGCGGGATATGCCAGCGGCGCAGAACCCGCACCGCCGGGTTGAGCAGCAATGCCAGGATCGACGAGAACGCGAACACGATCAGCACTTCGCCAATCGTGTGCCCCACGATCCAGATGGCGACGACAAGAGCAACGGCCACCAGGAACATGGCCCAAGGCGGTGTGGGCGGGCGCGTGGTCATCGGGTCCTCGCCACCATCGTACGCCAGTGGTTCCCCGCCCGGGCAGCGCGATTCGCCCGCAAGGTCTCTGAGGTAGTGTCAGACGGAATGTCTTCGCAACACAGCCAGCGACCATCGACGCAGCACATCTGGCGCCGGAACCAGCGGCGGCGGCGCAACCGGCGCACAGCGATCTCGATCGCCGCGGCGGCGGTTGTCGTCGCCGCCGTCGTCGTCGTCCTGTTCGTGGTCACCGGGGGCACGTCGCCGACCGGCACGGCAGCCGCCACCACGCCCGCCAGCCCGCTCCCGGTCAACACGCCGCCGCAGCACATCGTGATCGCGCAGGCGCCGCTGGTCTCGATCGCGCTGCCGGTCAATACCTCTGCGGTCACCGCGATTGCATTCCGATCCATCCCCGACCCCTCGGCCGCCGAGCTTACCCCGACCGGCCCGCTGCATGAATACGATGAAGGCGCCAGCGGCAGCGCGCTCCCGGATCTCGAGTTGGATGTGGGCGCTCCCGCCGGAACAGTGGTGTATTCGCCAGTCGACGGCCAAATCATCGGCATCTACAACAACATCGTCCAGGGTCAGGTCCAGGGCTGCCGAATCCTGATCGCACCGCAGGGCGCCCCGGGGGTTGCGCTGAGCATCACGCACGTCGACAAACCCAACGGCTGCGTCACCTCACAGGTGGGTCAGGCCGTCCAGTCCGGGGTGACCCAGATCGGGCAGGTGATCGACTTGAGCGGCGTGGAGCAGCAGGACATCTCCCAGTTCTCGGGGGACGCCGGAAACCACGTCGCGATCGAACTCCAGCACATGGCCAACTCGTCGTGAGCGACCAGATGACCACGCTGATGATCGGCGACGTCGTCGGGGGTGTCGGCCTGCGGGCCCTGCTGGCGTATCTGCCGACGCTGATCGCCGAATATGACCCGGATCTGATCGTCGTCAATGCCGAGAACGCCGCCGATGGGACCGGCACATCCCCGCGCCAGGCCAGCGAACTGTTCGCCGCAGGCGTGGACGTGCTGACGGGCGGGAACCACACCCTGCGGCGCACCGCCTACCACGAGACGCTGCGCAGCGACCCCCGTGCGCTCCGCCCGGCCAACCTGCCGCAGGCATCGGCCCCGGGATCCGGATTGGCGCTCGTGCCGTCGCGGGCCGGGATCGCGGCCGTCATCAACATTCAAGGCGCGGTGTTCATGGAGGCCTCGGCGAATCCCTTCGCAATCGTGGACGATCTGGTCGCCGACGCCGCGCGCGCAACTCCGCGGATCTTCGTGGACTTCCACGCCGAGGCCACCAGCGAGAAGGTTGCGATGGGCCAGTACCTCAATGGGCGGGTGACGGCAATCGTTGGCACCCACACCCACGTCCAAACGGCCGACGAGCGCGTGCTCTCACAAGGATCGGCATATATCACCGATCTCGGAATGTCCGGACCGCATGACTCGGTGATCGGGGTCAAGACCGCGATCATCGTAAACCGATTCCTGACCGGCGCACCGGGTCGCTTTGAGCCCGCCGAAGGAGACGTGCGCGTGCAGGGGATCGCGATCACGTGCACGCCTGACGGACGCGCCACCGGGATCACCCGCATCGATCACCCATACGCGTGACCGGCCGCCGCGCGCGCACGGGCAATGCCCGCCCGGCAGCACATGACCGGCAGCATCGAACATGCGCCCGTCGACTGCCCGCAACCAAGGGAGTGTCCTGAGTGCTCGTGATGTCACTCGTCGGGAACCGGCCACAATTCGTCAAGGCGGCGCCGCTCTCACGGGCACTGCGCGCCCGGGGAACCGAGATCCTCATCCACAGCGGTCAGCACTATGACCCGGAATTGGCGGATCTGTTCTTCGATGAGCTGGACATACCGACCCCGGATCACGCCCTTGGCGTCGGTCAGGGAACCCAGCTCGGGCAGTTGGCGGCCATGCTCATCGGACTGGAGCGCCTGATCTCCGCGACGCCCCCCGACGTCATGCTCGTCTACGGGGATACGACCACGACGCTCGCGGGTGCGCTCTGTGCCGCCAAGTGCGGCGTTCCGCTCGCCCACGTGGAGGCCGGCCTGCGTTCGTTCGATCGGACCATGCCGGAGGAACAGAACCGCGTCACCACCGATCACCTGTCGACCCTGCTGTTCTGCCCAACACCGGTAGCCGTCGCCAACCTGCACCGGGAAGGGATCACCGAGGGCGTGCACATGGTGGGCGACGTCATGCTCGATGCGGCGCTGCTGTTCGCCGACGCCGCTGCGCACTCCCCCGGCCCGGACGCGTTCGGCCTCACCCCGGGGCAGTACATCCTGGTCACGGTGCACCGCGCGGCGGCAACCGACACGGCCGAGGCGCTCCAGGCGCTGCTCGAGGTCCTGCGCGTATTACCCGGGCCCGCCATCTTCCCGATCCATCCGCGGACCCGGGCGAAGCTCGAGGCTGCCGGCCTTTGGGACGCCGCGCAGCGGATCGAGGGCGTGCGCCTGGTGCCGCCGGTCGGCTACCTCGATTTCACGCGCCTGCTCACTCAGGCGCGCGCGGTCGTCACCGATTCCGGGGGCGTGCAGAAGGAAGCCTGCCTGCACCGGGTGCCATGCGTCACGCTGCGCGAGACCACCGAATGGACCGAGACCGTCGAGTACGGCTTCAACACCCTGGCGGGTATGCACCCCGAGCGAGTGGCTCACGCATTGGCGCACGCCGCGATCCCGGAGGACGCCCCGAGTCTCTACGGCGACGGCCAGGCATCGGTGCGGATCGCCGAGCTCCTCGAACAGTTCGTCTCCGGGCGCCGGGCGGGCGCTTAGTCCTCGAATCCGGGACGTCCGACGCGGGCGATCTCGGCATCGCTACGCGGTCGCTCGTAGATCTCCTGGGGCGCAAAGCGGGCCATAAACGCATGCGCGGGCACCAGCACGTACAGACGCGTGTCGTGGTGATCGCGCTCGAGCTCGGCCCATGTGCGCGCCTCCAGAACGTCGATGACCCCCACGGGCACAAACAGGCCCGCGACCAAACCCGCCATCTCGCCCTGACCGTGGCTGAACCGGTCGAAGATCATCAGAATGATCACCGCGAACATGACGACGCCCGCCAGGCGGGTGCGACGCTCACGTGCAGCGGCGATCGTCTCGTAGACGGCAATGCTCGGCGGCATCCGGAACTCACGTGCGGCACGCAGCCGCCGGCTGCTCCAGAGCGCGGACAAGATCAGCATCGGGACGCCGATTCCGGCGATCGCAAGCACGAACCGCAGCCCGTCGACCCCCTCGCCGAGCAACCATGCGAGCATCCACCAGCCGGCGGTGGCGGTGCCGATTCCCAGGGCCGCGATGCCCCGCATCCGAACCTCGTCCCGCACGCGAACCAGTCGCGGCAAACCGGCGAGTACGGTGTCTCCCAAACCTCGCGGTCCTTTCGGTCGGTTGCGCCACTGGCTACGATAACGCGCCGTTACAGTTCTTCCGTTCCCACACGACTCCAAGAAGGCCCTATTGAGTGCTCCTGCGCCGCGGGTTGGTGTCATCGGTCTGGGTTATGTCGGCCTGCCGCTTGCGACGGCATTCGCCGAGGCCGGGGTCCATGTCCTCGGTCTCGATGCGGTCCAATCGAAAGTCGATCAGATCAATGCCGGGCAGTCCTACATCGAGGATGTCTCGAGCGATCGCCTGACGCCACTGACATCCGCGGGTTTGATTCGCGCAACCACCAACTGGGACGAGTTGCGCCAGGTTGAAGCAGTCCTGATCTGCTTGCCCACGCCTCTCGACGAGCACCGCGAACCCGATCTGTCCGCCGTTCTCGGAGCAGCGGAAAGCCTCGCACAGCGCCTGCGCCCCGGACAGCTCGTCGTTCTCGAGAGCACGACGTACCCCGGTACGACCCGGGACGAGCTGGCACCGCGGCTGGAGCGCTCCGGCCTTCGTGCCGGTCGTGATTTTGCGCTCGCGTTCTCACCCGAGCGCGTCGACCCAGGACGTGAAGACTGGACCACCCGGACGACCCCGAAGGTCGTCGGCGGGCTCACCCCCGAATGCACCCGTCGTGCGGCGGAGCTCTACGGACTGGCGATGGACACGATCGTCGAGGTCTCGACCCCCGAGGTCGCCGAGATGACCAAGCTGCTGGAGAACATCTTTCGCAGTGTCAATATCGCCCTGGTCAATGAGCTCGCGGTCCTGTGCGATCGCATGTCGATCAACCTCTGGGAAGTCATCGATGCCGCCGCATCGAAGCCGTTTGGGTTCATGCCATTCCGCCCGGGCCCGGGCCTCGGAGGACACTGCATTCCGATCGACCCCTTTTACTTGACCTGGAAAGCACGGGAATACGACTTCCACACCGAGTTCATCGAGCTGGCCGGGAAGATCAACTCGCAGATGCCCGGGTTCTGCGTGTCCAAGGTCATCCGGGCACTCAACAGCCGCCGCCAGTCGCTCAACGGCAGCCGCGTCCTGGTGCTGGGGGTCGCGTACAAGAAGAACGTCAACGACACCCGCGAGAGCCCGGCGCTACGGATCATCGACCTGCTGACCGCCGACGGTGGGATTGTCAGCTATCACGACGCCCACGTGGCGACACTGGCCACCCGTTCATTGGAGAGCATCCCGCTGACCGCCGAGACCCTGCGCGCGCATGATGTCGCCGTCATCGTGACCGATCACGACGGGGTCGACTGGGACCTCGTGGTCGAGCACGCCCCACTGGTCGTCGATCTGCGTCAGGCAGCGCCCGACGCTCCGAATGTGTGGCGCTTATGAGTCAGGTCCGCCTCGGCGTCGTCGGGATGAACTATTGGGGCCCAAACCTCGCCCGCAACTTCGCCCGCATGCCGAACGCCGAGTTGGCATGGTGCTGCGATCTCGACACCGAAATCCTCGATCGCCATCGCCCCGGATACCCGACGACGCAGTTCACCACGCGGTACGAGGATCTGCTCGAGGACCAGACGCTCGACGCCGTCGTCATCGCGACCTCGGTTCCGACACATGCAACCCTCGCCAAGCGCGCGCTGCTCGCGGGCAAGCACACCTTCGTCGAAAAGCCGCTCGCCCTGAGTGCGACAGATGCGCGTGAGATCGCCAGCCTTGGCGATACGCAAGGGCTCGTGGTCATGGTCGATCACCTGCTGATCTACCACCCCGGCCTGCAGCGGGTAAAGCAGATGATCGACGGTGGAGAACTCGGCGAGGTCTACTACCTGTACGGCAACCGCCTGAACCTCGGGATCGTCCGCCCCGATGAGAACGCGCTCTGGAGCCTCGCCCCGCATGACATCTCGGTGCTGCTGTGGCTCGTCGGCGAGCGTCCGATCGAGGTGGCGGCGCGCGGGGAGAGCTACCTCCAGCCGGGGGTCGAAGACGTGGTCTTCGGCCACATCCGCTTTCCCTCGGGCATCCTCGGCCACCTGCACCTGTCGTGGCTCGATCCGCACAAGATGCGCAAGATGACCGTGATTGGCTCCGAGAAGATGGTGGTCTTCGACGACATGGAGACCGAGCGCAAGGTCACCTTGTATGACAAGGGACCGATCCCGCGCACCGAGACCTACGGCGAATACATTCAGGTGCGCAGCGGTGACATCTACATTCCAAAAATCCCTGGCGTCGAACCCCTGCGCGTCGTATGCGACGAATTCGTGCGCTGTGTCGCAGCAGGCGACCGCCCACTGGCCGACGGCCACGCCGGAGCAGCGGTTGTCGAGGTCCTGGAGGCCATGACGACGAGCTTGCATGCCGGTGGCGTCGGCGTCCCACTCGCGGAGGCGATCCTGTGAGAGAAAATCTGGTGCTCGGTGCCAACATCACGCTCGGCAAGGACGTCGAGATCGGTGCCAACGTGGTGATCCACGATGACACCGTCATCGGCGATGGCTGTGTCATCCAGGACAACGTCGTGCTGGGAAAGGCCCCCCGTCTGTCGGCGCGCTCCACGGCACGGCGTGATCCGCTTCCCGGGCTCGTGATCGGCGCCGGCGCCGCGGTGTGCTCCGGCGCGATCGTGTACTCGGGGACCAAGATCGGCGAGAGCGCGATTATCGGTGACCTCGCATCGGTTCGGGAGCGCTGCGAGATCGGGGAAGGGGTCGTCGTCGGACGCGGCGTCTGTGTCGAGAATGACGTGCAGATCGGCGCGTTTTCCAAGATTCAGTCCAACAGTTACATCACCGCGTACTCGACCCTCGAAGACCACGTGTTTATCGCACCATGCGTCACCACGACCAACGACAACTTCATGGGTCGCACCGAAGCGCGTCACGAGCAGATCCTTGGCGCGATCATCCGTCGCGGTGCGCGCGTCGGGGGCGGCGTCGTGATCCTCCCCGGAATCGAGATCGGGGAAGAGGCCTTCGTTGCGGCCGGAGCCCTGGTCACCCGCGATGTTCCCGCCAAGCGCCTCGTTGCCGGACTTCCCGCCAAGGCGTGGCGCGATGTCCCCCCGGAGGAATTCCTCGCCGAATAGGCGTCGACCGTGCAGTGCCCGGCGAATGCGACGCTCGGCAGCGTCAGCCCCGGCGCCCGACATCCACCCCCGTGGCACATGGGTCGCGGGCCGGACACCGGGGCTGACCCGCGCCGCCCGGCCCGACGAGCACCGTCAGCGGCGTCGCGCGAATGGTTCCCGGTACCGCAGCGCACACCAATCACTATCGTCTGCGGACGTGACCCCCGACGACTGGCTGACCAGGCGCACGTTCTCCGCGGCCGACTTCGATCCCGAGCGTCTCGTGGCGGCCAAGCGAGCAACCGGCGCCACGGTCAGCGTCTGCCTGCCCGCGCTCAATGTGGCCGACACCATCGGGCCGATCCTAGAATCGATCCGCGAACACTGGATCGAGGGACTGCCGCTCGCCGATGAACTCGTGGTGATCGACTCGCACTCGCACGACGCGACGGCCCAGATCGCGCGCGACGCCGGGGCGATCGTGCACCAGGACGACGCGATCCTTCCCGAACTGGGTCCTGAGCGCGGCAAGGGCGAGGCGCTCTGGAAGAGCCTCGCGGTCACGCGCGGCGAAATCGTCTGCTGGATTGACGCCGACATCGTGGACTTCTCCCCGGCATTCGTGCCGGGCATGCTCGGCCCGCTGCTGACTGACGACGAAATCGGTTTCGTCAAGGCGATCTACAGGCGTCAGTTCGGCGAGGGCCACGACGGTGGACGTGTCACGGAGATTTGCGCGCGCCCGTTGATCAACCTGTTCTATCCCGAACTCGCCGGGGTGGCGCAGCCGCTGTCCGGCGAGCAGGCAGGCCGGCGCACACTGCTGGAGCGACTCCCGTTCTTTACGGGCTACGCCGTCGAATTGGGCCTGCTGATCGACGTGCTCGACACCGCGGGGCTGCGCGCACTCGCACAGGTCGACCTCGGCGCGCGCGCGCACACCAATCAGCCCACCCCGGCACTGGGAGAGATGGCCTTTGCCATCCAGCACGCCGTCCTTCAGCGGCTTGCGCGCGATGGCCGCATTCCCGTGGAATTGGCGGAAGTCGACGCCTATGCCCGACCCGAGCGCTCACACGGCGGGTGGGTCATGACGCATGCACCGATGGCGCCGAGCGAGCGCCGTCCGATTTGCACGGTACCCGGATACCGCACACGCCATGAGCGCTGACGGGCGCTGCTGTTACCTCGACCTCGACGGCACGCTGCTGGGCTTCGGCGGCTCGATCCTTCGGACCGGCGACAACAGACCCAGTGACGCGGGGATCCGCGCACTCGAGACGCTGACCGCCGCAGGCGTCCCGTTTGCCCTGGTCAGCGGGCGCGGCCAGGTGAGGCTGGACATCATCGCGCGGCTGCTCGGCGCCGATGCCGCGCTCGCGGAACTCGGCGCCCTTGACGCGGGCTTTCCCACCGCCCCCGGGCAGAACGTGTACGAGGCCATCGCCGCCACCGGCATCGTGGATGCGCTGCTCGCCCGGGAACCACGCCTCGAGATCCACCCGGGTGCCCTGTGGGGCCGCGTGGGGAGTCATTGCCTGCGCGGGGTCGCGAGCCCCGACACCGCGTCCTGGGTTGCACAGACCAGCGGCGGCACGCTGCGCTTTGCGGACAACGGGCTCATTGGCCCCGGCGCCACGCATGTCTACCATGTCCTTCCCACCGCGGCGACCAAGGCGATTTCCGTGCGCCGCCACATGGCCGACCGCGGGCTCGAATCCGCCCGATGCCTGGCCGTCGGGGATTCCGCCGAGGACCTGGAGATCGCCGCCTGCGTGGGTGCCTTTGCCCTGGTCCGCAACGGCGCCGATGCGGACCCGGCGGTGGCCGCGCGAGCAACCTGGATCACCGACGCATCCAATGGCGCCGGCGTCCTCGAGGCGGTCACACAATGGCTCAGAGGCTGCGCTGCTGCGCCCAGTGAGCCCGCACGCCCCTAAGTCCGCGGCCCGACGACCTGCACCGCGGCCAATCCCCACAACTTCGGGCCGAGGCGCTCCGCACGGCCGTAACGTTTGCCAATGCGCACGCGCAGACCACAATCACCTGCTCCACGACCGCGCGCGGGGTGCGTAACCTCGCGGGCACACGGCCGACGCTCAGACGCGACGTCACGAGCTGCGTGTCGGGGCGGCGGCGTTGACGACCTCCGGGGCAGACGCCTACCGGATCTTTGTGTTCGGCGCCGGCGACTTCAGCACGGGCGGCAGCAATGGGCTGGTCGACGACACAGGAACGGTATCGCTGCGATCCTCCATCCTCAATGACCCGGCAATGGGGGCCCTGGCCGCACCGGCACGATCACCGATGCCCGCGACAACCGCAGCGCCGATCGCGCGTGCGGCCTGACGAAACCCACCTCGCACAACACCACCAATCCGCGCCTCGGATCGCTCGCCAACAATCGTGGCCCCACACCCACGTGGAGTCTGCTTTTGGGTAGTTCCGGCGCCTGCGCGGCGATCCCATCGGCGGAACTGCACCTTCTCGACCGATTAGCGCGGCGTGGCCCGCCCACCTGGCGGACGCTGTGACATTGGCGCTGTGGAGGACGCACTTGTGACGGTCGGCAAGCTGACCACGCACCCGGTGACCGGCGGCACACTCAAGCTGCCGGTCACCGTTCCGGTGAGGGCGCGAGCAACGGTCGCGCTCCTCAAGGGCTCGAAGCTCAAGAGGAGCCTGCCCCGCACCGCAGCGTTTACGGGCGCCGAGTCGCTGGGCCTGTCACTCAAAGGCATCCCCGCGGGGACGTACACACTGAAAGTCAGCGTGAGCGCAACAGACCGAGGCGCGGCCCGCGTCGCGACAACCGCCATCGACGTCAAGCGGTAGCTCTGCGCGACGCACCCTTGGCGCGGCCGGATCGAGCCGCGCCAAGGGTGCGTCACCGGCCTGTGGACACCCGTCGCACGAGCGCCGGCCACCGATCAGCGGTCGTGCTCACCGCGAGCGCGTACCCCGTGGGCGCAAGCCCACAACCCGGCGATTGCGGCGCCCGTGGCGGCCAGATTGACCTCCGTCGCCGCCAGCGCATCAGGTTCCGAGGCGAGGTGTCGGTTGATCGGAAACGCCGCCGCCAAGCCCATCCGCCGCACCATTCCGGGTAGCAAGTCGAGCGATCCGCAGACCGCCACACAGGGCACATCGGCCGCCTGGGCGGCCTGCGCAACGGCGCTCACGGCCTTGCCGCTCATCGACTGAGCGTCGAGCCGTCCCTCGCCGGTGATGCACAGCTCGGCGCCCTCCAGCCGATCCTCGAGGCCCGCAGCCCCCAAGACCAAGGCGGCACCCGGCGTGAGCATGCCTCCCAGCAGCGCCAGGATTCCGCCCGCCGCACCACCCGCCGCCCCCGCGCCGGGGATGGTGGCGATGTCCACCCCGGTCGCCCGCTGCACGGCGGTCGCGTACTGCGCCAACCCGGCATCGAGCCGCGCCACCGCGGCAGCGTCGGCGCCCTTTTGCGGACCGAACACGCGCGCGGCCCCTTCCGGACCACACAGTGGATTGCTCACATCGCAGGCCACCAGGATCTCGATGCCCTCCAAGCGCGGGTCCCGACCCGACAGGTCAATACGGTCCACGCGCCCAAGGTCCGCCCCAAAGCCGGCGAGTTCCTGGCCGCCGGCATCGAGAAAGCGGATCCCGAGCGCGCGTGCGAGTCCCATCGCGCCATCGTTGGTGGCGCTCCCGCCGAGACCGATGATCAGTCGCTCGGCCCCGAGATCGAGGGCCATCCGCAGCTGCTGTCCGGTGCCGTAGGTGGACGTCTGCTCGGGATCACGCTCGTGCGCGGCAAGGCGCTCATAGCCGGATGCCTGGGCCAGCTCGACCACGCAGGTATGCCCGGGGAGCTCGCCGATCGGGGCCTCGATGAGCCGCCCGCGCGGATCGGACACCGTCGTCGCGCGACGGCGCCCGTGACGGGCCGCGACCAGCGCATCAAGGGTTCCCTCGCCGCCATCGGCGACGGGCACCACGCGGACCTCGACCCCGGTGGCTGCCAGTTGCACCCCTGCCGTGATGGCGCGCGCCGCCTCCGCCGCCGAGACGGCACCTTTGAACGCCGCCGGCGCGACGACGATCGGGCCGATCACCGTTCTGTGGATTTCAGGCCCCACGACAACCCCAGAAAGCGCATCTGCCATTCCTGAAACTCCTCGTCGCCCAGCTCATCCCGGGCAGCAGACATCTGGATCGAATCGGGCCCCACAAGGATCCGGAAACGGGCGTCCTCATCCAAGGCCGTCGCGACGATCGCGGCCGCCACGTCCTCGGCGCCGACCCCCAGACGTTCCCGCCATGAGCGGAACCCGGTCCGAAGCTGTCCCAGCAGCGGCGCATAGGGACCCTCACCGCGCGCGATCGCCCCGGTGGCGGTCGTCGCGGCCGGAAAGTCGGTGTTGACCATGCCCGGCTCGACGACGTGGACGCGAACGCCGAAGGGCAGCAATTCCAGGCGCATCGCCTCCGCCCAGGCCGTCATCGCGTACTTGCTGGCGTGGTACATCCCCAGCAGCGGGTTGGCCAGGCGCGCCCCGATCGACGACGTGCACACGATCACACCGCTGCCTGCCTCGCGCATCGCCGGCAGAACGTGCTGCACGACCGCGGCATTTCCGAACAGGTTGGTCTCGAACATCCGCCGTACGACATCCAGGTCGACGTCCTCGGACGATCCCATCACGGCACAGCCGGCGTTCGGCACCACGCTGGCAAGCGGTCCGCCAGCGATCCGCATCGCGGCCGCGGTGCCGTCCAAGATGCTCCCCGCATCGCAGACATCCAGCTCGACGATCGACAGCTGCGGGTGAGGGGCAAACGCCGCGCGCGCGGCGTCGACATCGCGCACACCGGCAACGGCCTGCCACCCCCCCGCGAGGAAACCCTCGACGGTCGCGCGGCCGATGCCCCGTCCTGCGCCCGTGACAAGTACGGTCGGAGTGCTCACGCGCCTAGGGTACCTGCTGAGCAGACCGCCCTCACTCGGCGGCGGGTTCCTCGATCGTCACCGGGCCGCCTGCGACCGGCAACCGCAGCGTAAATACGCTGCCGACCCCCGATGCGGACACGAGGTCGATGACCCCACCGTGCGCCTTCGCCAAGCCGCGGGCAATCGCGAGCCCCAATCCGGCGCTCCGGCCTTCACGGCTCTGGTCGCCACGGTAGAACCGATCGAACACAAACGGCTGCTCCTCGACGGGAATGCCTTCACCGGTGTCGGCCACCTCGAGGCGCGCTTCGGTCGTGGTGCGATGTGCACCCACGACAATCTCGCCACCCACGGGGGTATGGCGCAGCGCGTTGTCGAGCAGGATCAACAGGATCTGCTCAATTCGCGCGGGATCGGCATCTACGGCGACAAACGCGTCGTTGCGCGCCAGCAGCCGGACGCCCTGTGCTTCGGCGAGCGGCAGCCGGGAGGCGACGACGCCCTCCACGAGTGCGTCTAAGTCGAATTGCTCGCGCTCGAGCGGCAGCGCGCCGCTGTCCAGACGCGCCAGCTGGAGTTGCTCTTCGACGAGTCGCTCGAGGCGATCGCTCTCGATCCCCATCAGATTCAGGAACTCCTCCCGGTGCGCAACATCCACCCGCCCCCCCTGCAGAAGCTCCAGCAGCCCCTTGATCGCGGCGAGCGGGGTCTTGAGCTCGTGCGAGACGTTGGCCACCAGATCACGGCGCGCCCGCTCCAGGCGGCGCTGTTCGGTGATGTCGCGGACGGTCACCACGACACCGGCACCGGGATCCGCGACGCGCGCGATCGCCAGCTGCAGCTCCGTGCCATCGTCTAGGCTGATCTCGCTCTCTTGTGCCGCATCGGTGCCGACCCCGGACGCCGAATGGATGGCAGCGCCGATCGGGCCCGGCAGGTCTGCGACTTCCCGGATCCGCGAGGCGCGCTCGAGCCCCAGCAGTCGTCGTGCGGCGGGGTTGATCAGCATGACATGACCGCTGTCACTGACCGCGACGACCCCCTCCACGAGCGAGGAGATCAGCACGCGCGCGCGGTCACGCTCGCCGGTGATCTCACCGACCTGACGTTCGATGCGCCCGGCCATGCTGTTGAGGCTGTCGCCCAGCACGGCAAATTCGCGGATTCCCTGATGGGGGGCGCGCGCCCCGAGATCGCCGCTCGCCAGCGACGAAGCCGTCGTCGCCAGAACGGCAATGCGCCGACCGACGAGCACGCTCAGCCCATATCCGGCGAGTGCGGCAAGCAACAGCACCGCCGCCACAGCAAAGCCCAAGCGCGTCTGGATTGTCGCAAGCTCATCGCTGGAGATGCCGCGAATCGGTGTCGCGGCCTCGATCGTGAGACCCGGCTGGGACCCAGGGAACGGCCCCAGCGCATTACTCTGCAGGAACACGCGCGCAAACACCGCACGGTTCCCGTCGGTCACCATCTGATCCACCGCCAGCAGCTTCGCCCCATACTCACGCTGCAATGAATTCAGCAAGCCGCAGCAGCCGACCGATGCCCCCGAGATCGACGGCTGGCCCGATTCCTGGATCCGCACCTGCTGGGCCGAGATGTCCTCGCCGATCTGGGTTGCCCACCGGCTCAGGTCGGCCGAGCTGTCGAGATCGGCCGGTTGCGCATTCACGGCCTCGTCGTCGAGATCGGTGTAGAGCTCGTGCGCGGTGGCGACCGCGCGGGCCTCACGCAGGCTCGACTCGAACGTCGGCAGGATCGACAGCAGCACGGCAAGGCTTGCCAGCGCGCCGACAGCGATCAGGATCGCAACCAGCCACACCTGCAACCCAGGTCGCCGGATCCGGTGCCTCACGTCCGGGTGACGTCGGCTCCGAAGGCATACCCCACGCCACGCACGGTCCGGATCAGCGTGGGGTTGGCAGCGTCTGCCTCCACCTTTTGGCGTAAGTGCCGCACGTGGACGTCAACGCTGCGCAGGTCGCCGAAGAAGGACCCCTGCCACAGATGGTTCATCAGTTCCTCGCGGGTAAAGACCCGGCGTGGCGCCGACGCCAGCTTGTGCAGAATCTCGAACTCGCTGAAGGTCAGATAGATCTCCTCACCGTCGCGCACCACGGTACGCGCGATCGCGTCGATCTCCAGATCCCCCGCGCGCAGCAACTGCCCGCGCTCCGGCTCGGTGCGGACGCGCCGCAGGTTGGCGCGCACCCGCGAGACCAGCTCGCGCGGCGAGAAGGGCTTGGTGACGTAGTCGTCGGCCCCGAGTTCGAGCCCCAGCACCTTGTCGAGCTCTTCGCTGCGCGCCGACAGGATGATGATGGGGGTGATGCGGTCGGCACGGATCTGCTTGCAGACCTCCAGGCCGTCCACCCCGGGCAGCATCAGGTCCAGTACCACAAGATCGATCTGCTCCTCGGAGATCACCCGCAGCGCATCATCGCCCCGGGCAACCGCGATGACCTCGAAACCGGCGTCCTTGAGCGCGAATTCGATCACCGCGCGGATCGCCTGCTCGTCTTCGACAACCATGATTCGCTCTGACATGCCTTGAAACGTAGCGCGCGGGCGCGACGTTGCACTCGAAATTCATCCGGCCTTCATGGCCACCGACCAATCTTCATATAGCGGCAGCCCCCCAAACTGCCGCCCAGATGCCGCGGCGCAGGCCGGGTTTGCTAGGCGTGGGGATCGATCACCGGCGTGACCAGTTGCACCCGTGGGCCGCCCAAGAGCACCACGCAATGCGCAATTGCCGGCAAGACCACCGGCAGGCACTCGGCCACAGCAGCGGGCTTCCCGGGCAGGTTGATCACCAGACACGCGCCACGCAGACCGGCGACCTGACGCGAGAGCATCGCCGTGGGAACGCGCACCAGCGACGCCGCGCGCATCGCCTCCCCAAGACCCGGCAACAGGCGATCGCATACCGCCTGCGTCGCCTCGGGCGTGACATCCCGCGGCGCCGGCCCGGTGCCGCCGGTCGTCAAGACCAGGTCACAGCGGGCGTCATCGGCAAGCGCGACCAGCGCCTGCTCGATGGCGGCGCAATCATCCGGGACACAACGGGTCACCGGCGTCCAGGCGGAGCGGAGCCCCTGGTCCAGCGCCGCGTGCACGGCGGGGCCACTCTGGTCCGGATACTCACCCCGGCTGGCGCGATCGGACACCGTCACGATGCCGACGCGCAGAGCTGCCTCAGGCACCGAGAGATGTCCCGGTACGCATGACGACCTGGCGCTTGATGCGCGCCAGGATTGCACTCATCCCCCGCAGCCGCAGCGGGGAGACCAGCTCCCCGAGACCCATCGAAAGGGCAAAGTCGGGCGAGGTCGACAAGACCTCGCCGACCGACGCCCCGTCGAGCCCCGCTGCCAGGATTCCCGCGAAGCCACGCGTCGTCGGCGCCTCAACGGGGGCGTCAAAGAACAGGTGCACGCGGTCGTCGGCAACCTCGACCGCGACAAAGATGGGCGTCTGGCACTCGGCTACCCGCTCGAGGGCCTCGTGGTTATCGGCGTATCGCTCGGGGAGTGCGGGGACGCTCCGCGAATAATCAAGCAGCAGCTGCAGCCGCATCTCCCGCGGTGAGAGGCGGAAGTCCTCGACGATCTCCTCGAGCGCCGCCGGCACCACGTCAGCCGGCCGAGGGGGCGGGGTAGCCGGGACGTTCTATGGGCACGCGTACCGCATTGCCCCACTCGACCCACGACCCGTCGTAGTTGCGCACGTTGGGGAGCCCGAGCAGATGGGTCAAGACAAACCAGGTGTGACTCGAACGCTCACCGATCCGGCAGTAGGCGATGACGTCGTCACCGGCGCGGATTCCCAGCTCGTCCAGGTAGATCGCACGCAGCTCGTCGACGGCGCGGAAGGTACCGTCGTCGTTGGCAGCGCGGCGCCACGGGACATTCTTCGCCGTTGGAATGTGTCCGCCGCGAAGCGCGCCCTCCTGGGGATAGTCGGCCATATGCGTCAGCTCACCGCTGTACTCGGCGGGTGACCGCACGTCAACCAGGGGCCCCGTGCCAAGGTGGGCGAGCACGTCATCCTTGAACGCACGGATCGACCGATCGTCGCGCACGACGACCGGATAGACGGTCGGCGACGGCGACGGCACCTCGGTCGTCATCCGACGGCCCTCGGCGGTCCAGCGCTGCCGGCCGCCGTCGAGCAACCGCACATCGGCGTGGCCGAACAGGCTGCACACCCAGAGCGCATACGCCGCCCACCAGTTGAAGGTATCCCCGTAGAAGACGATCGTCGTGTCGCGCGTGATGCCCTTGGCGGACATCAGGCGCGCAAACGCCTCGGCGTCGACGTAATCGCGCGTCACCGGATCGTTGAGATCGGCATGCCAGTCGATCTTCACCGCGCCGGGAATGTGCCCCGTGTCATAGAGCAGCACGTCTTCATCCGACTCCGCGATGACCAGCTGCGGGTCGTTCGCATGATCTTCGAGCCATTTCGTGGTCACCAGGCGCTCCGGGTGGGCGTAATGGCTGAGCTTCGAGTCGTGATCGAGTGGTGCCGGAATGGGAACTCCTCACGTCAACTGGACTGGGGTCGTGCACGGCCTGAGGCGTCCGGGACGGCCCGTTTCGGGACGGCGACCGTCCGGTGTGGCTCGCCCAGCGGACGCACCCGGCGGATCGCCGCAGCAGACACCAGGGGCGGGGAGCCCGAACATGCCCGCGATTGCGCTGGTTCGACTATGCCACACTACGTAAAGAACGTGTCTGAGCCGCTTGAGATCCATATCGCCCGCCCCGAAGACGCCGAGTTCATCGGGCGCACATACGACGAGGGCATCGCCGACGGCAATGCAACGTTCGCGACGGGCCCGCACTCCCGCGAGGAACGCGTGCGCTGGCTCGCGGCCCGGCCGGCCAATGCGCCGGTGCTCTGTGCCTACCGGGGCCAGACGCCGACGGGGTGGTCGGCACTCGCCCCGTTCTCGCATCGGCCCTGGTACGACGGCGTCGCTGAATACACGGTCTACGTCGCACGCGATGCCCGCGGGGCAGGGGTGGGCGGCCAGCTGCTCGCGGATCTGCTGGAGCGTGCGCCCCAGTACGGCTACTGGAAGCTGGTCGGGATGATCCTGGCCGACAACGCGGCGGGGCTCCAATTGGCCCATACGCACGGGTTTCGCACGGTCGGGACCCACCGCGCCCACGCGACCCTCTCCGACACGTGGCGCGACGTCACTCTCGTGGAGCGGCATCTGGCGCTACCGTCCGCGCACACACCGTTCGCGTAACCAACGACGCACTCGGTTTGCGGGGCGTCCAAAGGGTGCGAGAATCGGCCGAGCACTCATCCGGCTGCGGAGAATCCGATGGCTGAGGTACCTGTACCGCAGGACACATCACCGATGCCCACAGGCGTCGATGCGGATCTGATGCAGCACATGTTCGCGACCATGCATCTGATCCGGACCTTCGAAGAGCGCGCCGCAGAGGAATACATGCGGGGCAACATCGGAGGCTTCCTACATTTGGCCATCGGCGAGGAAGCCGCGGTGGTGGGGTCGGTGCTCGGGCTGCGCCCGGCCGACCCGATCACGTCCACATATCGCGAACACGGCCAAGCACTCGCGCGCGGCAGTGACCCGCGACGGGTCATGGCGGAACTGTTCGGGCGGGCAACGGGTCTGTGCAACGGCCGCGGCGGATCGATGCACCTCATGGACCGCGAGCACAACTTCTTCGGCGGCTACGCCATCGTCGGCGGCTCGATTCCGCTCGCGGTGGGCCTCGGGTTTGCGATCTCCTATCGCCATGAAGACGGCGTCGCATTGGTGATGTTCGGGGACGGGGCGACCAATCAGGGAGTTCTGACCGAGTCGCTGAACATGGCCAAGCTCTGGAACCTGCCGGTGATCTTCTTCTGCCTGAACAACCAGTACGGCATGGGCACGGCGGTCGATCGAGCCTCGGCGGAGACCGAACTGTTCAAGCGCGCCGACGCCTTTGACATTCCGTCTCGGCGCGTCGACGGCATGGATGTCCTCGCGGTCCATCAGGCCGTGACCGACGCGGCACACCATGCGCGCAACGCGCAGGAGCCCAGCATGATCGAAGCGATCGCCTACCGATACCGCGGCCATTCCATGAGCGACCCCGACCGCACCCGGCCCGAAGAAGAAAAGGCGCGCTGGCACGCACGCGATCCCCTGATCACCTTCGAGCGGGTCTTGCTCGGAGAGGGGATGGTGACCGCCGACGCGCTCACGGCGATACGCGAGCGCAACGCCGCCACGGTCGAAGATGCCGTCGCGTTCGCCAACGACTCGCCGCCGGTCGCCGAGTCGTCCCTGGCCGACAACCTTTACTCGCAGCCATGGACCGACGCTCCGCGCGGCAGCGCGCTGATGCCGCAGGTGCGTCGATGACGACCGAGGCTGCCCCGGCGACATCGATCTCCTATCGCGAGGCGCTCACACAGGCCATGCGCGAGGAGCTCGAGCGTGACCCCAATGTGTTCTTGATGGGAGAGGACATCGGCCTGTTCGAGGGTTCGTTCAAGGTCACCCGTGGCCTGCTGCGCGAGTTCGGGGCCAGCAGAGTCGTCGACACGCCGATCTCCGAGGCGGGATTTGTGGGCCTCGGCGTCGGCGCGGCGATGTCGGGACTGCGCCCGGTGATCGAGCTCATGACGGTGAACTTTGCGATCGTCGCCATGGACCAGATCGTCAACAACGCGTCCAAGGTCCGCTACATGTTCGGCGGTCAGGTCACGGTGCCGCTCGTGATCCGGATGCCGGGCGGCGCGGGACACCAGCTCGGAGCCCAGCATTCGCATTCGCTGGAGGCGTGGTTCACGCACATCCCGGGTCTCAAAGTCGCCTGCCCGTCAACACCATACGACGCAAAGGGCCTCCTCAAGACGGCCATCCGCGATGACGACCCGGTGATCTTCCTCGAAAACGAGGGGCTCTACGCCAAGAAGGGACCGGTCGGCGGACCCGACGATCTGGTGCCGTTCGGACAGGCTGTCGTGCGGCGGCCCGGCGCGCACTGCACGATCATCGCCGTGTCGCGAATGGTGTGGGTCGCCCTCACCGCAGCCGACGCACTGGCCGCCGAGGGCATCGAGTGCGAAGTGGTCGACCCACGGACCACGCGGCCCCTGGACCTGCAGACGATCGCCGATTCGGTGCGGCGCACCAACCACTGCGTGGTCGTGGACGAAGGCTGGCCGGAGTGCGGCCTCGCCGCCAACATCGCGACCCATGTCTATGAGGCCTGCTTTGACTGGCTCGACGCGCCGATCGTGCGCGTCAATGCGGCCGACGTGCCGATGCCGTATGCGCGAAACCTCGAGCAGTCCGCGCTCCCGCGCCCCGATGATGTCGCTGCGGCCGTCCGGGCAACCCTCGCACGGGAGGCCTAGACGATGGGCGAGATGATCATGCCCAAGCTCAGCGACACCATGGAGGAGGGCACGATCCTCACCTGGCTCGTTCCCGACGGCACCGCTGTGACGCGCGGACAGCAGATCGTCGAGATCGAAACCGACAAGGCCGAAATGACCGTCGAGGCCGCCGAGGACGGCGCACTACACATCCTGGCCGCGGAGGGCGCGGTACTCCCGATCGGGACCCCGATCGGGTGGATCGGAGAGGGTGCCCCGCCCGCATCCACCACGCCTCCACACCCGGAGCCGGCGAGCGCCGAGGCGGTCTCGACCAATATTCCGGTCGGCGACGATGGTACGCCGCAGGAGATGGGCATCGTGGCCACGCCTGCACCCGTCACGCCGCCGGCCGCCGCCGCCGCCGCCGCGGAGACGCCGGAACTGCCCGCGCCGACTCATCGGCCAGATCAGGCGCGCGTCATCGCCTCGCCCCTGGCACGCAAGATCGCCCAGGACGCGGGCATCGATCTGGCCGTTGTCCACGGAACCGGCCCGGGTGGACGTATCGTGCGCGCCGACGTCGCTGCCGTTGGCCCCGATGAGCCCGCACAGGGTGGACCCCCGGCTCCGGCAGTGCCACCCGCCGCGCATCCCGGCGCGTCCGGCGCAGCGCCCCTGGTTTTCGGAACGCGCACGCCGGCGACGCGTCTGCAACGTACGATCGCCCGCAGGATGCGGGAATCCGCGTCGACGGCGCCCCACTTCGCGCTCCAGCGCGATGTGGAGACCTCCGAGCTGATCGCGCTGCGCCGGCAGATCGCCGCCGCCCGGCCCGAGCTGGCCAGCCCAACCGTGACCGACCTCATCATCCGCGCGCTCGCGATCGCCGCCGCGGAACGGCCCGATGTCCTGGCGCGCTGGGATGAGGATGCGTTCGTCGTGCCCGACGGGATCCACATCGGCGTTGCCGTGGCCGTCGATCGCGGCCTGCTGGTTCCGGTCATCCGCGACGCCCAGAGCAAGTCGGCCACCGAAATCGCCGATATCACACGCGATCTGGCGACCAGATGCCGCAACGCGACGATCACCCCAGCGGAGCTCGAGGGCAGTACGATCACGATCAGCAACCTCGGCATGTTCGGTATCGACCGCTTTACCGCGATCATCAATCCACCCGAGGCCGCGATCCTCGCGGTGGGCGCAGCTCGCCCCCAGGCTGTCGTCCGGGACGGCCAGATCGTCGTCCGGGACATGATGACGCTGACGCTCTCGGTCGACCACCGCAGCCTCTACGGCGCCGATGGAGCGACGTTTCTCGGCCGTCTCGCACAGCTTTTGGAGATGCCCTACGCGCTGGTTGCCGGCTGATGCCGGGCGCGTCGACAATGCAACCGGGGGTGCTGGTGCGCACGGATCGGCTGGACTATGCACAGGCGTGGCGCATTCAACGCGAACTCGCAGCGGCCCGCGCCCAAGAGCGGATCCCGGATGTCCTCTGGCTGCTCGAGCATCCGCCGGTCTACACGATCGGCCGCCACGGCACGCGCGCGGATCTGTTTCTCAGCGACGCGCAGCTGGAACTCATGGGTGCGAGCGTGCACAGCGTCGACCGCGGCGGCCAAATGACCTGGCACGGACCGGGTCAGACGACCGCCTACGCGATCCTGAATCTCCGCCCCAACCGGCGCGTGCGCACGGTGGTCGAGAACCTCCTCGGAGCCACGGCCGAATGTTGCACGGCCGCCGGCGTGGCGGACGTGCAGTCCGACGGCGACGCCATTGGGGTCTATCACCAGGGACGCAAGCTTGGCAGCGTCGGGATTCGCATCCAGCATGGGATCACCACCCACGGGGTCGGCCTGAACCGGAACCCCGACCTTGAGTGGTTCGCGCTGATGACCGCCTGCGGCGCGCCCGGGGTCCCCGCGAGCTCGATTGCTGCCGAGGGCGGCGATCCCGATCGCGAACGTGTTGAGACCGTGCTGGCGTCCGCGCTGGCACGGCGCTTCGGCCTGACGACGACGCCGATCAGCCTCGAGGATCTGTGCGCATCGGCAGGCATCGCGACCCCGGCACCCGGAGCCCACGTCACCGCCTAGTTGTCGTGCCTACACAGGTTCCGAACGCGAGTGATCGGAGCCTAACCGCCGAGGGCGCTGTGAGCTCGCCGCTCGTTGTAGTGGTTGAGCCAGTATGGCAGCGCCCGCTGGCGGTCGGCGTGGCTGGCGTACGCGACGCCGTAGCCCCATTCGCGCGCCATAGTTTG